>Ga0209963_1000079_pt1 | contig 408275 bp, 322 predicted proteins | sample ThiBio_1000_biof_2_FD_183957 | JGI IMG/M metagenome (GOLD analysis project Ga0209963, IMG submission 183957) | Wastewater bioreactor microbial communities from Cape Town, South Africa - Thiocy_cont_1000_biof (SPAdes) | ecosystem: Engineered > Bioreactor > Thiocyanate-remediating >...
ATTTCGATTATGAAACAAGCCCCTCAAAGCCGGATGTTTGTTTAATACCACGCTCAATTGTGGACAGGCTCGCTTTTGCTGCCTGTTATTAACTTGGTAAAGTTCTAAATGTGTAAAGTCGAGCTAAGTGTTTCAAAAAAAGTTTTTGCCAGGCTACCCTATAGCCACTAACTCAACCTATAAATGGATTCAAAATGGTCCGGTTACGGCCAGCATAACAAAAAGCCGGGAGAGCGGCTATGATATAAGCTACTTTCCCGGCTGTACTTCGAACTTAAATTTTCAGGAAGCACTGAGGCGAATCAGGGTCTGCCCGGCGTTAACCTGGCCGTCGGGACTGGCCTTATTGAGGGACAAGGCTACTATTTGAAGCTGCTGGCCGTTTTTGTTGTAAAACGCCGCCGAATAATTCCCAAGGGGCGCGGTACCGCTGGCCGAACCACCCTCCGGGGAGTAGCCCTGGGTCGGGAGCAGGCTGGCGTAAAAGCTCAAGACCTGGGCCGGGCTATCGGCGGTAACCGCGTAATAACGCCGGGCTGACGGGCCGTTCTGGCCGTCCTGGGCCAACTGCAACTCGGTAAGGCTAAAGTAGCCGCTAAAGGCGCTGCTGACCTGGACAGGCCGGGCGCAACTATAAAAGGCCACCTGGTCGAAAGCGTTTTGCACGGGGCAACCCCCGGAGGCCGGGGCTGTCGTGGTATGAGCGGGAGTCGCGTTGGCTGCCGCTGCCGTACCTTTGGCAGGGGTCGCGTTTCCAGGTGCAACCGTACTTTTGGCAGGCGTGCCTTTGGCGGTCGGGGCCGGGGTCGCGTTAGCCGGTTGGGGTGTTATGCTGAAAACCGTCGCCAGGGGAGTTGAGGCCGCCCCAACATTGATAGTGGTCTGGGCCGGTTGGAGGTTGGCAATCAGGACGAAAACGCCAAAGATTAGCAACGGCACAATTAAGACACCGACTACCGCCACGATGCCCAGGGCCATATAGTTAAAGCCCTCTTTGCGGGTTTTGGTCTTGACGGTGGCCTTGCGGACCGGGGGGGCGACCAGGCCGGGCGGTAAACCGGGGGAAGTCGGGGGGATAACCGGTCCACTCTGGGGACTGCCGGTGGGGTGGTTATCCCAGTCGTCAAAATACTCCGGCAACAAATTGGCAAGAGAATTGGGGTCGTCTGAGGCTGGCGGTTTGGACGGACTTTCGTCAGGCATAGAATCAAGCTTTCCATTCGGCGAAGTTCACGGCTGGCTTGATTATAGCACTCCCCCCGCCGATAGCTCTAGTACTTAACCGCTATTTTAAGAGTGGAGGCGGTACTTGCGGCCCTTCCATTCGGTCGTCTCGTTTTTCCAGCGCACCGAATTTATGGCAATCGCGGTCATGTAGATAATAGCGATTGGCTGGATGAAAATATCCAGCAGGCTAAAGTTGTAGCGGGTCGAGTGCAATAGCCGGATGAAAGCGCCCATAACAATCTGGGCCACCGGCAACCAAACCCACTCCGGCGAAACCGGTTGGCGGGTAACAAGGGCAAAAAGCAGCCAGAAAAACGGCCCGATAAAGACCAGCAAATTAAACAATAGGAATAAAGCCAGCCAGCCCACTTCAAAGTTGAAGAAAGCGAACAGGTTCTTGCTAAAACCGCGCCAGACCTCGTAGTTGTTGCGATACATCCGGCAGGTCATAGAATCGCGCCCGTCAGGCAAAAGCAGCCGGAATCCGGCCTGTTTGATACGGCGGGCCAGCACCACGTCTTCCAGGACCACCCCACGGACAGCCTGGTGTCCGCCAATCTGGTCGTAGGCGGTGCGGTTGAAAAGCATAAACTGGCCGTTGGCGGCGCTGAAGGCGGGGTTAGTACTGCGCGGCACCATGAAGACCGGCAAAAGGCCAAAAGTATACATTTGCAAAAGCGGGACGGCCAGCCTCTCCCCAAACATAATGGTTTGCTGGAGCGGGAAGAAGCTTAGCAGTTGGGCATCCTCGATATACATCGCGGCCAGGGCGCTGGTCAGGGCGTTGACGCTGTGGGAGGTATCGGCGTCGGTAAATAGCAAATACTGGCCCCTCGCAGCCTCGGCCAACTGGAAACAGGCGTAATTCTTGCCCAGCCATCCTTCCGGCAACTCGCCCCCCTTAATCACCCGCAAACGGCCCTGGGGGTCTTCGGTGGGAGAGGTAAGCATTTCAACAATCGAGGCGGTGGCGTCCTCGGAGTTGTCGTCCAGCACAATCAGTTCGAAATTGGGATAATCCTGGTTCAGGAGCGAACGAATACACCGGGCAATGTTGCTGGCCTCGTTACGCGCCGGGACCAGAATCGAAACTAGCGGCGCTTCAGCGGTAAACTTTTGCTGAAAACCGTAAGCCGAAAGAGAGCGTGTCGTAACGAAGTTGATTAGAGTAAGGACAATTATATAAACCGGAAATGCTGTTATAACAATTTGATAAATTAGCAGGGGTGACAGGTTTTAACCCTTTCTTATTACATTATCTCGGCGTGGTAGGTGTGGGCGGGGCTACAGCGATAAACCCCGTCAACTTCCGTGCAGACACTGCGTGGTTCGATATGAATCTGCACTATGGCACCATTCACCGCCTGGTCGAGGGCTTCTTCCAGTTGGTTACACAACTGGTGGGCCGCCTCAACGGTCATTTCATCGGGCATTACCAGGTGAAAATCGATATGCCGTTCCGGCCCGGACTGGCGGGTACGCAAATCATGATAGTTAATGTACCGGGCAGAGAAATCTTCTATTGTATGCTTGATTATTTCTTCCTCTACCGTGGGCAGACTGGCATCCACCAGCCCGCTGACCGATTGTAGAAGAATATCCCAACCTGATTTGATAATCAACAGGGCTACGACCAGCGCCGTAACCGGGTCCAACCAATGCCAACCGCTTAACCAGACCAGGGCCAGGCCCACGAATACACCCGCCGAGGTCAGAACATCGGTTTGGAGGTGTGCGCCATCAGCCAGCAGCGCGACCGAGTCAGTTTCACGCCCAACCTTGAATAAATACCGCGAGACACCAAAGTTGACTATGGCCGAAAAACCCATCACCGCCACGCCCCAGATAGCCCCGCCAGTCTCCCCGGACTCACCGAACTTCTGGATAGCCTCGTAGATGATAACCCCGGCCCCCACGAAAATAAGCAGCGACTCAGCCGTACCGCTCAGGTTCTCGAACTTGCCGTGCCCGTAGGGATGGCTCCGGTCTGCCGGGCGCGCCGCAACCCTGACCGCGATAAAGGCCATAATAGCCGCTACCAGGTCTACACTGCTGTGAATTGCCTCCGAGATGACGCTGACCGAACCGATTGCCAGACCCACGGCCAGTTTCGCCGCAATCAGGCTGGTATTGGAGATTACACTGGCCCTGGCAGCGCGTTTGCGCCGGGCGGCATTTTTATCCGAACCCTTAACAATCGGGACATTTGTGTGTAAAGCCAATGCATTATTTTCTAGGTTTTTGCCATTTAGCACAACTGGCTTATTTTAGCATAAACCGGTCACGTATACATAAACGGTTTTAAAAGCAAACGGTAACATTTGAATTATCCCTATTAGGCGTTTAAAGTGCAGGGGCTAAATGAGCAGTCGGGAGGGGATTAGCCGAGCAGGGAGCGGCCCGCCCAGACCGTTACGACCCCGACCACCAGGGCTAAAAAGAGGTTGCCACTCAGGCGGGCCGCGACCAGGCTGGCAAACCCGGCGATTACGCCCGCGACCCCACTGCTGATCAGGTCGGGCAGCACCAGCGATACAAGAATAGTGCCAGGCAGGTAACTCAACCACGTTTCAAGCTTTTTAGAAAGAGTAACCCGGCTCATCAAAAAAGGGCCGAGCCAGCGCGTCAGGTAGGTTACGGCAGCCATCCCCAGGATTGTCAATAAAACTTCAAGGTTAATCGTCATTGAGCCACGCTCCTACCAGGCTACCGGCCAGACCTCCGAGCAAGATATACCATTTATCGGGCAACAGAAATTTAGCCACCACCGCCACAATCCCAGCGACCAACCAGGGCAGGATGTTCTTTTTACCCTTCCACTGGGCTACCAGCAACGCGATAAAGACGGCCAGGAAGGCAAAATCGAGACCCCACTGTTCGGGATGCTCGATCAGGTTGCCCAGCAAGTAGCCGACTACGGTCGAACCCCACCATCCCAGGCCGATTACAAACCCGCTACCCAGCAAAAAAGCCCCGTTACGTTTGCCGCTCTGGAACTGGCCCATGGTAAGGGCCCAGCTTTCGTCGCTCATAAAATAGAGAATTACGTTGCGAGGCAGGGTCTTCAGGTGACGAATGTAGGGGTAAAGCGAAGCGCCCATCAGGATATGGCGCAGGTTTATGATAAAAGTGGTCAGGATAATAGTCAGGGAAGGCAGGGGCACGACCCACAGGCCCAAGGCCGTAAATTGGGATGCCCCCGCAAAGACCAGGACGCTCATCAAGAGCGCTTCCAGAAAACTCAGGTTAGCCTGTTTTGCCAGCACCCCGAAGACCAGCCCATAAGCGAAAACGCTCAGGGCCACCGGGAGGCTTTGCCGGAACCCAATCCACGCGCCTGCCGCCGTGAAATCAACTTCCGGGCGAGATTCTTCCTTCACATTCTCGGTCATTTTTCTCTTTCGCGGAGACTTCTCCCTTGAACACGCAAGGTCAAAACGGGGACACAATCAATTTGAGGTTGGCACGGGAGGCCCGGTTAAAACCGGACCTCGTTTTAGTGACATTCAAAAATTATAACCGGGAAATTTAGAAAGTTAATTGGCAAAATGGCTTAAAATTTCAGGGTCTTAAGGGTTATTCCTGAAATTTAAGATTTAGCGTTTGCCCCGCTTGCCTTTGCCTGCGCTCGCCAGGGGCATTTCGAGTTCGAGGATGGTCCCTTCCTTCGTGACGTAGACCTCGAAAAGTGAAGGCCGCACCACCTCAAAACCCGGCAGACGGGTCACCAGTGTTTCGGCCTGCCCGCTCGAAAGGGTTATCCCGGCGGTCACCAGGACGGCCTCGGCCTCGTCCAGGGTTAGCTTATCGGTGGGCGCCAGGGCCGTTTGCAATGCGTTCGCAGCCTGGGCCAGGTATTCCGGCGTGCAGAGGCCGTAAGCGTCGATATAGTCGGCGGTAAGGTCGAGTTTTTGCAGCGTGGTCAACAGTTCGTTCTTATTGTAGAGGCCGAGCCGTTCCAGCAAGACTTCCTCCGAAACGAATCCTTTCCCGACCCGCAATTTATCCAGTTCGGCCTGGTTCGACCCGGCCCTGGCAAGGCGGTCGGCCCGGTCGTCGAACTGCTTCTGTAGCAGGTTAACCACATCGGTCACCCGCAACGATTGCTTGAAAGGGACTGCCGGGAATGGTAGTTCGCGGGGCTGGCCGTGGGCATCCTCGACAAAACTATTTCGGATTTCGTGGGCCAGGGCCAGGATCATCTTGTGCTGCCCCTGCGCCTTTAATTTATCGAGCTTTTCCAGCTTGCGCACCCGGTAATCGGGCGTCCAGAAGCCGATAATTTCCAGCCAGACCTTTATGTCGCCCCGGTAGAGGGCAAAGTCGGGGATATAGAGCAAATTCAGGCCGGGTAAGGCCAGGGCTTCCGGTTCGCGCTGGACCTGCCAGCCCGCCGTGTGGCCTTCGCGGGCCAGGGCGCTGAATTCCTCGTAAAACCGGGCCTCGACCGTACTATCGAATTCTTTACGGGCGGCCTCTTTCTGTTTGTAATAAGCCGCCGGGTCGAAAGCTTTTGGCGCGACCTCGTAGGCGGCGGCCTCGTAGGCAACCTCGTAAGCTACCCCCGCTTCCCTGATTACGCCACCCGGTACCATTTCCAGCCCTTCCCCATTCTCTATTTGTGGGGATATGTCTTCTTCAATAACCGGGGCCTCGACCGCGCTGCGTCCCAGGTGATGCGCCACTGCCGCCACGTCGAACCAGTAGACTTTATCCCGAAGGTGGACCAGGGCGGTCAGCGACCGGACATTGTTTTCCAGGTTACCTGACACCGGGGCAAGTTCCTTCGCGGTCTTCTTACCTTTTGTGGTAGCGGCGGGGACAGGCGTAACGCCCCCGGCCAGGCGGCGAGCAAGGGCCAGCACCGTGAAGACCAGTTCGGCCAGACTTTCGCCATGCCGGGACGGGGAGCCAAACGCCTGGATTGGACCGTACAGCCGCAACTGGATTTCACCCAGCGAATTGTATTCGAGGTCGTAGGGTATCCGTAGCTCCTTGGAGAGAAATCCTATCCGCTTGACCAGCGCCGCTGGCAGGGTGGTGCCAAAACCAAAAATCACCTCGCTACAGTTAAAAAGGAGGGTTTCAATCGCCAACCGGTTATAGCGGCGGACCACCTCGGCGGCCTCCGGTTCGCGGAAAGGCTGGCCGTCCTGGCGGGTCCGCAACTTCAAGAGGGCGTTTTCTTCGGCATCGAGATAGAGCAACTCCTCGACCAGGCCCGGCTCTAAACCCAGACCCGCCGAAAAAAGTTCGAGCGCCTCCGGCCTTTCCCGGCCATCCACAAAGCCGGAGCGCGGGGCCGTACTGACATAATCAAAGAGGGCCAGCCGCAAGGCCGAGGGATTGTCCAGCCCGGCATTTGCGATGCTTTCAAAATCGGCCTGGCTCAACCGCTCGGCGAAAGTCTCGCTTTCCCAGGTATAAAAGTGCATCATGGCGGTAATCAGGCCTCGCGCCAGCTTAAAATCACCCCCGGCCCGCTCGGTCAGGTATTGCTCGGAGAAATCGCGCTGCCGCTTGTGGTGCCGGGCTAAATCCGCGAAATAACGGCAGAAATCCCCGGCCAGTTCGCGTTCGGGGGCGGTTTCCAACAGCAAAGGCACAACCCGCCGCTGTTTATCTTTGCGGCTGACCGAGGTAGTTTTTCTTAAATCATCCAGTGATAACGGCATTTTTAACTCGACTTCTTATTGGTCCCCTGGCGACGGCGGCGGGCAGCGTTGACCTCACCCGTTTCCTCGCTGATTAATTCATACAAAACGGCCTGGCTGGCCTTGGGGCGCAAGACCCGGCCCAACCGCTGGATATACTCACGGCTGGTGGCGTTCCCGCTGATGACCAGGGCGATATTGGCATCCGGCACGTCCACTCCTTCATTCAACACCCGGCCACTAACCAGCTTGGTGTACTGCCCCGACCGGAAGCGTTCGAGGATGAGTTTGCGTTCGTCGGCGCGGGTCTTATAGGTTATGGACGGGACGAAAAAACGGCGGCTGACCTCATCCACCACGCTGTTAAACTCGCTAAAGATAATCACCTTATCGTCGCGGTGTTCGTTCAGTAGGGTCTCTAAAACTTCCAGCTTGGCCCCGGCGTTGAGCGACAACTGGCGAGCCTTCTGGTGGGCCAGCAGAGCCGCCCGCGCCTGGGGGTCGCGCCCGCTCCGGTAGACCAGTTCCTGGTAAAGGTTGGCCCCGCTAACAAAACGGCCATATCCGCCTTTTGCAAAACGCTGCCGGTTCAGGTACTTGCGGTAGACCTCCATCAGGCGGTCGTACTCGACCCGTTCTTCCTCGGAGAGCGCCACCATTATTTTTTGCTCCTTGAAAGAAGCCAGGAACTTCTGGCGGGTCAATTCGTGGGGCATCCGGCGGTAAAGTTCCGGCCCAATCAGGTCGTGGAGCAGCCAGTGACGATTGTCGGCCCGCTCCGGTGTCGCGCTCAGGCCGAGGCGATGAGTGGCCCAGGCTCCTTCGGCGGCGGCCCGGTAGCTCTCGGCAGGGAGGTGGTGGGCTTCGTCAAAGACCAGCATGGCGAACTTTCCCAGGTGACGGGTGTGAATTATCGCGCTGTCATAGGTCATAATCGTGAGCGGCTTGAGGTCGTGGCGGCCCCCGCCAAAGACCCCGATAACCTCTTTGTCTTTGAGACCGAAAAAGCCGGCCAGGGCGGTCTGCCATTGTAAGAGCAGGTCAATCGTCGGCACAATTACCAGGGTGGAGAGTTTGAGCCGGGCAATCGCCAACGCCGCCACAAAGGTCTTACCCGCGCCGGTCGGCAGGACCACCACGCCGCGCCCTTCGGCTTTTAACCAGGCGTCTACCGCCTCGGTCTGGTAGGAACGGGCTTCAAGGGTGATTTCCGGCTCGAAATCGAGCAGCGGCTTCGAGTCGAAATCAAGTTTCAGGTTAGCATACCGGTTTTTACCGACCTGTTCGAGCAGCCAGCTTTGAATGGTGCTGAAATGTATCGGCAGACAGCGCAGAATCTGGCGCTTTTCGTCCAGGATAAACTCGACCTGGGAAAAAGCCGCCGAAATGTCGCGGTAAAACTCGATAAAAGGGGCCGCCGGGTCGCCCGGTAACCCGGTCCGCAAGACCAGATCGTTACCCCAGATAGCCAGGCTTATTTCAGTTTTAGAACTTTCACTACTTTTTGGTGCTATTTTTCTCATTTTATTTCAATTTTGGTTATATACTTATATCCCGCCCGGCATGGTAGTGTGGAAAAGATTGGGAGACAGGCATAAACAGCCCTGGTTACTCATAAAATAATTCCAATACGATATATTATCGCATTTTAACGCAATAAGAGCCACTCCCCTGCCGGGGTATTGCCCAGCCTCAAAATTACAAAAGAATCTTTGGATTTGTAAAATTACCACTCAAAACCCTTGACATATCAAGATTCAATGCTAAAATAATATTACCAGAATGAAAATATCGCAGAGTAGGGATAATCTGGTAATAAATAATAAAAAGGTGATAAAAAGATGGGCGTTAAGCCTTTAGACCCGGAACAAATTCTAAACGTACGTGACTTCATTATGTTCCTGGGCGAGAAATTCAAAAACAGTACCGAAAATTTCGAAGATTTCAGCAATTGTTCCATTCAAGAGATAACAGTCTTGAAAATCCTGTCCCGGCAAGGTTCGACCGTTGTAAAAGACATCGCCTGCCGCTTAAATAATATCAAATTAAGCAATCTGACCAGGGTCCTGGACCACCTGGAGGAAAACGGGTACATCGAACGAAAACTGAATAAAGAGGACCGGCGCAGTTTCATAATTGAACTGACCGAGCAGGGCCGTAAACTGGCCGAGGCTTACCAGCATAATTTCGAAAAAATGGCACAGGCAACCCTGGAAGCCCTGACGCCGGCAGAGAGATTGATACTGGTCGAACTTTATACCAAAGTACGCACCAAACTGGGCGACCAGGATATTTGTCTCTCGAATCCCATTAAAAATAACCCGGAAACCGAGGAATTACTGAGGGTTTAAGATTTTTTTAACCATAAATTAGTTCCATTTCGGTAATATTATAAAATATAAAATATCTGCTTGAAACGCTTACATAAAAAGGGAGGCCTATAATGAAAAAGATTGAAGAAGTTTTTGAGATGGTTGAGAAGGTGGCGGCCAGCCGCCCCCGCCACAGCAATAACACATTTTTACCCCGGCAGATTCCTGAACTGGCCGTCTTAACCCTCCTGGAAAAAAACTCCCTTTCCGGCGATGTGATTATCCGGCAACTCTCCCCGATTAACCGCTACGCGGAAGCGTTCGGGGTGAGCTACAAGTTGCTGCACGACCTGGAAGGAAACGGCAACCTGGGGGTTAGCAACGATAAGGCGACCCGCCGCCGCACCTATCACCTGACCGAAAAAGGCGTGGCCCGGTTGCACGAACTGCGGACCATCTACGCTCTGGCCCCGGTCAAAGACTGGCAAATCGATTTTAATTTTAACCTTATAAATTCGCTCAGTCTCCAAACTGCCCTGAACCAGCAGGTAGCCTAACCAGGGGTTACTTCGGAAATTGAACCGCCGGATTAGCAGTCCCGGCGGTTTTTTGTTGCCCGGTTTCCCAATGTCCTGATTACCAGTTACGAATAAAAAAGAAAATCCGACCTTTGTTTGTACAATTGCCCAACCTGTGATAATCTCCCATAACCCTCAAATCCTTTAAAGTATCACGATGATTTTTTCTTGCGATTCTCGTTCAGGAGAGGGCCGGAGATGTATGCCAGAAGAAAATACCGTGTCCGAAACCTTAACACCACCTGAAATACCGGCCAACACTTTTATCCTAGACCCCGAAACCTACCACGTCTGGTCCGGTAGACTCGAATTTAAGGATAGCCCGGCCAGCCGCAAAAGCCGCCGCTGGGGCTATATCCTGGTGGGCGTAGCTTTAATTCAATTCGTGCTTTTTATCGTGACCGCCAGGACTACCGGCAGCGTGGTACTGGCCGTCCTTTTCGGGCTTTTTCTTGGCGGTATCGGCTACGCCCTTTTACGAAGCGGTCAGAAACACATCACCTGGCAGAAAGCGAGCCGGATAATCCTGGGAGAACTCGATTCTATTGAAGGGCGGCTGATTGAACAGACCCTGAAAAAGAAGCGGCTTACCTCCAACCTGGTTATCGCCACTTACAAATTTACCAACCCCGAAGGCATTGAACTATCCGGGGTGGCAACCTTCGAACGCAACGACCTGATCAACCGCCGGATGCCCTATTCCGGTACCCCAGTCATTGTCCTCTACAAAAATCCCAAAAGACATCTAATGTGTTGAGAAAAGCGTTTTCGGGCGTATTGATATTGACTATTTTATAAACCTTCCCTATACTATATTTTAACTCCAGGGGGAGCATCCTGCTCTGCTGAACTCAAGCAGCATGTTCGTATACACACTTTTTTCTTCTCAAATCCATTCAAACGCATAAAGTGAAGGCTCGCCTTTACCGTAAATATTGAATTGATTGAAAAAGATAATTTCTTTTGCTGTCTCTTTTATTGTTTCTTTTGTTAATTTTTCTGGCTTGTTTTTAACCTGGCTTTTAGCCCAAGTTTTGAGGAAGGGATAAAATGTTACACCCAAGTCTTCGAATTCACTATCCCGGTAGGAGAAATTTAATAACCCCTAAACCGTTCAGGGTAGCGGTTTTATTTCTGGTTAGCACCATCTTGCTTATCTCACTTTTAGCAGCCTGTGGAGACGAAGGACCAACCTCGATTTCAAAAGCCGAAATGGGTACCGGTATAGACGGTACTAGCGCGAGCGGGGCTACCACCACCTTCAAACCTAGCGACACGTTTTACGCGGCTGTTAACCTTAATAACCCCAAGTCCACCACCAAGGTAAAGGCAACCCTGACCGCTGTCCAGACAGCCGATGGTACCACCAACCGCCAGGTTACCTCTACCGAAATCACTACCTCTAACTCGGAGAATTTCGTCAACTTTAAGTTCAGCCTTCCGAACCCCTGGCCCACGGGAAAATACAAGGTTGATTTACTCCTGGACGGGGCTGCCGCACAAACCCTGAATTTTGAAGTCCAATAAGTTCAAAGCCTGGCAGAAAAAGAACCACCCCATTAAAAAGGAGCGGTTCTTTTTTATTTCTTTATGAAGTTGCAAATGAGGGGCGCTGACTTAGCTCACCTGGCTCTGGCGGATGCGCTCCTGGATGAGGTTTTCAAAACCACCCAAAATAACCAGTTCTTGCGCGACCCGGCCCAGCGGCGAGAAACCGTAACGCTGCCCCTCCCAGGAAATCTCCGACTTTTCAAAATCGACCGTCGCCTGAATCCCGGTCTTGATGGTCGGGGCCTTCTCCCCGGCGTAGTTCTCCTTGAACGAACGGACCAGTCCGGGACATTCGAGGACTATATAGCCGTTGTTAAAGGCGTTCCGCTTGAAAATCTGTGAGTACGACCCGGCGATTACCAGTTGGATACCCCGGTACTTGAGGGCAGTCGCGGCCTGTTCACGGGAAGAACCGGTCCCAAAGTTCCAGCCGCCCACCAGGATGTCGCCTTCCTGGGCAATATTCTGGAATTCGGGGTCGTAATTGAGCATGGCAACCTTCGCCATCACCTCCGGCGGCACGTTATCGCGGTAGGTGTACTCCTTGCCATAAAGGGCATCGGTATTCATGTTGTCCTTCGGCGCGAACAGCAGACCCCCGGTTAGCTGGCGCGGGAAGCCGGGCAAAATCTCGACCGCACCCGTTTCCTGGGGTTGGGCCGGGTTCTCCACCAGGGTATAAGGAACCTGGTGCGGCTCGATTTCTTCCAGGCTGCGCGGCCCGATAATCTTTCCGGCGATGGCCGAAGCCGCCACTACCGCCGGGCTGGACAGGTAGACGCTGGCCTGGGTCGAACCCATGCGCCCCTTGAAGTTGCGATTGGTGGCCGAGATACCGACCTCACCCGCTTCGAGCAGCCCTTCGCCCAGACCGATACAGGGGCCGCAGCCTGCCGGTAAAGGATGCGCGCCTGCCTCGACCAGGGTATCCCAGTAACCCAATTCGCGGGCCTGGTCCTCAATCTCGGAGGAAGCCGCCGCCAGGTAGAACCCGACCTCAGGCGAAATCTTGCGGCCCTTGATTACCTCGGCAGCCTCGCGAATGTCGTCCAGGCGCCCGTTCACGCAACTTAACAGGTAAGCCTTGTTGATTTTAACGTCGCGGGCCTCAATCTGGGGCAGGGCCAGCATGGTCTTGACTTCGTTCGGCCCGGCCACCGAGGGCGTCACAAGACCCAGGTCGAGCGTCAGTTCCTTGGCATAATAGGCGTCCGGGTCGGCTGTGAGGTCGGTCCGGTCGAACTCGGTCACCAGTTCGGGGGTAATCCGGGGGTTGGCATCGCCCCGCCTGGCGAAACGCTCCGCCCTTTTCAAGAGATAATCGCGTAAAACGGCGTCGTAAGGGAACAGGCCAACCAACGCGCCCCACTCGGTCGTCATATTGGCAATAGTCTGGCGCTGCGAGATGGAGAGGTTAGCCACACCCTCGCCCACAAACTCAACGGCGCAGTTCAGCACTTCGTCCTGGTTGTAAACGCCAATCAGGGTCAGGATAACGTCCTTGCCACTCACGCCGGGAGTGAGTTTGCCGGTAAAGGTCACCTTCACCACGTCCGGCACCTGCCACCAGGTTTCGCCGGTCGCCCAGATAGCCGCCGCGTCGGTCCGTACCACCGAGGTGCCGACCGCGCCCAGGGCCCCGTAAATGTTCGAGTGCGAGTCCGAGCCGACCACGAGCGTCCCCGGCAGCACGAAACCTTCCTCAGAAATCACCTGGTGAGCGATGCCGCGCCGGGCCGGGAAGAAGGCCAGGCCCTGTTCTTTGCAAAAGGCTTCAATCTTGGCGTACTTGGCTAAATTCTCGGCGTCCCGGTTCTGGACATCGTGGTCCAGGCCAATCACCGGCTGGGACGGGGCAAAGACGCGGGTCGCGCCCATCTGTTTGAACTTGGGTATGACCGCCCCGGTGTTGTCGTGGGTCATCACGTGCGCGGGTTTCACCGACACGAAATCCTGGGCCCGGACCTTCTGGCCCGGCTTCAAACCTACCGTATATCTCTCTACAATCTTCTCAACCAGCGTTTGAGCCAATTTAATCTCCTAAATTTCTAGTTTTTTATATTTTGGGCTAGGAAAAGAGCATGTTCCACTTGCCCTGGTTAATCTGTTTTATAAAATTCGTCAGGATAAAGGCAGTCGCGCCCCAGATAACGACCTGCTGAAACTGGTAAAAAACCACCCGGCGAGGATGGCCCTGCATCACCCACTCTTCGTAACGGTGATTGGCCGGGTCGAGCAGACCCCGCAAAGGTATTTCCAGGATTTCGGCGACCTCGAAGCCGTCGGGAATATATTCGATAGAGGCGGTTGGATCCACCGGCACCCCTACGAAAGGCGTTATCAGGAAATTACTGACAACCGTATCTACCGCCGGGAGCGGTCCCAGGACCCGGATTCTTTCGGGCGGAATCCCCACCTCCTCGAAAGTCTCGCGCAGGGCCGTCACGTCCAGGGTGCCGTCTTCCGGCTTAAACCCCCCGCCCGGAAAACTGATTTGCCCTTTGTGAGTATGAACTTTCTCGGAGCGGCGCATAAAGACAAGGTGAGGTTCCCTGGCAGGGCCGAGGTGTCGCACCAGCATCAAAACGGCGGCAGGGCGGCGCGAACCCTGCGAGACAGGTAAATCTTTGGTTGGTTCGATGGACATGCTACTTAAAACCTAAACCTACAAGCCAGAATTATTCGGTTTCGGGTTCGAATTCAGGCTCGAAATAATGCCGGACATACCCGGCGGTAAAATCTACGGGCGGAAATTCTTTCAATACTGCCGTAGGCTGTTCAACCTTGAGCGAATAGACCTCGCCGCTTTTCTGGACTGTCTTGATGGCCGGGTTGAAATTCGACCAGAGGGTGTTCTGGCTTCGTTCCTCGGCCCGGCGTAGCAGGATGGACAGGACATCCGCCGTAATCAGTTGCGGGGCGATAGTAATATTCGCATCGGGCTTGGGACCGAGGTCCACCTGGGCTACACTCATTAAATCATTCCGTACGACCGTATCAATCAACAGGCCGGTCATAAAGGCCGGGCCACTAAAGAGCGGCACCCGTTCTAGCAGTTCCCGGCGGGCCGCCCCAACCGTACAGACCGGGTTGATTACCCCGGCCAGCTTCGGGAAGAAGCCGCCCAGTAGCGGTCTCAGGCTCAATTCGACCAGGGAATTGTGGACCGGGTTGCTGTTTTGCTCGCCACCCTCACCCGACTCGGAATAGAAGCCGCCCGCAAGCTGGAACTCTGGATAGGTCAGGAGCGGACCCACCAGGCCGTAAATCAGCCGGGCCTCGAAATTATCCATGGTCGGGTCGGCCCAGACAATCAGGTCGCCCCTGGCCTTCTTGAGGGCCAGCCACAGGGCCTCGCCCGGCCCCAGGTCTTCGCCCCGGCCTGGCTGCGAGGCAGTATCATCACCGGAGGCGACATAGACAATTTCATTATCGCTCAACCGCCCGTGGCCCGGCCCACCCTGGTAGAGCGCCTCAACCTCGGCCTTATCCAACCGGTTATCGGGGTCTGACACCAGGATTTCGTCCACCAGGGCGCAGTCCCGAAAAAGGGCAAACCAGGCCCGGCGTACATAATCGCTGAGCGCGACCGGGTGCGTATTGCCGTAGACCGGCAAGACCAGGCTGATTCGGAGGTGGTGGCGTTCCTTGAGCAAAGTCAGGCTGCTCATCGTCCTGAACTCGCGATAACGGAAGGTATTTTCGGCAAACCACCGGTCCACCGACTCCTCCAGGTCCGGTTCCTTAAAGACCGGGGCCGGGGCCAGGCCGGGCGAAGGCCGCTTTAGCTCGAACGGCTTGGCCGTCTTTACCACCAGGAGCGGGCGGCGGGTCTCGCGGGCAATTTTTTCAGCTATCTTCTCGCCACTGGCCTGCTCGTCCATTCTTTCCCTGGTTTCGCTTGCGCCAACCACAATCAGGTCGTGATGGTGGGCCTCCTGCACGATACCCTGGATGAGCTTGCCTTGCATCGCTACCAGTTTGGCATTGGGCGGCAGTTCCAGCGCCAGGGCTTGCAGGGTAGTGAGCGACTCGTCCTCGACTTCGTAGCCATCGCTAAAAGCGCTGAAACTCTGGGCCTGGCTGGGCCGGAAACTATCGGCCAGCCCGGAGTTGTTCCCGAGGTTGTGCATTACCGTAATGCCGGCGGACCATTCCTCGGCCAGGTTCGAGACCAGGCTCAGGGCCAGGGTGCTATAACTCCCGCCCCTTACCGGCAGTAAAATCTGTTTGATGGGCGGCAGACTGTTGCTAAACCGGGCCAGCACCACGTCACAAGGCGGGTCATCCATCAGGGCGTCAATCGTGTCGCCATAAACCTTGCCCGGCGTCTGGGTCGAGCCCTTCCAGTGGAGCAAGAGCAGGTCACCTTCTTCTTCCTTCACCTGGTCGGCAATTCCCCGCCAGACCTCGCGAGCAACCCGCACCTCGGTATGGACCTCGACATTTTCTTCAAGCGCGCCGTTCTGGGGAATGTAGCGCAACATGGTGCGGTAAGCCCGGACCAGCGGGGCCCCCTGGCTGAGCGGGGTATCATCGGGGACGGTCACGATGCCCAACACGACTATCCGCACGTGTCGCCGGACCCCTTCAAGCGTAGCCCCGGCCAGTGAGGCGGCCAGTTTAACCAGGCCCTCGGCCATGTTAGGGTTTAAAATCGGCACAACGACACTAAAATCCCGCCCTTGAAGCCGGTTCCTGGGGTTCTTTTTGCCAAATAGCTGTGTAAAAGCGTTCAGTTGAAGCCATCCTTAATAATCTTAAACTACTTTGTTTAAGAAAACCGGTCCTTTTTAGCCAGGACTGCTCGTTCTCTTACCAAATGGAAAAGTTTGACACTCGGTCTTCATGAGTATAATACTTCGCATTTTGAGGGTCAAGAACCGGAATAACCATTTTATTTGTAGGATTTGCCAACTCGAAAGACTTCTCCGGACCTAAAACCGGCGCGCTTTTGGGATAAACCAATAAATCAGGATTGTAAACAGCACAAAAAAGGCCATGTTCACCATTACCGAAACCGGCGCGCCCCAGGCCTGGGCTACAATCCCACTTTGTAAATTCCCCAGCGGCATGAAACCGACCGAACACAATGTCCAGATGCTGAGAATCCGGCCCCGCAAATAGTCCGGTACACTGGATTGGACAATTGTATTGAGGGTCGTGTTGACCGAAACCAGCGAACCCCCGGCCAGGGCCAGCATTACCATACTCAGAATGAGATTGGTCGAAAGGCTAAAACCGAACAGCGAACCCACCAGTATCAACATGCCCCAGTTCATAAAGCGCGACCGTCGCTGTAACTTCCCGCTGATGTTAGCCACCAGTAACGCCCCGGTCAACGCGCCGACGCCTACCGCCGACAACAAAATACCATAGTCTTCCGGGCCGCTTTTGAAGACTTGCTGCACAAAGACCGGCAGAAGGGTCAGGTAGGGCGTGATAAAAAAGCTAAACAGCGAGGCAATCATGAGCAGACCACTGAGGGCAACCTGGCTTTTCAGGTAGCTAAGGCTCTCCTTGATTTCCTCCCACATCGGGCGTTTTTCGACAATCCGCACCGGTTTGGGCAACTTCACCAGTAGCAGGGCCCCAACCACCGCCATAAAACTGAGGCTGTTCAGGAAAAAGCAGACCGCCACCCCGACCAGTGTGACCAGCACCCCGGCGATACCCGGCCCAATAACCCTGGTCAGGTTGAACTGGAAGGAGTTGAGGGCTATAGCGTTCATGATGTCCTCTTTGCGCACCAGGTCGAGCATGATTGTCTGGTAGGCCGGGGAATTAAACGCCTGGACAATACCGATGCCAAGCGCGATAACAATCACCATCCAGATATTTATGATGTTGAAAAAGGAGAGGACCGCCATGATAAGCATCAGGATGGCCTGGGCGTTCTGGGTTATCAGGAGGACAGTTTTGCGCGAGTTCCGGTCGGCCACCACACCCCCAAAGAGGCTCAATAACAACATGGGCGAGTTGCCAATAAAGTTGACCAGCCCCAGTAAGAAAGCCGAATTGGTCAATGAGAGGACCAACCAGTTCTGGGCGACCACCTGCAACCACCCGCCCAGGTTCGAAACCAGGGCGCCTATCCAGAACAACCGGAAATTGCGGTGGCGTAACGCGCTAAAAGTGCCGCCCCCCTGGCCCGGTCGGGCGACTTCCGGTTCTTCCAGGGGCGCACCGGGCACCGCGACCGTTTCCAGGGCCCCGGCTCCTACTCTTTCGTATTCCGGCTTTGCATCATCTTTGAGCATTTGTAACCCCTTATATAAGGCTCCAAATTAGCGAGGATTTTTAAAATACCACTTCACTGGCTATAACTAGGAGCAGCTTGGAAATATTCACTGGCAAACTGGCTGACTTGTAGATTTATAATGTCTACCAATTGTATTAACTATATTTTAGCAATATTTAGGCGCTAACTTAAGTTGCAACGGAGGTTAAATTATAGAAAAAGTTTATAATTGGTATAGACCAGGCAAATGTGGTATAGGTGGCATAATAAAAAATCCCCTGTGAAAAGGGGATATGTAGTACGGTGTTTTATTCTAAGATTGGTGAATTACCCGGTTCTTCGAGATTATTGCAGCCGGGTGGAAAAGGTAATAAAGGCCACGAACGCCGGGACGAAGGCCATTACAAAGACAATCGCGCTGCCAAGCTGGAAGAACCTTAAAAAGCCGACCCCGTCCTCGTCCATCTGTTGAAACCCGATGCCAAAACCCTGCGCGGCCAGGAAAAGCATCGTCAGGGCCAGCAGGGCCAGGGAGATGAACTGGCACCAATCGGCCAGGGGCGGGTCGAGCAATAAACTTAAAGTCATGCCAACCACCAGGGCCACCACGGTTATACCCATCAGCACCCGGTTTAGCTGGCGCATACGGGGCAACATTTCCGGCGTCTGGTCCAGCTTGTAAACAAACACCCCCAGGAAGGCTGTACCAAATATCGCCAGGATGAATACAAACGACACAATCATCAGGCCCATCGTTTTTCCTCTAGCCCGTACCGGCTGGTAAAATATAGTTAATAACACGTTGGAACCAGGTATAACTTCCCGCCGAAATAAAGTAGACCGCGAACCCGGCAATCAAAACCAGGGTAGCATAGTAAGCGTAACGCCACCGGGCGGCCCGGACGGTCGAAGCGGCTTTCTCGCGCCCATGCTGGCTCGCAACCAGCAAGAAAGCCAGGGCCAGCCCGCAACCCAGCGCAAACAGCGGCAGGGCAAAAATCATGTGTTTGTGGAGCAGGTTTATCTTCTGGGCTACCAGGCTAAAGAGCAAAAATGTCACCAGCCAGGAGACCAGCAGCAATACTGCCGGGCGCTGGATCTCTCCTGCCACAATTCCCGCGAAATTTGTTTCCTTAACTTCCGTGCTTTGCCGGGTCCGCCAGGTCGCGTAAACGAGATAGGCCAGGACCGCCATCGTAATCAGGAAAGGGAACAGGTGGAAATGGGCCAGCAATTCATCCCAGAAACCGTTCAGGGTCTCCGAACTGGCCCCGACATTTTGCCCCTCTCCAACCTTGCCGACCACGCTGGGCAGAGTCTGGGTCAGGACCGGGATGGCATAGAAACCGTAATAGATGCCAACCGAAACCAGCCAGGAGATACCGAGGGTAATAGCCGCCGGTTTTACCAGGTATTTATCTTTGCCGCCAAAGAGCCAGAACAGGATTACCAGCCCCACCATCATGCAGGAGCATAAAAGAAAGGTCGCCGTATGGGTCAGCATCGCCAGGCCCAGCACCACCCCGGCCCCTATCATTCCCGGCCAACCGGGCGAAAACTTTGTCAGCCGACCGGCGTAAAACCAGCCGCTTAAAATAACCAGGAAAAGAAGGGTCAGCCACTGGGCCAGCATGGTCGGGTAACCGCCATCCGAAGGCATCAGGTAGCTAAGCGGGAAAAACCCGGACAGCAGACCACCCAGCAGCCCGGCCAGGTTCCCAAAGCGGCCAAACACCTGTCTTCCGATTATGTAAAGTAAGAAAACCGTCGACGCTTCCAGCCAGATACTGTAAAGATTGGTCCAGAACAGAAAGCCCGGCTCATTCTGTTTGAAGATGAGGCCCAGCGGGAAATCGGTGATATAGAACAGGGGCGAATAAGGAATCGCCACTGCCATTTCCCACTGGCCTAACGCCGTAGAGCGGCCCTGGGCGTTACCGCTCTCGCTGCCAACGGCCTCTCCGCTATTAATATTATAGTAGCGGGTGATAATCAGGTCGGGCTGGTTGAGCAGGGCGTAGACCTCGTGAATCCTGAAGCCGTGGTCGAGCGGCTGGAACGAAGGATGGTTGATGCCCGCCGCCTTGATGGTAAAGACCAGCACAAAAATAATCCCCAGCCAGCGGGCTTGCTGGACGCTGAGCAAAATCCCGCGCCGCGCCAGCCACCAGCCGGTAAAAAGCAACCCTGTCATCATGAAGAAGTAAGCCATGACCACGGCGATGAGCAGTTCCGGCCCCAATAGCCCGACCATCGGGCGGTCAAAGGCGATGCCTACAATCAAAAGGACGGCAAACCCGCCCATCAGCAGGTTCGAAACGAGGGTCTTCCACCCGGCCCGCCGGGCGGCTATCCCGGTCAGGGCCACCGAACCGAGAAGCAGCAAGACCGTACCCCAGGGCGGGATGGTCGGACGACCCGTGTCAAAAAGGCCGGTGCCATCAATCTCTATCCCGCTGACCGTCACCCCGAACGGGCGCGAATCATTCTTCGCCAGGTAGGGGTCCATGTGCATGTAAAAATCGAGGTCGCCTTTGCTCAAACTGAAGACGGACCGGCTGGGCGGGTAATAGGTGGTGTCGTAGACCTTGCGGGCGGTCTGGTCGAGCAAAAAGGTCTGGTACAGGGCCCCGTTGAGGCGGAACTCGATATTGGTCGGCGGCGCGTCGGCGGGCCGGGGTGAAAGTTCCATCTTGACGCGCACCTCGGCGGGCTGGCCTATCCCCGGCAGTCGGACGTTGCTGTTCGGTTGGGTCCAGCGATAGACCAGCCCCTGGTAACGCTCCACCGCGTAATAATTGACCAGGTAAGGCTTGACCGCTGTGCTATCTAAATCGAGTTTCTCTTTAAAAGGTAACTGGTAAACCAGCCCCAGCCCAACCAGGACCAGGGCCACGGTAACGTAATACCAGGGGGAAAGAAGGGCCTCGCGGAACGGCTTTAGTTCGCTCAAAAGCCACCGGGTAAACCGGTTTGGCGAATTGGCCGGGACCGGAGTGGCGGGACGTTCTTCTTCGGGTGAATTTATTTTTTCCAGGGAGGGATTACTCAAGTTCTTCTCCGGCAACAGTTTACAGGCTTGAAGTTTACTGATATTCCGAAAAAGTGTCAAGAAATAGAAAAACCCGGTCGAGGTTCAACCGGGCCTGGCGAAATCTAGTAAAGTCTGGCATGTAGTTTGTCAATCAGCTTTTCCTGGACCGATTTGTTGAAGCGTTTCAACTCTCTTTCTAACGCCTCGGACTGGACCGGCGACCACCGGATAAGCGGGTCTAGCCGCACCTTGTTTTTGATAACATCTATCCGGTGGCCGGTCGGCGGGTGAGTGACATCGAGCCGGGATTGCTCCAACTGCTGGACTCGCCGGAGGCGTTCCAGTTCCCGCTCCGGCACCTCTTTCAGGTAGCGGTGATATTCCTCGAACAGGTCCGGTTTATTCTTGTTGAGCGCGACCTGTTGCACCACCAGTTCAAACGAATCTCGATAATGGAATTTGCCGAGCATCCGAGCATGGTCTGGGCGGCTTCGCTACCACCCACCTTTGCCGCCATACTGTCGGCCAGGTATTCGGCCCGCTGGGTCTCCCGCCAGTTCAGGTTGCTGAGGATTTGAATCAACATTTTTACGCACCAGGTCACACCTCGCAGTATTACGTTCAGAATTGGCCGGGTCAGCAGCACCAGCAATCCGGGGTTATAGAACCTGGAACGGGCCGGTAATAACAGGGGATACCACGTCACCAGCGAATTTATAGCCGTACCGATAAACAAAGTCCGGTTAGGATCGCCGTTAATACAGTGGCCGATTTCGTGGCCCAGCACCGCCAGCCGTTCTTCGTCACTCAGGATAGAGAAAAGGGGCAAGCCGATTATCAAAATCTTCTTGCGCCGCCACCCGACCTGGGTTACCCCGACGTTAAAATCTTCATTGAGATAGATATTTTCCACCCTGGAAGTGTTGAGCGCGTCGCAGACCTTACCGGCCATCTCGTAGAGGGTGGGATATTTCTGCCGGTCGAGTTTTCCGCGCCATCTATCCCTGGGAAAGCGGGGCCGGGAATACCAGGCCAGCAGGACCAGCCCAAGGCCGATAAGCATAACCGGGATAGCGGGCCAGCACCCTATTAAAAGGAAAAGGCCCAGGAGTAGCAAAGCGAGGGTAAAACCGTGTACTACACCCGCCACCAGGTAAGCCGAAATCTTCCCTTTGGTCAGGGTGGGTCTGGGGGCTTCACGGCTGGCAATTTCCTTATATAAGGAGTTACTCAATTTCGACCCCAGGTTTTCGTAAAAGGCTTCGAAAATATTTTTGGGCTTCGCGGCCACATAAGGGTTGACATTCCAGTTGCAGTTGTCACACCAGGTTACAAATCCTTTGTATACCGGGATTTTTGTATAACAGGACGGGCACTCCTGCTTTTGAATTTCGGCAGGGTTAGCCGGGGAAGATATATTTTGCATTGGTAATGACCTACAAGCGCATTTTAAATATATAGTTGACGGAGTAGGCTTATTATAGCATTTAAAGTTTTTAATAAGCTATTCTTAAGCTGCCGGTTTCTTGGCCCTTGTAAAGCCAGCAAGCCCAGGTAATCCTTTTGGCAAAGGGCGAAAGGGCTATAAAACCATAAAAGACCTCCTGGGCTCAAAACCAGAAGGTCTTTGATTTCATGTTGAGAACTAAGGTTTTTCCTTGTTACCTACTTAGTTCTCAACCTACCTGGGGTCTAGTCGCTAAAATCTACGGTCCAGTACCAACCATAAGTGCTGTCCGCCACGAAGTACCGGGATACCCCTATTTTGGTGTAGGGGGCTTTGAGCATGTTGGCATTGTGGCCGGGAGAGTTCTTGAACTGGTTAAAGGCATCCTGCGCTAAATCTCTACCCGCCGCCAGGTTCTCGCCCATCCAGCCACCCTCGTAACCAAAGTCCGCCATCCGGTCGAAGGGGTTGCGGCCCAGGCTGTCGGTGTGCGAAAAGTAGTTCTTCTCGGCCATATCCTGCGACATCCATTTGGCCGCGTCTTCCATCTGGGGCTGGTAGACCAGTTCGCCAAGCCCGTTGGCCTTGCGGTAGTCGTTGATAAGCTGGATAAAGGATTGTTCCTCGCTGTCGAGGGGGTTAGCCTGCTCTGCGCTGGCGGGAGCGGCGATTTGCTCGTCATCGGCTTTGACCAGTCCGGTCGTGCCAAAGATACCGGCGCTCAACGCCAGGAACAGCACCAGGGCCAGGACTAAATTGGTTGAAGAAAAAAGCTTATGAGCGAAAGAATTTTGAGGATTGCGAATAGAAGAATTCGAAGTGAACATTTCTGCCTCCACATGAAATAAAAAAAATTCAAAGGGAGGCGAAATATTTTGAGCGGCCTCCCAGGCAGCCTGGCAAACTCCGGGGAGTTCCATGGCTTTGCGTCCCAGCCTCGCGACTGGTTTGCCTTTTTCTGAGTGTTTTCGGTGTCTTATATTTCTATAAGTACCGGGTCAGGTAATATTAAGTTGTATGGTTAGAGTATAGAAGAAAAACATTACAAAATAGCTTACAACTGATTACTTTTTCTTGACTTTCTAAAACCACTTTAAATTGCATGTTTCTTTTATATTAACTTCTTCAAAGGGCAGGCCGGGACATGTGCGACCACGTGAGCCAACCTTACCAGTTTCAGGGCGAAAATAATGATTAAAGGACCGGCCCCGGTTGGCGTTCACCACTGGCTCATTCGGCCAAAATGATTTATCCTTATTGACGAGCTATTGACCCGGATTTCAACATCAAACACGTACCCTGAATCCCGGCACATGTAGTTATGTAAATACAGGAATTTTGGGATAGGTCTTTATAAAAAGAAGCAAGGAAAAATGAGTGAATTTGTATTAGGGGTAAATTACTGGCCCCGGCGCAAAGCCATGTACTGGTGGAACCAGTTTGAAGCCGACGAGGTTAGCGAAGAATTTGCCCTCATCCGCAGTCTTGGCCTGAGCCTGGTCCGTATCTTTTTGCTCTGGGACGACTTCCAGCCCGACCCGGACTCGGTCTCGACTGCCTGCCTCGATTATCTCGAACGGGTCTGCGACATTGCCGTCGAAAACGACCTTAAACTCGACGTTACCTTCTTTACCGGCCACATGAGCGGGCCGAACTGGTCGCCCCGCTGGCTCCTCGATGATGGCCCGGCCCCGACCCCGAAACTGCGCCAACTGGTTAGCGCCGGGGAAATCACTACCAAAGGCTATCGCAACCCCTACACCGACCAGGTCGCCCTGGCCGCCGAGAAATTGCTTCTTTCGGCGGTGGTGGAGCGCTTCAAAGACCACCCGGCTATCGCTATCTGGAATCTTGGCAACGAGCCGGACCTGTTCGCCTGGCCGCCCGACGACCAGACCGGACGCGAGTGGGTCCGCACCATGACCGCTTTGATTAGAAGTATTGACCCGAACCATCCCGTTACCTGCGGGCTGCATTCGGCTAACCTGGTCCAGAATAACGGTCTCCGGGCCGACCAGGTCTACGCCGAAACGGACCTGGCCGTAATGCATAGTTACCCGATGTACCTCGCCTGGGCCAGGGAACCACTCGACCCTGACCTGGTGCCGTTTACCTGCGCCCTGACCACGGCCCTCTGCGGCAAACCGACCCTGATGGAGGAATTTGGCGGCTGCACCGCGCCCGCCGGGGAACCCTCCCAGACCTGGGAATGGACCTCCTACGGCGCACCCCGGACCCAGTTCATGGCCTCGGAGGAAGACCTTGCCAGCTACCTCGAAGAAGTTTTGCCGCGCCTGGTCCAGGTCGGCGCGACCGGGGCCATGGTCTGGTGTTTTGCCGATTACGTGCCGGAACTCTGGGATAAACCGCCCTGCCTTGAATCAAAACACGAGCGTTTCTTTGGGCTGGTCCGGCCCGATGGCACGGTCAAACCCCACGCGGAAGTGCTAAAAAGATTTGCCGCCACCAACCCGACCGTGCTGGAAACTCCCACCGTGAGTCTAGAGTTGCCTTATTCGCCCGATGTCTACTACCAGGACCCGGCCAAGCACGTGGTCGAACTCTACCAGAAGTACCTGGAAGAATTGGCCTAGCCCGACCGCTTCCTGTTTAAAGAGCCGCGCCCCTTTCAATAAAAAATCCGGGGGCGCGGCTTTTTATTTCCGGCCTACATACCCGGCGTGACCAGGGCATGGGCGAAAGTCACATTCGAGCCGCAGCGCCCGCACTTCTCAGGCGCTTTTTCGCCCCGCAAGGTTTCCCCGCAAATCTCGCAATGCCACTGTAACGACATCATGCGAATAATGTCCGAACGGCTGACGATACCAACCAGTTTGCCCTCGCTCAAGACCGGTAGGCGGCGAATCCGGTGGTCGGTCAACAGGTGGCTGACCAGTTCGACCGGCGTATCCGGGGTCACGCTTATAACGCTCCGGGTCATAATATCCCCGACCGTCTGACCTTCCTTCGCCAGCAGGTCGTACTCGCTCATGATACCGATCATCGAGTTCTGCGCGGTGACCACGGGCAAACCCGAAATCTGGTAGGTCGATAACAAGCGCAGCGCTTCTTTAACGGAAGTATCCTCCCGGACAGTTATCGGGTCTTTTGTCATCAATTCACCAATAAGCACTTTCAGCCTCCTAATCATTCCTAACCTGAACCCTTGATAAATAAATCTACTAATGGACAGCCTGGCTAAACTGGGCTTCTTCGGTCGAACCCGTCAGGGCTGTGGTAGAGGAAGTGCCGCCGCTGATAACCTGGGACACCTCGTCAAAGTAACCCGTACCGACCTCACGCTGGTGTTTAACCGCCGTGTAACCATAGCGTTCGCTGGCGAATTCGCCCTCTTGCAGTTCGGCATAGGCGGACATACCGCGTTCCCGGTAGCCCCTGGCAAGCTCGAACATGCCGTGGTTGAGGGAGTGAAAACCGGCCAGGGTAATAAACTGGAACTTGTAACCCATCTCTCCTAACTCTTGCTGGAACCGGGCGATAGTGGCCGCGTCGAGCTTCTTCTTCCAGTTGAAAGAAGGCGAACAGTTATAGGCCAACAATTTTCCGGGGAACTCGGCATGAATCCGGCGCGCAAATTCCCTGGCCTCATCCAGGTCGGGTTGAGAAGTCTCGCACCAGATTAAGTCAGCATAGGGCGCATAGGCCAGGCCCCTGGCAATAGCCGACTCCAACCCACCCTTAAGCACAAAGAAACCTTCCGGGGTGCGCTCCCCGGTCATGAACTGGTGGTCGTAGGGGTCTATATCGCTGGTAAGCAAGAAAGCGCCGTTGGCATCGGTCCGCGCAAGCAGGATAGTCGGCACCCCCAGGACATCGGTTGCCAGGCGGGCTGCCACCAGGTTCTTAATAGCCGACCGGGTGGGGATTAAAACTTTACCGCCCATGTGGCCGCACTTCTTCTCAGAGGCAAGCTGGTCCTCAAGATGGACCCCGGCGGCTCCGGCTTCTACCAGGGCTTTAATCAACTCAAAGACATTGAGCGGCCCTCCGAACCCGGCCTCGGCGTCGGCTACGATAGGCGCAAACCAGTAATTATCCCCCTTGCCCTCGGAGGTTTGAATCTGGTCGGCCCGCTGGAAGGCCTGGTTAATTTTACGGACCACGTTGGGCACACTGTTGGCCGGGTACAAACTCTGGTCGGGATACATCTGCCCCGCCAGGTTAGCATCCGCAGCGACCTGCCAACCGCTCAGGTAGATAGCCTTAAGCCCGGCCTTGACCTGCTGAATAGCCTGGTTACCGGTGAGTGCCCCCAGGGCCGCAATGTAGTCCTCCGAATGAAGTAGGTGCCACAGTCTATCCGCACCGAGGCAAGCCAGGGTGTGTTCGACCTGGACCGAGCCCCGCAACCGGACGACATCCGCCCCACTGTAAGGACGCCTGATACCCTGCCAGCGGGGATTTTTGGCCCAATCAATTTCAAGCCGCTCCGCACCCACCATTTTCTCCACTTCCTGACCCTTCATAAGTACTTCTCCTTCTAAAACTTCTGTAAAACGCAACCAGGTCGAAAAAAGGAAATAGCAAACAGACCCAGCGCTCCTCAAGCCTGGACTTTGCTAGATTCGAAGGCTAACCGGTTTCCAGGAAAACTTAATAAACTACCCACCCAGTTTGCACTGGATTAGCTCCCTGGTATAACCCTGATAACCTGCCGTACCTGAACGGTTAGCGGGGGTGAACCGCGGCAGGTGATCGAATTATTTGTATTGAGATGAACAGACTACCAAGAGAAAAAAGATTTTAAGATGATGTGGGTAACACCTTTGTCTATCATCTCTGAGCTTTCGATAAGAAAAGCTTATAGAGCATTATGGCATAAAAAAATCTGCTGTCAAGTCCCCGGCCAAAAATTGAGTAATAAATTTACCCTATATCACTAAATTATAAAAGTTATCCCATTAATCCCTGACCGAGAACCTATCAGGAGCGGGATTTTAAACAATGCTTCACGTTAAACATTATTGCGTCCCTTTTTAGAAACCACCAGGTAGTTTTCCACAATCCGGTGCATAAAAACCAGGCATATTGAGCTAACAATTCTTTGGAATTCATTGACTATTACGGCGTTGGGCTGTAATATGGTTATAGGAAATATTTTCTAATTTTCAAAAATCTGAGTGAAAATGGTTAAAAATGGAACCTGCCGAAATGAGCAAGTTGACGGGCCATCGCCTCTCGCTAAAAGAGGCCGCCGAATGGACCCAGGAAAATGCCGCCAGCTTTGAAAGGGCCAAACCTTATGCCCCGAAAGGGTTACGGCAAGCCTGCGAGGACGGGCGTTTAGTGGCGGAGAAAGTCGGGGAAGGCAACCGGGCCATCTGGTATACCACGGTTGATGCCTTAAAACAATTTCTACTCGAAGAAAAAGGGCCTGGCCGCCCAACCAACCCGGCCAGAAAAGGAGCGCAAGTTATGCCTGTCGCAGAAGTGGAAAATCGCGAGTACCAGGGGATTACGCTGGGCCTTTGCAATCAAAAAGGCGGCGTGGGCAAGTCGAGTATCGCGGCGACCCTGGCGGCGGTCTATGCCTTGCGTGGTCTTAAAGTGCTGGTGATTGATAGCGACCCCCAGGGAAACGTGTCGCTGCAACTCGGCGTGGATGCCTTTGAACAAAAACTGGCCGGAACCATTTCCGACCTCTATCTCGAACGAGCGACCATTGGCGAACTGGCCGTCAAAACCATCGTGCCGGGGGTCTGGCTGGTACCCGCTACTGTTGAACTGGCCGAGGTAGAAATTACCCTTCCTAGCCTGGCCGGGAGCGACCTGCGGCTGGCTCTCGCCCTGGAAAAAGCCCGCCAGGACTACGACCTGGTTATCCTCGACAGCCCACCCAACCTGGGGAAATTTTGCGTCAATGTCCTGATAGCGGCCAACTGGTATTTAATTCCTGTTAACGATGCCTGGTCTCTCCGATCGGTCGCAGCCCTGACCAAAGTCGCCCGGAAGAACGGCAATTACTACAAAACGGTCAACAAACCTGCCGGGATTGTCATGAACATGATGGAACGGACCAGGGTCAAGCAGGAAATCAAAAGCACTGCCCAGGAGATGTACCCGGACCTTCTCCTGAACACCGAAATTCGCCGCTCCACCCTGGCCGGGGAAGCCTCAGCGATGTCTGCTCCCCTCCCTGTTTACGCCGCCAATAGCCCGGTCACCGAAGATTTTAACGAACTTGCCGACGAATTGGCCGGGCGCATCGGCCTCTATCTCCCCACTACCAGGGCTGTAAAAACCAGCCGGGTCAGTCGGTCAAGCAGAGTGGCCGGGTAAATAAATCACCAGACAAAGGGATAATTATGTCAAGTTCTAAATTTTCACGCAATATCAAGGGTCGCATTTCCAGCATGGCTAATTGGAGCGGGGGCCTACCTGAGGAAGAAAACGAGGAGCCGAAAGCTTTTGGTGAAAAGCTGCGCCAGGAGATGGAGGCGGCTACCGCCACGGTCCCTATCCAGGAGGTCGAACTCGAATTACTGCTCGACAACCCCTACCAGTACCTGGCCCGCCGGAACATGGATGAAACCACCATGCAAGAACTGGTCGATTCGATAAAAAATAATGGGTTTTACGGGGCCCTGTTAGCCCGCCGGAAAACCGGGCAGGCCGGAAGGCTGGAAGTAGCTTACGGTCACCGCCGGAAGGAAGCAGCCCGGCGTGTCGGTCTCAAATCCGTTCCGGTCAAGATTGTCGAGTTGAACGACTCTGAAATGGCCCGGATTATGGCGAGCGAGAACTTTTCCCGGCTCGACCTGGACCCCATCGGAGAGGCCAATGTGGTCGGGTTCCTGGCCGAACAGCAAAATTTGTCAGCGCGAGAAATCGCCCAAATTGTGGGCAAGAAAAGAGGGTGGGTCGAATCCCGGCTGGCCCTCTATAACGCCCCGGTTATTCTCAAACAAATGGTGGAAGAAAAACCGGCTACTTTCAGTCATGTACCTCTCCTTCTCAGGCTCAGGAAAGACGAACGGCAATTAAAGCAATTGGTCGAGGAGGTTCTAGACGAAGAGTTAACCCTGGAAGAACTGCGGGGCCGGGTCGAAAAGAAAAGCAAACCTGAAAACAGTCCCTCAACCCCAGGTTTGGAAGAAAACACTTTCCCCTCTACACCAGCCGGTGATCCAATTGTGATTAATCCGACAAATTCCATGGCACATGGAAATAGTTATGAAAATCACAATCAAACCAGCGAAAAGGAAGAAACACTAGGAAAACTCAAAACGACTCCTGGCGGTCAAACCGGCCTAAAAGGAAGTCCGGTCAGTGCGACCGATAAAACAGCGGGAGCTGACCTTGAACAACAGATAACCAAACTTGAAGTATTGGTCAAGGGGTTGAGCCTGCACCGTCCCGAAACCCTTACCTGGTCCGTCCGTTCGCGACTTCAGAAGGTTTCACAAATCCTGAAAGAGATGGTTGGCGGTGATTAAACCCCAGGCAGGCCAGGTGGGTATATGCACTTTACTTTACATAAATAAAATAGAATGCGCAAATTTGTGTACAGAGTCATTATATACAATTTATAAGTATTCTGTTATTGAATAAAACAAAAACTCAGTTTGAACTAGGATAGTTCGCAAGATTGCTAATAAGAACTTATTTTTTCGAAAACGTTTCTATTAACATTTGTGGATATGTATCACGTGAAACGCTTTATCCGGCAATTTGATATAATAAATGAAATAAGGGCATACGGCGGCAGGTTTGCCTGGAAAATCTCGCACAACTGAGCAAGGTTGGAAATCAACAAAAAGGACTTAACAATGGCAAGGGTCGTAAGAAATAAAAATATTGACTCTGATAAATTTGGCGGTCACCTGAGAGATATAAATGTAGGCCGGGAGTCTGCCGAAATTACTGTGTTGAGCGCCGAACGACGTGCCCTGTTAATAGAAGGTATCCAAAGAATAAAAGCAGCGGCGGACGACCAGCCCCTCAAAATAAAGGTTACCGACCCCGAAATTAGAAAACAGGTTATTGAGCTTTATCGCGACGCTCTTATATTGATGAAAGAGCCCCAGAATACCAGCTATATCCCAGACCTGATTTATTTCTTCGAACTGGTGATGTGGCTCGGCGGCAAAGAGGCCGGTATCCCTGAAGAACAAATCGAACGGGAAATGCCTCGCAGCCTGGAGGGGTTCCGGGAAGCCACGGAAAGAATCGAAGAAATTATCAGCTATCTCGAAGAAGGCACCCTCGAACAATTGGACGGCCTGGGTGACGCCAACCTGGTAACTATGGCCTCTCTGATTTACCAGGTCGCCCGCGAGACGGTCAGCAAAAATACTTTCGAACAGATTGAGGGCGTACCCTGGCCGACCGCCCGTTTCCAGAAGGGCAACTCACACGGCCAGATTCAACTCCGCCCTATCTCTATGGACGACCTGGACCAGTTGTTACTCCCCCCGGAAAAAATCGAGGAATTTGCTGCCAGGATGTGGGAGCAGCGGGAGGAACTCTCCGATCTTGATGCCGACGTGCTGGATGTTCTGTGTCACGTCTGGCTGGAACAGGTCAGTTCCCCCAAGGATTGGGCCTATGCCGATGTGGATAAACTTGCCTCCCTACGGGGTATCCAGAAACAAAAGAAAGAAAACGGCAAAGAAGGAGCCTATCCAAAAGGGGCACGGGTCGCCCTCTTAAAAGCCCTGACCCATATCCAGAACCTCTGGCTTAATGTCGGCCAGATGGAGGTTTACGAGGGCGATAACTATGATGGCCGCAAACGCAAGACCATAAAACGGGATGTCCAGAGCCGCGCCTTTATGATTTCCGACCGGGTCGGGCAACTTCGCATTGATGGCTTTATGGATGTACATAGCTTCCGGTTCCAACCGGGGGCGCTGTTCGGGGCTTATCTCTACGGGCCCGGTCGCCAGACCGCCCTTTTATCGGCCAAGGCCATCGAGTACGACCCCTATCGCCAGAAATGGGAAAAACGGTTAGCCCGCTACCTGAGCTGGCAGTGGCGCGTCCAGGCCCGGCGCAGCGATTATTTGCGGCCCTACCGGGTAGCTACTTTATTGGAAGCTATCGGCGGTGAATTCTTTGTCAACCGCCCCACCCGCACCAGGGAACGCCTCGAAAAAGCCCTCGACCTTTTGCAGGCCGACGAAGTAATCGCCGATTGGTATTACGACCGCTGGGACGAAAAAGATGCCGAGATGGCAAGCTGGTTCGAGGTCTGGAAAAAAGCCACAATTCTTATAAAACCGCCGGAAGGAATCATTAACCTGTACAAGTCCATCGAAAGACCGCCCGAAACGGTCCTGGGATTGGAAGGGCCTGGCGGTAAAAACGGGCGTACCCTTAAAGGGAGTGGTCCAGATGGACCGGTGGCCGACCTGGTTAAAAACCGGCGTAAAAAACTGGGCCTTTCTCAGTTGGCGGTGGCTAACATATTGGAAGTAAACCAGGGCTATTTCAGCCGGTTAGAGCGCGGACACGTCAAACCTTCCCAGGAGATAGTGGACCGGATCTGGCGCTGGCTGGCCGATAGCGAAGAAACCCCGGCCACGGATGCCGAAGCCTAACTTATTTAAGACGCACCCCCCCGATTCATGCATAATATGCATGTTGGGTTACTTATCCTGACAGGGTTAGACGCGGTTAACGCCTTCTTTTCTAGAGGAAAAGAGGGCGTTTGTTTTCAGGGATGCCCCGACGCCCCTGGCCCCGATATGCATGATATGCATCAAAGGTTACTTATCAATCCGGAATCATAAACCCTCAAAGAACCCCGACAGTTAAAATTTTATCCTGGTTCAGCACACCAGAAGACCCTTTTAGCAGGTAACTAATCCCGACCTGTGACCCCTCTGGAAAACCAGCCATTTCATGCATATATGCAGGTTGGGTTACTTATCGGTACAGACTAAAATACCGCTCACCTGACCTCAAACAAAACCACGAGTTTACATAAAATAACATTTGAAGCATGGTAAGCCGGGGATTTAATGCATATTATGCAAGTTGGGTTACTTATCTTTCCACCGTGACTTCAGACCAAAATATGCATATTATGCAAGTTGGGTTACTTATCCGGTTGGATAGGTTACTTATCGAGTCACCTGGGTTACTTATCAAGACTTTGAATCAATATTTTGAACCTGAAAAAGGGATTATGCATCCCTAATAAGATTCATGATTCTAAACAGACCATGCATTTTCTTTACATAAAATGCGGTAGTGTACAATCACTAAGGGAGGAAAGGAAGATTCCTTTCTCAGGCTGCGCTTCTTTATATATAGCCAATATGCATCAACAGAAACGAGCCTGTTATCCGGTTGAGAAGGGTAGTAAACTTTTTTCACTACCAGACGGAGGAATTAAGTAAGGTTGTCGAAGACCTCTTAAGAGAGGTTGGTATAAATGACAAAAATCCGAGAGAGTTTAGCCGCCATCTCGGATTTTTTAGAAGAACAAGCCCTTAGGGTGGACTTTTTATGTTTATTTTTCCGGCTGCTGGTAACAGCCTGAATAAAAGGTAACATAATCGGGAATCCCTGTCAAGGGAATGGAGATTTTGTTATGCTTAAAAATGCCGGTCCTAATTTTTGGGAAGCTGCCGGGAATATTACCTTCACGGCTATCCCTAACAACTTCCTGGATAATATCGCCCCTACCCTCAATCCCAGCGAACTGCGAGTGATGCTCTATATTTACCGCCATACGTTGGGCTTTCAGAAATTAACCGATACCATCAGTTACGACCAGTTCTTGAACGGGCAGGTCACTCATAACAACCGCAGCCTGGATAAAGGCGCCGGGATCTCCCGGAATTCTCTGGTAGCCGCGCTCGCCTCCCTGGAAAATAAAGCGCTCATCCGGCGCCAGCACAACGGCAAATATGGGCCGGTGACCATCAAACTCCAACCGTCCGCCCTATCCGACTCTGCCGAGAGCACCCCGGCAAAAACATCCGTCGCCAGAAAAGAAACAAGGAACCTGGCGGAAGGGGCAACCAGGGCCAAGCCCGCTAAAGCTGTAACTGATCAAACCGGAAAGGCGGAAGTAAGCGGACCAGCAGAGGACCAAAAGTTGGACCGGCCAATAGATTCGGAAGGCTTCCATATTACCGGGCAGGCCCAGGTTTTGACGGAAAATGAGGTTTGTGAGACCCAAAAATTGGTCTTTACAAAAGAAACCAAAACCCAAAAACAAAATAAACCGGTTCAGACGGTGGGCGCACAGATAGCGCAGGGTAGCCAGTTAATTACAACAAACATACCGGGCATTTCAACCACGGATGCTAACAGACTGGCTGAGCAAGCCTTTGCCAATGGCCGCGACCAGGCTTATATTTCGCGCTTAGTCCGTCACGTCACTGGCAACCCGGCTATTCGCGTTCCGGCGGCGGTCCTGACTACTCTGGTAAGGTCTAACGAGGATCGTTTAACCCCTGATTCATCCACGACGCCTGGGAATAGTTCAAAGCGGCAGTTTGTGCCTGGCCTTTCGGCTAAAAAGAGCCTTAAACCGGCGCAGCAATCCGCCTACCCTTCGAGCGGGAAGAAAATTGATTTTAGTAAATACGGGCCTCTCTCGCCCGCTTTGTCCGTCGAAGCACCGGATGTCCTTCCCGAACCGTCCGGTCGTTCTTCGGTGTCTGGGGCCGAAAGCCCGGCGCAGCCTCACTCCGGCAACCTCATAGACGCGCACCTGAAATACTCCTTACAAGAGTTCGACAGCCGCCTGGCCGTTTATGTGCGCCACCTCGTGGTTGAGGGAAGTTTACTAAAGATAGGGTTTTTTGGCGCGAAACACCCCCATGAGACAGAATTGGCTGACTGGCTGTCCAGTGTAAAAATTTATTACCCGGAGGTCAGGGCTATCCAGGTTATGGAGCAACTATTTTAACATCTTAATATTATGGTTTTAGCTTTATATAGAGGGTATTAAATCTGCTTCTATTTAGCAAAGTTGAATCAGCTACGAATGACCGGAGTTACAAAAAATTGAGTTTCTTTTAGGATTATCTTTTAGGATTATAAGGAAAGATAGGTAAATTAGGAAGAAAATACTAACCAGGGAGACTAAATTCACTTGCTTTGCAGCGCTATTTTAGGTTAATCTTATAGTGGTCGTGATGTTTTTATATTAAAATGACTTGAAAAAAGTTAATCCATTATATTACATTCCCAGTTAATCCTTCGTTGGTTTTAGCAAGTTGTAGCCTGACCCAACTCGTTTTAACCCTTTATTAATTGGGAATCAAAATAATGCCTGAGGTCAAATATAGAGTTAAAAGAATCAGGGTTGCAAAAGGTAAATTGCAGCCTGTCGGCGGTCAAAGTCTACTTGAGTACAGCCTCTTGATCGCCCTGATTGCAGTAGTTGTAATTGTATCGGTCCTTACCATCGGTCCCTGGATCGCAGATATGTTTAGCACGGTTACCAAGTCCCAGGACGCTTCGAGCAGTTTTATCCCGCCGATTTCGTACGGTCCCCTGGCGACAACCAATGCGGCTAATCCCACCGGTGGTAGTGGCGGAGGAGGAGGTTCCTCTCCTACCAGCACAGCGGAACCACCGACCGCTACCCCGGTTCCTACGAATACACCTGTCCCCACCACGACGGCTACAAGTACTCCTGTGCCCACCCCAACCCCGCAACCCACAAGTACCGCTACCCCGGTACCCGCTACGAATACGCCAGTGCCGACCAGTACACCGCTACCACCAACCGCGACACCTCGACCCACCAATACTCCCCTACCACCGACGAATACACCGGTGCCAGCGACCGCTACACCGCTACCCAAAACCTTGGCAGCACCGAACCTTTCGTTAACCACATCGGTTTTCGGGTTATATGTAAATTTATCCTGGAACAGTTACCCGGCGGGAGTAACCTTCCAGTTATATCGCAACTTTAACAATGCCGGGTTTACGCCGTATAGGACATTTCCGAGTGGGACTACCAGCTTTGGCGAATATGTTTTTGGCTCGGCCAGGTATTACCTTGTGGCGACCGACGGGACTAATTTTAGCCCACCCTCAAATCAAGTATCGAATTAGGTTATGAAAAAGAACCCCGTTTGGAGAAATCCGCCTGGAGTTCTTTTTCTGCATATGCCCGTCAATTCGTAGCCGAGGATAACCTGTTGAAGGTCTGGTTTACCAGAATGAAGTCCCTGGGGGTAGAATAAGCTTCCGGGTTATCCAGGAATAATTTATGACCGTACACTCGGAATATTCTAATTATTGAATGACTATTTTAATACTTTAAATTGGAAAATTATAAAAAGGGTATTACATACTCCAGAACCTGTCTGCTGTTAAATAACACATATAAAGAAAATTTAATGATTTTTTATAATTTTAGGAGAGCTTTTATAAAATAGGAATAAAATACTAAGGAAAGTAGCAGTTTCGACTTGCCATTTGGCCCATTTTTGGTTAGTCTTATATGAGGCATTTTTGTTTTTATACAAAACTGGCTGGCCAGAAATTTTTCGTAATATTATATCCCTAATTTAGTTATATCGGTGGTTTAGCAAGTTGCAGCCTGGCCCAACTCGTTTTAACCCGCATATTTGGAAGTTTAAATAATGGCTAAAGCCAAGTATAGCATAAAAAAAATCAGGACCACTACCGGCACTATGCGGCCCGCAAAAGGGCAGAGCCTACTTGAATATAGTCTCTTAATCGCCCTGGTTGCAGTTGTAGTGGTGGTATCGGTCCTCGCCTTAGGTCCGGCGATTGCCGATATGTTTAATACTGTCACCAAAGCCCAGGACGCTTCCAGCAGTATTATCCCGCCGATTTCGTATGGTCCGTTGGCAACTACCACCGCTTCTTCCGGCGGGGGAGGCGGTAGCGGAGGTAGTGGAGGGGGCGATTCGCCGACCAGCACCCCGGTCCCGCCGACAAATACACCCGTTCCAACATCTACCGCGACCAGTACGCCGCAGCCAACGTCCACGAGTACTCCTGTGCCTACGGCTACCAACCCACCGACGGCGACACCTCGGCCAACCAACACAGCCACAGCAGTGCCCCCGACCAACACGCCAGTACCGCCGACAAATACGCCAGTACCGCCGACAAATACGCCAGTACCGCCGACAAATACGCCTGTGCCCCCGACGAATACGCCGGTGCCGCCGACCAACACGCCTGTGCCGACCAACACACCGGTACCACCGACAAACACGCCGATACCGGCAACGAATACACCGATGCCAACTCCAACTACCCTGGATGCGCCGACTTTAAATGCGACAGGTTATCCAAGTAGTAACTACGCCTACTTGAGCTGGAATACTATATCCGGTGCAACTTACTACGTAATTTACAGAAGTTCTTATAGCTATAAGAATTTTTACTACCTGACTACTGTTTACGCTCCTGATACTTCCTATTATTATTACCAGGGTAATAATCGGACTTACTATTATGTTGTTGTTGCTGTAAACGATAGCACGAACAGCGACCCATCCAATGTCGACTCAGCCAGCACTTAATAGTGAATGGATAAAAAATAACCCCGACCGGATTTCTCCGGTCGGGGTTATTTTTTATTTCTACGAAGTTCTAGAAACCACCCAGCGGGCTGCGCAGGGCGTCGCGGACCCACAGCACGGCGGTCAGGTCGCCTTCGTGGACCAGTTTGCCCTGGACGAAAGCGTCCGGCCAGGAGAGTTGGCCGGTCAGGGTCGCCAGCAGGTCGTTGCCGTCAATGCTGACTTTGCAGACCGGGTTGGTGGCGGGGCCTTCCTGCACTCCGGCTTCCAGATTTTCCATGTCAACGTGCCAGACGCTGTTCGGAATACCGGCCTGGCCTGGTTCCACGTTGCCCGTAATGGAGAGTTGGACCTGGCCTTCCATCTTGTAAGGACCGCCGGTCTTGCGCTCCGGGCCGTCCAGGGTCAGGGTAGCGCGGTCCAGTTGGAGCGGGCGGCGGATGCCGGGGCCGTTCTTGCGGGCCAGCAACTGGTAATCGAGGTTGGTGCTGCGGCGGAAGGTGTCGACGCTCCCGGCGGCGAAAAGCAACTGGGCCAGGTAGCGGTCCGGCTCGACCCCGGTGCTGGCGGCTTTATCGGCGTAAGCTTTCTGCAAGCCCTGGTACCACTGCTGCTGGGTCAGGTAGTAGTGGTCGGTGATGTTTTCCAGGTCAACGATTTCGAACCCGGCGTTTTCCATCGCCGTGACCGCCTCGCTGATGTTAGCCCAGCGCCCGACCGGGTAAATGTAGCGCCGCATGAAATCGGTGGCTTCTTCCTCGCCGGGGAAAGTGGTTTCGCCCAGGTTAGCCCGCCCGGTAATAATCTGCACGCAGATAATCCCATCGTCGGACACCATTTTGTAAAGCTTGCGGTAGAGGGCCGGTAAGTCCTCGATGTGTTCGGTCGCTTCGAGCGAACCCGCCTTGGTGAAAGTGCCATCCGGGAAATCGGCGGCCAGGGCATGGACCAGTTCGTAATTAATCAGGTGCGAGATGCCGAGTTCGGCGGCTCGTTTCGTAATATATTCTTTCTGGACCGGGCTGAGCGACAGGCCTGTCACTTTACAGCCATATTTCTGGGCGGCGTAGAACATCAGGTTGCCCCACCCGGCGCCGATGTCGAGCAGGTGGTCGTTGGGACCGAGTTCGAGTTTTTTGCAATAAAGCTCGATTTTGTTTTGCTGGGCCTGGTCTAGAGAATCATCGGGCGAGCGATAATAACCGGACGAGTAGTTAAAAGAGTCGCCAAGAAAGAGCCGAAAGAATTCAGCCGGTAAATCGTAGTGGAAACGAATACCATCCTGGTCGTGTTCTACCTGTTCCGGGGAAATTGTATCAACCACTTAACACCTCCAAAATTAAATAAACGAACATCCCGCAGGACATCAGAATTTAGATAAGTCCCTAAATTTAAATGTCGAGAGTAAGTGTAATTTTTGAATAAAAAATGTGCGGAAGCAGACAACATCTGACAGCGCCTGTGGGCCTCCCTTAATTAAGGGGAGGCCGCTGTTTGTGCCACTCGGTGGCTTGCTCATAGGCATAAGCAATCTGGAGAATCTTTTCCTCGCCCAATGCCGGGCCGAGAATTTGCAGCCCAACCGGCAAACCCTCAGAAAAGCCGCCCGGTATGCTGACACCGGGTGTTCCCGCCATGTTAGCCGGGATAGTGAAAATGTCCGATAGATACATTGCGAGCGGGTCGGAGGCTTTTTCACCAATCTTAAAGGCGACTGTCGGCGAAGTTGGCGAAATAATCGCGTCAAAAGTCTCGAAGACCTTATCGAAGTCGGATTTGATAAGGGTGCGGACTTTTTGAGCTTTCAAATAAAAAGCGTCGTAATAGCCGCTGGAAAGGGCGTAAGTCCCAATCATAATACGCCGTTTGACTTCCCGGCCAAAACCCTGGTCGCGGGTGCTGAAATAGCCTTTAATCAGGTTCGGTGCGTTCTTATCACTAAAGCCGTACTTCACGCCATCATAGCGGGCCAGGTTCGCACTGGCTTCCGAGGGCGCGATAATATAGTAGGTTGCCAGGGCATACTTGGTGTGAGGCATGGAAACTTCCTCGACGGTCGCGCCCAGTTCCTCGAATTTGGTGACCGCCGCCCGGATGGCCGCTTCGACACCCGGTTCTACCCCTTCCACGAAATATTCTTTTGGCAGGGCCAACCGCATACCTTTGATGTCCCCGGTCAATCCCCTGGTGTAGTCCGGCACCGGAGCGTTGATAGAAGTGCTGTCGCACCGGTCGTACCCGGCGATGGTGTTCATCACCAGGGCGGCGTCGGTCACGTCGCGAGTGAAGGGGCCAATCTGGTCTAGCGAACTGGCGAACGCGATAAGGCCATAGCGCGACACCCGGCCATAAGTCGGTTTGAGGCCGACCACCCCGGTCAGGGCCGCCGGTTGGCGAATCGAGCCGCCGGTATCGCTGCCCAGGCTCAAGAAGCCCATGCCCGCCGCGACCGAGGCGCTGCTCCCACCGCTCGAACCGCCCGGCACCGTATCGAGGTTCCAGGGGTTGTGCGTCGTGAAAAAGCCGCTATTCTCGGTGCTACTGCCCATGGCGAACTCGTCCATGTTGGTCTTGCCGACCAGGACGGTCCCGGCCTGTTGTAGCTTCTCCGCCACCGTCGCGTTATAGACCGGTACAAAGTTTTCGAGGATTTTCGAGCTACAGGTCGTGCGGACGCCTTTGGTCGAAAGGACGTCTTTCAAGTTGATCGGGATACCGGCCAGGGGCGAAGTGGCTTCACCTTTCGCCAGGAGGTTATCCATTTCGTCGGCGCGGGCCAGGGCTTGCTCGGCGGTAACCGTTACAAAAGCTTTGACTTTGTCATCCACGGCGGTGATGCGGTCGAGGACGGACTGGGTCAACTCGCGGCTGCTGACTTCTTTGGCCCGTAATTTTTCGGCGGCCTCGTGGATAGTCAGGTTAAAAAGTTCACCCGCCATTTTATTGTCCTCCGAAGACCGGGCGGACCCGGAAATAGGACTCTTCGCGGCCCGGCGCGTTAGCTAGAACCTCATCGGTGGGCAAGGACGGGCGGGCTTCGTCCGGGCGCATCTGGTTCTGGACGGTAATGACCTGGGCGGTGGGCGGAATGTGGTCGGTATCAAGTTCACCTAACATCTCAAAATAACTCAAAATCGGCGCTAACTCCTCGCGCATCCGTTCTTTTTCCGTGTCGTCAAGTCCCAACCGGGCCAGGCTGGCGACGTTATCAACGACTTCTCGTTCCAGTTTCATAAAAATTAAATTCTCCGCAAATTTCCTTCGTTCAGGGATTACTGTCACTTTGCTAGTATTTTATTTCAACCCCCACTTTGGGGTGATTTAATTGAAGCTAGTAGGCACGATTATAGCATTGTAGCTTCTGGCTAACAAGTTTCAGGGCCGTTTTTCCACATTTCCAGCAAATTCGCGATTCAGGGAGTGGAACGATTCGTGATACAATAACGTTTTGATTAGAGGAAACGGGAACGGCACGCTCCCTGGTTTATCCAGAGCGTGCAAAATTTGGATGTATGAAATAAAGGAGACACAGCGACAATATGGCATTTAACCTCTCAGGCCAACCGGACTTACCGCAAAGGTGGCACGCTATCAGGTGGTCGCGCCTGTGGGTTATTATTGCTTGCGGCCTGGCCCTTCTCGTGACGCTCGGCGCTTTCAACATCTTGAACGGGATTTTGCCTACCGCCGATGATGTAGACCTTTATTTTCGTTACGCGCGTTGGACCCTTTCGGGTGAGTTGCCCTACCGCGACTTTACTATCGAATACCCGCCCTTCTCGCTGGTCTTCTTCCTGTTACCGGCGATTCTGTGCTACCCGCTCGGCGGGCTGGAGATTGAGCGTTACAAAATCCTTTTCCATACGGAGTGTTTTGCCCTGAACCTGGCGACGCTCTGGCTGGCCTACACCCTCTTTAAGCATCTCTACCCGGCGGTCACCTCGAAAGCCCACCACAACCTGGCCTGGCGTATGGCGGCCTTTACATTTGGCTCCATCTTGATTTCGCTCTACCTGATGCAGCGTTTCGACGTGGGCGCGTCCTTCCTGACCATCCTGGCAATCTGGCTCTTTTACAAGCAGAAACCGGCCTGGTCCGGCGCGGCCCTCGGTCTCGGCTTTACGGCCAAGCTGTATCCGGGAATATTGCTGCCCCTGGTGCTGCTCTATTTCCTGTATGTGAAAAACGATTGGCGCTCCATCCGGCGCTATATCGCCGGGTTCTGCGCGGCTTGCGCAGTCGTGCTGGTGCCGTTCTTATTGACCGGGGCGGACGGGTTGCGGGTCTTTTTGTCCTATCACCTCGACCGGGGTATCGAACTGGAAACCATCTTTGCGACCGTTATCGTCTTTGGCTCCTACCTGGGCCTGACCGATGCCCTTTCCATGACCGACCACGGTGGTCTCGGCCTGGCTTCAAACTGGGTTAAGCCGCTGGCGAGTGTCAGCACTCTTCTGACTGTCGCCGGACTCCTGCTAATCTATTTCATGGTCTGGCGGACCCTGCGCAAAAACGGGGGGCGGGTCAGGATCGACTGGTTCGTCAACGTGGTCAGCCTGACCATTCTCTGGTTCATCCTGGCAAATAAAGTGTTATCGCCGCAATACCTGGTCTGGCTATTGCCTTTCATGCCTATCTGGCGCGGCTGGTACAAAACCATCCTGTTTCTGATTGCCCTGCCGCTCAGCTTTATTCCGTTCCCGTTCCTGATAGATTGGCTGGCCCGGCTCGATGCCCTGCCGTTTATCATCCTGGCGGTGCGCAATGCCCTCCTGGCGGTGATATTCGTCATGCTTATCCGCGACATCTGGCCGAACAGTTTTGGTTTCCTGAACCGGCGGCAAAGCGACAAACCGTCACCCACCACCGAGTTGACGGAGTCGGAAGCCGCCTGACCATTAAGGATCTGTCATTCTGATGCGAAGCATCAGAATCTCGCGCCGTTGGCGAATAACCCATTCCTTAGTTTTATTGTCATTCCGAGGGAACCGAGGAATCTCCGGTCCGTTGGACAATATAACCGTCATGACTTCATGGAGTCGACTTCTCTGGCAAGCAAAGGTCGTACCTGGGGATTTGATATAAAAGTATAAAACTAAGAATGGACCGGGTTATCCGGGTCGGGCCCTTCCTCGCGGGGAAGGGCTTTTAGTTTTTTTGCGGCCTTTTTTTCTTTCTGGCGTTTTAGCTGTTTCGCTCGGAAACGCGCCAGGATTAGCATGGCAATAAGATAGAGGACCACGCCGACAACCAGAGCGTCATCAACGTAATTGCCGTGCAATAAAGCCAGTATAGGGGTGTCAATAAGAGGCAGGGAAAAAGGCGCCAGCATAAAACTCCGGTTGGGAAACCAGTTTAGAGAGCCAGGATTTACTCGCCCGGCTTTTGCAGCACAAACAGCTTTTGCAGCCCCCAATCGCCGACCTGGGGCAGGTGCGCGCCGACCCGGTGAATGAGGTTGCGATAGTTGCGCTGGCCGTTGCGGACGAAAAACGGGTAGAGCGCCCAGGTCAGCACATAATAGGTGCTGCTAAAGCGCCGGACTTGCTTGATGTCAAAGTAGTCGCGGGCAAATCCAAAAAAGTCCGGCTCGTCCAGGTAGCAGTTGTGCCACAGTGGGACCATTGTTTCGAGGCCAAGACGCTGGCGCAACCGGTTGAGGTTGGCGGCGGTCTGCTCGGTTACCTCGCTGACCAGGAACAGCCCGCCCGGTTTCAGGACGCGCCAGGCTTCCAGCAGGGCGGCTTTCTGGTGGTCGGCGTTACCCAGGTTTATCAGGCAGCGCTTGGTAATAACTTTGTCGAAAGAGTTATCGGGGAAATCAAGTTTTAGGAAATTACCGACCCGGAAGGACGCCGACCCGGTCAGTCGCCCGGCCCGGCCCAGGTTTATGTTGGCGTAGTCAATCATGCTAGGGGCGTAATCAATGCCGGTGATGCGGACCGGTTTGGCGCGGGCCAGTTGAATAGTCGTATAGCCGTTGGCGCACCCGGCATCCAGCACCCGGTCACCCTCTTTCAAATAACGGGACAGGATAACGCCTTCGTGGCGCAGCATGGTTTCGTCCACCCAACTGGCGCTGGGCGAAAGGCCGTATCGGCGGCCCCGGCGCTCCCAGTGGAGCCGGATAGCTTCAAGGTCTTCGGGTAAATCGGGGTCGCCGGGGGCAGGTCGCTGGACCTGGGGTGACCGCCACAGGTCAGCCTGGTTGGGAATAGAGTTGGTGGGACCGGATTTCGCGCTATCAGCCGGAGTAGCGGTTGGTAAAACCTCCGCTGAGTCGGCCTGATAAAAATGAAAATTACTTTCGTTAGTGCTCATTACAACGCTCTACTGCTGGCACTCTTTTAACTTTGTATTTTAGCGATATAAATATAACGGGGGTTATGATTGCCGAGTTCCATATTTATTAAAAGAATTTAGAGTATCGAGAACTCTACAGGCGCAGACTTGACTGGTGGGCGAGGCATTTAATACCGCGCTAAGATAATCCCGTCTAATTTTAATTATAACAGATAATATGCGCTCCTGCCTACCCTTCAAACTTTACAAAAGATTCACTTTGAGTTAAGAATTCTAGCTCTTTAATCCCAGGAAATAGGCCGGGTCGGCGATTTTACCGTTGTAGCGGACCTCGTAGTGGACATGTGGCCCGGTTGAATAGCCCGTGCTGCCCGAAAGCGCGATAGTCTGCCCGGCTTTCACGGTCTGTCCCACCTCTACCAGTAACTTTGAATTGTGGCCGTAAACCGTCATAAACCCGTCGGCGTGCTGGATGTAGACCACCCGGCCATACCCGCCGCCGTTCCCGGCGTATACCACCACACCGTCAGCGGTAACGTGGACCTCGGTGCCTTCGGGTACGGCAATATCGAACCCGGTATGGTATTCCTCACCCGTGCCGACCGTCGGGAGGGTGCCATTGATGGTCGGTACCGGCCCGGTCGGAAAGGGGGTCGCGGTTGGCGTGACTGTCGGTGAAACGGTCGCTGTCGCCGAGATAGTGGGAGTTGCCGTCAGGGGTGGTGTTGGTGTCAGCGGTGGTCCTACTGTCGGGGTGGGTCCAATTGTGGACTGTGGCGCGGGTGTCGCTGTAGCAGGTTGGCTTGGCGGGGCAATTGGTGCGGTCGTCGCCGGGTTTGTGGGTGCAGGTGCGGTGGTGGTGGTCGGGGTCGGGGTAACCGGGGTGGTGGTAGCTCTGGCGACGCTGGCGGTCGGGATGGGCGTAATCGCCGGTACACTCACCATTTGCCCGGTGGCGGGGGTAGTTGGACCGGCCCCGCCTTTACCCGCCGCGTTATCGGTGGTGGCCGGTATTGTCAGGGTTTGCCTGGGGCCAAAAGTTGACGTAACCGGCCCTTTGACCGGCCACAATTTAGGGGCGGATTGGGTGGAGGCCAGTGTCTTGGTGCTGGCGTCAGGGATAACCCCGCTGCTTCCCAGGTTTAGCTGGACGCTCACTTTGATGGGGTCCGCCCCGCTCGACCCATCCAGACTGGCGGTATGCAAATCGGAATTCGAGAGTAAGTTTGCCAGGCGCAACCGGCTTAAATCAAACCGGTCGTAGGCGGAATCGACCGAACTTTGCTCGGCCACGACGCGCTGGCTGGCTTTCTCCACTCTGTCCACCTCGGCGGCCTCCCGGTCCTGCGGGGTCTCTCCCACCGCGCCCTCTTCTTCTAAAAATTGTTGGAAAGCCGGGCCCACCAGGACGACTCCTTTCTCGATTTTCTCGGCGGTATTCAGGGTGGTGGCGCTGGCGGTAGCCGCCTGGGTTGGAGTCGGGTCAAGGCGGGGTGTTTTTGCCTCCGCGCTGGCGGAAGTCGCCGGGGCCGGGGTACTGGTTGCTAAAGCCGGGGTAAAGTTGGCCGGGTTGGCGGCGATTACGGTCGGATTGTTCGGTTTTAGAGTGGTAGCCTGGGTCGGGTCGGATTGGGTCAGGCCAAAGACCCCTATGCCCACGAGCAGCAGAATGGGCAGAATTCGTATTTTCATTTCGCTTCCCTGGTACGGTTCAAATCCGCAAGACAGGGGGCATTGTAACAGCCATTCCCGTTAAAGAAGTTAGTATTATGCTAAAAAAGTGTAAAACCTTTGCAAGCTAATTCCTTAAAATTCTTTGCAACGAGTTTTTGTCAATTTAACAATTACTCGCCAAAACCTCTTGACAGGTCTTTAAAGGGATGTTATAACTAGTGTAGTAAATACACTAGAAACGAGGTAACAGGAATGAAGCTCTTTAACCTTAAGGCCGGAAGCGTTCCCGGCGCGGACCATCTTTTCCGGCAGGCCAATTGCCAGGACCGCTATCGTTGCGCCACCTTCGAGCATAACGGCCAGTGGTACCAGGCTGGAATGGTCTGTGATGGGTGCGGTTCGCTGGATGGCAGCGAGGTTGGGGCGGCGTTACTGGCCGAGTTCGCTATCGCCGAAATCGTCCGGTTGGTCAGGGAAGGTCTTTCTTTCGAGGAATTAGCGCCCCGGCTTTACCGGAACAGCGTGGCTTTTCTATCAAAACTGGCCGGGCTGGTGGCCGGGGAAAGAGTGGATAACGAGTTTGTCGTGCGGTTTTTGCTGGCAACCAGTCTTGGTTTCGTGGTAAACGCCGAGGAAACGCTGGTCTTCGCGGCGGGTGACGGGTTTATCATTATCAATGACGAAATCGAGTGCCGGGACGAGGCCAACCGCCCGCGTTACCTGGCTTACGACTTGTTGGACCCGGACCAATACATGGATTTGCCGCCCCGCCGCGATAACTTCGAATGCCGCCTTCTGCCTACGCGTGAGGTCGAAAGACTGGCGGTCTGGACCGATGGTTTCGACCCGGCCCTGAAAGAGGAAATCTGGAACCTGGCCGGGCCACGCGGATTACAGCGCAAGCTAAATGTCTGGAGCAAGCGCAAACTTTTTGCCGACGACACTACCGGTATCACCCTGGAACGCGCCGGGTAGGAAGGGGAGAGTAAGATGCAAGTCCTTCTTAACAACCGGCGGGTCAACCTGGGTGAACGCGACGTGCTTGGTTCGGGCGGCGAGGCGGTCGTCTTCAAATATAAGAATTCGGGCATCAAAATCTATCACGACCCGACCCCGGCCCGCGCTGCCAAACTGTCCGACCTGCTGCAATTTGCAAACACTTTGCCGCCGGAAGTAGTCGCACCCCGCCAGCCCGTTTTTGATATGGCCGGGCAGCAAATCGTCGGTTTCAGCATGGAACTGGCCCCGGACAAAGCGCTGCCGCTCTCGCACCTGCGGAACAAGGCTTACCGGGCCACTTACGGCTTTAACAACCGCCAGGTGGCCGAGCTTTTCCTGGCAATGCATACTATCCTGTCGCGGCTTCACGCGGCGGGGGTGGTCATCGGCGATTTCAATGAATTAAACGTCCTGTTCGAGGCGGCCCGTCCGGTTTTGATAGACGTAGATAGCTACCAGTTCGGGCCTTACGCCTGTCCAGTAGCGACCGAAGCTTGTCTCGACCCCAAGCTTTATGGGCTGGACCTGGCGGCAAAACCGGTCTTCCGGCCCGAACATGACTGGTACAGTTTCGCGGTGTTGCTTTTCCGGTCTTTGCTGCTGGCGCACCCGTACGGCGGGAATCACCCGCAGGTCAAGAAGCTGACCGAGCGGGCCGGGCAGGGGTTGTTCATTTTTAGCGATAACATTACATATCCCAAAATCGCCCTTTCGCCCTGGCTGCTATCGGACGAGTTGGGCCAGGTCTTTCACGAAATTTTCGCTAAACAAAAGCGCGAAGTGTTCCCGCTCCCGGTCCTTGGTTCTTTCCTGCAAGGGTTGGCGGAATGCCCGGTCTGCCGGGAATGGTATCCGGCCCAGCGCCGGAACTGCCCGCTTTGCCAGCCTGCCGCGACCTTCAGTTTCAGCCAGCCCCCGATGGTGGCCGGGTTGCAGGCCGGGGAATGGCTGGCGGCAGATGGCGAAATCGTGGCGGAGCGGGTCTTTGGCGACACGGTTTACCTGCTGGCCCGCGAAGCCGATAAAGCTGTCCTCTATCTCGTGAAAGAGTGTCGCCCACCTACCCGGACCGACCTGTTTCGCTGGCCGCCCGGCGCGAAGTTTGCTTTTATGGAAGATGCACTGGTGGTTAACCCGTTTGGCAGCACCGATTTGATGGTCTTGCGGGTGGAAAAGGATGGCCGGGTTACGCCTTTACTAAAAACTGTCACCGGGTCGTTCGAAGGCCAGGCCGTCTTTGCCACGACCGCCCACCATCTCTACCGCCTCGCCGGGGGAATATTGCTGCAATGTGAGCTAAAGGACGGCTACCTGCTCGAAAGACCCCTTTCGACGGTGCTGGAAGACCAGACCTGTTTCGAGGTTTTCCCCGAAGGCGCGGGCGAAACGGTGGTCGGGGTCAGCCGCGTCTTTAAGAATTACGAGTGGTTCTGCCTCGACAAAGCCGGGCGCTCCGCTCTGCCGGTGACGCCGCTCGAACCGGATGAAACCATGCTGTCGCACACTTTCAAGCCGGGTGGAGCGACGCGGTTGTTGCTACGCCAGACCCGCCAGGCTGGGCTAGATTTCGTCCGGTTGGATCTCTTTTCGAACGAAGGCACTTTGCTGCTGGCAAAACGCTTTCAGGCCACCGAGCTTGATAATTTCGAAGGCCGCGAGAAAGGGTTGTTCCAGGGCGGGGTGCTGCTCTGGCCGGGCGGCAAGGGTCTTCTTAAAGAAAACCTCGCCCAGGGCAAACGGTCCGAAATCGGGGCCGGGTCTTACCTCGATGAGGCCAGCCGCTTGCTAAACAGCCGGGACGGTCTGCTGGCGGTAACAGGCAACCGCCTCTGGAAGTTGAGCCTGAACCAGGGCTAATCCCGGCGAATTGAAGGGGCCTGTGTATAATAGAGAATAACCTGGCAGGCCCTCAAAAATTGGGAAAAAGTATTCAAAGTTTTGCTAAAAGTATTGAATTGAAAGGAATTAGAAAATGACTACTTTACAAAACGCCACCGCTTTTCCGGCCTTTTACGACCCGGCCAAAGTCGGTCAGTTGTACCTGCCCCAGATGGGGGTCGCGGCGGCTGCCGGGCAAGCTTCCACCCTGGCCCCGGCCAGCCAGGATGCCCGCCGGGTGATGTTGCTGCTGGTGGACCCGCAAATAGACTTCATTTTCATGGACGGTTCTTTGAGCGTGCCGGGCGCGATTGACGATACCCGCCGCACTATCGAATGGATTTACCGTCACGCCGGGGAAATTACCAATATCAGCACTTCTTTAGACAGCCATACGACTTATCAGATTTTCTACCCGACCTGGTGGGGCAACGACAAAGGCGAACACCCGGCCCCTTATACCCAGATAACTGCCGAGGACGTTCGCAAAGGCACCTGGAAACCGCTGGTAGACCCGGCCTGGTCGGTCAAATATGTCGAAGAACTTGATAAAGGCGGCAAATACACTCTCATGATCTGGCCCTACCACACCATGATTGGTACGCCCGGCAACGCCCTGGTCCCGACCCTTTCCGAGGCTATTATCTATCACTCGGCGGCGCGCCACGCTCAACCGACCTGGCTGATTAAGGGTTCTATCCCCCAGACCGAGAACTACTCGATTTTGGAGCCGGAAGTCAAAGTGGCGAAACACCCCCTGGGCGGTCTTAACACGGCCTTCCTGGATACCCTGGGCAAATACGACCTGGTTTACGTGGCCGGGCAGGCCAAGAGCCACTGCGTGCTTTCGACAATGCGCTCCATCATGCAGTATTTTGCCACGCAGCCGCAGGTTATCTCCAAACTGCGCTTCCTGATGGACTGCACCTCGTCGGTGGTCCACCCTGAAGTTGACTTCGACGCCCTGGCAAACGCCGAACTGAAGCAGATGGCCCAAAAAGGGATGCAACTTGTAACTTCCCAGGACGCCATCGCCTAGTTTCTTAAAAGTGACCTTTAAAATAGGTTAGCAAATCTCCCGGTGAAAACTTTCGCCGGGATTGCTTTCCTGTTGCCTGAAATAGCAAAGGAACAAGAAAATGATGACTAATAACCCAAATATAGGTGATATTCAAGACCTATTTGCCGACGCCCAGGGCGAAGGCTTGCAGGACCAGGCCTCGGCTATCCTGGTCGAAAATCTCGACTCGGTCGCGTTGGCCGGGTGCAACGGGGCCGACCTGACCGAAATTAACACCGATGATGTGACCCTGGTTGCCGCTGTGATTGACGCCAGCGGCTCCATGAGCGGGGTCCGCCAGGCTGTCATTGACGGATTTAATACCATGCTGGACAGCTTCAACGGCTCGAAACAGGCCGATTCAATCCTGGTTTCGGCGTGGAGTTTTAATGACGCTGCCCGGTTGCATTTCAGCTATACCCCGGCCCCTTCGGTCGCCCGCCTGACCATGCGCGAATACGAACCCGATGGCGGGACCGCCCTCTACGATACCCTTCTCTACGTGATGGCCGGGATGGTCGCCTACGGCCAGACCTTACGCAATAGCGGGGTGCGGACCCGTGGCATAATCGTGGTCTTTTCGGATGGGGGGGATAATACCTCGCGGGCCAAAGCTTTCCAGGTCAAAACCGTTAGCGACAGCCTGATGGCCCAGGAAATCTACACCCTGGCCTATGCCGGGTTTGGTGTCCCTGACCCCGCCCGGTTAGCCGCCGAGGTCGGTTTTCCGGTGGTTATCCCGGCGGGGAGCGGCCCTTCCGAAATCCGGCGTATCTTCCGGCAGGTCAGCGCTTCGGTCATCCGGGCCAGCCAGGCCACCGTTGGCGCGAACAATGCCTTTTTCACGATGTAAACTTTTCCAGGGGGTTGCCCGGAAAATAAGGCCGGGCAACCCCTGGAAACCATTTTTGGAAATGTAATGTCTAAAATATGAAGCTGAAAGCTAAGCTTGAACTGTAGTTGTAAAGGAGTAAGAAACAAAAGCGATGAAAGAAAAAGAACCGGAAACAATCTATTTTTATAGCAATCACGAAGACCCTTACGGCTGTTTTTCCAATTTCTCCCGGCACGGCTTTACCCTTGACGGTAAATACTGGCCGACCAGCGAGCATTACTTCCAGGCCCAGAAATTCGTGGACGAACCCACCAGGGAGCAGGTCCGCCTTCAGAAGTCGCCCAAGCTGGCTGCCGAAGCCGGGCGCGACCGCAAGAAACCCTTGCGCAAGGATTGGGAGGAGGTCAAGGATGAAATAATGTACCGGGCGGTCCTGGCGAAATTCCAGGCTCATACCGATATTAAAGCGATTTTGCTTGGTACGGGTGAAAAACCGCTGGTTGAGAACGCTCCCGGCGATTATTACTGGGGTTGCGGGGCGGACGGCTCCGGCCTGAACATGCTCGGTAAAATTCTGGTGCGGGTCAGAAGCGAGTTAATAAAGTAGCCAGTAAGAAAATTTGATACCTTCTTAAATTGCTACTTTTGATTTATAATCAACTGGAAAGTATTAACCTGGTAACAGCAAGAAGGTACGAAATGAGTTTTACTATTTCCGATGATTTGGTCCATGCTACCGGAATGTCCCAGGGGGAATTGGCCCTGGAAATTGCGTTAATGTTATTCGAGAAAGATAAATTAACGCTTGGCCAGGCCAGCCATTTAGCCGGGGTAAGCCAGTTTCAATTTCAACACCTCTTAGCCAGCCGTCAAATTCCGGTCCACTATGATGTTTCCGACCTGGAAGAAGACGTTGAAACCCTCCGAAAGCTCGGCCAATTGTGCTTGTTATAAGCGATACGTCACCTCTGACAAACCTGGCTGCCGTTGGCTATTTTCATTTAATAGAGCAAGTATACTCCCGTATTGTCATAGCGTAAGCGGTTTATGATGAAATAGTTACCAGCCAGCCGGGCAATCCGGGCGCTGTCGAAATAAAACAGGCATCCTGGATTGAAGTAAAGTCGGTTTCCAATCAGTCACTCGTAACTGCTCTGGAATTGGAGTTAGATAAAGGGGAAGCTGAGTCGTTAGCTCTTGCAGTCGAGTTAGGCGCGGATTTGGTTATTATTGATGAACGCCGGGGTAGTCAGGTGGCAAGCCGATTGGGGCTTACCCGGATAGGTATCCTGGGTGTTCTTTTGGTCGCTAAAAATAGGGGTTTGATTACGGCCATTCGGCCAATTTTAGATAGTTTGAGACAACAAGCCGGGTTCTGGATTGCAGAAGATTTGTATAATCAAACTTTACGCCTGGCTAACGAATAATTCCTCAATTAACCCTGAGAAGGTTTCGCCTCTTTTGCCGCCACTATATCCATATTATAACTTTGCGGGCGGTTGAGGGGGGTAAACAAAAAGCTGGCTGTCATAATGACCATTAATACCCCTGTAACCTGGTAGACCAGCCCCACGTGACCACTCCACTCGATAGCGCTGCCACCTACCAGCGAACCCACCGGGATTGCTACGAACGCCAGCACCAGGATAGTGCTGGAAACCCTTCCTAAAAGCCGGTTTGGCACGCAAAGTTGGACCAGGCTGGTAAATTGAATATTGAAAATGACGTTGCAGCCGCTGATAAAGACACTCAACAGGGGAGCCAACAGGAAGATAGGCACGGAGCCGAGGATAAGGACCAGCACCCCGATAATCATCTGGCTAAAGATAGCGATACGCCCGAAGCCCCAGCGTTTGGGCAGGCGGTTGACCAGAAAAGAGAAAATTATCGCGCCTACCCCGCTGGCCGCGAACATCAGGCTGACCTGCTGGTCGGTTGCCTGGAATTCCCGTTTGACCAGGGTAATCTGCTGGGTCGCCGCTGTAATCATTAAAAGGTTGGCGAGAGTTGCCAGCATGGTCGCGCTCAACACCACCTTTTGCTGTTTTAAGAAGTCCAATCCCTCTTTGATTTCCCGCAAAACATTCTTTTCGGCGGGTTTGCTATCCGCCGGGTGAGCCTGGTTAAAGCTGGCCCTGATAAAGAAGAGCGAAATCGCTATCAGGAAGAACGAGATGCTATCCACCAGGAAGATAGTTTCTACCGGCACGAAGGAGATTAAGACCCCCGCCAGGATAGGCCCGCCCACTTTGGCGATAGATTCGGTCAGGGTTATGCGCCCGTTCGCGGTGATAAGTTGGTCCTTCTCGACCAGGCTCGGAATTACCGCCGATTGGGCCGCGCCCGCAAAGACCGCCAGGACCGAGTTTATAAACGAAACGACATAGACCAGGTAAACATTTATTTCCCCGAAAAGCGCCAGGAGTGGTATTAAGGCAATGGTCGCTCCCCGCAGGGCGTTGACCCAGATAAGCATTCTTTTGCGATCCATCCGGTCGGTCCAGGCCCCGATAAAGAGGCCGAACAGGACGTAGGGCAGGTAGACGCTTATCTGGCTGAACGCCAGGTTGAGGGCCGAGCCGGTCAGCCGGAAGACCAGCAAAGGCAACCCGTACTGGGTAAAAGCCGTCCCCATGACCGAGATAGCCTGCCCGAACCAGTAAATTGAAAAATCCCGGCCTAGCGGCTTACTTTTTTCTCTGGGTTGCGCCTCCGCCCGGCTCATTCCACGCTCCTTATACTAATATCAATCGGATAAGCAATATTTTACTCTAAATTACGGTTTTCGACTCTTTTTATCTTTCTGAGGCGCTTAATATTTTTAGCAATTAAATTTATAAAGTCAATACGCCCTATCTTAACTCTATTCCATAAAAAATGAGATACATTCGTAATTTAGACGTAACAGTGCCAAAAAAATCACGGTCTAAAATGAAGTCAGTATCAAGACAACCTTACCCGCGTGGTGGTTTAACTCTATTGGACTCAAATCTCCCCCGGCCCCAGACCTGGAAATGGTGTGTCTTTTGGGGGTCAGACTTTTAACCGAATAATTCATATAGAATAGTCTTTATAAGCGATGATTATGACCCAGGAAAATAACGAAGCGCCTGTTGATGCTCTACACGCTCGTATCAACCAACTCGAACAGGAAAAAAACGAATTGCAAGGACTCTTAGAACGGAATAAAGCCAGGGACGCCAAAGGTAACTTTTTACATTTGCTTAGTCACGAATTGCGTAGCCCACTCGCTTCGGTCAATAGCGCGCTTGAGCTATTAAAAGAGGATGAAGTAGGTCCCCTCAATACCAACCAGGGCGAATTCCTGGAAGTTGCCATCAACAATACCCGCCGGATGATAAAACTGATTGAAACCCTTTTCGATATTGCTCGTTTCGAAAACGGCCAGCTCAGACTCGAAAAACAGCCGGTCAACCTGAAATCGCTCCTCGAAAATGTCTTGAACGCCGGGGTGCGGGCCGATTTCGAGACTAAAAAGATAGACCTGACCCTCGAAGTGCCCTCCGACCTCGTGGTTGAGGCTGACTCGCGGCGTCTCTATCAGATTCTGGATAATTTGCTCTCAAACGCCTGCCAGCACACCCCCTACCAGGGCCAGGTTACGGTCAAGGCGGCGCACCAGCGCAATAAAATCGAGGTTTCTATCCTGGATGGCCGCTCAGCTTTGAACGAACAGACCATGGCCTACCTGACGGCCCGGACCTTCCGGCTGGAAGAATTCATGACCCGCGAATTAAACTATAGTGGCCTGACCCTGACCATCACCAGTTGCCTCCTGGCCCTCCATCGCAGCCGTCTGCGGGCTGAGAACCGGCAGGACGGTGGAGCGGTTTTCAGTTTCGAATTATCCACCCCCAACTCGAAAGCTCCCATTTTCAGGCTGGGAAAGGCTGTTTAGTCTTTCCCGCCAAATCTATCTACGTTGACACTCTAAAAGGGCTGTGTTAGTATAATTTCGCACAATCCGACCTCATTTGAGTCAGGCCGGTTGTATGAGCTATCGCTAATATTGACCTGGTTCAGGCTTTGCAACTTCGGCAAGCCCGTGAACCTGGGATCGGGGAAGAGTAATGAAGTAAGGCGGCGTTGCCTGCTATACCGCCCATCCGGTCCAGCCTAGAGAGTGACCCCATCTTCGCTGTCCCTTCTTCAATTTACTCCTGACTTTCGCTTTTGCGCCTTACCTGGCCGGTTCAAATAAAATTACCGGGTGAAGGTTTATAGATTAAAACGAACCTAGTTTTGGAGGTTACTTTGAATATTGTAGTTTGTGTAAAACAGGTTCCTGAACCCACTGGTACGAACCGGATTGACCCTAAAACGCTTCGTATCACCCGCGAAGGGGTTGACGTAGTGTTGGACCCTGCTGACGAATTCTCGATTGAAGCGGCCCTGCAAATTCAAGAGGCCAATCCCGGCACAAATGTAGTTGTTGTTTCGATGGGGCCGGAGCGCGCCCTCGAAGCTATTCGGCGCGGCCTGGCGATGGGGGCCACTAAAGGCATCCTCGTCTCCGACCCCAGCCTGGCCGGTTCCGACGCCCTGACTACCGCTAAAGTCCTGGCCGCCGCCATCAAACGCGAAAGCCCGGACCTAGTCATTACCGCCACCGAAAGCTCGGACGCTTATACCGGCATGGTCCCCGGCGGCATCGCCCACTACCTCGGCCTGCCCTTACTCAGTTACGCCAAGAAGTTGACTATCTCCGGCGGTAAAGCCACCATCGAACGCCAGACCGAAACCGGTTTCCAGCGGGTCGAGGCCCAACTCCCGGCGGTCGTGACTGTCACCGGTTCTATCAACACCCCGCGCTACCCGGCCCTCAAGGGTATAATGCAGGCTAAGAAAAAGCCGGTTGACCAGCTTACCGCTGCCGCGCTCGGCTTCTCGCCGGAGCAGGTCGGGGAAAAAGGCGCCAGGGAAAAAGTGCTGGGTTGGGCTCCTGCCGAACAGCGCAAGGCCGGGCGGGTTATCAAGGATGACGGTACCGCCGCGGCTCAGATTGCCGATTTCCTGGCCGAGCTAAAAATTATCTAAACTTCCTGGAAATTATTTGTAGTAAAGATACAACCCTTCTAAAACGTCGAATAACCGCCTGGATTCCCGCCTTGAAAATAGGGCCAGGAACAGGGCTCCGGTTAAGAAGTTTGCTGGGTTTAGAAATATAAGTAGAACGAAGGAACAAGACCAATGACAAAGGTGTGGGTTTACGCAGAACTTACCGGCGGCCAGGTCGCCAGGGTTTCGCTCGAACTTTTGACCAAAGCCCGCCAGTTGACCGCTGATGTTACGGCGGTGGTCCTGGGCACCGGGGCGAGCGCCCAGGCCGCAACCCTCGGCCAGTACGGGGCCAAACGCGTCCTCGTCCACGAAGACGCCGCTTACGAACAATTCCTTTCCGAACCGGCAGCCGATACTATCGCCGCTCTTATCGAGCAGGAAAAGCCGGACCTCCTTTTAATCGGCACTACCTATAATGGCCGCGATATTGCCTCCCGCCTCAACGCGCAGCTTAACTGCGGCGTTATCACCGATGGCGCCCAGCTATCCCTGGATGGTGTTCAGCTTAAAGTCCAGGTGCCCTGGTACAGCGCCACCACGATTGTAGATGTTACCCTGAGCGGTGGAGTTACCCGCCTGGTCCTCATCCGGCCCAAGTCGTTCGCGGCTGAAGTTGACCCCAACGCCGCCGCGCCCCAGGTCGAGCAAATCCAGGCCCAGGTCAGCCAGCAAGCCCGCCGGGCGGTCGTGGTCGAGAATGTAGTCCAGGCCAGCGAAGGCCCCAAACTGGAAGAAGCCAGCGTGGTGGTCAGCGGCGGACGCGGCTTGAAACAGGCCGAGAACTTCAAATTATTGCACGACCTGGCTTCCACCCTCGGTGGGGCCGTCGGGGCCAGCCGGGCCGTCGTGGACGCCGGGTGGGTGCCCTACAGCTACCAGGTCGGACAGACCGGCAAGACGGTCAAGCCGAGCATCTATATGGCCTGCGGTATCTCCGGGGCTATCCAGCACACCGTCGGTATGAAAGGCGCGAAGTACATCATCGCCATCAATACCGACCCGGACGCGCCGATTTTCAAGTTTGCCGACCTGGGCATTGTCGGGGATGTGCTTAAAGTAGTCCCGGCTCTCAACGAGGAAATCAAGCGCCGCAAAGGCTAATCGCATATTTTTAGGCGAACCACAGAATTTTTAAAAGCTAGGGGAGCGGTGGGAAAATGCCGGAGCATGTAGCACCAACTAACGGTCCTATCGGTTGGGTGGTTTTCTTGTTAGTGCTGGGTGGGTTTTTGTACCTGGTATATCGCCGGGTTTCTCCACTCGTGCGCCTGATTCGCCAGGGTAAACCCGAAAACCGCACCGACGACATCGGCCAGCGCGTCTGGTTCTTTGTCTCGAACTATCTGCTGCAAAAGCGGCTTTTCCGTAAACCAATCCCCGGCACCGTCCACGCCCTGCTGTTCTGGGGTTTCATGATATTGCAAATCGGGGTGGGCTACTCCATCTTTTATGGGCTGATTCCGGTCGAAATCCCGATTATTTCCTCCCGTCCGATGGCGACCCTGGTAGATGCCTTTATTGTGGTCATTTTCCTGACCACGGTCTATTTCGGTATCCGCCGGGCCTTTATCAAACCGGGTTACCTGACGATCACCCGTGACGGCTGGATTGTCATCACCTTTATCAACCTGAGTATCCTGACCGAACTCTTGATTGAAGCGTTCGCCTGGCGGGCCGCTCCTTCAGTGGGTACGGGTTACCCGCCGCTGGGCCGCCGCCTGGGTGAATTGCTCATCCCAAGCTCGGCGGGTTGGCCGACTCCCACCGAGGCTCCCACCTCGGTCCGGGAAATGGCCCTGTTGTTGTGGCAAATCGCCTGGTGGGCCAAGGTCTTTGTCATTCTTTCGTTCCTGGTCTATATCCCGACCTCGAAGCACCTGCATATTTTCACGGCTATTTTCAACACCTTCTTCCAGAACACCAAGCCCAAAGGTGCTCTCAAGAAGATTGAAAATATCGAAGAAGTCGAGCATTACGGGGCCAGCAAGTTCGAGGATTTCACCTGGAAGGACCTGCTCGATTCGGCGGTCTGCACCGAGTGTGGACGCTGCACCCAGGTCTGCCCGGCCAACGCGACCGGCAAACCGCTCAACCCCAAGAAGATTATTATCGATCTCAAGACCGAGCTTTTCACCAGGAGTAATATCCCGCTGACCGGCCACAGTATCGGGGTGGGCGGCACTCGCAACGACCAGGGCGAAAACCTTGATGAGACGCCCCAGTTGCGCCCCGCCGAGGTCGAAAGTCTTGCTGATACCGCCGGAGCCACCAGTGGAGCCGCCGATAGTGGCGGGGGCGGTCGGAGTATCGTCCTACCGCCGCTGGTCCGGGGCATGATAACCGAGGACGAATTGTGGTCGTGTACGACCTGCCGGGCCTGTATGACCGAATGCCCGGTCTTTATCGAACATGTGCCGAAAATCGTAGACATGCGCCGTTTCCTGGTTCTGGAAGAAAGCGAGTTTCCACCCGAAGTGGTGCCGCTCTTTAACAACCTGGAACGCAACGGCAACCCCTGGCAAATGCGCCCCGAAGAACGCATGGAGTGGACCACCAAGATGCCCTTCGAGGTCAAAGTGCTGGGCGAACTGGACGAGGGGGCCGAGGTTGACGTGCTGTTCTGGGTCGGTTGTATGGGTTCGCTCGACCAGCGCAACAAGAAAGTTACCCAGAACCTGGCCTCAATACTGGAGGAAGCCGGGCTGAACTGGGCTATCCTGGGACCGGAAGAGTCGTGCAGCGGCGACCCGGCCCGCCGCATCGGTAACGAATATCTCTACCAGATGCTGGCCGAGCAGAATATCGAGACCCTCAACGGCTATAAAGAGGCGGTAAAGCTGAAAAAGGTGGTGACAGCCTGTCCGCACTGCTTCAACACCCTCAAAAACGAGTATCCGCAGTTTAACGGGCACTTTGAGGTAGTCCATCACACCCAGCTTGTCTCCAAGCTGATCGAGGAAGGCAAAATCAAACCCTCGGATGGTCTGGCCGGGAAGAAGCTGACCTATCACGACCCCTGCTACCTGGGGCGCTACAACGATGTTTATGACGCCCCGCGATTTGTCCTCAATTCGCTCGGCAACGGCCTGAAAAAGATTGATTTTGTCGAAATGCCGCGCAACAAGTCCAAGAGCTTCTGTTGTGGCGGCGGTGGAGGCCGGGCCTGGATGGAGGAAAAAATCGGCAGCCGGGTGAACCAGACGCGGGTGCAGGAAGCCGCCGATACCGGGGCCGAAGTGGTCGCGGCGGGCTGCCCGTTCTGTATCACCATGTTCGAAGATGGTATCAAAGGGAAGGGGTTGGAAGACAAGCTCAAGGTGCTGGATATAACCGAGCTGGTCCAACTCAGCCGCCAGACCGCCCCGGTATCCTCGACCTCAACCGAGCAAACCGCCGAGGAATAGGGAATTTAAATAAAAAGGAGCCTGGCTTTTTAGGTCAGGCTTTTTATTATCTCCGGTTTAATTTTGAGGTCAGGCCGAAACTAAATTGGTTGAGCAGACAGAATTTGTTTCGGTGCAAAAGGACAAAGGATTAAAAAACCGCCTGAGCAGAGGCGGTTCTTAATTTCTTAACCTTAGCTGGCTTTCTTATCGGTCCAGACAGCTTTGGTATTGGGTTGGTTGTTGCGGGCCAAAGCCGCGCAACGGCGCGAACAGAATTTATTGCCTTTGACGATTTGGGCATGGCTTAATACCTGGCCGCACTCACTCCGGCCACAGGTACCACTTTGGGGCTGGCTGGGTTGGAGCAAAATTTCCTGGGTTGCCAGTAACATACCCTGCCGTCCATCACGCATCAGGCGGTGCTGGCGTTTTTTAATATCGGCTTCGCAGAAAGTGCAATAACCTTTATCGGTAGCCCGCGCCAGGCGTTTAGGGCCCATCAAAATATTACAAATAGGACAGACTCTTTCACCGGGGGCTAATTTGTATGGTGAGTGTGACATAGGTCTCCTTTCGACGGCTTGCCTCATCCTTATACCGGTATAATCCTAATTTTATTCTTCATTGAACAAAACGGACTTATCTCTCCCGCTCCGTCTATTAGATTGCATAAACGAAAAATAACTCTTTGGGATAGAGTTTAGACGTTTTGTTATCTGGTTGTTACCTCCTTCGAGCCAAAGGAGGGCCGGACGTATTTAATTGTAAGGTGTTACGGTTTGGTTCTGTTGTTCGTCAGTTGTTTCATACTGTGACGTTGTAGAAGGAACAGAAATGAGCAGATTATTTTGGGATTGAAATAGATGCTATAACGAAATAATTGCTCATACTAATTATACACCTTTTTCCCAAATTTGCAGCGTTAAGATTTCATTATAATTATCTATAACAGACATAAATTAAGGCTGAAATAAGGGAAAGCTATAACAACCAGCCTTAATTTACCACCCTGCATTTTATAAGCCAACATTAAGGCGTTAAATTTTTGCAAAGATTTTGCGCCTCTAATAAAATTGTGTAATTTATAACAACAGGGTTCTTAACTGGCTGGGAAAAGCTTTACGCCCCTCACGCCAAAACTTAAAAAACGTTTGTCGCTGGCGTTGCCGGTGCCGGTGGGCGGTTGGGGCGAGGTCAGGTTGAGGGTGTGCATGCCGGGTGGCAAATCGAATTCCAGGGTTAAATCTTTGGCCTCGCCAGGTTGTAAATCAACGTCCTGCACGGCGTAACCGTCCAGGGTTATCTTGACGGTGCGCGGCTGGCTATAGTTAAAGGTGGTCAGGTTAACTTTCACCCGCTGATTGGCCTGTCCCAGGTTAAAGACGCTCAGTTTGGCCGGTTCGTCGCCACACATGGCCTGGTCCTGGGCTTTTTCGGCGTCCCCGTTGGCGCAGGGGTTAGCCCAGCGATAGGTCCCGGTCGAGTTGGTTTCCGCCGGGTACCAGCTATCACTCCCCATGTCTATAAAGAGTTTGTTGGAGGGGAGCGGTTCTTGTGGCACCTTGTAAGCCCGCATCAGCTTGTCCTCGTAGACCGGCTTGGCGTCCTGTCCCAGGACAGTATGCACCATGTTTTCGGCGGCAGCCAGCCCGGCGGGATTGCCTTCAAAGGCATCCAGGTAAAAGATGATGTAGCGGATATTGTAAAAATTGAAAAGCGGGATACCCCAGGTCTTGTAGTCGGGGGTCGCCAGGATGTCCGGGCCTTTGGTGGGCCGGAATAAATTTATGGCGTCGGTATTGTTCAGCCGGTAAAAGTCGCGGAACATGGTTGTGTTCTTGACGAAATTGTTCGGATTGGTCAGCTTGTGGTCGCGGGCCAGCCTACCACCCAGGCGGGGTTTGCCATGAATACTCTGGTAAGCCTCGTAGGTATCTTCGCCCCGGCCTTTTTCGGTAAAGAGCGGCAACTCCATGATTGCGTACTTTTCCGGGTCCTGGGCCAGCGTGTAGTAAAAGGGCGGCCAGTTGGGCGGGTACGCCTGGGCATCTCCGGCCCTGACCATGAACCCGGCCAGGGTGACCGCCAGAAAGACCCCCACCACGAGCAGCGATGCCGCTTTGGATAACTTAGCCTGCCAGTTCCAGCTTTTTGATTTTTCGCCCAGCCAGGCCAGGATTTCGCGCAAGGCCAGCGCCAGGATGATACCGAACCCCAGCATGGCCGTCATATAGAAGCGTTCGGGGTCGCGCCCGATACTCAGCACCGGCAGTTTGTAAATCAGGGCGTAGGGTGCCGGTATATCGGTCGAGAGGCTATCCGAGACATGCAAACGCGGCCCCAGGGTAAAGGCGCTGGCGATAAGGGCGGTAATGGTCCAGAAAAGAATATTTTCGCGTTCGCCCCGCTCCGGCCTTTTGCGCCACCACAGGAAAAGCCCCACCAGCCCCACTATCAAGGCCAGGTAACCGGGATTGGTGTTGTTGGTGCTTATATCGAAGTAGCCGAGCAAGGTGCGGGAGCGGTCCACCGCCTGGTCGCTGACCGAGAGCCAGGGATTATCGGCGGCCTCTTTTATCATGGGCAGGAGCATCGGGAAGATGACTATCGCCGTCCAGACCCCGCCCACCAGGGCCAGCTTGAGAAAGATTAGCCCTTTTTCCTGCCAGCTTCGCCGGGTAAAGAGGGTAAAGATAAAATAGCCGAGCGTCAGCAGGACCGAGTAGAGGATAAACTGCCAGTCGGTGAGGGACATCGCCAGCAGGCACAAAATTGCGCCTATAGCATAGCGCAGCCAGCGGGGGCGGTTGACCGACCGGAACAGGCACCACAAATAGAGGGGTACCCACCACATCGAGAGTTTTTCGGCCTGACCGTAGGCATAGTTGCCAAAGAGCAAGTCGTTTGCGAAGGTAAAGACCGCCGCCCCGGCGAAAGCGGGCAGGCTGCTCCTTACCACGTCTTTTATCAAAAGATAAGCGCAAAAGACGGTCAGGGCCATCGAGAGCAGGAATTTCAGGTTGGTGGAGGCGACGGAGCCTAACAGCGGCCAGAGCGGCAGGGCGAAAATCCCGTTTAGCGGGTTGAGCGTATGAAAGCGCAGGCTGATGCCGGTCGGGTAGTAGAGATAGTCGGTGAAAAAGAGCGGGTTGCGGTGCAGGTCAAAAATAGCCATGCGCACCCAGCTATCGTTCCAGAGATTCTCGTAGCCGTCCAGGTCGCCGCCGATAACCCCGTAGCCGAGGTTAAAGACAGCCACTCGCCCGTAAATCGCGGCCAACAACAAAGCCCCCAGGAAAGCGAAAAAGTTTGGGCTGGTCAGGAAAGTCCGGCCCTTGCGCCGGATATTTTGAAGGCTAAAAGTTGACCTGGCCGGGGACGCGGCGGGCTCGGTTTCTCCGAGGGTGGGGAGCGGCTGGCTGTGGGCCAGGGCTATTTTTTTGTTTCCAGGCTGAAATTTCATGTTCCGGCGCGATTATAACATATTTCCAAACTTGCAATTTTCCCCAGTAATGAGTAAAGCCGCCACCTTGTCATTCTGTAGCGCAGCTACAGAATCTAGCCCGTAGGGTTCCCTGTGGGCCGGTCCGTTGGACAATATCACGGTCGTCCTGCTTAGAATCGCGATTCCCTGGATAAGCTCACATCCGTAGGGTATGACTGATAATAATCCCTGATCAAATTACCTCGTTCGAAACCATCTTTTTTATATTGACTGTTCGAATTAAAAACGAATAACAAGCAATACAGGTTGTAGCCTGGCGAATTTGAGTTCAAAGGCTGACGAAAATGAATCTCGACAACCTTTAATGTTATAATGCGCCGGATTGGAAAAAGTTTGGAGACAAAATGCCGCAACTTATTGTTGATGATATATCACTTTATTACGAGCTTGTCGGGCCGGACACAGGCGAGGCCGTAGTCTTTCTTAGCGGGCTGACCGGCGACCACAACAACTGGACCTTGCAGGTGAACCGCCTCAAGGACCGCTATCGCTGCCTGACCCTCGATTGGCGCGATACCGGGTTGAGCGGTGAGAGCCACATGGCCGAGTACAGCACCGCCGATATGGCCGGGGACGTGGCCGGGCTCATCCGGGGGCTGAACCTGGGTAAGTGCCACATAGTTGGTCTTTCGATGGGCGGCGCGATTGCCCAGGAGGTCGCCCTCAACTATCCCGAAGCGGTCGCCAGCCTGGTATTGGCCTCGACCTTTTGCGACCGTCCCGACCCGGTGGAGGTGCCCGCCGATAAACGCACGACCGGTCACATGCGCCAGCAGGCCGCCGTTAAGATGCACAACACCTGCGACCGCCTCCACCTGATAACCGTCCCGACCCTGGTCGTGGCCGGGTCGCGTGATAAATCAACTACCCCGGAAAGCCAGTACACCCTCGCTGCCTGGATACCCGACGCCCGCTACGAGCTTATCCAGGGGGCCGGGCACCTGTTGCAACTGGAAAAGGCCGGGGATTTTAACCGGCTGCTCCAGGCCTTCCTCGAAGTCAACCCTATCAATTCTTAGGCTAGAACGGGCGTAATCTTTGGGTAAAATCGCAATTGTAGGAGCCGGGATGGGCGGCCTGGCGGCGGCTATTCGGCTGGCGGCGGACGGCCATTCGGTCGAAGTCTTTGAGAAAAACGAGCGGGTCGGCGGCAAGCTCAACCTGCTCGAACGTGACGGCTATCGCTGGGACACCGGGCCCTCGCTTATCACCATGCCTTTCGTCTACCGGGAACTTTTCGCGGCGGCAGGGCGCAAGCTGGAAGATTTTGTCGAGCTGGCCCCGGTCGACCCGGTCTGCCGCTATGTCTGGCCGGACGGTACCCGCTTTGACGCCAGCGACTCGGTGGGGCGGATGACCGAAGCCCTGGAAAACCTTTCTCCCAGGGATGTCCGGGCCTACTTTCGCTTTATGGCCTACAGCCGCCGCCTCTACGACCTCACCGCCGAACCCTTTTTGTTCAACGGCATCAACCACTGGCGCGACTTCTTCCGGCTGAACCCGCTTACCGCTTTTAAAATTGACCCCTTTCGGACGGTTCACCAGGCCGTCAAAAGCTATTTCCGTGATCCCCGCCTGGTCCAGCTTTTCGACCGCTACGCCACCTATAACGGTTCGTCACCCTACCAGGCCCCGGCTACCCTGAATATTATCCCCTATGTCGAGCTTGGGATGGGCGGTTGGTACGTCAAGGGGGGTCTTTACGCCCTGGCCCAGGCTTATCTCACACTGGCCGGAGAACTGGGAGTCAACGTAAATTGCGGGCCGGGCTTCGCGGTCGAAGAAATCCTGGTGCGTCAAGGCCGGGCTGTGGGGTTGAGGCTGGCGAATGGCCGGGAAGTCGCAGCCGACCGGGTTATCGCCAATAGCGACGTGGCCTACACCGGGAAAGAACTTCTCCCGGCGCGGGGCAAGTGGTCCGGTAAAATAGGCAAGCTGGAGCCGAGTTGCAGCGGGTTCGTCCTTTTCCTGGGGGTCAAACGGCAATACTCCCAACTGGCCCATCACAACATTTTCTTTAGCCCGGACTACGCCGCCGAGTTCGACCACATCTTCAAACTGCGCCAGCCCTCGTTCGACCCGACCATCTATGTCTGCTGGACCGGCCTGTCCGACCCTGACCACGCTCCGCCCGGCAAGTCCAACCTCTTTGTGCTGGTCAATGCCCCTTACCTGTCCACCGACCAGTCCGAAGCGTTTGACTGGGAAAGACCGGGCGCGACCCAGGCTTACCGTGACCTCGTGGTAAACCATCTCGAAAACTTTGGCCTTTCCAACCTCTCGCAAAATATCGAGGTCGAGGAAATCATGACCCCGGTGGACCTCGCCATGCGCTATAACGCCGACCGGGGTGCGATTTATGGGGTTTCGAGCAACAACCGTTTTAGCGCCTTTCTGAGACCGCCCAACCGTTCGCGCCAGTTCAAGAACCTTTATTATGTGGGTGGTTCGACCCATCCCGGCGGCGGTGTTCCCCTGGTGACCCTATCGGCTAAAATCGTGGTCGGCCTGATAAAACAGGATGAGCAAAAAGGCCATTAACTATTTTGATAAAATAAATTGATTAATAACTCCCCAAAGAGATTTGTACGCTGGTATAATAAGCTGTAAGGTAGCATAACTTGAGTTAGGGCGAGCTTAAAGCAACAGCGTTGAATTTCTACTCTGAAAGGAGTTAAAGCGGTGAACTTGCGAGATACTATCCGCGATATTCCAGATTTCCCCCAGGAAGGCATCCTATTTAAAGACATCACGACCCTCTTAAAAAACCCGGCGGCTTTCCGCCAATCTCTCGACGAAATGACCGCCAGTGTGCGCGGCCAGCATATTGACATGGTAGTCGGCATGGAATCGCGGGGTTTTATCTTTGGCGCACCCCTGGCCGACCGCCTCAGTGCCGGTTTCGTCCCGGCCCGCAAGCTCGGCAAATTACCCGCCCCGACCGTCCAGGCCGAATACGCCCTCGAATACGGCACCAATACCATAGAAATTCACCAGGATGCCATTAAAGCCGGTATGCGCGTCTTGATTGTGGACGACCTGCTGGCGACCGGGGGCACCGCCGAGGCGACCGCCCGCCTGGTCGAACAGGTTGGCGGCGAGATAGCCGGGTTTATTTTTCTGATCGAGTTGAAATTCCTCAAAGGACGCTCCCGCCTGACCACTTACCCGGTCACGGCCCTGATAGAGTATTAAAATGGCGATGGCAGATTACGAGCAGCCGCTTTCCGGGGACATGCAGCGCGCAGCCCAGGAAGCCGCCCGGTTGGGGGAAGCCCTGGTAATGGCAGTACGGCAGGACCGGTTGGACCTTGTAGAAACGCTGGTGGCCCCGGAAAGCGCCGCCGGGTGGAGTGTGCGACTTTTTGGCCTGGGCCTTTTACGCCTGGATTTGCGGCTAGACGACCCTCGCGAACAGGCGCGGCTCAAGCCCTACGATTTGCAGATTGAGCCGGGCGTAGCTTTGCTCGAACTCGGCGTTATCCAGCCTTTAGAGGTGGCTGAAGGGGAAAGCCCGGTCGAGCGGCCTCACCTGACCCGCCTGTTCGGTTCGAGCCTGGTCTTGCGGCAAACCCCCGGCAGCGAGTATGGCTGGCTGCTTGAAGAAGTCCTACCGGCCAATTCTGACGGCCAGTTGCGCCCCACCGACCCGACCGACGCCCGGATTATCGCGGTTCACCAGGGCAAGACCCCTTTGCCGTTGCGCCTGGAAACGCTCGACCCGGTGGAGAAAATTCTCCTGGCGACCATGCAAGCTCAGGCCGGGAAATTTAACCTGGAAGAATTTTATAATGCCGCCCGTCTCTGGCAGGATTTTCTAACCCGCTCCGAGGCCGAGGATATAGCTGCCCTGAAAGAACAAAACCCGGCGGAATGGGCCGCCGGGGTCGAGTATCTCATAACGGTATTCGATTATCACCAGGCCGATGCGGACGAGCTAAGCCGCCTTTATGCTATCACGCCGGAGAGCGTCACCGACCGGGCCCGCGAACTGGCCTTCACCCTGCGGGTGACCCAGTTTGACGACCGCTACTCGATTCACCCCGACCCGATAGCCCACTACCGCGACCTTTTCGGCGAACTCGGCATCAACCCCAAACGGGACGAAAAGCTGCTCGAAGCCCGCCGCAAGAATGTCTTCGACAGCATCCAGGAAGTCCCATCTGATGATGATACCTTCTTCGGCCCACAATAAACGTAAAAGGTAGTCAGAAGCCAGAGGTCAGAAGTCAGTAAACCCCCGGTTCACGTTGTTTCGGACCCTTTATGGAGGAACGTTTAACGTTATTTCGGGTCGTTTCTCCACTTCTCGCTGCCGGGCGGGTAGCGGAAGACATCTTTGGCGGCGGGTCGGATAAGGACCGTCGCCCCCTCGTCCGGTCCTGCCGGGAGAGGCATCGCCAGCCCGCGAATAAGCACCGCCGGGGTTGCCTCGGAAGCCTGTCCCATAATCAACGAGCTTGCCGCCGCCAGTTCGTCCCCGACCGCCGTCAGGGTCGCCTGAAGCCGGTAGCCGTAGAGGTCCGGCTCGCCGCGCTGGTCCCGCAAAGTCTCCAGCCCCGCCGAGCCGAGGGCCGTACCAATCCCGCCATTCCTGAAAGGCCGGCCATGCGTATCGTTTATCAGGACGCCAACCTCCACTCCGCTCAATTCTTTAAGACGCGCCCGTAAACCCCTGGCCGAGGCGTTAGCGTCCTTTGGCAGCAGGCAGAGCCATTCGTTTTCACCGTGTTGCGGGTTGTTTTCGGGGTTGGTCTGGGCCGGGTCGGAGTTCTGGGCGATATTCGAGCGGTCTACCCCGGCGTTAGCGCAGACATAGCCGTGATGCGTTTCGACCACGAAAATACCGGGGCTGACCCAGACTACCTCGCGGCTTTCTCGCAGGATAACCTCGACATGGCGCGGGTCTTTCCCGGCGATAGGCGCAATCTGCAAAGCCCGTTCGCTCGGCGTCACGTCTGCCAGGTTCACAAGCTGGCCTTCGCTCTTGGAGACCACCTTCTGAGCGATGGCGATAATATCACCTGCTTGCAGGGTTTCGTCATGGGCTTGCAGCCGGGCATAAATAAGGGCCGCCAGGTCGTCGCCGGGCTGAATCATTGGTAGCCGGGTGATTGGCTCAAAAATTACTCTCCCACTCATGCCAGGCCGCACCCTTCCAGGATTTCCTGGGCCAACCGCGTTTTCGATTCGTCGTCCTTCATAATCGTGTTCGTGACCAGCACTTTGTAAGCCAGTTCTTCGATGGCCCCCTTTTGCTCGGCGTCCACCGTATCTAGGATAAAACGCTGGGCGAACCCGGCATAGATGCGGGCCACCCCCAGGGCTGAGGCTTCGGTTTCCCCACCCAGGCTCCGCATGTTGGAAGCGGCAGGGCCTTTCAGGGCGTTGCCCCCCACAATCGGGCTGACCACCACAATCGGACAGCTAACCGAGCTGATAAGCTGGCGCACCTGCGGGACCGCCAGGATAGGACGGATACTCAGGTAAGGGTTGGAAGGGCAAATGACCACCAGGGCCGGGTCGGTCAGGGCGTGACAAACCTCGTCGGTTATTTCGGCCTGCTCGACGCCCTCGAATGTTAGAGATTTGACGGTATCCGCCGCCCGCCGTTTGACAAAGTATTCCTGGAACGCCAGTTTGCCCGCTTCCTCGGTCTCCACAATCGTTTGTACCGGTTCGTTGCACATCGGCAGCAGTTCGCACTCGATACCGAGCGCCCGCCGCATTTCTTCCGTAACCTGGGTCAGGGTCTTGCCCTCGCGCAAACCCTGGCTGCGGTAGAGGTGGGTGCCAATATCTTTATCGCCCAGCCAGAACCAGTTATTGTGGCCGTAGTTTCCCAGCATCTGTAAGGCTTGCGCGGTATCACCCTGGATGCCCCAGCCGGTCGTGGGGTTGGCGAGACCGGAGAGGGTATACATAACGGTGTCGAGGTCCGGGCTGATTTTGAGACCGAGGTATTCCATGTCGTCGCCGGTATTGACCACGACGGCCAGTTCTTTAGCCCGGTTTTTGGTTTGGAGGTAGCGGTACAGGCCCAGGGCTAACTTTGCCCCGCCGACCCCACCCGCCAGGGCCACAATTTTCCCTCCATAATCCGAGGTAGTTTGGGTTTGATTATCGGACATTTTAATAATACGCTTTCCAGTTGTTTTATAAAGAACGGTTAAAAAGTATTTGGATTATTTCTTCTTCATCGGCAGGTATAGTCATTTCCTTGTACCTATGAGTCGTTTAACGTTGTGTCGTGCCCTTCAGGGTACACGTTTAACGTGCCTTTTGATTATAACATTTATTCGCCAAGGGCCCGGAAAGGCCGGTTTTGCAAATGGTCGTTGACTTTTATGTTTAGTTGAAGGATAATCGCCCTATTAACCTTAATTTTTAAGGTTGCTTTTGGTTGAATGTAACTTTTACTTGGCTGAAGAAGCAACGCTCAAAAAAGCCAGGAGTAAGCAGTGCCTAAAGAAACAATAGTTGTAGTCGATGATGAACCAGCCGCCCGAACCGCCGTAGCGCGATTACTCCAGGAGCGCGGTTACACCGTTTACGCTCTGACCGGCGGCCAGGAGGCCATTGATTTCGCCAGTAATACTCCCTTCGATGTCCTCTTGACCGACTTTCGGATGCCCGGTGGTCTCGATGGCCTCACGACGGTTCGGGCGGTCCGGCGTATCAATCCCCAGGTGGTCGCAATCATAATGACCGGGCATAGTTCGGTTGATCTGGCGATAGAGTCGCTCAAACTTGGTGTCCACGGTTTCGTGGTCAAACCTTTTACCGCTTTTGAACTCATTCGCAATATCGAGCAAACTATCGCCCAGCAGACCCTCTCGCGCGAGAATATTCGGATGAAGGCCCTGGTGGATGTCTTTAGCACCACCCAGGCCCTTTTGTCGGCCAATACTGAGGCCACCCAATTGCCGCGCCTGACCCTTGAACTGGCGATGAACCGGGTCTCGGCCACCCAGGCCGCCCTCCTGCTTCTTTCGCCGGAACGCGAAAACTCGCTCGAACTGGAAGTGGTGGCCGAGCGGTCCACCCCTGAGGATGATGGCGGCGACCTCATGTTGCCGGTCTTTTTGCCGGTAGACGGATATACAAACCAGCACTCGGCCCAGGTCGAGCAGATACGGTTGCTCGGCCAGCGCGCCCTTGATGCCAATATCACCCTGCTAATGATAGACGGGGAGGAGGTCGTGCCGGGTAGCCCCCGCATGCTTTCTTCCACTAACAAGCTTTCCCAGGCAATTGTGCCGCTGATGGCCCAGGGCCGCCAGGTGGGCGCGCTGGTGATTGAGAAAAGCGGGGCCGACCCCAATTTTACCGAGGCCGACCTTCAGATTGCGGCTATCCTGGCCAGCCAGGGCGCTATCGCCATAGATAATAGCCGCCTGGTCCACCGCCTGGCGAAGGTGGAAGCCTTGCACCAGGCCGACCGCCTGCGCAGCGAGTTCGTGGCGATGGTTTCCCACGAATTGCGGACCCCTCTCACCTCCATCAAGGGCTACGCGACCACTTTGCTGCGCCCGGATGTACAATGGAACAACCAGACCGGTACAGAATACCTATCCATAATCAGCGAAGAATGTGATAAGCTGATGCAATTGATTGATAATATCCTGGAAGTCTCCCGGATTGAGGCAGGGGCCTTGCGGATTTATCCCGAACCGATCCAGATTTATGAAGTGCTGGACCGGGCCGCGATGGAGACGCGCCGCCGTTCGCCGGAGGTAAGCCTGGCGGTCTCTTACCCGCCAGTCAACGAAATACCCTATGTCATGGGGGATAGCCAGCGTATCATTCAGGTCTTACGCAATTTAATCCAGAACGCGATAAAATATACTCCCTCGGACCCTCGGATAGCGATTGATTTGGATGTGATATCGGGTGACGCCGACCAGCCTAACGGGATGGTCAGAATAAGCGTCCAGGACAACGGTATCGGCCTGACCCAGGAAAATAAAGACTTGATTTTTGAGCGTTTCTACCGGGTAGATACCGGCTCAACCCGCCGCACCGAAGGTACGGGCCTGGGCCTGGCGATTTGCCGGGGTATTGTGGAAGCGCATGGCGGCCAGATTTGGGTGGAAAGCGAAGGACGGAATAAAGGCAGCACTTTCTTTTTCACGCTGCCGGTAGCCGATATTGCCAATCAACTCGACTTGGATTAACCACTTCTAATAGGGTCTGGCAGGTTGAATTACTAGGGCAACCTGACCGGGCCGGAATGGATTAAGTAAGGGTAAAACGAATGAGCAAAGATAAAACAGTGTTGGTGGTTGACGACCAGCCGGGGCTAGTTCGCCTGGTGCGCGATAACCTTGAAACCTTGCAGTACAAGGTTATTACCGCTGGTGAAGGCAATAGAGCCATCGAAATTGCCGAAAATGAAAAACCTGACCTGGTTATACTTGACATAATGTTACCGGGCCAGGATGGTTACCAGGTTTGCAGACGTATACGCGAATTCTCGACCGTTCCGATTATTATGCTGACCGCCCGGAACGATCGCCAGGATTTAGTCCAGGGTTTCGAGGCGGGCGCGGACGACTATATCACCAAGCCGTTTAGCGCCGAGGAACTGCTGGCCCGCGTCAAGGCCGTGATGCGCCGCAGCGAATATACCGAAATGAACCGCTACTCCCCCAGCTTTACTTGTGGCGACATTTCGATTGACTTCGTCCGGCACGAGGTCTCCAATAATGGCCAGCCGCTCAATCCGGGCCTGACCCCGACCGAGTACCGCCTGCTCTACTATCTTGCCACCAACGCCGGGCGGGTCATGCTGCATAGCGACCTTCTGACCAAGGTCTGGGGGCCGGAGTACGCCGGGGCAACCGACTATTTGCGGGTCTACATTCGCCATCTTCGCACTCGTCTTGAGCCGAAAGATAGCGACCCGATCTATATTCTAACCGTGCCGGGCGTGGGTTACGTTCTTAAATGTCCCCAGGGCCAGGGCCAGATTGTAGGGCAATTACCAGAAGAAGCGTAAGGTTTGGGTCGTTCAACTTTGCCGTCCCTTCGTTCATCGGGCGTTCTATCCGGCTACTTGCCTCTATTGCGAAGGCTGCCCCCGCTGGTGGGCGGCCTTTTGCTGTTCCTCTACACCCTGTTCTTCGTTTACCGGGCAGTGGTCGCCCTGGTCTATCCTTACCCAATAGCTTACGGCGAAGGCCCGGTCTTTTACGAGGCCAGCCAGTTGTTCCACCACGACTTTAATCCGGCGTTCCTCTATCTCGCAAACACTAGCCCACCCTACCAGGCCGCGATTTACCCGCCGCTTTTCTATTACCTTAACAGCCTTTTGATGTGGTTGACCGGCCCGACTTCGCTACTGGCGGGGCGGTTACTGACCATCCTGGCGGCGGCTTACCTGGGGTTTCGCCTTTTCCGGGTGGCCCGCAAAGAAGAAGTCGCTCCCGGTCGGCGGGCCCGGTTAGGTCTCTCCCTGGCGGCGGCGGCTACCCCGTTTGCAACAGCGGCCCTCTATACCTGGGGAGTCCTGGCCCAGGGAACTCTCCTGGCTTTCTGCCTGAGTTTTAGCGCGGTCATCAACATCTGGCAGGCTGAGTCCGAGCGGCGGCACAAAAAGGGGGCGGGTACCTATATTCTGGCCGGGTTTTTGTGCGCCCTGGCCCTGCTCTGCCAGCAGACCGCTGTCGCCGCGCCCCTGGCGATTTTAATCTACCTGGGTCTAGGGCTGCGCTGGCGGGAGGTCGGCCAGTTCATCGCGGCCTTTTTTGGCCTGTTCTTGCTCATTTCGCTGGTCTTCCAGTTCTGGACCGGCGACAACTACCTGAAGCATGTCACCGCCTTTACCGGCGTCACGTTCGACCTGGGCACGGTTTGGTCGGGTATCGGCTATATCATCCTGGGTCACGTGGTCTTGCTGGCGCTGGCGGGGGCCTGGGTTGCCCGGCCCCTGGTAGGGCGGTTCGAGCGGGTGGATTTGTGGCGGATTTATTTTTTGATTGCCCTGGTGGTCGCTCTCCTGACCGGGAACCTGCTTGAGAACAGCTACGCCCTGGAAAGTCTCTGCCTGACCTCGCTGTTGGCCTGGTGGCAGGTGGGCCGGTTGATTGCGCTGCGAACCGAGTGGCGAATCTTTTCCTTCCGGCCCCAGGTCGCGCCGCTGGCCCTGACCCTGATTGCGGCCCAACTCCTCTTCCTATGGCACGTGCCTGGCCTGGCCGATAACGGCCAGACGCCCGGCCTCGACCGGGCCGACCAGGCTAAACAGGTAGCTTCCCAACTCCGTGAGGTTGCCAATCGAGGGCCGCTCCTGGCCGAAAATAGCGGCTGGCTGGCCGCGACCGGTCTTTCGACCGACCTGGACGACCCCCGCTCTTTTGGTGAACTGGCCCTTCACAATGCCTGGGACAACCGTCTTTTCCAGGGCCGCCTTGAAGCCGGTTATTATAAGACGGTGGTCTTTGAAATCGCCCAGGCCGACCTTTCCGAGGCGGCCCTGGAAAAAGCCTACACGGCCAATACGGCAACGCCCGCCCCCGGCCATTTCGAACCGGCGGCCTGGCAAATCATCCAGGACCGCACCAAATTTACCCCCCTTAAAAGAATCGGGCGCTGGGTCTTCCTGGCCTGGAAAAGCTAACCTTTCTGCAAAAAAGAAAGAGGACCGTCTATGAACCTGAAGAAACGGACCACCTTTAGCCTGGAACGGTTGAGCCGGATGCAGCTTTATATCGGTGAAGAAGTCGTCGAGAAATACGAGGCGGGGCTCGTCACCTGGGGTCAAATGCTGCGCAGCCTGGTGCTGATAGGCGGGAGCGCGGCGGCGGCTGCCTCCTTACTGGCGACCACCGGACCTGATTTGCCGCCACCGCCACCGAGCCGCCCTCAACCGCCTGACCTTCAAATGCAGCCGCCGACCGGTCCGCTTGTTGTACCCGAAAACGACCCGGCAGTCCAGGGACAGATGGTCAGTTTCGAGGCATATCACACCATTCACGGCTACCTGGCCCGCCCGGTGGCACCAGGCCAGTATCCCCCTGTGCTTGTTATCCACGAAGCCAACGGCCTGGCCGACCATATTAAAGACGTGGCGCGACGGCTGGCAAAGGCCGGGTTTATCGCCTTCGTGCCCGATTTGCTCTCGCGCTGGGGCATTACTCCCGATTTGTCGCTGCCTGAAATCTTTGGCAGACTTGGCAATGCGCAACCTTCGGAAGTGCTGGCCGACCTGGATGCTTCGGTGGATTTTTTGCTCGGCCAACCGGGAGTAAGAGGTAAGCTGGGAGTGGTCGGTTTCTGTTTCGGGGGCGGTTATACGCTGACCCTGGCCGCCCATAATCCCCAGGTGGCCGCCGGGGTCTGCTACTATGGGGTAACGCCCCAACCGGCCTCGCAAATGGCCGCCACAAACGCCGCCCTTTTGAGCCACTACGGCGCGACCGATGCCCGCGTAAACGCGACAGTCCCGGAACTCGAACAGGTCTTGCAGGAAAACGACAAGGTCTTCAAAAAATATTTTCATGAGGGGGCCGGTCACGGCTTTAACAACGACAATATCGCCACCTGGTTCAGGGAAGAAGCAGCGGTGCTGGCCTGGCAGCGAACCCTCGATTGGTTCGGACGTTACTTGCCCGCCTGAAACTTTATATAGCGGTTTGCCCGGTGTTGAGCCGGGTTTTTTATTGCCAATTTATTAATGATGTGAAATAAATTATATATTTCTTGTACCCGGATAGAGTAAAATAAAGAAAACGTGAGGATTTACAAAGCCTTTTTTTCTAAAATTCAACTTAAAACTCTATTTAGGGGAGGTATGTATGGTTGCTAAGCTATTAGGGTTTATTTTTGGTGGCATCGGGCTTCTTCAACTTATAATAGCTCTCGTTTTTGGCATTAACACTGCCCTTGCCATTTCTTCGTCTACAACCGCGAATGGCGTGGTGATAGATGGCGGCGATACCAGCACCGGGCGCAAAGTTACCGCCCTTATCGAGTTTACCGCTTCCAACGGGCAGGTCGTCCGTTTCCGCAGCGCCATCGCTGCCAATCCCCCCGAATTCCAGACCGGCCAGCAGGTAAAAGTTTATTACAAGACCTCCGACCCGGCAGGTTCGGCCATGGTCGATTCGCTGGTTTCGCTCTGGTTCTGGACAGGGTTATTCGGTATCCTGGGCCTGGTCTTTCTCATTATTGGCCTGGTCGGTCTGGCAATCTGGTATGGTGGCCTCCGCAAGAAAAAATGGTTACTCCAATACGGCCAGCGCATCCCCGCCGTGGTTACCGAAGTCAAGATGAATACCCATGTGCATAATATGGGTAAATCGCCTTACTACGTGGTGGCCCGTGCTCGCGAAACCCTCAACAGCGTTGCGCCCGTCTTCAAGAGTGGGAATGTCTGGGACCTTCCGGGGTCGGTTACACCGGGGGCCGATGTAAGCGTGCTGGTGGACCCCAATAACTACCGGCGTTATTACGTTGAGGTGCCCGGTCAAAAAAAATAAAACGCAGCCAACCGGTGAAAACTGGTATAATAAGCCAGTATTTGCTTATTATAAGTGACCAGGAAGAAAGAGTTACCGGGTTATGGGCGCGTTTTCTACAACAGGATTTTTAGGGGCTTTACTGGCCTATATTATCGGCACGGGTTTCTCCAAAGGGATGCAGGCTTTTACGGCCTACCGCCTGGGGGACCGCCTGCCGCGTAGCGAGGGCCGGATGAGCTTTTCTCCGACCCGGCACCTGGAACCGTTGGGTCTGTTGCTGGCCCTTTTGCTCGGCCTGGGCGTCCCGGTCGTCACCTGGGGCAAACCGCTCAACCTCAATCCCTTCGCCAACCGTCTCAAACGGTTCGGTGGGACGGTTATTGCCCTGGTCGGCTTTCTCTCCTATGTCCTGCTGGGGGTAGTCGTCGGCCTGATTTACAGTGCCGTGGGTGAAAATCTTCCCATTTTCATCGCGCAACTTCTTTATTCTTTTACCCTGTATAGCTTCCTGTTAGCGGCCTTTAACGTAATCCCGATTCCTCCGCTCGACGGTTACGGCTTTATCAAAGGTTTTCTAAATCCGAACTGGGATGTAAAACTGCTCTGGCTCGAAACCTACGGCCCGGTCCTGATACTGGTCCTATCGCTAATCCTGCCGTACTTCCTGGGCGGTTTTGGCGGCAATTTCAATATTCTTTACCAGTTTATTTTTAGTCCGATAGTCCAGCTTTTTATGAGCCTGATCGGCTTGCGGTTGTCTTAATGGTAAAAAAAGCCTTTTTACGCGCCCGCCAGTTCGCGCGGTCTGTCCAGGCCCGGCCCCTGGACCCGCCCGAAATGGCCTATTTGCAAACCATATTGACCCCGGCCCAACTCGCCCTTTTCAAAGCTTTTCCGCTTTACGAACAGCGCCACGCCCTGAATGTCTGCCGGACCCTCACCGGGGCCGGTTTTGGCTATGACCGCGATTTGCTCCAGGCCAGCCTTTTGCACGACCTGGGCAAGTTCGACCCCGTTACCGGGCAGTCTATCCCGGTCTGGGTGAAAGTGGCGAATGTCGTTGTGGGGGCCATAGCAGGACCGCTCTACCGGGGCTGGCGTGAACGGCAAAGCAGCGCTGGGCCGGGCCACTGGCGTTACTATTTCTGGCTACAGGCCGTCCACGAAGCCCGTGGCGCGGCCCTGGCCCAGGAAGCGGGTGGCGGACCCAGGGTAGCGGCCCTGATTGGTGAGTGTAAGAAACTACAGTTGCAGGGCGATAAAGCGGCTTTGGCCCTCGGCTGGGCTGACGACTTAAACTGATGACTAACGAAAAATTGAACGCCTTTGGCGTCCCGGTCTACCAGTACCAGATAAGCCTGCCCGGCGTGGCTTTCGAAGGCCCGCTCGATTTGTTGTTGCAGCTTATAGAGCGCAAGGAACTGCCTATAACCGAGATTTCGCTTTCGGTGATTGCCGAGGAATATCTTTCATATATCAACCAGTTGAGCGAGGTTAACCCGGCGGAATTGGCCGAATTCCTGGTTATCGCGGCCCGCTTGCTTTTGATTAAATCAATAGCTCTTCTGCCTGCCCCGGCCTCTAAAAGTGGGGACGGTGAAGACGCCCCCAGCGCGGCGGAAGAACTCCTGGCCCAACTCCGCGATTATAAACAGGTCAAAGATGCCGCCCAGCAGTTGCGCCAGCGCCAAGAAGCCGGCCAGCGCGCCTTTGCCAGCCAGCGCATCGGCCCGAACGACATCCTCGTCCAGCAGGTCAACCTGGCTATGCAGGAACAGGGCGGTCCCACGCCGGGTGCGGCGTTGGGTGGCGTCAAACTGAACGATTTGCTGGCGTTGGTGCGGCGGCGTCTGACGGCTCAGCAGCAACAGCAGCAGAAGACCCCGCAAGAAGCGCGACCGGAGGAGTTAAAAGCCCTGGTCCGCTCGGTTAAAATCGAAGATAAGATTTTGCTTTTGGAAAGACGGCTGGACGCGGCGGAGCAGGAATCCGGACCGGATGTCCCCGCCGACCCGGTCGAATTTACCAGCCTGTTCGACCCCGCCGAACCGCCCAGCCCGGTCGAAGTGATTGTCACCTTTATGGCGGTCCTCGAATTGGTCCGGCGGCGGCTGGTAATGGTCCGCCAGGAAGACCTTTTTGGCGAAATGTATGTCAGCCGGATTGGTGAGAATGGCCCGCTGGAAGACGGACAAGACGAGTAATCTTTGCGAAATAAACAGTTTTTACAGATTTAAGGTAGAAAGTTACAGAAGTGACCGAGTTAAACAACCAGTTGATCAGCCCGTTGCCTGCCCTCGACCCGCAGAACGTCGATTTTTTCCGCTCCATTTTAGAGGTTTACAGCCCCAGCCAGCAGGAGCGGGAGGTGGCCGAGCTAATTGTGGCGCGTATGACCGCGCTTGGCTATCGCCAGGCTTACGTAGACGAGGCCGGGAACGCTGTCGGTGAAATTGGCGCGACCGCCGAGGAAGCCACCAAAACGATTGTCCTGCTTGGCCACATCGATACGGTGCCGGGCTATATCCCGGTGCGGATTGAGCCGGACGGCGATACGATTTACGGACGCGGCTCGGTGGATGCCAAGGGGCCGTTCGCCTCGTTCGTCCTTGGCGCGGCGGCTTTGTTAGCCCAGCCCGAGCTTTTGCGCGATAAACGGATTGTAGTAGTGGGGGCGGTCGAGGAAGAAGCGCCGACCAGTAAGGGTGCCCGGTTCGCCCAGCATAACTACCGCCCCGATTACTGCATCATCGGGGAGCCGAGCGCCTGGGACCGCGTGACTATCGGCTACAAAGGCACCCTGCAACTGCGCTACGAACTGGCCCGCGAACTGAAGCACACCGCCGCCGATGGTCCCTCGGCCTTCGAGGAAGGCGTTGAGTTCTGGAACCGGGTCAAAGAGTATTCGACCGCCTTTAACGTCGAGAAGAAAATCTCCGAAACGCTCCAGGCAGCCCTGCGCGGTATCAACAGCGCCTCGGACGGCTTCCACGACACAATCACTCTGCGGGTGGGCCTCAGGGTCCCCTACGGCTTCCCTATCGAGGAATTCAAGACGCAGTTGCGCGAATGGGCCGGTGACGGCACCCTCGAAGTCTTTGGCGAAGAACAACCGATAACCTCGGATAAGAATAGTCTTTTGGTGCGGGCTTTCTACGCCGCTATCCGCGAGGAAGGCGGTCAGCCCAAGCCCTTGAAAAAGACCGGTACCAGCGATATGAACGTGCTTGGGCCGGTCTGGAACTGCCCGATTGTGGCTTATGGGCCGGGTGACAGCAGCCTCGACCACACCCCGCACGAACACGCCAGCCTGGCCGAACTCGAACGGGGTATCCGCGTCATCAGCCGGGTGCTGGCTAAACTTTAACACCCAGGTGTAACAATAAGAAATACCCCGGTCTGTTGTTTGCAGGCCGGGGTATTTCTTATTTTCTCGCCGGGAAAGCGCCTTATTGCAGGTTGAGGGTCACCTTGAACAGGGCATCCTCGCGCAGATACTCTTTCTTGAAGCCGAGTTTCTGGCAGATGTGTTGCATCGCCTGGTTTTCCGGGTGGATATAGCCCACAATGCGTTCGAGCCTCTCGGCCCGGCCCACCTTTATCAACTCCTTCAACAGTTCGGTGCCGATGCCGTGACTCTGGTAAGGGTCACCGACCAGGTTGGCGAACTCGGCCTCGGCCTTGTTCTGGATTTTGGTCAGGCGCGCTACCCCTAAAATCCGCGGCTCGCCCGTAGCAGGATCCTGTTGCTCGGCGACCAGGGCCATTTCCCGCTCGTAGTCAATAAAACAGGTCCGAATAAGCCGTTCGTGGGCGGTGCGCTGGGTCAGGTTTAGCATGTGCAGCCACCGGAAGTAGACGCTCCGCTCGGAAAGGGTCTGGTGAAACTTGACGATTAACGGCTCGTCTTCGGGGCGAATTGGCCGGAGGGTCGTGGCGTTTCCCTGTGTGTCGGTCCAGGAGCTAATATACTGGGTCGGGTAGGGCCGGATGGCCGGTTTGGGTAAATCTTCTTCCTGCACTTCCGGTCCGTGCAACACCACGCGGGCGTCCAGAGCCACAATCTTTTCCGCCGAGGCCAGGAGCGGGTTTATATCAAGTTCTTTAATCCAGGGCTGTTCGACCACAAGCTGGCTGAAGCGGACCAGGATTTGTTCCAGGGCGTGGACATCCACCGGGGGCCGACCGCGCACCCCTTTAAGGGCCGTAAAGATGCGGGTCCGCTCCATCATCCTGAGGGCCAGGGTGGTGGTCAGCGGCGGCAGGGCCAGCGAGCTATCCCGGTAGACCTCGACCAGTTGACCGCCCGTCCCGAAGAGTATGACCGGGCCAAACTGTACGTCCAGGCTGCTCCCCACGATAAGCTCGTAGCCGTCCAGTTTTATCATTGGTTGGACCGTGACACCCTGGAAATGCTCCGTGCCGACTTTCTCGCCCACCGACTTCTGGATTTTCTGGAAAGCATGCCGGACTTCCTCGGCGTTTGCCAGGTTCAACTGGACCCCACCCACGTCGGTCTTGTGGGTGATGGTTTCCGAGTAGAGTTTGAGGACGACCGGGTAGCCGATGCCTTCCGCCCCGGCTACCGCTTCATCCTCGGTAGGCGCGATACGGGTTTCGACTGTCGGGATGCCGTAAATCGAGAGAATTTCCTTTGACTCGAATTCGGTCAGGATAGTCCGGCCCTCGCGGCGGATTTTTTGCAAAATTTCGGTGGCCCTGGCCCGCGCCGAAGCCGCGTTTACATCCCCGGAGGCCAGGTCGGGCGTCTGGTAAAGGGTAGCGAGGTTGTAGCTGTACTGCCACATATAGTTGAAGGCCTGGACCGCCGTGTCGGGATAGGCAAAGGTCGGAATACCCGCGCCGTTGAGAATAGTTTCCCCGGCGGCCACGAAAGGCCCGCCCATCCAACTGGCGAGGACCGGTTTCCTGGAATTGGCGGCGGCGGTCTTGACCAGTTCCGCCGTCATGGTCGGGTCGGTCATCTGTTGCGGCGTGACAATCACCAGCAGCCCGTCGCTATCAGGGTTCTGGACCGCCACTTCCAGGGCGTCGGCGTAGCGTTTAGCGTCGGCGTCTCCCAGGATGTCCACAGGGTTACCGTGACTCCAGGCGTCGGGCAGCAATTTGTTATAGGTCGCGAGAGTTTCGGGTGAAAGGTTGGCGAGTTCGCCGCCACCTTCAATCAGGGCGTCGGTGGCGAGGACGCCCGGTCCACCTGCGTTGGTCAGGATGGTCAGGCGCGGCCCGCGCGGGCGGGGCTGTTTGTTGAGGACTTCCGCCATCGAGAACAGTTCGTCTATGGTGTCTACCGAAAGGACGCCGCTCCGCCGGAAGGCTGCTTCGAGGACATCATAGCTCCCGGCCAGCGAACCGGTATGCGAGGCGGCGGCTTTTGCGGCAGCCTGGGTCCGCCCGGCTTTAATCACGATAATCGGCTTGGAAAGCGCCACCTCGCGGGCCGCCGAAAGGAAAGAGCGGGCGTCGCCGATGGATTCCATGTAGATGATGATGCTCTTGGTCTGCGGGTCGTCGCCCAGGTAGTCAATCAGGTCGCCCCAGTTCACATCGAGCATCGAGCCGATGGAAACGAAAGCGCTAAACCCGACATTTTCTCGCAAACTCCAGTCGAGTACGGCGGTGCAAAGGGCCCCGCTCTGGCTGATAAAGGCGACATTGCCGGGCCGGGCCATGGTCCCGGCGAAGGTGGCGTTAAGACCGGTGCGCGGGTTCATAACGCCCAGACAGTTAGGCCCGATAATGCGGATATTCGACTTGACGGCTTCGGCCATAATCTGGCGTTCGTACTCGACACCCTGAGGTCCGGCCTCTTTGAACCCGGCGGAAATAACAATGACGCTTTTTACCCCGGCGGCGGCGCACTCTTTGATGAGAGCAGGTACGGTCGCGGCGGGGGTCACGATAACGGCCAGGTCAACCTGTTCGGGCAGTTCGCCGATGGAGGGGTAAGATTTGATACCGAGGACATTAGGACGCTTGGGGTTGATGGGAAAAACCGTCCCACCAAAAGGATTACTGATAAGATTCCATAAAACTGCCCGGCCTACGCTGCCTGCTTTCTCGGTCGCGCCTATGACGGCTACCGAACGTGGTGCAAAAAAAGCTTCCATGGAACGGCTGGGGCCGGTGCCAACCACATTCGCCGAGGTAAGATGTTCTTGTTGGGTCAATTTACTTTCCTTTCTTTTGTAAACTGTTTTACCCTAACTCTATCATATAAAAGGTGTAAGTCCGGTTAATGCTGGTGAATAAATTTTTGCCTTTGAAATTTATATTTAGCCCATTGCAGGGTCTAATTCTACCGGAAAAATCTTTGGTTTAGCCTATGTTGCAGTGTGTAACAGGCCAGGTGCGGGACATCTCGTAAAGATTCGTTACAAAAGGTTAAAGGCCGGAGAGGGAATAGAAAAGTCGGACCCTATCAATTATACTAAAATAAAACCAAAATGAACCCCTTAAAAAGCGAGATGGCACCCATGACCAAAAAAAGAATTTCGTTTGCGGCCAGCCTCCGGCTATTAGGTCACTTTCCTTTTCCCAACACTCCACCGACTAAAGCCGAGCTGGATTACTGGGACAGGCTTTTCGAGATGGCCCTTCCCGGTCGAGCCCCGGACGAATGTCTCATGGACCGCAAGTATATCGCTGCTTATATCGAATGGCTTGAAAAGGCCGCCGAAGAAACTCTCTCCCAGGAGAAAGCAATTCTGGCCGTGATATACCAGACCTGGTTGAAATATCTTGACCACAAGGAGGAGCGGCACCGGCTCTATTACGTTGGCTGGGGCACTACCTGGAACGAAGGTTACGCCCGCCGGGAACCGCTCCATGAACTCCATCAAAAAGCGGACCTGGCCGGACGCCGTCTCCAATGCGAGTTCGACTTCCCCGATGAACCGAAAACAGGAGAAGACCCCGCGCTCGACACCCTGAGGGCGCGTTACCGGTATTACAGCTATAGCCGGGCTGAGGTACGGGAGGCAGTCGAAAAAGAATTCTCCCAGCTTAAAACCAACCTGGCCGAGCTACGGGGCCTCGGTGGGGATAAATTCAACCGGGAGATTCTACCTGGTTTGACGAGAGCAATTGATAATTTTCTGTCAGTCAAACCACTTTTAGGGTCGCCTGGGGAAAATACCGGCCAACCGGGGAAAGAGGTAAAAGAAAGCACCCGGTTACTCAGCCTGGTTGTATTCGTGGATAACGCCAGAGGCATTATTGACGCGGTCACTACCCTGAAAAAGATCCTTGATGACGAAACGCCCCGTCTGGCGGAACTGACCTGGCGGCTAAATGCCCTGACCCGCGCCGCCAGTGGCGGAGATTGGCCCGGCTTTGACGAGGAAACTGATGCCGACCACTGGCAGCGTGATTACGCCCGTTTTGAACAAAGCAAAAACCAGGCTTTCGACCTGGCTAAACTCGCCTGGGAAAACCTGGCCGCCTACGCCGGGGTAGATTTAGCTTTTCACCCGGCCTATACCGGTGTTAAAAGTTTTTTCGAGGTCATTCATTACCAGCAAAAAACCACCGATAATCTTAGAGTGGTGGCCTTTTGCTGGGCCTGGCACACTTACCTCAAGACCGCCGACCTGGAAGCCGCCCGCACGACCTTCAACAAACTTTTAACCTCTCCCGGTGAATGAGTTTCAGACTGGACCCGGCCTTAGATAATGCCGTTATCAAGGGCAAAACGCACCGCAGAGGTCCGCGAATTAACTCCCAGCTTGCTATAGATTGAATTGAGGTGGTTATTGACCGTGCCGGGACTGATAACCAGCAGTTTGGCAATCTGGCTCGTCGGGTGACCCAGCGAGACCAGGTGCAGCACCTCGGTTTCCCTCTTGCTTAGCGCGGCGGCCTGGGCTTCGGCGTTGTATGAAGTCGGGTAGCTTAGCCTGGATGCCTCCGGTAAAGCGACCGGCTTCACCGCCACGGGATTATTATTCGCCGGGAGTGGTTGGTTTTTGGTCATGTCGACCAATTCTTTGTAGTTTAGCAATACCGGGATGATAAATTTAAGGGTATGCGGCAATACCGGCGCTTCGATAAACTTTCTCAGGTGCCGGGTTTCGACCAGCAAGGCCTGGGCACGAGCGTAATCGCCCTGTTTAATCGCGACCACGGCCAGCCCTTCCATCGCCCACAGGACCCCTTCCAACTGCCCCAGTTCCGAGCGCAGCGCTATGGACTGGTTGAACAGATTTTCGGCTTCCTCCAGGCGGTTCTGGACGACCCTGAGCAACCCCAGGTTGGCGTAGGCATAGGACATATCCTGTTTTTTATTCAATTCCTCGGAAATTTCTATGCTCTCTATAAGCAGCTTTTCCGCTTTCCCGGTCTGCCCCTGCCATAGATAAATCAGCCCTAGCCGGTTGAGAGCATTGGAAAATTGTATCCGGTGATTGACCTGGCGCAGGATGTCCAGGCCTTCCTCAAGTTGCCTGATACCCGCAGCCGGGTCGTTTTTGCGCCACAGGAAATCGCCCAGATAGAGTTTGGTGCGGCCCATCCCGGTCAGGTACCGGGCGTTGGTGTGCATTTCCAGCGACTTTTCCAACAACTCCTGGACCGTATCGTAACGGCCCCGGTCTAGCAATTGCGAACCGATATTACAAAGGCTGTTGGCCTCACTGACCGCCTCACCGAGCGAGTGATACAAATCCAGGCTCTCATAATTCAGTTGCAGGGCCGGTTCGTAATTGCCCAGGATGCGGTAGCTCCCGGCCAGCCCGCTGATGGCCCGCGCCAGGAATTTACCGGGAGCATAGTTGCGCCAGATTTTGATGCTCTGCTCGAAATAAGTGGTAGCCTCCTGACAGTCGTCCTGGTACATCGCCAGGTAGGCCGCGCCGTCCAGAACTTTCGCCAGCAATACCGGCCTCAGGTCCGGCTGGGTGAGGGCCAGGATTTTAGAGAGCCATTGCCGTCCCTGGTTCAGATAGCCCCACCGCCACCAGGTTACCCAGATGTCACCGCCCAGGTGGTAGGCTTCTTCCACCTCGCCGTTCTCAATCAGGTAATCCAGCACATCTAAAATGTTTGGGTGGTCCGTTTCCAGGCGTTTCACCCAGTCCAGGTAGTCCGGGTCTTTCAAATGTTCGGTTGCGGTCTCGACCAGTTGGATAAAGTAGTCTTTGTAAGCGACCCGCGCCGCCGGAAGTTCGCCCGCCTCAACGAGTTTAGCCAAGGCAAATTCCCGGATGGTTTCGAGCATGTTAAAACGCAAACCCTCGCCGGGGGCTTCCTCTACCGGTTTTAGCAGGCTTTTATTGAGTAAGGACTCGACGCTATCCAGGGTGTCGTAGTGGTTGGAATTCATCGCCTCGGCAGCCGCGAGCGAACAGCTTCCCACAAAAACGCCTAACTTCCTAAAGAGCTGTTTTTCCGGTTCGCTCAGTAACTGGTAGCTCCATTCAATCGCTTCACCGAGGGTTTGCTGGCGCAGCGGCAGGTTGGAAAACCCTGAATTCAAAAGGGCGAAACGTTGCCCGGTGCTCAGGCGGTCCAGCAAGGTCTGCAAAGGAAAGACATCACAGCGGGCCGCCGCCAGTTCGATAGAAAGCGGCAAGCCTTCCAGGTGGACACACAGCGCCGCGATAAGTTTGTAATTGGCTTCGGTCAGGCTGAATTCCGCGTTAACCATCCTCGCATACTGGACGAAAAGCCGGACCGCCTCGTTTTGGGAAACCGTCTCGAAAGTGCTGTTTTCGGCCAGGACCGGGATTTGCAGGGTCGGCACCGCGTATACGTTTTCCCCGTAAAGATGCAGCACAATCCGGCTGGTGACAAGGATTTTCAGGCAGGGGGCGGCCATCAGCAGGTCCGCAATAGCCGGACCCAGCCCCAGGATTTGCTCGAAATTATCCAGCACCAGCAAGACTCTGCGCCGTTGGAGAAAGGTTTGCAATTTGTGGAGAGAAGATAGACGGCTGTGGTCCTGCAAGCCCAGCGCCTGGACGATAGCGTTCAGCCCGGCTTCCGGTTTGTTCAGGGGAGCCAGGTTTACAAAGTAAACCCCGTCTTCGAACCAATTTGCGAGGTTTTCCGCTACGGTCAGGGCCAACCGGGTTTTGCCGGTCCCGGCGGCCCCGGTCAGGGTCACCAGGTGTATATCAGGGTTAGTTAGCAGGCGCGCAACCGTTTCAATCTCGCTCTGTCTGCCGATAAAGGGTGTCAGGTAATTAGGTAAGGTGGTTTTGGGTTGGTGTACCGGACGCGCACCGGGCGCGTCTACCCACAAAGAATCAATCGCCTTCAACCGTAATTTTGAACTGATAAGAGGTTTGTTGCTACGCCGAAATAAATTGTTGTTTTTCATTGTTTTACTCACGCCTCCAAGAACAAGATGATTATAGCCCGAATAAAAGCCGGGTTTTGTGCGCTAAGTCACATTTTGGGGGGACTAAGCTTGCATTTAGGCTAAATGGCGGAGTGCTTAAGGCTTTGGACCAAAAGGTCGCAGTATGTATTTTTGCCCATACCGCGCAGGCTTTTTTTTTTCTAATTTCACCGTTTAATATGTAAATTTCTAGATGTGAGGTAGTGCTTCCGGTGTTAAAAAATAGGGGTATTTTGCAGGGAATAAACTCCCCGCTTACACTAACCCTTTAGGGGTTGAAGACCTGTAGTAGCATAAAAATCCAATTGAAAGGAAAAACAAAATGGCACTCTATATTGATATTCACCATCATGTTGAGGGATTAACGAAAGAAGCAGTAGCCGGAGCCCACCAGCGCGACCTGGAAGTGCAGGAAAAATATGGGGTGGACTGCCAGCGCTACTGGTTTAACGAAGCGGAAGGCAAAGTTTTTTGCCTGATTGAGGCGCCAAGCAAGGAAGCCGCCGAAGCCGTCCACCGCGAGGCGCATGGCTTGCTTGCCGACGAATTGATTGAGGTCAAAGAAGGCGCGTAAAATCCCGGCTTTTCAAATTTACTTCAGAATTGCTTTATTTTCTTTTTAATTTCAGGCGGGAAGCTCTGGCACAGCCTCCCGCTTAACTTACATATCTAGCGAAAACCAAAACCGGTGAAAAAAGGACAACACCGGTTTTTTTTATTTGCCCGGTTTAGCGGCACAACAAAACCACCAAATCCGGTCCTTTTGTCAGTAGAAACGCCTGGTGAAAAGGTGGCAATGAGGGTTTAGTCCGTTGCCACCTCAATTTCCCCTTGAAGAAGTTTGAAGGTAAATTACCAGGACTTCTCTTGTAGCAGAGCCCCTAGTTTATAGACCCTCTGGAACGCCTATTTCTCGCCGCTACCGATAATGTAAACCGTGCCGTTGGCGTCCACCCCGGTAATACCCAGGGCGCTGGCCGTTGCGCCGGAGAAGCCCAGCACAAACGACAACTTGTTATCCCTGGTATAGGCGATAAAGAACGCGTCCGGCCCTATCTGCGTCAGGGCGTCGCTGGCCCCGGTAAAGGCTGCCGTCGCGTCGGTCCAACCCCCGGCAGCGTAACTGCTCTGCAAGGTGGTCTTGACCGTCGCCGGGGCATCACTCGCCTTGTAGCCGTCCAGGGTCGCATTCTTGGCCGCGCTCAGCCCCGAAAGCAAAGTCGATTTCAGGGTATCGGGCAGTTGGATGGCAGTTGCCCCGGTATAGGAGACCGGCGCGGTACCGGCGGGTATGGTGCCGCTTGCCACGGTCGCGGTTGCATCCCCGGTGCCCGCACTGGTGCTGGCGGAAGGAGTGGTCGCGCTGCCGGTAGGCGTACCGGTTTCGGAACCAGGGGTTCCCGCCACGGTCGGGGTGGCGGCTGCCACGGTACCGGCAGTAGCGGCGGCGGTCTGGGCGCCACTACCCTGGCCGAGGGCAATCAGGGCCTGTAAGAGGCTCGGCCCGCTCATCACCACCAGCAAGGTTTTTTTGCCCTTCACCTGGTCGGTGAATTTTTGAGCCGTAGCCGCGTCTATGCCGGGGATGCTGCCACTCACATCGGCGTTGGCCGGGACCGGGACGGCGGTGAAAAGCACATCGTCCGAACCGGAGCGCGAGTAAAGGCCAACCGTCCCGTTATCCTGGCTGATTGGCTTGGTCTGATTCGGAATACCAAAGCTATAGCCTTGCCCGGTAAGGGCCGCGTCGGCGTGGTCGCCTACAACCGCCGTATCATCGTCCGAGGTATACAACTTGACGGCCAGGGTCGGCACGCCCAGTTGTTTGGCAACTTCCGCCGAAATTGAGGAGTCGACCTGGAGTTCGGTGACTCCACTGATAGTTGGAAGGTTGGCGGTAGAAGTGCCGGAAGCGGTGGCGGTAGCTGCCGCCGTAGTTGGAGCCACGGTAGGGGTAGGCGGGACAGGGGTCGCCGTGGGGGCCTCATCAGCGCAGGCGCTCAAAACAAGCATCACTGCTACTAACAGGCCGGTCAAGCTAAAGATTTTTTTCGATTGTTTCACGCCGGAATATCCTTTCTGTAAACACAGGCAGAAGGATAGGTGCCTGGGTCGGGTTTTTTACAGAAGTTACTAACCTGCTAATTATACAAAAAAAGCCCGGTCGCTGCATTGATTACCAGGCCCCTGACGCAAATTCAATTGTGGATAAATACCCGGCTTTCGCTTCAGACCAGGAAAACCTAAAAATAGCTGAAATCTAATTGTTAAAAAGTACTTCAAGTGAAAATAGTGAAGCCGGTCGGGACTTCGACCGGCTTCTGTGCTATGAGTGTGGATGTGGACTTGTTGAGCTAGGCGGATGGTAATATTGGCCTGCTCTACTTGAAAACGGGCTTACGTATGCTGGTTTTTCTTTCTACAATAGTTGCACAAATTCGACTATAGCGCGGAGGTGTTTAACCTTTGTCTAATTAGAGTAAATATACCTTTTAGTCCTAATAGTGTCAATAGAGTTGAGTTAAGAAAGTGTTAAGTTAGAAATATCCTACCCGTTTCTTAAAACAAAAGCCCTAATTTAAAACCTATCATGATATAATCTACGGGCAAACTTGCCGTAAGGAAAAACATTCTTTCAATAAATTTACGAAAGGTGGGCAACGGTGGATTTAAACCTGGCGGGGCTTTTACCATTACTACGGGAAAGAGCCGAATTTCGCTCGGTCTGTGACCAGTTAAATCAGGCTGCCAGGGGTCACCGGCAGGACGCCCGGCTCAATATGTCGGGGTTAGCCGCCCCTGTCCGGCCTTATTTCCTGGCAACCCTGCAAAGCTTTCTGGGACGCCCGCTCCTGGTCCTGACCGCCCGCCCGGTCCAGGCCCGCGAACTGGCTCGCAACACCGCCGCCTATTCTTCCCAGCCTGACCTCGTCTTAAGCTGGCCGACCCCGGATACCCTGCCTTACGAGCGCATCGAACAAGACCCGGCTATCACCGGGGGCCGCCTCGAAACCCTGGCCGCCCTGGGCAACCTCGACCCGGTTCAATCGGCCCAACTGGTTATCTTTGCCTCGGCTAAAGGTCTGATGCAGCCCACCCTTTCCAAGGCCGACTTCCGCCGCCACATCGTGACCCTCAAGCGCGGCCAATTCCTCGACCTTAACGAACTACTGGGGTCGTTTATCCAGCTTGGTTACAGCCCCGAATCGCTGGTGGAGCAGCCCGGCCAGTTCAGCCGCCGGGGTGGGATTGTCGATTTCTTCCCCCTGACCTCTGAAATGCCAATCCGCCTGGAACTCTTTGGCGACGAAATTGACAGCCTCCGCTATTTCGACCCGGTTACCCAGCGCAGCAGCCAGCGCACCGAGCAAATTACCCTGACTCCGCCGGTCGAAGTGCCGCTATGGCGCTCCGGGGAAGCCTATGAACGTCTGGCCGAGGTCGACCGCTCCGGTCTGCGCGAGGAAGTCCGCGAGGAATGGGACAGGCTGCTCAGCCGGGTTGAAAACGGCGAACAGTTCGAGGGTATCGAGCAGTTCATGCCCTACTATACCGGCGGCGAGGACATGTGCAGCCTGCTCGACCATCTCCCAGCCGAAACCATTGTGATACTGGACGGCCCGGCCCAGATAAACTTTGCCGTCGAAGAGTTGACTCTCCAGGCGGAAGATTTGCGGGCCGAGTTTGAAAAGAACGGCGAAATCCCGGAGGGAGTCATCCGGCCCTATCTCAACTGGAAGGAACTTGAGGCCGGGTTCAGCCATTACCCGCGCCTGTTGCTCAACCGGACCGACGAGCAGGAGGACAAACTGGGGGAAGCGCCCGTGGTGACGGCGGCCCAGGTCCTGTCTGACGAGAATTTAGAGGTTGACCTCTTTGGACCGGTCAGCGAATTCGCCGGGCAAATTCCCCGCGTCATCCAGACCGTCGACACCTTCCTGAAAGAGGGGCAGCGCATCGTGGTCGTAACCCAACAGGCCGAGCGGTTGCGCGAACAGTTCGAGGACCACGATATTTTCCCGGTGTTGCGCAAAGAGGGGGGCGGCGGCAAACTTTCGACCCTGCCCGGTGCCGGTTCGTTTAACCTCTTGCACGGATCACTGGTCGGCGGCTGGCGCTCCGAGACACTCGGCCTGACCCTCCTGACCGACCGCGAGATTTTCGGCTGGACCAAGCAGGCCCAGCGGGGTGTCGAGAAAAGTGAGGGCCCCCGCCGCACCATGCAGCAGCGCGAGGCTTTCTTGCGCGACCTCAAACCGGGCGACTACGTGGTCCATATCGAACACGGTATCGCCCGTTACGAAGGGTTGGTCCGGCTTAAGGCCGAGACGACCGCCGCCGGGGAGGAAATCGAGCGCGAATATCTTTTCCTGAAATACGCCGAGCAGGATAAACTCTACGTGCCGATTGAGCAGGTAGACCGGGTCTTACCCTATAGCGCCCCCGGCCACACCACGCCCCAGCTAAACCGCCTGGGTAATTCCGACTGGACGCGGGCCAAACGGAAAGTCCGGGCCGCTGTCGAGGACATGTCCAAAGAACTGCTGGCCCTTTACAGCCAGCGCGCCGCCCGGCGGGGTTACGCTTTCGCCGCCGATAACACCTGGCAGCGCGAGATGGAAGAAGCCTTCCCCTACACCGAAACGCCCGACCAGATGCGGGCCATCCTCGATTCAAAGGGTGATATGGAGCAGCCTCGCCCAATGGACCGCCTTATCTGCGGCGACGTGGGTTATGGCAAGACCGAGGTGGCTCTGCGGGCTGCTTTCAAGGCCGTGATGGACGGCAAACAGGTGGCGGTGCTGGTGCCGACCACTATCCTGGCCGCTCAGCACTACGCCACCTTTGTCCAGCGTTTGAGCGCTTTCCCGACCGTTATCGAGCAGTTGTCGCGCTTCAGGACCAAAAAGGAGCAAGAGGGTATCCTTGCTCGTCTCGCCAAGGGTCAGGTTGACATAATCATAGGGACGCACCGCCTCCTGCAAAAGGATGTCTTTTTCAAGGACCTGGGCCTTTTAATCGTGGACGAGGAACAGCGCTTCGGGGTCAAGCACAAGGAGCGCCTCAAGCAGATGAAGCAAGAAGTGGACGTGCTGACCCTTTCGGCCACGCCCATCCCGCGCACCCTTCACATGTCGTTGACAGGTGTACGTGATATATCCATCATCGAGACCCCGCCCGCCGAACGTCTCCCGGTCAAGACCTACGTGACTGCCTACAGCGACACGCTCATCCGGGAGGCCATCGTCCGCGAACTCGAACGGGGTGGACAGGTCTTTTTCGTCCATAACCGGGTCCAGAGCATCGCCGAGATTGCCCACAAGCTAAAAGAGTTGGTCCCCCAGGCTCGGATTGTGGTCGCGCACGGCCAGATGGACGAGAACGAACTGGAAAAGGTGATGCTGGCTTTTACCGGGTACGAAGCGGATGTGCTGGTCTGTACCACCATCATCGAAAGCGGCCTCGACATTCCGAACGCCAATACCCTGGTGGTGGATAACGCCGTGATGTACGGTCTATCCCAGTTGTACCAGTTGCGAGGCCGGGTCGGGCGCGGGGCTAACCGGGCCTACGCCTACCTGCTCTACAAACCGGGCAGCACGATGACCGAGGACGCCCAGAAACGTCTCGACACGATGCTTGATACCCAGGAGCTTGGGGCCGGGTTCAAGATTGCCATGAAAGACCTCGAAATCCGGGGCGCGGGCAACCTTTTAGGAGCGGAGCAGAGCGGCCATATCGCTTCGGTCGGTTTCGAACTCTACATGCGGCTACTTGAAGAGGCGGTCGAACAGCTTAAAGGCGACGAGGAACGACCTATCGAAGCCCTGGTCGAAGCCCCGACGGTCAACCTCTCCCTGCCGCTCAAGGCTTACCTGCCGGAAGAATATATCCGCGACCAGGCGGTCCGGCTCGACCAGTACCGCAAACTGGCCGCCCCTTTGCAGACTGCCGGACAAATCCGCGAACTGGTCCGCGAGTTGGAAGACCGCTTTGGCAAGCTGCCGGAAGCGGCAAGCAACCTGATGTACCTGCTGGATGTAAAGGTGCTGGCAATCCGGGCCGGGGTCGAGAGTATTATCGAGCAGGACGGCGAGATTTACCTGCGCTGGGCCGCCCCGACCCTCGAAACCGAGATGCGCCGCAAAGCCGGGGCCAAGGCCGCGCCGCCCGAACGCAAACGCCCTACGGGCCGGGCAAACGTGGACCCGCGCCGCCTGATGAAGGAGTTCGGCGAAGCCCTGCGGATTACCCCGAACCAGATGCGCCTCAACATGAGATTGCTTAAAGATACCTGGCAGGACCGCCTCAAACAATTGCTGGAAGAACTCTCAACTTAAAATAAATTCTGCCCGGGTCAGCATCAACCCAGCTTAACATTTACGCCGTACCGAAGTAACATGTCATTTTAGGTTTGCCTACCCCACCGGGGTAAAACGAGTTCGCAGTCGAACTGCGGTTAGGTTTCCAACCCAAATCAATATCAGGAGATTTTTATGAGCCAGACTGAAAAGAGTGGTACAAAGCAGTCCGCCAAAAACGATAAAGGTTTCACAGCTGAGGAACGCGCCGCCATGAAGGAGCGCGCTAAAGAGCTAAAAGCGGAGAAGAACAGGGCGGAAGGGGAAAGCGACCTGCTCGCGAAGATTGCCGACCTGACCGAACCGGACCGCTCTATGGCCCGGCGCCTCCATGAAATCATCACCGCCAGCGCCCCGGACCTCTCGCCAAAAACCTGGTACGGGATGCCCGCCTACGCCAACAAGGAGGGCAAAATCGTCTGCTTCTTCCAACCCGCCCAGAAGTTCAGCACCCGCTATGCGACCCTTGGCTTTAACGATTCGGCCCAACTCGACGATGGCTCCATGTGGCCGACCGCCTACGCCCTGATGGAGTTAACCCCCGCCGAAGAAGCGCGCATCAGCGAACTTATCAAGAAAGCGGTAGGATAGGGAAAACCGACCAGATATAAAACGTAACGGGCTTGCTAAATTTTTTTATAATTTAGCAAGCCCGTTTTTTATGGAGAAAAGTCTAAAAGAGTAATTATTCACTCATTCCGGGCATTATAACTTTTAAGAGGTTATAAAAACCTCAACCACGGCTTGTTTGCGGCTTGCCGCCAGTGAGTTTTGCTCGGATAGGCTGGCTTTATGAAAAACACCCGGTTTAAAAAAGAATGGTTGGGTTTAAGCCTGCTTTTGCTGTGCCTGGACCTCTTGACGGCCTGCGCTTCTTCACCCACCGCCCCGGCCACTTTACCACCTTCAACCGCGCTTCCTGCTTTCACTCCAACCGCCGCGCCTACCGCCACCAGCACCGCGCTTACGGCCACTCCCACCCTGAATCCTACCGCTACCGCGGTACCGACCCCAACACCCGTTCCTTTCACCGGAAAGCTGGTAAATGACTGGCAGACCGCGCCCGACAGCGATTTCTTCCAAAGGACGCGCTCTTTGAGCGGGGTAGCCGTGGATTCCAAAGGCACTCTTTATATTCTTAACAATTATGTCGGCCAGATTCTAAAATACGATAGCGGCGGCAATTTGCTGGCCGACCTATCGCGACCCGGCCAACCGGCTATCCCCGCCAAAATTACGGCTGAATCGGCCCAGAACCGGGTCGGTCATCCGGTCGCTCTCGCTTTAGACCGCCAGGATAACCTCTACGTGCTGGATGGCTTTTCCAATGGTATCCACAAATTCGAGGCTAATGGGACCTACCTGGGTCAGTTTCCCGCTCTTCCTCCTATGGGCGGGGCCATAGGCAACCTGGTTGGCCTGGCGGTAGATGAAGCCGGGATTATCTATACCCTGGACAGCTCTACCGGGAAAGTCGAAAAATTCGACAAAAGTGGAAAGTTTCTGGGTGAGTGGAGTAATTCACCCGGTCTGGTCGAGGCGGGTCTGCCAACCGGCAATCCGGGCTATCCTTCCTCAATCGCGGCGGACGGCAAAGGTCATATTTATCTCGCCGTTAGCGGTAACTACCGTATTAAAAAGTTTGATTTAAGCGGTAAGTTTTTGCTCAAGTGGGGAAGCCAGGGCTACGCCGACGGCCAGTTCGGTGAAGCTATTGGCAATATGAGTTTCGATACCCAGGGCAATATATACGTGCCGGACAAGCTGAATAACCGGGTCGAGAAATTCGACAGTCAGGGTCATTTTCTGGCGAAATACGGGAGCCTGGGGAGTGATAAAGGCCAGTTTAATTACCCGGTTGCGGTCGCGGTTGACCGCCAGGGCCAGCTTTACGTGGCGGACTATCTGAACGAGCGGGTGCAAAAACTTGATGCCCGCGGCAACTGGTTAGCCAGTTTTGGACGGCAGGACCAGGGTGAGGGTGAGTTGAACTGGCCCGTGGCCGCAGGTGTTGATGTCGCTGGAAACCTGTATGTAGCCGATAGCAATCCTCCCTCAGTCCAGAAATTTGATAATCAGGGCCGTTTTCTTTTGCGCTGGCAACTGCCAACTCCGCAAGATTATCACGCTGGCGACCCTATTAGCATCGCTTTAGACGTGACCGGAAATGTCTATCTTAGCCTTTTCCCCAGCCAGCATATCCTTAAATACGACAGCCAGGGTCACCTCCTGCTCGAATGGGGCCAGGCCGGGAGCGGCCCAGGCCAGTTCAACGGCGTGCGTGGGCTAACAGTAGACCGCCACAACCAGCTCTGGATCGCCGATGGTGGCAATTACCGGGTCCAAAAGTTTGATGCGCAGGGCCGCTTTCTCTCGGAACTCGATTTTAACTTCTACAAGGCTGCTGGCTACGATCGCTACAAAGATGCCCCGGTCGGGGTAGCCCTGGACGACCAGGACCAGCTTTACGTCCTTTTCAGCCCTTTCCTCCGCAAATTCGATAGCCAGGGGAAATTCTTGTTACAATGGGGCGACCCTAAATCCAGCTCAATGGACGGTACTTTTATCCTGGCAAGCAATGTGTTCGTGGATGGCCACGATTTTGTCTATGTCCATCAGCAAGGTAACTTTCACGGTTCAGGAAGCCGTTTACAGGAGTTTGATAACCAGGGCCATCTCAGGTTTACCTGGCAAAGTCCGTTACACCTACCGATGGACCCTTATATTACAGTGGTGCCGCCCGGCCAGTTTCAACGGTTTGATGCCATGACCGTAGACTGGGCCGGGAATTTCTATCTGGCTACTTCCACGCTTGGCCGGGTAGATAAATATCTCCAAAAATAGCCCGGCTAAAACTAAAACGTAAAAGGCTTGCTAAACGAGAAATTTAGCAAGCCAATTTTTTTATATGGAGGAAAATCTAAAAACTAGAAGGTGGGAGTCCGGCCTCCGCCGCTGCCCGCGATGTCGGTCGACATCTTAATCCAGCCGTGGCGCAGGGCCGTGATGACAGCCTGGGTACGGTCGTTGGCGTTCAGTTTCTTTAGAATACTGGTAATGTGGTTCTTGACGGTCTGGTCGCTGATGGAGAGGTTGCGAGCGATTTCTTTATTCGAGTTGCCTCGCGCAATACAGTCCAGGATTTCCACCTCGCGGTTGGTCAGCGGCGCGAATATCGGCTCTTGCTCGTTCTCGGCGGTCGCCAGTTCGCGGAACTGGTTTAGCACCCTTTTAGCGACGACCGGCTTCGACAACACATTTTCATTGATGATGTAGTTGCCCATCGAGACCTGCCGGACGATGTCCACCAGGTGTTCGGGGCTGATGTCCTTGGCGGTATAAGCGGCGGCTCCCGCCTTGATGGCGTGGAACAACTGCTCATCGTCTTCGTAGACGCTCAGGATGATGATAGCGGTCTGGGGCTGCCTCCTTTTAATAACCCGGCTGACTTCCAGGCCGTTCATTCCCGGCAGATTTATATCGCACAGGATTACGTCGGGCAACAGCGTTTCCGATAAGTTTATAGCGCGTTGCCCATCCGAGGCTTCGCCCACAATCTCAAACTCGCCGCTATCTTCCAGGGTCAATTTGACGCCCCGCAGGAAAAGGGGGTGGTCGTCTACCAGCAAGAGGCGGGGACGGTCTATTCGGCCACGACTAATATTTCTATCGTTTCTATTTTCAGTACTCGTAGCGACACCTCTTTCACACTGACTAGGAAATTGGTCCTTATGACTGTATTATACAATAACTACACCGTATTGGAATAGTACTAAAAGTTATTTTTTATGTAAATTACTTTATTTTACAATAGATTTTTCTTAATCACCAGTCAATTCGGACCCCAATTTTAGACCTGGGTCAGGTTGAAAGTTTTCTTGATTGACTGAGGACCACGATAACCGGGGGCGAGGTCCAGCAGCAGGGCGGTTTCGTCACACTCGGTAAACTTGGGACAGCGGAAGCACTCGCTCCAGGTCTTTTGGGGTAATTCCTCTTTGGTGCCCACCCGGAAGTCGAATTTTTCGAAAAAGGCCGGGATAGTGGTCAGGGTAAAGAGCCGCAGCATGCCGATTTCGCGGGCATCCTCGATAATAACGTGCATCAGTTGTTCGCCCCAGCCCTGGCCCTGGTATTCCAGGTCTACCGCCAGCGAACGGACCTCGGCCAGGTCTTCCCAGAAGATGTGCAGCGAACAGGTGCCGATAACCCGGTCGTCGTCCACGGCCACGATAAAGTCGCGGATATGCTCGTACAATTCCGACATGGAGCGGGGCAGCAGGTTATTCTTGAGGCGGGCCATCTGGTTGACCAGCTTGAAAATCTGCGGAACATCTTTGATGCGGGCTTTGCGAATAATAATTTGCTCGGCGGTCTTTCCGGCAATGCCGGACTTCAATATTATATCTGAGTCGGTACCTATCACTTCAAACTCCTTTGATTTCATAAAACGTTAAACGTAAAACCCTTAAAAGTAGCTTTGATTAAAAGTCAGGATAATCCGAAAACTCTGGATTACCGGGCCGGAAGGCCCCTTTTAAGCTTTCGGCTCAACGTCCCACGAAAATCAATGTTGAACGCTTGCGAAAAATAAAAAACGGCCTTGCGGCCGTATCGGTTCTGGTTTCGCTCTGGTTGGGCTTTCAGGGCCCATTCGTCTAGCGCAACCGGTGAATCATCTACGCGACCGCTCCACTTTCCCCCCGCACAGGCTCTAGCTGCGCGGGGCGCACGGGGAGTCGGAGTCGCTGGTCGTCCCAGTGGGCCTGGGTAATTTTGTCGTCGGAAAGAAGCACCCGTTCCAGGGCCACAATCGCTACTTCGAGCATGGCCGGGTCGGGTTGGCGGGTCGTCAATTTCTGTAAAGCCAGGCCGGGTTTCATGATGGCGCGGACCACCGGGTTATTGTAATGGGCGGCGCTCCATTTGATGTATTCATAGGCGATAGTGGCTACCAGCGGCACCAGGGCCACCCGCAAAGGCAGGCTAATCCACATGGGCGGGTTGCCCAGCAGCGTAAAGACGAAGCTGAACAGGATTATCGCGAATACGACTACCAGCAAGAGGAAGTTGGTCCCGCAGCGGGTATGGACGGTCGTGAATTGCTGGACCTTCTCCGGCGTCAGTTCGGCCCCTGCTTCGTAGGCGTTAACAGTCTTGTGTTCCGCTCCGTGATACTGGAAGACCCGCCGCATATCCAGCATAAAGCCGACCAGCCACAGATAGCCGACCAAAAGGACTATCCGCACGCCGCCTTCCACAAAAAGGTTACTTATGAGGTGGTCGTGGATGAACCAGTCGTTGGCAAGCCCGGCCAGTAACGCCGGTAACAGGATAAACAACCCGACCGAGAAGCTTAACGAGACCAGCACGGTCAAAACCATGGCCCATTTCGGAATGTCACCGTCCTCTTTGGCCTCTTCAGCTTTGGGCGCGTCTTTCGGATTTTCGGAGGGGTCAACCCGCGTTTCTTCCGCCGAGTCGATGGTGGACAGGATGACTGTCGGCAGGAGCAAGCCCGTCGTCGCGACATTTGCCGACCACGAAAGCGACTGAATCCCCAACACCAGCATATCCCACAGCATCACAAGGCCCCGCAAGAGCGGCCACTTCATAATTTTGTTGGTGTAGATACCGGATTGGAGGGGTTCTGTTTTCAGGACAATCTCGCCTTCAGGGTTGCGGGCGGCCACGGCCATTTGCCGCTGTCCGCGCATCATAACCCCCTCGATAACTGCCTGTCCGCCGTAGTTGAATTTCATTAAACCTTTTGACGCCTTTCCAAAGAAGAAATAGACCCCGATATTGTAACAAATAATAGTTACTGATTGCAACTTTTTCCCAAAAGTGGCCGGTCTAAAGTTGTGACGGGCATTACAGCTAAAACGTGGCGGAGATTACAGCCCGTTTTCCGGGGTCGCGGTATATTTAATCCATCGAAAGAAAAATAAAAATGAAACAAAAAACAAAAATTAAAGTCCCAATAAACTTAACTAAATTTTGAAAGTCCGCCCAAAGTAGTTCCAAAGTAGTAACGAAAGAAATACAAAAAGAAGTAGTAAAAGGAGAAATGCAATGTTTATCGCTCTGATCGGTTTTATGGCTGTCGTAATGGCTTTCTCGCTAATCCTGACCATTACCACTATGGAAACCCGCGCCGAAACCGCCGAGGTTATCGTCTTTTTGGACAAGACCGTCGAGGTGCGCGCTCATTAGAACCAGGCAAGGCTTCTCCCTGACTCGAATACCGAAACTGTACCTGACTGAATAAAATAAAAAATAAAACTAAAATCAAAAATTAAAATGAAACTGAAAGCTCCGGCTAACCTGAAAAGAGGCTGGAGTTTTTTCATGGGTGAAAATAAGCCTGACTTTTGACAACTCCCCCAAAATTTCATATACTATGACCAGATAACCAAGTAACAAAACAGTCGCATGCTAAGGGTGGAGACTTTATGGAGCAAAATTCTGATAGCCAGATAAGTTGGGCGCCTCGCTTGCCTTTTTCGTTGGTGAGAAGGCTTTATAAATCGTTTTCGATTGGAATTTATGATGACGAGCTATGTGACGATGTCGGCATTCGGCTTTATCTCAGGTGCGAGACCTTTATGCGTGTCTGGGAAAATAAAGTAGCCTGCCCGGTCTGCCGCACCGTGTTTAAGGTGGAAAGAGAAGGCACCAGCCTTTGCCCGAACGAAAAATGCGGCTGGTCTACCGATTTTAACCGGTATTGGGCCAGTATCCGGCCCTTTTACGCCTGGCCGGGCCGGGCGATGGCAGCCTGGGAAGAATACTATGAAAAATATCCCACTAAGAAAACCTTTCATGAAAAAATGATATTGATTGACCAGTTGATTCACAGTTTCCACATTGATGAAAAGACCAATTTGCCGGTCAAAACGGTAGGGTCTAAACTGTTTGAAGGGAAACGAAAAGTAATCGTCCAGATGCTTGATGAGCTTTCCGGCGTTGAGGGTTCTAATAAGGAGCAGTGGCGAGAGGAAATGCTTTTAACGATTGACAAAGATTTAATGGAGAATGACCCAAACTGACCTTACCTTGCTAAATTGGAGAGAATAAAGACCCAATAATGAGGGTCTTTATTTATTTTGAGGTTTAGGCTCGTTCCCGGATTTTTATTTTGCGCTTGATATAGTGGTTGAGCGGTTCCTCGGCCAGTTTGTAGAGCACAATCGCGATTACGTTGAGCAGCAAGAACCGCACGAGTAGATCGGTGCTTATGTTGTTATAGAGCAGGTTGTTAATAGCGCCCAGGTGGATCAGGTAGAAAATGTAACTGCTGGCACCGAGCAGTAAGAACAGGCGGGTGCCGAGCAGGCGACTCAGCCAGGTCCGCTGGACGGCCAGGCCATAAATCATGACGGCGATTACGGGCGGCAATATCAGGGTCGTCAAGAAGGTGCCGAGCGGGTGGAAGATACCATATTCGTACTCACCACCGGCCAGGGCGCTGATGGCAAAAAGAATCAAACCTATTCCGGCGATAGCCAGGTAGGTCAGGGGCACCTTGCGCCACTTGCCCGGTAAAGCGAAATTTCGCCGGACCAACCAGGCCGCGAACATCCCACAAAAGAACTCGGTGGCCCGCCCAAAGTAGGTATAGAGAAAGACGAAGCGGGCGCTACCGTAAAACGGGGTCGTAAAGAGGTTGACCCCGGCCAGGGTGACCGCAATTGTCAGGAGGATAAGCCAGGGCAGCCAGAAAAGCTTCCGGTTTTTATTTATAAAAATGAAGATAAAAGGCGCGGAGAAATAGAAACATTCCTCGACTGTCAACGACCAGGCCTGCGGGATAGCGTTAAAATAGGTGGTCTCGCTAAAGCCCTTGAAAAGAGACAGGTTTAGCAAAAGGTCGGTTGTGCCCGGAAAACCGGCCACGTAATAATTAAAAAAGAGAATGATGAAGTAGATCGGGTAAATCCGGGCAAAGCGGTTCCGGGCGTAGATTTTGAACCAGCTACCCACGATTTTGGTGATATTGCCGTAACGGTAGTAAATCAGAAAGCCGCTCAGGACGAAAAAGATATTCACCCCGATATGGAACTCGGCGGTGATTTTGGCGGTCCAGAAGCCAAAGATTTCCGGTTTGAAAATTTTAAAGTGGTGGATGAAAACCATGTAGGCCGCTATAGCCCGCAGGCCGGTCAGGGCCGGGAAGAAAGCGGGTTTATCTCTGCGGTTTCGGGGGATGCCGCCTTCCTCGATAACCTGTTCCTCCTGGGTGGGGGTTTCGACCACAACCGCCTCCCGGTTTTGCGGAAGTAGTGACAGGCCGCGCTCCCACAGGCTGCGTCTTTTTTCAATTCCGAAAGGGACATTCAAGGCGGTCAGACCCAGAAGCAAGCCGAGATAAATTGCCCCGCTGAGCCAGAGCGGGTAGAGTGTTTTGTCTATCGCGCCAATGCGGAAAAGCAGGACCAGGGCCACTCCCATTTCGGCGACCCCCACCAGCAAGACTATCGGGACGGCGTACCCGGCCCACCTCCACCGTCCCGACAGGAAGTAGAGACCCCCGGCCAGCAGGGCCAGGAACGGCAGCGACCAGAACAGCCAGAGCCGGTTGGTGATGCTGCCCCAGGCTTCGCTCAAGTCGAGACTGGCCCTTTCGAGCATGGTGCCGAGTTTGCGGCCATCGTTGGGCGGGCTGTAGGTCTGGGTTTGCAATTCGATTTTTAAGAACTGGGTGGCGGCGCTGTTTACCTTCAGGGAATAGGGCTTAAAAGCGCCGTCACCTGCGGGGGGCTGGTATTGCCCGGCTTCCTTTCCGTTGACCAGCACCCGCACCGGGGCATCCGGCCCGCCCGCCACCGCCGCGCTTCGCCCCTCAAAGACCAATGTAACCGGGCCACCTATCTGAAAGTTGAACTGGATAGCCGGGTTGGGGCCGGTCCAGAGATAGGTATTGCCGCTATTGTCCTGCTGCGGTTTTAAAAAGCCGGAGGGTAGCCCGTTTTTAACCGCCGTCGCCAACTGGTCGGGCGTAAAATCGTACCTGGTGGTCGGTTGGAGTTGGGGTAGGATAAGAATAACGAGAAGGCCAAAGACCCAGAAGACTATTTTCCCGCTAATTAAATTTTTGGTGAGATTGACAGCCTTTTCTGGAGTTGCAATCAAAAGCCCGGCCTTTCGTAAAAAGTTGAGAAAAATGCTAAAGAGGCGGGAAGTATTCTAGCATTTTTTGATGCGGATACAAAATTTAAAACATCCCCAGTGGGCGGTTTTTAGGACCCGACCGGGGATGCTTATTTCTAAATGATTTGGAGCTGACCTGCTTTTGGGTTAAACCCGCTTTTTGTTCTGGCGATACCAATCGGGCCACTGGTCCGACCGAGCCACCCCCCGCCTTACCAGTTCCTGGAACCTGGCAAAGGCCCTGGCGATTTGCCGTTCGACAAAGAGCCGGATTTTGCGGATCACCCAGAAAACCCCGAAGGCTATGACGGCCAGAATCAGGATAAAAATGCTTAAAACAGTGTCATGCTGGATAAGTCCGATAATTCCCAGGACCGCAAAAAGGACTGCTACAGCCAGCGAACCCCACTCGGCGAAAAAGAACCAGCGGGTAATGCCGAAGACCCGCGCCCCGATAGCGGTTTTGGCGGCCAGGTCCGCCGCCTTGCCGAGGGCGTAATCGCGGGCCTGGTCCTTGGCAAAGCCGGTGCCCCATTCCCGGATGTTGTCCTTAAAGCCGCCGCTTTCGGGCTGGGCCGGTTCGATTATTTCCTGGTCAAGATAGGCGCGGTTTGTATTTAAGTTCGTATTCGGATATGGCTCGTACCGTTCCTGGTTATTCGGTTCGGGCCATTTTTCTGCGGTCATTGGTTTACCTCCTGCCCTAAAAATTGCCGATAGTTTGTAAATATTATAAATTCTTTTATCAGTTAAGTCTAAAGCATAAAAAGGGCCAGTTAAAACGAGTTATAACAGGGAACAGGAAGGGGAGCCATTAAAGTGCTAATCCTGAGTAAAGCCGACATTCTAAAAGTGGTGGACTGGCGGGCGGCGGTCGAAGAAGTCGGCCAGGCTTTCGCAGCCCTGGCTGCCGGGCGCGCCAACGTGCCTCTGCGGACCCATTTTCCGCTCGAAAGCCAGGAGGGGTTGCTTTTGCTGATGCCCGGCTATATCGAGGGTCCGGCCAGTTCCACCGGGCCGGAAGGCCAGTTAGCCGTTAAGCTCGTGAGCATCTTTAACCATAACCCGGCGCGGGGTCTGCCCCTGATTTACGGCCTGGTAACCCTTTTTGAGGCCGACACCGGGCGGCCCCTGGCTTTGCTCGAAGGGGCCACCCTGACAGCGATTCGGACCGGGGCGGCGGGCGGGGCGGCGGCAAAATACCTGGCGAACCCGCAACCCTCCCGGCTGGCCCTCTTTGGGACCGGCGTCCAGGCCGAGACTCAGCTAAAGGCGACCCTGGCGGTTTTTTCGGATTCGCTCCGGGAAGCGCGGGTGGTCGGGCGCGACTCCCTCAAGACTGCCAGGTTTGCCGAACGGATCACCGCCGAAACCGGCCTGCCGGTGCGGGTGGCTGGTGGCGCGGCGGAGGCGTTGGAGGGGGCTGAAATCGTGGTCACGGCAACCACTTCTTACACGCCGCTTTTCGAGGACGCAATGCTGGCTCCCGGCGCGCACATCAACGGTATCGGTTCCTACCAGCCAAGTATGCGAGAAGTACCGGGGGAAACGGTAAGCAGGGCGCGGTTGGTAGTGGATGCGCGGGAGGCCGCTTTGCACGAAGCCGGTGACGTGGTTATACCCTTGCAAGAAGGTTTAATCGGCCCGGAGCATATCTATGCCGAACTCGGCGAAATCGTGCTGGGGACGCGACCGGGCCGGGCCGGGTTTGAGCCGGGCGAAATTTCATTTTTTAAGTCGGTCGGCAACGCCGCCCAGGACGTGGCAATCGCCGCCCACATTTACCAGAAGGCCCGCGCGGCGGGCATCGGCACAGAGGTAGAGATGTTCTAAACTCGTTTACTCCTGATTTTATCGGAATTTGTTAGAGCCGGGGAAAATTCACACCCTGGAATGAAAAGTGCAAGGTTAGTCTGGTGCTAATGTTTCTAAAAGTGTGAATTTGTAAAGAATCAGGAGTAAAAGCTTTATGGGAACCTTACTTATAATGGCGATTGTGGTAATAGGCCTGATAGTGTTAGCGGCCTATTTTGTAATGAAGTACGTGGCTAACAAGAGCGGCGGTAACGACGATGTCTGGCAGCCGCGTGACAAAGGGCCTCACCCCGAAGGGTAATTATTGCGGGGCTTGCTTTTAGAGGCGAACAGAGAAACTTAATATAAGTCGGCCAGGCTGGTGTATTCCCTGGTGGGAGAACCCTGGAAAGGGCCGGCAGGGATTTTTCCGGCGAAAACCACGATGTTAAAGACCCACTTTTCGTATTTCCAGCCGGAATTCCAGCTAAAGCGCCCGTTATAGCGGACCTGGCCCCATTCGTCCGGCCCCAGGGTGAAAATTTCTTGCGGGACGGTGCGGGCGGGCGCACCCAACCGGGTGTAGTCCAACAAAACGTTCCCCTGGGGCCGCAGGCCATAGCTTTTTTCAAAGCCCACCTTTATAGCCTCTCCTTCGGGGTAGAAGCCGAGCAGGTGGTTTTTAACCGGCCCGCTGAATTCCGTAATTTCCAGTTTATCGGTCAGGGGTTTTTGGAACTGGTTGCTTTCATCCCACGCGATTTCGTGCCGGATATAGAGAGGTGAGGCCGGGCCAGGGGAAGTCTTTTCAAAGGGGAGCGGAGAAATTTCCGGGACGCGGTTGCGTGGGGCTGCCAGGGGGCCGCCCCGCGCTTCTTTGGTCCAGGCCACTTTAATAGCCTGGACTACCAGGGTTAAATTCGCACCGCTCATTAAAAATCCCCGTAAACAGGGCCGGGTCTAGTCGAATTTTAGAGGGAAAGCGCCCCGTATCGACATGCCGCCATCCACGAAGACCGGCGCGCCGCTCATGTAGCTGGCCGCGTCGGAGCAGAGGAAGGCCACCACCGAACCGACCTCTTTGGTCTCGCCCAGGCGATTCATGGGGGTCCGGGCCACGAAGCTATCGGTCCGGGGTTTGTTTTTGGTCAGGATGTCCCGGTTCAGGTCGGTAATGATTACGCCCGGCGAGACCGGCACCACCCGGATACCGTACTGGCCCCATTCGTTCGCCAGGTTCACCGAGACACCGAACGCGGCGTGTTTGGTGATGCTGTAGGAGGGGGTGCCGCCCCAGCCGAAGTGGGCCGACATCGAATCGATGATAACAATGGCCCCGCCGCCCTGCTCTTTCATGTAGGGGAAAGCGGCCTGGCTGGCCCAGAGCGCCCCTTTGGCATTCAAGGCGAAAGCCTCGTCGAGCAGGGCTTCATCCAGTTTGTCGATAGGGCCGGAACGGAGCATCCCGGCGAAGTAGCAGAGGAAGTCGAGCCGCCCTAACGCTTCTGCGGCCTTTTTCACGCAATCCACCAGCGATTGGCGGTCTTTGGCATCCACTGTCAGGGCCGGGAAAGTTTCGGTCTGCCCCAGCGCCTGCAAAGCCGCTTCGACCTTTTGCGGGTTGGATGAGGCCGGTATGACCCGCCCACCCCAGGCGACGATTTGCTGGGCCGCCGCGAGACCCATCCCGGAAGTTCCGCCGATTATGAGGCCGCTTTTGCCCTGTAAAATCCCCGCCGGGTTATTATTTGCTTGAGTCACGCTTTCTCTCCTTTTATTTTATTCGAGGTGATAGGCTTTCTTCGCCAGGCGATAGCTGGTGTCCTGGGCCATTTCGAGGGCGTCGTCCTGGTCAATCATCCCTTTAACGACTAGCCCGGCCAGCCAGTTGCTCGTAACCCGCCGCCAGACATCATGCCGGGCCGGGATAGAGGCGAAGGCTCGCGTATCGTCGTTGAACCCAGAGGTGTTGTAAAGCCCGGCGGTTTCCATCACCTGGTCGAGGTAGCGGGTCATGCCGTTAACGCTATCGAAGAACCACCAGGGCGGTCCCAGCCGTACCGCAGGGTAATGACCGGCCAGGGGAGCCAGTTCGCGGCTGTAGGTGCTTTCGTCCAGGCCGAATAAAATCAAGCTCAGGCGCGGGTCGTTGCCAAATTCGCTCAACAGGTTAGCCAGCCCGCGCGTCCAGTCGATTGTAACCGGGATGTCCGCGCCTTTATCGGGCCCGTAGACCTTAAAAAGCTCGGTGTTATGGTTGCGGTAACTCCCGGCGTGGAGTTGCATCACCAGGCCATCCTCGGCGCTCATACGGGCCATCTCGATAATCATGTGGGCCGTGAAACGGGCGGCGTCATCCTCGTGGAGTTTGCCGCGCAAGGCCCGCCCGAAAATTTTCTCGGCTTTGTCGTCCGAAAGCCGTTCGGTATAGGGGGTGAAGGCGGCCTGGTCGGTCGAGGTCGCTCCCATCATCTTGAAGTAAGTCCGCCGCTCCTGTAACGCCTGGATAAAGGTGGTGTAGTTATCAATATCGTACCCTGTGACGTCGGCCAGTTTTTCGATATTTCCGAGCCAGTTTTCCGCCTCCAGGTTGATAACGGCATCGGGGCGGAAGGTCGGGCGCACGTTTGTCCAGCCCTCGGCCCTCAGCGATTTATGCTCGGATAGGGTATCGCTGGCGGCGTCAGTGGTGCAAAGCACCTCGATATTGAAGCGTTTGAAAAGGGCACGGGGCGAGAATTCCGGTCGGGCGAGTTCGCTTTCCAGGTGGTCGTAAATAGCCTGGGCCGTCCGGCCATCCAGTTTTTCATCAATGCCAAAAACCGTAGTTAACTCGTCGGCCAGCCAGAGGCCGGTCGGGGTGCCCCGGAAAAGGTAAAAATTCTCGGCAAAGACCTGCCAGATTTTACGATGGTCCGCGCCTTCGATTGGGCCTTCGCGGGTCGGTACGCCCAACTCGGCCAGGTTGATACCCTGGCTGTAGAGCATACGAAAGACATAGTGGTCGGGAATGATAAAGAGGTCGGCGGGGGAGCCAAAGCGGGCGTTGGGGTCGCTCAAAAGGGCGGGGGCCACGTGCCCGTGTGGGCTAACAATCGGTAAATCTTTGACCGTGCCATAAATCTGGCGCGCTATTTTGCGCTGGGTCGGATTGGCGTCAAAGCAGCGGTCGGGCGAAAGGGTCCATTTGGCGGTGGAAAGCTTCTTTGCTGGCATCGTGACTCCTTAACTATCGTGTGCTCGTAAAGGGCCCGAAACAACGGTTTACCTTCAAGGACACATGAAGAATTTTTCTACGAGCGGGTTCCTTTTAACTTTTAAAATTTCTTAGAACAGTCTGGCGTGCATACAATATACACCAGTGGCCCCAAAAGTCCAGCATGTTCGCCTGATATTCAGGGCGAATGCAAAGCCCAAAGATTGTGTTATGCCCTGGCGAGTGTGCTTGCACTACCCGCGCTTTTAGGAAATCCGTTCAACGTTTAACGTTGTTTCGTTCAACGATTTTCTATCTACGAATTAAGTTTGGCCCACTGGACCATAACGCCAAGTTCGCGCCGGGAGTCGGCCCCCGGTACGAAAGTGCTGGACGGCAGGATTTGAATAATTATCTGTTGGCCGGGGTTCAGGTCCGCCGGGAGCGGCAGCGTATAGGTCTGCCAGGCACGAGTGGTCTGGACCTTACCCAGCGAACGGCCATTGGCGAAAACCTCCACCACGGGCGGGGTCAGGCTGACCGGGCGGAAGCCGTTCAGGTAGAGTGAAACGGACTTTGGTTGGTTGCCCGCCGCCAGGGGGAACCGCAGACTGGCCGGTTCGCTGCCGGTCTCGCCGCGCATGTCGGTCCACCGGAAGTAGGGCGAGTTGTTATTTTCCTTTTCGTAGATGTGGAAGCCTTTGACGTAGCCCCAATCGAACTCGCCCAGGGTCAATTTGTTATCGGGCAGGGGTACGGCGGGCAGATTATCCCAGGCCCAATCGTCGGAAAAGTCGTCGAGGGCAATCTGGCGGCTGCGGAACTCGCCGTGAGCGTAATCCTCGTTACCCTGGCGCAGGTAAATCCAGCCAAGGGCCAGGTGCGACTGGGCAATGTCCTGGCTGGTTCTGCCAATTCGGCCAATCGCGGCGTCATACTTGCCTTGCAGAGCTTCGGTCAGCCCGATGCCAATCTGGGTGGCCGGGACATAGTCGAGGGCTTGCGAGTAAGCCTGGAGCGCCTGGTCATATTTACCCTGGCGGCGCAGTTCGTCGCCCCGGACTTCGTTTTGCTGGGCGAACCAGGCCTGGACGCCAATACCGGTCTGGGCCAGGGAGCCGTCGGGCGGCAGGTAACTCAGGGCCACGATTGCCAGGAAGGCCACCGGCATAACCAGCCCGACGACCCAGCCTAACCGTTTGACTTTGGCGGGGCGACCCGGCAATTTGAAAGGCTGTTTCAGCCAGGCCAGCGTTTCGCGGGGATGGACCAGCACGTAGGCCGCGAAAGGAAAATAGAGATAGTAGACCGGCAACCGGAAGCGGGTCACGGCGAAAAAGGCGAAGGCCAGCGCCATGTTATAGAGAATCCAGATTACCGCGAAGCTTTTAAGGCCGTAGCGCGAACTCGGCGCGACTACCAGCCCCAGCAGGGCCAGGACCGTCACGAGTATATAGAGGGTATCGCCTAGCAACTGGTCGGGTAGGAGCCAGGCCGGGGAAACCACCCCCCTGGTGTAAGACTCTTCCAGCCGTTCGTCGGCCCCAAAGTTAAGGTTCCAGAAGTCGAGGGTTTCCTTGATGCCTTTGCCTGCGAAGTCGAGCGGGTTCTTAAAGAGGATTTCCAGCCCCTTCTGGTAACCCAGGTTTTCCCGGTCGGCCTGGTTTTTGACCGTTTCAAGGGTCTGAGACACCAGGGCCCCGTTGCGGCCGTGCATGGCCCCCAGGTAGAAGTTGTAGCCACCGGTCGTATCAATAAACGGGCGTCCGTAAGTCTGGTAGTTGCGCAGGGCCCAGGGCGATACCGTCAGGACAAAGACGACCACGATAATAGCGCAGGGAGGCAACCAACCCCGCCAGTTGCGCCAGCCCCGCGAGATTAAAATCCAGAGGGCGATGAACGGCACGAAGCTCAAAACCTGCCCGCGTGTCAGGGCCGAAAGCCCCAGGCAGACTCCGCTCGCCAGCAGGAAAAGGGTGGGCCGGGGAAACATCCGGCTCAGGCGGTTGCGCGGTTTTTCCGGTAGGTCACCGGGCAGGTACGCCAGGTATTCGGCCAGGAAGTTAAGTGAGAGCAAAAACAGGAATAGAAAGAGGGTTTCCGAGAGCAAGAGGTACGACAGGACCGCGAACGGCCAGGCAATCGCCGCCAGCAGGGACGAAACCAGGGCGGTCTTGCGTCCGAAAGTTTTGTGGGTCCAGCGGTGGAGCAGGTAGACTGTCGCCACGCTCAAAACCGTCTGAACGGCCCGGACAATTTCCAGGTTCTGGCCGAACCAGCGGAAGATGCCACCCAGCATCAGCACATAGAGCGGGGGCCGGACCCAGGTCGCCATATCATAAAAAGCCCACCCGCGCCCATCGGCCAGGATACTGCCAATCTGGTAATATTCGGCCTCATCGATAACGAAGCCCTGGCGCGGAGCCTGCCACCAGGCGTAGAGCCGCACCACTAAAGCCAGCCCAAGAATAGCGATTAAAAGCAAATCCGGTCGCCATTGTCGCCGCGCCGGACCGGAAGTGGCCGGTTCGGGAGTGACCGGGACCGTCTTTTCATTTACCCTCAAAAACTTAAAAACTCCACCTGAACTCTGCTTTCGCACCGGGCCTGGAAAATTTGCGCCTTGAGTTAAGCCAAATTCAAAGGGCAGCCAGCCCGGCGAAAGTCCTGCTAAAGTAAAATAATATTTTCGCGACTATCGTGATAGGACGCCAGGGCATTGCGCGTATCCACCACCAGCGGCGCATTTTTCACAATCATCTCGTAGTCGAAGGCGGTGTGGTCGGTCACGATGATGGCGCAATCACACCCGGCCAGCGACTCCGGGGTCAGTTCTACCGACTTCAAGCTATGAGTGGCGGTATTGAACTGGATCCCGGCGATAAACTCGGTGCCGGGGTTAAATTCGGGCACGTGTGGGTCGCTATAGGTCACTTCGGCCCCGTCGTGCTGGAGCAGTTCGACAATTTTGATGGCCGGAGATTCGCGCAAATCGGCCACGTCTTTTTTGTAGGCCACGCCGAGCAGCAATATTTTGGCCCCGTTGAGACTCTTACGGTGGCGGTTAAGGGCGCGCATCGCCAGTTCTCGGACGTAATGGGGCATTTGCAAATTTATCTCCCCGGCTAACTCGATAAACCGGGTATTGAACTCGAACTCGCGGGCTTTCCAGGTCAGGTAGAAGGGGTCCACCGGGATACAGTGGCCGCCCACGCCCGGCCCCGGCGTAAACTTCATAAAGCCGTAGGGCTTGGTCCCGGCAGCGTCGAGGACTTCCCAGACGTTAAGGCCCATCCGGTCGCACAGCAGGCTCATCTCGTTGACAAGGGCCACGTTGACTACCCGGAAGACATTCTCGAACAGCTTGGACATTTCGGCTACCCGCGCCGACGATACCGGCACGACTTTTTCGATGACCTGGGCGTAAAGATTCCGGGCGGCTTCCAGGCAGGCCGGGGTCACGCCGCCGACCACTTTGGGGGTATTCTCGAACCGCCAGCCCTTGCTGTTGATGCTGCCGGGGTCAATTCGTTCGGGGGAAAAGGCCAGGTAAAAATCCTCCCCGACTTTAAGGCCGCCCGCTTCGAGCATTGGCTGTAAAACTTCTTCGGTAGTGCCAGGGTAGGTGGTGCTTTCCAGGATGATAAGCTGGTTTTTCTGCAAATAGCGAGCAACCTGGTTGGTAGCGGCACGGACCGCCGTCAGGTCGGGGTCGCGGGTCTGGTTGAGGGGGGTCGGCACCGCGATAATGATGACATCCTGGGCGGCCAGGGCGCTAAAGTCGGTGGTGGCCCGGAAGTGCCCGGAGGCTTCCAGGGGCAAAAGGCGGTCCCCCGGTACGTCTTCGATATAACTTTCACCCCGTTTAAGCTGAGCTACCTTGTCTTTAGCAACATCAAAACCGGTCACGCGGAAACCTTTTTCCGCAAAAGCAACCGCGATAGGCAAGCCTACATAACCAAGCCCGACTATACCTATTTTAGCGTGCTTCGATTTTATTTTTTCAGTTAGCATTATTTATTCTCGAAATTTTCCAAATCGCCCCAGACGTCAGGGGTTGTCCAGTTCGCTCGTAACTGCCGGGAGAAGCAAAACCGCTGCAAGCCCCAGAATTATACCATAATCCAGGCGGGCGGACTTTTAGCAAGAATCTGCCTAAAAGTACTTTAGCGGCGTTACTGTCTGCCTGTTACAATGAACCAGCAGCCCGAAAGGTTGTGGTATACTTTGGGCGGAAATCGCCACGACACCAATGTTAAAGGAGCAAGCCAGGCATGGCCGAAAATTCGCCGGAGCAAGAGCAAGAGGTTTATCTCGCCCCCGCTAAAATCAATCTCAGTCTGGAAGTTTTGAACAGGCGTCCGGATGGTTTTCACGAAATTATTACCGTGATGCAGACTATCGGCCTGGCCGACCGAATATTTGTTAAACCGGCGGCGGACTTGCAGTTCGATTGTAACCAGCCGGAACTGGTCGTGGAAGAAAACCTGGTCTGGCGGGCAGCGCTCCTGTTACACGAAATGTGCGAACCCTCCCGGCAGCGTGGGGCCGACCTCTACCTCGAAAAGAATATCCCGGTCAAGGCCGGGCTCGGTGGCGGGAGCAGCGACGCGGCCACGACCCTGTTGGCTCTCAACACTCTCTGGGAAATGAACCTGGATGAAGACCGGCTTATCGAACTGGCGGCTGAACTCGGTTCGGATGTCCCCTTCTTTATAAAGGGCGGGACGGTCCTGGCGGAAGGGCGCGGCGAACGGCTGGAAGCCCTGCCCGGTCTGCCACCTTCCTGGCTGGTGCTGCTATTCCCCCAGATTGACCTGCCCGAAAACAAGACCCGCGAACTCTACCGCATGCTCGACCGCAACGACTTCAGCAGCGGCGGAGTCACGCGGGCGCTGGTCCGGGCCATCACGCGGCGGGAGCGCCCCTCCCAATCGCTCTTTTTTAACAGCTTCGAGCGGGTGGTCTACGAACGCTTCCCCCGCCTCGATTACTTCCGGCAGGCGATGGTTGAGGCCGGGGCCGATTACGTCCGGGTATCGGGCAGCGGGCCGACCCTTTACACCCTCCTGACCGACGAAGCCGACGCCCAGGATATTGCCGCGAACCTGACCGAGAACGGTTTCGTGGCGGCGGTAGCCCCAACCTTTCAGCCTTAAAAGAGTAGTCAGAAGTCAGTTTTTCATCCCTCGCATTACTTTTATTGTTTGTGTCCTGTAGCTGTCACCCCGAACCCCGGTACCCGCCCTGCGGGTGTGAGCGAAGCGGAGGCACCCGGAGGGTACCCGCCGCGCCGCTGGCGTTTTATACGGCCTTCAATTTGTCATTGCGTAAGCCGCCACATAATGACAACCTTTGCCAATCAAGCCCCTTTACCCGACATATCCCTTATTAAAAGGTTGAAGAACTCCTTTACTTATCAGTATCAAAGGAGTGACGAAATCGCCACGGTTTTATTTTAGGTTCGCTTTGGAGTAAAATTGCCACCGTCCGGGGTCCGCCCGGTATTCCTTTTTAGCAAAATAATTTTCCCGGCCCAACTTCCGGGGCGTAAAAAGACCCGTAACTGAGAAAGGTTATTTAGCGGCTGGCAGGTTTTTCTACTGCCCCCGCAACCCTATGAATCCAGTGATTTGGCGGCTGGTCGCCGGACTCGTTTTAAGTACCCTTATCGGTCTGGTGGCTTATCGCAAACAGGCCCTTTCCGGTAGTGGCGTGGCCGGGGCCATCATTACGGGAAGTTGCATTTTCGGGTTTGGTGGCTGGGTCTGGGGTTTGACTCTGATAGCCTTCTTTGTCTACGGCACGCTGCTATCCCGGTTCAAAGAGCGGCAAAAAGAGAAGGTCGCCGCCGAGAAGTTCGAGAAGGGGAGTCGCCGCGACCTGGGTCAGGCCCTGGCGAACGGCGGTGTGGGAGCTATCCTGGCGGTCCTGTCTTTTATAAGCCCGGACAACGGCTGGCTTTTCGCCGGGTTTATCGGGGCGATGGCGACCGTCAACGCGGATACCTGGGCAACCGAACTCGGCGTCTTGAGCCGTTCCGCCCCGCGCCTGCTTACCACCGGACGCCAGGTGCCGCCCGGCACCAGCGGCGGCATCACGGCTTTAGGGACGCTGGCAACCGTCCTGGGGGGTCTGGCAATCGGCCTGACCGCCTGGGCTTTGCTCGTAGGGAAGTCCTGGCTGCAACCGGGGACGGATTGGGCCGGGTCCTGGTGGTTGGTGCCGGTCGGGGCCGCCGCCGGGTTGGTGGGGTCGTTGGCGGACAGTTTGCTGGGCGCGACCGTCCAGGCCATGTATACCCAGGCCGGGACCGGGCAGGCTACCGAGAAGAAATTCGACCGCCAGCACCGTCTCAACCCTTTCCGGCGCGGCTGGCCCTTTATGAACAACGATGCGGTTAACTTTTGCAGTTCCGTAATCGGGGCCGCGGGAGCTGCCGCGCTCTATCTTTTATTGGTATAATATTGGCCTACCCAATTTTCAAGGTTGAAAGGAGCAAAACAAATGTCCATGCAACTCAAAGGCAACCGTCCCAAACCGGAGAAGAAAAAACCGCCCAAACCGAAAGAGGATAAAAAGGGCGGTACCAAATAGCTTTGTTTTTCCCGAAAACCGGGCCAGCACCAGCGGCCCGGCTTTTTATTTGTTTTTTATAAAATCGGCGGCAAACTCCACGAAATTGACCGCTTCCGGGTAGGTGGTTTCGGGTTCGACCGCCTGATTACGGTAGTCTTCCCGCCAGTCGAGGGCTTTCTGGATAATCCCGGCCTTTTCGGGGAAACGCGCCTGGGCCCAGCGAGCCGCCGCTTTTTTCGAGACCTGTTCGCCCGTTTCAACCGCCCGCAAAGCCCGGCACATGGTCAGGATGGTATAGGCCTGGTAGGGCCGGGAGGCGCGAGTATGGACCACGTACTCGCGCCATTCCTCTACCTGCGCCTTGACCCAGGCCACGAATTCTTGCTGTGAAACCGGCTCGATTAGCGTTTTGAAGTCGGGACCGTATAGCTTCCGGCCTTTCTCCTGCACCACGTACCAGTTAATCAGCCAGTCGTATCCGGCGTCTTTGAGGTTAAAGGGTTCACCGGGGCTGATTACCGCAATCGGGCTGCGGGCCGTCTTGAAAGTTTGCAAGCCTCGCACCGAATAGTAGGCGATTTCCAGGCGGTCGTCCCAGCGAGGGTAGTCTTGCAAGAAAGCCCGGTGCATTTTGTCGAGCCGCCCGAATTCTTCCAGGTCGAGGTCGCCCTCCGTAAGGGCCAGCAAGTCAATATCGCTGATGTCGGAGTCGAAATCGCCCCAGACCAGCGAGCCGTACAGGTAGAGCCCCACCAGTTTATGGCCCAGGGTTTGCCGCATCCGGTTTAGCAGGTCCGCCAGTAACCGGTTGATGTCGTCGTACTCGGTTGGGTTCATGTCACTTTCCCTATCCAAAAATGTTCACCCTAATTTTACTATATACACACTATTTCCCCGGTTTTATCGGCTAAACTCTACCTAAAGAGGATTGATTCCCGTCCCCGGTGGGTGGGAAGGAGTTTGCTTCGAAGCAGGCAAAGCCTGTTTAATTAAGAGGTGTGCAATGTATATTCCTAATCAATGGTACGCAATTTTAGAAACGGACGAACTTAAGACTGACCAGCCCAGTTCTTTCAGGCGGCTAGGGGTTGACTTGGTGGGTTGGCGCGATAGCGAAGGGGCGCCGGTTGTGATGGAAGACCGCTGCGCCCACCGCCAGGTAAAGCTGAGCCTCGGTAAAATTCAAGATAATTGTATCGAGTGTCCTTTTCACGGCTTCCGTTACGATAGCGAAGGCGCTTGCCGTCTTATCCCCGCTAACGGTAAAAACGGCCCGGTCCCCCGGATTTTTCAGGTCAAAACCTACCCGGTCCGGGAGGAACACGGGTTTATCTGGCTCTGGAACGGTGAAGCCCGGCCTGAATACCCGCCCGTACCTTTCTTTGATGAGCTTAACGCCTTTACCTACGCGACTTTACGCAAACCCTGGCCGGTCGACCACTCGCGGGCTATCGAAAACCAGCTTGACGTGGCCCATTTGCCTTTCGTCCACGCTACCACAATTGGCCGGGGTGGTCGAACCCTGGTAGACGGGCCCTTTAGCAAGCTTGAAGGCAACGCTTTGTACGTATGGACCAGGACCGAGCTTGATGTCGGCCAGGTTGCCCCCAAACCTGCCCAACTGCACCAACCGGAGAGCCCGTGGGGTTTGTGCTTCAAATTCCCGAATATCTGGACCCTGCGGATTTCGGAGCAACTGCGCATTATGGTAGCTTTTGCCCCGGTAGACGACGAAAATACCATGATGTACGTCCGCTTTTATCATAACCTGGTGAAAAATCCCCTGGCCCGCCGGTTTATCGCCAAAGCGGGCGCGCTGGGTAACAACCGGATTTTGAAGCAGGACGAGCGCGTGGTCTTTACGCACCAGCCCAGGGCCGGGGGCCTCGACTCCGGTGACAAATATATCCCGGCAGACCGGCCTATTTTGCTCTATTACCAGCGACGCGAACAACTAATCGCGGAAGCTGACAATCTCGTTTTGCTTGAAGAACCTGCCGGGAAACAGGCCGGTTAAGCCCCACGAACCCTTATTTTTCTTTCCCATCGCTACCGGCTAACATTTCGCGCAGGTTGCGCCGCAGCAGTTTGCCGGTAGCGTTACGGGGCAGGCTTCCAGTGGCAAAAATAACCCGGCGGGGCAGTTTGTAGCGGGCCAACCGCTCCCGGCAATATTCCAGCAGTGCGGCCTCGTCCACCTTTGCGCCGGACCGGGCCTTTATGAAAGCTACCACCACCTGGCCCCATTGCGGGTCGGACTGGCCGATAACCCCGGCTTCCTCGACGCCGGGATGCGCGAGCAGGACGGCCTCGATTTCCGCCGGGTAGACGTTCTCGCCGCCGGAAATAATCAGGTCGGTCCGGCGGTCCAGCACGTAAAGGTAGCCTTCCTCGTCCACCCGGCCAATATCGCCGGTATGGAACCAGCCGTCTCGCCAGGCGCGCGCGGTTTCTTCCGGGCGGCCTTCGTAACCGGGCGTGACGTTCTGGCCGCGCACCATGATTTCCCCGGCTTCGGTCGGTCCGCCATCTTCTTTGGGGCTGATTTTAAGCTCGACCCCCGGCAACGGTTTTCCGGCAGAGCCAAGTTTACGCAGGGCATCCTGGGCCGATAAGGTTACCGCCTGGGAAGCCGTTTCGGTCAGGCCGTAGGTCTGCACTACCGGAATCCCGGCGCGGGCGCAGCGTTCGAGCAAAGGCTGGGGGACCGGCCCGCCGCCAATCAGGACCGAGCGCAGGGTGGCCGGGTAGCCCCTGTCCTGGCGCTGATCGAGCATGCGGGCCAGCATGTTTGTGACGACCGAAATAATGCTGACACCTTCGTGGTCAATCGCCTGGTTGACAGCCGCCGGGTCGAAGCTTTCGTGGACGACGATAGGCATCCCATAGAAAAGGCCGCGCCAGACGATTGCCAGCCCACCCACGTGAAAGAGCGGCAGCACCGCCAGCCAGCGGTCGGTTTCGCCCGCCGGGAAGTTCTGGTAAGAGGCGTAAGCATTAAAATAATGGTTGCCGTAGGTCAACCGCACCCCTTTGGGTTGCCCGGTCGTGCCGGACGAATAGATGATGGTGTGCAGGTCGGTGGCTCGGAAACTGGCGGGAGGGTTCACCGTTTGGGCCGGGACAGGTTGTTGTTCGAGGTCGGCCAGGTTCAGGAGTTTGACAGAAATTCCGGCGCTGGCTTCGCGGGCCTGGGCCAGGTATTTATCCCCGGTCAGGAGAAACCCTGCCCTCACATCGGTAAGCTGCCACCCCAGTTCTGCCGGGGTCAGGCGCAAGTTTAGCGGGACCAGCACCGCTTCCAACTGCATCAGGGCATAGACCGTTTCGACAAAAGCGAGACTATTGCCCAGCAAAAGGGCGACCCGGCTCCCCTTTTCTATCCCGGCCTCCCGGAGTTTTGCGGCCAGCGCCAGCGCCCGCTCATACAATTCTTCAAAGCTTAACTTCTCCGCCCCGGCCACCACCGCTAACCCCTGCGGCCTGTTTTTGACCTGTTCCACCAGCCAGTTTGGGAAAATTTCACCCGGTTCTTTCAACATAAATATTTTTTCAGTATTTCTTAAATTTCGATTCTAAGCATTCAGGACTGTGCCAACGCTAACGGTGTCTCACGTTTAACGCGCCCTTTATGGGTGAACGTTGTTTCGTTTAACGCCTTAGAAATTATCTTCCTTTGCGAAAGTGAAAGCAAGGGCAGAGTGGTATAATACCGCCGTGAGCGAATTTATCAACCAGAAAAACAAACCAATACCCAACCTGGCCGCCCCCAGGCGTTCCCGCATAGAGATTCTGGGGGTCCAGGTGGATGACCTGTCCCTGGACGCCGCCGCCGGGCAGGTCTTCGATTGGGTTAAACAGCGCCGTCTCGATGCCACCTTGCCGCCGCGCCTGGTAATTACCCTGAACCCCGAATATGTCATGGCGACCCGCCGCAGTCCCTCCTTCCGCGAAATTGTGAACCTGGCCGACCTCGTTACAGCGGACGGTGCGGGGATTATCCTGGCCGGGAAAATCTTAAAAACACCTTTCCGGGGTCGCGTGACCGGGGTGGCCCTTTGCGAGAAGCTATTTGCCCTCGCGGCCCAACCGGACGGCCCGCGCCTCTTTTTGCTGGGGGCGCAACCGGGCGTAGCCGATGAAGCCGCCGCGAAACTCAGACAGCAGTATCCGGGCCTGAAAATCGTGGGGACATGGGCCGGACAGGCCGGGCCGGAAGGTGATAGCGAGGCGGTCGAGCGGATTCAACAGGCGGAGGCCGAAATCATCCTGGTTGCCTACGGGATGCTGAAACAAGATTGGTGGTCGGTGCGTAATTTAAATCGAAGCGGCGCAGCCGTCGCCCTCGGAGTGGGCGGCGTCCTTGATTACAAAGCCGGGCGGGTCTCCCTGGCCCCTCCCTGGTTGCGACAATGGGGCCTGGAATGGGCCTATCGCCTGTACAAGGAGCCCTGGCGCTGGCGCCGCCAGTTAGCCCTACCCCAGTTTGCCTTTTTAGTCCTTCTCGAAAGACTGCGGCGGGTTTTGCCAAATAGACACAGGAGTTCTTAAGTGTCCACCAATCAGCTTTTACGGTGCGCCCGCCACCCCAACGAAGAAGCCCGCATGATGTGCGGCGATTGCGGCAACCAGATGTGTACCATTTGTATGACCCTGACCGGCGAGGGTCCGCGCTGCCCTGACTGTATGGCCGCGATAAATAACGGCTTTGCCAGGAGCACCCGTGGCCAGGGTCAGGCCCAGGCGCAGCCGGTCGAAGGCGTTATCCTGCCCGCCGGGGACGCCTCCACCCGCCAGGATGCCGCCCGCGAAGCTTATTATGCGACCGAGCCGGTGGTGACCTACTGTGCCCGCCACCCCAACGTCGAAACACTTTTACGCTGTGGGCGGTGCAATACCCCGATTTGTCCCCGGTGTATGGTCCATTCCGGGGTCGGGATTCGCTGCCCCGATTGCGCGGCCAATCCTCAACGTACGATTGGGCTTGAGGCTGAACGGGCGGCAGCGGCAGCCCGTGGTCAAAAGCCACCGGAGGAAAATACCGGCTTTCGTAACTATTGGAGCAAAGGCCGGGCCTATCAGAAGGTTTACGCCCGCCACTACATCCTGGCAGCCCTGGCCGGGTTGGGGACGGCCATCGCGCTCGGTCTGGTCTGGGGTTTCCTGCTGGACGCCACCCGCCTGACAGTGCGGGGTATTCCGCGTGGCGGGTTCACGGGCGCTCTCACCACCGACCAGCTCTGGACTTCTTTGATAATCGGCTCGGTCCAATCCTCGATACACCTGATACCCGAAATCGCGCTCGGCTTGCTTGTCGGGGCGGCTATTTCGTGGGCGACCCAGAACCGGGTCGGGCCGGGGCTGCAACTTATCGCCGGGCTATCGGTCGTGGTTGGTATCCTGGTGAGTTTAATGACGGTGGGAGCCCGGATTTTCAGCGCGGTGAACGGCGGTTTCCCGCCTTTTGACCGCTTGCTATCGGCCTCTTTTAACGCTATGACCCAACAAATCAGCGGCAACGGCCTGGGTATCCTGATTTTCTGGGTTATCGCTATCGGTTTCGCCGTGTACAGGCTCAAACGCTAGTTGAAAGTAGAATTAGAGTAGAAAAGGAAGCATAGAAAAGAAAGAATGTCACTAACCCGATACCTCCCTCTTTTCAAAGACCGCAAAGTGCTGGTGGTGGGCGACCTTTACCTGGATGAGTACATCATCGGGCGGCCCAGCCGTATTTCCAGGGAAGCGCCAATCCCGGTGCTGGAATTTTGCGAACAGCGTAACGTACCGGGTGGGGCGACCGCCCCGGCCTGTAACATCCGTTCGCTGGGCGGTCAGGCTTATATGCTGGGAGTTATCGGGCCGGACGTGGCCGGGCGAGAATTGCTTGAACTGCTCGATATGCGCGGGGTAGACCGTTCTGGTCTGGTGGTGGACCCCGCTCGCCCGACCACTACCAAGACCCGGATTGTGGCCGAGGCCCAGCATATCTTTCCCCAGCAGGTTGCCCGCGTGGATCGCCAGGACCGCACCCCGATTCACGGCCCGGTCGAGCAGCAAGCGGTCGATTTCCTGCACGAGGTAGCCCCGCAGGTAGACGCCATTCTTTTCTCGGACTATAAGACCGGTGTGGTCAACGAACGCCTGATTGCCGAGGGATTGCAAATCGCCCGCACCTCCGGCAAACTTATCACGGTCGACTCGCAGGGCGGTCTCGATAAGTTCAAGGGCTGCACCCTGGTCAAGTGCAACGACGCCGAGGCTCGCGACTACCTGCGGCGCGACCTGAAGACCGATGCCGACTTCGAACAGGCTTTGCACGACCTGAAGACCGAGCTTGGCTCCCGCATGGTGGTCCTGACGCGGGGCGGCGAGGGTATTTCGTGCCTGGACGCCGATGACCGCATCTACCACATGCCCGCTTTCAATCGCAGCGAAGTTTTTGACGTGACCGGGGCCGGGGATACCGTAATTTCGCTTCTGACCCTTGGGCTGGTGGCCGGGTCTAGTTTGCTCGAAGCCTCCCAACTGGCGAACGCCGCCGCCGGGGTGGTCATTCGCAAACAGGGCAACGTTACTATCGAGACAAGCGAACTGCAAAAAGAACTGGAAAAACTGGGGTTATGATACTTTCGCGGGAAGAACTGGCAAGACAGGCCGGGGTATGGAAGGCCGCCGGAAAGAGGGTCGTTTTTACCAACGGTTGTTTTGACCTGATTCACCTGGGGCATGTCCGCTACCTGGAAGAAGCCCGCGCCCTCGGCGATGTGCTGGTGCTGGGCCTAAACAGCGATAGCTCGGTCCGCCAACTCAAGGGACCCCAGCGTCCCCTGGTTAACGAACAGGAACGGGCCGCCCTTATGAGCGCCCTCCGCCCGGTTGACCACGTGGTTATCTTTGAGGAATTGACCGCCGACAATATCCTTCTAGAGTTAAAACCCGCTATTTATGTCAAAGGGGGCGATTATTCGCTGTCAGACGCTGCGGATACCGCTACCCATAAGCCCAAGCCGCTTCCCGAAGAACCGACGGTACGCTCTTACGGCGGTCAGGTTGTTTTAATCCCTTTTCTGCCCGGCCACTCCACCACCGACCTGATTCGCCACATCTTACAGGTCTTCAAACAATAGAATTAAACTCGATTTATTCCACCTCTATTTCGGCGGCAACCACCACGGCATTATTCAAGGGTAAAGTTGCCATCCCGACCGCAATCCGGGCGTGTTCGCCCACTTCCCGGCCATAAAGCTCCACAATCAGGTCCGAAAACCCGTTAATAGCGTTGGTAGTCTGGTTATAGCCCGGCTCGGCGTTGACCATCCCGTAAACCATCAGCCAGGCTTTTACCCGGTCCAGGTCGCCCAGTTCTCGTTTGAGACTGCCCAGGATAGAAAGGGCGGCCCCGCGCCCGGCTTCTTTGGCCGCTTCCAGCGAGACTTCGGTAGGCACTTTACCGAAAGGTCCGGTATAAGAACCGTCTGGAGCCTGGGCGGAGTGGCCTGAGATATAAATACGATTTCCGCGGCGGCGGACCCAGGCGAACGAAAACTCGATGCCTGGCGGGGCTTTGGGCGCTTCGGGCAACACCAGGCCCAGCGCCTCCAGTTTAGCTTCTATTTGCATTGGTTTCCCCTTTCCTGATAGAAAAATTGAGTTCGGCTGGATCATTCTGGCATATTGTTTTGGGGCGGTCAATTGCTATTCCGAACGAGAATTTTTATTTTATTGCAAATCGCAAAATTACGGGGCCAGGTTAGGTAGAGAACTTGTCATTCCGAAGGAGGCGGTAATGGCGAACAAATGAAAAGAAAGTAGACCCGACTGAGGAATCCCCGCGCCGTTGGCGAAACGCAAGGTGGAAGACTTAAATAGGTTCAACGTGGGTCAGGTCGAAGCCTGATTCTGCCTGAGAGTTAGGCTATTCCTGGGGTTGACGGTATGCCACAGGCCCGAGATTCCGTAATCCGCCTCTTGAAAATTGCGAGGCACCTCTCTAAAAGCGGCTTGCGGAATGACAATCGGTTCGGTTTTACTCGTATTGGTTAGGCGGCTTAAAGTAGAAAAGAAATGAAAAGAACCAACCCGGATTATAGGTCAGGATTGGCTCAAATTCTAAAATCTTTGAATTTTATAGAAAATTTACTTGTAAAGACCGTTTGTCTTGATGATAGCGGTTACCCGGCCCTGGATTTTGACGGCATCTAGGTCTTCGCTGGCGGCGTCACCCTTGTGCGGCAGGATGTGAATCGGGTTGAGGCTCTGGTTCGCCGGTTGCAGGACCACCCGGTCGGCCTGACGGTGGCGGTAGAACCGTTTAAGGGTTACGAACCCGGCGGAGTCGCTCGAATCGGCCAGGCAGGCAATTACGAAGTCGCCATCATCGGCCCAGTCCTGGGTCTGGACGATTACCACGTCGCCATCGTCAATTTCGTTCTCAATCATGGACTGGCCGCGTACCCGCAGGGCGAAAGTGGTCCGGTTGACCTTGACCTCACCGGTGTTAATCAGGACAAAATCGGCATCCACGTCGCTGCCCGGCTCGTGGTAGGCGACCGTCACATCGTAGCGACCGGCGGCGACTTCCCCGGTTATCGGCATTTTGAGGTAAGGAATTTCATCCCAGTCCCAGGGGGCGGGACCGCTATCCCCGGCTACCATCCTGACCCCGCTGTTATAGCGGTTGGGCCGGGATACGATTTCGTTCCTGGCCTTGCGAGAAAGGGTAGCGGGACGATGATAACCACCACTGATGGCGGCTTCTTCTACTTCGGCCCCGATTAGGCGGTAGCCCGGTTCAGGGATGGTCCGGCGGGTGAAGTTAAAGGCGGTGTCACCCTGGGCGACCCCGGCGCGTTCAAAATCCCAGACTTCGATGGTTTCATCCAAATCCAGGTGAGAGGTTTTGTGCGGTTGTTGTGGCCGGGCCTGACGGGTTTTTCCCGGCTTATCCCATTGGTGGTCCATAAAGGCATTCCCCTTTTCCGGCTGCCCATAATTGTCGGGAGGAGCAGTCTATGCGTTGTATCCCTAAAAGAATCGCTTTGAGCCACATACGGGCAAAACTGTTACAAAACAGGTTTTCCGACCCCACATCTCTCTATGCAAGAACCCTGCCACCGCGAACATCTGTTCGGGGCAAATTTTTGGTTGACCGGGAGACCTTTTATAAAAAGAAAAACCCTATAGAGGCCGGTCGTAACTACGACCGGCCCGGAGGTTTTGGAGGAAGAAGTAATTTACAGACCGGGCTAAATCATGCCGCGAATGACACCGACCAGTTTGCCCTTGACGCGGGCGTTATCCATGGTGGTGTAGATGGGCTGCATGGTGCTGTTAGCGGGCTGCAAGCGAATCCGGTTGTGCTGGGGTTCGGGGAACCATTTCTTCAGAGTGGTTTCACCCTCGGCCTCCAACCAGACTGCAACTGTTTCGCCGGTCTCGGCGGTTTCGGTGCTGCGGATAAGGACGATGTCGCCATCGGCAATCAGGGCGTCAATCATCGATTCCCCTTTGACACGGAGGGCGAAGACATCGGGACCGGGGCGGCCCTTGAACAGGTAGGAAGGCACTTCCATCTGGTCTTCGGGGTCTTCGTCTTTGCGCACCGGGATAGGTTGACCGGCGGCAATCGTACCGAGGAACGGCACAAACTCGCTGGTGCTGCGGCGGCGTTCTACCAGTTCGATGGCGCGGGACTTGCCCTGCTTGCGCGTAATCTTCTTTTTGGTTTCCAGCGCGTCCAGGTTGTAATCTACCACCGAGGTTGAGCTGATTTTGAGGGCCACCTGGATTTCCCGTACGGTCGGGGGCCAGGTATTCTCGTCCATATAACGCTCAATGAAATCGAGGATGTCTTGTTGCTTCTTTGAGAGTTGGTTCATTTTACGTCTTCCTCCAGAGCGCCCGCGCCCGGTTGCATTAACCGGCCCAGGACGTTCAACTACCATCGTCCCTGCTACCGGAACTTCGGCGCTCACCGGCGCTTTGCCCCGGCCTCCAGCGGCGGGTATAACTCTTGCCATCTTAGGAGCGCTGTCCAAACCGTTTTTAACAGTCTGACCGGCGCTTTTCCTGGAAGCCGATGCTATCGTCATTTCTAAGTAACTCCGGGTTCTAGCCTTTCAAAGGGTCCGTTATTATCGCCTAAGGCGTGACTAAGGTCTATTAACAATTGTTAGAACAATTATACGCAAGAACAATGGTTCTTGTCAATAGGGTTTTTAAGAAATCAGTATATTTTTTCTGATTCGAGTTGCAGGATTTTCATGTACTAATATAATAAAGTGACTCCTCGGAAATTGCCGGTTTTTTACTTTTTTGGCCCTGCCAGCTTCATAATAATCTTGATTGGCAAAAGTGAAACTTATCGCTTCCGGTTTCAGTACATTGAGTGGTGCGGAACAGAGTTCAATTACATGAGGGAAATTCATGAACAATAACATCGCCAAATTACAGGTGCTGGAAGGCGGCAAGGTCGTCCAGGAGGTGCCGATTACCAAACGCGATATGCTGATAGGTCGTGAACCGGGTAACGATGTCATTATCAATCATCCCCAGGTGTCCCGCCAGCAGGCCCGGCTCAAATACAACGGGCGCAATTGGGTGCTGGAAAATCTCAGCCCGAATAACCCGGTCAAAATGGTCCTCAATAACGCCGCCGGACAGCCTATCAACAACGGCGAACAGTTTATGATTGGTCCCCTGACCATCACGCTGGTACTTGCCAATGCCCAGGGTCAACTGGCTCCGCCACCCCCGGAGGCCCGCCCGACTACCCTCGTCCACCAGGCTCCCCAGGCGGTTGCGGGCACAATGCTCCTGACCGACCAGGACCGTGACGGCAAGGAGGACCACGGTTATGGCACCATGGTTATGAGTGGGCCGGCCTTGCAGGTCGATTACGAAGGCACCTCCCGCGAATACCGCCTGGAAACCCCGCGCATCACCATCGGTCCGGCTCAGAACGCCGACATCATTATTCCCCTCACCTCCCCCGCTCCCTTTCATGCTATCCTGAACCGTCTTCCGACCGGCCAGTATGTCATAACCGACCCGAATAATACCTACAACCTATTTTACAAAGGCCAGCGGGTCGGGGAGGTCCGCTTGCTGGATGGCGATATGGTCCGCCTCAGCGACCCGGAGGGGAACGTGGCGACCCTGACTTTTACCGATAGCCTCAACCCCGCCCCGGCCCTCTCCCAGGTCTTTCAGTTTCAGCCGAATATGGCGCAGGTCACTATAGGCCGCGCCCCCAATAACGCCTTTGTGCTGGATTACCCGCCGGTTTCGGGCTACCACGCCATCATCCGGCGGGACGGCCCGAACGGTGACGCTATATTGCAAGACCTCGGCAGCACCAACGGCACCTTTGTCCACGGCCAGCGGGTTAAGCCCCAGAACCCGGTGCGGATTAAGCCGGGCGACCTGGTCCAGATTGCCGGTATCCAGCTTATCTACCAGCCGGACGTTATCGCCCAGCCTGCCTCGGACCAACTGCGGCTCGACGCCATTGGCGTCACCAAGGCCGTCAACGACAACCAGCTTATCCTGCTCAACGATGTTTCTCTCTCCATCCAGCCAAAAGAGTTCGTGGCGATTGTCGGCGGAAGCGGCACCGGTAAATCGACCCTCATGGACGCCCTGAACGGGTTTCGTCCGGCCCCGGTCGGACGGGTCTTTATCAATGGAGAAGACTATTACCAGAACTTTGAGGTCTTTCGCAGCAGTCTCGGTTATGTGCCGCAGGAGGACATTATTCACCGCGACTTGCCGGTCGAGCAGGCCCTTTTTTATGTCGCCAAGTTGCGTCTGCCCAAAGACACCACTGGCAAGGAAATCAAACAGCGCGTCAACGAGGTGCTGGAAGACGTTGAAATGAGTTCGCGCCGCAAGGTAGTCGTCTCGAAGTTGTCGGGCGGGCAGCGCAAGCGGATTTCGATAGCAGTCGAACTTTTAGCCAAGCCGAACCTCTTTTATCTTGACGAGCCGACTTCGGGCCTCGACCCCGGCCTCGATAAACGCATGATGTTCCTGTTGCGGCGGTTGGCCGACCAGGGCCGGACCATCATCCTGATTACCCACGCCACCACCAATATCACCACCTGCGATAAGGTGATTTTTATGGCCCCCGGCGGCCGCCTCTGTTTTTACGGCCCGCCCCAGCAAGCTCTCGATTTCTTCGGGGTAAAAGAATTTGCCGACATTTATAGCAAGCTCGAACAGAACGGCCCGGAGTGGGAAGCCCGCTTTCGCAACTCACTTTTTTACCAGCAGTATGTCCTGCAACGGCTTAGCGAACTGCGCCCGACTCAGATTAACGCCCCGGTCAGCGAGCAGCGCGCCCGCGCCCCGCGCATCTCAAGCTGGCGGCAGTTCGGGATTCTGACCCGCCGCTATACCAATATCCTTATTCGCGACCGGGTAAACCTGCTGGTCTTGCTCCTGCAGGCGCCTATCATCGGCTTTATCCTGGCCCTGGTAGCAGGCGAGAATATTTTTGCCAATGGGAAATCCCCGGCCAACGCCCAGCAGGTGCTATTCATCATGGCAATCGCGGCGGTCTGGCTCGGCACCAGCAACGCCGCCCGCGAAATCACCAAAGAGACTCCGGTCTACCTGCGCGAACGCCTGGTCAACCTGCGGGTTGTTCCCTATATCTTATCCAAAGTGGCCGTTTTGAGCGTGCTGTGCCTGATCCAGAGTATTATCCTGGCCGGGGTCGTGATGCTCAGGGCGGGCGTGCCGCCAACCGGGTCGCTCCTGCCCCCGGCTATCGAAATGATTATCGGGGTCTGGCTGACGACCCTGGGCGGCCTGGGGATGGGCCTGTTGATTTCGGCCCTGGCCTCAAACATGGATAAAGCTACCAGTGTGGTGCCGATTATCCTGGTGCCGCAAATCATCCTGGCCGGGATTATCTTCCCGCTATCGGGTCCGAGCCAGGTCTTGAGCTATATTACCGTTTCGAAGTGGTCGATTGACAGCCTGGGTACGTCCGCCGATGTAAACCGCCTTTTCTACCAGCAGGTCGGCGACCAACCGCCCGGCTTTACCGGGAACGGCGGCACCTTCGACCCGGCCAATTACGACCGCGACCCCAGCGCCCGCAAGTATCCGCCTTTGAGCCCGACCATCACCTCACAGTCAAGCCGGGCCCAGAACCTGGTGTTGCGCTGGGGCGTCCTGCTCGGCATAACGGTCCTCTTTATCGTCCTGGCTGGGTATTTCCAGAAACGCAAGGACAAAGCCTGGCAGCGTCGTTAAAATCAGGGGAATAAAAAATGGTGAGCGGACGGCTCACCATTTTTATTACTCTTTTGGGACTAGAACACGTCTACGACCGTTCCGACCGGCAGTTGCCAGATAAGGCTGGCATCATAGACCGTCGCGTTAACGCAGCCGTGGCTTTGCTCGGCGATACCGTACTTGGTGTGCCAGTAACTGCCGTGAATGGCGAAGTCGGCGTAGAAGTAGGTCACGTAGCGAATATCGAGCAACTTGTAGTCGGTTTCGGAGGCGCGGTTCCCACCCTGCATGGTCTGGGTTAAAGGCCGGTAACCCCCGATAGCGGCAAAGACCCCTTTGACCGTCGAGTGGTCAATCGGGCCGCCTTCGATGCCGGTGGCGACCAGGGTATGGTAAATCATCTTGTCGCCGTTAAAGACCGCCATGGCCTGTTTGGCGATAGAGACCGAGACCCAGATGCCAGGGTGCGTGCGCGGTACCGCCGGGTAATCTGGCATTACAAGCGGTTTAAGATACTCCGAGTAGACAAAGATGTCCGGTTTCTCGTAAATCTGGTACCAGACGTTGTTGCCTTTGACGACTTCTTCACCCGCTACGGCCCGGATAGCCTGGATGTGGTCCCCGGCTTGCATCTGGGTTACGAAAGGCGTTTCCTTGGTGTTGGTCGGGCGCGGGGCTGACGAGTTTGGGGCGGTCCGCAGGTTCAAAGTATCGCTCGAAACGTACCACTGGTGGGTCGGACTGGTAAAAATACTTTCAATCGGTTTATCGAATTGCGGGATTTTGCCGTTGTAGCGCCAGGACAGGTAAGCCGACCCGACGTTACCCATCTCAACCTTGTATTCCTCCGAGTTGGAAGGGGTATAGGTCAGCAAACGGCGCTCGAAAGCCTGGACCAGCACGTCTTTCTCGACGCCGCCGACCTTAACTTTCGTCCAATAAGCCTCGGTGATGGGATTACCGACCGCGAAAAGCCAGTTGCTTATGGTGCCGTTGGTGTAGTCACCCTGGTTAAAGACGACGCCCTGGCGGTTGAAGTAATCCCAGAAAGCTTCGGGAATACTGAAATTATTCACGACGGTGGCAACCTTGGTGGCCGGGTCGTCCAGGTAGGTGTTGATAAAGTTGAGGCCGTCCGGGGTAAGCTGGGCCTTTATATAATCCCCGGTGCGAGCGTTGCCCGGTTTGTTGTAATAAGGGCCAAAGTCTTTATAGGTCGGGAAGGCGTTATCGGAATCCCCCGCCACCGGGACCTTCGCCGGGCCTTTATCCATAAAAGAGGTATCCCCCAGTTGCAGTTTGCCGGTAATCATCTCGACAACAAGCAGACCGTTGCTAACCGACCCTGTGGTGGGCTGGGTCAACTCCATGCGGGCCTTGTCGAAATACTGCACCAGGCGCTTCCCGGCGGGCGCGGTCTGGTCGTAATCCTCGTAAATTGCACCGGTTACCGGCGCGGGACCCCAATACCAGCTTCGGGAGGCGCGTTGGGCGGCAATCGGCTGGTCGGTCCGCTGCCAGGTCTGGTAGAACTGGGTCGAACCAAAAGAGTCGCCGGGTCCGGCGGCCTGGGTAGCGGTAGCGGGCGCGGCCAGGGCGCTGGCGGTCTGCGGAATAATACTAAAGGTACTGGTGAGCAGGGGCAGAACAAGGTAGATAAAAAAAGCTGCACCGAGCTTTTTATTTTTCAAAAACATTCCAAACCTCAAGATAATCTCTGTATATGTGAGAGTGAGTTTACTATAACCGGGCGCTATATATTATTGGCTCAACCGGAAAATGTTAAACCTACAATAATCAAGACAAGACTGGCGGGTAGTGAGAGAGCACCGGAAAATTGACCGCCTGAACAGTCCGCGCAAACTGTTTAACGTTCAACCCTTTGAGAAAGTTGTATTAACGCACAGGAATTGCTGCACGAAGTTATCTTAATGGGTAATCCGGGGAGTTGTCAATCTGAAATAAATTAAGGCAGGGTTAGACTACGGTAATAACAGGCGTTCCTGACGGCACAAAGGTCTTTCGTCGCAGGGCATTTAAGGCCAGGCCCAATCTCCGGCAGGCTTCTCGCAGCCGTTCGGGCGCGTTGTCGCCAAAGCTGACGCGGACGGTATTGAGGCGGCTCTCGTTCAGAACCGGGTAATAGATGGGACCGGGCAGGACGGCCACACCGTGCTCGGCGGCGGCCAGGTGAAATTCGTCCGAGCGGATATCTTCGGGCAGGGTCAGTTGCAGGCTGAACCCGGCCTCGCACTTGCTCCAACTGCATCCTAAAGGGGCCAGTTCGGCCTCGAACCCGGCAATGATGGCAGCGCGCCGTTCGCTGTAGACCTGGCGGGCCGCGCTGACTTCACGCTCGAAGACGGGGGTTCCGGCGTATTTCATGACGGCGCGGGCCAGGGGCAGGGAAATTCCCCGGTCGAATACGGCCTTGGCCTCAGAGAGCCGTTCCATGAGCGGTTTCTGGGCCGTCACCAGGCCAAAGCGGACCGCCGGGAAAATTAGCTTGCTAAAACTTTTGAGGTAAATGACCCTTTCGGCCCGATCATAGCTCTTAATGGCGGGCAAGAAGGCATCACTTTCGTAATAATACTCGTTGCAGGTGTCGTCCTCGATAATCCAGAAATTGTAGCGGTCGGCCAGTTCAACAAGCTGTTTGCGCCGTTCGGTTGACAGGGTAATCCCGGTCGGGCTCTGGGCGGTCGGGATGGTATAGAGGAGGCGGGGGCGGTAGCGGTCGGCCAGCCTTTCGACCTGTTCGGGGGAGATACCCTGGTCGTCGAGGGGTAGGGGCAGCCAGTTGACACCCCGGTTTTCGAAAATCTCCAGGGCCGAAACATAGGAAGGACTTTCGACCAGCATATAGTCGCCCGGCCCGGCCAGCACCCGGCTGAGAATGTCGAGGGTTTGCTGGCTGCCGGTAGTCAACAATATTTCGTCAGGGTCGGGCTGGAAGCCAAAGCGCGATAAATACCCGGCCAACCACTGGCGAGTTGCGGGGTCGCCCAGGGCCGAGCCGTACTGGAACTGGGCGTTGCCGTAAAGCTGACTTTCCCGTTCGAGGCTTTCCCCGGCCAACTGCATGGCTGTTTTCCAGCGGTCGATTTTGAAAAGCTCCTGGGCCGGGCCGCCGCTGGTCAGGATTATCAGGTCACTGCCGCCCGCGCCCTGGTGGCGGCCAATCGAGGCGTTCGAGGCGCGCTGGACCAGGGCCGAGCGGCTCGATTTGTAGTAGTCGGGAAAACCAAAAGAAGCCGCCGGGAAAGTGGAGCGGGGCGTGACCGCCGGGACTTCCGCCGGAGGTGCCGGGGGGAGGCTGGCCAGGGCTGGTTTGTCAGGCTGGGGCAGGCGGGCAAAAGTGCCGCGTCCGACCTGGCCGACCGCATAGCCGTCCTCACCAAGCAGTTCGTAAGCCTGGGTAGCCGTAACCGGGCTGATAGCGAGGGTTTCTTTCCAGGCTCGGATGGGCGGCAATTTCTCTCCCGAACGTAAATCCCCTTGCCGGATAGCTTTTTTGAGTTGCTCGGCCAGTTGGCGGTAAAGGGGCTGGCTATCGGTTTTATCCAGTTTTATTTTGGCGAAATCCAATCTTTTCCTCGAAACTTTCCCCAGAATTTTATGACTTTCGGAAGTTTGCTCTTAAATCACTCTTTATGTCCGGCCAACTAAAAACTAAAAACTGATTACTGAACACTTTTCCATATTGACAAATTGTAGTGTTTTGTTATTATTACATTACCATATCAATGAAGATAAGTCAACATTGTCATTAATAACAATCCTGCGGAAGGTAAGACGCTATGAAGATAGTACCGATTGTCCTTGAAGGCAAATATGTTAGGCTTGAACCGCTTACTCTAGACCACGCTCCCGATTTGTTCGAAGCGGGCAACGATGACGAAGTCTGGCAGTTTTTATCCATACCGCGCCCCGATAGCCTGGTAGAAATGCAGGCTTTTATCCAGGGCGCGCTGGGTCAGCAGTTGGCCGGGCTGCGAATACCTTTCGCTATCATTGATAAAGTCAGCGGCAAAGCTGCCGGCACTACCAGTTATCTCGATATTCAGCCCCAGAACCGCGGCCTGGAAATCGGTTGGACCTGGCTTGGCAAGGCTTACTGGCGCTCGGCCATCAACACCGAATGTAAGTATTTGTTATTGAGCCACGCCTTCGATGCCCAGGGCGCTATCCGGGTCCAGTTAAAGACCGACAGCCGCAACTGGCGTTCCCAGAACGCTATCGAGCGCATCGGGGCTAAAAAAGAGGGTGTCCTGCGCAAGCACGTGATTTATCCGAGCGGCTATATCCGCGACTCGGTCTATTTTAGCATTATTGATACGGAGTGGCCCCTGGTTAAGGAGCGTCTCAAAGCGCGCATGGGCGACCCCGAATTTGCCGGAAGGGATTAAGATGAGCCAGGGAGTCATTCGTCGCCAGGACAAGGCCATGCCGGAGGCCGAAATCGAGGCCCTGTTAAAGACGGCCAAAGTCGGTCACTTCGGCACTTCGAGCGAAGGCGGCCAGCCCTACGTGGTACCCAATCTTTTCGTTTACGAGGACGGCAAGATTTACACTCACAACTCCAGGATTAGCGGTCACTTCCGCCAGAATATCGACCAGAACCCGCGTGTCTGCTTCGAGGTCGCCGAAATCGGGCAGGTCTGGCCCTATGGCGAGTTCGAGTGCGATACCTCGGCCAGCTATGCCAGCGTTATCGCCTACGGCACGGTCAGCATCGAGAGCGACCCGGCCAAAAAGGCCTGGTTCTTCGACCGTTTCATGGCGAAGTACGCCGACCCGACCTGGGACCGGCCCAGGAGTTTCTACCCGCGCCTGGAGGCTGTCTCGGTTTACTGTATCGAGCTTGAGCAGGTGACAGGCAAAAAAGGGTCGATGCCCGCCCTCGAAGAACAGTGGCCCGCCAAAAACAAGACCCTCTCGCCCCAGGCCGTAGCGCCGGACCGTGAAAGGAATTAAGTCTTAGCTAATACGGGTATGGATGCGGCACTGGGGCCGTTTCAACTCAACTGGAAATAAGTCTGTTCACATTTTTAACCTTTAACAATGGCGGCTTGCAAAAGCCGCCTTTTTTATTACAAGGGGTTAGTAGGCAGAAGCCAGAGGTCAGAGGTCAGTAGGCAGAAAAAAGTGTTTTAGTGTTTAGTTTGCAGTCTTTAGTAATTTGAGGTCAGCAGGGGGTAAATGGGTTTAGGACAGTTATTATTCTGCTAAAGATTTGTTTTTGAGAAATATCTGTTCTAGGTCAAATATAAATGTCTTACACTTCTCATTCTATACCTTTGATACCCCACCATAGGCTATACTACGGGTGTCTCAGGCCTGTTGGGTAATGTCACAGACCTCCAACTTGTCATTCTGACCGAAGTGGAGGAATCTAGCCCGTAGGGTTCCCAGTGGGCAGCGCCGTTGGCGTTTATTACGGTTTCAAAGCGCAATAAACTTTGTATTTCGACTTCGCGATAGGTTTTTTCTCCTATTGTCACGCCAGCCCACCCGGTGTACACTCGAAAGGAATTCACCCGGTTACGGGGTAATTCTTTTTTATCTGGAAATTCCGTTCAACGCACCCTTTATGGGTGAACGTTGTCTCGTTCAACGTCTTAACGTGTTATAATTTGAGGCAGTTTGCAGGGTTAAACCTGGCGATAGACTCTGGAAATATTTTTACACAAACCGAGAAACGAGAATTTACAGAACGGAGATACGAAAAATGGGTCTGAAAGAGCAGTTAGTGGAAGATATGAAGTCGGCCATGCGCAGCAAGGAGACGGCCCGGCTTGATACTATCCGGCTGCTGCGGGCGTCTATCCAGCGCCTTGAAGTAGACCGGACCGACCGCAAGAATCCTAACTATGGCGTCGAAATCACCGAAAACGATTATATCGGGGTGGTCCAGAAGGAAATCAAACAGCGCCGCGATTCGATTGAAGCCTTTGAAAAGGGTGGCCGCGAGGACCTGGCCGAAAAAGAGCGGGTCGAGATGACTATCATGGAGCAATACCTGCCCCGCCAGCTTAGCCGGGAAGAAATCGTGGCTGCCCTCACCCCGCTGGTCGAGCGCGAGGGTAAAGACTTCCGCAAAATAATGCCGTTGGCTTCCAAAGAGTTAAAAGGCAAGGCCGATGGCCGCCTGATTAACGAAGTGGTCAAGGAACTGACCAGTTAAGCAGGTTTTTATTCCCAGGATTTTAGAACGACTATGAAGCAGCAAACCAGGCCGCCCGTTAAACCGTCCCAGAAGACCCCCCTCGCCCGTCCCGGTATCAGGGCGAACGGGGGGAGTAAACCGGGTGCGGTTCCCCCCGCCGCTGCTGTAGCCGGTAAAAAAGGGCCGGTCAGCCAGGCCGAGCCACCCAAACCCGGTATCAACCTGCCCCAGAAGCTTCTGGCCGGGCTGGTCTTGCTGGCGGTAGTCGTCCTTGTCGTACTCCTGGCAATACAGCCCCAGGGCAATGTCGACCGGCGTGACCAGAATAACGCGCTCGGCACCGCCCTGGCGGCTACCGGGGTCACGCCGCCTCCGACCATCATACCGGGCTCGGACTTTGGCGTGGACCTCGTTATTTATGCCATAAAAGATTATGTTCCAATCATCCCCGGTGAAAAGGTAACTTTTTACATCAACAATAAACGGGAAAAATCTTTGTATGTCAGCAACTGCGACGGCACTATCCTGCAACGGTTTATCGGCAGCGATATAAATAATAAGGACCAGACCGCCGATTTAAATAACTGGACCAATGTCGCGCCCGGCGGCTATCCTAACTGCGGCCCGATTGGGCAGCAACCGGTCCAGATTCCGCCGGGTGCGAACGCTGACGCTTCCTTTCCTTTCGATACAAAAAAGACCCGTCCCTATCCGGGCGAGGACTGGAATATCCCCGGCAATTACCGTATTTTTATCCAGTATTACCTGCTTTGCCCTTCGGGCGGACAATCTATCGCCGACTGTACGGACCGCCATTATTCCTGGTCGGATAGTTTCCGTATCGTCGCTCCCCAGTACATTACTCCCCAGGCCAGTATCACGGCTGTTTCCCCGGTGGCTTCTCCTACCCCTACCCCCTGAACGGTGGCCGTTGGATTGAAACCTTAGGAGGACTTTTTCTTTTGGAGAATTTGTGGAATCGTTTGTTGACGCTGGTTAACCAGAACCAGCTTCTTGATTTGCTTGGAAAAACCATTCTGAGTCTGCTTATCCTGGCCCTTTTTGTTATCCTGGGCCGGATTTTACGCAATACCGTCAAGCGGGTCGTCAACCGGACCAGCCGGAACGCCAACCTGCCCATCCTGCTGAGTAACCTCGTCTATGTCGCGCTGATAATAATCGCTCTCCTGGCGATTTTGAGTATCTATACCGGGGCCGGGCTTTCGACCCTTTTGACCCTGTTCGGCCTGGTAAGTTTGGCCGTTAGCTTATCCATCCAGGACATCCTTAAAAATTTCGTGTCTGGCGTCTATCTTTTGCTCGAGCAACCCTTTAGCATTGGCGACCGGGTCAAGGTGCGCGACGTGGAAGGGCAGGTCGAGAACATCGAAATCCGCACCACCCAGCTTCATACCGATGATGGCGTGCAGGTCTTTATCCCGAACAGCATCGTTTTCGCAGAAATCGTGACCAACCGGACGGCCTACCGCCACCGCCTGACGGTCGTCCGCTTTACGATGCCGCTCGATGGTAAAACTTTCGAGGAATTTTCGGGCCAGGTCAAAGCGGTTGTTGCCGAGTTTGATAACGTAAAGGTCAGTAAAGACCCGGCTCCGCAGGTTTTCGTGGAGACCATCGCCGCCAAGCTCTATAATTGCAAGCTCGATTTTTGGAGCCCGGTGACGGCCCCCTCGACCACGGCTTCGGACGTGGTGTTGGCCCTGGTTAAAAGTCTCCCGGAATTAGAAGTTACCGGCGTGGTTGCCGCTGCCGCCGCACCCGCTACCGCCAAATGAAGGATGGGGTTTACGCTCAACGTTGAACGTTAAACCTGAATTAACTATAATACCCACCTGTCAGGTTGAGGTATTTTTACACTGTCTTTACGCGCCCTCTACGGGCTACCCCAGGGGGCGCGTTTTCCGTTGTTACGGCTACCGAAAGTTATTGATGTCTATAAACGAAACCAAGCCAAATACACGCCGCAAACTGGGTCTGATGGGCGGCACCTTCGACCCGGTCCACAACGGCCACCTGCTTATTGCCAACGAAGCGGGCTGGCGGTTGGAACTGGATGCGGTGCTCTTTATCCCGACCGGCGACCCGCCCCACAAACAAAACCTGAATATTACCCCGGCCCGCCGCCGCCTGGAAATGGTCCGCCTGGCGACCCAGGACAACCCGCTCTTTGAGGTATCGCCTATCGAAATCGAGCGGCCCGGTCTCTCCTACACGGCCCAGACTTTACAGGCGCTGCACGAAGATTACGGCGAGGAAACCGACTTTTACTTTATCATCGGGGTGGACGCCGCCGCCGAGTTGTTAAGCTGGAACGAGCCGGACCAGGTCGTGACCCTGGCGAAACTGGTCGTGGTCAACCGTCCCGGCTTCGATTTACCCCTGGCGAAACTCCAGGCCGGGCTGCCTCAGATTGACCTGAATGAGCACCTGATTCTGCTCGATGTACCGCTGGTCGAAATTTCCTCGACCGAAATCCGTCACCGGGTTTCCCAACATATTTCCATTCGCTATCTCTTGCCGGAAGAAGTTATCGCTTATATCGAGCGGGAAAAGATTTACTTGCCCCAGGCCGCCTTGCCGGTAGCGGATGGAGAAGCGCAAATCCATGCTCATTGACGCCCACGCCCACCTCGACCTTGAAGATTACGCCGAGGACCGGGCTGAAACCATCGAACGCGCCCGACAGGTCGGGGTTGCCCGCATCCTGAATGTAGGGGTGGACCCGCCTCGCTGGAATTCTTCGCTCGAACTGGCCCGGCGCTACCCCGGTTTTATCTACCTGGCGCTCGGTCTGCACCCGACCGACATCTTGCGGGCGGGCGACCCTGATGCCGCCCTCGACCGCCTGATAACAATCGTGAAGGAAAATCCCGGCCTGGTGGTGGCTCTGGGCGAAACCGGCCTCGACTATTACCACGAGGACGTGCCGCCGGAAACCCAGAAGGTTTATTTCGAGAAGCAGATTGACCTGGCGGCGCGCCTCGGTTTGCCCCTGGTTATTCACTGCCGGGATGCCATGCCGGATTTGCTGGAGATTTTGAAGCGGAAAGCCACCAATCGAAAGATTATGATGCACTGCTTTACCGGCACTCCCGCCGAAGCCGCCGAGTGTATCGCGCTGGGGCCGGAAGTCTTTATCTCGATAGCAGGTCCGGTAACTTTTACCAAAGCTTTCGAGCGGCACGAAGTTGCGCGGGTGGTCCCGCTCGAACGCATGCTGGTCGAAACCGATTGTCCCTTCCTGACGCCGCACCCTTTCCGGGGTAAGCGCAACGAACCGGCCAGGGTGCGCCTGGTGGCCGAAAAAATTGCCGAGCTGAAAGGTATCAGTTACGAAGATGTGGCCGAGCAGACCGGAGAAAACGTCCGGCGGTTGTTTGGGATTGTTTAACTCTCTGAAAGCGAGGTTAAACCCGTATGGAATGGGTCATTTTAGGTATCGCATTCTTGTTATTCTTGTTGGTCACCGGTTCGCAGACGGCCCGGTATAGGGCGGAAATCCGGCGGCTGGAACAGAAGATTGACCTTTTGAGTCGTAAGCTCGACATGAATAACGGCAAAGAGCCCGCCTGGGGGCGCGAACAGGCGGTTAGTAATGTGTTTGCGGATACCCCTGCCGGGGAACCCTTGCGCAGTAGCTGGGACAACCAGCAGCCGTTCGGCCAGCCGAATATTCCGGGGTTTAGCCCCGCCGGGTCGAAACCTTCTCTCTCGCCGGAAGTCCACCAGTTGGTGATGAATAAACAGAAAATCCAGGCTATCAAACTGGTGCGGGAGCAGACCGGGCTGGGCCTTAAAGAAGCAAAAGACCTGGTAGACGCCTACGAAAAGGAAATCCGCCAGGGTTATTAGAAAGATTACTTAACAAATGGACGAAACTAACAATTTACCGCATCCGGTGACGCTTGACGCGGCCCAGGCCGACCTGCGCCGGTTCCTGGACGAGCGCGGCTGGTATCCGAGTGACACCGAGGGCCGTTACTACACCACCATTCACATGATGGAAGAACTCGGTGAGATGGCCCGCGTGATTACTCACCTGGAAAGCCGCCGGGCCGAGGTGCAGGAGACCCGTCAGGCCGAAGTCCTGAAACTGGAAGAACTCAAAATCGAACTGGGCGATGTATTTTGCCACGTCCTCAAGGTGGCCGAGGCTTACGGGCTGAGTGTCGAGGAATGTTTCTTAAAGACTATGGCGAAAAACCGCAAAAAATACCCGCTCGAAATGTTCGAGGGTATGGGTTTTGACCGGGGCAAGAACGCGCCCGGCCAACCTGCTACCGACCAGCCGGTTGATTAAAGAAGTTGATGTAGCGACCCCCGGTTTCTCTTTAGTAGATTAGTAGAATGGTAACAGTTACAGTGAAACTTTCATGGTAAATCTTTACCAGCTTATGATTTTCGTGGCGGCAGGAGAACGCGGCAGTTTTTCGGCGGCGGCGGAAGAATTTAAATTGACTCAGCCGGGTGTCAGCCAGCATATTCGCGGCCTTGAGGATACCTACAAGGTTAAACTTTTTAACCGGAACGGCCCGCGCATCGAGCTTACCGAGGCGGGGCGCCGCCTGATGGAAGCGGCCCGGCCCCTGATTGCCCAGGCGCTTTTGCTTGAAGAAGCTTTTAACGCCGGGCTGGGCGAGGTGCGGGGCCGGATAAATATTACCTATACCCGCAGCACCGCCGCCGCCCTCTACATTCTGCCGGAACTCCTTAGCCAGTTCCACCGCCGCTATGATGCCGTCCGGTTCTCCCTGACTCAGACCGGCGAAGACACCGCCCTGGAAAAGTTGCAGGACCGTGAAACCCACCTGGCCCTGCTAAGCCGCCCGCCTCGCCAGAAATCTATCGAGACTTTGCTTCTCTATTCCGATGAGTTGGTGCTGGTCCTGCCGCCGACCCATCCCTGGAACGGCACCCAGGTGAGCCTGGCCGATCTGAAAGGCCAGCCTTTTCTGTTGCGTGCCAGCGGTTCGGAGACGCGCCGCCGGACCGAGATTGTGCTGCGGGCCGCCGGGCTAAGTCCCAACGATTTAAACGTGGTCGCCGAAATAGATAGCCCCGAAGGTATCATCCTGGCGGCTGAACACGGCCTGGGGTTGGGGTTTGCCAGCCAGGTGATTGCCCGCCAGTTCGCCTATAACGGCCAGGTCGGGTACGCGCAGGTCCGCCTGGCAGGGCCGTCCAGCGAACCCGGCTTCGACCTGACCAGGGAAATCTTCCTGGGACGGTTGGTCGCGCCCGGTATCGAAAGACCGCCCAGCCTGGAAAGGCTGTGGGACTTTCTACGTCTCCACCTCGAACAGCCCGGTTTACTCTAATTTTTTATTAGGGTAGGGCAAAGTCCGGTAAATTTACCGTGTATTAAACACTGAAACCTAAACACTAAACACTATGTACCGGAAGATTGAATATAATCCGTCAATCTGCTAAATTGTTCAGGTGAATTTGAGTTTTGCCACTTAAAATCGACTTGCTCTCAAAATAATTGCCACGCCTAAACTAAATCTTGCATTTAACTGACAGGAGTAGTATGAACCACGCCGAAGAGTTAAATAAACTCATCGAAATTGCCAGCCACCGCGCCGATTTTCAGGCTGCCGGGTTTCGGTCTTTTAATGAGGAAGCTCCTCCCGCCCTTGACGCCTCCTTGAAAGCCGGGAACCTCTTTTTTACCACGTCGGTCCTGGGGATGGAGGCTATCAGCCACGTTATCGAGGACCAGGCCATCAACCTGGGGGGTAACTTTACCTTTTATACCGGGTTTCAAAAGTTCTCGCGCATGCTACCCCAGATGGAACGGTATAAAAAGCTTTGCCAGACTGGCAACCCCATCAATATTTTTGGTATCCCGGATATTTCCCCGTGGGGCGAACCCAATATGCACGTCATCACCCTGGCGAAGGTGCCTACCCTGGATGAGTCGAGCCTGGCCCATAACTGGTTCGTGGTGCTAAATAATCCTCGTTTTGTCTCCATGGCCCTGGTCGCTAACGAGCAACCTCGCCCTAAAAACAGCACTCGCACCACCTCAAAGCTGCTTTTCCGTAACTTTGAAGGTTTCTGGACCTATGACCAGGCGGTTATCGACCGGGTGACCGGTATCCTGGATGACTATATTAACCTGTTGAACAGCGGGGTAGCCCGTTAAGATTTCCCAGAAAGGAAGCCCGATGACCCAGGAGAGCAGGCTGGATGCCAGGTTTTGGGAAGAACGTTACCAGGATAACCTGACCCCATGGGATTTGGGCGAACCGGCCCCACCCATGGTGGATTTCCTGGCAAGTCCCCAGGCGCCGACTACCGGCAGGGTGGTTGTGCCGGGTTGCGGGCGCGGCCACGAAGCCCTTTTACTGGCTGCGCACGGTTTTGAGGTACTTGGTCTCGATTTTGCGCCCTCGGCGGTGGAATATTGCCGCCAGCAAGCCCACTCCCGCGGGTTGGACGACCGCGCCAGCTTCGAACGGCACGACCTTTTCCGGCTACCTCCTTCTTTCAACGCCGCCTTTGATTACGCGGTCGAGCATACCTGTTTTTGCGCGATTGACCCGTCCCTTCGGCCCAACTACGCCCGGACAATCCATGATATACTCAAACCTGGTGGAAAATTGTGGGCGGTTTTCTGGGCACATAACCGCGAGGGTGGCCCACCTTACCGCACCTCTGCGGAGGAAGTCCGCCATCTCTTTTCACCGCTCTTTGAAATCGAACACCTCGCCCCGGCCCGGCGCTGGCACTCCCGGCGCAACGGCGATGAGTTATGGGGCGTATTAACCAGAAAAGCCTGACGAACAGATAACGAACAAGAAAAAGAGGGGAAGTTTTAGATGATTGACCGTTACAGCCGGGAGGAGATGGCCGCCATCTGGTCGGACCAGCACCGGATAGATACCTGGCTGGCCGTGGAAAAAGCGGTTTGCGAAGCCTGGGCCAAACGCGGGGTTATCCCCGAATCGGCCCTCCCGGCTATTCGCCAGGGCACCGTCAGCCTGGAGCGCATGCTTGAGATTGAGAAAGAGACCGACCACGATGTAATTGCTTTTTTGCGGGCCGCCGGGGAAACCATCGGTCCCGATGTCCGGTTCGTCCACCTGGGCCTGACCAGCACCGACGTGGTCGATACCGCGCTCTCGGTCACCTCGGTGCAAGCCCTTGACCTGCTCCGGTCGGATTTAGAAAAACTGCTGGCTGTCCTCGAACGCCAGGCTGTCAAGTACAAAGATACGGTCATGATTGGCCGCACCCACGGCATGCACGCCGAACCGCTTACTTTCGGTTACAAACTGGCGGTCTGGGTGGACGAAGTCCGGCGGCACCTGCGGCGTCTCGATGAAGCTCGCCTGAATATCGCGGTGGGTAAAATATCTGGTGCGACCGGCACCCACGCCAACGTCCCGCCCGACCTCGAAGATGAAGTCTGCGAATCCCTTGGTCTGCGGGCGGCCCCGGTCTCGACCCAGACCTTACAGCGCGACCGCCACGCCCAGTATATTACGACCCTGGCCCTGGTCGGCGCCTCGCTGGAAAAATTTGCGACCGAGATTCGCCACCTGCAACGAACCGAGGTGCGCGAGGTCGAGGAACCTTTTGGCGAACACCAGCAAGGTTCCAGCGCCATGCCCCACAAACGCAATCCGCACCGCTCCGAGCGCATCGCAGGGATGGCCCGGCTTTTGCGAGGCTATGCCATGACGGCCCTGGAAAACGTGCCGCTCTGGCACGAGCGCGACATCAGCCATTCTTCGACCGAGCGGGTGATTTTCCCGGACGCCTGCCTGGTCCTCGACTATGCCCTGGTCGAAATGACCGCGATTCTCGACGGCCTGGTGGTCTTTGCGGACGCAATGATGTACAACCTGGAATCGAGTGGCGGCCTGACTTTCTCCCAGCAGGTGTTGCTAAAGCTGGTCGAAAAAGGGTTGGACCGGCAGGTGGCCTACAAACTGGTCCAGAAGCACGCCATGAAAGCCTGGCGAGAACGGGTCAGTTTTATTGAAGGATTGAAGTCCGACCCGGAAATCTCTGCCCGGATTTCTCCCACTGAACTGGAAGGTGTTTTCGATTACGGTTATCACCTCAAGCACATTGATACGGCCTTCCAGCGTCTCGGTTTGAACGCGCAAGAAACGAAGGAGTAAATTTATGCTGACTCTTGAGAAAAGTGTGATGGTGGTACAGGTGTTGCCGCCCCATCCCGGTGGTCCCGGCCCGACCGACCCGTCCGAACCTGAGCCCATCGACCCGGAACCGATTATTGTTACCGACCCGGTCCCGGACCCGACTATGCCGGAGCCCAGCCCGCATGGTACGCCGCTCATACCCCAGGTGCCGAACCCCGATTCGGACCGGTAAGGCCGTACCCAGGCTAGACCGTAAATAAAAAAGAGGGAGACGCCTTTGAAAGGTTTGTCTCCCTCTTTTCGTTTCCTGATGCCAACGTATTATTTACCGCTCAAATCGTACAGGTAAATCATTGAGCCGGGAGTTTGCAGCGCGTCCAACTCTTTCCCGGTTTGGTCCAGGTAATATTTGAAAAAGGTTTCCTCGTTGTTTACAACGTGTGATAGCACCACCCAGACCCGCGATTTTCCTTTTAGCTTATCGAGGTCACGCGCATACTGGCTCCAATCGTCCCGCGACCCCACACCCATAATGCAGCAATTCTGCCCCAGCCCCAGGGTATCCTGGTAATACTGGAAGGCAGACCCTGCCCCGTAATAGACATACAGCAAGTCGTCAGGCTGGCGGTTGGCCTGATAGTAGGCCAGGACCGGGCGCAGTTCCTCTTTGGTGCGGGGCGCGCCAACGCCTATGAAGGCGCTCGCGACCGGCAGGGCTAACAACAAGACCACCAGGGCCAGCCCGATGACCGGGGAAACCTTGCGGGTCACCTCGCGGACTTCCGCTACCCCTTCTCCGATAAGCAGGTACAGGGCCGGGAGCAGGAAAAGCAGTAACCTGCCGTCAAAAGAGTATTTGTGAAAGCCGGAGGCTGCCAGGGCGAACAAAATAGGCAACACCAGGGCCCAAAAATTCGAGGTCTGCTTTTTATAATAGGCAAAGCCCCCGATGATAAAGCAGAGCGCCCCTAGCCCAGCTAGTCCGGTTGAACCGGGATTTTGGAAGATGAAAAAGAAATTGGTTGCCAGCCAGGTCAGGTTAGCCGGGGTCAGGGGCGGCATTGGCATAAAGAAGACTTCGTGGAAGTCGAGCAACCCCTGGTTTGAGGTGGCCGCCTGGAGCGACACCACGTAAAAGATTGCAAAGCTGACCAGCCAGAAGATACCGGGAATAAGGAGCAGAGCGACCTTGCGCCAGTTCCGGGCCAGGGCATTTTTTAAAAACAGCACCATCCCAATCCCGGCCAGGATAAAAATGGACGGGTGCGAGAACCAGAGCAAAATAGCCCCGGCGGCTCCCGTGCCCAGCAGTTTCAAAAAGGTAAAAGAGTTGGTTTTTGCCAGGGGTAGATAGGTGGCCTGGTAGAGTAGTACAGCAACGGTGGCATCGCCTGAATACTGCTTTAACTCGGAAGAATAGTAAATCAGGCTGTCCGCAACCGCAAAAAGGGCCAGGGCGATTGGCACCGCACCGGGCCGGACCAACCGCCGGGCCACCAGGTAAAAAAGTGGCAATGAGGCTACCCCGCACAGCAAGGGAGTAAGCCGCAAGGCCAGTTCGTTATATCCAAAAAGAATGGTAGCGGTCTTGACCAGCAGCAGAAACCCGATAGGCGCGGCCTGGTTATAATTTAGCGGCTCGAACAACTGCCCAAAGCTTCGTTCCTTGATAATCAGGGCGATTGAGGCTTCATCTATCCACAAAGAGCGGTTAAAAAGATATTGCCCGACCCGGAACAGGACCCCAAGCAGGATAATCGTCAGGGGCAGGCGGTCCGGCGCTACCAGCAAATTTAAACTTCGCCAGAGCGTGCGGCCCGGTGAAAAACGGCGCTGGGTTTGGGGCGGGCTCTTTGTGAGCATTTTGTAGCTTTCTAAAAATGTGAAGATTATTTCTGTCAGGGAAAATTTACCTGAATTTTAAGGGACCGGTGCAAAGCTTTATTTAGCGTGAGCCAGGGCCGGGCTTTTTAAGTGGCCGTTGTTAACCCAGAATATTGGAAAGCCCGAAAGGTGTCAATAAACCTTTGGTACTACCGGTCCGCTGGAAGTTGGGTTTAGTTTTGTTGAATAGCCGGAAAGAGTCTTCTGAATTTGCGACAAGACACTTAAACAGAGTAAACTGGACCAAATTGTGTCAGGTTGAGGAGGAGAAAAATTTGAAAGTTACCCTGGTTGCCAGCGCGATGGTCGAACATACTGGAAAATATTTGTTGGTGCAGCAGGCCCGGAGCCGTCGCCAGCCGGGCAAATGGGGTCCGCCGGGCGGCAAGCCGGATGTGGGCGAAACCTTGCCCGATGCGGCGGTCCGCGAGACCACCGAGGAAACCGGCCTTGCCATCGAAATTACCGGCTTTGTCGGTATCATTCGGAGCGGTCACCGGGAGGACCCGAACCTGTTTGTCTGTTTTGCCGCCAAACTACAGCCAGGCCAGGATACTGAGAATTTACAGTTGCCTCCCGGCGAGATTTCCGGCGGGCGCTGGCTGGAGCTGGCCGAAATTGAAAAGGACGCGGTAACATTGCGTTCCACGCCCTTTAAAGACCTCTACCGGCGGCTCAGCGAGGGTAAGGTTTTCCCCCTCGAATTGGTCCAACACGAACCGCTCGACGCCGCCTCGATTTCTTACAACCTGTCCTGAACTGATAAAAGGAAGCCGCTTAAATCAGGCGACGGCCTTTGAGCGCGTTGGAAAGGGTTATTTCATCGGCATATTCCAGGTCGCCGCCGACCGGCAGGCCGGTTGCCAGGGTCGAAATAGTCGCGCCCAGCGGCACCAGTAGCCGGTTGATATAGTTGGCGGTAGCCCGGCCTTCCACGTTCGGGTTCATCGCCAAAATGACCTCGTTGACATCGCCGAGTTTGACCCGGTTTACCAGTTCGCGGATACGCAGGTCGTCGGCCATGATACCGTTAATCGGGTCGATATGGCCGTGCAGCACATGATATAACCCGTTAAATTCGTGGGTCTTTTCGAGGGCCACCACGTCCAGGGGTTCCTCGACCACACACAAGATTTGCCGGTCGCGGTCCTTGTTCGAACAGACCGGACAGGGGTCGTGTTCGGTCAGGTTAAAGCATTCCGAGCAATAGACGATTTTTTCTTTTACATCAATAATCGCCTGGGCCAGGGCCTCGGCGTCGTCTTTCGAACCCCGCAAAATATAAAAAGCCAGCCGGGAAGCGGTTTTCGGTCCAATCGTCGGCAGCTTATTCAATTCATCAATCAACCGGGATACCGGCTCGGCAGTTACCTTCATTTCTTACTTTCTACTCCAGAGTTTTTTCTAAATATATCGGCGGATTTCAGGATTCGAGCCACTTTTTCTGGTCGTTGCTGATATGGATATTATACAGGATACCGCCCTGGAACGTTTATCGTGTCTCGTATTTCAAGTTTTCGCCTGCCTCAAATTAGAAAAACCGAAAGGAGAAACGTCATGCCGGATTTAAGGAATAAGGTTGCGGTAGTTACCGGTGCCAGCCGGGGTGTAGGTAAAGGGGTAGCGCTTGGCCTGGGTGAAGCGGGCGCGACGGTCTACGTAACGGGCCGGACAACCGAGGAAGGTCAGGGCGCGACCGACCTGCCGGGTACGATTTTCCAGACTGCCGCCGAGGTTACTTCCCAGGGAGGCCAGGGTATTGCTCTCCCGTGCGACCATCGCCAGGACGAGCAGGTTACAACCGCCTTTGAAAAGATTCTAAGCGAGCAACCAGCCATCGACATCCTGGTGAATAACGTCTGGGGCGGCTACGAACGAATGGCCGTAGATGGTAAGTTTACATGGCCCGACCCTTTCTGGAAGCAACCGCTCTGGCGCTGGGACGCCATGTTCGGGGCGGGAGTGCGGGCCAACTATGTCGCCAGCCAGCTTGCCGCTCCCTCGATGATAGAGCAACGCCGGGGCGTTATCGTCAATATTTCGTTCTGGGCCGCTCAGAAATACATGGGAAACGTGGCTTACGGGGTCGCCAAGGCCGCCGTGGATAAACAGGCCGAGTACATGGCCCACGAACTGCGCGACTATAACGTGGCGGTGGTATCGCTTTATCCCGGCCTGGTGGCGACCGAGGGGGTTTTGCGGGAGGCCGAGTGGTTTGACATGTCCAACTCCGAGTCGCCCCGGTTTATCGGGCGGGTAGTCGCCGCCCTGACAACCGATCCTAACCTCATGGAAAAGTCGGGGAAGGTCTTTGTCGCGGCTCAACTGGCCCTCGATTACGGCCTGACCGATGTGGACGGGAAGCAACCCCGCCCGCTAACCCTGGCCGAAGCCTGATTTCATAACGCTTCCTTTACCGGTTCCTAACTCGTTGCCTATTCCTGGCGGGCGGCTTTGGTTTATAATAAAGGCTGTCTGAATTTGGAAAATTGGCTTAAAGTTTAGGAAAATGTTGCATGGAAACGTTAGAGCGTCAGAGTCAACCCGGTAAGTCCGGGCAAAAAGGGACGGTGCTGGTGGTAGGCGGCGGTTTGGCCGGACTTACCGCCGCTAAATATCTCTCCGAGGCCGGGTTGGGCGTCACCTTGCTGGAAAAAAGGCCGGTGCTGGGTGGTAAAGTTTCGTCCTGGAAAGATGCCGAAGGCGACTGGATCGAAACCGGCCTGCACGCTTTCTTCGGCGCTTACGAGGAAATTTATAACCTCATGCGCGAACTCGGCACTTACCAGCACATTGACTGGAAAAAGCATGTCCTGACCTATACCCTGTCCGGGGGCGAACGCTTTTCTTTTGCCACGGTCAACCTGCCCAGCCCGCTGCACCTGCTCCCGGCTGCTTTCAAAAACCGCTACTTTACCCTGGCCGAACGCCTGACCCTGGTCAAAGCCCTCGGCCCGATGCTTTTTGGTACGGCCAAATACTTCACCAGCCAGGATAAATATTCCTACGAACAGTGGCACACCCGCTGGGGCATCAGCAAACGCATGCTCAAGAAAATGTTCCTGCCTATGGCCCTGGCCCTCAAATTTCTACCGCCCGATGAAATTTCGGCCAAAATCGTCCTTGACGTGATTGGTATCTTTCTGCGCCAGAACAAAGCCAGCCGCATGGGTTTGCTCAAAGGCTCCCCTACCGAACTCCTGACCGGGCCGATTGCCGATTTCGTCCGGGAAAAAGGGGGGGTTATTCGGACCGACGCCAAAGTCAAAGAGGTCTTGTTGGATGAAGCCGACCCGCACAAAATCGCCGGGGTGGTCCTCGAAGATGGCGAACAACTGACCGCCGACAACTATATCTTTGCCCTGCCCATGCACAACCTTAAAAAGCTCATCCCGGAAAAGCTCTACGAAACGGAGACCTTTTTCGCTAACCTCAAAAACATCCAGAGCGTGCCGGTCATCTCGGTCCAACTCTGGCTCGACCGCCAGGTCAGCTACGTTGATAACCTCCTTTTCTCGCCGGACGGCTTTATCCCGGTCTATACCGATATGGGCAATTCCAACCCCGAATATTCCCACGATGGCAAGAGTCGCTTCCACTGCTGCGTGGCCCCGGCCAAAGAGCTGATTAAAAAGAGCGACGCCGAAATCATCGAGACGGTCTGGAACAACCTGCGGGATGTTTTCCCCGAAACCAGTCGCGACGCCAAAATCGAAAAAGCGGTCGTAGTACGCATACCCTGGTCGGTCTATAACCCGGCCCCCGGCATTGATAAGTACCGTCCTTCCCAGGAAACGCCGGTCAAAAATCTCTGGCTGGCCGGTGGCTATACCCACCAGAAGTTTTACGACTCGATGGAAGGGGCCGTTAGCAGCGGCAAACTGGCCGCTCAGAAGCTCATGCAAACGGTCGGGGTTAATTAAGCCTCATGCCGGGTTGACCCCGGCCCTTTTTCCATTTTCGAGTGATACCTGTAGGGACCGGCTTGTAATCACTCAAAATGGAGAATAAAGCATGAATGACGAACAGGACATTAAATTTATGGAACTGGCCCTCGCTCAATCCGAACTGGCTTTGAGCCGGGGCCAGGCTCCTTTCGGGGCGGTAGTGGTCAGCCCGGCAGGTGAGGTAATCGGGGAAGGTTATAACACTGCTCGCGCCGACCTGGATGTTTCGGCCCATGGCGAGGTTTCGGCTATCCGGGCAGCTTGCAGGCGGCTGGGCAACTTCAATCTGAAGGGTTATACTATTTACACCACCACCGAGCCGTGTCTTTCCTGCTCGTTCCTTATCACTCAACTGGAAATGGGCCGGGTGGTCTATGCCGCCAGGGGGACCGATGTGCCCGGCTACAAACCGCTCTTAAACGCCGACTTTTCCAATGTGGCCGAGTGGGTTAACCGGCAACCGGACTGGCCGCCCATCGAGGTCCAGGGCGAATTTTTACGCGACCGCGCCATCCCCATTCTGTTAGCCAATTTCAAAAAGTAACCTCGCTTATTCTAACTTTATAAATAACCCCAAAGGCTTTATATTTGCCCTTCCTGATGATTTAAGGAGAGGGCAAAGTTATATATGTTTTACGTTCGACGTTTAACGTTGTTTCGTTAAACGAATTATGACTTTTTTCCACTTGCCTGCGCCGGGTTTAACAGGTAAAATTGAAATAATAGAATAAAAACAAAATTGCAGCTTTAAATTTAAGCCAGCGGAAATCATTATTCATTACATTTCATTCGGCTACCATGTGGAAAGGTTTTCTTTGTGGCAAACAATCTCACCACCCGTCCCGGCACAAATCTACCCCCGCCCAATCCGCCCGGTCAGTCCTGGCTGGCCCGCCTTTTCAAGCTGCTAATCCGGCCCGTGTTTGTCTTTATAATCCTGGCGCTGGTAGTCGGTCTTGGCGCCCTGATAAGTTTGCTGGCGGCTACCGAGCAGGCCACCAAAGTAGCGGCAGCCCCGACCGCCTCGCCTACCGTTAAAGCGACACCCACCCTTAAGGGTGGTGCGGTCCCAACGGCTACCATTGCGCCCAGCCCTACCCCCGACGGCGTCCTCAAGGTCTTTATTACCGGTGAGGTGAAAAAGCCCGGCGTCTACGAAATGCGCGATGGCGACCGGATTATTGACGCGGTTAAGGCGGCGGGCGGCTTTACTGAAACCGCCGACCAGAACCAGGTAGACCAGGCCCAGCGGGTCAAGGACGAAATGCGAATTGAAATACCGGCCAGGCCGCCTACACCGGCCCCGACCTCTACCGCCCAACCGGGCCAGGACTCGGCGGTTCAGGGCCAGGGCCAGGTCGCGCCGACCGCCACGCCCGCCGATAGTCGTATCAACATCAACAAGGCCAGCGCTGCCGAACTCGATACCCTGCCCGGCATCGGCGCGGTCCTTTCGCAGCGCATTGTGGATTACCGGACTAAAAACGGCCCTTTTCGTAGCCTGGACGACCTGCGAAAGGTCCAGGGCCTTTCGGCCAGTGAGATAGAAAAAATCAAAGATTTAATCGTTTTTAATTAGTTCCTCCCCAATTCTAGCCAATTTTTTATTCAACAGCGTTATGTTTTAGAAGAAACTGCGTTATATAAAGTAACGGCCCTCTTGCTGCGTTTTTTCTGTGCAAAGGATTTCGCAGTATTTAAATATAGTGCAACCAGCCCGCTTTTCGTGCGTTGTTAGTATGTAGCCGGTAGATATATTGGGTTGACCGGCCATAACGGCAAAAGCACGACGAGTAGATTCAGCGGATGGAGGCATTTTTGACCTGGCAGTTAGCGCCCGGCGAAACAATGGTAATGATTGCCCCGGTTGTGAGTCGCAAGGAACCGGTTGACCAGAAAGCGTTACCTGCCGAGCGTAATCGGACGATAGAAGGACAATACACCGACTTGTGGGACGAAGTCACCTGCATCGAACGTGCTCGTCAAGGCGACCAGACCGCTTTCGCCGAGATATATCAGCACTTTGAGCGCCCGATATATAGTTTAATTTACCGCTTGATGGGTAATTCTGAGGACGCCTTCGACATAACCCAGGATGTGTTTGTCAAGGCTTATAAGGCGCTTGCCAGGACTTCGCCTGACCTGAACCTTTCCGCGTGGTTGCACCGGATTGCATCCAATACCTGCCTCGATGTTTTACGCCGCCGTAAAATCGTACGCTGGCTGCCCTGGGACCCTACCGAACACGCCAATATTACCCCGGCCTCGGAGAGTGACGAGCCGGAGTACCAGGTGGTAGGCCAGGAAACCAGGTTGCAAGTCCAGGCGGTCCTCAACCAGATGAACGAACGTTACCGCCTCTGCCTGATTTTACGTGAATACCAGGAGCTTTCTTGCGAGGAAATTGCCGAAATAATGGGCACCTCGCGCCAGGCCGTGAAATCTATGCTTTTCCGGGCCAGGGACCAATTTAGAGAAATTTATGAGAAACAACAGGTAGCGCAACTGAATTCAGGTAATACCCTCACAAGCGGCCAGCCCACTTCAAAGACCAAAGAAAAGAAAGGAGGGCGGCGCTAATGGAAATTGAAACTACAGATTGTCTGCGTTGCCGTCACCTGCTTTCGGCGGAAATGGACGGTGAAGCCACCTTTAACGAAACAGAATTTGTCCGAAAGCATCTCGCGGGTTGCCCGGATTGCCGGGAAGCCCAGCAAGCCTATAACAATTTACGAGCCCGGTTGCGCCTCACCCCCGCCCCGGAACCCCCTGTAGCCCTGCGGATGGCCGTAATGAGCCGGATAAACGGTAAAAAAGCCGTTTATGCCCATCGCAAGCCGGTAGCCGGGCTTCACCCGCTCCTGGCCCCCTGGCAAAAAGGGATTTTTGCGGCGGCGGTGCTGGTGCTGGTCTTTGTCTCCGGTTTTCTGCTTTCCATGGTGCTGGTCGGCCAACCGTTCGAGGTGCAAGGCCAGATTGTCGCCGACACCGCCGACCAGAAAGTCGTCATCATCTTTACGCGCCCGGTGGACCGCAACTATATTATAGCGAACGCCCCGACCTTGTTTTCCATCAAAGACGGCCAGAATAACCCGCTTCAAATTGATACGGCCAATATCGTCATTGACGGGAACCGGGTGGAACTGCCTATCAAGCGAGAAAGCGGGCAGTTGCAGGATAACGAGCAGATCCAGGTGGTCGTTGCGCCCGATATAAAAGACGATAAAGGCGTGGCGGTGGCTAACCCCGGCCCTAAAGTGGCCGTAGCCGCAACCCAGGCCCCCGATGTGGCCTCCAACAATACGAAACCCGGCCAGGTAGTAGCGGTAGTGACAACGCCTGTCCCGCCGTCCGCCACCACAACTGTAACGACCACGACAGCCTCTCAGCCTACGACCGGGGCCAGCCAGTCAGGCGGTAATCCTACCCCGACTACGGCTCCGCCCGGCACGACCGGGGTTCCTTCCACCGGGGCGGCGACTTCTACCGCTTCACCGACCACGGCTGTTCCGACGACCGGGGTTACCACCCCACCGGTAACAACGAGTGGCCCCGGCGCTACCGCTTCGCCAACCACTGGCGTAACAACCACGGTCGCGGCGACCACCTCGCCAACAACCACGGTAACGGCAACGGCCCCGGCGGGTAATTCACCTTCGCCGACCGTCCCGCAGACGACGACTGGGGTTACTACGGCCCCGGCAACAACAAGTGGTCCCGGCGCTACCGTTTCACCGACGGTGCCCTCGACCGCTACCGGCACAGTCCCGGTGACTACGGCTCCTCCCACGACCAGACCAACCCTTCCGGCAACCCTCCCGCCGACTACCAGCGGGACGCCGGTTGTTTCCGATACGACTACGGTAGCGCCTTCGACCCCACCGGATACCATCGCGCCTTCGACGACGGTCGGCACTCCGGCGGTCAGTCCCTCGCCAAGCGCGGCGGCATGCCAACCCGTAGAACTGGGGTCGGGTTTTGAAAAGTTCTACCTGGATGCCCAGGCCCGGTTGGGTTGCCCGACTTCAGCCCCGGCCAAGGCGAGCTTTACCTACCAGGTCTTCCACAAAGGTAGCATGCTCTATTCTCAGCAGACCGGGCGGATTTATGTCTTCTATAACTTTGGTGGTTGGGCCAGTTACCGGGCTGCCGGGGCGGTCCAGGTGCCTCCGACTAGCACGCCGGACGCTTCTACGACCCCCGGCAGTGTTACGCCCGACCCGACCGGGTGCAACCTGAAACCGCGCGGCTCTTTTGGGACTTTATGGAACAATAACCAGGCGGTACAGACCTCGCTCGGTTGCCCGGTAGACGTGGATTACAGCACTTCGAGCGGTATCAGCCAGAACTTTAGCCGGGGTATGATGATGTACAACCCCCTGGCGGCCCTACCCTACCTGGTAATCTACAATGATGGTGGTTTCCAGGCGTATCTCGGCTAATCCATTGTTAGTACACGCCCTGTAGAGGTGAGCCTAGCGAAGAATCTCCGTTTCGTTGGACTATATCACAGTCGTAAGTGCAAAGAATCGTAAACTAAACATGAGTCATCCCGAATTTTGAAGTTAGGATGGCTCATGTTTTTGAACTATCATTTGTGCGTGAGACAACTTACCAATTAGAGGTAAACCCCCCAATTTGTCATTCCGAGCGCAGTTGAGGAATCTCAGCGCCGGTGGTGTATAGCACTTGCTCTCAAGCCAGGTTAGTTTGAAAGCCCGGGGATTGAGTTCAGGCACCCCATTGTTACAGATATTGTCCAACGGGCCGGAGATTCCGGGTACAAGCCCCGGAATGACAAAAACAGCGTCTTTATTCTTACCTGGTATAAGGCAGTTGAATCAAAAAGAGGTGGACCGTCTTTCGAAATGGGCCACCTCTTTTTGATTCAACCGCTCTTATTGGGTCGTAGCCGGGGCCGTGGTATTTTCCGCTGTCGTAGGAGCAGCGGTAGTCGGTGCGGAAGTGGTCGGCGCCGCCGTAGTGACAGGCGCTGCGGTCGTAGCGGGCGCGGTGGTCGCCGTTGGGGTGGTAACCCCAGTCGGTGCCCCGATTGTCACCGTGAAGGTCGCTTCCAGCACCCCCTGACCCAGTACAATCTGTTGCAGGGTGGGCCGGTGGGTCGGGATGGCTGTGCCTACCCCGGCGATTAGCTTGTTGATTTCGTTGGCGACCAGGCTATTGACATTACCCACTATACCGTTCAGGTCCACGAAAGGAATTTGAAGACCCCCGGCGTTGACCGGTTCCGCCAGGGTCAACCCGACTTTACCGTCCTTGACCGAAATGGTATCTTTCAAATTCAGGTCAACCTGCCGTCCCAGCGCCTCGGCCCTGGCTGTAATAGCCACCTGGGTGCCCGGTGCCAGCGTTACTACGACCTGCTTGACTTCCAGCACTCCCAGCACCTTGACCGGGTTATCCGCGAGATAGGCCGCTACCTCGCGGTTGATATACTCCTGGCTGAGGGTCAGCCTGGCGTCTTGCTGCCCGCTGGCGGGCGGGGACGCGACTTGGGTGCCGCTTAGCGGCTGGCTGACTACCAGCCACAAAAAGAGCATCGTCCCGGCCATACCCACGGCAATCCCCAGCAATAAAAGGCCGATAATGCCCAGCCAGAGATTCAACCGCCGCCGCCGGACCACTGGTGGTTGCGGTTGAGAGGGAAAGCCCGTGTTTAAAGGTGGCCCGTTATGCTCAACTTGCCTCATCTTAACTTAACCTACCTTTCTTCCCCGGCCTGTCCCGGTTCGAAGCTTCTTCCAGTTAATCGAAACCGTTATACCTTATCTGTAAGATTTGCGGTATGACGAATTTCGCACCGGGTAGAAAGTGGCCCGGCCTTATCTCATCGCCGCAGGGCCACCACGTCTTTGCGTTTCTGGACAAAGTAAGTCGCGTAGAGGAAAAGGGCGGTCATCAGAATAAGGATGAACCAGCGCACAAATAGGTGAACGGCGCGGGAGCCGACTGTGCCGTCGTTGTTGACGGTACAGACGTTATCGGCGTAATCGTTCCCGTTGAAAATCCCGTTTCCGTAATCGCACCCGGTACCCAGGAAGCCGAGCTTGGATTGGTCATCCAGGCTCTCGATAAATATCCGGTTCAGGTCGGCAGTAGTCCCCAGGCTATCCAGCGACCATTTAGTTATAGTGATATAGCTGAAGGCTTTGGACGGACCGCTCAGGTTAAAAATAACGCCGGACAGGATGATTTGCGGTATCAGGATAATTGGAATGATACTGACCGCCTTGTCGGTGTTGCTGGATAGAGCCGACACCAGAAGACCCATCCCGATGCCCGCCAGGGTCGTCAGCCACACGCTGAAAATCAGTTCCATAAAGCTGGGGAATAGCGCCCCCTGGCCTGGCAGACCGCTTAGGATGGCGAGAATGATTATCAGCAGGAAACTCTGGATAAGGCCCAGCACCGCCAGCACGAACACCTTTGAGGCGATATACGGCAGCACTCCCAGGTTGACCAGACGTTCGCGCATGTAAATCGCGTTTTCTTTGGTGATTTCGCGGGCGGCGTTGATGGTGCCGAGCCAGACGCCCGACATCGCCAGCATGAACGAAACCTGCTGGGCTAACGAGGCCGGGTGGCCCTGCCCGAAGTCAAAGACCCCTCGACCCGCCACCAATCCCAGGATGATACCGATAATCGGGGCCTGTAAAACCAGGAACAGCAGGTTGACCCGGTCCCGGATAATCAGTTCGGTGTAGCGCCGGGTCAGAATCATGAACTGGTGAAAAGCCGAGGCTGCCGGCGAGCGCAACGGGCGCTGACCGGGTTGGACCGGGGGCGGATAGCCGGGCGCGCCGTAACCCTGGGCATAAGGCACCGGGGCCGGGTGCGAAGGCGGCGGGATACTTGTCTGCGGCTGGACGATATTCTCCTGGAAATAGGGCGATTGCCGGAACCGGGCTTCCCACTCGTCGGCGCTTGTCGGCGTTTCTTCCAGCTTGGTATAGATGTCGGGAAACTCGCGGACATCGAAGAATTCGAGGGCCTTCTGAGGTGTCCCGAAGAAACAGAGCTTGCCACCCCGCCCCAGGAAGACCACTTTGTCACAAACGTTGATGTTGGTGGTCGCGTGGGTCACCAGTATGACCGTGCGGCCCTGGTCGGCCAGGCGGCGCATCAGGTACATCAACCTTTTATCGAGGCCGGGGTCGAGGCCCGATGTCGGTTCGTCCAGGAACAGCAGGTTCGGTTTAGCGAGTAACTCGACCGCAATCGAGGTGCGTTTGCGCTGCCCGCCCGACAGCTTGAAGACCGGGACGTTCCGGCGTTGCAGCATATCCACGTCGGTCAGCACTTCCACCACGCGCTGCTCGATTTCGGCATCTGAGGTATCTTCCGGCAAGCGCAACTTCGCCACGTAATAGAGGGCTCGTTCGACCGGCAATTCCCGGTGGATGATGTCGTCCTGGGGCACGTAGCCGAGGTTGGTCCGGTAAATCGCGAAGTTCCGGTAATAATCATCCCCGTTGAAAAGGACCGCGCCTTCCCCGGCAGGTCGGAAGCCGTTGAGGGCGTCCATCAGGGTCGATTTACCCGCGCCGCTACCACCGACCAGGGCCACGAATTCCTTGGGCTGGATGGTCAGGGAAATGTCGTTTAGCAGCACCAGGCTGTTATTGTTGACCGCTTTGCGCAGGTGCATGGCGTCAATTCGCACCTTTTCGGCGGCGGCGTGCCCGATCATTCCTGGCTGGTAATTAAGCTGGTAGCTGGCAATCTGGATGGCGTCGCCCGGTTTGAGTTCGACCGGGCGGTGAGCCGTGACCCGTTCACCTCGCACATAGGTGCCGTTGCGACTGCCTAAATCCTCGATGGTGGCGTTATAACCCTGGCGGCGAATGACCGCGTGGTGAGCCGATACCGCCGGGTAGTCCAGCCGCATGAAGTTGTCGGGGGCGCGCCCAATCGTGATGGTCTGGATGGAAGGGTCGAGTTGCAGACTGATATTCTGGCTGATGGCGGGCCGGGCCGAGTCTTCGTAGGTCAGCGACACAAAGTTGCCATAGTTGTCACCGATACGAATGACATCGCCATCCACCAGCGTCCGTTCCTGGAAACGCTGGCCGTTAAACATCAGGCCGTTGGCCCCGCCCAGGTCATGCAACGAGTAACCGTTTGGGCCCCCTTTCAAGAGGGCGTGATTGCGGGAGACGGTCGCGATCGGGATTTGAATATCGTTCTCCGGGGCCCGGCCAATCCGAATTTCGGGCTGAATCAGGACGAACTCTTTGGCGATTTCAAGGTTGTTGTCGGTGTAGGCAATCTTTAGTAAAGGCGGCTTGGGTCCGATTACCATGGTGCCAAACCCGGCATCGGCGGCCATCTGGGATTGGGGCGAGGCGACTGCCGGGCTGGCATAATTATTGGGCGGCCCGGCTACAAAGCTCGGTTGGGCGGCGGGCTGGGCCGGATTGGCGTAGCCGTAAGGAGCCGGGGCGTTCGCCACCTGGGAGTAATTGGCCTGGGCGTTAACGTTCTGGACCGCGTTGTCGGCAGTCAGGACCAGCACGATGGCGGTGCCAAGCTGAATAGGCGCGTCCGGCAGCAGCGTGACTGCTCCCTGGACCGGGTAGCCGTTGACCACCGCCGGGTTGGCCTGGCTCAGATTTTCCAGCACCCAACCCTGGCCGTTATAGCTTACCTGAATGTGGCGGCGGGAGACCTGCGGGTGGTTTATCACCAGGCCGTTGCCCGGTTCCCGCCCCACCGTCACCGGCTCCCCACTAAGTTTTAATTCCTGGACCTGGCGGCCCTCCTGCAGGACCACCAGTTTAAACCCCGTAGACATAAGCTTTTCGTGTTATCCTATCTTGTAATAAATAGTAACCCTGGTTAAAAAATCCTACTTCTGTTTACACGAATAGAGACGCTAGAGCATTTTGCGCCTGAAAAGGCTTAATCAATAATTTCAATCAAATAATTGTTGCCGATATTGAGGCCGATGGATTGGGCCACCTGGGGCGGGTAAATATCTATCACCACGACATCCCCGGTTGAAGCATCAACAAAAGTAAAGCCCTGGACCCCATTCTGACCGGGGCCACCCTGGATAACTCCTTTGCCCTGGGCATCGGATTTAAAGAAATTGGCAATCTGGTCGCCGTTATCGGGACTGGCGAAATACTGCGCGTCATGCGGGTTGCGATTGAATTGCTGCTGGTAGGTGTCCATCTGGCTTTGTTTGACCGAATCGGGCACGCTAACGGACCGGGAGTTGGGGTAAATATGCAGCGAGGTGCGGTTGCTGACCGTCTTCCCACCGCCATTGTTGCCCGGTGTAGTGTTGCCGCCCGGCGAATTGCTTCCCAGCGCCACCGCTATAACGACCACAATCAAGACTACCACCAGGGCTACCCCGCCACCGATAAGGTACATATTATTGTTATTGCGGGGCCGGGCCGGGGGCTGGTTCAGGTAATAGCCCGGCCCTTGCGGGTTGTAGGCCTGGTTCGGGTTGGGCGGGTAAGGGTTCGGGTTGTAGGCCTGATTGGGTTGGGGCGGCTGGTAGGCGTTCGGATTATAGGGCTGGTTGGGCGGTTGGTAAGCGTTCTGGTTGTAATTCGGCGGGGGCGCGTTGTTGACCGGGTTCGGCTGCGCATTCAAATTCAAGTTCGCCAGGGGCGGCACGCTCACGACCTGCGTTTCGGCGCGCAAAGGGTCGTCGGCAGGTTTTTCCGGGGTCGCAGGCGGGTTAGCCGGGGGAGTTGAGGCGCCATGGAAAACTTCCGTGACCGGGAGGGCCGGTTTGGGTGGAGCGGGCGGTTGCGGTTGGGCCGGGACGCTGGCCGGACTGTTTTGCGAGGCCGTCTTCAGGCGCCGGGCAAATTCCAGGGCCGATTTAATCCGGTTGTGCGGGTTTTTCTCCATGGCCTGGGCGATAGCCTGGTCCAGTTCCGGCGGGTATATGAGACCGGGCGCGTTCGCCGAGAGCGGCGGGACCGGTGAATTGAGATGCTGCCCCATCAATTCGAACTGGTTGCCCTGGTAAGGGGTCTTGCCGGTAATTAACTGGTAGGCCAGCACGCCAAGCGCGTAGATGTCGCTGGCTCTCCCGGCCTGCCCGGTCCACTGTTCCGGGGCCATGTAAGGCGGTGTCCCGGAGGTGGTTGCCATCACCATCACCGATTTCTGGGAGCCGTTCAGGGCGGTCGCCAGGCCAAAGTCGGCCAGGAGCGGGCGACCCCAGCTATCAATCAAAATATTTTGCGGTTTAATATCGCGGTGGACCAACCCCTGGGTGTGGGCTTCGTCCAGGGCCGAGCCGATTTGTTCGAGCAAATTGATTACTTCCGGCAGCGGCATCTGGACCGGCGGTCGGGTCGGGTCGGGCTGAATCCGGCTTGCCAGCGAACCGCCCCCGGCCAGGTCGGTCACGATGTAGGCCAGGGTGGGGGTTACTTCGTAATCCAGCACGTGCAGGATGTTCGGGTGGTTAAAGCGGGCCATTACCCCGGCCTCCCGCCGCACATCCTCGCGGACTACCGCATCACCCAGGAATTCCGGGCTGATAATTTTAATGGCAACCCGTTTTGGCGGGACAAATTTGGTGTCTTCGGCTGCATAAACCTGCCCAAAAGCGCCTCTACCCAGAAATTGCTGGAGCCGGTAGCGATTTGAAATCAATTGATTCGGATTTAGCGCCGGAGTAGCTTCAAAATTCTGCATATTCTTTTGGACTTCCTTTGCGGTTGAGGTGACTTTTGCCTTTGGTTATTAACATTATAATATATAAAATCATTAAGCGTATTAATTCGACCTTGGATAATGACGCGTATTTTTTCATCTTTTGGCTACTTCCAGTGTATTCATTAAACCGATTCCGGTCAGTGACTTACTTCGCAAAATTCCGCTTTTTTTCGGATTTGGTTATTCTGAGGATTAAATTCCCCCTCAATAATTATTAACATCTCCATAATCACTCGTTAAAAACTCTTTGTTTTAATGGGGTTATGACAGATGAGCAAACACTTTTAGAAACGACCCTTCCCCCCTTACTGCCGCAAGAGCAGCCTGGGGAAGACCTTGTTTTCCCGGAAGCTTTGCGCGGGAAACGCATCTTGATAGCAACCGAGTCGCTTGGGCCGGTCAACGGGGTTAGCCGGGCGACCCTCAGTTTGATTGAATATCTCAACCGTCATGAAGTTCCGTTAGCGATATTGGCTCCCCGGTTCGAGACCAAAAACGGAAACAGTTTGCTCAACGCCGACGCCGCTGTCCGTCTGAAGGGCGTTCCCCTTCCCTACAATCCCGAACTCCAGGTAGTCTTTCCCTTCCGCCTGAGCAGGGTCTACCGCCAGACCTTCCAGCCCGATTTAATCTATCTTGCCAGTCCCGCTTCGCTGGGCGGCCAGATTCTGTGGCAACTGCGTGGTCGCCGTAACCCGCCGGTAGTGGTTAATTTCCAGACCGACCTGGCCGCCTACGCCCGCACCATCTTTCCGTTCGGGCTTAACCGCATTACCGGGTGGGCGGTGGATGGCATGCAAAGCCATCTTTTCCGCTACCCTGCCGTCCGCAAGGTCTTTTATCCTTCCAGCGCCTCCGGGTCTTACCTCGAAAAACTGGGGGTTTCCAGAGACAAACTGGTCAGGGTAGGGCGTGGTGTCAACACGACCCTGTTCAACCCTTCCAACCGCGACGAAGCCTGGCGGCAAGAACTGGCTCCCAACGGTGAAATCATCCTGGGATGTGTTTCGCGGATTAGCCTCGAAAAGGGGTTCGATTTCCTGGCCCAGGTTGCGCTCAAACTGGCCGCCGACAATTTCCCCTTCAAAATGTTGATTACCGGCGGAAACCGCAATCCCCTGGTCGAAAAGAATATTCGCAAGCTGTTTGGCGACCTGGACGGCCGCCAGGTTGTTTTCACAGGGCTTTTGCAGGGCCAACCGCTGGCGCGGGCCTATGCCACTGCGGACATTTTTGTCTATCCTTCCCTCACCGAGACTTTCGGGCAGGTTATCCAGGAAGCGATGGCAAGCGGTCTGCCGGTTATCGCTCGCAACCAGGGCGGGCCGGGCGACATTGTCCAGCCTGATAAGACCGGCTACCTGATACCGCCGGACGACCTGGACGGATTCGTAGCGGCTATCAAAAAACTGGCCTCGCAGCCCCAACTGCAAAAAGAGTTCAGCGAAAAGGCGCGGCAACTGGCCTGCCAGGCCACCTGGGAAAACGTCAATAACCAGATTGCCCGGCATTTTAGCGAGGCCCTCGAAGATTAAGACTCCCGGTTCGTGCGCCTTTGCGCCCCGTCCCGCGCCCGAGGATGGTGGACCGGAAAGCAATTTTAGACAATCTCCGTCCTCTCAACCTAACTCTCAAGAGCCGCACCTACGACTGGTAGGTGCGGCCTTCATTTTATTTGCGAATATATTAAATTGATTGAACCTCTAACGCCTAATAAAAATGTTAATAACCCATATTTAACTTACTCTTAAAAAGACCTTAGAGAATTGTTAACATAACTACTTTACAATAAATTAAAACATTTTTGGAATTATCAATAAATACGAGTTCCTGGAATGACGAAAATATTAGTCATAGATGATGAAGAGAATATCGTGCAGACATTACGTTATAACCTCCTGCGGGAAGGCTATGTCGTCAGCATCTGCACCGATGGGCGGCAGGGCCTGGCCTTATTCAAGCAGGAGACCTTCGACCTGGTCATTCTCGATTTAATGTTGCCCGGCATTAGCGGCCTCGATATATACCGCTATATGCGCAACTCGCCGGTCCCGGTGCTGATTTTGAGCGCCCTGGAAAAACAGGTTGCCAGCGTGGCCGGTACGGACATGGCCCTCGAAAACTATATGACCAAACCATTCAACTTGCGCGAGTTACTTGGGCAGGTCCGCAGCCTGATAAATCGCCCTGGCCGGGTCGTTTAGACCCTGCCAAATGCCATTAATTCGTCCGAAAAGGACCTGAAATTGAGTTCTTTAGCCTATAACAAACTCTTAACAACCTTTATCAGCTTGATAATAACTCCTTAAACCTTTCTTTAAATTATTAAGGTATGCTGGTTTAAGTGAGGTGTTGAATACTTACCCATTCGAATCTGGAGGAGTGTAATGCTCGCACATACCCAGGTACAAGGTTCAGAGAAAGTTTTCGACCAGCCCCGCCCGCGCTGGGAAAAATTAGCTCGTTTCGTCACGCATATTACAGCCCCACCGGTCCTGGCAATACCGGGCTTTTTTTTGCTAGGTAGTATTGCCCAGGCCCGCCATCCCATCCCCGAAGGAATAAGCGGTCTTCTCATTACGGCTCTACTTTTCGGGGTGCTGGGCCCAATTTTACTGGTAGCGATTTTGCGGCTCTTTAACCTGATTGGCGACATCCATATCAGGCGTCAGAACCAGCGTACCCTGCCTTTCCTGCTGTGTATTGCCAGCTTTGCGGCGGGGGCCCTGGTAATGTGGAGTCTGTTCGGCTGGCACGTGCTGACCGCGCTCCTGGCCTGCTACGCCATGAACACTCTGTTCGTAATGCTTATCAATTTCAAGTGGAAAATCAGCGTGCATGCGACCGGGTTGGGCGGGCCGATTGCGGCCTTCTGCCTGGTGATTAGCTGGACGGTGCTGCCGGTAATGCTGGCCCTGCTGGCCCTGGTCTGCTGGGCCAGGGTCTATCTGCGGGCTCACAGCATCGGGCAGGTGCTGGCTGGGAGTTGCCTGGGCTTCGCCCTGACCTGGCTCTTTTTCCGTTTTTTACAGGTCCCGGTCTAACCAAATTAAATCCTGGCAGAGATATTTATAAAAAAATGATTTCGCGTGACATTATAGGTACAAGACAAAAGGGGCGTAATCGCCTGAAGAAACTCAAGACGGGGATTTTCCCGTTTAATCCGGCTATTTCTGTTCTTAATAACGTAGGGTCGCTCTAACCGGCGACCTTTTTTCTTGTTCTTTGCCTGTCCGAACCCGTCAACCGGCATAAATCAACTAAATTTGGGGTTATTCAGAATAATCTAAACAAATAATTATGAAAAGTATCAAAGGAGAGAAGTAAATGCGGTTTATTTTGTTAGGGGATTTGCATTACTCGGTCTACCAGGGAGAAAATTCTAAAGAAAATTACGCGGCGTTGCGGGAAGAATTTTTTGACCGTCTGTTTCAAACGGTCCGGGCTGTCCGGGCCGATGTTGTAATCGCTATCGGCGACACGACCGATAACGGCCTCCCCGAAGAATTTGCCGGGTTGCACGCCTGCGCGGCCCGTAACGAGGTCGATTTTATCACTGTAAACGGCAACCACGACGTGCTGACACTAACCAAACCGGAATTAAGTTTTTATACCGGCAACCGCTTTCCCTACTACACCCGTTATTTTAACCCGGTCACAGGCCAGAGCGATGTTACCGACCCCCAGGCGGCCCGGTTCTTAATCCTCGATACCCCCAAAGAGCGCAACCCTAAAGACCACGGCGGTTATGTAGGGCCGGAGCAACTGGCCTGGCTGACTAACCAGCTAATCGAAAGCGGCGACAAACCGCTTTTTGCCTTCGGGCATCACCCGGTAGGCTGGGCGACCCGCTACGCCAATTTCCCGATGCTCAATATCGACAATTCGAAAGAGGTCTGGCGGGCGTTTGCCACCAGGCGGAAGGGCAACAGTTTCTATTTTTGCGGTCATAACCACGCCAACAGCGTCACCCGCCGGGGCAACTGGCATTTCATCCAGACCGCCGCGCCCCTGCGTACCGCCGATTTCCGCCTGGTCGAGTTTACTCCCGGCAAGGTCCATATGCGGACGGTACCGCTCCTGGGTGGGGCGGCCACGGCCCGCCTCGGCAATCAACTGGCCGATGCCCTCGGTGACTTCAGCCATTTCCCGGCCAGGGGGTTTTCCAGGGACCGCGAGTTGGTAGTGCCGTTGGGTTCTTCCTTCGCCATCCCGGAAGGTGTTGTCGCCAAAGGTTAGACTTTGTAGGGTGTTGAAAAATTTTGAGCGGGAATACCTATTCCCTGGAAAGGCGTGACAATTCCTCAGGCCCTCGCAATGACCTAGTTCAAAAGATAGAAAACTTCCGTGGTTAAAAGGTTGGGGTCTTCCTGCCAGTCGCCGTAGATTTCCCAGTTGAGGCTGGTCAGGGCAATACCCTGGTCCCTGGCCCAGGTCATAACAGCCGTATGCGCCTGGCCTATCCGGTCATACTGGCCGGTATGAATGGTCATGGCGGCCCGGCCTTCGGGGGTAGCCGAGCAGATTACTTCGCCCTTGCCCTCGAAAGGCCCGGCTACCTGCACCCCAATTTCAATATCGAACTCGTTCCCAGGGTTTCTTACCCGGTCGGTTTTGTAGACAAACACGTTATGCCCGGCTTTTTCGAGGCCGGCGTTCTTGATAAACGGGTAAATTTTATTTTCGGCCAGGATTTGCCGGATGGTTGCGCCCAGAGTTTGCCGGGTAACCGTCGCCCCCACCGCCGCCAGGTAAGTCGCTTTGACCTCAGTCAGGCTTACAGGGTAATCCATAGTTATTCTCCTTGACAGGTGCCCTTAAAGCTTTTAAGGAGGGGTGTTCCGCTTGCCCTTTCGGACCTGTGGGAAAAACCTTATTTTTCGTCCAATTATCTTGTTATCTTTTTTGAAAAAATTTGGAGCCTGTTGTCCGAGCTTGAATTTTTACTCCTAACAAATTGCCATTTCCTTATCCGCACTTAAATACAAAAGAAATAAAAAAGGCTCAATTTTGAAGGTTGAGCCTTTTTGTTATGACAGGCTAGGTTGAAAGAAAGTTTTCGCCCGACTGTAAAAAAATAAAGACAAACCCGGCCCCACACGACAGCGGGCAGGGCGGGGTTTGTCAGGGAGAATTTACTCGGTCAGGCTGTCGCGAAGATATTCGATTTCTTCCTCGTTAAAGCCAAGGCCCGCGATGTACTGGCGCGCCCCGCCGAACTTGCTATCGAGGTATTCGAGGGTTTCGAGCATCATTTCCGGCTCGGAAGCCAGCAACTTTTCGTACCCTGCCAGGTCGGCATCCGGTCGGCCCTGCTGCCACTGCTGCCGGAACGTATCAAACAGGGGGCTCAGGTATTCGGTGCTGAGGGCGTAATCTTCGGCGATAGTCTGGTTCGGCACTTGCGCCAGGCCCAGCAAGAGGGCGATTACCATCCCGGTGCGGTCTTTTCCGGCGGTGCAATGGACCAGGGCCGGGAAACTGCCGGGAATTAGCAGGGCGTCAAAAACTAATCTGAACTGAGCCGCGCCGCTATCGAGCATGGTTTTATATAAATTTACCAGGCTGGGCAGTTCACGGGCCTGGCTTTCATCTTCTACCAGCGAAACATTAAGGTAAGTTACCGCCGAGGAGTTCGCAAAGACGTTGGGCGAAGTTTCGAGTTCCGCCGGGCGGCGCAGGTCAATAATCGTCCGCAGGGAGTAGCCGAGCAGTTTGGCCTGGCTGTGTGCGGGCAATCTGTGCAGGCCGTCGGCGCGGAAGATGGTGCCCCAGCGGGTCGTCCGGCCATCCAGGGTGGCGTAACCGCCGATGTCACGCAAGTTATAGCAACCTTCCAGTTCAATCCGGCGGGCCGGGGTTTCGGTTTGGCTCATGGTATTTGGTATGTCTTTCATTTAGGCCGGTCCGGTCCAATTTTGCGAATGACCGGACCGGCAAGTTTGATTTAAGGCGAATTCCGGTTGGTGTTAGGCTACACCAGTCAGGCTGCGAGTTTCAAGATACTCGCGAATGGCCTCTTTGCAGGTAAAGGGCAGCACCCGGCTCGACCGGACCACTTCCGGCAGAAGCTTCCAGCCCAGGCCACCCTCAGCGGCCAGTTCCGAGGTGATAAGCTTGTAGACCTTCTCGTCCTCAAGCTGCCCGGCCCGGACCCGGCCCTGGCCGGCCACCCACAGCGGCAGACCCTGGGCGTAGAAGACCAGCGAAGACTGAAATTCTAGCAGTTTTTTCAGGTCCGCCCCGCCGATCTTGACTTCCACCAGGTGTTCGATGTTAGGGTAGACCTCGCTCAGTTCGGCCAGGTTCATTTCGGTGGCGGTCTTCGGCAGCGAGCCAAGCACGTAGAGGATAGGTACGATAGCCAGGCTGGACGGGTCCACTTCGGCGTTCTGCCCCAGGGCCTGGGCCAGCAAAACCGCCTCGCGGTCACGGCTGAAATGCCAGTCGCCGTAGCCGACGCTCAGGCCGTCTTCGCCCAGGTCGCTCACTTCGGGTAAAGCCAGTTTCAAATCGAGCAAGGGCTGGAAACTCGCCGCCAGGCTTTCGCGCAGGGTCAGTACTTCTCCGTCTTCGTCAATCGTGGCGTCCTGGCGGATTAACCCGGCCCGGATGGCGAGGCCGTTCGCCCCGGCCTGGGCGATTTTGATTTCGGTCATATTTTCGCCAAAAGCGCCCGCGTTGCACAGGATGATGCCGTTGACCACCGGGGCCGGGGTCAGGGCGTCATGGGTGTGGCCGCCCAGGATGACCGAGACTTTAGACCCGGCCAGTTCGGGGGCAATATCGAGGTCGCCGGTACCGTGACCGTGGAAACCGAGGTGCGAAATAATGATGATGGTGTCAACCAGGGGTTCGAGGGCTTTAATGGTGGTTTTGAGGCTTTCGGTGGGGTCGGTCAGGGTCATCCCGGCCAGCATCCGGCTCGGCACCAGGTGCAGGGTATCGGGCGTGGTGACCCCGGTCAGGCCGACCCGCCACCCGGCCAGTTCGGCGATATAGGCCGGGCGGACTCTTTCCTGGAAGCTCGTTTCTTCGAAATGCAAGTTAGCCGCCACGAACGGATAACCACCCTGGAAAAGTTCGGCCAGCCCTTCCAGGCCGTGTTCCATGTCGTGGTTGCCAATCGCGGCCAGGTCGTAGCCCGCCGCCCCTCGCAATCGTCCGGTCGTGCTGGCCCCCTGGGCGTCCCACCAGGTGCCGGAACCAAAGACCGAGTCCCCGGCATCCAGGGCCAGGGTCGGCCCGGCGGCCTTTTTGGACTTAATCGTGGTGGCAATCCGGGTAATCCCGCCCAGAACTTCCCCGGTGTGGGAGTTGGGGCGGCCCGTTACGGACGAGTGAAAATCGTTGGTATGCAGCACCGTAATTTCCGGTTTGGTGGCAGTCTCGGCCCGCTCGGTCAGTTCCGCCAGGGGTACAAGCTGGGCGTCTTCCCATTTCAAAGGCACTAACCGGAGCGAGGTTTCAATTTGAGTAGTCACGAGTTTAAACTCCTTTTGGTGTGAGTTTTATGAGCTTTTAGTGAAGGCCGGAGCGGACGAAAGCGTCCATAATCTGGCGTTGGGCCAATATGTACAGGACCAGGATAGGTAGGAAAGACATGGTTGCCGCCGCCATCAGCGGACCCCATTCGTTGCCTTCCGCCTGTAAAAAGAGTTGCAGACCGACTTGCAGGACCGCGTCGTTATATTTTTTGACCACCAGGAGCGGCCAGAAATATTCGTTCCAGGTCTGGATGAACATCAGGATGGCGAATGCCGTCAGGGCCGCCCTTCTGTTGGGCAGGACGATGCTCCAGAGGGTCCGAAAGGCCCCGGCCCCGTCAATCACCGCCGCGTCGTAGAGTTCTTTCGGGAACGAACGGAAGTGCTGGCGCAGGTAGAAGACCCCGAAGCCGCTGGCAAGCTGGGGAATGGTCAGGCCCGCCAGGCTGTTGAGCCAGCCCAGTTTTGCCAGTAACAGGTAGTTAGGGATAATTGTGATTTGCCCCGGTACAATCAGAGTGCCGATAAAGAGCAAAAAGAGGATATTTTTGCCTTTAAACTCCCAACGCGAAAAGCCATAAGCCGCCAGGACCGAAATCGCCAGCACCCCCAGCGTTACGGTTAGGGCGAACGCAAAGGTGTTGAGCATCATTCTTACAAAAGGAATAGCCGTGTAAACGTAGCCGTAGTTATCGGTCGTCGGGTGTTGCGGGATGACGTCCAGGGTATAAATCTCGTTGGCCTGTTTAAACGAAGTAATGACGGCCCAGACCAGCGGAAAAATCACGAACAGGCTCAGCAAAATTAACACCAGGTGGATGAGCCAGTTCCACTGGCCGATTCGGGCCGGTTTGAGCCGGGCCGGGGCTTCCAGAGTCAGATTAGCTCTCATAGTGAGCCTTTCTATCGGTGTAGCGTACGGCGATAAAGGTGCCGAGGCCCAGCACGATGAAAATCATCACGGCGGCAGCCGAAGCCTGGCCGATATTGAAATACGAGAAACCGAACTGGTAGAGAATGTAGAAAACGCTGGTCGTGGTATTCTGCGGCCCGCCCTGGGTCAGCACGTTAACCGTCCCAAAGACCCACTGCCCGGCGTACAGGATGGTATAGATAACCAGGAAGTAAAAGGTCGGCGTAATGAGCGGGAAGGTGATATGCCGGATTATATCCCATTCGGTCGCGCCGTCCAACCGGGCCGCTTCCATGTATTCGCGGTCCACCCCGACAATCGCCGCCAGGAACAGCAGCAGGTTAAAGCCGAAGACCTTCCAGGTCGTAATCAGCACGACCATCCAGATTGCCAGGTTGGAGTCGCCCATCCAGTTGATGCTATCCACTCCGAAAAGAAAATTCAAAACCTTGTTCAGCACACCCTGGATGGGGTTGAGAATCCAGAGCCAGATGACCGAAACGACTACCGGGGCCATAATTACCGGCGTAAACAGGACCGAGCGGTAAAAGGTCTGCATCGGCCCCTTGATTTTCGAGAGCAAAATCGCGATGCCGAGCGGTATAAAGACCGTCAGGGGAATCAGGCCGACAATATAGAGGCCGGTATTGACGATAGATTGCTGAAACTCCGGCAGGTTTACCACGGCCACGTAATTGTCCAGGCCGACAAATTTATCCACGCCCTTGGTCAGGTTCCCGCTGTTAAAACTGTACCAGAAGGTCAAAATCAGCGGATAATAGACCCAGATTATCAGCAGGACGAGGCCCGGCAAAATGAAAAAGTAGGGTGTCAGGGAGCCTTTTCGGAAAAAGGCTCTAACCCCGCTAGGCGCCTTTTTTTCTTCCCCTTCCGAGGGTCCCGGCTGGTTAGCGGGATGTTTTTCCAGACTGCCTTGCGGCGATTTCTCGGGCAGGGTCGCCGGGGTCCGGTCGGGAGAGGTGGTGGTTATTAAATGAGTATCCAAACGCGAAAACTCCTTGTAACTACTGGGGCGAAGCCGTCACCGGGTGCCCGGTCCGGCCTCGCCCGTAAGCGCGTTTTACCGCTACGCTATCTCACCTTACTTGGTCTGAAGCAACTGCGTGACCCGCTGGGCGGCAGCGTCCAGGGTTTTTTGGGGGTCTTGCCCGTTGTAAACCACGTCCTGGGCAGCCTGGGTAAAGATTTGCAGGGCCTGGCTTGAGTTAGCACCCGGCCAGGAAACCCAGGTTTCCAGGTTGGACAACTGCTTCAGGGTCGGCATCAGGCGCGGGTCTTTGTCGAAGAAAGGCTTCAAATAGTTCGGGTCGTCCACCACGTCGTCGCGGAGGGGCAGGTAGCCCATTACGCTGGTGATGATGGTGTTGCCCCGCTGTGAGGCGGCGAACTTGATAAACTCCCAGGCGGCCCGTTGTTTGAGCGGGTCTTTGCTCATCATGTAGAGACCGCTACCGGAATTGACCGGGCGGACCGGTTTGGTTCCAAAGGAGGGTTCGCCGGTCGTCCGCAGGTCGAATTTACCGTTAGAAGCGCCGATTAGCGAGGGGAGCAACACGGTGCTGTTCAGGTACATCGCCAGGTTGCCGTTGCTCATCGCGGCGATGGCATCATTGGTGCCGACCTTGGGCTGCAACCCTTCATTGACAAAACCCTGCCACATCTTGAAGAACTCGACCGCCGGGGCCTCGTTAAAGGTCGCTTTGGTCTTGTCGGCGGAAAGGGTCGTGCCGCCGTTCGAGTTGATGTAGGACTGCATCAGCCAGTCACCGCCGCCGGGGAAGGTATCCATAGCGATACCGTACTTGCCGGTCTTGTCCTTGATTTGTTTGGCGTACTGGTGGACTTCGTCCCAGGTTGTCGGCGGTTTGTTGGGGTCGAGGCCCGCCGCTTTGAAAATATCGGCGTTGTAGAACAGGGTCGGAGTGCTGAAGGTGTATGACCCGGCGTAAAGGTTGCTGTTGTATACACCCAGTTTGAGGGCCTGGGGCAAAATATGTCTGGTATAGTCGTCAAACTCGGCCTTCGGGGCGATTTTGTTAATAGGCTGGAGCGGCAGGTTGTTGACGGCGTAGTCAATGTTGGAAAGCCCCAACTGGGCCAGGTCTGGCGGGTTCCCGGCGGCAGCGTCCGCCACAATTGTCGACAAAAGGTCGGGGATACCTACGTTACGGCCAACTACCTTGATGTTGGGAAACTTGGCCTGGAACTCGTCAATCAACTGTTGCACTCCTTTACCACCCAGGCCGGGTGTGCCAAAGTTGTAGCTGACGAAGGAAATCGAAACAGTCTGGTCAGCCGGGATTTGGGGCAATTGGGCGTCCGGGTTGCCCTGGACGAGGCCAGCGGTCGCTCCGCCACCGGAGGTAGTCTGGGCGGCCTGGTTGGTCGGGGTCGCGTCCCCGCAGGCCACCAGCACCGCCAGACCTAACACCAGGGCCAGCAGGGCCGAAATACGGCGCAATAACATCGCTATAATCTCCTGTTTGCTTGGCTTATGTCCGGGCTACTTCTTGTTGATAAGGTCGGTCACGCGTCCAGCCGCCGTATCGAGCGTCTTCTGGGGGTCCTGGCCGCTGTAGACCACGTCCGAAACCGCCTGCATAAAGATGGTTACGGCCTGGACCGAGTCGCCCGGCCACGACACCCAGGTTTCCAGGCTGGACAACTGTTTGATAGTCGGGAGCATACGCGGGTCTTTATCGAGAACCGGTTTCAGGAAGTTGGGGTCGTTTACCACGTCATCGCGGAGCGGCAGGTAGCCGATGGTGCCGGTGATGATGGTATAGCCCCGCTGCGAGGACACGAATTTCAGGAATTCCCACGCGGCACGCTGTTTTAAGGGGTCTTTGCTGAACATAAAGAGGGCGCTACCGGAGTTGACCGGGTGGACCTGTTTGGTGCCAAAGCTTGGCTCGGCGGCAGTGCGTAAATCCCATTTGCCTTGCGCGCCGTTAACCAGGCTGGGCAAGAGAGCGGTGGTGTTAACCATCATCGCCAGGTTGCCGTTAACCATCAAAGGCACCGCGTCGGCGGCGCTCAGTTTAGGGTGAGCCCCCTGCTTGACCAGGTTTTGCCACATCGTAACCGCTTCCACGGCAGGCGCTTCGTTAAAGGTCGCCTTCTTGTGGTCCGCTGAAATAGTGGTGCCGCCGTTGGAGTTGATTAACGACTGGACCAACCAGTCAAAGGTGTCGGGCAGACCGTTGATGACAACGCCTTCCTTGCCGGTTTTCTGCTTGATTTGCAGGGCATCCTTCAGAACTTCATCCCAGGTGGCCGGTGGGTTTTCGGGGTCGAGCCCGGCAGCCTTGAAAATGTCGGCGTTGTAGAACAGGGTCGGGGTGCTGAAGGTGTAGGGCGAGCCGTAGAGGCTATCGCCATAGACACCGAGTTTGAGCGCCTGGGGTAGGATGTGCTTGGTAAAATCTTCGTACTCGGCTCTGGGCACGATTTTGTTAATGGCCTGGACCGGCAGGTTGTTAGCCACGTAATCGAGGTTGTTCAAGACAATCTGGGCCACGTCCGGCGGGTCTCCGGCGGCGGATTCGGCCACAATCGTTTTAAGCATGTCCGGCGAAGGGACGTTGCGGGCGTCAATTTTGATGTTGGGGTATTTGGCCTGGAATTCATCAATTAACTGCTGGGTACCTTTACCGCCCAGGCCGGTCGTACCGTAGTTATAGCTGGAAAATCTGATGGTGACGGTCTGGCCTGCCGGAATCTGGGGCAGGGTGGCGTCTGTGGCAGGAGCGGCCAGGGTAGATGTCGCGGCGGAAGTGGTCAAGGCCGCTCCGGTGCTTTGAGTAGTCGTGGTGGCTGCCGTAGTCGCCGCCGCAGTGGTGGCTGCCGGGGCCGCGGTGGTCGCCGCTGCCGTTGTTACAGCCTGGGGAGTTGCCGTATTGTCGCCACAAGCCACCAGTAAAAGGGCCAGGATGCCCATTGCTAACCACGCCCTTACAAGTCGCTGAAACATAATTCCTCCCATACAGAGAATTAAAAGGTAATCAAAATTGGCTAGTGAAATGTTTATAAGAAAGAACAAAAATGGTTCAGGCACACGGTGCTGGCATCTGGTGCTGGCACCCTTCGTTTCGCTCAATATCCTTTGCCTGGTCCGGCCATTTTTGGCTAACCCGAATAGACCCTGGCCTACACCTGGGCCAGGCCGGTTAAAAACTAAAGCGGTGAGAAGCAACGGAGCAATTACAGGCCAGGCAGCGCTGACGACCTGCACACCAAACGAGTTTCTTTACCTTAAGCAGTTAAATTCGTTAGTGAATTCTAAGGGCCAGTATAGCCAGCCTTTATTTTTATAGAATTAATCGGGAGTTAACAGAATGTTAATTGTGAAATAATTTCACTTAATAAATGTTAAACCATTAAATAATGAAATAATTTCACTATTGACAACCTGACCGGGCTTTGTTAGCATTGGATATTAACCGGAAAATTGGTTCCGAGTTACTCCTGATAATTTTATTTTTGACTTTTCTAAAAGGATAATTTAATAAATGACCGGCTCTGAAGCAAACTCCACCAATACCTCCCAGCTAACCGACAAAGTTTTTAATGGAGCCGACACCGTTCGCAAAACCGTTTCGCCGGGTGAGGACCGCGCCGAGCTTGCCAACCTCACCACCAGCCTTTTACAACGGTTGCGCCGTAACCAGAAATTGCTCTCCCCGGCGGAAACCCAGATAAGCGATTTTATCCTGCGCCAGCCCCAGTCTGCCCTGGCCCTCACGATTGATAATCTGGCGCGGGAAATCGGGGTCAGCCTGGGTACCATTTCCAATTTCTGCCAGACCCTGGGCTACAAGGGTTTCAAAGAGTTTAAGTTAGACCTGGCGGCGGAACTAAAAACGCCCCACCGGCTCGACCAATCCGTGATTACGGAGGGGGATAGCCTCGAAGAAATTGCCAATAAGACCACCAGCGCCAACGTGGACGCCTTGCTGACCACTCACCGCAACCTCGATAAAGATGCCCTCGAAAGGGCGGTCCGGGCTATCCGCGAGGCCAAACGCATCACTATCTTTGGTTTTGGGGTTTCCTCGGTGGTCGGGTATGACGCCTATAACCGCTTTTTAAGCATGGGTCTGTGGGTCAACTGGGTGCCTGATATTGCCCACATGGCCGCGACCGCCACCCTTTTGAAGAAGGGGGATGTCGCCCTGGTCTTTACCTATACCGGGGAAAACAACCTGATTGTGAATTGCCTGCAACAGGCCCGCCAGAACGGCGCGACTACCCTGGTGATTACCGGTAACCGCCATTCCCCGACGGCCCAGGAAGCCGATATAATGCTGCTGGTCTATCCCCGTGAACCGACCGCTTTTCTCAGTAATTTGTATGTCTCCTCCCGCACGGCCATGGAAGGCATGCTCGACATGCTCTACCTGGGGACGCTCTTTTCTTCCGACCAGACCATGGAGAAACTCGACGAAGTCAGCGAAGCGATAGGCGAGCTCAGCGCCCACCTCCAAAAGCCGCTTTAGTAAAAGTTTTACACCAGGTGTAAATTCATGATTAATTAAATTAACCAACCAGCCTTTTCAAAGAAAACCTGAAAAGAGGGAAGAATAGTTTTGTGCCCTGGGCACAAAACTATTCTTCCCTAATTTATCCCCTTCCCACAGGCTGGGGAATTCCTTGTCAGGGAATAACAAAGTAAAAAATCCGATTTAAGCGGACATTTTTAAACCAGGGGAGTATACTCTAACCCTGTTTTGTTTTCTGCTCAAAAATTAATAAGGTTTTACGCGGTAATTGAAAAGGAGATTATTCGAATGGACCAGACCCGACAGGTGACGATGGCCCGGCACGGTGTCGTGAGTGCCCCCCATTACCTGGCTTCCCAGGCCGGAACCCGCCTGATGATGGCCGGGGGAAACGCGGTGGATGCCGCCCTGGCCGCCAACGCGGTTTTGAACGTGGTTTATCCTTTTGTGAACGGCACCGGCGGTGACATTTTCGTACTGCTCTACGACAAGAAAAGCGACGGTCTCTACGCTTTTAACGGAAGCGGGCGCGCCCCCGCCGCCGCCACCCCCGACTGGTTTAAGGCTAACGGCCATACCAAAATGCCCCAGCGCGGGATTCTTTCGGTCAGCGTGCCAGGCGTGGTGGACGGCTGGCAGCAAATCTCGGAAAGGTTCGGACGGCTCGGTCTGGCTAAATCGCTAGAACCTGCCATCACCTACGCTTCGGAAGGTTTCGGGGTCGGGCACACCCTGAGCGACAGCATCAAAACCCTGCTCAAACAGGACTGGATTCACTCGTCCTGGCGGGACGTTTACGCGCCGGGCGGGGCCGCCCCGGAACCGGGTGACATCCTGAAACTGCCCGAACTGGCCCGCTCGCTGCGTTTGATTGCTGAACAGGGCCGCGACGTTTTCTATAAAGGCGAAATTGGCCGGGCCCTGGTCGAATTCTCCGAGAAACTGGGCGGGCTTTTTACCCTGGAAGACCTGGCCGAGCATACCGGGGAATGGGTTGAACCGCTTTCCATCGACTATCACGGCTACCGCATCTACGAGTTACCGCCCAATACCCACGGCATTACCGCCCTGCAAATGATAAAGCTGCTCGAAAAGTTCAACCTGAATGGCGACCCCTACAGCCCCGAAAATATTCATCTCCTGGTCGAGGCTAAAAAGCTGGCTTTTGCCGACCGCGATGCTTACCTGACCGACCCGAAACACATGAAGGTCGAACCCGCCAGTCTTATAGACGAGGCTTACCTCGAACTTCGCCGCCAGCTAATCCAACCCGGCAAAGCCCTCGAAACCATCGTGCCCGGCAAGACGACCGGCGATACCATTTACCTGTGTGCCGCTGACGGGGAAGGCAACGCCGTTTCGCTCATCCAGAGCAATTACATGGGGGTCGGGTCCGGCCTGGTAGTGCCCGGTTACGGTATCGAACTGCAAAACCGGGGCGCTTACTTCTCCATCGATCCTTCCCACGCTAACGTAATCGCCCCGCGCAAACGGACCATGCACACCCTGATTCCTTCGATGGCGACCCTCAATGACCGCCCGGCGATTGTTTTTGGCAGCATGGGCGGGGATGCCCAGCCTCAAATTCACCAGCAGGTCTATACCAACCTGATTGATTACGGCATGAATATCCAGGCGGCTATCGACTCGCCGCGCTGGGTCCACGGCAAGGGCTTCCCCACCGACCCCTATGAAGTCCTCAATATGGAAACCCGCTTCCCGGCCTACACCTTCGAGGGCCTGGAGCGACTGGGTCAGCGGCCCCGTCCGACCCTCTCTTTTGACCGGATGATGGGGTACGCCCAGGGCATCGTCATCAACCAGGCCAACGGTCTATTGATGGGCGGCTCCGACCCCCGCGCCGATAGCGCCTCTATCGGCTGGTAAGCTTATATAAGTAAATTAAAACCGCCCTTAGAACCGGGTTATCGGCTCTAAGGGCGGTCTTTTGTTAAGAGAAAACGAAATTATTCGGCTGGTTTGGCCGCCTTCAAGACCCGTTTGAGGATTTTGCCCGTCGCATTCTTGGGCAAATCATCCATGAACTCGTAGATACGGGGGTACTTGTTAGAAGCGATACGCTCCCGGCAATAAGCCCGCAGGTCGTCCTCGGTGGCGGTTTGGCCCGGTTTGAGGACAACAACCGCCTTTACTTCCTCGCCGAGAGCCTGGTCCGGCACGCCAATCACGGCGCATTCCGCGATGGCCGGGTGGCCGTACAGCACTTCCTCAACCTCGCGGGGATAGACGTTGTAACCGCCCCGGATTATCAGGTCTTTCACCCGGTCCACGATGTAAAAATAGCCATCCTCGTCCATACGGGCCACATCCCCGCTATGGAACCAACCGCCCCGCATCACCTCGGCGGTTGCTTCCGGTCGTTTGAGATAGCCCTTCATGACATTGTGGCCCCGGATGAGCAGTTCGCCTGCTTCCCCGACCGGCAATTCTTTGTCGAACTCGTCCACCACTTTCATCTCGACGCCCCAGAGCGGTTCACCAATCGAGCCGGGCTTGGTCGGTTTGAACGCCACGTTGAACGAAGCGACCGGCGAGGTTTCCGATAAACCATAGCCTTCCAGGATTTTCACCCCGGTCTCGCGCTCCCATGCGCTAAGCACTTCCACCGGGATAGCCGAGCCGCCGCTGGTGCATTTGTTGATGCTCGAAAGGTCGTATTTCTTGCGGTCGGGGTGGTTCAACAAATAGAAATACATCGTCGGCACGCCCGAAAAAGCCGTTACTTTGTCGCGCTGGATAATCTCGAAAGCTTTCACCGGGTCGAAACGGGCTATCAGGGTCAGGGTTGCCGCCGCGCCGATTGCCACGTTCATGACCGCGCTCTGCCCGTAGGAGTGAAAGAGCGGCAGGGCCATCAGGGTCACGTCGTTTTCGTTGTAATCCAGCCCCAGGTTCTTAAGCGAACACCAGGCGTTAAAGAACATGTTGAAATGGGTGAGTTCCGCCCCCTTTGGCCGTCCCGTGGTGCCGCTCGTATAGAGAATGACGGCGGTATCGTCGGGCATGGTCTGGGTCAGGATGGGGTCGGGTTTGCCCTGGGCCATAAAGGCGTCCAACCCGGTCGCGCCGTTCACCGGGGGTAAATTCTTGGAGCCGGGCGCGTTGACGACCACCAGGGTTTTGCAGGTCGGGTTTTCCCGGTAGCCGCCTGCCGCCGCTTCCAAAAAGCCTTCCCAGGCCACCAGGATAACCGAGTCGCTATCTTCGAGGTGGTAGGCTACTTCCGGGGCTTTTAACAACACGTTCAATGGCACCACCACGCCCCCGGCTTTGAGAATGCCGTAGTAGACCACCAGAAACTGGGGGATATTCGGCAGCATCATGGCTACCTTCTGGCCCTGTTCGAGCCCATTATTGAGCAGGGCGTTCGCAAACATATTGGAAGCTGCGTGAAGTTGTCCGTAGGACATTTTGAAGTCGTCGAAGATTATTGCGGTATTGGTCGGATGCCGCTTTACGCTTTCTGTTAGCAACGTCGCTAAATTCAGACTCATCGCCCTTCATCCTTTCTACAAATATTAGCTTGTGGATTTATTTAAGCTGGTAACCTGACTGATAAAACTTTTACGTATTAAATCCGGTTAAGTGAGTTCATTTTACTAGCTTGTTTCCGCGCACGCAAATCTATATTCAATTTTACCGCCTTTTAGTGAATCTTGTTTCAAATAAAAACCAGCCTCTCTAAATTCTGAAGCTGGTTTGAGCTTTTGTTAGATTGTTGATTTTCTTCCGATTAGTGGGACCGGGTCAATTCTTTCATTTCAACATCGCTACCGGGGTTTGCACCCGTCTCACCATGAACGGGTATCATCAGGACGGGCAGGTGGCTCTGGCGCATTACCGCCGCCGCTGTGCTGCCGCTTAAAAACCAACCCAGTTCGCTGGGGGCGTGGGTCGCCATAACGATAGCGTCCGCTGAATTCTGGCAGGCGTAGCTCACGATTTGCTCGGCAATATCACCTTTCCGTATGCCGATAACCGCGCTCAGCCCTTTTTCGTTCACCTGCCGCCGGATGTCACCAAGATAGGTTACGGGGGCCAGTTCGTCGTCCGGGCTCACCTCGTAATAGTGGGTTTCCGTGTAACCCATCCCGGCCAGGTCGCCATAATAAAATTGGGTATCTTCGCCGCGCACGTTAAGCAAGTGCAACTTTGCCTGGAGGCTGGCAGCCAGTTCGCAGGCCGGGCCAATGGCGGTTTCGGCAAACCTGGTACCGTCCAGGGGCAGGACCAACCGGGTCTCAATACCTTCGAAACGGTTGCTGTAGGGTTCACCGACCCCGCTAAAGGTTTCAGCCAGTAACTGGCCGTGTTTCTGTTCGAAGGGACGGACCAGCATGACCGGGGTATTCAACTGGTGGAGGATTTTGGTGGCGATGCTCCCTGCCAGCAGCCGGGGCAAGCCGCTCCGGCCATGCGTACTCATCACCACGAGGTCAATTTCGAGGTTGCGGGCAAAACTGCATATCTCGAATACCGCTTCTCCCCTGACCACGCTGGTATGCAACCGCCGGGCTTCGGTATGGGGTTTGAGGGTGCGACTGGAAAGCAGGTGGGTGAGGTTTGCCAGGTAATTTTCGGCGTTACTGACCATTTCTTTGGCGAGTTTGTGCTGATTCCCTAGCAGGCGCGGCGCTTCGACCACCCGGATAAGATAAAGTTGGGCGTCCAGCCGGTTTGCCAGGCGTACGGCGTAAGGTAAGGCTTTTTCAGCCAGCATCGACCCATCCAGGGGCACCAGAATCTTTTTGAACATATACCTTACCTCCTTAGAAGGAATCACGCCTTCTCTTTCTTTCTTCCTTCTTTAAAATTAGTCTGGAATGGTGAAAGAAAGAGTGTAGGGAGGTAAACGAAATGTTAAAGTTTGGTGATAAGACCGGTTTCCAGGCTCACGGTTTTAGTTTTTCCAGTTCGGCAATGACCTGGTTAAAGTCGGGCCGGTCGAACTGGCTGCCGCCTACGTAGCTGTAGGTCACGACCCCGTGCCGGTCGATAATCATGGTGCTGGGGTAAGCGATACGGAAACCGTCCAGGCTAAACCGCTGGTAAACCCCGTATTGTTTGATAACCTCGCGGTTGGGGTCGGGCAGGAGCGGGAAGGGCATCGGGTTGCGTGAGAGGTAATCGCTGACCTCCGGGGCGGATTGGCCGACCAGAGCCACCACTTTCGCTAGGGGAGCCACCCGCGCCCAGTCGTTGCGGACAGTCTCCATCTGTTTACGGCAGTTCGGGCACCAGGTTCCGCGTAAGAAAATCATCAGTAACGGCTGGCCCTGGTAGCGGTCCAGGCTGTAGCTATTGCCATCCGCGCCGGTTAACTGCCAATCCGGGGCGGCTTCGCCCAATTTTAACCCTTTATCCAGTAAAGTAGTCATTTTCTCTGCCCCTCATTCACTCTTTTGGTTCCTACAAATAATAATACGTTATAACAGGCCGGGGGGAACATACGCAATTGACCCATTAGTCCGGTTTAATTAAAAAATGCTGGTATTTGTTTTGAGGGTGGTTTATAATGGAATATCTCATGTTATGGTAACAAGAAATAGAATAAAAACGCCTAACTGTAGCACCTAAATAACTTCAGGAGACAACTTATGGCCCTCAAAGATGTGCTAAATAAGTTCAAGACAATAAGCAGTATAGACCTGGCCGTGCTGGTGGATAGTGATGGAATGCAAATCGAAAACTATAACCGGGGCAACCTGGATGTGGATGAAATAAGTGGGGTTGCCAGCACCGGTCTGCAAATTTCCGAGGCCCTGGGCGGCGCGACCGAGCGCGGCGAAACCCGCCAGGCTGTCCTCGAATACGCCGGGGGTACGATTATTTTAGAGCCTGTTACCGGGGATGTTATGCTGGTAGTAGTGTCGAGCGACCCCAGGAGCATCGGCAAAATTCGCTATCTCAGCAAACGCTATAAGTCCGATTTGGTAGGCGCTTTGAACGGGCAATAACCGGGATTGTACTAGGACAAATGGCTAGTGGTACGCTTCTGGTAAAAATGTCATACTATCTATTATAATAGAACTATTAGTGTTCAATTTAACCCGGTATGCCTTTTACCTCCCGGAAATTCTCCGGGTTGTTTAGGAGAATAAGTACTATGGACCCACAATTAACCAGCCTGGTTGTTTCTACCTCTGAAACGGCTCGCATTGAAGAGACGCTGGATCATTTGATTGCCGAAACCGGCGCTAACTACTCGATGTTGCTGGATAAGAGCGGGCAGGTAATTGCGTGGTCGGGCGACACAGACCGGCAGGATATTACCTCCCTGGGGGCCTTACTGGCGGGCACATTTGCCAGTTCGCGGGAAGTAGCCCGGTTGCTTAAAGAAAAAGAATTTAAAGTCCTCTTTCAGCAGGGTATTCGCGAGAATATTTTTACGGAACTTATCGCAGAACAGTGGATGCTGGTCGTCATGTTCGATAAACGAACCCATATCGGCCTGGTTAAAGTCCTCAGCAAGCGGGCGACCGATGATTTGACCGGCATTCTGGACCGGGTGAAGTCCGAAAGCCGGGCTAAAGACCAGATTATCAGCACTTCTTTCCGCACCAGCGTGGAAGATACTATTGATTTGCTGTTTAAAGACTAATTTTTTATTATCAAAACTTGGCTAAAGTCCTAACACTCTGCCTGCTTGTGTCAGGCTATCCGGCTTAAACTTGAATATTTAAGCTTAACCAGCGAAGCAGTCTATACCTAACTGAGAGTTTGACGGTGATAAGATGGCAATAATTAACGTTGCACAGCGTGAAATCCGTTGCAAAATTGTCTATTACGGACCCGGTCTTTGCGGGAAGACCACCAACCTTAAATATATTCACAAAATGGTCCCGGAAACCGCCAAGAATAAAATGATTTCGATTGACACCGAGACCGAACGCACCCTCTTTTTTGATTTTCTGCCGCTGGACCTGGGGACCGTCCACGGCTTCCAGACGCGGTTTCATCTCTATACCGTACCGGGCCAGGTCCTCTACGAACGGACCCGCGTGGCCGTCCTGACCGGCGTGGACGGGGTGGTCTTTGTGGCGGACAGCCAGCCCAACAAGATGCGCGATAATATCGAGAGCCTCCGGGAACTGGCCCAGAATATCAAGAATGAAGGTAAAAAATTCAAAGATTTCCCCCTGGTACTGCAATACAACAAACGCGACATGCCCAACGCCGTCCCGCTGGAACAGATGAATTACTACCTGAATTCCCAGCTAAACGCCCGCTCTTTCGAGGCTGTTGCCAGCCGGGGGGTGGGGGTCTTTGATACCCTGAAATTCATCAGTAAACTGGTTATCAGCAAGCTCTAAAACCCGCCCGGCCTGGGTTAGTCCGGTTTCGGGTTCTCCACTTGTTTGAAATTTCAGATTATTTAAATTAAAATTAGGTCCTGGCTGTTTAAGTGAATTGATAAAGGAAGCAGACGGTGGAAGGGCCACTCGCTGAATTTTCGATTACGGATATAATCTCCCTGGTAAGCCTGGGCAAACGGACGGGCCGGGCCGAAATTAGCGGCCAGCTCAACGGCCACCAGGTCTCCGGGGCGCTTTTCTTTAAGAGCGGCAACGTTTGCCAGGCTACCCTGCTCGATTTGCCGGCCCTCGAAGCCGCCCTCACCTTTTTTATCTTCGAGGACGGCTATTTTCATTTCTACCAGGGCCAGGCTCCCGACCGCGAAGATCTCAAAGTTTCCAACGAAATGCTCATCATGCAGGGGATTAACCGCCTCGACCAGTGGAAAGAGATTCGCCCGCTGGTCCATCCTGGCGATGTCCCGGTGCTGCCGGTTAAGCCCTCCGGGTTAAACGGGGGCGTGACCCTCAAACCGGACGACTGGCGATTTCTTACCTATAGCAACGGTCAGCTTGATATTTTTGCCCTCGGTGAAAAATCTAAACTGGGCCAGTTTAAGGCGACCCTGGCGATGGCCGACCTCTTAAAAATGGGGTTGGTGGAAAAAAAGCCGCGCACGCCGGGGGCCGTTTTTTATCCCGAACTGGAAAGCCTGGCCCTGAGCCAGTTAGGCCAACCGGCCCAAAACCTGGTGGAGCAAGCCTACCAGCGGGCCGGGTTCCGCGCCGATGCCGAGCTAACCCTCGAACAGGCTATCCAGGTGGTCAATCACTTCCGGCGCCTCTCCGCCCTGCTGGTCGGTCCCGGCCCCTCCGAAATGCTCGACGAACAAATCCGGGGCAAGCTTCGCCACCTCTATCACCGCTAAATTCTAACCGCTTTAGTTTTTTAATACTTTAGAGACCGGGATCGGAGTTTTCTTCGGTACTGACAATTTTTTTGGCGAGACCGGCCTCGTCACTTTCCCAGGCTTTCCCGATCTGGGTTTCCACTGCGTTCAGCAAATCGTCAATATCGAACGGCTTTAGCACCACGATAACCCCTTTTGCCGCCAGGTGACCTTCCCCTTCCACGACTGTTTTAGAATTTGTCGTACACAGTACCACCGGGATAGAGGCCGTTTCGCGGACCATCTTCAGTTTCTGCAAAAACTGCCAGGCCTGTTTTTCGTCGGTCGGTGGGTGGTCGCTGATAATCAGGTCGGGTGCGACCCTTTTAACGAGGTCAATATCGCGGGTGCTATAGGAATGTAAGGCTACCTCGTAACCTTCGCCGGTCAGAATATCGGCAAATAATTGCAGAATCTCCTGGGTATCATTGATGACTAAGATTTTTTTGGGCACAACCTGGCTCCTTTGTATGGTAAGACCCTTTGAGACGAATTTTATTGGAATGACCTATTTTACCATAACGCGCTACTCTACCGTTTCAAAACTCTTTTTAGTAAATTCAAATCCTCACGGGTAACCGTGCGAGTAACCGCCAGTGTTCCCAGGTAAACCACCCCGCCCACCCCGATGGTCACGATAAACTGGTGGATACCGGCCAGGCTAAGGCCGAAAAGGACTGCCATCATAACTCCTGCCGCCAGGACTGGGCGCCACCCGGTCGTGATTAACGGCACCGAACCTTTCCCCAGCGCCCGCCACATAATCCAACTGAAGGGCACAAGCAAGACCAGTTCGGTCACGATGGTAATCGCCGAGGACGCCTGGTAGCCGTACAGGGGGATTAGGACCAGGTTCAGCGTGATATTGATAATTGCCGCTACCACGACGGCCCAGGTGATACTGCGCTGTTTATCTATCGCAATCAGCACATACTGGGTCAGCCCGTTGATATAGCTGAACGGCAGGAACCAGATCAGAATTTGCAGGGCAATCGCCCCGCCCGGCAGGTAGTCGGGACCGCCCAGGAAGTTGATGAGGTCGTAAGCGATAAAGAGCGTGCCCGCTGAAACCGGCAGGGCGATAATCAGGAGCAGCCGCAAGCCTTCCCGGTAGACCCGCAACAGGTTTTCTTTTTTGTCAGCCCCGTAGACCGAAAAGAGCGGGAAAAGAGCAATCGTCAGGGTCGAGGGGATAATCAGGAGGGCGTCAATAAACTTGTAGGCCGAGTTGTAGAGACCGAGTTCGGTATCGCCCCGGAAGGCGCCCAGCAAAATTCCGTCCGACTTAAACAGGATATTTATAATCAGGCCGTTTAGCATGAGCGGGAACGAACCGGCCAGGAGCGTTTTAGCCAGGCTGCGGTCGTAGAATTTCGGGCTGAGCTTTGGCTTGAAGACCTGTTTATTCTGGAGCGATTCGAGGACGGCCACCTGGATAAAATTGACGACCACCGAGGACGCCGCCAGCCCGACCACGCCCCACCCGGCCAGGAGCGCCGCGAGACCCAGCGGCACCTTGATAATGGAGGCCAGGAGTTGCCCGGCGGCCAGGTATTCAAACTTTTCGTAGCCCCGGAAGACCGTCGTAATCGACCCGGCCAGGGCGGTCGGCCAGAAGCCAATCATCAGCAGGATGATGGCCCAGGCGGTCGCGGGGGTGAGGTTGCCGCTCAGGCCAAACCCGGCAATCCAGACCAGGGATAAGGGCAGGGCCGCCACCGAAAAGCCGAGCCGCAGGAAAAGCTTGGTCACGAACAACCGGTTTATCTGGGCGGCGGAGTCCGGTTGCTGGCGGGCGCGGGCAATCTCCCGCGTGACCAGTCCTTCCAGGCCGAAGTCACAGATGGTCGCGAAAAAAAGCCAGGTCGTGACCGCAAAGGTATACTGGCCGTTGCCGTCCGGCCCCAGGAGGCGCAGCACGAAAATGGCGTAGGCAAAATCAATCACTTTGCCGGTTAGCTGGGCGAAAAGCGGGGTCGCGCTGTTTTTGACGACCCGGCGGAGCGGGTGGTCGTTCTCGTCCTCGCGGTAAAACCGGACCCACCCGACAACTGCCGCCAGCAGCGCCAGCGAAATCAGGGTCAGGAAAGCGGCGTACAGTCCCAGCGTAAAAGAGAGCGGATTGTAGCGGAGCCGGAAGGTATATTCGCCGCTGTGGGGTGGGTTTTTCGGGTCAAAGGTTATGGTAGCGACCTGTAAACCGGTTGGGCTCGCGCCTACCACCTGCACGTTGGGGTTGCCCTCGGCCTTCTTGTCGGTGCCTCTCCCCTCGAATAGCTGCCCACCCCATCCGGTCTGGGCCGGATTGGCCGGTAAAGGCGCGGCACTGTCGCCCGCCTGGACCCGGACTTCGACCTGGACAGGTTGGCCGGGAGTGACCGTAAGTAATTCGAAGTGGATTAGCCAATCATTGATATAAAGCACGGTTGGGTCAACCTGGATGGCTCCCTTGACCTGCACGTTGCCCACCCCAACATTAGTGCAACAATCAGCCGGGGTCGGGTTGGTGTAGGCCAGGCGCGGGAACAACTGCGGCCCGGCGATAAAAAAGCCGCCCAGCATCGCCAACAGCAAGAACCCGGCGACCCGGATATAACGGCGCAAGCCCTGGCCCGCGCTCCGGTTGCGCCACCAGCCTTCCCGGCCCAGCCACCAGGCCGCCACGACCGCATAAAGCAGCAGGGTCAGCGGTAAGGGGCCGCTTAAAGCTATCAGACCGAGCGGCAAGGCCAGCGCGATTAACCCCAGTATCCGCCTGCGCCAGTGGACCAGCAACAAAGCGGGGGGCAGCCAGGCCAGCGCGGCCAGCGCGTCGGGACGGAGCGGTCCGGCCAGCAACAGCAAAAGGACTACCACTACCCCGATTAAGCCTTTAGCGGCCAAACTCAGGGGCCGTCCGCGCGGCCAGAGTTGGCGGGCCAATCCGCTTAAACCTAGCCCCAGTAACCATAAATGAAAGATAGCAAAAGCGACCGGGCCGTTGTCCGGCCCGCCCAGGTAATAAATCAAGCTGCCGGGATAGAGTAAAGGGGCGTGGCTTAGTTCGAGAAGCGGGTGTTTGGCGCCGCTAAAGCTCCAAAGCGGCATTTGCCCATTTTTCAGGCTAAACCCGGCGGCGTCCCAATCGGCGTAAAAGGCGGGGTCTGCCGGAAAAGGGCTGTAGCCGGTAGCGGTGGTTACCAGGTTGAAAGTAGAGGGTTCGGGGTCAGGGTTACGCAGGGCCGGGAAATAAAAAAGCAGGCTCAGCAATGCCAGTCCCACGGCGGCGAACAGCCAGAAACGCCAGGGAAACCCTTTCGGGAGGGTTGGTCGGGCAGGTTGAGGTGGAGAAACCAGCGGGGAATTGATAGACAAGTTATAAAAACCCTGAACGATTTTCAAATTTCGGCTAATAAATGAGCAAATCCTGCCAGGATTATAGATTTGGGCCTGCCCGGTGTCAACCGGGAAATGGGTAACTGACAAAGCGGTAACGCCTATGGTAAAATCATGTTTCGTGACAGAAGCCGGTAAGTCTATTTTATAATTGTAAAATGTAGAAGGGAACTCGAAGCTCAGATGTTAATGGAAACGCCCGGCCCGTTGGCCGAGCATCCCCGGACGGGTCTCCACAAGGCGGCGACCGCTTTGGAACCCAATCAAATTGGCCTGGGTGGTTCGTTGTTTCTATGCCGTCATGCCGAAGTTGATAATCCCCAACAGGTTTTGTACGGGCGGTTGCCGCGTTTTGGTCTGACCGAATATGGTCGCCAGCAGGCCATCGAAATGGCCGGGTTCCTGGCCGAGCAGGATTTAGCCGCCATCTATGTCAGCCCCTTGCTGCGGGCCCGCCAGACCGCCAGGGCCATCCAGGCCAGGTTCCCCCACTTGAAACTCCAGGCCGACCGCAACCTGCTGGAAGTCGATACCAGTTACGATGGGCGACCTTTGAGCGAGATTGGCGATTTTAACTTTTACGAGCCGCTGGGCCATCCCGACGACGAAACCATCGAAATGGTCCGCGACCGGGTTTTGAAATTCGTCCGGCGGGCCATGACCCGGCATAAAGGCGAGAAAATCGCGGCGGTTTCACATGGTGACGTGGTGGTTATCCTGCACGCCTTTTATTTTGGGTTTCCTATGGAACTTGCCAGCCTCCGCGCCCCTAATTTCTATCCCGAACGGGCCTCGGTGACGCGCTATGATTTTCCACCCGAAGGCTTTACCCTGGACGCCGACCGGGTCCAGATAAGCTATTACGACGCGCCTTTTCCCCATACAAAGGAGTAAAATCGTTATGTCGGAAGAAAATAAAGCGTTACCCGAAATCTCGACCCCGCCCCCGGCCCTTAAACGCCTGGAACGGCTGGTCGGTAAATGGACCATGACCGGGCGCAGCATCGGTTCCGACAAAGACAATATTACCGGGACAGCCAATTTCGAATGGCTGCCCGGTGGTTATTTTCTTAAAAACGACGGCAATATCGAAGTAGATGGGTTCAAGTTCTGGAGCATGGAAATCATCGGCTACGACCCGGCGATTGACGCCTTTACCTCGCACGTATATTCCAGCATGGAAAGCCAGGTCAGGGTCTATCACTGGGATTTTCAGGGTGATACCCTGACCCACTGGGAAGAAACTTCGAAGTACACTGGGACTATCAGCCCCGACGGCAAGACCATCGCGGGCGGTTGGCGGCCCCTCGAAGGCCATGAAAGTAACGAAGGCAACACCTACGACGCGCTGATGACCCGCACAGAATAGTATCTCAGCAGAAAAAGCAGGGGAAAATAAATGACCGATACCGCGAAACCATCCTTTTCCACGAATTTTTCTCTGGCGGTCACCCGTGCCACCAGCCGGGCTTTGGCTGCCCTGGACATGGCCGGGTTGGTCGAAATGGTCCGAGAACTGGTCCGCCAGCCGAGTGTGACTGGCACCGCCGCCGAGAGCGCCGCCCAGCACTGGTTCGCCGGAAAACTGCGCGAGAACTCTTTCCAGACCGACCTGTGGCAGTTCGATTTACCGGCCCTCCTGGCCGACCCCGATTTTCCCGGCCTGGAAGTGCCGCGCGAGGAAGGCTGGGGCCTGGTGGGCAGTTGGGGCGGCGAGAACGGCCCGACCCTGGTCTTGAACGGCCATATGGACGTGGTGCCGCCGGGTGACCTCAACCAGTGGACCGGGCACGACCCCTATAGTGGAACGCTGGCGGATGGCAAGATTTTCGGGCGGGGGGCCTGTGACATGAAAGGTGGCCTGGCCTGTAACCTCTACGCTGTCAAGGCTATCCAGGCGGCAGGTATCCGGCTCAAAGGAAAGGTCTTGCTGGAATCGGTGGTCGCGGAAGAAGACGGTGGGCTTGGTACTTTCGCCACTTTGCGGCGGGGCTACCGGGGCGATGCTGCGATTATCACCGAGCCAACCAATCTCGATATTATCCCGGCCTGCGCCGGGGCGCTCACCTTTCGCCTGAAAATCACCGGCCTTTCGGCCCACGCCAGCGTCCGCCGGGAAGGGGTCAGCGTTATCGAGAAATTCTGGCCGGTCTGGCAGGCCCTGGAAGAGTTGGAAGCTCGCCGGAACGCCGCCGGGCATCCCCTGATGGCCCGCTATGGCTTGCCTTACCCGCTCAGCATCGGTACCCTAAAAGCTGGGGACTGGCCTAGCAGCGTCCCCGACCTGCTCGAAGCGGAAGGCCGGTTGGGTGTGGCGCTCGGTGAAGACCCGCAAGAGGCCCGGCGCGAACTGGAAGAAGCCATCGGCGAGGTTTGCCGTAAAGACCCCTGGCTGCAAAACCACCCGGTCGAGGTTGACTGGTTTGGCGGACAGTTCGCCAGCGGCCAGTTGCCCGCCGGTCACGGTCTATTGGACCTGGTAGCCCGGACTCACTCAAGGCTGCACGGGAATACCCCGGGGCTCCACGGCGCTTCTTACGGCAGTGATTTACGTTTGATGGTCGGGTTGGGTAACGTCCCGACCCTGCATTACGGGCCGGGTCACGTCAACCTGGCGCACGCCCCGAACGAAATGGTCCCGGTGAGCGACCTGGAAACGGTTGCCCGGACCCTGATTGCGGTAGTCTTACAATTTTGTGGTGTTGAGGAATAGTTTTCCGGTTAATTAACGTTCCAGAAAAGAACTTAGAAAAGAACTTAGAAAGAAGAACTAAAATGGCTGAAATGGCGTTATGTCGCTACCCCTGCCCTAACTGTAACACTGAACTGGAGCAGGAAGGCTACATGATTATCGAAAGCGAGGATGATGAGCCGACTCGCCAGCTTCTTAACGATGAAGTGAATATGGCCGAGTGTCCCCATTGCAACCAGTCCAGCCGGTTGAATATTCCTTTGCTTTATCACGACAGCCAGCAGGAGCTTTTTATCGTGTACGTGCCGGGGTTGTCCCAGCTTGCCCCGGAGGACCTCGCGGAAACCATCCGCTATCCTTACGGTCTCCTGGTCACCAAAGAGGCCGAACGGCGCGGTATCGAGTTGCCCGAAGTTGATGACGCGGCCTACCCGCCCGGCCAGGAAGAATTGAAAAACCAGCCCGGCGCGAAGTTCCACGCCCTGACCCAGGAGCAGGCCGCCCGGCTTTTGCCCGAATACCTGCTGCGCCCGACTATTGTCGATACTTTCGAGGTGCTGCGGACGGCGGTCCAGGCGGCTATGGACGGCATGACCGGCCAGGAGGTCGTAGACGATATGGTCCGGCTTCAGCTTATCAACAACATTATTTCGGCGGAAGACCCGATTACCCGCCGCAAGGTATTGCACCACGCCGAGCCTTATTTGAATGAGGAACTTTACGAGGTGATTGATACTCTCAGCGAACAGATGCGGGCTGAAGGCCAGAACGAACTGATTGAAAAACTCCAGTGGGTCAAGGAGCAAATCGAAAAATATAAGAATTCCCAGAAACAGCGGTTGGCCCGTTCCCGCGCCAGGACAGGCGAAGGCGAGGTTTAAAATAAGAAAGCTGGCTTCCCAAACGGGAGCCAGCCTTTTAGACTTAGAACAACTAGAAAGGACTCAGCAAAAATTCTAATTCTTCCAGGGAAGTAAAACGTTAGCAGGGTGCTTTGACCGCGCCGGGACTGATTGATAACTGGGATGGTACTGGAAAACTAAGCCAAGTCTGGAAGAATCTAAGGTTCTTAAACGATGGGACAAAAGACAAAAGCTAACGTTTGGGCGAGGACGTAGCAAGACGCTGGATATCGTGTTAGGACGTTGTGATGACGAGCCTGGATTGTGCCAAAGTTGGTGCCGGGACGTTGGTTGACGTTAGTAGGACGTGATAGGACGAAATTTGATTGTTGCTGCGACGTTAGGCCAAAGTTGGTTGACGAAGCGGGACGTTAGGACGAACGAGCGAGACCGTGTAAGGACGAACCAGGACGCTGCCAGGGCGAGAGTAGGACGTTGGAATGTTAGTAGGACGTTGTAGGTTGAAACGTTAGGTTTGCCGGACTGCTTGGAGCGTTAGCTTTTGTTCTTTCAACAGAAATAATGGTATCAGACTAACATTACGATTAACATTAAGAAATTCTTCTGAATTAAACACTTTTAACGGATGAACGTTTGGAACAAAAGCGTTCTCCCAGAAAGATTTGGTATGACAGAGCAAAACGTGCCTCTCTTACAAGTAGAAAACCTTGTCAAAAGCTACCCCGCCGAGGAAGGCGGTTTCCTGGCCGGGCTCCTGGGAGGGTCGGGTCAGCGTATTCCCGCCCTCAACGGTATTTCTTTCACCCTCAACGAAGGCGAAACTCTCGGCCTTATCGGGGAGAGTGGTAGTGGTAAGAGCGCCCTGGCCCGGATAATCGCCGGGCAGGAGAAACCGGATAAAGGCCGGGCATATTTTCGCGGCAAGCTGCTGACCGCTATGGGTGAAAGCGAGATAAGGTCGCTCAGCCCGCACCTGCGCTACCTGGAAGAAGACGCCCTGACCGGCCTGACCAATGACCCCAAAAACCGGGTTGACCGCCTGTTATTCGACCTGGCCGAGAAATATCCGCCGCAGGGTGGCGGCAGCGTCCGGGAGGCCGGGATGCGGTTGTTAACCAGGGTCGGCCTGAACGAAATCTACCTGAACCGCTTCCCGAACCAGTTATCCGGGGGCGAGAGGCAGCGCCTGGCCCTGGCCCGCGCCTTACTGTTGCGGCCTCGCCTGATTGTCGCTGACGAACCGGTTTCGAACCTTGACCTGACCACCCGCACCAGCATGTTGAACCTGATGAAGCAGATTGGTCACGAATCTAAAATCGCGTTTATCTTTATCTCGCACGACCCCAGCATGGTGCGCTATTTCGCCGGGGAGGGCCGGATTGCGATTTTGTTTGCGGGCCGGTTTATGGAGGAAATCCCGGCGCGAGAGGTCTTCAACAAGGCGACCCACCCCTATACCAAAACGCTCCTGGAAGTAAACTCGGCCCCCAGTCCTTTACCGGGTGGAGCGCTCGACCCCGATATGGCCTTTACCGAAATGGAGCGCGTAGACTCAAACACCCTGCCGCTCGACACCCTCGAAAATGAATTGAGCGACGAAGGCAACGTCGCGGCCAGCGCCCAGTTAGCCGCCGCCCGCCGCCAGGGTTGCCCGTTTTACCGGTGGTGCCCCGAAAAATTCGACCGCTGTACTGAGGTCACGCCCCAACTGTTGCCGGTCACCAGACGCCTTGATGAAGGCCAGTATGTCCCCTTAGCGCAAGAGGAAATCGACCCGACCCACCGGGCGGCCTGTCTGCGCTATATAGACCAGTAAGCGGCAAGCCCGCATTAGCCAGGGAAATTAAACTAAACAAAAAGCCTCGGCCCCCCATAAAAGGGCCGGGGCTTTTAATTTCCGGCGGAGCGTCCTAGTAGGGCGGCTCGTAATCGGTTTTGTTTAACATTTGGACGTACCAGTGGCGGTCTTTGGCAAAGACCTTATACCAGGCTGTACCATCTTCATCTTTAACGGTTAGTAGTTCGTCGGCCCCGGCCACAGTCTCCGGGTCTACCTTAGCATAGATATAATTATCGAGCCTTGGAATTCCCCTTATATTATCCTGCCCATTTTGGGGGAAAGTAATTTCCGAGTAATTGTACTGGTGAGGGTCTTCTTTTGAATAAAACAAATAATAGATGTAGGGTTGGTTGATGTGGCTATCCACCGTTACAGTGTCGAATTCGGTTTTGTGTTGCACCAGGAATTGTGAGAATTGCGGTACGCCATACTGGTAAGTCGCCCTGGTTGACGTTTTATACAGGTTGGAATAGGTCGAATAAAAAACAACCAGAAAATAGACTGAAAATGCTACCACGATAAGATAGAAGGTTAGCTCAAATTTCGGGAATTTCTTAAAGCGGGTTTTTAGCGGGTCGCAAACAATAGCAAAGCCCAGCACCGAAAAAATTATGACCAGGGGAAACCCGTGAATTACCCGCGATGAAATATAAGGGTCTATGGTGAGCGAGGCCGCTACAGGTGTTACCAGCCACCACCCCAACAGTAATACAGCCTGGGATTTGTTCAGAATATTGAAAAAGGGTTCACGATATATAACCCTGAAGATGCAACCGGCAATACCCAGGTAATGGAAAATAACCAGGAAAATAAAGGTGTTGGGACCATCAAATATTCTGATTGGGTTAAAATAGTTAAGGTAGCGGGTCAGAATTTCAATGGTGGGGTTCTGATATTGCGAAAAAATGGAAACCGCCGTAAAGCGGGCATTATATTTCCCAGGGTCTATCAAGGTCAGTAAATAGATTGGAGAAGTCAGGGCTAAAAAAGTTCCGCCTATCACCAGGTATTTCTTGATAAAAAGTTTTGGAGGGATGTTGTTAAAGATGTCCGCAATAAAAAACACACCCAGCAGTAGCGGTATAAACATTTTCTGGGTAGAGTAGGAGTAAGTAACCAGGGCCGCGAGAGCCCCGATAGCACCGAATTTCCAGAGTTTTTTCTCGGTTGGCCCGACCCGCACATTTACATACAGAAGAAGAAGCAAGAAAAAGACTAGGCTATGGGGTGGTATAGCAAATCGCGAAGCCATAATATTCCAGGGCATTATACCCAGGAGAAAACTTGCCAGTAATCCCAGGTTGGTTTGCCCGGTTAGTTTCCTCACATACAGAAACATCAACGGCACGCTGGCCGTCCCTAAGAGGACCACAGGCAGGCGCACGCTGAATTCGGAAAGGCCTAACACCCATACAAAAGGAACTGTCAGATAGGTTAACAGGGAAGAAGCCCAATCTTCAAAGGATTCGAGCAGAGCTGGAAGAAAATTGCCGTGGTGGTCGCGCAAGGTCTGGCCGAGCGAATAGGCGTCCACCCCGTTAACCGCTTCATCCTGGTTTAGGCCGGGGGGATTGCCAGTTATATCGTAAATTCGCAGTGAGAAGGCCAGCAAGATAATCAGGCCTAACAGAATAGGGACATAATTTCTTCGGACGGTAAGCAGGAAATTAGCCCGGTTTTCTTCTTCCGTCCGAGCTTTAATTTCGGATACTGTTAAGTTTTCCTGGAGCATCTTTACTTAACTTTTGGTTATGAGAGTGCACGACAATTATTAATCTTAACAACTCTGTTTAGATTAAAGCAGACATGCCCTATTATCTCTTAGATTTTAAGCGAATTCAAATAGGAAATAAGGGGTATTTTTAAATACATCCTGACGTCTTCATCATAAATAGCCCTTTATTAAGGGGGAAATAAAGGTTAATTAAATTTTTAAGAGGATTCATTTCAGCTTAAGGCCCGCCAGAGCAAAGTATTGCCATATCCGGCGGCCAACGCCAGGGTTTTGTTGTCGGGGAGCCACTCGACCAGAAAGGGAGTGATGGATGGTTCGACCAGCCGCAGAGTCGCCAGGTTGCGCCAGGAAGTCGTGTCCCAAAGTTTGACCGCCCGGTCTACCCCGGTAGTCGCCAGGTAACGGCCATCCGGTGAGAAGTTAAGCGAAGTAATCGCGCCCTGGTGGGCCGTGAAAGAGGAAAATAGTTTTCCGGTGTTACTGTCGTACAGGTTGACCAGCCCATTTGATAAGGCCATGGCTACCATGCGTCCGTCCGGTGAAACTACCAGGTTATTCAGGCCGTTATTCCCGTTATTTTTGTTAACCAGGGGGGCCGGATCGAAAGGAGTCCCGCGCAACTGGTCGCTGGTAGGGGTCACGTTCGGGGCTATCAAATCCTGGATATAACAGTTATTGTTGCAGTAAATTACCTTTTTGTGGTCGGGCAACCAACTCCAATAACCAATTCCACCGTTGTTTATCATACTCGGCACCTGCCCGATTACCTCTATATACGAGGGGATAGTAACCTCGCCCGCCAGGGTGTTCATGTTCTTGCGCTGGTCCTGGAGGGTTGGCAGGGGTTTGTTTATCTCCCAGCGTCCCACTTTGCCATCCATGGTTTCAAAGAGTAACGCCGGGCTTTCGGTAGAGGTATCCCAGGCCACGTTTTTACCATAACTGTCGTAGGTATTGCCCGGCGCGCCCGCCAATAATTCGCCCAGCAAAGTTGCTCCCTGGTTTGGGTCAATCCGCCAGACCCGGATTATCTCCTGGACTTCGCTTCCACCTGTTGGTGGATTATTCATAACGAGAAAAGGTATCGCCACCATTTTCCCGTCCGCCGACCAGACCACTTTACTCGTCAGGTCAATGGTATTATTCGGTTGGGTCAACTCCCCGATGACCTGATTGGTCGCGCTATTCCGCAGTATAAAGCCAGGCTTTTTATCCCTGATAACCGACTGCACGAAGACCTGCCCATTCGGAGACGGCACATAACCGATGGAAAAATTGTCGCTTATACTATTCAGCGCCTGGAAGGTCATAGTTTTCTGCCCGGTGTCCGGCACCGTTCCCAGCCCTGTTTCGCTCCGGGTCGAATTGTAAAGGATTTGCCGGTTGTCCGGCGACCAGGCCACAAAATTGTGAGGGCTATCGAACGGCAAGTCGAAAAGCTGGCCTTGCTGCCAGTGCCAGCCCTCGCTATTACTGCTCAAATCGAGGGTAAGACCTTTATACTGGACCTGGGCACCACCGTTTTCTTCTATTGCGGTTATACTCGTCCCAAGCACCAGCAAACGGTTGTTACCTGACCAGACCAGGTTGCGCCCGCCCGAAGAATTGATGTCGCCCAGGTCGGTCAAAGTCAGGGTTTCCAGGTGGAGCGGGCTCAAAGTTAAGTCGGCCTGCCCTGCCGCTGCCCGGTTGCGCCCGGTGCGGGGGCCCGGCGTCGTCGCGGTCGAAGGGGTGGCGAGAGGCGCGTTCGGGATAAGCCGTGACTGGTTGGATTGGGTCGCCAGGTTGGTCAGGTCCGGCACTTGCAAGAGCGAAATCAGGTCGCCCCCATTGCCATTGATATAGTTGTTGGCACTCCCACTCGAATCGAGCCGGAACCCCCGGATAAGGGCGATATAACGGCCATCCGGCGACCAGGCCAGCCCGTTGCTGATGGTTTCGAGACCGGTATTCTGCCCGGTCTGGGGGTTGTTGATGCCGCTCGGTGTATCGACAATCGTCATCGAGTAGAGGCGGGCCAGGTTGCGAGGGTTGAAGATTTCAATCAATTCGTTCTGGTTGCCGGGCGTAAGCCGCGCCAGGTAACGGCTATCGCCCGACCACTCGATAGTCCCGGCCAGGTTATTACCGCGCATATTCATGGTTGTAATGGCGCTATCCTGGGGTGGAGTTATCTCGGTCGGGGTGTTCTGAAAGTTCCATAGCTCGATGTTGCTGCCGGGCGTAACCAGCAACAGGTAATTGCTATCGGGTGACCAGCTAAAAGGCCAGGGATAGGTCGAGAAATCGCTATAATTGGTCCCGTTCCGGCTGAGCGTGACAGTCTTCAAAATCCGGTCATCCTTGCCGAGCCGCAACTGGCCGTCCAGCCCCACCGCGACAAAATTCTGGCCGTCCGGCGACCAGCTAACCGCGATGTACTGGTCGGTATTGGGAAGTTCTTTACGGTTGAGCCGGGTCATCGTGGTTACGTCCCAGCTTTCCCAGCCGCCGTTCTTTAAGGCCAGGTCTACTCTGGTCCCATCTTCTGACCAGTGGGCGTTTTGAATCTGCAAATCGCTATATTTGTTAAAACTGACGACCTGGCCGGGAGTGAGTTTAGCCGGGTCGGTTGTCTGCGTCCCCGCGGTGGTGTCCAGGGCCGGGTTGTAGCGGGTCAGGTTGGTGCCGTCGGCCTGTTTGGTGGTCTGTAGGGCCACTGCCGGGGTCGGGGTTGGCGGCACCGGGCTCGGTGAAGGTGTACGGGTGGGCGCGGCTAAACTTTGCTGGCGGTAGTCGTCGGCCAGGCCGCCTATCGAGAGAAGAATCGTCCCGCCAAGTAAGACCAGCGCCACCAGCAGACTGACCAGGGCCACCGGACCTCCCCAGGCCCGGCCCGAAGCGGGTTTGTCGCTGGTTTCGTCCGGTAACTGTTGAGCCGCCCCGGTCTTCCTGGCAGTGGCCGGTTTGATCTCCCTTTGCTTCAACTCGGTCAGCGGGACCGGGTAGTTCAAATGCGATTTCCGGTAGAGGCCCCATCCGAAGCCCCCGGCCAGGGCGTCCAGTGAGGTAAAGCGCCCGCGCAAGCCTTCATCGAGGGTCTGGGCCAGATAAGAGTTCTGCGTGGCAAGCTGCGCCAACTGGCTTTTTCGCTCCATATTGTTGGCGGCTAACCCCTTGCCGGTCACTAACCGGTACAGCAGTTCGCTAAAAGCAGCCTGTTGGGCGCCGAGGTCGAGTGGGGCCGTTTCTGTGGGGCTCTTTTCAAAAGAAACCTGCCAGCCGGTCAGGGCCGGGCGCGCCCGGATATTTTCCGGGCGGAACGTGGCGGCTGTTACCGGGGTTGCGCCATCCCGGAGGGTCGCGACCAGGGCCGCAGCCAGTCCGGCGGCTTCATCGGGTTCCAGGCCGGATGGTAGCCGGGTGGGTTGGTTCTGTGATTTCCCCAGGTAGCGGGCGATAAAACGGGCCAGGGCCGATTCGGGAGTTTGCGGTTGGGAGGGGACTTCGGCCAGACGGTCGGCCAGTGTAGCCAGTTCCGGGAGAGATTTAGAGCCTTCTGCCGTAGAATTTACTGCCATTGTTTTTCTGCCGGGCGATTTAAATTGCCGGTCTGTTCGTTCTAGTGAATTTTATTTTTTTATAAAGCGTGGTATGCCGAAAAGCAGCCTTCGCTGGAACCGGACCGGCCCATCCGAAAGCCGGTCCAATTCTTTTGGCGTTAATAGTTTAGCACACGCACTTGGGAATTTAGATTAAAGGCTGCTTATTATGCGCGGCGGCGCCACATGCTGCGGTTCAGGTCGAGACCGTAAACCAATAAAGCCAGACCTACCATGCCGACCCCCACGATACCGACACCGTCCCAGCCGAGCCAACTCCACCCGGCTACACCCAGGAAGGAGCCGAGCGAACCACCCGCGAAATAGCTCACCATGTAGACCGTGTTCAGGCGGCTCCCGGCCTCGGATTTGAGACTGTAAATCCGGTTCTGGTTAGAAATCTGGACGGCCTGGGTCCCCAGGTCGAGTAAAATTATGGCGGCCATCAGGGCCGGTAAGAATTGACCCCCTACCCAGGCCACGATAAAACCGGCCAGGCTGAGGACTAAGGCCACCCCGGTGATTATCCGGGGGTTTATCACGTCGCACAGCTTCCCGACGAACAGCGCCATCATGGCACCCGCTGCCCCCAGCAAACCGAATAGCCCGATTATATCGCTGCTGTAATGGAAAGGCGCGCCCGATAGCAGGAAGGTTAAAGTCACCCAGAAGCTGCTCATGGCTCCAAAAGCCAGGCCCCCCAGTACGGCGGTCTCGCGCAGGACCGGCTCGGTCTTGATAAGGTGGACCAGCGAGGTTAACAATTCGCCGTAACGAAGGTTTGTTTTGGGCGGGCTGGCCGGTAAGACCTGCCGCAGGGCAAAGGCCAGGACCAACATCAGGGCCAGGGCCAGGAAATAGACGGCGCGCCAGCCCAGCCAGGCATTGATATAACCGCTGACTGTACGGGAAAGTAAAATCCCTACCAAGAGCCCGCTCATGACATTGCCGATAACCCGACCTCGTTCGGCGGGCCGGGCCATGCTGGCGGCCAGCGGCACGATAAGTTGCGGTACGACCGTGGTTATACCGACCAGGGTAATCACGATGCTCAACCAGATGAAGTTCGGGGCTACCGCTACCCCAAACAGGGCCAGTGAAACCGCTAATAAGGTGCGGAAAATAAGGTTGCGCCGCTCCATCGCGTCGCCAAGCGGCACGATAAAGAGCAATCCCAGGCCGTACCCTACCTGGGCCAGGGTGGAAATAATCCCGGCCTGGCCGTCGGATACTTTGAACTCGTTACCGATGGCAACAAGCAGGGGCTGGCAATAATAAAGGTTGGCAACCGAGAGGCCGCCCGCTATCGCCAGGAATAACACCAGTTTCCCGCTTAAGCCGGTGGGGAGTGGTTGGGCCAGGGGAGTGGCGGGGGATGACGTGGTTTCGTCAGGGGCAACCTGGGGGTCCGTAACAGGTGAATTCGAATATTTGTTTGTCATTAATGATAAAGAACCTTCTAAATGTTTATTGTGCCAGGCTAATAATTTATATTTTAAGGGTTATAAAATCTTTCCCTTTATGATGGGAAGTTATGGAAAGACCATAAAAAGGATAGACCAAACAATATCAAAAAACAAGTGAACTTTAGACCTAGGGCCAGGTCAAAACGGATTATTTTTATTGATTAAAAGCATTGTTAAAGACTAAGTAAGGTTCGTTTTGCCCGCCCCGGTTATCATCGTTTCCATTCCAATTAAAAATTTAGAAACGTATTAGAGAATTATATTATTTTATTTACCGAGCCAGTTTAGTAGAAACATGTTTTTGCAAAGGTCTAAACCTACTCGTAGTAACATTAATAATATAAGTCCTGATTTTATGGTCCTATTGACAAGTTTTTCGGTATAAAGTTTAATAACCTTCCACAATACCACCAGTGGAAGTATGTTGAGGGCATTGTTTTCTAACCAAGCCAAAATTGCTTTTCAACTGATTATGGCTATTGCAAAATTAAATAACCGGAGCGCCTGGTTCAGGCAAGGTATAGCTGAGGGTATGCAGCTTATTTTATAGGGGTGAAAACAGTGCAAACTATTCTTTTGGTAGAAGACCAGCCCGAACTAAGGGATATAATGGGTCTACTTTTAACAATGTCCGGGTATAACGTAATCCTGGCCGCTAATGGTAAAGAAGGGTTGAACCTGGCTACTAACTTTCCATTTGATTTAATTATCACGGATATTAAGATGCCTCTGATGGATGGTAATTATTTAATAAGCGAGTTAGCCAAGTTTAAAAATCCACCCCCGGTTATTGCTTTAGCCGGTAGTATTAGCGAGATAACTCCGAATTCAATTATCCGGGCGACGGCCTGTAAACCTGTCACTACCCAGCAACTCCGCCAGCTTATTGCTAAAGCCCTGGTTTAAACCTGCCAGGGACCGGTCTCTGAAAGTTGTTGTTTTTAAGGAAATAAAATTTACTATCGGTGCATTTCTCAGGGGCGGCTTGGCCTTCGCGTCCGGGTCCGGCGGTTGCGATTACTCCTGAAATAATTAAACAACCCTTTGAGAATATCGAAAAAGCTCGGTGCCATGTCACGCAGGGCTTCTTTAGCGGCGGTATGGCCTAGTCTGGCCGCTCTTTTGAAATCCTCGCGGGCGGCCCGGTTATCTTTCAGGGCCCGGTGCGCGACTCCTCGCCAGTAAAAGAGGTCCGCTTTTAAGGGCGAGTTGGTTTGCAGGGCGTCCGTAAAGACAAACAGGGCCTGCTTCGGCATGTGCTGGTTCAGGTAATCCTGGCCCCGTTTGAGCAACATATCGGCCTGGTTTACCCCCGGCTTGATGCTGGTCTTCAGGTCGTTAAAGGCTTTCAGGTAAAGCTCTTTATGCCGGTAGGTATGTTCCAGTAGCGTCCCGCCCAGGCGTTGGGCTTTGTGCCATTTCCCTACCGGGTCAGTCGATTTTATTTGGGCGGACAGGTCGGCCAGCAGTTCACCGACCGGTAGCTGGGATAGCGCTGCTCCCCGGTTGAGAGGGTTGGCTGTCGGGTCGCCCTGGGGAGTTGAGGGTGGAACCGGGTTAGGAGTCGGGACCGTTTTGGCCTTATAGAAGGCAGGGTCGAAGCCTTGCGGCGGGTAGCTATAGACCGAGCGATTATAGGGTCGCGGTGGCGGAAAGGTGGCCGGGTTGGTGGCGTTCTGGTTGACCTGCCGGGCCAGGCGGAAAAGCTCGGTCGCGGAGCGGGGTCGTTGGGCCGGGTCTTTCGCCATGGCCTGGGCCAGCACTTCATCGAGTTGGGCCGGGTAAACCAGGTCGGGCTTGCGGTCACCCAGGCGCGGCACCGGGTCGTGCAGGTGTTGTTTGAGCAGGGCCGGGAGACTCCCCTGGAAGGGAGCCTGTCCGGCCAGCATTTCGAAAAGGACCGCGCCGAGGGCGTAAATGTCGCTGGCCTTGCCTACCTTATCTTCCCACACTTCGGGGGCGGTATATTCGGGCGTGCCAAAGACGCTCTGCATGGTCTTAAGGGCGACCGAGTGGGTAATCGTCATTGCCAGGCCGAAATCGGCCAGCAGCACCCGGCCCTGGCGGTCCAGCAAGATATTCTTGGGTTTGATGTCGCGGTGGATAACCCCGGCCCGGTGGGCTTCATCCAGGGCCGCCGCGAGTTGTTCCAGGTAGACAAGGGCCTGGTTCAGGGTCAGGAACTGCCCCGGTTTTCCGGCGGGGCGCAATAGTTCATCCAGCGAACCGCCTTCGGCCAGTTCGGTGACGAGATAGGCCTGGGCCGGGTTGAACTCGAAGTCCAGCACCTTCAGGATGTGGGGGTGATTGAAAGCGGCCAGGGCGCTGGCCTCGTTTTGCAAATCGCGACAGACCTGGGGGTCGGTTAAAAGCTGGGGATAGAGAAGTTTGAGCGCGACCGGACGGTTGGGCTGGAAATGGGTGTCGTAGGCGTAAAAGACCTCGGCGAAACCGCCTTCGCCCAGCGAATGTTCCAGCAAATAGCGCCTGCCCACCAGGCGCGGGTCGTTATAATTGGGTACGGACGGCCAGGAATTCTGCATGGACCGCTCCTTATTTCTTTCCGCAACTCGCCGGAGTTGGCGGCTTTCCAGCAGATTATAAGCAGTAAACAAAAAGGGTCACTTCCGGGAAAATTTTACCGGGAATGACCCAATTATACAATCAAATTCAATCTTTTTACAACCGGCCTTAACTTTTTATACTTTTTCTAACGTTTAACTCAAATTTCTCACAGACTATGTTAAAAACGTCATCGTAAAGAACCGGTTTAGTAGGATTTAACTCAACCGGGCGATAAGTTCGTAGACCTTTTTATTGACCGCGCTGGTCCGCTTGACGACCTGTTCCAGGGGAGTACGGGTAAAGACCTCGCCTTTTTTACCCACCATCACGCCGCTTACGCCTTCGATTAGACATTCGAGAGCTTCGTTGCCGAGTTGGGTCGCCAGGATACGGTCGTAGGCGCTCGGTGAGCCGCCCCGCTGGAGATGCCCCATGATTGTCAGGCGGGTTTCGAAATGGCCGACCTCGCAAAGATACTGGTAGACCTGCTGGCTTTTCAGGGCAGCCCCTTCGGCCACCAGCACGATAAAGTGGCTCTTGCCCCGGTCAAAGGCCGCTTTCATTTTGAGAGCCATTTCGCCCAGGGTAATCTTTACTTCCGGGATAACCGCTACCTCAGCCCCGCTTGCCATCGCGCTCATAAGGGCCAGGTAGCCGGAGTGCCGCCCCATCACCTCGACCACGAAGGCGCGCTGGTGGGACGAAGCCGTGTCCTTGATTTTGTCGATAACCTCGACGATGGTGTTAAGGCAGGTATCCACCCCGATTGCCATGCTGGTGCCGTACATATCGTTATCAATCGAGGCGGGAACCCCGACCACTTCGATGCCTTTATTTTGAAGTTCCAGGCCCCCGGCCAGCGAGCCGTTTCCCCCGATAATCACCATGTGGGTTATGCCCGCCCCCTGCAGGTGGGCCAGGGCTTCCGCCTGCCCTTCCTCGGTCTTGAACTTTTCCGAACGGGCCGTTCCCAGGACTGTTCCGCCGCGCTGCATAATATTCCCGGCGTCGTGCGACTTGAGCAGTCGTAACTCGCCTTTCAAAAGACCGGAGTAACCGCGTTCGATACCGTACACTTCCAGGCCGTAGGATAACCCGGCCCTGACTACCGCCCTCAGGGCCGTATTCATGCCGGGCGCGTCCCCTCCGCTGGTCATTACCGCCAGTCTGCTAAAGGGTAACTTTCTCACCTTCAAAACCATCGCCTCCTCTTATTCGAATCAGGCCGCCCTAACCCTCAAGCCTGTTTAGTGGTTGAGTTTTACCGGTTGTTCAGGTCTGGTTGAACTGAATTTGCCGTAAGGCACGCGTGGAAAATTTCAGCTCAAACGGGCACCCTGAAAACGGCGGCAGCGCCGACTGACGAGCTTTGTCAGGAGAAAATCCGGGTAATTATGAGCATCTGGAAAATTTAACAACCGCTATTATACAATATGAACAAAAACTTTTCTTACTCCTGTAAAGTTTTAGCCCTGCAATTTTTCCAGCAGCACCAGGCTATCTTTGAGACCGCCGGAACGGTTGCGGGTAAGCCAGATTTGTTTGTATTCGTCGAGCATCGCGGCGATTTCGACGGTATATTCGGCCCGGAACTTGGCCGGGTTATCGGCCAGCAAAGCCCGCAGGCAGGCCAGTTTCATCATCCAGGCGGTCAGGGTAAATTCTCGCTTGACTAACTCGGCATCCTCCCCGGCCATGCGGCTTTCTTCCAGGGGCGCTAAAATCCGGTCGATGGTGCTAATTGCTTCCCGCAGGACCGCGTCTTCGACATAGACCAGGCGGCCCCCGGCGTCCGGCGAAGTGTAATTCTCGCTCTTGCGCTGGGCCTGGGTTAGTTGCTCGTCGCTATACTGCAAAATCCAGAACAACTGCGAACCGTTGGGGCGGGCCAGACCGGGCAGGCGATAGACTTCGCCCAGGTCGTAGGCCACCTTGCCCATAATCCCGGCGGCATCCTCGAAAGCGTAGCGGTTCAAGACCTCGACCACGTCCAGGCTGCGGTTGGCTTCGAGCGCCCAGGAATAGGCCGCGCCCACCGCGATACCCAGGTAGCTGATGGGCAGGGTTTGCCAGTGGCCCCTGTCGCCCCAGTCGGTATTCAGGAAGCCTACCGCGCCATATTTCAGCCCGGCTTCGGCGGCATTTAAAAGGTTGCCGATGGCGTTTTTGGTGCGCCCACCGAGCGTACACCAGGTCGAGGTGCCGGGGCAGACATAGAAAGGAATCCCCGACGCCTTGAAGCGGCTGCATTCCAGGTCAAACGGGTGGGTTTCTTCGTAACCCCAGTCGAGCGCCAGCAGTTGTTGCTGCGGCAATAGCGGGATAACGTCCGGCTCCTCCTGGACAATATCGCCCCAGAACTGGACCGTATAGCCGCGCCCGATTAACTCTTTGCTGACTTTCAGCAGAAAATCGAGATAGACCCGGTACTTGCCGATTCTTTCAACTTCCTCCCGGCTCCGGCCCTGGCCCAGGTCGAAGGTTTCGTCACAACCGATATTGACCTGGCGGCTGGTAAAGTGAGGCAGCAGCTCGTCAAAAAGACTTCTGATAAGGTCGAAACTGGCCGGGTTAGTTGGGTCAATCGTAAACGGCCCGTGGACGAAACCCCACGGCGTGGTGAAGCCCTCGGTCACTTCGGCCAGGGGAGCGTATTCCATGTGGGTCAGCCAGCGGTTCATGTGGCCGAACGAATTCTGGTTCGGCACCAGTTCGATAAAGCGCTCTTTGCAATAGCGGTCCAGTTCAAGAATATCCTGCCCGGTCATGGGGGTGGCTTCCGACCAGACCACCGGGTGATTCAGGTAGGCGAAGGTATGCTCGGTATAGAGTTGCAACTGGTTATATTTCCAGGCGGCCAGTTTGTCAATCAGTTGGAGCAGGGTTTCCATGGTCGGTACTTTATCCCGGCTTATGTCGAGCATATAGCCGCGGGCCGGGAAGTCGGGCCAGTCGCTAATTTCCAGGCAGGGCAGGTTCTGGCCGCTCTGTTTGAGAACCTGGCTCAGGGTGGCGACACCATAAAAAATCCCGGCAGGGCTGGAAGCTTCCACCGTAATCTGGTCCGGTTGGATGCTCAAACGATAGCCCTGGTCCGGGATAGCCGGGTCTTCGACCTGCCGCAAGACTACGCCAAAATCCTCGCTTGGCCCACCTACACTGGCCGATAGCATGTAGACTACTTCACCGTAGTCTTTGAGCGCGTCCTTTAACAACCGACCGCTAAAGACAAGCTGGCTCGCTTCCGGCGCGTCCAGCAAAATATATTTTAAGGGTTGGAGGGCGTGTTGCCCGGTGGTGAATTTAAGCGAGCGGGGTTGCGGGAGCAGCGACAAATTATTCATCGGAAAAAGCCTTCCTGTATTAGCCTGCGGTAGCTTGTATTCGCTTTCCTATATAAGCTTTGGATTTGCCTCTTACACTTACCTTCTATACGCCTCAGTATAAAAGGTTGTGCCTGTTGAAGACCGAATTTTAAATCACTCTGGGAGATGCGTTTGAAGTTTACTCGATAGGCTCGGTTTATGTCAAAAAGCCAGAAGGCAGAAGACAGTAGACAGAGGGCAGAAGGCAGAAGGCAGTAGACAGAGGGCAGAAGGCAGAAGGCAGTAGCCATTAAAAATTGGTTTAAATTCAAGGGAACCGCCGGGCTTATTTTGGCGTCATAAAAGCAGCAACATTAAATCGCGCAAATTTCTCTCTCTCAGCTTTCCGGCCCGGCGTGCCTTTAGCCGGACCTATCCTCGCTAACTATATAACGCCTTTCGGCAAAAATTGAATATTTTCTATTCTTTTCGCGCTTGCTTTGCTTATACCGACCTTTTTTGGTTGCGCCCTGTTTTGAATTAAACCGCTAGTTGATAAGGAAGGTGCTTGCTATGATAGGTAGATTATTAAGGCTGCCTTTTTTACGGCTGCTTGCTGTCCCTTTTGCGTTTCTCATCCTCTTAACCCTGGCGGCCACCTTGGTGGCATGTGGTGATTCCACCGCTACCTGGGCCCCGGCGGCTACGACGGCCAAAGGAGCCCAGGCAGCGGCAGGCACCACGGCGGCTGCCACGACAGCGGCAGCCGCAACCACCGCGGCTTCGGATAGTAGTGGCGCTGCAACTGCGGGCGCGGGTGAAACACCCTCCCCGGCCAAACCGATTGAACGTAAAATTATCCGCAACGCCACCCTGACCATCCAGGTCGAAGACATGGAAACCTCCCTGAACTCGTTGCGCGCCCTGGCGACTTCCCTGGGCGGTTATCTCCTGCAAGAAAACACGACCTCCCAGGGGACTAAACCGAGCGGCGTGATGGTCATCCAGGTTCCCGCCGAGCAATACGAGGTCGCTATAACCCGCATCCGGCAATTGGCTTTCAAGGTGGACCGTGAAGAAAGTTCGGCCCAGGACGTTTCGGACGAATTCGTCGATTTGCAAAGTCAGATTGCCAACCTCAAAGTGACCGAGGAAGGCTTGCAAAAACTGATTGACAAGGCCGATAAACTCGACGATATAATCTCTCTGCAAAAGGAATTGACCAACGTGCGGGGTGAAATCGAGCAGCGCCAGGGCCGCCTCAACTTCCTCGACAACAAGACCGCCTTTTCCACTATAACCGTCAATCTTGGGCTCAAACCTGCCCCTGAAGCCCCGGCTCCTACCCTGGCCCCGGTCGCCGAGGGCTGGCAGCCCGAAAAAGCGATAGGTCAGTCCTGGGACGCTTCGCTAAAATTATTGGGTGGTATAATTACGATAATCGTGCAGGTGTTAGTCTTTAGCTGGTGGTATCTGCCTTTCCTGGTGGCAGGACTTATCATCCTGTGGCGCTCCAAACGGATGAAGGCCAAAGACCGGGACTCCAGCCAGGGCGGTTTCCAGTAAAAATATGCCAAAAAGCGAAACGGAAAGGGCCAGGTAATGCTCAAAGAGCCGGGTTTGAACCAGCCGGGAACAGCAGTAAACGACCGTCAGAACCCTGCCGGAAAATCTATTCTCACCTCTTTATTCGGCACTGCTCTGGCCCTGGTTGGGGTGGGTCTGGTCCTCTGGCTCTGGGACAACCTGGTTAATTCCAGCCAGTGGTTCAGCCTGTTTTTCGCCGGGCTGACCGCCGCCGCTTTCCTGGCCGCCTATCTTCTGCCGAAACCACCTCTTTTGCGAAGCGCCCTGACCGTTGGCGGGTGGTTTTGCTTCGTGCTGGCTATACTGGCCGGATTAGGGTTAGGCGCCTACCTGCCACTCGGCTGGGCCGATTTTCTCAGTCCGGCCCTGGGGCGGTTTGGCGGTCTGGCCGGGCTAACCGTCCTGGCGGCGGTTTGCCTGGTCCGGGGCGTCGTTCTAAAGAAAGGCGGTTGGCTCGACCTGGCCGTCTTTTGCGGCATCGGCGCGGATTGGGTCGCTATCAACACCGCCGCCCAGGCCAATTTCCCCCAACCGCCCAATACCAAAGACGAATGGGCCGGCCTGCTTTTCATCCTGTTCTGGGTGAGCCTGGGCAGCGGGCTGGTAGCCCTGGCGCTCAGCTTTATAAAAGAGTGGCGCTGGTCGGCCCGGACTTTCTGGCGCTGGTCGGTCGCCCCGGCGGTAGGTGGCCTGGCGCTGGGCCTCTATTTCGAGCAAGGCCCGGTCGCCCTGGCCTGTGGCCTCGAACTACTGGTCGTGGCCCTGGTCCTGGGTCTGCTTGGCTGGCGTAACCGGGCCGGGTTCAATGGCAAGCCCTTTGTCTTGGGCGGTCTTAAACACCTGGGCGCGGTGGTCCTGGTTATCGTGGGGTTGGTTCTCCTCTATCTGCCCATCGGGGAACAACTTGAAACCGTCCTCCTGCGCGATACCCTCGAACACTACGCCCTGAGTGGCTGGGAGACCGTCCTGGGTAAAGACCCCGGCAGTACCGGAAGACCCGCCGGAAGCCTCGCCGGGACGGTCAAAGACGCCAAGGGCCAGCCAGTCGCCGGGGCCAATGTCGTCGTGAGTGATGCCACCGGGTTTGCCTGGACCGCCACCTCTGATAGCAGCGGCCACTATACGGTCGGCGGCGTTCCTTCCGGCCACTATCTGCCCATGGTGGCCCGCTCCGGCTATCTCGATGCCCCGGCTACCGGGAAAGGTCCACTCGGCGACTGGCGCATGGTTGCCAGCGTACGAGGCGGCGCTACCACTTCCAATATTGACTTTGTGATGCAGCCCCGCCAGCCCTACACGGTTGTGCCCGGCAATACCCTCAAGCTGGGTGAATTCAGCGAAGCCTCGCGGGATAACCCGGTGCCGAGTAAGGTCTTGCGGCGTACCTTCACCTTTGAGAACGCGGGGCTGGATAAAGCGGGCCTGGTCTACGAGCCGACCCCGGACCAGGGCAAGGGACCGTTTCCCATCCTCTTGATTGTCTATCCCGGTCCCGCCGATGCCTGGGAAGGTGTTTCGATACCCCTGGCGGCCCAGGGCTTTGTCGTTATCGCCTACCAGCCCGAACTTTTCGGCCCCCACCCCGAACGCGGTCTGAATTTGCGAGGGGATGTCAGCGACATGCTCGAACTCTATAACTACGCCAAGGCGGGGTATTTCTCGGACCGCAGCGACCCCTCCAAGGTGATTGTCACCGGGGGTAGCGTTTCGACGGCCTATACCTACCTGATGCTGCGCGAAATCGAAACCAGTTCGCCCGCCGATAAGGCTGCTCTCAAAGGCGGTATCATGTATGGCGGTCTGGCCGATATGTACACCTACCGCTACGACTGGCAGCGCGGCGCGCTCTATATCGACCCTGGCATCCAGGCCCTCGAAGGGATGTTGATTGCCCTGGGGCGGCCCGACCTGCGCCCCGAAATTTACCTGCTCTTTAGCCCGGTCTATCACCTGGCAAGCGGGTCACTCCCGCCGCTCTTGCTGGTCCACACCAGCAAAGATACTATCGTGCCTATCAACCAGAATACCCTGCTGGTGAACGTGCTGCAAAAGGTCGGGATTAATCACACCAACGTGATTTATACCGACATCGAGCATTACCTCGATACCAGCAAACCCGACCCGTCCCAGCGCGATATGCTCGAAAAGACTATCCAGTTTCTAAAAGATGTGACAAAATAAGGGGACCGTCTGGCGGTTTCTAAAAAGGGGGCTCAGGGCCCTCTTTTTGCGGTTTGAAATGACAACCGGGGACTGACAGGGTATCCTTCTGTGCGGTAAAACCAGGGTAACAAAAATTGGCTATTTTTTCTCTCTTAACAAAGTAAGGTATATAACGAAATGCGCATTGCGATAACAGGCGGGAGCGGGCGAATCGGGCAAGCTACTATTAAATTAGCCCTGGCGGAAGGCTACACCATTGTCAGCATGGACCAGGCGGACCCGCCCCACCCGGAAGAACAGGCCGGGGTTACATTTCTAAAGACTGACCTGACCGATTATGCCGCGGTCGAACAGGCTCTCCAGGGTTGCGAGGCCGTCATTCACCTGGGCGCGATTCCCTCGCCGGGCCATCTACCCGACCATATCGTTCACAATAATAATGTAGTGGGTAGCTATAACGTCCTGCTGGCCTCCGCGAAACTCGGTATCAAAAAGGTCTGCCAGGCGTCGAGCGTAAACGCCACCGGACTGAGCTACAGCCGCCAGGGTACTTTCGATTATTTCCCGCTCGATGAAAACCACCCGACCTATAACGAAGACCCCTACAGTCTTTCCAAGTGGATTTGCGAAATCCAGGGCGATTCTATCGCCCGGCGCTACGAAGATATGACCATTTCCAGTCTGCGGTTTAGCTGGGTGGTTGATGCCTTACCCATCATCTCTAAAGAAGATGCCAGCGGCCAGGTCAAAAATCTGTGGGGCTACACGCTTTTGGAAGCCGCCGCCCGCTCCTGCATCGCCGGTATCAAGGCTGACTACAAGGGCCACGAGGTCTTTTATATCGTCGCGCCCCATCCAACCCTCGATATACCGTGCCGGGAATTGGCCCAGGAATTTTACCCTGACATCCCGTTAAAACCCGGTTTTGGCGAAACCCAGTCTTTTTTTGATAGCAGCAAGGCCGGGAGACTCCTGGGCTGGCACCACGACCTCTAGAACCGGGCTAGCTATTGGTCTGGTTGGTCAGGCTGTCCATTTGTAGCTGAACCAGGTCAAAATCGCGCTGGATTTCCCGGTAGGTAATGTCGTTAATGACCCCGGTATCCCGCAATTTGATGACCGCTTCCAGTTCGGCCATCATCAATTCCTGTTTCAAATGCTGGTAGGAATTGACATAGGCCAGGTTGTCCTCTCTAAACTCACCGTCCCGGAGCAGGGTGTAGCGCTTTACCCGCTTATCGTACATGTTTTGCAACTTATTCAGGCGGTCCCCCGAAACATAATCGGTGGAGGCGAGTTCGGCCAGCCTGGTCCGGCCTGCTTCGGCAGCAGCCAGGCGGGCTAAATTTCCTTCCAGGTTGGTGTGGGGGTCGCCCGTGACGCCAAGTGACCGGATGAGAAACGGCAAACTTAACCCCTGCACGACCAGCGTCACCAGAATAACGGAGAAGGTCAGGAAAATGACCAGGTCCCGGTCAGGAAAAGGTGTGTTTTGTTCGGTCATGAAGGGGAGCGATAGGGCTGCGGCCAGCGAAACCACCCCGCGCATCCCGGCCCAGCCGATAATTACCACGGCTTGCCAGGGCGGCGAGGGGTCGCGCTGGCGGACCTTTTCAGAAAGCCAGCGGGGCAGGTAAGTCGCCGGGAAAACCCAGAGGAACCGTACGGCTATGACTGTGGCGCAGATAAGGGCGGCTTGCCCCAGCAGCATCCAGATTGACTCGCTGGAAAGACTCTCTAAAATGTTGCGGAGTTGGAGGCCAATCAGGATAAAAATAATCCCGTTGAACAAAAAGACCACCAGTTCCCAGGTTGCGATGGTAGTAACCCGCAGTTGGGGTGGTAACCGCCGTTCCAGGTGGCGTCCGAGATAGAGACCGTGCGCCACTACCGCCAGTACTCCCGATACCCCGATTGCCTCTCCCAGCAGGTAAGTCCCGAAGCTGAAAAGAAAACTGATAAGGATAAAAATCGGACTGATACCGATAAATTTATGGCTGAGTCGCACTGTCAGCCAGCCTATTGCCACGCCCAGGACCACCCCGCCCACGCTGGCGACCACGAAGTTCAAAACCGTGTTTTCGAAGGAAAAGACCCCCGTAGCGACCGCCGCCACCGCTACTTTATAGAGGACCAGTGACGAGGCATCGTTGACCAGGCTTTCTCCTTCCAGGATGGTGACAATCCGGCGAGGCAACCGCATGTTTTCCATGACGCTGGTCGCGGCGGCGGCATCGGGTGGGGCTACGATTGCCCCCAGCACAAAAGCCACGGCCCAATCCAGACCGAGCAGGTAATGGCCCGCCAGCCCGACCATCAGGGTTGTAAAGATGACCAGTCCTATCGAGAGTAGCAAAATTGGCCGGATATTAGCCTTAAAGTCGCGGATAGGCGTAAAGTAGGCTGCTTCTTCGAGAATCGGCGGCAGGAAAAGCACAAAGACCAGTTCCGGGTCGAGTTCAATTTTGGGCAGGCCCGGGATAAAGCCGATAGCCAGCCCGCCGATTACCAGAAAAATCGGGTAAGGGATTCTCAGTCTCTCGGCAATTACCACCAGGAGCGCCATCACGAGCAGCAGGCCGAAAACTACCTCCAACACATTTTCCACACTAATTTCTCCTATTCCGCATATCAGCCCGGTTCAGATAAGGGCCTTTGAAAGGCTAACCTGGCCTGTTACTACATTTTACTTGTCATCCCGAGCGTATCGAAGGCACCCGGAGGGTACCCGCCGGCCCCTTGGGCAATATCACGGTCATGTGTGTTTTTAATCTAAACTTCTCGATTTCGCTCAGAATTATAGGAACTCAACTAAGTATTAATCGACCGGGCAAAGGCAGTTGTTGCCGGTCAAGATGTTAATATTCTTTAGCCGGGTCGAAATTGGCCCGGTACAAACCCTCAAGGGTTTTTAGTTCGTCCATAAATTGGGCCGGGGTCTGGTCCTCGCGCTGTTCGACTTCTTCCAGGATTTCGAGTTTGAAATGTTTTCCGCCCTGTTCGTCCCAGTCCTTTTTCATCTTGTAATCCATGAGGCTATTATTTTTCAGGGCAAATTCAAAACGGTTCTGAATACTTTTGATGTTGGCGGCGTGGTCAAGGATGTATCGCTCGTTTTTCTCGTTGACTATCCGGTAAACGCCACCCAGGGGTTTACGCTCTTTGAATTCTCTTAAAAGCTCTTTGCGCCGGTTCACTACCGTCCTCTTTCTACTTGTTTTTAAGTTTATTCTGAATTTTCCAGGTTTAGATTTTCTATAAATATTATTTAGAAATGATTGCGCCATTATAAGCTAAAAGGCCGGTGCCTTGGAAGACACCAGCCCAGAAATTTACAGGTTCTAACAGAAATCCAACGGAAACGCTTACTGTAGCCCTTCTTACTGGCAGACCGCGCATTCCTCGATAGCCACGTCGCGCCTGGCGATAGGCATTGTAATCATGCCACGCTCAATCAGTTCGGCTTCAATCGGGGCGGTCGAGCGGACATAATAGAGCGACTTGACCCCTTTTTCCCAGGCCATCTTATGGACTTCGGCCAGGTACTTGCCGCTAATCGGGTTCGTAAAGAACAGGTTCAGCGACTGGGACTGGCAGAGATATTTCTGGCGGTCGGCGGCTTGCTCGACAATCTCGCGCATGTTCATCTCGTAAGCGGTCCGGTAAACCTTCCGCTCGTCCTCGGTCAGAATGTCGAGATGCTGGACGCTCCCTTTCGCTGCGATGATGCTTTTCCAGACTTCAGGGGTGTTATAGCCTTTTTCTTCCAGCAATTTCTCTAAAAACTTGTTCTTGACCAGGAAGCTGCCCGAAAGGGTCTTCTGCAAATAGGCGTTGCCGCTAATCGGCTCGATGCAGGGCGTCGCCTCCCCGCACAGGAAGCTGATGCTGGCGGTCGGGGCAATTGACATAATATAGGCGTTGCGCTGCTCCCCGCCATCCAGCGGCAGTCCCCGTTCCTGGGCCAATCGCCGGGAGGCGGCCTTGGCGTGGAAGTTAATCAGGCTGAAGGCTTGCCGGTTGAAGATACGGGCCGAGATGCTTTCGAACGGGATGTTTTTCGACATCAAATAGCCGTGATAACCCATCACGCCGAGCCCGATCGAGCGCTCGTGCAGCACCGAATTGATGGCCTTGGCGTAGTTCTTAGAATCGGCCATCTCTACGAAGGCGTCCAGCACATTGTCGAGGGCCTTCACGCACATGTAAACCAGGTCTTCGGCCACGGGTTTCCACTCGTCGTATCTTTCGAGGTTCAAAGAGCCGAGGCAGCAGACCGCTGTCCGTTCGCTATTGGTCGGCAGCGTGATTTCCGCGCAAAGGTTGCTCTGCCTGATGAAAAGACCCTTCTCGGCGTGGTGGGCCGGGACCGCCCGGTTGACCGTGTCAATAAAGACCAGGTAAGGTTCGCCGGTCTCGACCCGGATTTTCATAATCTTGCGCCAGACTTCCAGGGCCGATAATTCCTGGACTTTCTCGCCATTCTGGGGCGAAACAAGCCAGTAAGTTTCGTTCTTCTCGACCGCCTGCATAAAAGCATCGGTAATAAGGATGCCGTGATTGATATTCAAACACTGGCGGTTAATGTCACCCCCGGTCGTCCGGCGCATTTCGAGGAATTCGAGGATGTCCGGGTGGTCAATCCGCAGGTAGGCCGCGCCCGCGCCCCGGCGGGTCGAGTTCTGTGAAACGGCCAGCGTCGCGCTATCCATAATTTTAAGGAAGGGAATGACCCCGGAAGAAAAAGCGCCCGTCGACAAAGGCGCGTTCTGGCCGCGCAACTGGGACCAGTCGGTGCCGACCCCGCCGCCGCCTTTGCTGATAAAGGCGTTTTCGGCAAAGGTCTCAAAGATACTTCCGAGCGAATCCTCGACAGTGTTGAGGAAGCAGGAAATCGGCAGGGCCCGTTTGGTGCCGATGTTTGTCAGGACCGGGGTGGCGGGCATCCACCAGCCTTTTGCCATAATTTCGTAAAGGGCCTGGGCAAAGTCGCGGTCGCCTCGCGCCAATCCGGTCGCGACGCGGGCGAAGAAGGTCTGCGGATTTTCGACGATGTTGCGGTCGGCATCGCGCAGGAAGTAACGGTCGCGCAGGTTTTCCAGGCCAAAGAAAGTGATATTCGAGTTATAGCCCTGGTTCAAAATGATGCTTTCCTGGATGTGGCGGTCGGTGGTGTAGTGAGGCGAATCCCAGCTATGGCGGTAGCGGGTCTGTTCTAGAATTTCGTCCAGCAGGATTTCTTTGGCAGCAATTAAATTATTATCGGAAAGGGCATCAATTACGGACGCATAAGCCAGCATAGTCATAGGGTTGCTCCTTTTTCGTAAAACGTTAAACGTTGAACGTAAAACGGGTTTTCGTTCAGCGCTTAGCGTTATAAGCAGCTTTAATAAACGGTTGGGCCAGGGTGGAGTGGTCCTAACCGGGTTTTGATTTTTAACTAATTAAGTGGTCCCAGGGGATGGGCGCCCAGGAGGTTCTTTGCAGTGAGCGCCCAAATTTTGAAGCTAAATACACGTTCAACGTTTTACGTTGTTTCGTGCCTTTTATAGGCAAACGTGTTGTTTTTTACCAATCTTCGAGGACGCCGCCTTTGGAGTACTCGGTCGCCCGGTTTTCAAAGAAGTTGGTGTGTTCTTTGGCGTTGACCATAATGTCGAGCCAGGGCAGCGAATTGGCCGTGTGGTAGACTTTTTCCAGGCCGAGGTCAACCAGGCGGGTATCGGCGATATAGCGGATATACTGTTTCACCTGTTCGGCAGTCAAACCGGGCACATCGCCCAGTTCAAAGCAGGTATCAATAAAGTTGTCTTCCAGCCGGATCATCTCGTGGCAGGCTTCGTAGAGTTTATCCCGGAACTGCTCGGTCCAGATGTGGCGGTTTTCGGAAATCACATCACGGAACAACTGGCAAACTCCCCGGCTGTGCAGCGACTCGTCCCGGATGCTCCAGGTTACTATTTGCCCCATACTGCGGAGCTTGCCCTGGCGCGGAAAGTTCATCAGGATGGCGAAGGAGGAAAAGAGGCTGACCCCTTCCAAAAATCCGCCAAAGACCGCCATGTCCATCGCCAGTTCTTCCAGGGAATTATTGTTGAAGTTATGGATGTAATCGTATTTTTCCCGCATGGCCTGGAATTGGACAAAGGTGCTATATTCGGATTCGGGCAGACCGAGCGAGTCGTTTAGTTGCGAATAGGCCCAGACGTGAATCCCTTCCATGGCCGCGAAAGCCGAGAGCATCATCTTGATTTCGGGTTTGGGGAAGGCCGGTATCAGGGCGGTGTTGTAGTTGTTGTTTACTTCGATGTCGCCCTGGGTAAAGAAGCGCAAAATCTGGGTCACCAGGTTTCGTTCAGCCGGAGTAAGTTTGAACTTGTAGTCAATCAGGTCGGGCTCCATCGGTACTTCGGTCGGCAGCCAGTGGGCCTGGTTTTGCCGGGTGAAAAAGTCGAAGTACTGAGGATATTCGAAAGGTTTGTAAAAGGGCCTGGGGGTAAAGATGGCCGATTTTTTAACTTCCAAAATGTCGGGTGTTTCCAGAAGGTTAGTCATTGTTTTTCTCCAGACCGAAAAAACCAGGCAACCGCCAATTTCTGGCTCTGGTTGCCTAAAAACGTGTTGTACTATTTGTTGTAGCTTGGTGAAATAGTTTATACCACATATAGATTGAGCTGTCAATAGGTTTTAACGGTATAAAGCCCATATATATGGTATAAAGCCAATAATACCCACTATATAGCCTATTTTCCGGCCAAAAGAGGGTGTTTTTGGGGGAATTTATAAGACTCGTCTGTTTAATGGGTGGAGTGGCCCAGGTAGTGCAACTGGGGGTGGATTAAATTGGCCCTTACCAGCAGGTCAGTATCGTGCAAAAGCTCGTGGGAGGGGCCGTCAGCCAGGATCTGGCGGTTTTCGCCTATGACAATGGTCCGTGAGGCTATAAGCGGTACGATTTCGAGTTCGTGCGTGGCGGTAATAATGGTCTTCCCGGCCTGGCCCAGCTTCTGGATGAGGTTTACCAGCACCCACTTGGTGCGAGGGTCGAGCGCGGCGGTCGGCTCGTCCAGCAGGATAACCTCCGGCTTCAAAGACAGGACCGAGGCAATCGCGGCCCGTTTCTTTTCACCCCCCGAAAGTTCGAAGGGAGCGCGTCTGGCGAGATGGCTTATCTCCATCATTTCGAGGGCTTCCTCGCAGCGTGCCAGGACTTCGACCTGGGGTAGACCGAGTTGGAGTGGGCCGAAGGCCACATCGTCAAAGACGGTGGCGCTGAACAACTGTACATCGGGGTCTTGAAAGACCAGCCCGACCTCGCGGTGAAACCGGAACGAGTCGTGCCCGGAAGCGACGGCGGCAATATCCCGGCCCAGCGCCCGCATCTTCCCACCGTTCGGGCTATAGATACCGTCCAGCACCTTAAGAAGGGTCGATTTACCGCTCCCGTTCGCGCCCAGGAGGGCCAGTTGTTCGCCCCGCTTTACTTCCAGGTTGATGCTGTCCAGGGCCGGTTGCCGCCCGTTATAGACATACCGAACCCCTTCCAGCTTAAAGACCGGCTCTGGGTCGGTCGCAAGATTTAGACTCATTACAGGAACCTCTGGGCAATAATTGCGCCGACCGCAAGACTTATTGTTAAAAGGAGGGCAAGCCAGTCCCGCCCGGTCATGCGAAAGGTCGTTATTGAGCGAATCTGCCCGCTAAAACCCCGCGCCAGCATCGCCGAATAGACCTCGTTGCTCATCTTAAAGGAGCGGTTCATCAGGTTGCCGACCGAGCCGGAAATCCAGCGGCGCTGCTCGTTACCGCTAGTGAGGCCGACCACCCGGCTTTTGCGGACCTCGAACATATCAACTGCCGAACGCAGGAACAGAAAAATATAGCGGTAGGTCATTGAGAGGAGCAGGATAAAGACCGAGGGCACGTGCAAAGCCTGCAAGCTCTTTAGCAAATCGGCCCACGGGGTCGTTACCACCAGCAGGACCGCCAGCGACACACTCACTCCCACGCGAGTAACGAAGACTACGGCCCCGACCAGGCCGGGCAGGGATGGGCCGATTACCCAGGAACCGAGATGCAAGGCCAGGGGTCTATCGCCTGGCGTAAAGAAAATCGAGGGAAGCACTACGATTCCGGCAAAGAAGGGGATGCCCACCCAGACCCGTTTGACAAAGAAATCGAACGGCACTTTGGAAAAGCGAGCCGCCACTAACGTTAGCAGGTAGAGGAAAGCCAGCACCCAGAAGGAATTGCTAAAGCTGGCCGCCAGCACCACCGCCAGGAACATACCGAGCTTGGCGCGAGGGTCACGGCGTTGCAGCCAGCCGTCCTTGCGCGAATGTTCTTCGGTAAAGACGGCCTGCTCGATTGACCCGGCGATACCGCCCAGGGTCTTTTCCAGCCAGCCCAATTGCTCTTTCTTTTTGGGCTGTCGCCGGGCCGGGGCTTTTTCCAGTTCTGTTGCGATACTCACCGGGCGCTTACCTCCGGGGTAGGGGTAGTGTCCCCGCCGGGACGCTGCCGGGTCCGGGCGATTAAGGCGGTCAGGCCGTAGACGATACCCCCGACCAGCAGGATACCCACGAGGCCGCTTATCTCGTAGCCGATGGCGACCTGCCACAGGTTGGAATTCGAGCCGTTAAAGAAGCCGACCGGGACATTATAACCTGAGAAAGGCGCGCTAAAGAGGTGCGAGAAATCCTGCAAGCCTTTTGGCACATAGCCGAAAGCCTGGCTGACATCCTCGGCGCTGCCTTCGCCATAGGCAAAGCCAGGGGCTATCAGGCCAAGCGGCGCGATTACGGCTATTGCGGTGAACCAGGTGCCGATTTTCTTAATCCGTTTTGGCAGGATGAACCAGGCCAGGGGCACCAGGACTACCGCGATAACGGCCACAATCAGGAGCATCACGGCTACATCACCCCAACTAACACTCGACCAATCGGCTCCGAACATCCTGCCAGGGTCGCCGCCGCCGGTAATCAGGCCAAAAATTAGTAAAACTACCAGCACGCCCACCCCGGCCAGGGTGATGGTTTGCCAGGCGGGGCGGCGTGAGGATTGGCCTTCGGGAACATCTCCGCCGCTAACGATATTTTTCAGGGAAGTGAGGTATTCGGGATGGTTTTTCTGTAAATAGGCCACTCCCAGGGCCGTCACCAGCCCTTCCACGATGGAGGCGCCCAGGACGTGTGAGAGAAGCATGGCCGGGACCGCTTCGCCGAGACCGTAAGGGCTGTACAGGGCCCGGCCATTCTCGGTGAAAAGGATTGGCTGCAAACCGAGTTCAATCCCGACCAACAACCCGGCTGCCGTGATACCCAGGAAAGCCCCGATACCGGCAGCCCAGACCCGCCGAGCGGAAAGAAGGGGGGCGCGGGCGGCAATCAACCGGTAGGTAAAATAGCCGACAAAAGGCAGGACCACGGCCATATTAAAGCAGTTAATGAAGATTGCCAGGACGCCGCCATCCCCAAAGAAAAGGGCCTGGAGAATAAGGGCCATGCTGATACCCAGCACTGCCGCCCACGGTCCCAGCACCACCGCAATCAGGGTGCCGCCGACCGCATGGGCAGTGGTACCGCCGGGGACCGGGATATTAAACATCATGATGGTAAAGGCAAAGGCGGCGAAGATGGCGAGAAGCGGGATAGTCCGGTGGTTCAAAACTGCTTTGACCTTCCGGGTAGCGATGGCCCAGGCCGGGACGGTGACGACTCCGGCGCCTACAGACATAAGCGGGCTCAAATATCCATCAGGTATATGCATGAGTTACACTCCTTGGCCGGTTGTTGTGAGCACTAAAGCGGATACGGCAGTTTTGTCCGGCCTCTAACCGGGGTTATTCTATGAGCCTGTACCTGTTTTCCAGATGATGTTTGAATTGTAGCTTTATAGGAGTCTACTTGCAACTATTTGCAGATGCAAGTATTAAAGATTGCATCTATTGTTGCGATTGGCTACATAGATATAACGAAGCCGGGCGATTTTTGGATTTATCACTTTTGGGCGACTTTTACCGGCCCCTTCTGAAATAGTTATAGATTGCTTATCCATATTTCGGCAGTTTTTTGCCGGTAGCATTCTGCCGTTATAATGGCATCGACCGCTCCGTTGCTGCCAGAAGGAATCCGGTTGTGCCGGTCGCATAATTAAAAAGCTACCACCCGCATTTTTTAATCAAAAAGGAGTATCCCGTATGACAACCATTCCCCCTGAACGGCCTGCTTTTAATTTACAGGTCTCCCTTGTAGGATGGCTGCTTGACTCTGACCCTTCGATTCGCTGGCAGGTGTTGCAAGACCTGCTCGATACGCCTTCGGATGTGGTCGTCCAGGAACGGGCCTGGGTCGCTACCGAGGGGTGGGGAGCCCAAATGCTGGCCCTCCAGGCTGCCAACGGAACCTGGGGCGGTGCAGCCTGGAATCCGGGCTGGAATTCAACCATGCACTTCTTATGGTTGCTGCGAGATTTGGGGCTCGACCCAGACAGCGACCAGGCGCGCCAGGCGCTGGGCCTGGTCCGGGATAACGTTACGTGGGGTGAGGAATGGGATAATAATCCTTTCTTCGTGGGCGAAGTGGAGCCCTGCATTAACGGGCAGGTCGGGGCAATCGGGGCTTACTTCAAACAAGATGTCCGGCGTATCATTGACCGCCTACTGGGTGAGCAGTTGGCTGATGGCGGTTGGAATTGCGAGGCCGAATTTGGGTCTACCCGCGCTTCCTTCAACACCACTATCTGTGTATTAGAAGCCCTGCTCGAATACGAACTTGCTAACGGGTCCAGCCCGGAGGTGACCGAAGCCCGTTTGCGTGGGCAGGAGTATCTTCTAGAGCGTCATCTTTTCCGGCGGAAGTCTACCGGCGAGGTAATCAAGCAAGACCGCAAAGGAAAACTCGATTGGAGCCGTTTCGCTTTTCCAACCTGGTGGCATTATGATGTGTTGCGCGGTCTTGAATACTTGCGCCGGGCCGGTGTTACTCCCGACGAGCGCGTGGCTGAGGCAATCGCCCTGGTTGAATCCAAACGTGACAGCGAGGGCCGGTGGCGGCTGGGTGTCCGCTATCCGGGACCGATGCCGGTCGAACTGGGTGAGGAAGAAGGGCAACCGAGCCGGTGGATTACGCTGCGGGCCTTACGGGTGTTGAGGTGGTATGTGGGGCTTAATTGATTTTGAATTCAAGTCTTTCGAGTTACATACCTTTCCAGGCCGAAAGCAAGCCGTTAAAAACGCCTATAGGAGTAGTCTTATCCCCGATTAGCCTGACCAGGAGCTTGTCAAATTCTATCTGGGAGAGATTAGCTTCATGGGCGGCGGTATTGCGGAAGTTTTTTACATGAAACAGGTCATCAAGCCAATCGCTAATGGTATACCGGATATATTTGCCGATTGCGTCTTGCCATAGGCCCTGGCTTTTTACATCGTATTGAACATCAAATTTTTTAAATACTACCCCGCCTAAAGTTTTCTCTTTTTGAGGTGTGGTCCTGAGACTGGTTTTCTGGTAAACAGTATTTCTAACCAATTCCTCCAGCACTCCGCTGAATAATAAGGCTGGCCCTGCGTAATTTGTGGCGTTCACAAATTTTATCTGTTCCCGCAGAAAACAGGCCAGCCGGACGGTATCACGTTGCTTGTCCGTAAGCAGCGGCGTGGTAAAGAAAACAGCCCCGATTTCCTGTTGGAGCCAGGTATCATAATGTTTCAGGTCCGGCTTGATGAGGTCCCGGTAGCGTTCGACAATCACTTCGACCTGCTCGGTAGCCAGCCTTATAACTTCGGCCTCATCTTTAGCATCAATTGAAGCGGATTGAATGGCTTTTTGAATATCTTTCAGAGCGACCAGGCGGACCGGCGGTGTAATTTTGTTTGGCGCAGGATTGCTCATAATGTGGCAAAGCCGAGGGTTTTTACAGCAATCAGAGGCAACACTGACCATATCCATTCGCCAGGGGGCTACGTGCGGTTTAGGACACAGCACAAGGTCGTCCAGGTTTGTAACCGACCACACCCGGCCATCCCGCCGGGTCAGGTCCGCGATCTGGGTCATCTGGCGGTGGGCATTAGCGGTCAGGCGGTCGAAGAAAATCGCCCGGCATTTTATTTCCACCGGCTCCTGCAAATTATCGTGAGCCGTTTCCAGCAGACTTTCAATAACCGCGTCAAACTCCGGGGCTGCGCCCGCTTTTGGACGCAGCCGCCAGAGCTTTATTTCAAGGTCGGGTTGGATATACTGGGCGCGGTCGGCCAGGGGAGAAATCTGGTAGAGCTGGCCGTTATCATTTTCAAGCGATTTCCTGAGGGTTTCCCCGGACTCTTCCTCCCTGTCGCCGGGAAGCAGGCTGGCTTTTATTTTGCCCTCCTGAAAGGCGAAAAGCAGAGCCCCATAACGCTCCCCGGTCAGTTGCAGGTCGGCTATCATCCGTTTAACCGGGCTGGAGGGCGCTTTCAGGGTGCCACGAGGTTTGTAATACTTGGCGTCCAGGACATAGCCGGGAGCATGCCACAACACCTTACCAGTTTCATCCTTCACCGTTTGCGGGTTAGCCCGGTGAATATAAAAGTCGGGCCGGACGCCAGGGGCCGATTGCCAGTAGGCCGGGGCGACGGCAATTGCCTGGTCGTGTTGCAAACGATATTCGGTTAGCTGGCCCGGTTCGCCCCAGCGGTAACGCAGTTCCATCTGGCCGTAATTGGCTTCCACCAGGTGGCCCTGGCGGTGCAAATAATCCCCGATTTCGTAAAAAAGCCAGACCTGGTACAAATAATTATCTCGTTGCGGGTCGGCTCCCAGCATAAAAGTATCCTGGCGCGAGTTTTCCCGGTCGAGCAAGCGCAAATTCTTTAGCCTGGACCGCCATTCCAGCAGGCGGGCATACGCGGGGTTATAGCTATTTTGCAGGTTGGTCTCGACCGTTTCTTCCAGTTCTTCCACGGTCCGCTCGGTGTAACCGGCCAGCGTCCGGTTGGCCTGGGGCAGCAGTTCGGCGAATTGCAAGAAGCCGAGTTCCCGGCGGCAGCGGTCAACGATTTCGTTGAGAGGATGGCGCAATTTGGCGCTGGCATCGCCCAGGGAAAGCCGGTCCAGCAAATCCTGGGTTTGCGCCTGGTATTCCAGGAGAGTACAGACCGTCAGCAGGTTTTCCGGGGTCGCGAAATGGCGGTTACGCTGGTTGGTTTGGACCTGGGTGGGCGGCTCATCGGGGAAAGTAGACCAGCTGGCGGCGGCGGTCCGTACCCAGTCTATGCGGCCTCGCGCCGGGAGTTCTTCGACCAGGCGGACTTGGGGTGCGGTAAAACTGAGCTTGCGTTTGATAAGCGGTAGAATTTCCTCGAAAAGTTCTTCGCGCAGGTAATAAAGGACCGCCATCTCGTTATAGGTCTGCATGGCCGGGTGCGCGAATTTCTCAACCGAGCCGCTTTGCTCGTCAAAAAGGCGCTGGAAATGCCCCTCGAAATTACGCAATAAAAGGTCAACCAGCCGCCCCTGCATCCAGACGAAGGCTTCGTTTTCCTGGGTTGAAACAGACAATTCTTCCATTTTGAATTCCAACTATTCCGGTCTTAGCTTCTTATATGCCCCTATCGCTATTCAGGTCGCGTAACCGGCGCAGGAAATAACCGTTCGGCAGGTGCAGCGGCTCGGTGGCCCTGAACAAAGCGACAAGTTGGGCCTCGGTCGGCGGGGTATCGCTTTGCGGGTCTATCGGGCTGGACCCGTTTTGAAGAATATCGGCTTCTCGCAGGAGACTCACGACCCGGCTGCGCCGGTTCCGGTGGCCCTGCAACTGGGCCTGGACGGCCTTTGCAAAACTGGCGGGCTGCCCGGCGTCTTCAAGATAGCTTTCCAGGATGCCCTGTTCTTCCGGGGTCAGCACCTGTAACTGGTCGGCCAGCGAATCGGCCAGGGCCACGTCAAGCGCGTCGGACCAATCCATGCCCACCAGCACCCCGGTGAACAAATTTGTCAGCACCGCTACGACCTGGGCCGTGCCCAGCTTTCGGAAAAAGCGAATAACGGCGAAAATTCGCCTGAAGTCTTCAATCGCTACCGAGGCCGCATCGTTATCGACAAACAATTCCAGCCTGTTTCCGTCGCGGACAAATCCTATTACGCCCGGCCAGGAGTAATCGCCCTCGGCATCGAGTTCAATCTGGCCCAGTTTATTTCGATGAAGGTGACCTAAAGCGCCCTGCATCGAAATTACCAGTTCCTGCTCGTAACGGTCGGGCCGGGGCGGCAGAATATCTATAAAATCGAAGCGGCGTTTCAATGCCTCGCTGATCTGGTTGAGAAAGTGCCGGTCGAACGAGTTGAGGGTGCCGATAATCCGAAAATCGTCGGGCATACGCAGTTCGGTCACTTCCGAGCCGCGCGCCGGGACCGCCAGGGTGGTGCCGAACTTGCCGCTGAGCGTGGTAAGCAGACTGCCAAAGGCGGCGTCAATGTGGGCCCGGTTGAACTCGTCGATGACCAGCCAGGCTCCCCGGTAGCGCAGGTCGCTTTCGGTTATATAGTCGCGCTGGGGCCGGGCGGTATCCACCGGGAGTTTCTTACCTTCGTCGGTGAACTTGTAATTCTTCAAGACCGTGCCGGTTAAAGCGCCGTAACGGATGTCATAAGACATTTTGCCATCCCCCTCGCTGCCGCCCAACCGGGGACTGATACCGCCGATGACGTCGCGGACGCTCCAATCTTCGGTGGCGGTAACGAAAACAGCCCGGTAGCCGTGAATGACTTCGGGGCGGTCCAATACCAGGGGACCGTCCGGGTCGGTGCCGGGGAGGATGGTATGTTTTTCTTCCCGCCAGAGGATTTCGGGCAGTTTCTCGGCCAGCAGGGTTTTCCCGGTGCCGGGCGGGCCGCTCAAAATGACGTGGTGCCCGGCCAGGAGTGAGCGGTAAATCCGCAAAACGGTCTGGTCGTCCACCAGCACCTTTTTTTGGAGTTCCCGCAGTTTTTCCGAAAAGTTCTCGACCGGCGACAGCGGCCCAAAACTATCAACCTGGGCTCCCCAACCTTCCAGGTAAGTCCGGCGCAGGGCGTTCACCAGTTGGTTATAGGCCAGGATGGCCGGGGCATCCCCCGGAATATCGGCCAGGGCATCGGCATTGCCCTTCCAGGTGCCTTCCTGCGGGTCATACTCGACCAGGGCCGCCCCGGCGTACCAGCCCAGCAGTTTGTCGTTTTCCCACTTCAATTCGGGGGCGAAGTTAGCCGCCGGTTGCGCTTCTTTTGAACCATAAAGGCGCGGAATAATCTCACGGGCGGGCAGACTGAAGGTATCGTCGGCTTTCTGGGCCACCAGCAGACCCAGGGCCATCAATCTTAAAATGATATATTCTTTGAAATCGTCACCTTCGCTGGTGGCGTAAGGCTGCAACTCGTAGCGCGAAGTGGCCGGGTTGTACCGGAGTAGGCGCAACTGGCGCAAGCCCATCACAAAACTTTCGGGGTTCGTTTCGGCATTGACCCCACCGGCCAACTGGTATATTTCCTCCGCCGTGTAACTCCGGCCCATTTGCAGGGTATCCACGAACTCCCAATACTCGCGTAAAGTCTCGAAACCGTCGGGCAGGGCCGGTTCCAGGCTGCGCGTGACCAGGTCCCAGCGGTTCTGGCCTACCGACATAAAGCGGTCGCCATCGAGTAAAAGGGTGTTTGCCAGGTCGGTCGCCTTGGGCGGCTGGTTAACCAGGCCCTGTTTGACCATGCGGTCGGCTATTTCGGCCAGGGGCAGGGAGCCGTTCGCCTCAAAAAGGACGGCGTAAGCGGCATCGCCCAGGTTCATTTCCTCCCCGGCGGCTTTTTTGGCTTCTTCAATAATTATTTTGAAATCGGTATCGCTGATTTTCCGTATGGAACGCTGCCAGAAAGTTTTTCTTAAATCGCGGTCGAGCCAGTCGAGTTTTTCGACGAGGTCGGAGGCGTTCCCCTGGATATAGAGCGGGACCGGGAACTCGTGATGTTCCAGGCGCGCCACGATATGGGTGACCCCTTCTTCAACCATTGGTTCCCAGTCCCTGACCCTGGCCCAGGCGGTAAAGGCTTTATGAGGCCGCCCGGTCAGGGGATGGTTGCCGGGCAGGTAGATTATGGCCGAGACCGCCGGGCCGCCCGCTTTTTGCGCCTGCAAAGCTTCCGCGAGGTCTTTCTTGCCGCCCGTCCCACCCAGGTTAAAGGTGTAAGTCTCGCCGTAGCGCTGCAATTCGTCCTCGTGCTGGTGCATCAGGACGAAACACGGTCCCTCCACCTGGCTCGGCCACAAATCATTTGAGTTGTCCAAAGTTATTACCTCAAATCCTAAATTGGTCAGGTTACGGCGCGCCACATTGGTGGTGTAATCCTGGTCTCCGCCCACCGCCCGGTTGAAAATCAGGCGTGGCGGATAAAGTTGACCCTTATAACGGATGGCGTATTTGTAACGCCCGCCTGTGACCCGTGACGAGTTTTCCCAATCGAACCATCCATTTGGGCCGCTGTCGGCACGGTCTTGCCAATCGAACATCTCCATTTCGGCCAGGATTTTTTCGCGGGTTAAACTTGAGATTTTCAGTGATTTTTGCAGACTTTCTTCAATTTGAATAATAGCCTGTTTTAAAAAGGTATAGTCCTGGTTATTACCAACCCAAAATGTATAAAACTTCTTTGTGGATGATTGCATACCTTTTGGACCAAGTTTGAAATCACTTTCAGCAGACAGATTCCGTTGTAAAAAAGGTATTAAATCTTCTTTTGGATGGAGGTCAAGGTAAAAATAGGCAGGGTTTTCAATATTGTATAGGGATTTAACAACTAAATGTTTATCCAACCAGACATCTAAACTTTGAGTTCCTAGCACAAAGTCAACTTTATCCTTAAATGTATCCTTAATCCATTCAGGAAAGTCATAAATTAGATGACGTACAAAAACATTGTTGGTTTTAACTAATGGAATGGTTTCAGTTTGCCATTGTTTAAGAGCAGTTGCCTTGTCAATATTATTTTTGTTATTTAAGGCGCCTGTGCTATTCTCCAAAGCCCCTTCCAGCCGTTCTTCAAGGGTCTTGCCGCTGGTCCACTCCACATCGTCGTTCAGGTCATCGGACATTGTTTTTACTCCTGTTTGTAAGCCACAAATCCACACTAAAATTCAGGTCTTAAACCACCAGCGCGTCCCACTTTTCCAGCACCAGACGCCGGGTCCGGTACTCGCCGTACTGCCGGGTTTCCTTCTCCTTGAGGACGCGGAAGGTTTCGCCGGGGAAGTCGGGACCGTAGACATCCTGGGGGTCGAGGATGTAGCGCAGTTCGTCCCTGGTCAGGCCGTAGAGCCGGGCGATTTTGGCGTCGAGTTCGGCCCGGATGTTGGCGCGGCGTTCCTCGTGCCAGATGAAAGGCGGGGGCGGTTCGTCCGAGGCCAGGGTAGCGGGCAGGTTCCCCCGGAGTTTTGCTAAATACTCGTTGTGTTCGCGATATTCCAGGCCGCTTGCCCGGTAACATTCCTCCCAGCGTTTTACCACCCGCTCCCGCATAGCCCTATCCAATTCGGACCACACGTCCGCCCCGAACGGCTGCATGTCCCAGGCCGTGTAAACCAGTTCCAGCACCCGTTCACTGATGTAGTTTTGGTATATTTGGTTAAAAGAAGTTGGTGATAAGATAGGAAGTTGACGAAAGTAATTAAATGTTAAATGCATTCCTCCTATTTTTTGTTTTGCGATATAGTCTAGTACTAAACTGTTCAAACAAGTGAGAAAACAGCAAATTAGCTGTGATCTAAAATTTTCTATAAATACTAAGGGCGCAGTATTTCCCAAACCTGCGATGGGTACAATCGAAGCAATTACTGTTCTTGCTAAACCACTACTTGTAACATCACGAAATCCGATTAACCAACTTCTCTTTGTAAAAGAATTCAATTTCTTATTAACTTCACTTGCCTCAATATAATAACTGGGCTTAATTTTATAGGTAGGATTTTGATGGTTTTCGATATTTACTTCTGGTAGCATATGTGACCGCTCTTGTTCATTCAATGTCTCATAAGAAGCAAATCTATGGTCAAACTGGTAAAACATTTTACCCTCATATAAGGGTAAATGTTCTTTGAGATTCTTTTTCCTGAAAAGATCACTATCATTAGCCATATGAAAAAGTGAGGTAAATTTTATTTGCCACAAATTTGTATCTTTTTTTTCATCAATCAGTATTGGGACCAATTTATAAATTTTTTTCGTTATATCAGCATCTGCTTTAGTACGGAAAATAGGACATGTTCCAGTGTTAGGATTCAATAAATTAATATCATCTCGATTTAATTCGAAATGTCTCTCTTGCTGTTGAGCTTGTGTGAAGTTAAAACATAAAAAAGTAAAATCATTTTTCTCTATTTTCTTTTGAGAACCCGTGGTAATTAAAATACAAAATTTAAAATTGTGTAAAACATCAGGGAAGATTCTCTCCTCATTGATAAACCCCAATAATTTCACAAGGTTTTTGTTGATTATTAAGTCACTAAAAAAATATTTAGTCGTTTCGTCTGTAGCAATGCCAGTTGGGGAAATTATTCCGGAATAACCTTTAGAATTAAGCAAAATACGATATTGTTCAGCAAAGAGGGCGTAGGTATTTACGTCACCGACAGCGGTCAGGGGATAGCGTTTCGAGGCCCGCACGAAACGGCTTTCGGCCTCGGCCTGGTGCTTGGCTGTCTCGAACTTCTGGATGCGTTCCCGTTTGAAAGCGTCCTTGTGGTGCCGCCATTCCTCAATCCGGCGGGTCCGTTCGGCCTTGTTGGGCGCTTCCAGGATGTAGGGCGTATCTACGAAATGTTCTTCCTCTTGCAGCTTGATCCGTTCCCAGGGGGGGTTGCCCAGCACCACGTCAAAGCCGCCGCTTTCTTTGAAAATGTGCGGGAATTCCAGTTCCCAGTGGAAAAAGCCGTTCTCCGCAGCCAGCCCGTTTGCCCGGCCTATCAACTCGGCCTGGGTCGCGTTCCGGGGCGACCGCTCATATTCGCGTAAAATACGGGTGGTCGGCAGTTCGGGATAGCGCTCCCCGGTTTTGGCGAAGGGGAGGAAGAAGGCCGCCGTCCACAGGTTAAAGAGGGTCTTGCGGTCGTACTCCTGGACCTGCAAGCGCGAGAAACTGGCCGCTTTGGCCCGCACCTCGCCCACGGTCAGGTCGGGCGCGTCGTCCAACTCCCGGAAAAGGACCGCCAGTTTGTCGAGCGGGTCCGCCGGGGCCACCTCGAAAAGAGAAGGCTGGGAAAAGGCCACGCCCTTGACCACGCCCGACTGTTTGTCCCGTTCCTCTTTATTGCGTTTTTTGAAGGCCGAGGCCACGGCGCGGTCGTCGCCTGTGACCGGGTTGTAGGCTTCGTCGGGTATCCCGGTTTCGACCAGGTGGCTCCACGCCCCCACCAGCGAGTTGCCCCACCGGATATGGCTGTCGAGGAAGGAGAGGGGCAGCCCCGCGCTGTGTCCCTCCAGCCAGAGGGCAAGTTTACATAAATCTACCGCCAGAGGGTTATAGTCCACCCCGTAAATGCACCTGGCGATAACCAGGCGGATACTGCGCCGGAAATTTTCGGGCGAAGGCTGGTCCTCGCCGTACCTGACACGGGCCAGTTCCGTACCCAGGCGGCGGGCGGCAGCGAGCAGGAAGTGGCCCGAACCGCAGGCCGGGTCGCACACTTTGATGGAGAGAATCGCGGCGGCTCGCGCTTTGCTGTCGCGCCCGGCTTTTTCCAGGCGGTCCTGCAAGACCGGCTCAAGCGCGCTCTTGATAAGCTCCTGGACCAGTTCGGTGCGAGTATAGTACGACCCGGTCGTCTTGCGTTCCGTCCCGCTGACCAGCCGGAAAGAGGTCGCAGCGTAGCCGCCGGGCCGGGGCGACACATCTATCACCGGGCGGAAATCGAGTAGCGATTCGTAGACGCTGCCGAGTTCTTCCACGTTCAGGGCCGCGTAATTCACCCGGCGCAGCGTTTTGGTGGCCGGGTCGGTGTAGAGGGAAAGCGCCCGAATAGCTTTGAGCAGGACGCTGTTGTAAAGGTGGGTATCCTGCAAGTTTTTGATAGCTTCCGGCCCGAACAGGTCGCCGTCAAGCGGGGAAATGCCGAGCAGGGTCGCGCCCGTATCGTCTTCCAAAAGCCGGAAAGTGGTTAGCAAGCCCTGCCACAGGTCGGAGTAACTGCCCCGCCCGACGGCAGGTTGTTCGGTCATGCGGCGCAGGCGGGTTACGCTGTAGAAATCGTTGTAGACCGCCGACTGCCGCGCCAGGGAGGTGGTCCCGGTCTCGTCGCTTTCCAGGTCCGAGACAAGGTTGGCAATCAGGTGGCGTTCCTCCCCGACCATGAGGAAAAGGAGCCGGTAGACCAGCCGGAGCAGTTCCCTGTAATAGTCGATTGCCGAAAGTTGCCCCTCCTCCAGGGCTTTCTTAAGGCGCGTATTTCGCGGGTGGTCTAAAAAGCCGTTGCCGAGTTTTTCAAGAGCTTCTTGCACCCCGTCGCGTAGGCCGTCCCGGACCCGCCCACCCTCGTCGTTGGCCTGCTGGTGATACTGTTCCAGCAAGCACCTGGAAACATCGGACATTCCTTCCGGCAGGCGGGTGCGGTGGAGCAAGCGGTAAAGCAGGGCAAACTCGGTATACTTCTCGCCTTCGAGCATCGCCCGCAAATCGAATTCGAGATAGGTCGGGCGGGTGGTCAGGGACGAATCGCGCAGCAGCCGCAGGCGTTCGCCGTTCGTGACAATCCCCCAGAGGTGTTCGGTCGAGTTGAGATATTCCTGCAAGAGGGCGTGCGGAGAGAGGCGCGGGCGGCCCGTGGCCGGGCGTTTATCCAGCGGCAACCGGCAGCCCACGACCACGACCGGCGGGCCGGACTGGTCTTTCCCGGCCCGGTGGGAAATCTCAAAGGTGCGGCCATCCACGATTTCGGCCTGGGGCATGTAGGTCAGGGTATAGCCGAGCGATTCCAGCAGCGGGGTAATCCAGTGTTCCCTGGTCTCGCTGGTGGCGGTAGCGTTATCCGGCAGGCGGCGCAGATAACGCTGGAAAGCCTGCCAGAAAGCCCGCGCGTCAGCCCAGGCCGTTTCAATCTCGTCGGTAATCCGGGTATTCCCGGTCAGGCCAAAGTCCGCCGGACGCTGCCCCGGCAACTCGCCCTCGGCCAATCTTTCGAGCAAATCGGTCGGGATTAAATTCCCCTCGGAGACAATCGTGGTAAAAGCCATAAGAATCCTTTTATAGCGTAAAACGTTGAACGAATCTAACCCTGCTCTGGTTGAAGATAAACGTACATCCCCAGCACATCCACCGGCAGTTGAGGCCGGACCGTCACCCGCCCCATGCGCGTCACCTGGCGGACCCGGCGGTGCGCTTCGAGTAAGGCGCTAGCCCGGTCCTCGGCCAGTCGGGTGAAATCGGGTTCCAGTTGCTCCAACCAGCCGTATAATAATTTAAGGTTTTGCTCGGCCTGCCCCGGCGAAACGTTCCCGGTCGGCTCCGCCTCGTTTAACAATTGCAAAGCCGCTTCCTGGCTCAACCAGTCCACGCTGCCAGTTTCAAAGTCGGGCCGTCCCTCGAAAGCCGCTACCACCAGTTCTTCGGAAAGGAGCGGCACCGGTTTCTCCTGGGTCGTTATCAGGTGGCGCAACCGAAGGAGGAAAAGGTTGGTCCGGCGGCTGACCCTGTTCGTGCGGATTACGCCGCAACGGGCCGCCGCGAACCGGCTTTCCCCGGCCAGGGAGGGGTCGAAGGCCGTGCTTAAAAGATAATCGGTCAGCCCTTCTGTCAGGGGATGGAGGCGGTTGATAAGATAGACCCCCTCCGGTACGGGCGTGTCGAAAGTGATTAAAACTTCACTGCCCTGCCCCTTCTTCGGCTTGAAAATGTCGCGCACCCGTTCTTTGACCGGTTCGGGCAGTCCCGACCAGGTCAGGCGGTAGACCGTCCGGGTTGCCACGCTCTGCTGGCGGTCCACCCTGAGCGGGCTTCCCAGCCGTTCGCAGGCGCTCACCACGAAATCCATTACCGTGACCGGGTTGCCCAGCACGGCGTCCGCCTCGTATAGCTCCTGGGCCACTTCCTCCGGTTTGATAGCGTGCTGGGCGAAGCGGGTCCGGCTGACCTTCTCTCGTTCCACCGCTTCGTCCCACTTCCTGTTAAGCCCGGCCATGTCGAGGTCTTCTCCCTCGATTTCGCCAAAAGAGAGTTGCTTGTCCATGTCGAAAAGGCTGAGCTGGGTCGGGCGCGGGCGGTCCTGGAAGACCCGTTTAACCACCGCCTCGACCACGCTTTCGTTATCCACCGGCATCGGCACGCTGATGCCGAGAACCTTGTGAATGTTCCGGGCCTTGCGGATAAGCACTTCCATCACGGCCTGCTCGATAACATTGTCCCCGGCGTAGAAAAGGAGCGTCCGCACATACCGGGAAGGCTGGCCATAGCGGTCCACCCGGCCCTCGCGCTGTTCCAGGCGGTTCGGGTTCCAGGGCAAATCGTAGTGGACCACTGCGTTAAAGGCCGCCTGTAAGTTGATGCCTTCGCTCAAACAGTCGGTCGCCACCAGCAGACGGCGAGGGCTGGTCGAAAGTTCGGCGATACGCTGCTCCCGCTCTTCCTCGGAACTTTTGCCCGTGACCGCGATAATTTGCAGGTCGGGAAACTGTTTGCCAAAGCGTTTTTTAAGTTCTTCGGCCAGGTATTCGGCGGTAGCGATGTAGCGGCAATAGACAATCGGCTGGAACCCGTCTTTGATAAGCTGGGCCAGGCGTTTCTGGGCGTGAAGTAGTTTGGGGTCGGCCTCCCCTCGCAGTTTAACGGCCCGCCCAATAAACCGCTGCAACTTGCCGCGTTCGCTGTCGTCCAGCAGGGCTTCGCCTTCCTCGATAACCGGGATAGGCTCGAAATCCTGGGTCACTTCCTGTTCGCCAAAGTCTAGGACATACGGTGCCAGGAAATTGCCCGCCTCCTCAGCGACTGCCACCTCTTGCCCGGCCATTTCAGGCGAAAGTTTCCCGGCCCGTGTCCTGAGAGTGGCTTCAGCCGCTGCCGGGCTGCTCAGGACGCACCGCAAAAGGGCCAGGGCGGTCCAATGCCGGACGCGGGTCCGCCAGGCCGTCGAGCCTTTACCGGACCCCGTTTTGGAGAGCAAGCCATAGGCAAAGTCGTAGACATCAAGGAAAAGCTTCTGGTATTCATTCGAACTGGCAAGGTTGAAGCTTTCTTCCAGGCTTTGCCGCTCCGGGAAGGGTGTTTCATCGTCGCCGCCCAGCCATTTTTGAACATCGGCCCGGCGGCGCTGGACAAAATGGCGCGCCATGCTCTGCCGGTCGCTATCCGAGAGATGGGAAAGGTCCAGGCGGCTGAAATCCGTTTTGAGCAGTTCGAGTAGCGACTGGAAAGCGTCTTCGATACCGCTGTGAGGGGTGGCCGTCAAAAGCAGCAGGTGGCGGTCGGGACGGGCGGCCAGTTCCAGCAAAAGTTCGTGGCGCTGTTGCATGTTGCCACCTTTGCCGCCGGTCCGGGCAGCCGTATGGGCTTCGTCCACGATAACAAATTCCGGGCAACCCCGGATGAAGCTGTATTTGCGCAGTTCGGATTTTACAAAGTCAATGCTGATTACCAGGGCCGGGTAATGCTCGTAGACCGTTTTGTCGGCGGGCAGATTCTTTTCCAGCCGGGCGATAGTGCCGGAGCGGACCACTTCGGCCTCGATACTGAATTTATCGGCCAGTTCGCGCTGCCACTGTTCGCACAGGTGGGGTGGACAGACCACCGCCAGCCGCCGGATTTCGCCCCGGTCGAGCATTTCTCGCGCAATTAGACCGGCCTCAATGGTTTTGCCGATACCGACATCGTCAGAAATCAGGAGGCGCACCGGGTCGAGGCGCAAAGCCATCAGGAGCGGCACCAGTTGGAAGGGCCGGGGCCGTACACTCAACCGGCCCAGCGAGCGGAAGGGGCCGGACCCACTCCGAAAGGTCAGGCGGGAGGCGTCGCGCAACAACCGGGCCGAGCTATAGTCGCCGCTCCGGGTAGGGTCTGGTACCGGGAAAGTGGCGTCGGTTATTTCGTCAATTCCCAATCGCTCGCTAAGTGGCAGAAAAATGCCGATTTGTTCGACCTCCGGCCCGCCCAATGGACGCAGCAACATCACATCGGGGTTTTCCGAGGGAAGCACGACCCACTCGCGCTCCCGGCATCGCACCAGGCTTCCCGGTTCACGTGTATTCATAAAATATAAAACCTTTTGTTAAGGTAAAGCAAAGCAAAGATAGGTAAAACTGAAAAGGTAAAGCTAAAGATTAGAAAATGTCCTGCAATTTGGCAAGTTGGCCCTGCCAGTTATCGCTCTTAACCAGCGTCACCACTCGATAGCCATAATCGTCCAGTTCAGAGCGGGCCCGGCGTACAGTCAGTCCCGGTTCTTCCTCGTCACAGAAAACACAGGTGGCGCTTTTCTGATAAAAGAAATCCGGTTGGAGCGTGGTGTCCTGCAGTACCGGGTTGAGCAAGTCCGGTAATTTACGCCCGTTAATTTTGAGATATTCTAACACCTGTTGTGGAAAGCCGGTAGTGTTCCTGCCATTAATGTGGTCTCCTTCCCCTGGTGAGAGCTTTTCGGGCATATCCACTAAAACCTGTGAAGTTATACCCCGGAGGCCGGTCCGGCCATGCGCCAGTGCCAGGAGTATATCTTTGATTTCGTACCGGTTGAGCAGGCGGTGGTCGGGCTGGTTGGAATAGGAAAGCAGGCAGTGGTAACAGGCCCGCCCGCAATTATAGGTGTCGTCCGGTTTTTCTGCCCCGCTTTCCGGGTCGAAATGGCAAATTTCCAGGGCCGCCCGCGCCACCTCGGCTAACAACCGGTTTTCTTCAGCCAGTTTACCTAACACGCCTACTCCGCCTTCCGCCGCTTCCCAGAGTAAAATCCGGCGCTGACCGCCTTTGCCAATCCGTTCCGAGGCCAGTTCCTGCTCTTCAATCTGGAAGACCGCTTCAATACCCCGCTGCAAGGCATATTGCAGACTAGCCAGCAGCCCTTCATTCTCGTTGCCGTGCAGGCTCACCGGCAAATCCGGTCTTAACAACAGGATATTGCGGGTGTCCCGAACCAGCAGGCGCACCCCGCTCAAGGTAGGGGTTGGTTCATCCCCTAGCCCCCCGCCCGCCGGGGTTGTTTCAAAATCTTCGTCCGGCTTTTTGGCCCAGAGGCCGTGGCGAATATCCAGGGTAAAACCCTCGGTAGTAGCGCGCCGCCAGCGATGGTTGATGCGCCAGAGCGTGGCAGCCGGGGCGAATTGCAGGTTTAAAAGCACTTCGTCCGGGTCATCACCGGCCACGATGGTTGTTTCCTGGGGTAGATGAGCCTTGCTCCAGTGGTAATGGCTGGTTAAATGAAAGCCCTCGCGGGAACGTTCTTCTTCTTCGCTGGTTATTCGCTCGACCCGTTGGGTGCCGACAGTGGTCATTTCAAATAATTTCTGAGTTGCCAGGCTGCTTTCCCCCTCCAGGCGGGTGCCGCAATTCTCACACATATCGAGTGACAGGGAGTCACCCCCTTCGTGGAAAAAGCCGCAAACATAACATAAACGGGCCGATACCAGGCGGGACTCGACTCCACCGGTCGGTAGCATGACCTTCGTGACCCGGTATTTATCGCCTTCGTGGTAGATAATATTGCGCGGGCCAAACTCGGTAAGGGCCATAAAGCGGGGTCGGGCCAGGAAGGTTCCCTTTTCCCGTCCGGTTGGTAAAAATGCCTGGACCGGCAGACGTGGGAAGTTATAACCGGGCAAAAATCCCTCGCTGGCGAAATAGCGGTATGGGTAAAAATCTGTATCACCCTGTTCATCGTCAAGGGTATTGCAAAGCAACTTTATCTGGCGTTTAGCCTCGCGTTCGCGTCTTTCGCCTTCTTCGGCTTCGGCTTTTGTGGTAGTTTTGTGCCCGTAATGGCGGCTGTCAAAAATATCCCTGGCTTCAATAAGCTGGCGTTGGGCCGAATCATAAAGAGTGCGCCAGCGGTCGCAGGCCCGGTCGAACTCCTGTGGAGTCTGGGCGATAATCTGGCGCAAATCATTTTCCCACGCGCCTGACTCCAGGTCGGTTTCAGGCAGGGCTGACCGCAAAATACGGCGGCAACCCTGGAAACATTCTTCCAGGCGGGCCGGGTTAAGCTGGATGATAGCCTGGATATGCTCGTGTAACGGGTAGCCCCCGGCGGAGTTGGCGGCATCTACCAGTTCAGTCATTGAACGGCCTAACCCCAGGCCGGTCATACTCAACCAGACGGCATGGACATGGGCCCTAATCAATTCCTCGTTAGTGAGGTCGAGCCTGGGAGGCACTACTACCCCGGATACCATGCGGGCGGGTTGCCGGAAGAAATACTGGTCGTGGCCGCTGCCGACCGAACAATAAGTCGCTACCAGGGCCGGGGTACCGCTCCGCCCGGCCCGCCCGCTCCGCTGGGCGTAATTGGCCGGGGTAGGTGGAACATTGCGCAGATGGACCATGTTCAGGGTGGCTATATCAATACCAAGTTCCATTGTCGGAGAACAAAATAAGGCCGAAAGAGCGCCGCTGCGGAAACGCTTTTCACGTTCTTCCCGGTCTTTCTGGTCCACCTGGCCGGTATGCTCACGCCCCTCGATATTCACCAGGCTTTCGCCGGTTGTGCTGTAAAGTTCGGAAAAATACTGGTTTGGGGTTGTGGTCAGGTCAAAGGCGGTTTCCATCCGTTTGCGCCGGACATAATCGCGCGCCACCGTTTTACCATCTCCGGCCTGCCAGATTAAGCAATCGCTGCGGACCTGTACCGCGTTATCCTGCCCTTCGGTGGCGTCCAGGCCCAAAAGCAAGCCCCATTCTTTTAAAGCCGCTATTAAAGCGTTAACCAGGCCGGTATATTCGTCCCGGTCCAAATTATGGTCCCGGCAGGCCTCCCCCCAGGTGGTAGCCGACTTGAGAAACCGACCAATCGAGGTATTAAAACTCAAACTGCGCTCGTCTGAGGTAATTACTTTCGTCCCCGGCAACACAAATTTGGTGGCAACGTGCAATTGCTCGTTCTCATCAAAGCCGTAAGTCTCATTAAGAGCGGCCCGGACCCGTTTAACGAGGGCTTCCTGCTTACTCCGTTCAAGGCAGTCGGCGCTGATGGCTAGTTCCCGCCGCATGTAATCGAGCAACCCTTGCACTACTTTGCGGCGCGTTTGACTTGAGGCTCTTGAAAGCAAAGAATTATTTTGCCACAGCGATTGGTCATCACAAAGCTCTTCAATACCCTCGTAATCGAGTACGAGCAGCCCGGCTTGTTCGAGATTGGGTTGGACAAAACGCCAACCGCGCCGCAAATCTTCGTATATCCGGTACTCAATCAAATCCTGCAAAGCCTGGCGGTTCCGGCGAAACAGGGGGGCGCGGGGATTAGGCGCAATTTCCCTGGCGTAGCTTTCCTGTGGCAAATGCAGTTCATCAACCGCCGCCGAGGCTACGGTAGTATGGGTTAAACCGGCTGGGTTTTGTTGAAGGGCCCGGTAAATAGCCGCTCGCAAGTGGCTTACTTCGATAAAATCATTGAAGTGCCCGGCCTGCAGGGAAGCATCCTGCCGGTTATCGGTAAAGCTCAAAAGTTTCTGGGCTTCCGGGTCGAGGTCGGGGTCATTTTTCATCTGGGTAATGCTGGATAAAGCCAGCAAAGTGGTAGCCGTACTACGGCCTTCGCTGCTTAACCGGGCCAACTTACTGAACTCCCCCTGTCGCCTGGTATAGATTTCCCCGCACCGCAAGCAGGTCATAAAAGGGGTGGGAATAAACCAGCAGGGTGCCGTCATGCTATCCGGGGCATCCATGATAGTTCCATCGGCCAGGATTGAGAGAGAGCGGGGTTTGAATTTTTCGTATTCGGGTTTTAGTTTCCGGCCACTTTTAAGTTCCTTGAACCAAGTTTCCGGCAAAAATTCAATATTCTCATCCGACCAGAAGCCCTCCGTATCCACTGCAAGATAGCCGTCAATCTCATCCTGGCGATTGGTCAATTCCCGGTTCACTGGGGGCCGTGGAACCACTGTCTGGTGAGGTTGGTGAAAGGTGCAAAGATAATATTCCTGGCCGCATTCCCGGCAGAATACCAGGGGAAATAACAGCTTATCCTGTTGTTTAGGTGAGTAGACCTGTCCGTGAAGGGTAAGGTCGCGTTTTTCAGGGGTTTCCAGGGTAGCATAGACCGAATCGCCCTGCGAAAAAAACTGGTGCAGCTTGAAAGCAAAACCGGGTAAGCCTTCCGGGTTTCGCACTTTCGAGCCCCAGTTAAAAAACTGCCTGAGTTTTGATGAGCATGCTTCTACGTCAAGACCGGTCCTTAAAGCCAGTTCGGTTGCGCCTTCCTCTAAAGTCATCGGGTTGGGGCGTTTAAGCTTGCCATCCGAGTCTAATTCGAGGCCGAATTTTGCCTCAATCCAGACCGCCAGCGGATTTTTACGGAAATATTCCCAGTCCGGGTTGGCCGGAAAGGGCGCCTGCGACGCCAGGACAGCTTTCAAGGCCACATCGGAAGGCTGGGCGGATTTATCCTCGGAGGATAAAATGCGCCTTAATGTTTCATCTATAACATCCGAGGAATCAACGTTTGAGCCAAAAATCCGGCTGGCAACATCGGCGATTTCCCTGGCCCGCTCTGACCGGGTGGACCCTGCCGACATAGTGGCGCTGGTTCCAATACATTGCAGAGCGGGATTGCCACAACGCTCTCGCAAACGCCGCACCAGGTAAGCCACGTCCGCACCCTGGCGACCTCGATAGGTATGAAGTTCGTCCAGCACCAGGAACTGTAAAGCGCTGGTTGTGGCATTAACAAAACCACTTTCCTCCGGCCTGGTTAACATAAGTTCCAGCATTACATAGTTTGTGAGTAAAATATGGGGTGGGTTTTGTTGGATTTCTTTTTTTCGCTCGTTACTTTCCTGGCCGGTATAACGAGCATATCGAACCGGGCAACCCTCTTTTCCGGTGGGAAGGTTTGCCACAAAACGGTCGAGGGCTTGCTCCTGCGAATTGATAAGTGCATTCATCGGGTACACAATGATAGCCCGGACTTTTGCTTCTTGTGGGTTATTCTTAAGAATGAAATCGAAGATTGGTAAAATATAGGTCAGGCTTTTACCGGACCCCGTGCCGGTAGTAACAACATAATTGCGGCCTTGCGCGGCAACATCTATAGCAGTCCGCTGGTGCTGGTGGAGTAATAGGGAGCCATTCCCGGTTTTGAAAATCTCAGGACAGGTCGGATGAAGAATACCCGCTTCAGCCAGTTGTTTCACCGTTTGGGCCGGTTTGTAAGCAGGGCTTAGTTGTAGGAGGGGTTCGGGCCATAAAACCTGGTTGGCGAGTTCGGTATCAACAAACTTCGCTATTTTTTGGTCACGAATTTTCAGGAAACTTTTGATATAACGTGAATAATCAGCAACAACCTTATTACGAAGTTTGAAAGCATCCATGCTTTAACTTACTCCTGGACTTGCCAAAACCGGATTAACTTTTAATTGCTTATGAGATACAAAATATTCTTAAAATTATTATATGGGCGGCGAGTTTTTTAGTCAAACCACGGTTACTTTCTTTTCATTTATAAATAATTTCAGGGTTTGTTTAAATGAAGTAATATCGAATTATGCTCCCATAAGCAAAACAAAGTTGTCAGTTGGCATCAATTAATAAGGCGAAAGTAAATATTGGAGTTATTTTTTGCTTTTGCTGAATGGCAGCACTTCTCAAAACCCCCTATTCTGGAAGCGATAGGTGTCACTTGATTTCAGACTTTTATGAAATGAGAAGATTCTTGCGCCCCTTTCAAAGGGAGGTTGCAAGGTTTTAATTTTTTGAGTGGAAATAGTGAATTGAGGTGAAATAAAAAAATGACCGAGCCGGGACTCGAACCCGGGACCCACTGATTAAAAGTCAGTTGCTCTACCAACTGAGCTACTCGGTCGACCGTTCACGGCCCTGTTTAGACCTAAAACCTGACTTTTGAATAGGTTTTGGTTGTAGCCTTTTTAGGGGCAGGTCGGAACTACCGGGACAGTATACACTATTGTTTTTGAGAATTCAAGGCCGCCAGGGTCAAGATTTTGATTTTTATTGGCCGGTTTCTTTGATTCTGGACCCGGAAAATAGACGGCCCTGGCGATTTGTCCTACTTTTCATCTGCCTAACCGCAAAGTGTCTTACTTGTGTCTCAATTTTGTCCCTTCTAACCGCAGAGGGATGGTTTTACAATGGTTTTGTAAAGAACGCCGGAATTAAACGGTCTGGCAATAATAAAGAATAAAATGAAAGTCGGCAGCCGGGAAAGCGCCCCGGTAAAAGAGGTACTCTTATGAGCGGCGGAAGCATAATACTAGAGCCCCGGCAGATGTTCCAGACCTTGCAGGACATGGAAAGGGCGACCCAGGATGTTCTCAAACTTATCCAGGAAATAACCCACGTCCTGGAAACGGTCTCGGTGTTGACCTTCGCTATCGGTTTCGGTGAACTCATCAAGGCCGCCGAAGCCGCCATCAACCAGGTCGGTAACGCGGTCGTCGCGGCCAATAACGCCTTCAACAGCGCCTGCCGCGAGGTGGTCAACCAGCTTGTCGAGAAATTCGCCCCCGAAGGAGCCAAGAGCGATTACAGTTCGCCACCTTTTCTCGAAATCAGTATTCGCATCAACGTGGCGGACCGGGCGCAAATCCTGCCCTCGATAATGCGCAGTCACTTTGACGAGCACCAGCAGAAGAACCAGCAGATGCTCAACAAGACCAACGATATGCGCGACATCTACCGCAACACTTCGAGTTTCTGGATAGGTTCGGCGGCGGAGAAGACGCGGAGCAGTTTCGAGAGCCGGATAGTGCCGCAGTTCGAGGACCTGTTGGACGTGTTGAAAAAGATAGTCGAGATGGGCTTTAGCTGGGTGGACGAGGCCGTCAGGTTTGAGGCTGCTTTGGGCGTCTAATCCTATAATTCTTACTTAAAAATACCGGCAATAACTCTTATCGGTGTAGCGTGGCATTTTCGCATTTTCTTTTTATTTTACTTGTTCGAGGCCGGTTAAATTTTGTAAAACCGGCCTTCCCGGCAGTATCCACGGCGTTTATCTCTGACTTCTAGCTGAATAAATTTATTCCCGGTCACCCTTGTTTTTCAGGGTCAGTTAGGTCTATTTATTATCCCAATTTTTAAGACGGCATTTTAAGTATCGGTTTCGCAGCTTCAAAGAAATCTGACAACCTTTTATCCCTCTTCCACAGGGTCGCTCCGGCGGCTCTTTTTTATTGCCCGGACCCGGTCTTTTAGAAATTATCTATTGGTTTTTATCGGCTAAACTTATTGAACCTATCACGATTCTTATGGGAATTTTCCTGGATTCGTTCTTGCATGAAACAATATTTCGTGTAAAATAAAAATGATGAAACTTTGTACAAACTGTCACATTTCCTTTTATCACACCCAAGGTAATAATCCCTTCAACGCTCTTGCCGGTATTTTTGATATTTATTTCGGTATTTTAATCTCCTGATTTCCGATAGAGCAACGAAGCTATAAGGGGATTCTATAAGCGGAAACGCTATTAAGGAGGCATTTAATGCAGACATTAGACAAAACCTTTTCGGACGCAGCTTTTGGCCCTGACGATATTATCGACCTGAGCGAAGCGGCCCATAACCTTTCAGTCCCGGCCCTTTTCGAGGAAGCCGTTGCTAAAGGAGAAGGTATCGTGGCCCAGGGTGGCCCGCTGGTGGTCAAAACCGGTAAGTATACCGGCCGGTCGCCCCAGGATAAATTTATCGTCCAGGAACCCGGAAGCGAAAACCACGTCGACTGGAAGGCCAATAAACCCTTCGACTCTGCCAAATTCGACGCCTTACAGGGACGCGTGAGTGGTTATCTGAAAGGCCGCAAAGTCTATGTCCAGGACCTCTTTATCGCGGCTCACCCCGATTACCGCCTGCCTATCCGGGTGATTACCGAATTTGCCTGGCAAAACATCTTTGCCAACAACTTACTTATCCGTCCTACCGCCGAAGAGTTGGTTGATTTCAAACCGGAGTTTACCGTCCTGGACGCGGCCACTTTTAAAGCCGACCCGGCCCGTGATGGCACCCGCACCGAAACCTTTATCCTGCTTAACTTTGCCAAGCGATTGGTCTTGATTGGTGGGACGGAGTACGCCGGGGAAATCAAGAAGAGCGTCTTCACCATTCTGAATTATCTCTTGCCGCTCCAGAGTGTGATGTCGATGCATTGTTCCTGCAACTACGGCCCCCAGGGCGACGTTGCGGTTTTCTTCGGGCTTTCCGGTACCGGCAAGACTACCCTTTCCGCCGACCCCGAACGCACCCTTATCGGTGATGACGAGCATGGCTGGGGTGAGGATGGTGTCTTTAACTTTGAGGGCGGCTGTTATGCCAAGGTTATCAAGTTGAGCCCGAAGGCCGAGCCGGAAATCTATAACACCACCCGCATGTTCGGGACCATCCTCGAAAACGTGGTGATTGACCATCAGACACGTAAGCTCGACCTCGATAGCGATGCCCTGACCGAAAATACCAGGGCGGCTTACCCGCTCGAATTTATTCCTAACATGGACCTCACCGGGCGGACCGGCCATCCCAAGAATATTTTCTTCCTGACCGCCGACGCTTTCGGGGTGCTACCGCCAATTTCGCGCCTGAACGAAGAACAGGCTATGTACCAGTTCCTTTCCGGCTTTACGGCTAAACTGGCCGGGACCGAGCGGGGCGTGACCGAACCGCAGGCGACCTTTAGCACCTGCTTTGGTGCGCCGTTTATGGTCCACCATCCCTCGGTCTACGCCGAACTCCTGGGCCAGAAAATCCGTGAACACGGTGTCAACTGCTGGCTGGTCAACACCGGGTGGAGCGGTGGCGCTTACGGTACCGGTCAGCGCATGAGTATTCAGCACACCCGTGCCCTTATCCGGGCGGCCCTGAACGGCGAACTGGACGCGGTCCCGACCGAAATTGACCCGACCTTTGGCCTGGAAATTCCCCAGGAATGTCCCGGTGTGCCGTCGCACATCCTCAACCCGCGCGCCACCTGGGCCGACATGGAAGCTTATGACGCCAAAGCCCAGGAACTGGCAAAAATGTTCAACGACAACTTTAAAAAGTATGCCGATGGCGTTAGCGAAGCGGTCCGTAGGGTTGCCCCGGTGGTGAAATAACTCCAGCTTATTGTCATTCTGAACGAAGTTCAGAATCTCCGGTCCGTTGGACAATATCACAATCGAAGGCGCGTTAATTCGAGATTCCGCCAATGCGATTGCGACTGCGCGGCGTACGACGCGAAACGACATATAAATATAAAAGGAAAAAGCAGCTACTTCCGCTTGAAACGGAGGTAGCTGCTTTTTAGTTATTTGCCTGAAATTAGCTCGCGGCTTCAGCCTGTTTAAGCGTATTCTGGGCGTCGGTATTATTCGGGTCAATCGCCAGGGCTTTCTGGGCGGCAGCCTTGGCGTTCGGGTAATCCTTTAGCTTCAGATAGGCCCCACCCAGGTTGGAGAAGAAGACCGCGCTATTGGGGTTCAGGGAAGTGGCCTGTTTGTAGTTTTTCACCGCTTCCTGGTAATCTCCTGCCGCGTAGGCCACGTTGCCGAGACCATTATAGCTGCTGGCATACTTCGGGTCTATCGCCAGGGATTTGGTAAAGGCGTCTTTGGCCTTGTCGTCCTGTTCCAGCAGGTAGTAGGTCGAACCCAACTGGTAGAAGAAACTGGCCGAGTCGCTCTTTAGCTGGGTTGCTTTCAGGAACTGCTCAACCGCGACCTCGTACTGTTCCTGGGCTTTGTAGACCAACCCCAGGTAGTAAAACCCGTAGGCGTAGGCCGGGTATTTCTGCGTGACGGTAGTCAACTGGTTTTTGGCGTCATCGTACTGGCCGAGATAGTAGTAGCCGTAACCCAGGTCGGCGGCATAGCCGGAGTCGCTAGGTTCGAGGGAAGTCGCGGCCTGGAACTCAGGCAGGGCATCGCTACCTTTATCAAGCTGGATATAGGTCCAGGCAATATTGGAATGGTAAAGAGCGTTTTTAGGGTCGAGCGCCACCGCCTGCTTGTATTTCGCCAGGGCCTGGGTGTAATTCCCGGCATCGTACAAATCATTACCCTGCTGATTCAAAGTTTTAGCCTGGGTCGCCGGGTTGGCCGTAGGTACCGGGGTATTGGTCGGTTTTGGTGACGGTGACGGCGTTACCGTCGGAAGCGGTGTGTTTGTCGGTTTTGGCGTCACGGTAGGCTGCGGCGTGTTTGTCGGCTGGGCTGTCGCGGTAGCTACCGGTGTCGGAGTAGCCGGGGCGGTGGTAGCCGCAGCCGAGGCAGTCGCGGTGGCGGCAGCCGCTTCCTGGACCGGGTCGGGTTTGGGCCGGGTAAGGACTATTATCAACAACACGGCTACGACTACCACCAGGGCAATTACCCCGGTAATGGCTAACCAGAGCCCTGTCCGGTTCGGGGGCGGGGCCGGTGGTTGAGGCTGCGGTTGCGGCTGGTAATACTGGTTTTGCGGCGGTGTCTGGTAGGCGGGTTGGGGCTGCTGGTAATTCTGCGGCGGCGCATAACCTGGTGTCCCCTGGTTGAAGGCGGCGCCCTGCTGGGGGTATTGCGGGTTGTTAAGGGTTTGCTGTTGGGCCAGCGGGCTATACGTTGGCTGAGTAATGGGAGCAGCCTGGGTCGCCGCTGCCTGGCCCTGGTAGGGCGCGGGGGCGGTTGGTTGGACCTGGTTTTGGTTCTGGTTGGTCGGGTCAATCGGTTTATAGCCTACAAACTGGGTCGGCTCGTAGGCGTTTGGATTATAAGTAAGGTTTGCAGGAGGGATATAAGCCTGCGGGTCATTACCCGCATAGCCGCCGGAAGCCTGGGCCGGGGCCGGTGTAACCGGCGCGGTTGGATTGGGCGTGCGGGGTACGGCGTTGCTCTGGCGGGTTTCGTCCGAGGCCAGGCTGCTTGTCCCGGCGTAGTTTTTGTAACTGCCGGGGTCTATTGCCACCTCGGTTTTCTCCGGCCCTTCCATGGCGGCCAGGCGTTCGGTAAAGTCTTCACTGGAAACGTCTTCCAGGCTGGCTAGACCCTGGACTTCCAGGACCGTTTTGCCGATTTTAAGCTGGTCGCCATTTTTTAACACGACCGGGCCGGTCACGCGTTGCTCGTTTAATAGCAGACCGTTGGCCGAATTATTATCCTCAAGAGTAGCGCTATTGCCCTGGAAAGAAATTTTTGCGTGGTGGCGCGAAGCCATGGTGTCTTTTAAGACGAGGTCATTGTCGCTGTTCCGCCCCAGCAAGATGGCCGGTTTACCGATAGGCACATTAAAGGTCTGGCCCGCCTGGGTGCCTTCCTTAAATATTAGTTCCATACTGGTTTATCCCTCTTAGTAAAACAACTGTCAAAAAGGACGTTGGACGCGTTCGGTTTCAGGATAAGTATTAAACTTATTTTACAACAAAAAACGCAAATTGTACTTTTTAAATTACTCAATTTAATGTTGATTATCCTACAATCCTAAAAATATAGCCGTTAAATTTCTCACATCCGAATGGCGAAAATCTCATATTGACCCGCAAATAAAGGGTTTTTTAAAAGTGTAATTGAAGTGGGTTATAAGTGAGGTTATTTTGAAGTTAATAAAAGAAGGATTTGTAAAAAGAGAGTAAATTATTCAGGAATACCGGGCGAAAATATATTTTGTGTATTGCTCAATGAGGCATCTGGCTATAAAATAGGGGTTAACAATTTTGGAAATGCTCTGGCAGGGCGCAGGCCCGGTCGGCTTATTAATGAGAAGGCAGGTGGTCCCATGCCTCACAAAAAGAATTTTAGGCTATCCGGCCTCTTTGTCTTAATGCTTTTAGGTGGTTCCCTCCTGTGGGCCTGCGGTGATAGCGGTCCAACCTATACCCTGACGCTGGCGACCTCGGCCCCTACGCCGAGCGCCGCTTCCCCGGCTGCGTCTACTGCCGCCAATGCTTCTGCCGGAAGCGCGGACGGAAGCCAGCCCACTTCCACCCCGGTGATTGTTAATACCCCGGTAGCCGCAACCCCCGCCCCGGCTACTTCTGCCGCCGGGACAACCAGGGCGGCTTCTGCCACGGTCAGACCAACCGCCACGCCTCTCCCTACCCTGCAAGCGCCCCAGGGCTACACCGGCAAACTGGCTTTGCTGGGGCCGGATAATGCCCTGTACATCTTAAAATTCGATGGCAGCCAGCCGGTCGTAGCCCTTGGCAGTGCCACCGCTCCACCCAGTGCTACCCAGGATGGCGAGGTTATCGAGTGGCCGACCTGGAGCAAGGATGGCTCGAAGCTGGCCGCGATGAGCCTGAATATCAAAAGCGGGCAGGTCGCTACCACCGATGTTGTGGTGACCGACGGCAACGGCAAAAACCCGGTCAAGGTCCAGGAAGGCGATGCCACCCCGCCGGTTTTTATAAGCTGGTCGCCGGACGGCAATCTGCTTTCGGTCCTGGGCCAGGGTGCGGGCGGTTCGCAGCTTGAACTCCACCTTTTAGATACCAGTAAGAGTTCAGCCACCACCAAACCGACCGACCGGAAAGTCGCGGAAGGCTCGGCCATTTATACCGGTTGGTCGCCGGACAGCCAGCAATTACTGATCCATACCAGCACCAGCTCGAACACGAGCGCCCTGGCTTTGCTGGCAGCTAAAGACTCCCAGGCCCAGCCGACCGCCCTTAAAGTTACCCCCAGCCTCTTCCGCAGCCCCGCTTTTTCGGCGGACGGTTCGCGCCGGGCCTTCTCGGTGACTAATAGCACAACCGGCAACGAGGATATTGTCATCCAGGACAAAGATGGGAATGACGCTGGTAAACTCGATTCCGGTGGCAAAAACGCTAACTTTAGCTGGTCCCCGACCGGGACAAACCTGGCTTTCGGTATCGCCAACCCCAGCAGCCAGGGTCTGTACAAAGGTATTTCGCTGGTGACGGTAGACCCTACGGCAACCGCCCCCACGACCCTGACAGCCACCCAGGTTGTAACTGAGGATGTCGCGGCTTTCTTCTGGTCGCCGGACGGTAAAAAGCTGGCCTATGTTACCCTCAACGATACCGGCGATATGCTGCTCTGGAAGCTGTACGATACTACTACCAAAAAAAGCTCAACCATTACGGAATGGTTCCCAAGCGAGAACTGGGGCCAGCTTATTACCTTCTTCGACCAGTACGCCCAGTCCAACTCGGTCTGGTCGCCGGATAGCAAAGCGCTGGTGTTCGCGGGTTTGAGCAAGGACGACTATACGGCCCTGGTGGAGTCCGGCGCTACCGATAGCTTGCAACCGCAGGTCTACATCCTGCCGGTGGACGGGACCAACGCAGGCATACCCCAGGCTGTCGGCTATGGTAGCCTGGCCTTCTGGAGCAAGTAAAAATTGAATCAAAAAAGCGGCCCTCGACTGTGAAGGACCGCTTTTCTTTTTGCCCGGTGAACTTAGCTTACAACGTCAACCTTGAGGTCATCAAAGGTTGCTTTATTGATAAATTTGGTCAATTTGACCTTATCACCATCAACGTTAGCCTCAGCGACAGCGGCATAGCGGGTGCGGCTGCTTTCACCGTTGCCGCTATTAAACATTTTTTTCTTAATTTCGCCGTCAGGAACAGAAACTTTTTTACGGTGTTTTACGCTATAGAACTCCATTGGTCTTTAACCTCCTGTTTGGTTGTGCCGGTATGGTTGATCCAGACTGAACACAAAAAACACTATAACTTGACTAGCCAGGAAGAGGAAAATGCGTACTAATGTAACTAAACTATTCAAACTGAAAAGTTGAATAGGTGGAACCTAAATTTCATCTTAGCAAAGGAAATTGAGGCTGTCAAGCACTTATGCACATGCTAATTATAGAAAATCCGGGGTCAAATTTAGCCAGAATTAAGTCCTGAAATGCTCCATCCGGCGCATACCCCTTACCGGGATTAACCAAGCGGTGGCCGGAAAGATTGACTAAACCGGCTGGATAGTTTAAATTTACAGGGTAAAAATTTAATAGCAGTGATGATGCTCGCTGGGGAATTTTTAGAAATTTCCGAACCACCTGGGCCGGGTCTTGAAACCCCAATCGTTTCAAGTTTTCCCGGCGGGTTAATAGCTTCTACCGGCACTTTGGGGGCCCGTAGGAGCTATTTTGCTTTTCAGGGCCAGTTTTTAAGGAGATATTTTTTAATGTGGGACATTTTGCTCGTCGGAGTGGGCGGCTTTCTGGGAGCGCAAACCCGCTACGGCGTTTCCAATTTTTTTGCCAGGAAATACGGCACGGCCTTCCCGTATGGCACGGTGGTAATCAACCTGAGCGGGAGTTTCTTGCTCGGCCTGTTTCTGGGCTTGAGCGGGCGGGCTATCTTCTCGGAGGAAGCCTACCGCTGGCTGGTGGCGGTCGGGTTTTGCGGCGGTTACACCACTTTTTCGACCTATACCTACGAAACCCTGACCCTCTGGCGGGAAAAGCGAGTGGTGGCCGGGGTGGGTGTAAACCTGGTGGGCAGCTATATCCTGGGTCTGGCGGCGGCGCTGGCCGGTTTCTGGCTGGGCAATAGCTTTTAAGGGAGGCGGGCGGTGTTAAAAAAATATTTGCTGGTGGGGCTGGGCGGTTTCTTTGGCGCAATTGCCCGCTACGAACTGGGTGGGCTGTTCAAGGTCGGCAATGGAGGTTTCCCGGCAGGGACATTTGTTATCAATTTGACCGGGAGTTTCGTTCTGGGTCTGTTTCTGACCCTGCTGGCGGAGAAATATATCTTGCCGGTAGAGTGGCGGCTGTTTTTCGCGACCGGGTTTGTCGGCGCTTACACCACTTTTTCGAGCCTGACCAACGAAACGATTACTCTTTTCCGGCAGGGTTACTGGTCGGTTGGTCTGCTTTATTCGGTGGCAAGCCTGGCCGGGGGGATGTTATTTGCCTGGTTGGGTCTGCTGGCCGCCCGCCAATTCGCTTTTGGCTCTTTCCGGCTGACTTCCAGGGAGCAAGCCGAAATTACTTCGCGGGAGCATCCAGTACCCGGTCTGACCGGGACTTTGCCTATTGAGGAACTGGACGAACTGGACGTGGGCTAAAATCTAGCGGACCAAACGGTAAAGCAGAAGACTGCCGATGACGAGCAAGCCCCCTATAATCTGGGGCAGCACGAAGATTTCGCCCAGCATGAGGGCTGCCGCCAGGACGCCGAAGAAGGGTTGGAGATAGGAATAGTAGGCGGTGCGTGAAACACCCAGCTTTTTCACGCCGTTGTACCATAAAATGTTGGTGACGACCATCGCGAAGAAGGACGAGGCGAACAGTAGCGCCCAGGCGTAAAGGCTGGCCGGGGCCGTCACGGCTTCGGTGACCTGGATGAAGCTGAACGGTAATAAAAAGAGGCCGCCGATGGTGAAACAAAGGGCGCTCAGCCGTAAAGGCGAGTAAAAGCCGAGCAGCGGGCGCAGCAGCACGGTATAGGCGGCCCAGGAAAAAGCCATCCCTATCGCCAGTAAATTACCGAGCAGGTTGCCATCCAGGGAGACGTTCGGGGCAGTCAGGACAACCAGGGCGACCCCGACCAGGGCCAGCGGCAGACCGATAAAGTAGCTGCGTTTGATTTTCTCCCGGTATATCAGCGCCGCCAGTAAAGTCGCAAAAATCGGGCTGACCGCGTAAATCAGGGATACCGCCGAGGCCGAAGTGTTGTTCAGGGCATAAATAAAGGTTATCTGGTTGACGGTGATACCCATGAAAGCGGCGAGGCAAAGCTGGGGCAGGTGCTTGCGATTAATGTAGACCGACCGCTCGCGGTTCCAGACTACCCCCAGGCTTATCAGGGCTGCGATAACCACTCGGAACTGCGAAACGGCCAGGGGCGCGATTTCCCGCAGGACAATCTTCACGATGGGCGAATTGATAGCCCAGATGATAATACAGCCCAACAATAGTAAATCCACCATGCTAAAGCCGGGAGCGGTAGGGTTGGCTGGTATCGGGGGTTGGGGTTGTGAAGTCTCGTCTTTGAGGGTAGCTTGAAACTGCGGGTTTGTCCGGGCCAATTTAAACCTTTTTCTTTTGAGCAGATTTGTTGTTAGGTTTTCTCGGGTTCCTAATAATGTATGCCGGGAAATTTTACACCATTACAACGATTTAAAGGGGAAAATTGTTGCCGGAAATAAAAATCCCCTTCCTGTTTTATTGGGAAAGGGATTATTATTTTTTCAGCTTAAGACCAGGCGACCTCGATAGCAGGCGGGGTGAGCAGGGTTTGCATCACCACGCAGTATTGCTCGGTCTTTTCTTTTAGCGCCGTGATTTGTTCGGGAGTAGCATCCGGCGCGACCACCTCGAAATTGACCTTCAAATTTGTAAAGCCGACCGGCACGTCCTTGGCAATGCCTAAGGTGCCGCGCAGGTCTAAATCGCCCTCCACTGTAACTTCAAATTTTTCAACGGGCACGCCCATGGCGGTCGCGACCATCTGGCCGGTAATTTGAGCGCAAGCCGCCAGCGCCCCCAGCAGCAGGTCACCCGAACAGGCCCCGGTCCCGGCCCCACCGACCCCGCTATGGGCTTCGGCCTGGTAAATCGCCCGGCCAATATCCACCGAGCAGCTAATCGGTGTATCGGTCTGGCTGCCTTTGGCTACTATGGAAATGACGGAAGAATTCGGGTCGCTGCGGTATTTATCTTTAAGCGGTTTTTGTACGGTTCTCAGGTCCATTCGGCTTAATTTCCTCTCAAATTTTATAAATTAATCGTGGCTACCTGTAGTGATATTAACTAAGTTAATTAACATTGTCAAGACAAATTGGTGAGGTTGGGTCGGGCTGAATTCCGCAGATGGCTTGGTGGAAAACCCGTCAGCGCCTTGAACTGGCGGCTGAAAAAGAAGATGTCCTGGTAGCCGAGGGCTTCGGCTATATTCGCCAGGCTCATATCGGTTTCGAGCAGCAATTGTTTGGAACGGTCCAGCCGGGCCTGGATGACAAAAGCGTTCGGCGGCATCCCGGCGACCCGCTGAAAACGGCGGGTAAACTGGGAGCGCGACAGCCCGGCCTGCCGGGCCATCTCCGCGACCTTCCAGGGTTGGCCCGGTTCGAGCCGGATGGTTTGCATTAACTGGCCGATGCTCCGGTCGGCGGCGGACAACTGGGGATGTTGCAGTTCATCCCATAATTTGAGCAGGATTTGCTGGACCAGGGCGGCGCTCTGCATGCGGGCGGCGGTGTCACCTCGCTGGAAAAAATTCTCACAGTGGCGGGCCATAATTTCCAGGAATTCGCGGTCCTGCACGAATTGCCCTTCAAAGGGGAAAGAGGCCAGGTTGGCCGGGTCCTGGGGTTCAAAATGGACCGCAAAGACCAGCAAGCGGTAGGCTAAATCCTGGGTGGCGCGGATTTCGGTGCCGGGCCGCAGGATAAAACAGCGCCCCGGTTTTATTTCGATACGCTGACCGTCCAGGGTAATCTGGCCGCGCCCTTCCAGTACCCACCACAAATCGTAGTCGGGCAGGGGCGGCGGCGACCATTGCCAGCCCGGTTCGCAGCGGTGAAACCGGGGTTCGTTATTGAGTTGGATTGAGAGATTATAATTCCAGGCTTCCATAGGTTTTTAGGTATTCTGGGAGGAATGCGCCAAAAGTGCAAATTTAAGGTTTAATTATTCATTTGGTTTTACCCGCTCCTGGCATATTATGACATTAATAAATAGCCATTTCCAAAAATTGCCCAGGCCCTTTTAAGCGCCTGACCTGACCGGAAGTTTAATCAAGAGGAGCATAAAAATGCAAATTACGGGTACAAAATTCCCCACTTACTCGCCTGAGTTGAACGCCGAACTGCTGGAACAATACCGGAACGAAGGCTATATCGCGCTCGAAAACGTCCTTTCGCCGGAGGAAGTTGCGGAAGCCAAGACGGCCCTCACCGAGCTTTTCCAGCGGATTGTCCTCAACGATGGCAGTTTAAAAGAAGGTAAGTTCTGGAACAGTCCCGACGCTCTGACCCCGCACAAGTTTTTTATCCAGTACGAACCGGGTTACCGCCCAGACCCCAATTCTACCCTGGATGAATTGGAACTAAAGCTGCGCAAGGTGATGTGGTTTACCGACCAGCACCCGGTCTTCGAGTATATGGTGAGCAACCACCCGGTTATCCGCAACGTCATCGAAACACTGCTGGGCGACCAGGCCATTCTCTACCAGGATATGGCCCTGGTAAAGCCGCCTTTTATCGGTAGCGAAAAGCCCTGGCACCAGGATAACGCCTATTTCGAGGCGGCCCCGCTCGATGCCACCATCGGTTGTTGGATTGCCCTGGACGAGGCGACTGTCGAGAATGGTTGCATGCATGTGCTACCGGGCCGCTACGACCAGGCCCCCCTCGAACACTATCACGGCTTCGATTGCCAGATTGTCGAGAGCAAAATTGAGCCAGGCAAAGCCGTTCCGGTCGAGCTAAAGCCGGGTGGGGCCATGTTCTTTAGCGGGCTACTGCCTCACCAGACCCCGCCCAACTCGTCGCCATTACGGCGGCGGGCTTTGCAGTTCCACTACCGGGCGGCGCATACCACCGTCCTTTCCAAGGAAGACTACGACCGGGTATTCGTGGATAAAGACGGGGTGGCCTCTAGCTGCCACGCGGCGAGCGTCCGGCGCAAACAGGCCCGCCAGGATAACGGATAAAACGCCTAAAATTTAGGAGAAAATGCGGAAATCTATCCGGGATGGCGGAGGATTATCTCGCAAAACCTGCTCACGTAAAGCGGGGTTGGCTGTCTGCTCGGTCAATCCCGCTTTACGTTTTAGCCACAAATCCTGCCATAAATCGGTCAGTTCGGTCTCGCCTTCCCGGATGACGGCGAAATCGTGGGCCAGGACTTCCTCTACCGTTTGAAAGTCCCCCGTTTCCAGGGCCAGCCGACCCCGGATTAAGACCAGGCGGTCGTCCTGCCCGAAGGCGGCGGGTAGCGTTTTGTAGATGGTCCGGGCCTGTTCGTAGTGTCTGGCTGCCAGCAGGGCCGCCAGGTATTCGCGGGTCAGGGCCAGGTTCGGGTTCGTGGCAGTTAGCTGCCAGGCCTGTTCGTAGAAGGCCAGGGCTGCCTCCGGGTCGTCTTGCCGCTCGGCCAGAACCGCCAGGTTGCGATAGGCCCAGGCGTTCGGTTTAAGCTCGACGGATTTCTCCCAGGCTGTCCGCGCCCCCGTTTCGTCAAAGCGTTCGAGCGCCATTACCCCCAGGTGCAGCCAGGCGTACCAGTTTTGATTTTCGGACTTTTCCAAACTCCGGCGGAGCAGTTCGTACCACTCTGGCTGGACCTGCCAGTCGCCCGGTGTTTCTTCAGGATTTTGTTCCGGCAGTCTTTCATTTTCTAATAGCGCCAGCCATTTGGATTGTTCTTTCCCCAGGAGCGTTTCGGGAAAGACAAAGGAAGCCGGGACAGGCAGTGACCCCACCTCTTTCTCGCGCCGTTTCAGTTCCAGCGCGCCCCAACCGCTTCCCACCGCCAGGATTTCCCCGCCCGGCGCGTCCGCTTTGGTCCGGTAAGCCGCGTCCAGTTCTTCTAACCGCGCAGGGGTCAAACGTTCCCGCAGTTTATTCTCAACCGCTCCCAAGGCGGCAGACCAGTCCGGGCCGTGGACCAGGGCCGGGTCGGCCTGGATAAAGCCAAAGACCTGGGTCCACTGCCAGTCGGCGTTGGCAGGCAGGGGCAGACCATGAAGTTGGGTCGGAGCCAGCCCGGCCTGAATCTCGCAATAAGGCTGGTTGCCGGGCGCGAGATATTCCTGCCAGTGGCGACCTCCCTGGTGTGTCCCCCACAAAAAGAGTTTGCGGTATTTAAGAAAAGGGGTTGAAGCCTCAATCAGGCCGGACCCCTGCCCATCCAGGGCCGCTTCCCAGGGCATTTCACAAGAATCGGTTTGGAAGAAGAATTCGTTGGCAAAGGTCGAGCTTAAGGGATAGGTGCCGTCCGCCCCGCCCAGGCTCGGCAAGCCCGGAAGGTCGGTATAACCGAAAGCCGAACTCTTTTGCGAGAAATCGACATAGATAGCCTGTTGGGCGGGGGCTAAAATTCGCAGGTCGGGCGTTTCGGTCACGGCGATATTGGTCCACCAGTAGGCCGAGGTGTCGCGGGGGTTCGGATTCGCCAGCCTGGTATGCGCCACCAAGAAAGTCGAGCCGGAAGGCAGGTAAAAATCAATTTGCCAGAACAGGCTGCGGGTGCGCTCGAACTCGTAAAGGCGCAGCCCCGGCTCGCCGTCCAGCCCTTCGATACGGGCCGCGAAGACCGGGGCGCAGGTATTGACGCTGTGGCCGTACTGCCCGGCGTTCCACTCAATCCCGCCCGAAAACCAGGCATTACGGATTGCCAGGTTGGCCGGTTGAAAGACCGGGTTGACGTTTAAGAGTTCCCGGCCTTGCGATTTATCAAAGAGCGATATGAGCCGCCCGCCCAGGCCCGGTAGAAAAGTTGCCTTGAGGATTTCGTTTTCTAAAACCAGCGTCTCCAGGGTTAGGGGGCGGCGCTGCCGGGTGTAATTATCCTGCATCCGGTAGGGCAAGACCCGAAAGCCCGTTTCCCAGCCGAAAAGGGTCTTTTTTTCAGCCGGGAGCGAATCGAGCATGTTTACCGGCTGGTTGGTTTGAGGGTTGCGGAAGTAGGGGAGCGGGTTATCTTCGCCAAGCGGCGCGCCTGGCAGGGTCAGGTTTTCCCGGTAGAGTTCGGTCATGGGGCCATCCTCAATTATTGGTTAATTATTCTGGTAGGTTTCCTGTTCATCTTAAAACAAAAGTTTCCCGCTGTAAAAGGGGAAACTCCTGGGTTGGCGCTTCCCTGGAAAACAGGAAGCGCCGGTATGGTTGTCCACCCTCTCCTTTCAAAGAAGGAAAGGAGAGGGGTGAAATATCAAAGGGTGAGCAGTCCCTTTGATATTAGAGCGAAGGAATGGGCCGGTATTTTCCAGGTCCCTAACTCCTTGGTGTCATTCCGAGCGTAGTCGAGGAATTTCAGGTCCGTTGGACAATATTACGGTCGTAAGTGCTTTACGCCAACGGCGCGGAGATCCTTCGCTACGCTCAGGATGTACTGTTACTGCTGCATTCGATATTAATTGAATAAGCTTTTGTAAGACGGCGTGTTTACATAACGTACCATCTCAAGCTCAAGGACGATTTCCGAGGCCGGGGGTAACTCCACCTGGAAATATTTGTCCTCAATCTCCACCGTGATTTGCTCGGTTTCCAGGGGCGGCGCGGAGTAAGCGTAGACTCCACCCGGATAGTCGCTGGTTCGGCTGGCATAGCTGGCCGACTTGAACTGGTGCTCTCCGAAGGCTCCCGCCTGCAAGACCACTTCCCGGCTTTCGAACGGGTTGAGGTTGACCAGGTGAATGGTCGCGCTGGTAGGGCCAATCTTCGAAACCAGGGCCCCCACATCCTGGGGCAACCCGGCCCGTTCCTGCTGGACATCATAGTAGCGCACCAGGGTGTGGAGCAGACCGCCGTTGTAGAGGACGCTCGGAGCACCCATCGTCAACTGGGTTAGGGCTTCGACAATGACCGGGTTGTGTTGCTGCCAGTGGTGGATATAAACCTTGGTCAAATCCTCCTGGTCAATCCTGATAAGTTCGAGGCGGCGGGCGACCTGGCCGAAAGTCGCGCTGAGAATAGCTTCGGGGTAGGTCGGGTTATCCCCGGCCAGGAAGCGGAGCCAGGGTTCCTCGTGACCGTAGTCGCCCTTGTTGCGGAAGGAGGATACCTTTCTCCAATCGTAAGTGCTGTTCTCACGCAGGAATTCTAGCCTGGCCCAGTCCGAATCCGCCTGCGACATGTACCAGATGTTAATCGGGAATTCGGGTGAAACCACCTGGTAATCGAACCAGCCGTTTTCGTTGTAGCGGTTCGGCACCAAAAGCGTTTCGGGTTTCTCACCCATCGCGAACAACTGGCCGACCTTCTCTTTACCCAGGCTCGACTCTTCTTCTTCCAGGTTCGCGATTTTGCCTAGTTTGATAGCGCTGTCAAGTTGATTTCGGGCCATGTCGAGGTAGTGCTGATCCTGGGTCATCAGGTAAGCATTCGCCCCGGCCACCAGGGCGGAGGCTTCGATATTGTGCAGACCGTGCGGCCAGGCCCAGCCGTACAGGCCGCCGTACCACTTGCCATCCATGTACTCGCCGACTTTGCCGGAAAGTCCCACGTTGTCGGGCAAAAAGCCGTTGTTGGCGTCAGCCCGTTCTTTCCAGGCTTCCACGTACTCGACGACCCAATTGCGATATTTTTCGTCACCGGTCATCAGGTAGGCGTTGGTAATGAGGCTGGTGACCGGGAGGTTTGCCGCCACGTCGCCTTTGCCCATCCGTTCCTGCATCACTTCGCCCATCCGGCGGGCAATCACCGGGTCTTTGAGGTCGTCATAGGTGGTCGCGCCGGGAACATCCTGGTAGGGTAGACCGTACCGGCGCATACCCGCGGCCCAGTTATAAGAGGGCTCGTTGTCGAAATAACCCCAGCGCGGACCGCCGCTGCCGTTGTGGGGAGCGCGAATGATTTTGTGTTCGGGGTCGTAGTTAGGGACTTCGGGGTCTTCGTTGAGATAGAACCCGGCGAAGCGCCTGGCCCGGTCAATCAGTTTGGGGTTGGTCGGGTCGGCCAGGCAGAGAAAATAGAAATAGATATAGCTCTCGCCCTGGTGGAACTGGTCGTAGCCGATTTCGTACTCTTTGCTGACCATTTTGAGGTCGGTTAGCTGGCGGGTGATGGCGTCCCACTCGCGGTCGGCGATTTCTAGGACGTGTTTGCCGCCGCCGAGCAGATAAAAGAGCGGCCAGTTAAAGAACGACTCGTAAAAGTCGTCGGCCCCGTCGCGGCTGACCATTTTATCACCCCAGATAAGCTGGCCGTCCTCGCGGGTGAATCTTTCGACATAGGGATAGACCGACTGGTCCAGGATTTCAATCAGTTTACGTTCCATTATGGCCCAGGCGGGCGGAGTGGTACTCGGAACGTTGGCTTTAATCTTTTTCATGATAACCTTTCATTATTCGGAAAACGTTGAGCGTGCCCTCCAAGGGCGAACGTTAAACGGTCACTTCCAAATTTTGCTGTGGTTAAACGGTAGCTTCGTTGCTTTTTTCTTTCAAATTCAACGTTCAATTTAACGTCTTGCCTGGCGTTGGCACGGTCGCGTCCAAGAGCCCTTCCGCCCGGAGCGTTTGCCAGAATTCGCCCGGAATTGGTCTTTCCAGGGCGGCCAGGTTTTCCGCGATATGATTTTTGGTATCGGCCCCGACTATCACCGCCGTCACTGCCGGGTGACCGAGCGGGAACTGGGTCGCGGCGGCGTTCAAAGGTACACCAAAGCGGCGGCAGACCGTTTCAATCCGGGCAACTCGTTCCATGATTTCTGGGGAAGCCTCCCGGTAGCGATACTTGGCTCCCGGCACCGCCCCGGTCGCCAGGATGCCAGTATTCAGGATGCCGCCCATAAAGACGCTGATACCTTTTTGCTGGCAGAGGGGCAGGAATTCCGGCAGGGCGTCCTGGTCGAGCAGGGTGTAATGTCCGGCCAGCAGGAAGCAGTCGAAATCGGCCTCGCGGGCGAAATCCACCAGCATTTCCCACGAGTTCATCCCGGCCCCGACGGCTTTGATGACACCCTGGGCGCGCAGTTCGGCCAGGGCCGGAAAACCTTCGGTCAGGGCCTGGTGGTAATGCTGGTCGGGGTCGTGCAGGTGCAGCACGTCCACGTAATCAATCTTCAGCCGTCGGAGGGTGCCTTCGATGCTACGCAGGATACCGTCCCGGCTGAAATCCACGTACTGCTCGCCCTCCGGGGTGACGACCCGGCCCACCTTTGACGACATGACGTATTTATCCCGGCTGATGCCTTGCAAGGCTAAACCGAGCCGGTTTTCGGCGACGCCCTTTCCGTAATGGGGAGCCGTATCAAAGAAATTCAGGCCCTGGTCAATCGCCAGGTGGACCATCTCGTCGGCTTCGTCCTGGGTTATCTTGACATAGAGGTTGCCCATCCCGGCAGTGCCCAGTCCCATGACCGGGATTTTGAGGCTGGTATGGCCGACCTCGACCTGGGTAGTAACTTTTGGCATTTCCTGGCTAATCGCTCCTTTGAATAGGCCCGGCTGGTGAAAATAAAGCCCCTAAATAATAAAGTATTACATCCTGAGGGTAGCGAAGGCACCCGGAGGGAACCCGCCGGTCCGTTGGACAATATCACGGTCGTCCGTGCTTACGCCAACGGCGCTGCCCCCAGGGAGCCCTACGGGCTAGATTCCTCGACTACGCGGCGTGCGACGCGGAATGACAAGTACCTAACCGGGCGGTTTGGTTCAGACTTTCAGTTTGTAAACTTTCGTGGCGGTCCCTGACCAGATGGCCGCCTGTTCGGTTTCGCTTAGAGGCGCTACCAGTGCTGCCAGCAGGTCGTGGACTTGCCGGTAAGAGGCCGCCTGGAAACTGACCGGCCAATCACTTCCCCACAGGAGGCGGTCAGCCCCAAAGAGTTCCAGAACCGTTTCGAAGACCGGGCGAGTCTGTTCCTCGGCGCTCCTGGCCGGGTCAAGTTGGGTAACCATGCCCGAAACCTTGCAAAAGACGTTCGGGTAACGGGCGGCATGGCGCATCTCCTCCCGCCACGCCGTTAAATCCCCGCTTTTGAAAGGCGGTTGGGCCAGGTGGTTGATGACCCAGGGAATACCGGGCAGCGTCTCGAACAGCCCCGTGAAATACTTTAGCTGGGCCGACTTTACCAGCAGGTCCACCGCTAATTCCTGCTCGTGGAAGACTTGCAGACCACCCAGGAGGGTCCGGTCGAACCCGGTTATACCGTTCTTTTCGGTCAACATGGAAGCGCGGACGCCGCAGTAGTTCCCCTGCTCCGCGAAACGGGCCAGCCGTTCGCCCAGGTCCGGCGCGGCCAAATCCACCCAGCCGACCACACCCTTAATAAAGGAATAGGTTTGGGCCAGTTTCAGCAGCCAGGCGGTTTCAGCCTCGTCGTGGGCGGCCTGGACCACCACCGTACCCGCGACCCCGCTCTCGTCCAGACAGGATGCCAGTTCGTCCGGCTCAAAATTGCGGTAAAGCACTTCGTTTCCCGGCTTGAGCCAGGGTAGGGGCAGCTTTTGCAAATTCCAGAAGTGCTGGTGTCCGTCTATCTTTAACAGTTAAGTGCTCCTGTGTCCGTTGAGCCGCTTTTAATAACGGAAGTCCGGGCGGCGGAAATCTTCGCGGGGTGGGCTGAAGACATCCAGCAGTAAAGTTTCTTCCAGGGCGAGCAGACCGTGCGTGGTCCCCGGAGGCACCAGGGTGTTCTCGCCCGCCTTGATTTCGAAAACTTCATCACCCCGTGTAAACCGGACGGCCCCACTCAGCACGTAGACGGCCTGTTCGTGCGGGTGGCTGTGCAAGGTGCCGACCCCTCCCGCCTCGAAATGGACCTGCACCAGCATCAGCTTTTCGCCGTCCGCCACAATTCGCCGTTTGACGCCGCCCCCCTGGTCTTCCCAGGCCGGGGTCTCATTCTGCTCTACCGCCATGCTTGCTATCTTCCTTTCCTATTTATCCAGACTATCTATCAGGCCACCGGCTCGATATTAAGCCGGATTTCGACGGTCTGTCCAGCCTTTAGCGGAGTGAAGGTCACCCGCCTTATATCGGTCAGGCCGGAGGCAAGGTCCACGTCTTTGACCGTATCCACGCTGGCCCGGACCTGGGAGGGGTCGTAGTCTATCCGCAGGGCGGCATGGTCGCCCCGGATTAGCACCGCTTCCGGCCCGACCTCAGCCTGTCCAAAGGTAAGCAGCACGCTTTCAAGTTGGCCGGTTTCGGCCTCGAATTCAGCGGTATCCCGCAGTTCAACTCGGCTGGCCGACCGGTCGAGGGTCACGCTTCTTTTGAGGCTGGTCAGCCCTGCTTCGGGGGCGTAGGCGTCTTTCAATTCCAGCACCAGGCGGTCTTTTTCGGCATCGGCGCTGTGTTCGATGACGCTGGCCTTATACTGCTGCCCGAATAACTGCCCTACCCCGTTGACGACCGGCACCGAATGTCCGGCGGACGAAACGACAAAATGGGAGTAGCGGTCGGGACCAAAGTAAGCCCGCGTGTAGCGGCCCCGGCCCAACTCGGCTATCAGCGACTCCCTTTTATAGTGGACAAGGAAACTGCCCACGTCGTTCTGGTTGTGCATTTCGCGGTTGTGACCGCCCTTGACCGCCAGCACCAGCCCGTCCGGGTCGGCGGGGTTCTGGTAGGCCAGCATCCATTGAAGGTCGCCGAACCACTCGTGGGCCGCCGGGACAATTTCGAGCAACGGTTCGGCGCTCTGGGGCTCTTTCCAGGCGACAGTCCGCAGACCCCAGCCGGGGTTGTGGCTGCCAGTCGCCCCGTCCTTGATAGGGTTCAGGGCTTTTAATTCGGGGATATTCAACCGTTTTGCCAGGAAGGCCAGGTGGGCCGCCATCAGGGAAACTTCCCGGTCGCAGTCGGAAAAGTTCAAATAATTCTGCGGGCTCAGGCGGGTACGGAGCGGGAAGCGGGCCGCTCTTTCTACCTGGGGGTCCAGGAAGTAATTGAGCCGCCCGTTGGTGCGTTGCTCGACCAGGTGGGCGAAAAGGGTAAAGAAGCTAAAGCCAAACGACCAGTAGCCCGGCCCTTCGGAGGAACCGCCATCGCTGCCAAAGCTGGCTAAAAAGCGGTCGAGCGAACGGCTGGCGAGGTCGATAATATCGGCCAGGCGGGCCGGGTCTTTCTCAAGATAAATCGCCGCCGAAGCGATACCGCCCGTACAGACGCCGGTCCAGTTAGCGGCCCGGCCCGGCGGTTGATACAGCCACCAGTGGTCGTGCCGGGTCAGGAACGGTGTGAAAGCCCGGAAGTTCACCTCGTACCGGATTCGGTTGCCCAACCGGGGTTCCAACTGGTCGCCCACCAGGTAATCGGTTTCGGCCAGCAAGAGGGTGGTAATGCCTGTCTGCAAGTCAAGTTCTGGGAAGGTAGGGTCGGCCAGTTCGACGAGATGGGCCGGGTAGTTCCAGGCGCTCTCCTCGCAGATGGCCCAGGCCAAATCAAGGATGGGGTCCAGGAACCGGCCTTTTCCTTCGAGACATTCCCCGACCACCAGGGCCAATAGCCGGATACGACGATTGTGGGCGGGTGTTTCGTAGCCTTCCCGTTCGCCGGTCCGTTTCACTTCTAAAAACAGCGAGGCCGGTAAGGCCGGGACCGGCAAAGCCGCGTATTCCTCGGCGAGGGCAATCCGGCGGGCCGTTTCTTCAGGACCGTTCTTGCGGGCGATTTCGGCCCAGGCGGCCCGGTCGCTCGCTTTGGGGAGCGGTTCGGCGGGTTTTTCCTCCCGCAGAATCCGCTCCAGCTCAAGGGGACTATAAGGGTTTAACATAATAATAGGTTTTGTTAGAATAACCTTTCAAAAAGCCACAATTTACTCATAGCACAGAGTTTTAATTTAAGAATTTCAGGCGCGTTGTACTTCGATAGCGTAATGTCCCTCGATATAGGGGAATTTCTCGGCCAGCCCTTGGGCCAGTTCTACCCCCAGACCCGGTTTGGCGGGCAGTTGGAGTTTGCCGTCCTTCACTTCCGGTTTTTCGGCCAGGATACCCCACTGTAACGGCCCCTGGTGCTGGCAAACCTCCTGCATCCGGGCGTTGGAGGTCGCCGCCACGAAATGCGAGTTAGCCATTGTCATCAGGCCGTTGTGCCAGTTGTGCGGGTTGAGGTCTACCTTATAATGGTCCGCCAGTTCGGCTATCCGTACCAGTTCGGAGATACCGCAGACCCCGGCGTCCGGTTGGACTATGGCATATGCCTTTTTTTCGAAGTAAGGCCGGAACTGCGCGACCGTCGTCAGGCTTTCCCCTCCCGTAATAGGCATGTCAACCGCCGCGTTCAAACGGGCGTAGCCGGCTATGTCTTCCTGGGGTAAGGGTTCCTCGAACCAGCCGATGCCGATTTTATCCAGCCCTCTGGTAATTTCCAGCGCGTCGTCGAAGTTGAGGCGTTTGTTGCCGTCCACCATCACCTCGATACGCCCTTTGACGGTCTGCATCAGTTCGCCCATCAGGCCCAGGTAGCGGTCAATCGTCACGCCGTCCCACGACCATTCCATACCCATGCGGACTTTGGCGGCTTTGTACCCGGCTTCGGCATAACCGAGGACTTCCTCGATAAGTTCATTGGGGTTGGTGCGCCAGTCCCAGCGGCAACCACCGGAGGCATAGAGGGTCACTTCGGTGGCGGCATCCTTCCCGCCGAGCAGTTCGCTGACCCGTTTGCCCTCGATTTTGCCGCGCAAGTCCCACAGGGCCGAGTCGATACCGCCGACCGCCGTATCGTAAGGGCGAAATAGGCCGTTGGGGTGGGGAACTATTTCCGGGTTGCGGGGGTTTTTTCCGACCAGGGAAGGCGATAGGAATTCGACCCATTCTTTGATAAGAGTTGGAACACCATAGGCGCAGGCTTCTCCGATGCCCTGGATACCCTCGTCGGTGCTGATTATTACGATGGCGCAATCGGCCTTGACGGTGCGGTATTTGAGGGTGAACCATTGGCGTTCGGGTTCGTGCATCCGGCTGAGACACAGGGTTTCAACTTTGGTTATTTTCAATTTGTCTCTCCAGAAATTTCGGTTATTACTACCGTCCGGGTAGAGTCCGGCCAAATTGCCTGGCAACCAGGCGAATTCAGTCTTGCCCGCCCCGGGAGCAGAATTAAGGCAAAGGAAAACCGGGACGGGCCGTTTTATTCAATTAGTAGTGTAAAAACCTGGAATTGAACTGAATTTCAGGGGCGGTCACTTCCTGAAAAATGACCGCCCCTGAGGAGGATGGAAACTGTTTTAGGCTTTAGTTTTCTTCCAGGCGTCAAGCTGCGACTGAACTTCGGCGATGATTTTGTCCATTCCAGCACCGCTCAGCTTCTGCAAGAATTCCGGCAGACCGGACGCCGGATCCTGGCGTCCCTGCTGTAAGGGGATGGAATATTGTTTCACCAGCGCCGAAACCTGGGCCACTTCGGTTTTTACTTTCTCGGTGTTAGCCGCGAAACCAAGGGCCAGCGAAGGGGTAGAGGACTTGTTAAGTTCGGCGGTCTTGGGCCAGTTGCCGACCTGCGATTTATCAATGTAGTAGGCATTGAACTGGTCGCCAAACATCCAGTCGGTATTGGGATTGTACCCGCTGGTCTGAGGGGTCAGACCCGGCGCGAAACCAATCACTTCATTGGCCTTGTCAACCCAAACCCAGTGTTTGTTCTCGATACCCTTGCAGATCAGGTTGTACACATCCTTGTCGGTATTCAAGAGTTCCGCGAACATCATGGACCGTTCCGGGTTGTCCGAAGTCCGGGAAATACCGGTTAGCGTAGCCGTGGTGCCGGCGGTGGTCAGGATGGGCTTGGTAAAGGATTGGGCCACGAAATCGTACCCGTACTGGGTCTTGTATTCGATGGTCCCACCCGGTTTAACGATGTGGAGAATAACCCCAGATTTACCGGCTTTGAAGTTAGCGGTAGCATCGGCAACGGGCGGGGCATCCTTCGGCATGTAACCGGCCTGGTTCCATTTACGGGCCAACTCGGCGGCAGCCTTATACTCAGATGTGGCGAACATGTTGATGATCTTGAGATCTTTATCGTCCGCCTTCATACCGACACCAACGGCATCCAGGATCGAGTCAAACCCGTTGAATTCGGGCCGGAAAACGACCCCGCCGCCCTGGTCGTCGATAGCAATCGGGGCAATACCCTCACCCGCTTTGACCTGGGCCAGGAACGGCTCAAGATCCTCGTATTTTTTCAGGGAGGTAATGTCCAACTTGTACTTATCAACCAGGTCTTTGCGGATTGTGGTGCCCCACGGTTTTACCCAGATTTGCTGGTTGAGGATGGCATAAATTTTCCCATTAACCCGCGCCGCATTCCAGGATGCCGGGGTCATGCTGGCGTAGGTCTTGGGGGCATACTTGGTAAGCAAATCATCAATCGCCACAAGGTTGCCCTGGCTGACGTTCTGGTAGTAGTCGTTGGTCCAGGGGGCCGTAAAGATCAGGTCCATTTTTTCGCCGGCAGCAAAGGCCAATTTGACCTTCTGGTCGAAACTGCCTGGGTCAATCGGAATTAACTTGACCGTAGCGTTTATCTTGGCCTGGGTTAATTTGTTCAGCGCTTCCTGGACCAGGGCCAGGTCTTTGGGCGGGGCACCCCGGTAGGTGTAAGTCAGTTCAACCGGGGGCAGGTTAGCAGCAGCGGTAGCAGCGGCGGTCGTGGTCGTGCCACTGGCAGCGGTAGTCGCCCCTGCAGCCGTGGTAGCCCCGGCAGCGGTAGTGGCGCTCGCCGCGGTGGTGCTAGATGCCGCGGTAGTGCTAGCCGCCGCAGTCGTTGGGCTGGCCGCAGTGGTGCTGGCTGCGGTAGTCGGGGTGTTGTCACCGCAGGCTGCCAGCAGGGCACTGGTAGCCGGAATGGCGATAGCCGCCCCGGCTGCCAGTTTGATAAAACGCCGACGATTTAAGCTTTTGGGCTTATCGTTGTTAGCATCTTTGCTCATCTTTTCCTCCTAAACAAAAGATTAACTTGGTTCGACGAAAGGACGAAATATATTTCGGTCGTTATTCTTTGATACCGCCCAGGGTAATGCCTTTGACAAAATAGCGCTGGACGAACAGGAAGGCGAAAATAATGGGTCCAATTGCCAGGACGGCCATCGCCATACGTACGCCCTGGGTTGGAATTACCACCCCCATATTCATGTCCGGGTTTTGCGATATTGCATCAATATTCGATTGAATGGTGTAGAGCAGGTACTGCAACGGATAGAGTGACTTGTCGTCAATAAAGAGCAACGATAACCACCAATCGTTCCAATACTGCAACAAACTGAACAGGCCGATTGTAGCCAGGGCCGGGGTGGAGAGTGGCACTACAATCTGGAAGAAAATCCGCCACTCTCCAGCCCCGTCAATCTTGGCTGCCTCGAACAATTCCGCCGGGAGCCCGGCAAAATAAGTCCTTAACAGCAACACGAACCAGGGCACCACCAGGTAGGGTAAAATCAGCGCGAAAATGGTATTTTTCAGGTGTAAATACTGGGTAATCAGGATGTACCAGGGCACTAGACCGCCGTTAAACAACATCGTAAAGAAGACGTAAAAGGCTAACGGCTTGCGTAACTTGAAGTCGCGGCGGGAGAGGGCGAAAGCCAGCATGGACATAATCAGCAGTCCCAGGCCGCTCCCAACGAACGAAACCACCACGGTAATAAAGTACGAGTTAAGAATCTGGCCGAAATCGTTAAAAAGATATTCGTAAGCGCCCAGGCTAAAGTCCTGGGGAACCAGGCTGTAACCGTTTTTGCCAAGCCCTGCTTCGCTCGAAAAAGAGGCCGAAACAAGCATTAAAAACGGAATAAGGGCCAGAATGCTAAAGAACATCAAAACGATGTGGACAATTAGATTACTTGATTTGAGCCGGACCATAAAAGGTTTCCGGTTAGCAGCTTCCATCATTGCCATTGCTATCTCCTCAAGCGTCAACGCCGAGTGTTACAGGGTTTTTCCGGCCAGGCAGTTTAGCGAGCCACCCCACTTTGTGTTACTTCTCTGAATAATCTCCGGCAGGCAGCAGACCTGCCGGAGTGGGTAGCCCTTAGAAAAGGGCTTTATCTGCGTCAACCCGCCGCACCACCCAGTTCGCCGCCACCACCAGGATAAACCCGACGACCGCCTGGTAAAGACCGGCGGCAGCCGCCATCCCCACGTCCCCGCTGACCCGCAAGGCCCGGTAAACGTAGGTATCGAGGACATCGGTGGTCGGGTAGAGCAGACCGTTATCCCGCGTGACCTGGAAGAACAGGCCAAAGTCGGCGTAGAAAATCCGCCCAATCGCTAGCAGCGTCGTGATGATAATCAGGGGCATAATCAAAGGAATGGTAATCTTGGTGATCTGTTTCCATTTGGTTGCCCCGTCAATCCGGGCCGCTTCGAAGTATTCGGGGTTAATCGCCAGGATACCCGACAGGTAGATGATGCTGTTGAACCCAACGTTCTTCCACAGGTTGACACTGGTCAGGATGGCAGGCCAATACTGGGGTGAGGAGTACCAGCTTATGCTATCGACCCCGAACCCGGCCAGGGTTTTATTGACCAGGCCGCTGTCGGTGTTGAGAAAGGCGAAGACGAAATAACCGACGATAACATACGAGATGAAGTGCGGGAGCAGGAGGGCCGACTGGTAGAAGTTAGTCAGCTTCTTGGTCTTTTCCCTTACCTCATTGAGGAGGAGGGCAACCCCGATGGCCCCGATGGTGCTGGTTACGATAAAAAGCGCATTCAAAAACAGGGTGTTAAAGGTGATGCGCCAGGCGTCTTCCGTCCCGAATAAAAACTCGAAGTTTTTGAAGCCGATCCAATCGCTGTCGAAGATACCTTTAGCAGCCCGGTAATCTTTAAACGCGACGATTACACCGAACATTGGCAGATACGAGAAGACCAACAACAGGAGCAGACCCGGCAGGGCCATGAGTAACAGGCTGCCGTTTTTGGTAAAAAGCCGCCGGAATCTTGCCATGCGTCCTGTTCCTGTGTCGACCTTCTGTAATTTAGTTTTTTCGGCTAACGGTTGTTGCATACCGATTCCTTTTACTACTAAAAAATGTGAAAGTGAAAGGCAGTTTAGCTGGGCTGGTTGGCAGTTTCCTTGCGCCAGATTTCGTATTCCCGGCGACCTTCCTCGCTAAGCGGATAATACTTTTCGAGAGAGCCGCCTTCGGACAGCCGCAACCGGCTGAAAACTTCCCATTCTTCGTGTTCGAGGGTCTTTTGCAAAAGCAAAGGTGCGACTCTGGCCGGGATAAGGACGGCCCCATCATCGTCGGCGAGCATGATGTCACCGGGCATCGCCAGGACGCCGCTCACATTCACCGGGACGTTGTAGGCCCAGGGGAACTGGTCCGCCTGGGAGGCGTAATTGGGGGTGAGACCCCGGCACCAGATGGGCAGTTTTAAATCTTTGACGTGCGGCCAGTCCCGGATGTAGCCATCCACAACCAGCGCCGCGCCGCCCCGCTCCTTGAAGTAACTCACCAGCATTTCACCGAAACAGCCGGTGTAGGGGTCGGCATTGGCCTGGACGGTCAAAATGTCGCCCGGTTCGATGGTGCGGAGGACGGCCCAGAGGGCGCTATGTTTTTCAATGTATTCCTGGCCCATGCCGGAGACAATATCTTCGCGCTGGGGCATAAACTGCAAGGTAACAACCGAGCCGACCACTTTCGCGCCGGGCTGGCGGGATTGGGGCCCCTGGATAAAGGTGCGGCGGATACCCATTTTGTGCAGGGTCGCGCTGGCAGTAGCGCTGCTGACCTTCTTCAGTTGTTCGATTAAATGCTGGCTTGGTTTCTCGAAAGCAGGGCCGATTACAGGCAGGGTAATATCCGGTGCCGGAAGCCGGGAGCTATCAACGTCGTTGCTACCGTTAGCAGAGTTAGAATCGGGCATAAATCACCATAATTTCCACAATGAAAATGATAATCTTAGAGCTATTATCTTTTATTTTTATGATTAACGAACAGTTTGTAGCGTGATGAAACAACTATATCATTGATTTTTGGGAAAATCAAGAGGTTTTTTGGTGATTTCACAATGATTTCACAAAAATTTGACAAAATCATTAAAATAGGCTATAATCATCAATAATCATTCAGTTATTTAGCTTGCGGTCCCGGTCCCAAATAGCCTGTGAGTTGTGGTTAGTTATTGACTCGACCCGATGAAAATAGATTAAAGACAGGTGATGAAAATGGATACGACATTAGGTAACTCACCAAATATTACTTCGTATGATGTGGCGCGCGAGGCCGGAGTTTCTATTGGTACCGTCTCGCGGGTTTTGACTAATCAGCCTAATGTTGACCAGGAATTGCGCTCGCGGGTGCTTAAAGCGATAGATTTGCTGGGGTACGTCCATGTTCCCAAGAAAAGGCGCGCTGTCCCAAAAATCCATATTGCCGAAACTTTGCCCCCTGAAATCGAAACGAAACAGCCCGAAAAACTAATCAAAAATGTCACGCTGTGCGTCCCCGTACGCAAGACCCCGGCCTTGCAGACCTCCTATTTTTACCAGATGCTCAATACGGCCCAGGCTGAGTGTGCCCGGCGTAAGATAGCCCTGATGTATTCGGTGGTGGAGGACGGCCCCGGCGGTTTACCCCAGTTGGACGAGGCTATCCAGGCGGGTAATGCCGATGGTATTTTGCTGATAAACTTCGGCGCGCCCGAGTTGATCCAGGGGCTTTACGAGCGAGGAGTCCCGGTAGTGATGATTGACCCCCGCCAGTATCCCAAAGTGCCGATTGATGTTATAACCAATGACGCCCAGGACGCCACCATAATCGCTATGGAGTACTTAATCGGGCTCGGCCACCGCAATATCGCCCTGATAAATGGCCCCAAACGCTATGGTATGCAGCACCGCCAGTACGGGTATGAAATCGTCCTGCGCGAGGCCGGGTTGCCGGTCCGCCCCGAACTCATTAGCCGGAACGAACTGACCAGCGAAGGCGGCGAAAACGCTATGCTCGAACTGCTCGAAAGAGGGGTCGATTTTTCGGCGGTATTTTGCGCCAACCACTACATGGCCTTCGGGGCTATCCGGGTGCTGCAAAATGCCGGGAAAAGAATTCCCGAAGACGTCAGCGTGGTCGGTTATGGCGACCTGGAACCTTCCGAACTGTATAACTGGCCGCTAACCTCTATCAATGACCACAACGAACTGAAAGGTCGCCTCGCTATCCGGTATCTACTGGAGCGGGCGGCCCACCCTAACGACCTGCCTATCCGTATCACCTTACCGGTCGAGTTAGTCGTGCGGGGCACTTCCGCACCCTACAATCCTGGGAATAAATAATTTACAATCGGCAGAAAAGAGCCAGCCGTCAATTTTAGCGGCTGGCTCTTTTTTTTGTCTATCAAACGGATAAGGTTTTCCCATTTGACGAAAAAAGATTATAACATTAGAATATTCAAATATATAATTAATATCATCTTTGGGAGGTGAGAAAGCATGCCCTATACCCTTCAAAACTTCAAAGCGGAGTTTTTCAAGGCCCTGGCCCACCCGGTCCGTATCCGTATCCTGGAGGTCTTGCGGGAAGGTGAAAAGAGCGTAACCGAAATCCAGTCGCTGCTCGAACTGGACCAGAGTTCGGTGAGCCAGCAATTAAGCGTCCTGCGCGGGAAAAATATTTTACAGACTCGAAAGAGCGGCACCAGCATCTTTTATAGCGCCCGCGACCCCATGATTTTTGACCTGTTGGACATCGCCCGAACCATCTTCAATAACCAGTTAATCGGTACACAGGAGTTGCTTTCTCAACTGGATAACGAAAAACTCCCACCTGCCGACTAAAATCCAATACCAGAATCAAATAAGGTAGTCCATGCTAAGAAATATTGCGATTTTTCAGCTCTGGCGCACTGAATTTTCCCGTTATTCCTTGAAACATTTCCAGAGCGATTTGATTGCCGGGCTGACCGTGGCGGCGGTAGCCCTGCCCCTGGCGCTGGCCTTTGGGATTGCCAGCGGGGCCACGGCGGCGGCGGGCCTGGTGACCGCTATCGTCAGCGGGTTTATCATCGGGGCGTTAAGCGGCGCTCCCTACCAGATTAGCGGGCCGACCGGGGCGATGTCGGCCATTTTAATTGTCATCGTGCAAAAATACGGTCTACCGGGTCTATGGATTGCCACTATCATGGCCGGGCTAATCCTGGTGGGCCTGGGCCTTTTCAAACTGGGCCGGATTATTAATTTTATCCCCGCCCCGGTGATTACCGGTTTTACCAGCGGGATTGCCCTGATTATTTTCACCGGGCAAATCGATAATTTCCTGGGGGTGAAGACTCCCGCCGCCGATAGCACTACCCTGAAAATTATCGGTTATTTCACCCACGCCCTGCCGCCCGTCTCTTTTGAGCCTGTCGCCTGCGCCCTGATTGTGATGGGCCTGATGGCGTCCCTGCCCCTGTTAAAATTCACGGCCCGCTGGCCCCTGGCCCTCATAAGCATTTCGCTGGTGACTGCTTTAAGTTGGGGCCTGGGTTGGAATACCCCTACTATCGGGACGGTCCCGGCCAGTATTATCCTGGACGACCGCTACCGTTTTAACTGGTCGGACCTGGGAATAATGGGCGACCTGCTGGCCCCGGCCACGGCGATTGCGGCCCTCTGCGCCATTGAAAGCCTCCTGGCGGGGCTTGTCGCCGGGCGCATGACCGGCCAGAAGTTGAACGCCAACCAGGAGTTGGTGGCCCAGGGCGTCGGCAACTTTATCATTCCCTTTTTCGGCGGGGTCCCGGCTACCGCCGCGATTGCCCGTATGACCGTCGGCGTCAAGGCCGGGGGCCTCACCCGCATGGTCAGTTTCGTCCACTCGGTCAGTCTGCTGGTCTGCGTCTTATTATTGAGTGGGGTCATCGCCCGTATCCCGCTGGCAGCCCTGGCCGGGGTCTTGATGATTACGGCCATTCGCATGAACGAGTGGCACCTCATCCGGTTTTACTTCAAACGCCGCCTCAAAGGGCCGCTGACGGTGATGGTCGTGACCATGCTGGCGACAATAAGTTTCGACCTGAGCCAGGCTATCATTATCGGGATTGTCCTGAGCCTGGTATTGTTTATAACCCAGGTTTCGCGGCTGGACATAACGGCAACCAGCGTGGACTGGGAGCGGTTGCGCCTGGCAGGACATACAATCCCATACGAAGCCGAAAATATGTGGGTGATTTATGTCGGCGGGTCGCTCTACTTCGGGGCCGCCGGGCAACTGGTCAGCCGCCTGGAAAGCATGGAAGATAGCCGGGTGCTGATTTTGTCCATGCGGGGCGTCCCTTTGATTGACGTGTCGGGCTTGCATGCCGTGGAGCATTTGTGGCGGAGCCAGCGAGAAAAAGGTGGGCTGCTCTATTTCACCGGCCTTTCGCCCCAGGTCCACCGCATGTTCGAACGGGCCGGATTGGTCGATTTATTCGGGGCTGACAAATTTCTCTGGAGCGCCGACCAGGCTATCCTGCGGGCTTGTGAGGCTTTGCAAAACCCGGTCCCGGCCTCAACCGGCCCGCAACCACCCCATTTCAGAGGCAAAGACGAGCCGGACGAGCCGATTGACGATGTGCCCCTGGGCCTGGTAGTCCTCGACTGAAGATAGCTTACCCAATTCAAAAAATTACCCCGGCTCATTTGAACCGGGGTAATTTTTATAATCATGAGCGTTTTGTTAGGAGTAGAAAAACTCGGACTTAGCGGGCCGCTACTAACGGGCGGTTAGCCAGGGCGTGGGCCAGGGTTTCCTGGGTTCGGGTTAACTCGTCACCGGCCAGTTCCAGGCGCGGCGGGCGGACCCTGGCGCTGCCTTTGCCGACTGTTTCCTGGGCAAATTTGATATACTGGACGAATTTCGCGCCGTTATCCATTCGTAAGAGCGGCAGGAACCAGTAATAAAGTTTTTCCAGGCTGGCTTTATCCCCGCTGCCCTCGCGGACGGCAATAGCCTGGTTGAAAAGCTCGACCGACTCGTGGGGGAAGGCGTTGACCAGCCCGGCAATCCAGCCGTTCGCCCCGGCCATTATACCCTCGACAATGGCATCGTCCACCCCGACCAGGATGTTCAGGCGGTCGCCCAGAATGGCCCGGATGGCGCTGACCCGGCGCACATCGGCGCTCGATTCCTTGACGGCGACGAAGTTAGCGAATTCTCCGGCCAGTTCAAGCATCTGTTCGGGCAGGAAGTCGGTGGTGTAGGCGGGGGGATTGTTATAGAGCATTACCGGGAGGTTGGTAGCCCCGATGACCGCCGCCACGTGGGCTTTCATCTCGCGCCAGTCGGTCGAGTAGACGTAAGGCGGCAGCACCATCAGGCCGCTGGCCCCCGCTTTTTCAACGGCCTGGGCTAACCGGACCGCTTCGGCGGTCGAAAGGGAGGCGATACCGGGAATGACCGGCACTTTGTCACCGACCGCGTTGATTAAGGTCTCGACTATTTTTACTTTCTCGTCAAAAGAAAGGGTTGCGCCCTCACCAAGCGAGCCAAGAGGCACAATCCCGGCGCACCCGGCTTCGACCTGCCATTTGGCGTGTTCAGCCACGAAATCGTAGTCAACGCTGTAATCACTGTTAAATCTGGTAGAAATCGCCGGGATTACACCCTTCCAGGAAACATTCATCGGTCCTTCCTCTTTCCATCAACTAAATTTTTTGCCGGGCAAAATGCCTGCTTAAAATAACTCATTTCTTCTAGTCTATACGCTGGCTTCTTCGGTCTCAGTGGCCGCTTCCGCCAGCACCAGGCTGCCGAGCCGGGCCGCTTTGATTGGGGCGCGGACCTGTCCCGGCTCCCAGCCGAACAGGTAAGAGGTAGCCGCCCCGCAGACCCGCCCCTGGCACGGCCCCATCCCGCAGCGCGTTTGCAGTTTGGCGCTGCGCGAATCGCTGAAACTTTGCAAATCACGGTAGCGCACGTCCTCGCAGCGGCAAATTATCGTTTCGGGCCGGGCCAGCCGTTTTAAATCAGGCCGGAGCGCAAAGGTCCGGTTTAATAGGTCCGCAAATTTTTTGGCTTTCTCTCGTTCTTTAAAAAGAAGCCGCGCTTTCTCGCCCTCTACGCAGGCCGCCAGCCCGGCGATTTGCCCCTCGACCAGGGCCATTTCCAGCCCCCCGATGCCGGTTAGCTCCCCAGCGGCATAGATACCGGGTTGTCCGGTCTGCTGCCACTCGTCCACCACGATGAATCCGTCCTTAACCGGGCAACCGAGCGCCAGGGGCAATTCCAAATTTGGTACCAGCCCGTAGCCGCAGGCCAGGTAATCGCAGGGTACGGTCAAGCTTTTCCCACCCTGCCGAACCGTCACGCTTTCCAGGCGGTGGGTGCCTTCGGCGGTTTCGACCCAGGCCCCGGTTTTATAAGGGATGCCGCGCAACTGCCACCCAAAGCCGAGCGCCTGGCGGGTCTTTGAGGCGGACCCGGCCAGCCCCAGGCCAAAACGGGCCAGTTTTTGTAAAGGGGCCTGTTCGGCGACAAGGGCGATTTCCGCTCCTTTGCTTTTAAGGTAGGCCGCGACCGCCATCAACAGGGGCCCGCTCCCGGCGACCACTACCCTTTTTCCGGCGATGGTCAGGCCGCCCTTGACCAGGGCTTGTAAACCCCCGGCCCCACTCACTCCCGGCAGGGTCCAGCCGGGGAAAGGTAAAAATAGTTCCCTGGCCCCGGTTGCCAGGATTAACTTTTTATATGAAATTTCGCCCGCTTCGTTTTTGGTCTCGACCAGCAAGCGGCCTTCCCCCAGCGGCGCTATAACCTTTGTCTCCGAAAGGTAGGTCAGGCCCGGCACCTTTTCAAGGCGCGCAAACCAGCCCTGGGCTTCGGTGGTAGCGGCTTTACGGGGACCGCCTCGCCAGATTTGCCCACCCGCGAAGGGGTTTTCATCAAGCAGGGCCACTTTTAAGCCGGGTTTAACTGCCGCAACTGCCGCCGCGATACCACCCGGTCCGGCCCCGATTACCAGCAGGTCAAACGCTTGTTTATTCACGCCCGGCCTCCCCGGTTGGTAAGACGGCTTCGGAAGTCGTTACCTCCATGCCGTTTTCGCACAGCACCTGGCAGCTCAGGCGGTTGGGGGCGCCGTTGACCGTGACCCGGCATTCGTAGCAAATCCCCATCCCGCACAGAAAGGTGCGGGGTTCCCCCTGGACCGACTCGCGAAAGACCGCTATCCCGGCGTTTGCCAGGGCCGCTGCCAGGATGGTATTTTCCTTGACGGTGATTTCCCGGTTGTTCACCCGCAGTTTTATCTCAGACATGGGCCAACTCCTCGCTAAACCGGGCCGGCAGGTAAGGCTCGGTCGCAATTTCGGCGGGTTGCCCGGTAAGCTGGGCCGCCAGCAAGCGGGCCGTCCCCAGGGCCGTTGTAATGCCCAGCCCTTCGTGTCCCGTCGCCAGCCAGACTCCCGCCTGGGCCGGGTAAGGCCCGATTAAAGGCAGCCCATCGGGCGTGGCCGGGCGAATCCCGGTCCAGACCCGGATGGTCGAAAGCTCAGCCAGGCCCGGCATGTAGCCGAAAGCCTGTCGCAACATCACGCCCAGGATGGCAAAATCAATGGACGCATCCTCGCGGTCATACTGGCGGCTCGAACCGATAAGCACCTGCCCGGTCGGACGAGGCTGGACGTTAAAGGCGACCGAATCGCCTTCGCTGGCGTGGGCGTTCTTGATATAGGCCATTTCGACCAACTGGTGCTTTACAAAATCGGGGTAGCGGTCGGTAATGACGAGGTGCCCCTTTTTGGCCCGCATCGGTAGTTCAGGCAGCAACTTTTTAGAGTTCCAACCGCCCGCGACCACGACATTTTCGGCTTTCAGAGTTGCGCCGTCCGCCAGTCTCACGCCGCCGGGAACAAGTTCCGTGACCTGGCCCCGGATAAAAGTCGTATCAAAATTTTTGGCTTTAGACAGCAGGTAAGCCGCCGAGGACGGCGGATAGACCACGCTATCACCGGGCACCAGGAAGCCACCTTCCAGGCCGGGCCGGACATTCGGCTCCATCCGGTAAAGTTCTTCCCGCCCAATGGGCTGGCAGGGAATACCGTGACTCAGGTAAAGCTCCTGCTTTAGCTCGACCCCGGCCATTTCCTCGGCGTCGGCGGCCAGCCAGAGGGTGCCGCAGGGGTGGTATTCGTGCGGGCGCGGGTCGGACTGGACCAACTCGTCCCAGAGCAGTTGGGAATAGCGCGTCAGGGCCAGTTGGGCCGGGCTGTCGTCCATCACCACGATATGGCCCATCCCTGCGGCGGTCGCCCCGCTCCCCACCGTGTCCCCTTCCAGTACCGCCACTGTCAGGCCGGTTTTTGCCAGTTCCAGGGTGCAAGCGGTTCCAACTATGCCAGCCCCGATTACCAGGACATCAAACTCGCGTTTCATCTTATTTTTCGTAATTGATGCCGTACCGGAAAGGGTCGGTCTCGTCTATGAGCAGGTTGCTTTCCGCCGTGACATAGGCCCGCCCGGTGATGCTCGGCCAGGTTTTATCTTCTTCCAGGCGGTAGGTGGCTTCGAAGCGGCTCCCTACGATGCTTTCCTGGACCCAGACTTCGCCCGGCGCGAGTTTGCCATCGGCGGCCAGGCAGGCCACTTTCGCGCTGGTGCCCGTCCCGCAGGGTGAACGGTCGTAGGCTTTGCCGGGACACAACACGAAGTTCTTGCTATCGGCCCCGTTTTCGCCCGGTTGGTAGAGGATAACGTGTTCGACCAGCGCGCCGCCCGCCCCGGTAAACCCGGCTTCTTCGAGCGCCAGTCGCAACCGCCAGGTAAAATCGGTCAGGCGGTCGATATTTTCAAATTTTAGGTCTTGCCCGTGATTGTCCACCAGGAAGAACCAGTTGCCGCCCCAGGCAATATCGCCGGTAATTTCTCCGTAGCCGGGCAAATTCACCGTGACATCCTTGGCGTGGCGGTAGGCCGGGACATTATGGACCGTCACCCGCCCGTCCTCATGCAAACGGGTCGTGACCGTCCCGGCGGGGGTTTCGAGGCGGTGCTCGCCCGGTTTAATTTTGCCGAGATAACCAAGCGAGGTAATCACGCCGATGGTGCCGTGACCGCACATATCCAGGAAGGCGGCGTTATCGAAATAGATGACCCCGGCGGCGGAGGTTTCTTCGACCGGTTCACACAACAACGCCCCTACGATAACGTCCGAGCCGCGTGGTTCGTTTATCACTGCCGAGCGGAAATAGTCGTAATATTGTTTGAAAACCTTTTTTCGTTCGGCCATCGAGCCCCGGCCCAGGTCAGGACCGCCCGCCAGCACCAACCGGGTCGGTTCGCCCCCGGTGTGTGAGTCCAAAATGTTTATCTTCTGCATGCGCCGGTTAACCTCCCAAATTTTCTTTATGACCGGGTTTTTCAAATCTGACTTTCTTATTATATTTTCATAATATGTGAAAAAACTAAAAACTTTGCATTACCGGTCTATTGTAATTGGAAAAAGGGGTTTTGTCTTGTAAAATAATGGCAGGTGTGACGACGATTTTTGCATAGTCCCGACTGGGATTTGCGGCCAGGAGGCAACTTGGAAAAGGTCTTTGCAGGCAGTTTTGAGGATTTGGCCGACCCCTTTTACGCCCAGCTTTTATTCGATAAGCTGGACGATATGGTTTTCGTGGTTAAAGACCGTGAAGCCCGTTATGTGGCGGTCAATATGGCGCTGGTGCGGCGGTGCGGATTGCGGCACAAACACGAAATCATTGGACGCTCGGCCTGGGATGTTTTCCCACCCTCGCTGGCCGCCAGCTATATCGAGCAGGACCGCTTTGTTATAGACCGCAACCAGCCGATTCTGGACCGCCTCGAATTGCATCTCTACGACAACCAGAAATCGGGCTGGTGCCTGACCGATAAATTCCCCCTGACGAATTCGTCCGGCGAAGTGGTGGGATTGGTAGGGTTGTCGCGGGATTTACAGATGCCGGACCAGAAACACCCGGTCTACCGGCGCATCGGGGCAGCGGTCGGCTACATCTACGAGCATTATTCCGAGGTTTTGACGGTCGAACAACTGGCCGCCCTGACAGGCTGCTCGGTCGCCCAGTACGAACGCTATATCAAGCGGATTTTTAAGCTCACCCCCAAGCAACTTATCATAAAAATCAGACTTGAAGCGGCCACTAAACTGCTAGAGGAAAACTCTAATGTCGCCGAAATCGCCCACGCCTGCGGCTATAACGACCACAGTGCCTTTTCGCGCCAGTTCAAGGCCGTGGTCGGGCTATCTCCCCAGGCTTACCGCGAGCTAAAGTTGCGCCAGAAATAATCTTGAATGCTAAAGAATTCTAAAATAGAAGCTTTCGTTAAAGGAGATGGTCGGGCGGCGGGGCGGCGCGGTATTTAGCTGAACCGGCACCATCAGCGAATCTATCTTACTGTTATCCTCGATTTGATTTAACATAATACGAAAGGCGTTCTGGGCGATAGCCTTGGTATCCTGCGACAGGTAACAGATATTGGCGTAACCGGGCGGGTCGAAAGAAACTACCTCGATATCCTGGCCGATTACCCGGCCCAATCGCTCCATCGCTTCGCAGGTTAGCTTCGTCATGTGGTAGTCCACGCAAAAACAGGCGGTCACGTCAGGATGGCTTTTGAAAAAATTGTAGACCATATCCCCTTCGCTTCCGCTCAGGATGACCTGGCGCGGCACGATGCACCAGTTGCTTTTATCAATCGGGATATTGTTCTCCATCAGGGTTGCGACAAAAGCTTCCCGGCGGTCCACCGTCGCCGAGTTGGTGCTGTCCGGTGAAATCAGGGCAATCTTTTTATGGTTGCGCCCGACCAGGTAAGCCACCCCCATGCGGGTGCCGTTATAACCATCCGAATAGACGCTGCTGGTCTGGATATTTTTCAGGTAGCGGTCTACCAGCACTACCGGGAACCGGGCGATGGCTAATTTTAGGATTTCTTCGTTATACAGTTCGTTTATAGTAGGCAGAATAAAAAGCCCCTTTGCACCAACCTCTAAAAACTTCTGGATCGCGGTCGACTCTTCTTCCAACTTTTCGTGCGAAATCTTGACCAGCAACTGGAAACCGTTCTGGTATATCAACTTTTCCAGGTATTGAAAAAGCTCGATTTCGACCGGCATCACCATGGTCGGGAAAATCAGGCCGATTAGGCCGCCCCCCTTATGCTTGTTGGGGTCGGGGCTGGTCTGCTCCGAAACGAAGGAGCCTTTCCCCTTTATCCGGTAAATCAACCCTTCCTCGGCCAGCCCGATAAGGGCGTGTTTGGAGGTAATCTGGCTGACGTTAAAACTCTCGGCCAGTTCTTTCTCGGAAGGGACTCTATCCCCCGGCTTGAGTTTGCCTAACTTGATCTGGTTGGTAATGTCGCTTTGAATCTGTTTGTACAACGCTGCTTTATTCATATTTTCCTGTATTAGCCCTAATTCATTTTTGGTATGGACACAAACCCTTTAGCCTGGAGGGACAACACCGGGAAACCAACTTAGTATACTAGGTAGGAACAACCTCTGGGACATATATCCATATTAGTATATCATGCCTTTATGAAAATTTCTTATTTATATACTTTAATTCCTGTAAATTGCATAAATTATACTAAGCCTAGTATATACAATATCGAGATTCTATTATACTATCAGTTATATAACACACCCAATTAAGGAAGGCTTATCTCAATGTTGAAGATAACAAAGTATCAGCAGATAACCAGGTATCAAAGAAGAAAAAGGTTTGAACTGGCCCCCTATTTGTTTGTACTTCCGGCCATTCTCTTTATTATTCTCCTGGCGATAATCCCAATCCTTTATTCCCTGGTTATCAGTTTTCAATCATACCGTCTGGGCGCGCCAGACAGCGCAATCCGTTTCAACGGCCTGGACAACTATATCAAGATACTTTCTAATCCGACTTTTATTGGCTCGATTGGTTGGACTTTTACCTTCGCTTTCATCTCGGTCTCGGTCAACCTGGTGCTCGGCCTGAGCGTCGCGCTCGTCCTCAATCACCGGGTCATGCAAAAAGGCTTCAAAATCTTTCGGAGCTTGTTTATCCTGCCGCTAATGTTAGCGCCGGTCGTGTCGGCCATCATGTGGAAGGTTCTCTTTGCCGCCATCTACGGGCCGGTCAACTATGTCATCAGCGTGCTGGGGTTGCCTTCGGTTAGCTGGATTGGAGATGAACTCCCGGCCAAGATTGCTATCCTGGTCATTGACATCTGGAGTTCTACGCCGTTTTGTGTCCTTATCTTCCTGGCGGCCTTCCAGACCATTCCGACCGACCTTATCGAAGCGGCGCGGATTGACGGGGCCAGCAAAAGCACCATCCTTTTCAGGATTAACCTGCCGATAATTCGCAACTTTATTGCCCTGATAGTCTCAATCAGGGTGATGGACGCCCTGCGGGTCTTCGACTCGGTTATCGTCTTTACCAATGGCGGGCCGGGCAACTCCACCGAAACCATCGGCACGGTTATCTACAAGACTGCCTTCCGCTATTCCGATATAGGCGGTGGCTCTGCCGGGGCCTTTATTTTCTTTGTCATAATTGTGGCATTCACCTTGATTTTCTTGAAGTTGTCCAGTAGAAACGTTGAAGTTTAGCTTTTTACTGTAAGCGATAGCCAGGTTTCGACCACCGAATATACCAGGCGCTTGGAGCGAGAGTAAAAGATTATGAGAACATCAAGATTAGAGAGGATTTGGATTTATTTCCTGGTAGTCGTCTTCATGCTGTTCTTTACCTTCCCGATTTACTGGGCAGTGACGACTTCTTTCAAGAGTCCCGACCGGATTTTAACCTTGCCGCCGGAGGTCTTTCCCTACAGCCCGACCACCGACAATTACAACGAGGTTATCAATAACAACCAGATGGGCCTCTACTTTCTCAACAGCCTGTTCGTGGCAGTCAGCACGACCATTGTCTCGGTCCTGATAGCTGCCCTGGCGGGTTACGGTTTCTCCCGGTTTCGCTTCCGGGGTAAGTATTTCTGGTTGTACCTGATACTGGCGATTCGGACGGTGCCGGGCCTGGTCTTTACCCTACCCTACTTCGTCATCTTCGACAAGATTGGCCTGCTGGATACGCTCACCGGCTTAATCGTGGTCTATATCACGGCCACTTTGCCCCTGGCAGTCTGGCTTTTCGTAGGGTTTTACGACAAGATACCTACCGACATTTATGACGCCGCCAAAATAGACGGGTGCGGTCAGCTTCAAATGTTCGGCCAGGTGGCCCTGCCGCTGGTTGTGCCGGGGATAGTGGTGACTTCTATCCTGAATTTTCTCGCGGCCTACAACGAATTTGGCACCGCCTTAATCTTGATTTTCAGTGACAACAACAAAACTTTACCTTTAGCCATCGCAGGGTTAATCCAGCTTCAGAAGGATACCCCCTTTGGAACGCTTTCGGCGGCAGGTACCATTGCAATTATACCGGCCTTTCTGCTATCTATTTTCGCTCAGAAGTACCTGGTCAGCGGCTTTACGGCTGGCGCCGTCAAGGGTTAAGACATTAGCCAGCCCTGAGTAAAAGCCCAACCAGGCCAACGTTACAGCATGCAAGCACGTTAACGGAATCGTACCAAGCCTTTTACATCCGGCTCGATGTAAAAGTTTATTAAGTGTTAGCTTTTTCAAGGAGGATAACGATGTCTGAACAATCCAAACAACGGCTAAGTCGCCGCAAGTTCGTGGCCCTGACAGGGGGCATCCTGGTCACCAGTGGTATTTTAGCGGCCTGCGGTGACAACACCGCCACCCCTGCCACCTCGGCTACTACCGCCGCCAGTGGCACCGCTACCACTGCCGCCGCCGGAGCTACCACCGCCGCCGCTACGACTGCGGCCCCGACCGCCAGCGCTGCCCCGGAAGTTTTCGGGATTAAGCTCAAAGACCTGGATAGCGGCGGCACCCTGAAAGGCCAGTACGCCGGTAAAAAGCTGGTCTTTGTCACGGCGGACGGCGATTTGACCACCGCTATCAAAGAAGTTATTCCTTATTTCCAGAAAGTTTCCGGGGCTACCGTAGAAATGCAAACCTTCCCCGGCGATTCCTTTATGGAAAAAGTCCAGCTCGATTTGCAGGTCGGCCATCACTTTGACGGCATGGCTATGCCTATCGCTAACCTGCACGGCTACGCTTACGCCAATCAAATCCAGGACCTGACTCCCTTTACCACCGGTAAAATCGCCAGCCCGAACCTGGATATGGCCGATTTTGTACCGGCCCTGCTCGAAACCTACGGCAAGTACCAGGGCAAACTGGTGGCCCTGCCCTATAAGCCGGACGTGCAGCTTTTCTTCTATCGCAAGGACATCTTTGAAGACCCCAAAATGCAGGCCGCCTTCAAAGCCAAAAACAACACCGATTTGAAGGTTCCTACCACCATGGAAGAACTCAAAACGGTCGCGGCCTTCTTTACCAAGAGCCTCAATCCCGATTCGCCGACCGATTACGGCTTTAGCTCGATGGGTTCCAAGTCCAACAGTCGCTGGAACTGGACCAACCGCCTGGGTGCTTACGGAGCGAAGGATTTTGACGCCACCACTTTCCAACCGGCCTTTAATAACGACGGTGGGGTCAAAGCTCTCCAGGACGTAATTGACCTGAAGAAGTACGCGCCCAAGGAATGGCTGGAACTCCAGTGGGATAATGGCAACAAGTTATTTTCGGACGGCAAGGTAGCCATGATGGAGCAGTGGCCGGGCCTCTACATCATCTCACAGACCGATACCTCGCCGGTCAAGGGCAAGGTTGGAGTGGCCGTGACGCCCGGCGGTTCCCCGACCCTCGGCGGCTGGGGTTTTGCCATCACCAGCACCACCAAGGAACCGGAACTGGCTTACAAGTTTATCGAGTTCCTTTCCGGCAAGGACATGCAGTTGCTGATGGTGCAGCATACTATCGACCCGACCCGAACCTCCAACTACAACCGGCCTGAGGTCGCGTCTTCCAACCCGGTCTACCCGGTGCTGTTCAAGTCGTTTGCGGCTGGCAAAATCCTGGCCGATGTCGATATTCCGGGCCTGGTCACCAAGCTGAACGACGTGGAAGAACTCTACGTCCAGTCGGCTCTCAAGGGTGATTTGACCCCGAAACAGGCGCTGGAAAAGATGGCCGGTGATTTCGTCAACGAAGTCAAAGCCGCCGGGTTGCAGAAGTAACTTCGCTAAACCAAACTAACGAGCGGCAGGTAAGGGATGGAGTTGGCCAGGGCTATCCCTGGCTACCCCGGTTAACTCAGGACAACCCAGGCAAATCCTTTACCTGCCCAAGGGCAAACAGGAGGCTCTTAAAATGGACCGAATCGGAGACCTGGTCCGGTGGGAACCAGCCATCTTGATTCACAACCAGCCCCATTATGAAGGGGCCGGGTTAGATGCCCGGCAAATCGCGCCGGGCCAGTTCGGCTCGCAGTATCCCCGCATGACCCGGTTAGCAACGGGAGATTGGATCCTTGTCTACACCATCTATGACAACAATGGCTACACTTTCGACCCTACAGGCGGGAATAAACTGGAAGTAGCCATTAGCCATGATAACGCCCGGACCTGGCAAACTCTCGCTCAGCTTGCCGACCCGGGACGCGACCTCGATAACGGCCAGATTATCGAACTGGCTGGCGGTACTCTGCTCCTGGCGATGCGTTCGGTACGCTGGCAGGAGTCCTACCGCCTGCCGGTCTACCGGAGCCAGGACGGAGGCCGGACCTGGGCTTTTTTAAGCACTATTGACGAAGCCGAGGGAGAGCCCGGCAGTTTAGGTGACCCGGATAAGGGCATTTACGAGCCACATTTTTATAGGCTCGCCGACGGAACCCTTTCCGTAATGTACGCCAGTGAAAAGCATGTCACCGAAGAACCTTCTTACAGCCAGATAATTTCGCAAAAGGTCTCGGAGGATGGCGGTCGCACCTGGGGACCGGAAATCTGGGTCGCCTGGGATACAGAAGATGCCAGGGCGCGTCCCGGTATGCCGGTCTGGGGAAAATTGGCCGACGGCAGCTACATGGTCGTCTTTGAAGTGTGCGGCACGAAGGATTGCAACGTTTACTTCAAACGGTCGAAAGACGGAATCAGTTGGGAACCGGGTCTGGGACAACCCATCCCCGACCAGATGGGAGGCCCCTATCTTGAAATAGCCCCCGATAATACGCTTTTCGTAACCTCCAACTCCCAGCAACTCTCCTATTCCTTTGATGCCGGTGAAACCTGGTACACCAACCGGGAGGCTCCCTGGGAAGCCTGGTGGGTGAAGGAAAATGTCTGGTCGAGCGTCTATTGGACCGGGGAAAAGGAAATTGCCCACCTGACTTCGGCGGCCCGGTCGGCGCGTGGTGAACCCGGCCAGGGCCATAATATCCAGGTCCGGTTCGGACATTATTAGCAAAGAATATTCACGACTTTCGCTTTGCGGCTGGAAATGCCAGCGTATCGGCGCTAAACCACCTCAAAGAGAGTGTTTCAGGCGAAAGTCCTGATATGGAAGAAAAGGACTTATACTATGATTCCGCATCCTGAGTATCCCCGGCCAGATTTTGACCGCTCCCGGCAGTGGCTAAACCTGAACGGTGAATGGGATTTTAAAGCCGACCCCGATAACGTGGGCCTCCAAGAAAGCTGGTTCCAGGCTGGCACGACGGACTGGTCCCAGAAGATTGTGGTCCCTTTCCCCTGGGAATCGAAAGCCTCCCAGGTCAACCAGGAATGGCTGTTAGTCGGCTGGTATCATCGCACCCTCGAACGCCCGGCAGATTGGAAAAATTTGCGCACGATTCTCAACTTTGGGGCGGTCTATTATGCTTGCACGGTCTGGTTGAACGGCCATAAAGTGGGCGAGCATACCGGGGGCTACCTGCCTTTCAGCTTTGATGTGACCGGGGAACTGGCGGACGGTCCGGCGGAATTGGTCGTACGGGTAGAAACGGTCCTGGATAAAAGTTTTATCCCACACGGCAAACAGCGCAGTATCCCTGCCGACGATTACGATGGTTGCGCTTTCACACCCAGCACCGGCATCTGGCAGACCGTCTGGCTGGAAGCCCGTCCCGCGACCTATATCGCTTCGCTGAAATTGCGGCCTAATGCGGACCTAAACGCCGTTGAAGTGCAGGGGACGCTGGAAGGGCCGAGCCTCGCCGTGGCTAAATTGTCGCTCGCAGTGGAAGGTCAGGCCGCCCAGGAAATCTCTATCGAAGGGCAGACGAGTTTCAGCACCGTCCTGAAAATTGAAAATCCGCGCCTCTGGTCGCCCGCCGACCCGTACCTTTATGATGTAGTGGTCAACCTGGCAAGCCCTGATGGCGCGGATAGCGTGCGCACCTATACCGGCTTGCGGAAAATCGAGGTCAGGGGCGAATTTATCTTTCTCAACGACCAGCGGATTTATGTCCGGGCGGCCCTGGACCAGGGTTTCTGGCCGGAGGGTATCTATTCTGCGCCGGATGATGCCGCTTTGCGAAAGGATGTCGAACTGGCCCTGGAAGCCGGGTTCAACATGATTCGCAAACATATCAAGTTTGAAAACCCGCGCTGGCTCTACTGGGCCGATAAATTTGGTCTGCTGGTCTGGGAAGAACCGCCCTGTTTCAGCCGCTATTCCAGGGAAGGCGTCGAGCTTTTTGAAAGCCAGTTAGCCCCGATGGTCGCCCGTGACGGCAACCACCCCAGCATCGTAATCTGGGGTATCTATAACGAAGAATGGGGCCTCGACTGGAAGTCCAACGAAGATGAAGAACGGCAGTTGGCGGTCGAACACGCCTATGACCTGCTGGTGTCGCTTGATTCAACCCGGCCTATCGTGGACGACTCCGGCTGGTGGCACGTCAAGACCGATATTCTTGACTGGCACTATTATGACGGCGATATGGAAAAATGGAAGGCTATTTCGCGGGCCCTGGCGACTGACCGCGATAGCTGGTTCGGGCACCAGCTTTCCGATACCCTCTATAGTCAGACCCGGCTGACGGTCGAGGGGAGAGAACACCCCAGTATCCCCATTATTAACGGTGAATATGGTGGGGGCTTTTTACCCAAAGAGCAGGAATGGCTCTTTCGGTGGCAGACCCAGGATTTGCGCCGCCACGCCGCTTTCCAGGGTTATACCTACACCGAGCTTTATGACGTGGAATATGAGGTCGTTGGCATCTACACCGTCGACCGCCAGCTTAAGGGCTGGGGCTACGAACCGGCCATTATCAATGCCGATACCGTCATAATCTTTGACCTGACACCGCAAAACCCCGGCCTTGACCTGGTAGTCCAGGACAAAGAGTTAAAGGTTTCGGTCCAGGTTTCGCATTATGGTTCGACCACCCTGAAAGGCCAGCTTTTGTGGGGCTGGCAGCGGGGAGAGAACCCCAGCGGCAGCCAGGACATCGAGGTGGGCGCTTTCGAGATTTCACCTTTGATTGAGTTGACTTCGCCCGTACCGGAAGGTGAAAACTCCAGGGTAGAGAGATTCTATGTCTGGATAGCGACTGAGGGCAACCCTGAAGTAGCCTGTGGCTTTATGGAAGCCGAACTGGCCCTGACCGGCGCCCCGGCTCAACCGGCCCTGGTGAGTTAAAGCCCGGTTTACCGCCTTTTTAGAAGTAACGCAGAAAATACCGGAAGTTCTGCTCTATTCCGGGGTTTCTCTGCCAGGCCCCTCCTCCTTAGTTCGCCGCTCGACAGGTGAAATTGTGGCTCACCTGCCGGGCGGCGATAATTATCTCCCAAGGGGTTCCCAAGGATGTGGCTGTCGGATGCTAATCATAAATATTTCTTCAAATTCTCAAGCACAACTTCATACCCGGCAGGAAGCATGTGCGCCCCATCAAATGTAAGCTCTGGCCGCAAATTCCCATCAGTATCGGCTAAACCGTCATTGACATTGATAAATTCATAGTTATACTTTTGGGCCAACAGAGCCACTTTGCTACTTGCTGCCGCAAGAATTTCATTATTTCGCGTCGCAAAAAAAGACTCGTGCTCAGTCTCTGACTCACCGAAATCCGCCACCGGATTAACCGGATAATAAGCCATCACAAACACCTGGGTCCTGGGCAATTTCTCCTTGATTTGCCGTAAAACCTCGTCATAATTCGCCAGAAAAGTGGCTTCAGGAACGCCGAAGCCTATATCATTTGCCCCAATGTTGATAAAAACCTTGTCCGGTGCCAGGTCAAATATGCAAAGCTCTATATACTTCAGCAGGTCCGTTGTTGTCGTTGCCCTGATGCCTCGATTATAAATCAGTTTGTCCAGGCCAAGCCCTTGCTGCATTTTTTCAATCGGGAAGATTTCCATGGAGGAAGACCCCACGAAAACAATTTGCCCCTTTTTGGCCGTTGGATTCTGTTGGGCGAAACGTGCTCGGATTTCGTTTTGCACTTTCTCGATCAGAGGGTGCAAATTCGTCAACGGCTGGGTTTGTTCTGACATAATAATAATTACTCCTTAAAAATATGTAATAGAGTTTGTTTCTAATAGTGTTAGCAAAATGGTATCAAAGGTGGTCACTTTTCTGTAACTATAATTTATTCCCTGGCGTTTTGCTGGAGATCTACTTCCGCAAGTTTAGCGGTAATCCGCACATATTCCCTGGCGTCATGCTCGCCCAATTTGCTGAACATTTTCGTAACCCTTTCCAGGGCTTCTTGACGCCGTTCTTCTACCAGAGTTTTCCCCTTGGGGGTTAGGTCCACCAGAATCCTCCGGCGGTCACTGGTATCAATCTGGCGGGTAATCAGCCCTTTTCGTTCCAGGCCGTTCAGGGTGACTGCAATACGTGCAGAACTAATGCCCATTTCATGGCTGATTTCACTCGGCAAAACATCACCATTATGGGAAGCAATAAATTGCAGTACAAAACGTTCTCCTTGCAAGGATTCATCAATCTGCTTTTGCGGATTTGCTCGTCTCAATTTATGCGAGTTTTCCATAATTTTTATAAACTCTAAAGCAAGTTCTCTGTAATCCATCTTAACCGCCTTTAACATGAATAGCTAACACTATTAGTAATATAATACTATTAATAATCTCTGTCAAGGTTTTGGTTCAATGAAGTTAATACTCAAACATGCCAGGAATGAGGCCAGTGTACTTGCCTTAACATAAAAAGCTCTCAACTATTGCAACATGTTGCAGAACGCCTGGTCGGGCAGAAACCTTTACCCTTATTTTTCACAACCCGCCTATATGTAGAAAAATGTACAACTTTAGTTCAAAATATAACAAAATAATAAGTAAAAACGATGGATTTATTCTACCTATTGACAGCCTGGTAAAATGTGTGATATAAAAAATTATCTTCTTTGTAAGATTTACGCAGCTCAGTATCGGTCTAAATTCTTTTCCAATCCTGCCATTAATCGCGGTCTTCTCTTTATGGAATGACCGGAAAGAACCGGAATTTAGCCGCCTGAGAATTTATCCAACCACGCCAGGGTCGCGAATACCGGCGCTATTAGCTCACAGGTCCAAACAAAAACTGCAACTTAACCCTGGCTGATATTTCGAGGCAGAAATAATATAAAAGGTTTCAAACCGGATACTACGAGGAGGTAGCCCCGTGATTTACCGCAGCGATACTGTAGGAAGTTTGCTCCGGCCTGACTACTTAAAGGAAGCGCGCCAGCAGTTGACCGCCGGGCAGTTGACCCCGGCAGAATTCAAGGCGCTTGAAGACAAGTCGGTAGACGAGGCTATCGCCCTGCAAGAGGGGGCGGGCCTGGATGTTATCACCGATGGTGAGATGCGGCGGTTCGGGTTTATGGGCCAGTTTTTCGAGGCCCTCAAGGGTTTCGGCTCACATAGCGGCTGGTTTACCCATTTCAAGGATGACTCCGGCTCTACCATGGATTATGAGCGCCCGGTGGTGGTCGAAAAGCTGAAGTGGTATCGCAGCATGAACTCGGAAGAATGGGTCTATTTGCGGTCGAAGGCCAAAAAGCCGGGCAAGGTTACCATGCTGAGCGCCCAGCAGGCCGCCTCCTACTACGACGCCGACAAATCCAAAGCAGCCTATCCCACCCAGGAAGCCTACCTGGCCGATGTCGTGGACTATTCCCGGCTCGAAGTGGACGAACTGGTCCGTTTAGGATGTACCTATATCCAGCTTGATGCGCCCCAGTACGCCGCCTTGCTCGACCCCCAGATTCGCCAGGAATACCGCGACCGGGGCAGTAACCCCGATAAGCTGATTGATATGTGTATCGAAATGGATAACGCCATCATCGCCGGGCATCCGGGGGTGACCTTTGGGATTCACGTCTGCCGGGGTAACAACCGCAGCCGTTACTACGCCAGCGGCGATTACGAACCGATTGCCCGTCTTTTCGAGAACGCCAGATTTAATAATTTCCTGCTCGAATATGATGACGAGCGGTCCGGCGGGTTCGAGCCGCTCCGGCACATGCCTGAAGACCGGGGCGTGGTCCTGGGCCTTATCACCACCAAGAAACCCGAACTGGAAAGTGCCGACGAACTAAAGCAGCGTATCGAGGAAGCTTCCAGGTATGTACCGTTAGAACGATTAGCCCTCAGCCCCCAGTGTGGCTTTGCCTCGGTCGAAGCGGGGAACCGCCTATCCTTCGAGGACGAGAGGGCCAAACTTGAGCTCAGTTCCAGGGTTGCCCACGAGGTATGGGGCCATAACTAATCCCGGCAGGATTTTAGATTAGTCCGTTCAACTCAACCCACCCAACTAGACGAGGCGCTATTATGACCCTGCTGACTCACATAAAACATAATGCCCAATACCTGCCCGCCAAGCTGGCCGTCTCGGATGGCCCGGTGAAATACGGCTGGTCGGAGTTTGACACCCGCACTCGTAACCTGGCGGCTTCCCTCGCCAGTCGAGGGGTTAAAAAGGGGAACAGGGTGGGGGTTCTGATGTCGAACGGCTACGCCTACCTCGAAGCCTATTACGCGATACCCCGGCTGGGCGCGATTATCGTTCCGCTCAATATCCGCTACGCCCCGGCAGAATTCAGTTTTGCCATCAACGATAGCGGGGCAGTGGCGCTGTTAGTCGAGGATACTTTCTGGCCGCTCTACGAAAAGTTCGCCCCCCAACTCGAAACGGCTCAACAGGTTGCCCAACTGGTGGTGCGCTATAACCGGCCCGGCCAACCTGTCCCGGAAGACGCTCTCGACTACGAAACCCTGGTCCGGGAGGGGGCCGCCGAGACTGCTTACCAGGATGCCGAGATTGACGAGGAAGACGTGGTCGGCCTGTTCTACACTGGCGGCACCACCGGGCGCTCTAAAGGAGTCATGCTGACCCATAAGAATCTGACCCATAACGCCCTGATTACGGTTATCCCCGGCCAGGTTACTTCCAGAACGGTTTATTGCCATGTCGCCCCTATGTTCCATATCGCGGACGCCGCCCCAGCCATCAGCTATACCATGATGGGGGCCTGCCATACCTTCCTGCCCAAATTTGACGCTCAAAAAGCCCTCGAAATCATCGAGCGGGAGCGGGTCAACCATATCGGGCTGGTCCCGACCATGATTAACCTGATGTTACAGGTGCCCACCATCAAAGACTACGACCTTTCCAGCCTCGAATTGATATTTTCGGGTGGTTCCCCGACCCCGGTCGAGGTTTTGCGGAAAATGCGCCAGTTGCTTCCCTGCAAATTGCGCCAGGGCTACGGCATGACCGAGTCCTCTCCTACGATTACGGTCCTGGACTGGGAGGACATGCTAAGGGCGATGGAAGCCCCGCCGGACAGCCCCGCCACCCGCCTGCTGGGCAGTTGCGGAGTGCCGGGAATAAATATCGAGGTCAGACTGGTCGATTCGCTTGACCGGGAGGTCCCGGTCGGTGAGATTGGTGAGGTGACGGTCAAGGCTCCCAATGTCATGAAAGGCTACTGGAATTTGCCCCAGGAAACGGCTACCGCGTTGCGAAACGGCTGGCTGCATACCGGCGACCTGGCTATCAAGGACGAGAACGGCTATTTCTATATTGTTGACCGCAAGAAAGACATGATTATCAGCGGTGGCGAAAACATCTATTCGGCGGAGGTCGAAAACGCCCTGTATTGCCACCCTGCCGTGCTGGAAGCGGCGGTTATCGGGGTACCTGACCCGAAATGGGGCGAACGGGTCCACGCGGTCGTAGTCCTCAAACCGGGCTGGGAGGCGACCGAGGCCGAGATTATCGCCCGTTGTCGCGAATTTATTTCGGGCTACAAGGTGCCGAAATCGGTCGAGTTTGTCAGCGAGATGCCCAAGAGCGGGGCTGGGAAGATTCTTAAACGGAACCTGCGCGATAAATACTGGCAGTCCGGCCTGGTACAGGTCAGCTAAGGACTAACTGCGATGATTGATTTTGAAAAGTCGCCGGAGCTTGCGGAACAACTAAAGCGGGCCGAAAACATTGCCGTTGAGTTTATGCGCCCTATCTCGCGCTACTACGACGACCACGAGTACGAACAGCCCTGGAGCTATATCAACGCCATGTGGAACGAGCAACTCGAAGGCGGGTTGCGGAGTAACAAGGCCCCGGAAGGCGCCGGGAAGTCACTCCCACGTTTTATGATTTCGATGCACGTGAGCGAGATGATGGCCTGGGGTGACGCTGCCCTGACGATGGTCACGCCGGGACCGGCCCTGGCCGGGGCGGCTATTGGGGCGGTCAGCACGCCTGAACAGCGCGAACGTTTCCTGACTCGTTTCAGCCAGGGGCACCCGAAATGGGGCGCAATGGCGATGACCGAGCCCGCCGCCGGGAGCGATACGGCCCATATACAGACTACGGCCCGTCTTTCGGAGGACGGCAAAGAGTGGGTTCTGAACGGCGAGAAAATCTTTTGCAGCAACGGCCAGCGTGCCACCAAAGACTCACCGGGCCTTATCGTGGTCTGGGCCACCGTTGACCCGAAGGCGGGCCGGGCCGGGATGAAAAGTTTCGTGGTTGAAAGCGGCACGCCCGGTCTTGTCGTGACCCGGCTGGACAAGAAAATGGGTCTCAAGGTGAGCGATACGGCGGCTATTACCCTGGACGACTGCCGTATTCCCTTTGACAATATCCTGGGTAGCCCGGAGGTGGCTCAACCCGGCCCGGACAATAAAAAAGGCTTCCAGGGGGCCATGAAAACCTTTGACGCCAGCCGTCCGGGAGTGGCCGCCGGCGCCTGTGGTATTGCGAGAGCTGCCATCGAGTACGTCAAGGATTACCTGGCCGGGCAGGGCCGCCCGGTTCGTTACGACCTGCCCTATCACAAACTCGGCGCAGTCGAACGTGATGTTTTACGGATGGAAGCCGACCGGCAAGCGGCCTGGCTGTTAACTTTGCGGGCGGCCTGGCTGCTCGACCAGGGCTTGTCAAACACCCTGGAAGCCTCGATGGCAAAGGGCAAGGCCGGCCAGACGGTGACCTGGGTGACCCAGAAGGCGGTCGAAATTTTGGGGCCGCACGGCTATAGCTGCCAGAACCTGGTCGAAAAATGGATGCGTGACGCTCGCGTCCAGGATTTGTTTGAAGGCACCGGCCAGATTAACCGCCTGATTGTCGCCCGCCGACTGCTCGGTTATAGCAGTAAAGAATTACAGTAATTTTCATTTTATAAGCGGCTATTCTTAACCAGACCCCCCTTATTATTGAGCCCCACCATCATTCGGGGTTTCAGGGCCGCAATTTATACAAAATCGGAAAGGTAAGACACATGCTCAGTAAAGAACAAAACGAACTGTTTACCAGGGTCGGCCCCGGTACCCCGATGGGCAACCTGCTCCGCCAGTTCTGGGTGCCCGCCGCCCGCTCCGCCAAACTGGAAGCCGGGGGCGCGCCCTTGCGGGTCCGGCTCTTTGGCGAAAACTTCGTGGCCTTTCGAACTCCCAGCGGTGAGGCCGGTTTTCTCGAAGAAGCCTGCCCGCACCGGGGTGTCTCGCTGGCCCTGGCCCGCAACGAAGATTGCGGGTTACGCTGTATTTTTCACGGCTGGAAAATCGGGATGGAAGGCAAAGTGCTGGAAGTGCCTTCCGAGCCGGTCGGTTCGAATTTGGCCTCAAAAGTGCGCGTCCGCAAGATTCCGGTCCGTGATTCCGGGGGTGTGGTCTGGGTCTGGTTGGGTGACGGCGAAAACCCGCCCCAGTTTCCGAACTTCGAGTTTACCGAATTGCCCCTGGAAAATGTCGTAATCCGCAAGGGCATCCTCCATTCGAACTGGGCCGGGGTGCTGGAAGGTTTTCTCGATTCGGCCCACGTAACAGCTTTGCACCGCTCTTTCCTGCCTGCGGGCAAGGATAATACGGGGGCTTTCCCCGGTATGATGGGTGACCTGGCCCCGCGCTACGAATTTACCGAGCAGCCCTACGGTTTTACCGCTAACGCGGCGCGGCGCTGGCCGGACGGCACCAGGGTTGACCGTATTACCGAGTATGTCCTGCCCTGGTACACCTATATCCCAAATAACCTGCCGACCCGCCAGACCATCACCGTTTCGGTGCCGCTTGATGACGAGTGGTGTACCTACTGGCAGTTCATCTGGGACCAGGAAAACCCTCTCAACCCGGACACGATTGATATTGAGACTGGTGCGGGTAAGAATGGCCCCGACCCAGACGATTTTTACCAGCCGAAGTATACGGCAGCGGAAGTCTGGGGCCAGGACCGCACTAAAATGGGTGAAGGACATTTTTCCGGGTTTAACTCGATTCCGCTCGAAGATTTCGCCGTCCAGGAAAGCCAGGGCGCTATTACCGACCGTACTAAAGAACACCTGGGTGTGAGCGACGTGGCGGTTATCCGTATGCGCCGGACCCTGCTCGACTTGATGCGTGACTACCAGCAGGGCAAATTGCCCGCCATCCTCCAGGATGAACTCGATTACAGCAAAATCTGGTCAGTCCACAAGATTGTTCCCCCGGCTGAGAAGACTTTAGCCTAGTTGCAGGTTTTATACCTCACAAGAAAAAGCCACTACCCACCCGGTAGCGGCTTTTTCTTTCAGGCAAAATAAAAGGGCCAACCGTTTTTTACGGTTGGCCTGGTTTGATAACCGGGTGGTTATGTTATTAAGGGGCAGTCGCGAAATCGTAATTCTTGGCGGCCTCCCCCATATAGAATTCGTCTGTTAGCAGTTTCAGCTTGCTTGGAGCGGAAGCATCGGGTGTGCCAATTTTGATAGCCCGGCTGATTAACCGCTGGTTGGGGTCGGTCCCGATGGTCATAGGCGGAATATAGCCCAACACGTCGACATTCTGAAGGGAGTTAGCCGCTTTCAAGATGCCTTCCCGGCTCAGGTCGCCACTTTCGATGGCTTTTTTGAGGACGGCCTGGGTTATGATACCGTCGAAGTAGTCGGTGGTGAACCCGCTCGATTCAGGTTCGTTAGGCAGATATTTTTTAATATCTTCGTTCATCTGGGTAATCATCGGGACATTGGTACTGGTCCAGCTTGGCGCGTTGTAAGGAATTAGCGCGCCTTTGATGGCGTCCTTGGCCCCGGTGTTGAAAATAGAGGCGTCCCAGGCAATCACGTTCATCAGGTAGGTAGGGTTGTAACCCAGCGAACTGGCCGTGCTGATAACCTGCTGGGCCTGGTTGTAAAGGCCGCCCACGAAGACATAGTCCGCCCCGCTATTTTTAAGGGCTGTCGCCTGGCCGGTAAAGTCTTTATCGGTCGCTTTGTAACCGAACCGCCCCATATCCTGGACACCGTAGGTCTTGATAGCGACATCGTAAGCCGCCGCGATGTCCGCGCCAAGAGCGTCATCCTGGTAGACAAAAGCCATTTTCGGGTTCTTTTTACCCATTTTATTGACCAGGTAATCGACCAGGTTAAGCAGTTCCACCCGGTAGGTGGTGCCGCCCACGAGCATGTTAGGGTCTTTGACCCATTTGCTGGCGTAGCTGGCCGCGATAGAGAAGACTTTATCCTGGTCAATCTGGGGCTGAAGCGCGCCGACGATAGGCGTACCGAGGATAAAGCTAAACATAGCGGTGTTATCAATAGCTTTGTTATAAGCCTGGGTGGCGACCTGCGGACTATACTGGCTATCGTAGTTATTATAAATAATCTTGAAGCCGTCAATGCCGCCCCGGTCGTTCAAACCTTTGAAAAAGGTAGTCAGCGACCGGAAAGCCAGTTGACCGCCGTTGGAAGCGGGTCCGGTCATGTCGGTAATACTGGCAACCGTGATGGTTTTATTGGCAAGGTCAACGCCCGGCCCGCCTTTAATATTGGCGGGAACCTGGCCAGGGGTGTTCAGCCAGACCGAACCGCTGGCAGTAGCCGCCGTAGTAGCCGAACCGCTGGCGGTAGTAGCCGCGGCAGCGGTAGTAGCCGTAGCGGCAGTTGTCGCCGCCGCCGTGGTAGCTGCTGCCGTGGTAGCGGCAGGGGCGGTGGTTGCGGTATTGTCACCGCAGGCCGCCAGGGATATCGAAACAATTAGCGCCACAACCAGCACACTGATTTGGTTGAGTTTTGTTTTAACTCTCCGCATCACTCAATCCTCCTTGATTATTCGGGTTAAATAAGGCAGTCACTAACTGGAAACCTTGTGAGAAGTTGAATCACGAGTGAAGATTACATGCAGTTCGAGCGAACCTCGATTGATAAAACTGGCGTGATGGGCCAGTTTCTCGCCGGATGTGGCGAAAGAAACATCGAAAAAGTTTGCATTGGCCATTTCGAAAGCCTTGCAAGTTTCAATTGCAAGGGATGATTCCGTGCCAGAGACGGAATGCTACCTAGAAGAATTACTCTTTTAATTGCAGCAGTTTGGCCGCGTTCTCTTTCAAAATAAGGGGCCGCACTTCCGGCTTGATGGCGATTTTTTCAAAGTCACCCAGCCAGCGGTCCGGGGTAAAGAGCGGGTAATCGCTGCCGAACAGCACCTTGTTTTTGAGCAGGGTGTTGGCGTACTGGACCAGGATGGGCGGGAAATACTTGGGCGACCAACCTGACAGGTCGATATAGACCTGTGGTTTGTGGGTCGCGACGGCCAGGGCTTCCTCCTGCCAGGGAAACGAAGGGTGGGCGATAATTATCGGCATATCCGGGAAGTCCACCGCCACGTCATCGAGGTACATTGGGTTGGAGTATTTAAGCCGGATGCCCCCGCCGCCCCGCATACCCGCCCCGATACCGGTCTGGCCGGAGTGAAAGAGGGCAATCTTGCCCGACTCGGCAATCGCTTCGTAAAGCGGGAACGCCTTCGGGTCGTTCGGGTAAAACTCCTGGGTGGAGGGGTGAAACTTGAAGCCCTGGATACCGTAATCCGTAATCAGGCGGCGGGCTTCGCGAGCGCCCATCTTGCCCTTGGCCGGGTCAATGCTGGCGAAGGGGATAAATACGTCAGGGTTTTGCATGGCCGCTTCGGCTACCAGTTCGTTAGGGGTCCGGGTGATACCGTTGGCCGATTCGCTATCGACCGGAAAGACCACACAGGCCATTTTGCGCTGGCGATAATATTCGGCCATTTCGTCGAGGCCGGTCGGGGCTTTCTCGCCTTTGAAGTAGTTAGAGGCCGCCGCCTGGACCTCTTTTGCGGCGGCTTCTTCCTCGGCGGAAAGCTTCGGGGCCGAAACGTGGGCGTGGGTATGTACGTCTATTGCCACCAGTTCGTCTAAATTCATCACAGCGTCTCCTTAATGGGTCAGGGCCGTCTATTTGTTGCGCTGGGGCGCGTAGGGTTCGAGTTGCTGCCCGATAGTCCGGCTCCAATCCGCCGCGATAGCTTCGGGGGTCCAGCCGCCATCTTTGAAGGCCTGACGGACTTCCTTCGGGTGGGACCAGAGCGAAATCTTCTCACCGCCGACCCCGATACACTGGCCGGTCACTTCTTTGGCTTCGTCCGAGGCCAGGAAGACAATCATCGGGGCGACATCTTCCGGCAGGCCCAGGCTGGCCCGCAGTTCGTGGGGAAGCTCGACTTCCTCGCCCTTGTTGACCGCCTCGGCGTACTGGTCGAGCCCTGGAATGGTCACGGTCATCTGGGTCAGGGCGGTAGGCACTATCGCGTTGACGGTAACGTTGAACTTGGCGAACTCTACCGCCCAGGTGCGGGTAAAGCCGACAATCCCGGCCTTGGCCGCCGAGTAATTGGTCTGGCCGAAACTGGCCGACTGGCCCGCCGGGGAGCCGATGGTGATAATCCGGCCTCCCTCGCCCTGGGCCCGCATCTGTTTGAAGGCTGAACGGACGCAGGTAAAGGTTCCCCTCAGGTGGGTTTGAATCACCAGGTCGAAATCGGCATCGCTCATATTCCACAGAACCCGGTCGCGCAGGACCCCGGCGTTTGTCACCAGGATGTCGAGGCGGCCAAAAGAATCAACCGCCCGTTTGACAATGGCGTCGGCTGACTCGGCGGTACCGACCGGGACGATTTCCGCGACCGCCTGGCCGCCTGCCTCGGTAATCTTCTTAACCGCTTCTTCGGCAGCCGCCGCGTCCATATCATTGATAACTACGCTGGCCCCGGCCTCCGCCAGGGCTCTGGCATAGGCAAAACCAAGTCCCCGCCCGCTCCCCGTCACTACCGCGACCTTACCATCCAATCTGATAGCCATTAGAACCTACCTCACTTTTAGGATTTTGAAGATAATTGCTGAAGAAATACCGTTTGTTTTATCCGAATTACTTTTGCTGTTTTAAGCTTTACCGGGTAAGACCGCCGTAAAACTGCCGCTGGCCTTGGTGTCGCCCTCGGTATTTTTGGCGGCGATACTGGCCTCGATAAAATTCTGGCCGTCCTGCTCGTATTTTTTGGTGATAACGCCGCTACACACAATCGTTTCACCGGGGCGGGTCATGCTCAGAAAACGCACCCCGAACTTTCTTACCGGGGTCGGACCGCCCAGGTAGTCGCTGATAAAATGGCCGAGAAAGCCCATAATCAACATGCCGTGGGCAATAGTCCCACCCAGGCCAAAGTTTTTTCCGGCCTCAACGTCTGTGTGAATCGGGTTAAAGTCACCGGAAGCGCCCGCGTAACGAACCAGTTGAGCGTGAGTGATGACCGGGTTGGTCAGGGGCGGCAATTCCTGGCCGACCTCGACATCTTCAAAAAATACTCTGGCCGGAATGCTTTCCGCTTTAAAATCTGTACTCACCTTAAAACCTTCTTTCCAAGTCTTTTCCAAAGTTTTTACAGGTCTTTCTTCTAAAGATAAAGACCCGACTAGGAGGCCGGGTTCGGGGTCCGGGCGATGACGACCGTCTTGACCTTCAAAACTTCCTGGCCGTGCTGGTTGGTATAGACCGTTTCGAGGGTGCCGAATTCCATTGTGCCGCTCCGGCCCTGTTTTTCCGTCACATCCACCAGGCGATTGACCCCGGTCAGTTCGTCGCCGGGATAAATCGGGGCCAGGTAGGTATATTCTTCTTCGCCGTGTAACCCTCCCACTTTGGGCATGCCGAGGTCTTCCGGCACCGCGTCCTTGGGCAAGCTGCCCCAGAAATTGAAGGTGGTGGGGAAGGTCAGGGGCATCGCCAGGTCTTTATAACCGGCTTCCTGGGCCTCTTCCACGTCGTGATAAATCGGGTTGGTGTCACCGGTGGCGGTGGCTAGCTCGCGGATTTTGGCGCGAGTGACTTCGATTTTCCTGGGCGTCAGGGGTTTCCCGATCATTTCCCGTTTCATTGCCATAGTTTCAAGGCTCCTTGTGCGTTATAGAGTTAAGTTGATGTTCCGAGTTCAGACCTGGGTTAAACCTGGTTAGGCTTGGGCCTCTTTGCGGGCGAAAAGCAGCCTGACCCGGTAGGCCAGCCGCCGGTAGATGCCCACGAAGCCTTGCGGCTCGAACAACAGGAACAAAATCAGGAAGACCGCGTACAACAACTGGTTGAACAGGCTCACCGTCAGGCCGGTCGCCTCGGTGCTTACAAACGGCACCAGGTTGGCGTTCCAGGGGTTGCTGCCCGTCAAAATCTGGATAAGCTGGGGTAAGGCCGTCAGCAGTAAGGCTCCCACGATGCTGCCACTCACGCTCCCGACCCCACCGATGATGATCATGGCTGTGAACTGGATACTCAGGTTCAGGCCCCACAGTTCCGGTTCGCTGTAGCGCAGGTAGGAGCCATAGAGCGCTCCCGCCATCCCTGCCAGCGCCGACGAGAAGACGAAGGCGGTCACTTTGGTCCAGGCCAGGTTGATACCAATCAATTCGGCGGCTATCTCGCGGTCCCGCACCGCCATAAAAGCCCTTCCCGCCCGGCTTTTCATCACGTTACGGATGAAAACCGCGCACAGCACCAGGATTATGACCGCCAGGAAGTAATACAACTGGTCACGGGTCAGGGTGAAGGGTCCGACCTGACCGCCCGTGGAAAAGTTCAGGTCGCCCAGGGTCGGTGCCGGAAACTGCCGCCCGTTGGCCCCGCCTGTGATGTCCTTCAGGTTTGAGAAAAGGTGCAGACCGATAAAGACCAGCGAGACCGTCGCCAGGGCCAGGTACAATCCCTTTAGCCGCAAAGCCAGCGGTCCTACAATCAGGCCAATCAACCCGGCGACCAGCCCTGCCAGCGGTATCCAGAGGTAAAAGGGCAAACCCAGCCCGATAACACCGCTCCCTGCCGGGCTCGAACCCCCAAATACGGCGGCAGTATAGGCTCCGACCCCCAGGAAGAAGCCGTGACCGAAAGAAGCCTGGCCGGTGTAGCCGGTCAGCACGTTCATACCGAGCGCGCCAATCGAGGCAATCAGACCAAAGACCGCCACCGAAAGCCATTCTTTGTTGCCGCCCAGCACGATGGGAAAACCGATAATGACCACGGCCCCCACGATAACCCAGACGAGCCGCCGGGTGGCGTTGGCCCGGTGCGCCCGGAAATAGTCGCGGGCCAGGTCGGTCTTGAGGGAATTCCTGGCTCCTGTCTCGGTGGCAATGCCCTCTATGGCGAGGTCTACATCGGAGTCGAGGGCTTTATCTACGGCAGAATTGCCGGAACCTGCCGCAGGGTTGGACTTTCTATCGGGGGTATTATCAAGTTCCAGGCTCATACGCGTTCGACCCCCTTCTTGCCGAACAGACCCTGCGGCCTGACCAGCAACACAATTAGCAGGACCACGTAAGGCGCGACCGTCTGCGCCCCGCTCCCAATCGGCACAAACTTGTTTATTTCGGTGCCGTAGCCTGCTACCAGCACCTCGGCCAGGCCGACCACGATACCGCCGACGACCGCTCCACTGGTCGAGCCAAGGCCACCAAGCACAATCGCCGGTAAGGCCCGCAGGGCTGTATCGCCAAGGCTGGTATCGAGCGAACGCGGAAAACCTGCCAGCAGGACACCGCTGATGGTCGTGACAGCGGCGAAGATGGCCCAGGTGATGGCGTTTACGCGGGGAACATTGATACCGACAGCGGCGGCAGCCTCGGTATCGAGGGCAACGGCCCGCATGGCGATGCCCTGTTTGGAATACTTAAAGACCGCGAAGAAGACGAGCAGCAGCACCAGGCTGATGCCGATAGCTATCAGGTCGTTGATGTTGAAGCGGATTTCCCCGATGTTAAACCCGGCCTTACCCCACAGGTCACCGTTGCCCCGCAAATCTATCCCTGCCATCGCCTGAACGATACTCTTGAGGATAATTTCCAGGCCAAAGGTAATCATTATGACCGTAAAATGGCCGGTGTGATGGACGTGCGTGAGAATGAAGCGGTCGAAAAGCACCCCGAAAATAACGGTCACGGCAATTGCCAGCAGCAGGGACAAAAAGAAGTTCCAGCCGAGATTAAGGGTGGTCCAGGAGGTGAGATAAGCCCCCACCAGCATAAAGGAGCCCTGGGCAAAGTTGACAATACCGGCCTGGAAGATGATGGTAAAGCCGAGGGCTACCAGCGAATAGATGGCTCCCAGGGCCAGCCCGCTAATCAAAAGTTGGAGTAAAGTCGTCATTGTATTTCCATAAAGTATTTCACCCGGATAAAAGAGAAGCCTATTTTTCAAAAGTTCAGGTAGGCCCGGTTAGTAATCGCCGTCGCCCAGGTAGGCCCGGATTACTTCAGGGTTGGCCTGGACCTCACCGGGCAGTCCCAAAGCGATACGCTGCCCGAAGTCGAGGACCATTACCCGGTCGGCGATACCCATCACCATTGCCATGTCGTGTTCGACCAGCACCTGGGCGATTTTCATCTGGCTCTGGATGGTCAGGATGATTTGAGCGATTTCCTCGGTTTCTTCATGGTTCATCCCCGCCACCGGCTCATCCAGCAGCAAAAGCTTTGGCTCCATCGCCAGGGCGCGGGCTAACTCAATCTTCTTCTGGATACCGTAAGGGAGGTCGCGGGCGGTCCGTTCCAGCCAGCGCGTCAGGCCAAGCAGGTTGGCGATTTCGAGACAGTAGGCCCGGTGGCTGCGTTCCTCTTTCGCGCTCAGCCCGAAATGAAGACCCCCCAGCACGACCCCGCTTTTCATAAGGTGATGGCGGCAGACCAGCAAATTTTCGAGGACGCTCATCAGAGGAAAGAGGCCGAGGTTCTGGAAGGTCCGGGCAATGCCAACCGAGGCCAGTTTGTCGGTGCGCAGGCTCAACAGGTCCAGGCCGTTGTAGTGGATGGCACCACCGATCGGCTGGTAGACCCTGGTCAGGACGTTAAAGAGGGAGGTCTTACCCGCCCCGTTTGGCCCGATTACGGCAAAGAGTTCGCCGGGCCGGACATCGAACGAAACTGCGTTGAGGGCGGTAACCCCCTTGAATTTAAGGGTAATGTCTTCCGCTTTTAACAGGACATCCTGGCCCGGTTCGGCGGGCAGGGTGGACGCGCTCGTTAATGACTGGCTCATAGGGACGCCTCGCTTTCCTTGCCGGCCAGGGGTTTCGCCTGGTAGGACCCCGCCGCCAGGGTTGGATTGGGCCGGTTTTTCAGTTTGGAATAGTCGTGGGCAGTGCCGTGTTCGCTCAACCCCAGGTAGAAGCGTTTGACCGCCTCGTCATTGAGCAGTTCGGCAGCAGGGCGTCCATCGGCAATCTGTCCGGTTTCCATGATGTAGCCGTAACTCGCTATCGAAAGGGCCATCCGGGCGTTTTGCTCGACCAGCAGTACAGCGGTCCCTTCTTTGTTGATTTCCACGATAATGTCGCGAATACGCTCGACGATAAGAGGCGCGAGCCCCAGCGAAGGCTCATCAAGCAGGAGAAGGCGGGGCCCGGCCATCAGGGCGCGGCCAATCGCAAGCATTTGCTGTTCGCCACCGCTCAAATACCCGGCGGCGCTTTTGAGGCGCTCGGAAAGGATTGGAAAGAGGTGCAGGATATGGTCATAAGTGCGTCTGGTGGCAGCGGTCTCCAGGCGGGTGCGGGAGTAAGCCCCGGCCCGGAGGTTTTCCTCGACGGTCAGGGAGCCAAAGATGCGGCGGCCTTCGAGGGCCTGGGCGATACCGAGCTTGATAATTTGGTTGGGTTCGAGTTTATCGAGGCGGTGGCCGTCGAAAGAGATGGTGCCCCGGACCAGTTTGGCCCGCTGCATGGAGAGCAGCCCGGTGATAGCCCGTAGGACGGTGGTCTTACCCGCGCCGTTAGCGCCGAGCAGGGTCACGATAGAATTGTCCGGGACTTGCAGGGAGACGTTGCGGACGGCCCGGATGACCCCGTTGTAGACAACCTCAATGTTGTTGATTTCTAACATTTCCTATTCTTTTCCGCTATTGCCTGTTAATTAACCTGGCGCAGACCCGGTTGCCAGTATTTCTCGCGCAGGTTCCGTTTAAGAATTTTCCCGGCCCCGCTTTTGGGCATTTCCGGCAGAAATTCCAGCGAACGTGGGATTTTATAACCCGAAATCTGTTCCCGGCAGACTTTGACGAGTTCGTCTTCGGTCGCCTCGTAGCCCGGTTTGAGGACAATTACCGCGTGGACCCGTTCGCCCCATTTCTGGTCTGGCACCCCTATGACCGCCGCTTCCAGCACGGCTGGGTGGGCATAAAGGGCGTTTTCGACCTCCGCCGAGTAGATGTTTTCGCCGCCACTGATAATCATGTCCTTTTTGCGGTCGACGATATAAACAAAATTTTCTTCGTCAATCGTTGCCAGGTCGCCGGTGTAGTACCAGCCATCGCGCAGGACGCGGGCGGTTTCTTCGGGTAAATTCCAATAACCCTTCATAATATTGGGACCGCGCGCCACGATTTCCCCGATTTCGCCAGGTCTAATTTCTTCGCCCTGGTCGTTGAGGATACGAATTTCGACATTGGTGCCTGGGATGCCGCAACTTAACATAATCCTGGATTCAGGACTATCCGGCGGGGCGTCTACGGCCCGCAGCAAGGTTTCCCAATCGAGGGTGGTCACACCCGGCGAGGCTTCGGTCATGCCATAGCCCTGGCGTAACTTGCAGGGCAGCAACTGGCGAAACTTGCGCAAGACTTCGACCGGGGTCGGGGAGCCGCCCGAAAATATCAGTTTCAGGCTGGAAAGGTCGTAATCTTTGATGGTGGGCACCTGGACCAGCAAGTTAATCATGGTCGGGACCAGCCCGATATGGCTGACCCGTTCGCGCTGGATTGTTTCCAGGGCCTGGACGGCGTCGAACCTGGGCAGGAAGGTATGGCAGGCCCCCATCATGGTATAGGTCACAATCGAACTGGCGTCGGCGATGTGAAACATCGGGGCGACGTGGCAGTAGACCGTGCGGGTAGAAATATCGCTGACCGCCGCCGAATTCAGGGCGTTGGCAATCAGGTTTTTGTGGCTCAGCATGACCCCCTTGGAGCGCCCGGTTGTGCCGCCCGTGTAGAACAGCCCAACCGTGTCATCAGGCTCGGACCGCACATCTTGGAAAAAGGCCGCGCCGGGGCTGTCCGCGATAAGACCTTCGTAATCGAGCATTCCTTCCGGGGCATAACTGGCCGTTTTGCTGGTAAAGACCAGTGTCTGAACTGTTTCCAGCCTGGGCCCAAATTTTTCGTAAAGCGGCAGGAAGGTATCTTCGATTAGCAGGGCCGTTGCGGCGCAATCGTTCAGGACAAAAGCGAATTCCGCTGGAGCATAGCGGGTGTTGAGCGGGACGATAATCGCACCGAGCCGGGGTAGCGCATAGTAGGCTTCCAGGTAGCGGTAGCCGTTGGACATAAGGACGCCGACCCGGTCGCCTTTTTTGAGGCCAAGCTGGCTCAGGGAAGCAGCCAGGCGGAAAGCCCGCCGGTCGAATTCGGCCCAGGTTATTTTGGTTTCGCGGTCTGAGACAGCCAGTTTGTCGGGATAATATTTGGCGTTGCGGCGCAGGTGAACCAATAAATCCATAGACACCTCATTATGTCCGGTTGGTGGCAACAACACGTAAACTTTGGGTGACCGAAGTGGCCGGTGAGCGGGCCTTTGCAAGGTTGTTGCTCACCCCGAGCGGAATCCGGTGACCCAATAACAGGTTCCCTCTCTGAAGGGCCTGTTAGGTTCAGGAATTTAGACTTTCATTAAATCCGGCGTATTGGCAGGTTGCGTTGGATTGTTACAAATTGCATTAATTTATGCAACAAACCCGGTGATTTCATATTACTATAACTTTTCCAATATATCCAATATTGATTAAGTCTAGTATTATATTTAAAAGATATTGAAAGCAGGATTTAACTCAGGATAATAAAGCTGCAAGCGTTTACCCGGTCTAAAAAGAAAGAAAATGTTAAATTATTATTGAAATAGATATGAAACGCTTGTATTGTCTCAGAAAATATTTATAATTGTTGTTGAAACAACTCTATGAAAATGATTTTCTGCAACAAATAAAAAACAAAATTTACTGAAAAGAGATAAGGGCTATTTAAATGGCTAATCCCACCGTCCGCGACATCGCCCAACGGGCCGGTGTTTCCGCCTCGACCGTCTCGCGTGCCCTGAACGGCTACCCTTACGTTGACGAAGAAACCCGGCTGAGTATTCAAAAAGCGGTTAAAGAACTGGGCTATCCCCTGACCAGCCTGCGCAAGTCCCAGCAGACCAGCCGGAATATCATGTTGCTCTCAGGGTTCGAGGAACTGGTCTTTAGCAAGAACCAGAACCTGATTATGCGGGAACTGGTACGGGAGTTCTGGCGGGGGGCCCGGACTATCTTTCAGAACGCCAATTACAACGTGACGGTGCAGCATTTCACGCCCCATAGCGCGGAGTTACAGCGCCGTTTGAAGAGTGAAAAGATTGATGGTTTGATGCTGGCAGGTGGGGTTATTGAGGAATCGTTTATCGAGGAACTTGAAGTGAATGATGTGCCGCTGGTCGTTACGGGCTCATTTCTAAAGACGCGCAAGCTCGATTATGTCGTGGCCGATATCGGCGACGGGATGGACCAGATTGTGACGCACCTGGCGGCGACCGGGCGGAAGAATATCGCCCTGGTCAACGGCCCGGCCAACAACAACGCCAGCGAGCAAAAATATAACGGCCTGGTGCTGGCTCTCCACCTGCACGGCCTGGAAATTCGCAAAGAATGGATGTCCAACAGCGAAATTTTTATGGAGACGGGCTACCAGCGCACCCTCGAACTAATCAACCGCTTTCCAGGGCTTGACGCTATCGTCTATGGGGATGATACCCTGGCCGTGGGTGGTATCCGGGCGCTCAAAGAGTGTGGTAAAAAAGTGCCCCAGGACGTGGCGGTGGTCGGCTTCTACGATTATGAAATTGCCCGTTTTACCGACCCGCCCCTGACCTCGCTCCGGCTGGACCAGCGCCAGATCGGGCATATGGCCGCCCAGCGCATGATTCTATTGGTCGAAGCGAAACCGGCAGACCGCCAGCCCTGGTTGATGCTGGCCCCGACCCACCTCATAGTGCGCCAGTCTTCCCAACCTTCCTGACTTATCCTCTAGAAATTTAAGAGCGCCGCCGAAGCCCGGTCAATAAAAAGCTGGGCTGCCGGGTGTTCGCGCAAAATCGAGGCCGGGCAGAGCGGAGTCACCGGTCCGTTCAGGCTGTCAAAAACGGCCTGGGCTTTGGTCGGGCCGGGCACCACGCAGACAATCGTGCGGGCAGCCAGGATAGCCGGGATGGTCACGGTCAGGGCCTGTTCTGGCACCGCCGCCAGTTCGGGAAAACAGCCGTCATGGACCTGCTGGACCCGCGAGGTTTCGTCGAGGTCCACGATGCGGACCTTCTGGGAGTCGTTGAAGTCGGCGTAGGGCGGGTCATTAAAGGCGATATGGCCGTTTTCACCGATGCCGATACAGGCCAGGTCGAGCCCGCCTTCGGCCAGGAGTTGCCCGTAGCGAGCGGCTTCGGCGGCGGGGTCGGGGGTGCCGCCCTGGAGAAAATTGACCTGGCCGGGTTTTACCAGGTCGAAAAGATGCTCCTTGAGATAGGTCTGGAACGATTGGGGGGCCTCCCCGGCCAATCCCAGGTATTCGTCCAGGTGAAAAGCGACCACCTGCGACCACTCCACTGAACTATCCTTGCTCAAACCCTCAAGCAGTTCGTTTTGAGAGGGAGCCGCCGCGAAAATAGCCCTGGCGTTACCTTTTTGGGTGAGAGCCTGGGTCAGGGCGGTGGCGGCGACCTGGGCGGCGGCCCGTCCCAGGGCGGCCCGGTCGGCGAAAATTTTTACCTGCAAATTCCCCACTTGAAAAGTTTTTTCCGGCCCCAAACCGGCAGCACCATAGGTCTCTGGCATCGGGAAGTTTCTCCTTCTAGTGCAAAATGTCAAAAAGGGTTTGTAAAAATTTAGTCTTGACAAATCTCAAAACAATTATATACTAAGTTTAGGTACTAAACAAACTTCTGTCGTTTAACAATTTTCAACCAGGCATCCAGACCGAACGGTAACACCGTTCATTCAACCTAAAAGACCAAAACACCCAGCCTTCAATGGCTAATTTGGTTTGTTTGTTTTACCTGCTAACCGTTGGTTTATAACAGGCACCTGAACTAAGTTCGGGACCTAAACAAAGTTTGCCTTGATTAACGAACAAACTGCCAATCCCAAAATCGCCAGCACCATCCAGCGCCAGGTCAACCGGGCTAAAATCCTGCGGACGTTGCGGACCTTGCAGCCGGTCGCCAGGGTTGACCTGGCCCGTGAGACCGGGCTGAGCCGGGCGACCGTTTCCAGTATCGTGGACGAACTGGTGCTGGAATCTCTGGTCGAGGAAATCGGCGCGACCACCTCAAGAGGGGGCCGCCGCCCGATTTTGCTGCGAGTGAGGCCGGGCCGGGAGGGCCGCTCGGCCATCGGCTTCGAGCTTTCCCGCAACAACCTGACCGGGGTGGTCGTGGATTTGCATGGCCGGGTTATCGCCACCCACCGCGAACTGCTCCCGGCGGGCCAATTGGAACCGGCAGGACTGGTCGAACTGGTCCGGCAACAGGTCGAACGCCTGACCGGGCCCCAGGCGCCGGCTGCCCACAACCTGGTGGGGATAGGGTTGGGTGTGCCCGGCCTGGTCAATCCCGATACCGGGTTTGTCCAGTTGGCCGCCCAGTTCGGCTGGCACTCCGTTCCGCTCAAAGAGATGCTGGAAGAGCGGCTCAAAGTGCCGGTCAAGGTCATGAACAATGTTAAAGCCGCTGCTCTGGGCGAAGTCATCTATAGCAATGACACGCCCGACCATTCGCCCAACCCCCGCCTTTACCTGTCTTTAGGCGAAGGTATTGGGTCCGGCCTGATTATCGAAGGCAAACTGCTCAGTGGGGCTTCCTACACTGCCGGAGAATTCGGGCATATCACGGTCGCGCCGAACGGTCCCCTATGCACCTGTGGTAACACGGGCTGCCTGGAAGCGGTGGCGGGCTTACCAGCCCTGGTCAGCCGCTACCTGGAACTGGCGCGCCTGGAAGAACCCAATCGTTTAACCACGACCCCCGGCGAATTCCCCTTCCTGACTTCTGCTCGCTTCCTGGAAGCGGTCAGCGCGGGGGACCGCCTGGCGGGTCGGGTCGTCGCCGAAGCCGCCGAACAAATCGCCACTGCTCTGGCGGGTGTCATCAATTTTACTAACCCGGAACTGATTATCCTGGGCGGACCCCTGGGGCAGGTGGGCGCAGCGTTGCTGGACCCGCTCAACCAGGCGTTACGCCGCCGCGCCTTACCCCTGCCTCTCAGCCAGGTCCGCCTGATTACCGCCTCGCTTGGTGTTAACGCCGCCGGGCTCGGCCTGGGAGCAACTTTAATAAGCCAGCTAAGTGAAGTGGTTTTGTCCCGGTAAAAATCACCGGCTGCCTTCTGCTTGGGCGGCCCGGTTCATTCTATTTGTAAAATAGGAGGATAAAATGTCTGAAGAACCCCGGAAAAGATTGAGCCGCCGCCGTTTCGTCGCCCTTACCGGTGGCGCGGTGGTAGCCAGCGGTATTCTAGCGGCCTGTGGCGATAATACCGCGACAACCGCTCCCGCCGCGACCACGGCAGCCGCCACAACTTCCGCCGCTGCTACTACTGCTGCTCCCGCCGCGACAACCGCTGCCGCAACCACGGCGGCTGGGGCTACGACCTCCGCTGGCGCGACCACGGCGGCTTCGGGAAGCCCGGCAGCCTTTAACTCCGGCTTTACCGTAACCAGCGATAATATTACCCTTTCCATCTGGGCCGACGACGCCGGGATGGCTCCCTGGTACCAGAAAGTTACGGCGGACTACACCAAGCTCCACCCCAACGTGAAGTTCGATATTCAGGCTTTCGCCGTCCGTGATTTTGAAACCAAAATCGCCGCGTCTATCCCGTCAGACTCCGCCGCCGATATTTTGCAGGGTAGCCCAACCACTTTGCGGAAATATATCGAGCCGGGTTTGATTCCCAAGACTCCCGACTCGGTTGCCAAAACCGTGGCCGACACAAAAATCTTCCCGGCGGAACTGACCGGAAATATGCAGTTTAACAACGCTTATTATGGTTATCCGTTTTACCAGGGCCGCCACGCTATCTATTACAACACCGACTATTTCACGGCGGCGGGCCTGACCACGCCCCCGGCGACGATGGACGACCTGACAACCTACGCTCAGAAGCTGGTTAAGGTCGAAGGCGGTAACATGACCGTCAGCGGTTTGAGCTTGCGCCTGACCGGGGCCGGTAGCGGTATCGCCGAGAAATTCATGATGTTCCTCTACCCGAATGGGGGCAACATCCTGGAAAAGACCGCCGATGGCAAGTATCACAACGCCTATAACAACGATGCCGGTCTGAAGACCCTCAAAATGTTTATAGATATGGTCTACAAATACAAGACCGATGACCCGAAAGTAAAACATGACTCGGATGCTTTCGAGACAGGAGCAACCGCCATGTTCGCCCGTGAATCTTACGTGATTGGTGAAGCCGCCAAGAAAGCGCCTAACCTCAAGTACAATACTACGCCGATGCCGAAGGGCGTGCGCTGGGGCGACCTTTCATCACCAATTAACCTTTTCACGAGCCGCAGCACAAAGAACGCCGATACGGCCTGGGACTTCATCCTGTTCTCGCAGCAGGAGATGTACCTGAATTTACTGCTGACAGAGGTTGGCTGGATTCCGCAGCGTCAGGACTATACTTATAGCGAGGCCATGAAGGCGCATCCTCAATTCGCGGCCTTTACCTTCAAAGACCCGAATTACAAGCTTTTTGTAACTCCGGCCATCGCGCCTTTCGATGAACTCGAAACCAAGCTGGCCGACCGCTTATCGAAGGCTTTCCTCGACTCGTCGCTGCTGGATAACGAAGCCAAGATGAAGCAGATGCTGGCTGACGCGGCCAAAGAGACCGACGATATTCTCAAAAAAGCCAACCTCTACGGCGCTTAGTTTTTCGACCGGGAAAGAGGGTTCTGCCGCAAGGGAGAACCCTCTGCCTTTGCTGACCGCCGGGTATTTTCCGTCGCCCGGCAAATGTTCCCGAAAAATTTAAAGATTTCATTTCATGAAAGCAATCTTTAATGGCTAGAAATATCCTTTCTCGCGGAGTGGGAAAAAGCCGTTCCGGTGTCTCAACACTCCAACGTCAGAAATTGTTATTTGTGTTTATCGGCCTGACACCCATCCTGGTTATTTACGGGGTCACCCGTATCTGGCCGATTATTCGCACTTTTTACCTGAGTCTTTTTGATTCGGACCTGGTCACGCCGGAAAAACAGTTTATTGGAATTGATAACTACACCGCCCTGCTCGACGATGATTCGTTCAAGCAAGCTTTCCTCAACACGACCCTTTTCGCGGTAGGGACGGTTGTCGCCAGCGTCATCCTGGGGTTGGCCCTGTCTCTAATTCTGACCCAGTTTATCCCGCGTTCGGGGCTTTACCAGCTAATCTACTTCCTGCCCTTCGTAATGCCTATCGTGCCGGTAGCTATCGTCTGGCGCTGGATTTATGACCCTTCTTACGGTCTTTTGAACTGGTTTCTTTCGTGGTTCGGGATTGCCAAGCAGGCTTTCCTGTTCTACCCGGAGACCGGCCTGTGGGCCATCGTGGTTATGAACGTCTGGAAGGTAGTCGGTTACAACATGGTTATTTTAATCGTGGGTATCCGCAACATTCCAACGCTCTACAACGAGGCCGCCGAAATAGATGGGGCCGGGCGCTTTGGGGTCTTGCGTTATATCACGATACCGCTGCTCAAGCCGGTTATTTTATTTGTGCTGGTTGTAACTACCATCGGCGCTTACAACGTCTTCACCTCGGTCTATGTCATGACCCAGAGTACCACTGCTTCCGGCAACTCGATAAAAATCCTGGTCGGGGAGATTTACGACAATGGCTTCCGCTATTCCAAGATGGGTTACGCCTCCAGCGAGGCGGTCATCCTCTTTGTAGTGGTGCTGGCCCTGACGTTGTTGCAATTCCGGTTCGTGCGTTCGGATACTTAGGAGAGGTCAGAAGCCAGTAGTCAGAAGCCAGAAGTCGGTAGTCATAAAGAATAAAAGTCGTATTTAGAGGTTTATAGAATTTAGAGAAATTGCGTTATCACGTTAAGCGAAAAGTGGCGGTCTTTACTGGCTAGTGAATACTGCCCTCTGACTACTGACCACTTATCCAAAAACGCCTGGTAGGAGCAAAATTTAATGGCAACGGTTGAGATAAACGAAAAATCCGGCAATATGGTCGGCGTGAACGGCAATTCCCGCTTCCGGCGCGAACTGTGGTGGCGGCTTCCACTGCACGTCATTCTTATAATCGGGGCGGGCCTGATGCTGCTGCCATTCATCTGGATGATTGCCACGTCTTTTAAGCCGCCGAGCGAAGTTGTCGCCTGGCCGCCCACCTTTATCCCGCAAAGCCCGACCCTGGAGAATTACGGCAAGGTCTTTGAGTTGATGCCTTTTGCCCGCTACTTTCTTAACAGCCTGATAGTGACGCTGGTCTGTATGGTCACCATCTGCCTGACCTCCTCGCTGGCGGGCTACATCTTTGGCATTTTCCGGTTTCCTTTGCGGAATTTCTTTTTTATCGTAATCCTGGCTACGGCTATCGTACCGTTCGAAACTTATATGATTCCGCTCTATTTGTTGATGAAAGACCTCAAATCCATCAACTCTTTCCAGGGTATCATGGCCCCTTACTTTATTATGAGTTTTGGCATATTCTTTATGCGCCAGAACTATATCGCCTTCCTGCCCGAAGAACTACTGGACGCGGCCCGGATTGATGGGGCCGGGGAGTGGAAGATTTACTGGCGGATAGTGCTGCCGCTTTCGTCTTCGGCGCTGGCGGCCCTGGCAATTTACGCCTTTATCAACGTCTGGGCGGCCTTTATCTGGCCTTTGCTAGTGGTAAACACTTCCGACCTGAAGACGATTGAGCTGGCCCTGGCCGGGTTCCAGACTGCTTACACCGTCGAGTACGGGCCGCTCATGGCCGGGTCGGTTATCAGTCTGCTGCCCATCCTGGCAATCTTTATCGTACTGCGACGCCAGATTATTGAGAGTGTCGCCATGACCGGAATGAAATAGGACACCCATGACCCAGACAAAATTAACGTTTGGTCTAATCGGCTACGGCAATATCGGGCGGACCCACGCGAAAGGCTACCTGGCCGATACACGGGTAGGCCGGTTGGCCCTGGCCGACCCCTACAGCCAGCCGGACCAGACCTCCGAGCGGGTGGTCGGCTACACCTCGCCGGAAGAAATGCTCGCAAAAGAACAGCCGGTCGCGGTCAGTATCTGTGTACCGCACGACCTGCACCTGCAAACCTCGCTCGAAGTAGCCCGGCACGGTGTGGGTAACGGGGGCAGCGTGCGCTACGCCTTGCTTGAAAAACCGATGGCTCTCAATGAAGCAGAAGCCGCCCAAATCGAGCAGGCTTTCGAGGAAGCGGGTATCCGGCTGATGCTGGCCCACTCACTCCGCTTTTCCAGCCCGTTTCGCCGCCTGGCCGAACTTCTCAACGACAAAGAAACCGGGTTAGGGAAACCGCTGCTTCTGGTGGGCAATTACCTGATGTATAAGGATTACAGCGCCTACCCGGCCTGGAAACGTCAGGCCGAGGCTGCCGGGGGCGGCGTACTTTTGCGGGATGGTCTGCACGTGCTGGACGCAATTCTAAACGTGGCCGGGGCTGAACCGCTCGAAGTCTGGGGCCAGGCGGCTTTGCTGGCGAACCAGGCCGAAGTCGAGGATACTTTCCTGGGCGGGATTCGTTTTAGCAACGGGGCGCTGGCCCAATTGACCTTTAGCAACGTCAGCCGGGCCGAAAATCAGATTAGCTTGACGATCCATACCACGGTAGCTACTCTTAAAGCCACCCTGGAAGAATTGCGGATATGGTCAGCGGCCAGCCCTAACGATGAGGACAAATCAGCCGCGCCGGGCCACCTGCGCGAAGTGGTCGAACCGGCCCAGGGCGACTTGTGGGCTAACCAGATGGCTTATTTCATCGAGTGCGTCGTTTCAGACCGCCGCCCGGCAGTTACCGGGTCGGAGGGTCGCCGGGCGGTTAAAGTTATCGAACGGCTTTACCAGGCAGCCGGGCAGGGCTGTCATCTGTCTATTTAGCAAGGAGGAGCTTGTAGCCGTGAAACCTATTGGTTGGAACCGGGTGCTGGTATTCGGGGCACACCCTGATGATGAGATTATTGGTTGCGGCGGTACGCTGGCCCGGTTGGCGTCTGAAGGCGCCCATACCGTCGTGGTCACTTTTACCGACGGCGCGACCGGGTATAGCAAGCTGGAAGAAGCCAGCGACATTGTTTCGATGCGACGGGCCGAGTCACTCGCGTCCGCCAAGATTCTGGGCGTTAGCGAACTTATAAACCTGGAATTTCCGACCCAGGCCCTGATTAACGACCGCGAGACTTACCAGAAGGCGGTCCAGATTATCCGCTCGGTCCGGCCCGATGTCATCTTTTGCCATTTTGGTGAAGACAAACACCGAGACCACCAGACCGTCGCGGCGCTGGTGGACGAGGCGCGCTGGAAGGCGACCGAAAATGCCCAGCCCGACCTGGGCCAGCCCTGGTATACCCAGCAGATGTTTTTCTACGAAATACACGAGCTTTTTACCCATCCGTCTATCCTGGTGGATACCTCGGAGCATTTTGACAAAAAAATCGCCGCCCTCGAAACCCAGAAAAGCCAGCTTGAAGTGCTGCCGGGGGTCGTTTCCTACTGCCAGGGCTTGAGCCGGGCGCGAGGTTATATGGCCGGGACACAGTACGCCGAAGCGTTCCTGGCGTCCAATTTGCTGCCGCAGAAGTTATAGGAAAAGTAGTCAGAGGTCAGTGGTCAGTAGCCAGTAAAACGGCCTCTTTCCGCTTAACGTGATATTTATTTCTACAAAACTCTAAAAAGTATCTTAGTATCTTACTAATCTCTGACTTCTGGCCTCTGACTTCTGCCCTCTGCTTACCGGCTTTCCTCAAAGGCCGGGTGGACCGGTGTGGAGATTGGTAAAAAACGAGTAAGGTTAAATGCTATGAAAGACTCAGCCATTAAAGTTGGTTTTGGGGTCACCGACCTGACCCCGCCGCCCGGATTGGAAATGTCCGGGTTTAGCGCCCGCACCGAAGCGGCCACCGGCACCCACGACCCGCTTTTTGCCAGGGTGATGTACCTGGCAGAACCGGGCGGCCCGGAAGACAGCCTGCTTCTGATAACCTTCGACCTTATCGGCATGTCGCAAGTCCTGGTAAATGCCATCAAACAGGGTGTGCAAGAGCGGTTCGGGGTGCCGGGCGAGCGGGTGATACTGGCCTGTTCCCACACTCACGGCGGACCCAGCACCCTCGATAACGGTTTGCTCGGCAGGCACGATGATGCCTACCTGGGCTCGATACCGGGCCGGGTCTTTGAGGCGGTCGCCCAGGCCATGGGTAACACCAGTCCGGCTAACCTCTACCTGGCCTCGGCCCCGGCGGAAAATGCCGGGAAGAACCGGAATATACCGGGTGGGCCGATGGACTCCAGCACCGGGGTACTGGCCGTGACCAACCCGGCCACCGATGCCCTGCTCGGCGTCGTCCTGAATTACACCTGCCACCCGACCGTCCTCGGCCCGACCAACCTGCTCTATACAGCGGACTATCCCTATTACACCAACCGCCTCGTCTCCCAGGTGACCGGGCTTTCGCCGGACCGGGTGCTGTTTACCCAGGGCGCGTGCGGGAATATCAACGCCGGGCACACCGCTAAAACCAGCATGACCGCGACCGGGTTGAGCCTGCGGACCTACGAGGAAGCCGAAAAGTTGGGTGGGAATGTCGGCAAGGCCGCCCTGGAAGCCCTCAAGGCCATCCGGGCTGACCCCGCCTCTCACCTCATTGCACCCGCCGCCCAAATTCCCGTGCTGACCGAAACAGTGAGCCTCGATTGGAACCCGGCCCTCTGGGCCAACCCGGCAGGGGTGAACCGTTTCAAGCAGGAAAAAGAGGCGGTCCTGGCTAACGGAGAATGGAACCAGCGGGCCGATGCCTCGGTGCTGGTGCGCTGGTCGGACACCATGCTGGGGGAAAAGCTCGACCCGGCCTGGCCACCCATGCAGGCTAACCTGACGGCGGTCAAACTGGGGCGTCTGAACTGGGTCACCGCGCCGGGCGAACTCTACGTCCAATACGGCCTGGCCCTCAAAGAAAAAGCCGGGCAGCGCGAGGAAAGCGCCTGGCTGTTGGGTTATACGAACGGTGTTTTAGGCTACTACCCGACCCCCGACGCTTTCGAGCGGGAAGACTACGAAGCGGCCACGGCTTACCGCTATTACGGCTGGCCCGGTCCGTTCACCAACCAGGTCGGCGAACATATCGGGGCGGCAGCCCTGGCTTTGCTCGATAAAATGAGCAAAGAAAATAACCCGGAAAAACAGTAAGGGAAATAGGAGAAGGTGTAATAAAGCTATGAGTATTTCTGAAACAAAGAGCGGCGCAGTGGCCGGTAATGAACTGGCTTTATTCGGCGGGTCGGCGGACGCCCCGGCTTTTCCGGCCTGGCCCCAGGCCGGCCCGGAAGAAGAAGCGGGCTTGCTGGAAGTTTTGCACAGCGGTGAATGGGGCGGTTATAATCCGAGTGTACCCGAACTTGAAGGTAAATTCGCGGCCCGGCACGGCGCTAAATACGGCGTGGCGATGTCGAACGGCACCCTTTCGCTGGCGGCATCTCTGCAAGCGGCGGGCGTCGAAAACTCCTCCGATGAAGTGATTGTGCCTTCCTATACCTTTTTCGCCAGCGCGTCCTCGGTGTTGCTCGCCGGGGTCAGCCTGCGCTTTGCCGATGTTGACCCGGCCACGCTTACGCTCGACCCGGCGGCGGTCGAAGCGGCTATCACCCCCCGGACGCGGGCGGTAATGCCGGTCCATTTCGCCGGGCACCCTGCTAACCTGCCCGCCCTGGTGGAGATATGCCGCAAGCACAACCTTATCCTGCTGGAAGATGCCGCCCAGGCTCACGGCGCGGCCTTTCAGGGCCAGCCGGTCGGTGGTTGGGGCGACCTGGGCAGTTTCAGTTTCCAGGCTTCCAAGAACATGACCGCCGGGGAAGGCGGCATGGTCGTCACGAACAACGAAGACCTAGCGAATAAAGTCTGGGCCCTGACTAACCAGGGGCGCAAAAAAGGTGGCAAGTGGTACGAACACTACGTGCTGGGCGCGAACTATCGCCTGACCGGGTTCCAGGCGGCGGTGCTGCTGGCTCAATTCGGGCGGCTCGATGCCCAGGTCGCCCTGCGCATGCAGAACGCCGCTATCCTCGATAAGGAGTTGCGCGCTAACCCGCATTTGGGCCTGGTGCCGGTAGGCCGCTCCGCCGACGCTACCAGCCACGCCTACCATATCTATGTGACGCGCTACCGGCCAGAAGCGTTGGATGGTCTGAACCGGGAGAAATTCGTGGAGGCACTGGTAGCCGAGGGGGTGCCTTGCAGCACCGGTTACCCGATGGTCCTCGACGACCAGTCGGTCTTCCAATCCGAAAAGCTGGCGGGCCGGGTCCAGGCGGGTGAGGTACCGGCCTCCCGGCAGGCGGTGGCCGATGTAGTCTGGTTTATCCAGCGGGTGCTGCTCGGCACCGAGCAGGATGTCTACCGGCTGCTCGAAGTCTTTGAAAAAGTCCGGCGCAACCGGGATAAGTTAAAGAGTGGACAATAATTTTGAGTCTTTCCCCTGAAAAGGCTTCGCAAGCCGAGGCTTCACAAGCCAAAGAACAGCCGGAAATCGGCTTTGGGATTATCGGCCTGGGTATGATTGCCGCCAAACATGCCCAGGCTATTAAAAGTGTGCCGGGGGCGAAACTGGTTGCCGCCCTAAGTTCGGACGCGGCCAAGGCTGCTGATTTTGCGGCTCGTTTTGGCGGCACGCCCTATACTGACCTCGATGCTTTCCTGGCCGACCCGGCTTTACAGGTGGTCAACGTCTGTGTGCCGAGCGGTGACCACGCCCGGTATGGGGTCCCGGCGGCCCTGGCCGGTAAGCACGTGATGGTCGAAAAGCCTATTGAGGTCTCCCTTGAAGCCGCCGACCGTTTAATCGCGGCCAGCCGCCAGGCCGGGGTGAAACTGGCCGTTATCTCCCAGCGCCGTTTCGAGCCGGATGTGCAAAAACTCAAAAAGGCGCTCGATGACGGCCTTTTCGGCCAGCTTCTTTCGGCGGACGTTTTTATCAAGTGGTGGCGGACCCAGGAATACTACGACAGCGCGGACTGGCGCGGCACTTACAAGCTCGATGGCGGCGGGGCCCTCATGAACCAGGGGGTCCATTATGTTGACGTGGTGCAGTGGCTGGTTGGCCCGGTCAAAAGCGTCCGGGCAATAACCCGCACCGCCGCCCATAAAATCGAGGTCGAAGATTTGGCCCTGGCCCTCCTGACCTTTGAAAACGGGGCGGTCGGCCTGCTGGAAGCCTCGACCCTGCATTATCCCGGTCTGCCCGAACGGCTCGAAATCACGGGGCAAAACGGGACGGCGGTCCTCGAAGCGGGTAAGTTCAAGGTCTGGGAATTTAAGACGCCGGGCGAGAAAGTGCAAACTGACGGTGGGCCGGGCGACTCCGGGGCCAAAAATCCCGGCGATATTTCCAGCCAGGGCCATGCTTACCAGATTGCCGATATGGTTGCCACTTTACGCGAGGGGCGCGACCCGGCGATTACCGGTGAGGATGGCCGCAAGCCGCTCCAGATTATCCAGGCCATCTACCAATCCGCCCGCGAGAACCGGGAAATATTTTTAGATTAGCATCTAATAATTAAAGAAAGAATTTCAGTGACAAACCAGGAAAAAATACGGTTTGCCGTGATTGGCATCAATCACGGCCACATTTACGACCAGGTCAATCTTTTACTGGAAGCGGGTGGCGAGTTAGCCGCTTTTTATGCCCCTGAACCGGACCTGGCCGCGACTTTCACTAAAACCTATCCCCAGGCGGTCCAGGCTGAGTCGAAGGCGCAAATCCTCGAAGACCCGGCCATCCAGCTTGTAACCTCCGCCGGGATTCCGAACGACCGCGCCCCACTTGGGGTGGAAGTAATGCGGCACGGCAAGGATTATCTCTCGGACAAGCCCGGTTTTACCACGCTGGACCAACTGGCCGAAGCGCGGCGGGTCCAGGCCGAAACAGGCCGGATTTACTCGGTCTTCTACGCCGAAAGGCTGGCGAACCCGGCCACTTTGCGGGCGGGGGAATTGGTCCGGGCCGGGGCCATCGGGGAAGTGGTCCAGACTATCGGGGTCGGGCCGCACAAGATAAACCTGCCGAGCCGCCCGGACTGGTTTTTCGAACACGAGAAGTATGGTGGTATCATAACCGACATTGGCTCGCACCAGATGGACCAGTTTTTGTTTTTTACCGGGGCTAAAGCGCCCCAGGTGGTCTTTTCCCAGGTCGCCAATTATCACCACCCCGATTATCCCGAACTGGAAGACTTTGGCGACGTGATTTTGCGGGGCGAGAATTGTAGCGGCTACGTGCGGGTGGACTGGTTTACCCCGGCGGGCCTGCCGACCTTTGGCGATACTCGCCTGACCGTTATCGGCACGGAGGGGTATATCGAGGTCCGCAAAAACCTCGATATTGGCGGGAAACCCGGTGCAAACCATCTTTTCCTGGCCGACCGCCAGGGCGTCCGGTACGAGAACTGCGAAAAGGTCGAGGTGCCGTTTGCCCGCCAGTTGCTTGACGATATTCGGAACCGCACCGAGACGGCCATGACCCAGGCGCATTGTTTCCTGGCCTCGGAACTGACCCTTCAGGCCGAGGCCCAGGCGGTCAGGCTTGGTTTCCTGGCCTAAACTTTCAGGAATAGGTCAGGCCGGACCCTACCTGATTGTCATTCCGAGCGAAGTCGAGGAGTCTCAGCGCCGTTGGCGAAAGCACTAACGAGGGTGATATTGTCCAACGGTACCCGTAAACGGGTGCCCAAGATCCTTCGCTGCGCTCAGGATGTTCTACTATCTACATCAGGAATAGGTCAGGCCGGACCCGAACGGGAACAGGGGGTTCTCCGAATCGTAGGGTACATCCGACTTCTGCCGCAATACCGCCTCCATCGAGGAAGGCAGTTCGAAGGGCAGTTTGCCGGACGGACTGAAACGGCCAAAGATAACATCGAGCAAGGCCCGGTCGTTGGCCCCAAAATTAGCCAGCAGGGCCGCGCTCGCTTCCGCAATTTCGGGGATAACGGCGGGACGGTCTAGGTAAATATCGACAATTGTCGGCACCTGCCGGGCGATACCGAGGATGCGTTCTCGTTCGGCCCCCCCGAATTCGAGCGACCCGGCGTGGAACATCTTCTCCAAAAAGTTTCCGTCGCGCTGCTCGTAAGGGGTTTTTAGCCGCAAAATCGCCAGGTCGGCCTGGTCCGGGCCGGTTACCACTTCCCCAAAGTCTGTCGCTACCTCGGCGGCGATATTTTCCAGGTAGAGGCGGGGTCTTCCCTGCACCGGCAAAATGTTCCCGGCAGGGGTCGCGCTGTTTTTGAGCAGCACGATAGATTTGCGCTGCGCCAGTTCGCCCGCTTCCTTGAAGTCGGCCCGGCCTACAATCGTTTCTGCCCTGGCCGGGTCTACATAGGTATTATCGAACAGGCCCAGCCGGAACTTATCGCGCAGGAGACGCCGGACCGAGGTGTCGATGCGGCTTTCCGCCACCTGCCCGCTCCTGACCAGTTCCACGATAACTTCGGGGCAACTCTCGCCTCCGAACTGGTCTACCCCGGCTTCCAGGGCTTTTTTGGCCCGTTCGTGCAGGCTCAGGTTTTCCACGCCCCAGGCCCGCGCCGGGAAATTTACTTCGTCGGCGGAGCTTAAAACGCCCCAATCGGCGCAAACCACCCCCTCGAAACCGAATTTCTCGCGCAACAGCCCGGTGATGACCTGTTTATTAAAGGCAAAGCCGACTTCTTCGAGTTCGGTGCCGACCGGCATGCCGTAATAGGGCATAATCTGGGCGGTCCCGGCTTCAAAGGCGGTCTTGAACGGAATCAGGTGGTAATCGAAATTGTCGCCAGGGTAGACCTGCTCCCGGCCATAGGGAAAGTGGGGGTCCTCGCCGTCTTTTTGGGGGCCTCCGCCGGGAAAGTGCTTGGTCATACAGGCAACGCTTTCCGGGCCGAGCTTTTCGCCCTGGAAGCCCCGGATATATGCGCCTACCATGCGGGCTGAAAGTTCGGCGTCCTCGCCAAAGGTGCCGTTAATCCGGGCCCAGCGGGGTTCGGTTGCCAGGTCGGCCATCGGGTGCAGGGCCGCCCGGATACCGACCGCGACATATTCTTGCCGGGCGATGTCTCCAAATTGCCGGACCAGTTCCTCGTCGCCGGTTGCAGCCAGCCCCAGCGATTCCGGCCACTGGGAGAAATCCCCGGCCAGGAAACTGGCGGCGGGGTTATCGGTGAAGGCGTGGCGGGGGTCGGAGGAGATAGTCACCGGTATACCGAGCCGGGTAGTGGCGGCCAACTCCTGGAGGCGGTTGTACCATTCGGCGGTCTGGCGGGGTTTGGGAGTAGCCAGCACGTTAAAATGGTTGAGCTTCTTTTCGAGAATCATCTCACGGGTGGAAAACGGGCCGATGCGCCCGACCCCTTCGAAAAGGGTGCCATCGGGATTGACCATTATCATGGCCTGGAACATCATCCCGGCCTTTTCTTCGAGGGTCATCCGGCTCAACAAATCTTCGACCCGTTCTTCCAGGTTACGGCTGTCCGGTCCGGCCCCGGTAGAATTTCCTGCACTATTCTGTGAATTAACAGGCTCCATGACCTTGCTCCTTTTAGTTTTAGCGGTTGGATGGAGCCATTATCCGCCTAATTGTCTTTTCCGGCAAGAATTTTCCTTAACTGTGCTTTAATTCTTTTCTCCCCCTGACCGCCCCAGTCTCGGCCTCGGCCTTTTTTCCGGCGTTCCGGTCCGTGGCGAAGTGGAGGAAGAGGGAGAACCCGGCCCCAACCAGCAGGAAAGCGGCAGCGGTGAGCAGGGTAAGGCGGGTCGCGTCGGCGAAACCGGCGGCAAGGGCATTGACCACCGCCGGGCCGTTTGCCCCCAGGTTGCTATGGACACCTGCTTCCCGCAACCCTGATATAACTCCACCCGCCGAGTCTTTGGTGGCAGTCACCAGTTGTTGGGCGGAGGTTGTCGGGACACCCGGTACCGTATCCAGGTGCTGGGGCAGATAATAGCCCAGGGCTGCCGCCAGGATAGCCCCGATAATGGCCGTACCGAGGGCGGCTCCAATCTGGCGGACGGTACTCTGGGTGGCCGACCCCTGGCCCGATTGTTCGGGCGGAATATCGACCAGGATGGTCCCGGTCAGTTGGGCCGAGGCCAGCCCAAGCCCGGCCCCGTAGATAGTCAGAAGCCCTGCCAGCAGCCAGGGTGAAACGCCGCTATTCATCAAAACACCGGTTACACCTACCGCGACCGCCTCCATTCCCAGGCCAAACACAACCACCTTCGTTGGGCCAAAGCGCCCGGCCAGGTGGCGTGCCTGGGAGCCGGAAAAGAAAGCCCCTGCCGCCATCGCTACCAGGACCACCCCGGCTTCCAGGGTGGTAAGTCCCAGCACGTTTACCAGGAATAACGGCAATACAAAGAGCAGCCCAAATTCACCGATAGCCACGCACAGGGCTGTTAGATTGCCCCAGCGAAAAGTTTCCGCCGAGAAAAGCCGCACGTCGAGAATGGCCGAGCGACCGTTGTGGGCGCGGTGGCGTTCCCAGGTGATGAATAAGACCAGTGCCAGCACACCCACCGTACCTACGATTGGAATTATGGAGATTGGCGCGGTGGTGGGCCAGTTGAACCCCAGGATATTCAGGCCGGCCAGGGGTTGCCACCAGCCCAGCGAGCCGCCCTCGATTAAGGCAAAGACGGTCCCGCCAAACCCAATTACGCTGAGCAGCAACCCGTCCACATCAACGCCGGGCGAGGTGATTTTGGCGCTGGTTTCGGGCACGTACAGGAAAGCCCCGATAATAATCACTATCCCAATCGGCAAATTGACCAGGAAAATCCAGGGCCAGGTGAAGTTGGTAGTAAGCCAGCCGCCGAGCAACGGCCCTACCGCCGCCATCCCGGAAATGACCGCGCCCCAGATGCCAAAAGCCACGGCCCGGTCCTTCCCCCGAAAGGTGGCATTGACCGTGGAAAGGGTCGAGGGGAGAATAAAGGCCCCACCGATACCCTGGACAACCCGGGCCGCAATCAACGAACCGGCTTCCGAGGCCAGGGAGGCCAGCAAACTCCCGCCCATAAAGATGACCAGCCCGGCCACGAACAAACGCCGCCGCCCGAACCTGTCACTGAGCCGCCCGGCGGTAAGCAGCAGGGCTGCGAAAACCACCGAATAAACGGCGTTAATCCACTGGGCGTCGCTAAAATCGAGTTTAAGCGAGTTGATAATTACTGGGAGGGCCACGCCAACGATGGTCCCGTCTATCACAATCATTGAAAGCCCAGCGGCCAGCACTCCCAGGCCAATCCATCTCCCCCGCCCGGTGTCCTGGGGTTCCGAGGAGTTCTCCTTCTCAGCCGTCGTAATTTTCTCCGAAACGTTCATATTGGTGCCTTATTCTTTCACAAATGCATGCCCTTCAAGCGCCCGACCTACGGGCCAGGGCTGAATAAAAGCCCTGGCCACCTTTTAAAATCTTTATTGTTTCAAGGCTTTTGGCCCGGCCAGCAGACCGGGGCGCAGGCAGATAAAAAGCAGGACAAACGCTACCGTAATAATGACGTGGCCCATACCCGAAATCCCGGCTATGGCCGGGCTGATAGTGTTGCCCAGCACAGTGTTGGTGCCGTTAAAGGTCATAAACCCGCCGGTCCAGAGCAGTCCCACGTTATAAGTCCAGAAGAACCAGTTGAAAAGGGGGTTTTTGGAAAGCTCAAAGACGCGCTCGAACGGAATTAAAATGATAAAGACGAGCAGCCCCAGGGCCAGGAAATGGGTATGTACGACCGCAAGCTGGGTATCGCCGGTAAAATCCCTGGCGTGGGTCAGGGTGCGGTAGTACAGGCCTCCCGCCAGTCCGAGGACGGTATAGAACAGGGCCGCGTAATATAGTTTTTTCATGATTTCTCCTTATTCTTCTAGTCACACCATTACACCCTGGGGCAACCAGCAGGTCGATCTAATTGTTTTACACCAACTGTCATTCAATATTGAATAGTCAATATTGTCTAATCTTTATTGAGTATACCACTAAAAAGGGTAATAGTCAATATTGACTAAGATTTGGCTTTAGCCTTTCTTTTAACTTATTTATGCTATATTTAGTCGGAACCAGGTTTGTTTCAGGAGACATTTACAGTAGAAGAAGGGTTATATGTTATCTTCCCGGAGTTCGGATACTGACAAGAACGAGGAAGGAAAAATACCAGGTAAGTCAAATATAAAGACCAGGGTAATTTTCCTATCTATTGGCGCGGCAGTAGCCACCATCGCGCTAAAATTTACGGCTTATTTATTCACGGGTTCGGTAGGGCTTCTATCGGATGCCATGGAAAGCCTGGTCAACCTGGTTGGAGCCTCCGCCGCTTTGCTGGCCCTTACTATCGCGGCCCGGCCCGCCGATAAGTCCCACCAATACGGCCACCAGAAGGTCGAATATTTTAGCAGCGGGCTGGAAGGTGGCCTCATCCTGGTAGCGGCAGGCGCCATTATCTGGACCGCCCTGGACCGTTTGTTTCACCCGGCAGCCCTCGAAAGTGTCGATATAGGGCTGGCGGTTTCGCTGGTTGCCACCCTGATTAATTTTGTAGTGGCGCGTATTCTATTGAGGGTTGGACGCAACGAAGAAAGTATTGCCCTTGAGGCTGACGGTAAACATTTAATGACCGATGTGGTCACATCAGTCGGAGTGGTGCTGGGAGTTGTCCTGGTAGCCATTACCGGGTGGTTGTGGTTGGACCCGGTCATAGCGCTGGCTGTGGCTGCCAATATCATCTTTGAAGGGGGGAAACTGGTCAAGCGCAGCCTGAGCGGCCTATCCGACCCGGCTTTACCACCGGACGAGGAAAGCCAGGTCAGAGATGCCATTCAAAGTGTAATTGACGCGTCTGCCAGTCCCATGGAATATCACGGGTTAAGGGCCCGCAAAAGCGGTAGTTTTCGATTTATTGATTTGCATCTCCTGACACCGAGCGATTGGACTGTCGGGCAGGCTCACGAATATGCCGAAACAATTGAGGCAAAAATAAAAGAGATTTTCAGGGAAGTTGAGATAACAATCCACATAGAACCGCTGGATGACCCACGGGCTTATGGAGATACCTGGGAAAGCCGTACCCGCCTCTAAACATTTACCGGACCGGATTTATCACACCTTCAAAAGGGTTGCATCTGCCGGTAGGCTGTAAAAAACTACCGGCGGTTTAAAAAAACATGATATTTCTCACCGTTTTCTCATGTTCGTGTGTTAAAGTTTTCAAGCTGCCGGGTACACCAGGGGGTTATTACATCTGAAATCAGGCTAACGGGCTAATATCCCGCAGCTTTGTGATTAGCCAGGTGTAAGGTGTACCCGGCGTTTCTTTCAAGTGAATTTTGTGAAGCGGGGTTTAAATTCTTTATAATGAACGAAGTAATAAAAGTTGTAGCACAGTATCTTTATGTCCCGGTTATTTTAGGGGCGTTGTTGTTTGCGGTAATTTTCTATCGAAAACGGTTAATCGAGCTTGGCCTGGCAACCCTTTTTATCGGGGGGCTGAGCTACCTCCTTTCGAAGGTGGGTGCCCAACTCATTTCGGACCCCCGGCCTTTTATCCAGACGGGTATTGCTCCCCTGATACCGGGAGCGCTCGACAACGGTTTCCCATCCGACCACACTTTACTGGTGGCCGCGGTTGGCGGCATCCTCTTTTATTTCAATTGGAAAGCGGGATTGGTGGTCTGGTTCCTGGCTTTGCTGATTGGTCTTGCCAGGGTCTACGCGGGAGTCCACCACCTGCTTGATATTGCGGGCAGTCTGGTTATAGTACTGGCGGTAACCGCCCTTTTTATACTTGGGCGACAGTTGTGGCAAAAGAATGGACTGTCCCGCCGCACCAGCCAGGCAAATCAGGGTGCAAGCGAGCCACGTTAATCCAACCTACCGACCCGGTTGGCTCTTTTGCCTTAAAGGTAACAGGGCTACTTAAAAAGAGGGGATTTTGGGGACGAGAAGAAAATGCTAAGAATTTCCAGGGATAAATTTTATAAAAAGCGAGTTTTTAAGGGCGCAACCTTTAAAACCGGGCTGCTATGGTGGCTTGGTCTGGTTTTACTGGTAACTACGGCCTGTGGGGATAACCCTGTAAGCCTGGCCACCCCCACCTTTACCGCGACGGCTATTACCTCTATAGCCGCAACCGCCACTAATCCGGCCAGCAGCCCTTCACCTTCCTTAACTCAGGTTGCAACTTCTGCCCCAACCGTAGGGCCTTCCGGCACAACCTTGCTTCCGGTTTCAACCGGGGAAGCGAATTCGCCAGGAACTCCGGCCCTCTCACCCACCCCAACTAACACCCACCCTTATTTCGACCGGGTTTTTATTGTCGTGCTTGAGAATGCCGATTATGCCCAGGCCATTGCCCAGCCTTACTTGAAGAAGTTGGCCGGGCAGAGCGTTTTGCTCACCAATTATTCCGGGGTGGCTCACCCATCCTATCCCAACTACCTGGCTCTGGTCGCGGGTAGCACTTTTGGAATCACCAGCGATGGTCAGACCAATCTCGACCACCCTACGATTATGGACCTCATGAACAAACAAGGGGTTAGCTGGAAGTTTTACGCCGAGCAATACCCGGAAGGGAAATGTTTTACGGGGGTGCAATCCGGCAATTATGTCAGGAAACATCTCCCGGCATTGTCTTTTGTCGAAATCCAAAAAGACCCGGCCCAGTGCAGCCTGGTGGTCCCGGCAACCCAACTCGCTAAAGATATTTCGACCAACAGCCTGCCGGATTATTCGTTTTATGTCCCTGACCTGAAAAATGACGGTCACGATACGGGAGTGGCTTACGCTTCAAAATGGTTAGAAGGCTTTTTAGGCAGTGTCGCTACTACCCAGGCCCTGGGTGCCCGAACCTTGCTGGTGGTCACCTTTGATGAAAGTGACAATACGGGAAATAACCGGATTTATACGGTCCTGGGCGGCCCGGTCGTCAAACCGGGAGTTACCAGTGATGTCCAATATACCCACTACAACCTGCTCAGGACTATCGAGGATAATTTCCAACTGGGCAACCTGGGCCAGCAGGACGCGAAGGCCGGGCCAATCACCGGGGTCTGGCAAAACGGCAGCTAGAGATATTCTTGTATAGAGAAGCACAACAGGTACGGGCTTTTTGTTTTAAGCCTGTACCTGTTTTTTATGAAAGCGGTTATTGCTTTTGCTCGGAAAAAGATTATTTAGGGAAGATTTCCCGGCGCAGGGTGACGAACAAGGTCAGGGCTACTCCGACCAGGAAGACGATGGCGCCAACGCCTTTGAGAGCATCCACCGTGATTACTTTTTCGAGCAGGGCAACCACCAGCAGGGTTATAGCGACGCCACCCAGGATTATCCAGTCCCCGACAAAAAAGTAAAATACCCCTCTTAAGAATTTCGTGATGATTCCCATAATTATTGTAGCTCCTCCTGGCCTAGCGGGGTGATTGGGTCTATCAGGTCGAGTCCAACATTGGCCGCTGATTTTCCGGCTTTGCTATACCGGGGGATGGTACGCAACCAGGCAACCAGGGCGAAACTGACCAGCAGATAAATCAAGACCAGTCCCAGCAAAAAGAGGTCGTCACCGGGCCAGTCGATGCCCAGCCCTTCACCGCCCCAGAAAGTGCCGAAACTGGTCAACATAATACCGACGATAAACTTCAGGGTATTTTCCGGTATCCGGGTGAGCGGTCCCCGGATAAGCGCCCCTATTATGACAACAACTATCCCGGCCAGGACCGCGCCGACTGCTGCCGCCAGCAGGGCCGACGATTTCTCCCGGTCGGATGGAGCGGACGAGGTGCCAAAAGTGATAACGATAAAGGCGACTTCCAGCCCTTCCAGCAAGACGCTTTTGTAAGAGGTGACGAAGCCGAACCCGTCAATCTTATCGGGGAGGGTTTCGCCCCTGGCTTTCATGGCCCGCATTTCTTCTTCGTAGATCGCTTCTTCATCGTGTAAAGCTTTGTGGCCGCTATAGCGCAGGATGGCTTTCTTCAGCCATTTGAGGCCAAAAAGGACCAGGACGATGCCCACGATTAAACGGAGGGCTTCAATCGGGATAAATACGACCAGGGCCGTACCAAAGATGCCTATCAGGACGGCTAAAGTCAGAGCGGCCCCGACTGCCCCCCACAGGGACGATTTCCAGTTTATGGTGACCCCGACCACCAGGACGATGGTCAGGGCTTCAACAAATTCAACTACCGAGGCTAAAAAAGCGGAAATTGCCGCAGACCAGATCATTGTTTTAGACTCCCTGCCGGACAAGCCACCCGGCCAGCATTGTCAATTTATAAGCCTACACGGCCTTTTTAGATAAATACCTGCTTGCGGATTGAAGTTATTTTTACCCTTAGAGAAAGAAAGCGCGCTTTACCAGTCCTGTACAAGCAGCTTAAAAGTTACACAGATTATAGCCCTTTTCACCAAAAATAACGATTTAAAATGGCGGTATGGCAGGGTGGTTTTGTTGCCGGGCCCATCAAGGTGGCCCAGACCAGGGCCACCCTTCTGACAGGCATGAATTTACGGAGAAGTTTTCCACATGGGCTATTTTGAGTTCAAGCCACTCCTTCATTAATCTTTAAAGGAGGGCGGTTTTGGGGTATAATAGGGCCAGACTATAAGAATAAACGTTTCAAAAGGCAATCACGGGGACTTGTAAATGACCACTGATTCAAATGGGGCTTTTCCGGGCTTTGATTGGGGCTTGCCTGTCGAGCCCCCGGCAACAACCACCGCCGCCACGGGTGGCAACCGCTCTCAAACACTCTACCGTAAATGGCGCTCCCAGACTTTTGACGAGTTGGTCGGCCAGGAGGCTATAACCCGCACTCTCCGCAACGCTATCGCATCGGGACGGACCGGCCACGCCTATTTGTTTTGCGGGCCGCGCGGCACCGGCAAAACCTCGACCGGGCGTTTACTTGCCAAAGCGGTGAACTGTCTCGACCCCGACCCCAGAGCCCGGCCCTGTGATAAATGCGAGGCCTGCCGCTCGATTGCCGAGGCCCGCGCCCTCGACCTCATCGAGATTGACGCCGCCAGCAATCGTGGTATTGATGAAGTCCGCGAGTTGCGGGACAAAATCAATTTCCAGCCTTCTTACCTCAAAAAGAAGGTCTACATCATTGACGAAGTGCATATGATGACCGAGGCGGCCTTTAACGCCCTGCTCAAGACCCTGGAAGAACCGCCACCCCACGCCCTTTTTATCCTGGCGACTACCGACCCGCAAGATATTCCGGCCACGGTCGTTTCGCGCTGCCAGCGTTTCGACTTCCAGCGCATCGGGCTCGAACAGATTGTCAAGCGGCTCGAATATATCTGCCAGGAAGAAAAAATCCCGGCCCAGCAGGAAGCCCTCGAAACCGTCGCTCGCCAGGCAACCGGGTCGTTGCGGGATGCTCTTTCGCTGCTCGACCAGTTAATCGTCTATAGCGGCGGGAACATCACGATTGAAGCGGTCCACCTGATGCTGGGCGTAATGAATATCGAAGCGGTTTCCGATTTCTCGGAAGCCCTTATCGCAGGGGATTTGCCGGGCGGTCTCGAACAAATCAACAAAATGGTCCAGGCTGGCACCGACCTGAAGCGCTTCAACCGCGACCTGGTGGAACACCTGCGCTCGTTGATGCTGCTCAAAGCCAACCCCAGCGGCAAAGAGTTGGCCGACATGACGACCGAGGCGGTGGCCCGCTTGCAAGACCAGGCCAAACGAGTAGAGTTGGCCCAGGTAGTCTACTTCCTTAAAATCTTTAGCGGTGTGGATTATAACCTGAAGGTCTCGCCTTACGGACAATTGCCGCTCGAACTGGCCTTAATGGAAGCCCTCTTACCGGCCCAGGTCGCTCCTGCGGTAGCACCCGCCGTCCAGGCGGTCCCCGCTGCGCCGGCACGCGCTTCCACCACGCCTTCGCGCCCGGCAGCCTCAACACCGCCCGCTGCGCCACGCCAGGCGGTGCCGACCGCTTTCGAACGGGCCGCGACCCCTCCCGCTGCGCCTGAAGTTAAAAGCGCCGCGAACATGGTTGAGAAACTTGTTAATTCGGTGGCCCCGGCGGCGGCACCTGAAGCTAAAACGCCCGACAAAGTCGAAGTTAATGTTACCGTGAGCGGAGAAGCCGGGGTTGACGAGGCTGACATGGCGGAAATCGCGTTCGACCTGGTCCAGCAATCCTGGCCGAAAGTTATCAAGAGTATTGACGCGCAGAGCAAAATGATTGCCGCTTTATTAAAAGAAGCCCGGCCCACTTCGAATAGAGGGCGCCAGGTCATGCTCTCGTTCGATTACCAGTTCCACTACAACAAATTCAAGGATAGTGATACCAATCGCGGCATAATCGAGGACCATTTCTCGAAAGTGATGGGCCAGAAAATCATTATCAAATGCGTCTTTGACGGCGGCGATAAGGATAACGGCAATGGCGGCGGCGAGGGTGGAGGCAAAGGTCCAAAATCTCCAAGCGGCCCGGGCGGTTTGCCGGAGAACGAGAAAGTGCGTAAGGCGATGGATATTTTCAACGCCCGGTCCCTGGACTAATTCGCCAGAAACAAAAAGACCCCTGGATAACCAGGGGTTCTTTTATTGTTAAGATTTAGTCTTCCGAAAGAAGTTGCTCGAAACGGGGGTGGCTGCGCAGCCGTTCCAGCTTTTCATCTTCCTGGACCCATTCGCGGACCTGCTCCCGGTCGAGGGCGACCGCTTTATCCAGGCAGTAAAGGGCTTGCTCTAGCTGGAAGTTTTCGGCATAGTAACAGGCCAGGTGATAATGGGCTAGCAGGTAGGCCGGGTCAAGTTCGATAGCCCGGCATAGACTGTTTTCGGCCAGCGGGCCATCTTTGAGGACAATCGCCACCAGGCCCAGGTTGTGCCAGGCTACCGGGTCTTCCGGGGTATATTGCAGAATAGATTGGAGTTGTTGGGCTGATTCGTGGTAGTCGCCCTGTTCCCAGAAGAGGTCGGATAAGCGGAAGCGGGCGCGGGTGTCTTTGGGGTTTTGTTCGATAGCGCGAGCGAAGGATGAAATGGCCCTCGAATTCTCGCCCCGGTCCATAAACAGGTCGCCCAGGGCTCGCCGGGCGTCGGGATAGATTGGTTCGCGTTCCAAAGTCTTTTCGAGAAAAAATTGGGCAGTGTCCATGCCGGTTTGAAGTAGGAAGTAGCCCAGGTTATAGGTGACGGTGGGGCTTTCCGGGTCTATCCGCAGGGCGTCCACGTAGTGGATGAGCGCTTCCTGCAATTTATTCTGCTCGGAACAGATAGTCCCCAGGTTATCGTGGAGCGCGGCCCAGTTTGGGGCCAGCTTAATGGCTTCGCGCACTTCGATTTCAGCCTGGGCGTAGTCACCCTTTTCGAAGAACTTTTTAGCCCGTTCGTTGTGCTGCCGGGCCTTCTCTGCGTCGGGACCGTACTGTTGCTGTAAATCCGGTGGTTCCGGGGTTGCTTTACTATCGTCTTCCATAGCTACCCGCAAATTGCTAAACATAAAGCTAAATTGTCGCAAATGATGGGGGAATTATAACATATTTTAGAATAGTAGTCAGTGGTCAGAAGCCAGAAGTCAGGAAATTTAAAGTTTGGTTTTTGAAGTAATCTTTGGTCAAGAATTTTGCTCATTAGCGGAAAAGCTGTTCAAATCCGAAATATTTGTACAAGAATTTGTTTGATAACCGGCTATTGACTACTGTCTATTGATAACTGCTTAAAAATTCACTTTGAACTAAGGGCCTTTATGACGTATAATCTACGGATGAGCGGTGCTGCTCCGTATCCCGGCATTTTTTAAGAAACTGCCATCCATCGACCTGTGATAGGCCGGTGGAGTTTTGCCCTGGATACAAAATATTGAGGGTTGATCCGTAGGAAACAAGTCGAGAACTCAAAACCAAAACCTAGATTTCATAAAGAGGTGTACAAAACGCAAAGATGACCGAAGTCCTTAATTCCGCTGCGAACCAGGCCGTGCAGGTCCGTCCGATAGCTAAAGTTCTGGTGCTTGGAAGCGGGCCTATCGTTATCGGCCAGGCCGCCGAATTTGACTATGCCGGTACGCAAGCCTGCCGCGCTCTGCGCGAAGAAGGGGTGGAGTCGGTGCTGGTTAACAGCAACCCTGCCACCATTATGACCGATGAAGGAATCGCCGACCGAGTTTATATCGAGCCTTTGACGGTCGAATCAGTTTCCCGAATCATCGAGCAGGAACGACCCGACAGTTTGCTGGCAACGCTCGGCGGTCAAACCGGCCTGAATTTGGCGGTGGCCCTTTCCGATGCAGGAGTTTTGGAGAAGTATGATGTCCGAGTGCTGGGCACTCCCCTGGCCGGTATTAAAAAGGCCGAGGACCGCGAACTCTTCAAAAAGCTCCTGGCCGAACTCGGCGAGCCGGTCATTGAAAGCGATATTGCCAACACCTATGACGAAGCCCTCGCTATAGGCAAACGTATCGGTCTGCCCATCATCATTCGCCCGGCCTATACCCTCGGCGGTACCGGTGGTGGGATTGCCCGGACCTGGGAAGAATTCGATATTTTCTCCAATAGCGGCCTGAAGGCCAGCCCGATTTCCCAGATTCTGGTCGAGAGGTATCTCGGCGGCTGGAAGGAAATTGAGTACGAAGTGATGCGCGACTCCGCCGATACCTGCATCACGATTTGTAACATGGAGAACCTCGACCCGCTCGGTGTCCATACCGGCGATAGCATCGTGGTCGCGCCCAGCCAGACCCTTTCCGACAAAGAGTACCAGATGCTGCGGAGTGCCTCGATTAAAATTATCCGGGCGCTCGGTATCGAAGGCGGCTGCAACGTCCAGTACGCTCTCGACCCGTTCTCTTTCCAGTATTACGTTATCGAGGTAAACCCCCGCGTCAGCCGTTCCAGCGCCCTGGCCTCGAAGGCAACCGGTTACCCGATTGCCCGCGTGGCCGCTAAAATCGCTATCGGCAAACGCCTGGACGAGATTCCCAACGCCGTCACCCGGCAGACCAAGGCCGCTTTCGAGCCGACCCTGGACTACTGCGTGATTAAAATTCCCCGCTGGCCGTTTGATAAATTCCCGACTGGCGACCGCACCATCGGCACCCAGATGAAGGCGACGGGCGAAGTTATGGCGATTGACCGCTCTTTCGAAGGAGCTTTTCAGAAGGCGGTCCGTTCGCTCGAACTGGGCGGCAAGAGCCTGATGTGGGAAGAGGGCGAGTGGTCCAACGGCACCGAGCAGCAGCAAATCGAGACCATTTACAAGTATATTGACAAAGCGAACGACCGCCGCCTGTGGGCCGTCTTCGCGGCTTTGCGGCGGAATATCACGCCTGAGGAAATCTACGATCACTGCAAAATTGATATGTGGTTCCTCAGGAAGTTCCAGCGCCTGGTGGCGATGGAGCGCAAATTGCTCGGCAACAACCGCATGACCGTCCACTTGCTTCTCGAAGCCAAGTTGCTCGGTTTTAGCGACGACCAGATCGGCAACCTGACCGACGAACTCCCCGAACGGGTCCGCCAGATGCGGGTTGAAAACGGTATTCGCCCGGTCTACAAGATGGTGGATACCTGCGCCGCCGAGTTCGAGGCGGTGACACCCTACTTCTATAGCAGCTACGAGCAGGAGAACGAAGCCCCGGCGCTGCCTTTCCCAAAAGGCGTGGTTATCGGTAGCGGTCCTATCCGTATCGGCCAGGGTATCGAGTTCGACTATTCCAGCGTTCACGCGGCCTGGGCTTTGCAGCAAGCCGGGGTGAAAAGTATCATGGTCAACTCCAACCCCGAAACCGTTTCGACCGACTTCGACACCAGCGACCGCCTCTATTTCGAGGCCCTGGACGAGGAAAGCGTCAGCGACATTCTCGACAACGAGGCGCTGCCGCCGGAAGGTTCGGACGGGTTGAAGCTCGATAATGCCGACTTGCAGCGGCCCCCGGTCATCTTGCAGTTTGGCGGGCAGACCGCGATTAACCTGGCCGAACCGCTCTCGCTGGCGGGAGTGCCGATTATCGGGAGCAGCGCCGACGCGATTGACATCGCCGAGGACCGCAAGCGTTTCGAGGATTTCGTGGCCCGCCTGGGTATCAGCCAGCCGCCGGGCGGCACCGTGATGCAGGTGCAGGACGCCTTCAAAGTGGCCGCCTCGATTGGCTACCCGGTGTTGGTCCGCCCCAGTTACGTGCTGGGTGGCCGGGCGATGGAAATCTGCCACAACGAGGACGACCTGCAACGCTATGTCACGACGGTTACGCGGGTAAGTGAAAAACACCCGGTCCTGATTGATAAATACCTGGAAGGCAAGGAAGTCGAAGTTGACGCAATCTGCGACGGCGAGGCGGTCCTTATTCCGGGCGTAATGGAGCATATCGAGCGGGCCGGGGTCCATAGTGGCGACAGTTTCGCGGTCTATCCGGGTGTAAACCTCTACGCCCACGAGGTAGACACGATTGTAGACTACACGACCCGCGTCGGTATCGGCCTGAAGGCGAAGGGGTTAATCAATATCCAGTTCGTCATCTTCGAGGGCCGGATTTACATCCTGGAAGTCAACCCGCGCGCCAGCCGGACCGTGCCCTTCCTGAGCAAAGTGACGGGTGTGCCGATGGTCCGTCTCGCGGTCGGAATCATGCTCGGCAAGACGCTCAAGGAACAGGGTTTCGAAGGCGGTCTCTGGCCCAAGCAGCCCCTGGTGGCAGTTAAAGCCCCGGTCTTCAGTATGTCCAAGCTTTCGGGCGTGGATACCTACCTGGGGCCGGAGATGAAGTCGACCGGGGAGGTCATGGGGATTGATAAGAGCTACCCGGCGGCCATGCGTAAAGCGCTTATCGCGGCTAACATGAGCTTGCCCCCTAAGGGTACGGTCCTGTTCAGCGTGGCCGACCGCGACAAGACCGAGGCGCTCGAACTTATTCGCACCCTGGCCGACCTCGGTTACCAGATTGCTGCTACTTCCGGTACGGCAGATATGGTCGAAAGTGCCGGGATCTCCGTCCAGGCGGTGGCCCACAAAATCGGGGAGGGTCGTCCCGACACGGTGGACCTTATCAAACAGGGCCAGGTCGTAGCGGTGGTCAATACAATCACCGGGCGGCGGCGGCCTTTGCTGGACGGTTTCGAAATCCGGCGGGCGGCGGTCGAGAACGGGATACCCTGTTACACCTCGCTGGATACAGCCCGTGCGGCGGTGCTGGCTCAGCAGGATTTCCAGGCCGGGACCAATGCTTACAATATCCAGACCGTGACATGGTATCGCCAGAAGCAGTAAACCAGTTTACAAACAGTTAAAATAAAAAGGGCCGCCTCGAATTGCACCGAGGCGGCTCTTTTTTACCCGTTAATTCGCGATATGGTCGAGTTGCCAGAAGCGGGCGACCCCATCGTTCCCGGCGCTGACCAGCAGCCCATCTTTGGGCCAGGCCAGCGCCCGCAACGGCGCTTCCCCGGCGTTTATGGTTTGCAGAAGATTGCCGGAAGTATCAAAGACCGAGACTTTGCCCGCCTCCGGCACGTTGGCAACCGCGACCCACTGGCTGTTGGCCGACCAGGCCACCCGCCGCCCTTCTTTCAGGTGCGTCATGAAGGTTGCCCCATTGAGTTTTCCCAGGCTGCGCAGTTCTACCCGCGTCTTGATGGTCGTCACGCTATTCTCGGACTTTCCCGTAGCGGCCAGGGGTGGGACGGCGGCGATTTGCATTTCGAAAGCATCCCCGCTGACCGCCACCATTTTGCCGTCCGGAGACCAGGCGACCCCCTGCGGAGCATCAGCCGCGATGCCGAGGTCAAAGGCAGGTTCGGCGGTCAGGCCGGTTGCCGGGTTGTGGAGGTTCAAGAATTCGTCGGCCAGGCGGGTGCCGTCGGGTGACCAGCTAAGATACCCTGCAAAATCGGAGCTAAAGGCTGCCTGGGGTTGGCCTGTATCGGTATTGTAGACCGTGATATTGCCGTCCGAAGCGAAGGTCGCCAGCCGTTTGCTGTCGGAGGAGAAGGCCACTTCGACCGTATCGCCAAAGTCTTCGGCCACGCTCGAATCTGCCAGGCGAAGCGGACCGGCCCGGAACTGTCCGTTTGGCTTATCCCAGCGCCATAATAACGTAATACCGTTGAGACCGCCCGCCGCCAGGAGTGAGCCGTCCGGCGACCAGTCCAGGCTATTGGCCCCACCCTTCAGGGTTTGCACCTGTTTACCGGAGGCAGTTTCGACTAGCCAGGAGTCGCTTTCGTCGGCAACCACCAGCATTTTGTAGTCAGGCGAGAAGGCAAGGGCACGCAAAGGTTCGGGCTTGTTGTCGGTAGCCTGGTTCTGGCCGGAGTAGCTTGCCAGCAGTTTAACGGCGTTAGGGTCACCACCGGGCGTCGGAAGGGAAGCGAAGGTCGGTAAAGCGCCTGATAAGAATGGGGCCGGACCGGGGGCACGGGTTGGTGTAGGCGTAGGAATAATTTCTGGCGGCGGTTGCAACTGGTTGGCCTGGTCAAGTTGTTGTTGGAGAGCATCGGGGGTGGTCAGGTTCAGGCCACCGGGAGTGGAGGGCAGCGGCAACTCGGTTGCGGCAGGGGTAGGACTTGCCGGGTTATCGCTGCAACCACCCAGGAGCGAGGCAGTCAGAATCAAAACGACCAGCAGAGTAAAGATGGCCGGTTTCCGCTTCAGTTTTTTAGCAGGGGCAAAATTCATAAATCAAAAGATTTTTCCCGGAGCCATTTCCCGGCTTTTTCCGCCGGGGCCGGTTGGGCAATCAGGTAGCCCTGGGCCGCCTCACAACTCAGAAAGCGCAAGTGGTTTAGCTGGTCAATAGTTTCGACGCCTTCGGCAGTGACTTCAATGCCCAGGTTATGGGCCATTGTAATAATGGTGCGGACCAGTTCGGTATTCTCGCCGTTGCCGGTAATCCGGCTTACAAACGATTGGTCAATTTTTAAAGAATCAATCGGGAAGCGGTGCAGGTAACTCAGGGATGAATAGCCGGTCCCAAAATCGTCCAGGGCTAACCGTATCCCCGCCGCTCTTAATTGTAGCAGGTTAGTGGTAACAATTTCAGCGTTTTCCATCAAAACGCTCTCGGTTAATTCAAGGGTCAGGTTTTGCGGAGATAGGCCGGTTTCGGTCAGGGCTGTCCTGATTTGCTCGAACAGGTCCGGCTGTAAAAACTGGCGGCTCGACAGGTTAACGCTAATCCGGGCGTCCGAAAAATCGGGGTTGTCAATTTGCCATTCGCGCATTTGGCGGCAGCTATCAAAGAGCATCTTCCAGCCAATAGGCACAATCAGGCCGGTTTCCTCGGCCACCGGGATAAACTCGCCGGGCGGTATCAGCCCCTTTTCGGGATGCCGCCAGCGTATCAAAGATTCGAGTCCGATTACGAGCCCGGTTTTGAGGGAAATAATCGGCTGGTAATAGACGCAAAATTCGTCTTTTTCGAGGGCTTTGCGCAGGTCGGTTTCCAGTTGAAGCAGTTTGACCGCGCTATCGTGCATGCCCAGGTCGAACAGGGCATAGCGGGCCCGGCCACTGGCCTTGGCCTTGTACAGGGCCGTGTCGGCGTTGCGCAACAGGTCCTGGGCATCCTCCACGTTTATTTCACTCATGGCGATACCGATGCTGGTCGAGGTAAAGACCTCCTGGCCGCGCAGGTCGAAAGGCCGGGCGATTTCATCCTGGATCCGGTCGGCGATATGGGTCGCGTCCTGGGGGCCATTAATATCTTCGAGCAAAATGGTAAACTCGTCGCCGCCAAAACGGGCCACGGTATCTTCCGGGCGCAAACAGGCTTTCAGCCGCTGGGCAATCGCGATTAAGAGGCGGTCCCCGGTGACGTGGCCGAGGCTGTCGTTGATAATCTTGAAGCGGTCGAGGTCCATAAAGAGGACTGCGAAGGAACTATTGTGCCGCCGGTTGCGGGTCATGGCGTGTTCGAGGCGGTCCATAAAAAGGGTGCGGTTGGCGAGACCGGTCAGGGCATCGTGCAAGGCGTAATGGCGCAGCTTTTCTTCGGCCAGTTTGCGCTCGGTAATATCCTTGCTGATTGCGGCCACCCGGTAGACTTCCCCGGCTTTGTTGTGGACCGGGAAAGCTTTGTCCCAAACCCAGCGTATCGAGCCGTCGGGCCGGATGACCCGGTATTCCAGGTCATACTCGCCGGTCATTTTGCGGGTCTGGTGTTCGACAACCGTATCGTAGTCGGCGGGGTGGACCGCTTCCAGGAACGAGTAAAAGTAGTTATAGACACTCTGACGGCTGCGGCCCCAGATTTCCTCGTACGCCGGGCTGACATAAAGCACCTGCTCAAGTTTCGGGTCAACAATCCAGAAGACGTCTTTAATATTTTCGGCGAGTTGTAGGAAGCGCAGCTTTTCGCTTTCGAGGGCTTCCTCGGCCAGTTTACTTTCGGTAATGTCGTCCAGGGTGCCCGAAATCCCGGCCACGCTGTTTTCTTCGTCGAGGGTCAGCCGGGCAAAAAAGCGAATCCAGCGCCAGCTACCGTCTTTAATCATCCAGCGGACCTCGTGGCGGGCTACTTCTTGCTGGCGTTCCAGGAGCGGGGTAAAAAGCTCGGCGTTGTACTGGCGGTCATCGGGGTGAATGTAATCGAGGAAGCAGACACCCAGGCTCTCTTTGAGGGTATAGCCGGTTATTTCAGTCCAGGCCGGGTTCAAGAAGGTCCAGCGTCCCTGCTCGTCGGTCTGGAAAACCACTTCTTTAAGGCTGTTAAAGACCGAACGATACTGTTTTTCCCGTTTCTGGACTTCGGCGTAGAGCCAGCCGCGTTCGATGGCGATATTTATATGTTCGGCCAGCACTTCCATCAGGCGCAAATCGGCCAGGCTTAACCGGATGTCGTGGTTCGTTTCGACGTTAAAGACCCCCACCGTCCGGCCCTGGATTACCAGGGGGACGCATACTTCGGACACGATGTCTGGTACGGCCCCGATGAAATGAGGATTCGACCGGACATCTTCCAGCAAGATAGGTTGTCCGGTTCGCGCTACCAACCCCAGGATGCCTTTTTCGACGCTCATCCGGGCAATTACGGTTTTATAGCCAATCTGGTGTTGCAGCACCAGTTCGGTATTGTTGGTTTCCGGGGCCAGCAAGTAAAGGCTGACCAGTTCGTAATTAAAAGTCTCTTTGATGGCCTCGACGATTTTACGAATTATGATGGGCAAATGGACTTCCAGGGCGACGGCGTTACGGACCTTATTGATTAGTTCTTCTTCCTGGGCGCGGCGCTGGGCCACATTTAACAATTCCTTCTGGCGCTGGCGGCTTTTTAACAGGGCTTCCTCCGCCACCTTGCGTTTGGCAATTTCCTGCTGGGCCTGGGAATATAGCTGGGCGTTGTCGAGGGCCACCGAGGCCAGTTCCGCAAACCGGTTTAGCAGTTCTATTTCGCTGTCTGTAAATTTCTTATCGGGGGTCAGGTGAGCTAATCCCAGCACACCGAGCACCCGCTCGCCCGAACGGAGCGGCAGGCCCACTGCGGCATAGAGATTCTGGCGGAGATAGCGTTGGACCCTGTTATCCCACTGGCTGTAATCATCAATGAGGACGGTACGTTGGAGTTCCCAGACCTGCCCGGCCAGACCTTCGCCTTTTTTTAGGGTCTGGGCAAATCCGCGATGGTTTTCTGCATGGTCCAGGTTTATTTTTAATTCGAGGAAAGTTCGAGTAGGGTCTAGCAGGTAGATAAAGGCGAAGGGAGTCCCGGCCAGGCTGGCCGCTTTTTCCACGATGGTCTTTAATAGTTCGCCAAGTTCGTGGCGTTTCAACAGGTCCAGGGTAATTTCGTTGAGGGCAGCCTGGTAAGTAAATTCCTGCTGGCGGCGTGTCTCGGCCTGGTCGAGTTCGGCCTCCAACTGGCGGTTGGCATGTTCAAGCTGAGTGATTCGAGCAGTGTCCGCCGGGTGATCGGGCCCGTATTCGGCTGTAGCCTCTAATTCGGCGTTGAGGTCAGAGGAAAACATATCAGATTTAGGTGACAAATGCTTACTCGTGGTAACTTCTAATACCGCCGAATTCTGAGAATGCCCCTTGAGATTATCAATCTGGCTGTCTCTGCTTCTCATTATGAAACTTTCGGGCCTATTTATTTTGCATACTAAAACTTTTCCAAAACGAAGCCAAGACTTAAGAATGTTATTTTTAAGGGTCTTTCTCTACCTTCGGGCAACCAAATTTTTCTACCAAAAAGGTTTTAAAAGGTACGGTTAAAAATTGCAATTCGAAACCGGCCAGGTCATACGAATATATTAACAAAAAATCTTAAAAAAATAACAGTACTTTTAGTACCTTTTTGCGGTTTAGGATGATAAAAGTTATAATTCAGGATGCCTGACCGTCCGATTTCTGGTTTCACGTGCCGGGGTTGGCGGTTTTACAGATTTACTTTCAGGAAGATTTGTTTTAGAAAACGGCGTAATCCTGCTTAAACTCCACGAGAACCGCTTAACGCCCGGCCTGTCTTCAAAAATCTTTACCGGGCTGGTGGCGTTGCTGCTGCTGGTAATGGTCTGGCCGTTGGTGGCCCGGCTCGATTACTACGGGGCGCAACTTGGCCGCCGGTTGGCTTACCCGTTTTTTCAGGGTAGTTCGGAAGGGCTTATCCTGAGCGAGGTTTCACTTATCCGGCAGGGCGGCTCGATTTATGTACCTTTCCGGGGCGACCTGTTTATCTCCGCTCCCTACCCACCCCTTTACTATTACCTCACTGCCTGGCTTAGCGGGCTGGTGGGGGCCGCCGAGACCAATTTCACGGTCGCCAGGGGTATTTCGCTGGTTTCGGCCTGGGTTGGTGGCCTGTTAATCGCCTGGCAGGTCTTTTTCTTCCGGCCACCCGACCAGGACGGGAATTTGTCCCGGCCACTTCTGGCCCTGAAAGGTGGCGTAGCCGTCCTGGCCGGGTTGACCTTCGTGACACTCCCGGCGGTGCTGGTCTGGTCGGCGCGGGTGCGGGCCGATATGCTGATGACGGCTTTGCAACTGGCAGGTCTGACATTGGTCGCGGAAGGGGCCAATCGACGCCGGTTCGGGCTGGTCCTGGCCGCGACGGTCCCGTTTACCCTGGCCCTGTATACCAAGCAGACCGCCCTGGCCGGTCCGGCGGCGGCGCTGGTCTTCCTGGCCTTCGTCTACGGGCGCAACTGGCGTAAGACTGCCCTCTGGTTGGTGGCGCAAGTTCTCGTAGCCGGTCTGCCCTTCCTGGTCTTGAATTTCACGACCGGTGGCGAGCTTTTCCGGCGCCTCTTCAAGTATCACAACCTGCCCTGGCTCCTTGATAACTTCCAGAACTACGCCGGGCTTTTCGGGCAGGAAAACCTTGGGCTGCTAATCCTCGGAGCCGTTCTAACCGGTCTGGCCCTGGTGAACATAATTATCAGGTTGCGGTCGGGCAAAGAGGGTATAAAAAATTTCCGACTCGACCCGTTGCTTGAGGCCGGGCGTCAAGTCCCACTGGCGGTCTGGTATCTCGGCGGATCGCTGGCCTTGCTGGTCGGGTTGGGTGTGGCCGGGGCCGACCACAATCATTTTCTCCCGGCGGAGGCGGCAACCTGCCTGGCGGCGGGAATATGCCTGGTCTGGCTGTTCGAGGCCGGGCGCTGGCGCTGGTTGAGCCTGGCCGGGCTGGTCGTCCTGGCGCTGCAACTGGCCTTCTGGTCGGTCCCGGATAGGCGTTACGAAATCGAGTTGCGGACCCGCGACGCCGATTACCAGCGCCAGTTGGGAAAAATTGTGGCTTACGCGGCCAGCAAGCCCGGTCCCATTCTGACCAGCGAGGCGGGATTCTTTGTCCTGACCGGGAAGAACCCCCAGGACGGCCCCTATTACAACGATTTGTTTACCCTGGCCGCTCTCGACAAACAGGGCCTTTACAGCGAGGCCGGACTATTGGACGCGGTCCGGCGCAAGCAGTTTTCGGTGGTGCTGGCCGAGGGCGATTTGTTTAACAGCGCGGCGCGGCCCGATGTCTGGACACCCGCCCTGGTTGAGGCGCTAAAAGAGAATTATCTCCTGAAATTTACCGATGTCTGGTATACCTACGAACCAAAACCCTGATTGGTCCGTTATGCAGTAAGAATTTGGGGAATCTTTCAGGGTTAGAAAAGCTGGTGAGGGAAAAGCAGTGGCAGGGACAATCATAGTAACCGGGGGCAGCCGGGGTATCGGCGCGGCAACGGCGCTCCTGGCCGCCCGCAAAGGTTACGCGGTCTGCGTCAATTATACCGAACAGGCCGGGCGGGCCGAGCAAATCGTCGAAACTATCCGGCAAGAAGGCGGACGCGCTATCGCGGTCCAGGCCGATGTCAGCGACGAGGCGGCGGTTAAGGTCATGTTCGACCGGACCGAGGCCGAACTGGGAGACATAACCGGGCTGGTCACCAACGCTGCTATCACCGGGAAAGCGACCCGGCTGGCCGATTTGCAGGTGGCCGACTTGCGCCGGGTCCTGGAAGTGAATATCCTGGGAACGATAGTTTGTTGCCGGGAAGCGGTCCGGCGCATGTCTACGGCCCTGGGCGGGTCGGGTGGGTCGATTGTGAATATTTCGTCGCGGGCGGCTCACTACGGCGCACCGGGCGAGTATGTCCACTACGCGGCCTCGAAAGCCGCCATCGAATCGTTTACGTTTGGCCTGGCAGGCGAGGTCGGCCCCGAAGGTATCCGGGTGAACTGCGTCAGCCCTGGGGTGATAGATACCGAAATTCATGCGACGGCGGGCGACCCGGAAAAAGCCGGGCGGGTCGGCAGTCGTGCGCCCTTGCAACGGCCAGGCCGGGCCGACGAGGTGGCGGCAGCGATTTTGTGGCTGCTCTCGGAGGAAGCTTCCTATTGCAGCGGGACGGTTTTAGCGGTTAGCGGCGGTCGCTAACGGGCAACGGAGATTGTTGCTAAAAGGCTCTTGAAAAGAATAGCGAGAGAAAAGGAATGACTGTAAGTTTAAGAAAAATTGAACGGCGAGTGGAAGAAATCGGCAAGTCGCGCTACGCGGAAAGCCTGACTCTTTCCAACCTGAAAGCCGAACTCCAGGACAGCGAAGAAGGCGAAGTCGTCTACTTATCGGAAGGAGTGCGCTGGGGCAAGCGGGACAGCAATTATATTGTAAGTTTTGAGGTGGAAATTCCGGCAGCCTGGCAGGGACAGACCCTGGCCCTCAACCTCAACCTTTCGACACCGCACACCCACTCACTCAGTACCATTGAGGGTTTGCTCTTTCTGGACGGCGAACCTTATCACGCCCTGGACCGCTACCACCGCGAAATAGTGCTGCCGCCCGAAAAGACCGGCCAGCCGCGCCTGGGTGTGGTGGTCAAACTCTGGACCGGTATCGCGGCGGATTACCACGATGTCAGCAAACTGGAACTGGTCCGCCTGAACGCCGCCGCCGATGCTCTCTTTTTACGGATGTCGATGGCCGTGAACGCGGTCAAAGTCCTCGACGAAAACGCGCCGACCCGCGATGCCCTGCTCGTTGCCCTTGACGCAGCCTGCCAGGAACTTGATTTCCGCCAGCCCAACGATATAAATGTCCTTCAAAAGTCTTGCGAAAAAGCCCTGGCCGTCCTGGAAAAGAAATGGAAAGCTCTCGAACTGGAAAACACCGACTGGCAGCCCAACGTAATTGCTACCGGGCACGCCCATATTGACGTGGCCTGGCTCTGGCGCCTGAAGCACGTCCGCCTCAAAGCTGCCAACACCTTCAGTTCGGTGGTCTATCACATGGACCGCTACAAACATTTTACTTTCATTCAAAGCCAACCCCGCCTTTACCAGTATGTCAAAGAGGACCAGCCCGCCCTCTACGAACGCATCAAAGAGAAGGTCAAGGCGGGCCAGTGGGAACCCGAAGGCGCGATGTGGGTCGAGGCCGATACCAACCTGACCGGAGCCGAAAGTTTGGTCCGGCAATTCCTGTTCGGCCAGCGTTTCTTCCGGCAGGAGTTTGGCGTCACCTCTAAAGTGCTGTGGCTGCCTGACGTTTTCGGTTACAGCGCGGCAGTCCCCCAACTGATAAAAGGGGCCGGGGCTGACTATTTCATCACAACCAAGATTAGCTGGAACGAGACCAACCGCATCCCGGTAGATACTTTCTGGTGGAAGGGCCTGGACGGGACCAAAGTACTGACCTACTTTATCACGGCCCAGAACGACGACCATTCCTGGAATTTCTACACCTACAACGGCGAGATGCGGCCCGAAGCCCTTTATCTCTCCTGGAAGAACTACCGCCACAAAGAACTGAACCGCGAAATGCTGCTGGCTTACGGTTACGGCGACGGCGGTGGCGGCCCGACCCGCAGCATGGTTGAGGCGGCGGGGTTGTTCGAACACGCCATTACGCCCGACATCCCGACCTCAAAGACCGGCTTTGTCTCGGCCTTTATGGACCGCCTGGCCGAACGGGTTGGCAATAACCCCGAACTGCCTGAATGGTCGGGCGAACTCTACCTGGAATACCACCGGGGCACCTACACCAGCCAGGGTTTTGTCAAATGGGCCAATCGCAAAGCCGAAGAAGCTCTCCACAATGTCGAACTGCTGGCGGCTACCGCGCTTTCTCTGACCGGGGAGGCTTATCCGAAAGACGACCTCGATACGGCCTGGAAGGTCGTCCTGACCCACCAGTTCCACGACATTATTCCTGGCTCCTCGATTGGCGAGGTCTATGTTGATGCCAGGGTGAATTATGCTGAGGTATTCGGGATTACCGACCGCTTGCTGGCTTCCGCCGAAAAGACCCTGGCCGCAAAGGTGGCTGCCCCGGCAGATTCGCTGGTGGTCTTTAATCCTTTAGGCTGGGCGCGCCGGGATATTGTCGAAATTGAGCAGGCCGAAGCCGCCAAGTTGTCTCTCCCGGTCCAGAATATTGACGGCGGCAAAGCCCTGGTCCAGGTCGAGGGGGTACCTTCGTTCGGCTACCAGACCTTTACACCCGGTGCCACTGCCGCTTCACCCACCAATACGCTGTCGGTGTCGCCGTCAGTACTCGAAAATGGGTCCTACCGGATTGAACTGGACGAAATGGGCCAGATTACCCGCCTGCTCGATAAAGCCGGGTATGGCGGCAAAGGACGCGAAGTCTTGCTGCCGGGCCAGAAAGGAAATATCTTCCAGTTCTTCGAGGATAAACCGGTGGACTTCGATGCCTGGAACATCGACCCCTATTTCGAGCAGAAAATGTACGGCCTGGAACAGACACCCGCGATTACCGTTATCGAGCAAGGACCGTTGCGGGCCGGTCTGCGGCTGGAGTGGTTCTACCAGGGCCGCAGTCGAATCACCCAGAACCTTTACATTTACGCCGGTTCGCGCCGGATTGATTTCGTGACCGAGGTTGATTGGCACGAACGCCAGACCCTGCTCAAGGTCGCTTTCCCGGTGGATGTCCGGAACGACCACGCTACCGCCGATATTCAGTTTGGCAACGTCGAGCGCCCCACTCACCGCAACACCAGTTGGGATAGGGCCAAGTACGAGACCTGCGCCCACAAGTGGTTCGACCTTTCGGAAGGCGATTACGGCGTGGCTATCCTGAACGATAGCAAGTATGGCTACGATGTTCACAAGTCTACTATGCGGTTGAGCTTGCTGCGCGGCCCGATTGAACCCGACCCGAACGGCGACATCGGTCTGCACCAGTTTACCTACAGCCTGTTCCCCCACGCCGGGGATTGGTTTGAAGGCGGGGTCTACCGGGCGGGTTACGAACTGAACAACCCGCTCCTGCCTGTCGTAAAGACTGACCAGGCCGGGTCTACGGCACCGGAGTTCTCGCTGGTCCAGGCCACGCCCTCGAACGTGATTATCGAGACTGTTAAGCGGGCCGAGGATAGCGACGTCCTGGTGGTGCGCCTCTACGAGACGGCCAACCGGCGCGGCTCGTTCGAGCTTAAATTCGCTTTCCCTATCGTTTCGGCGGTGGAAACAAACCTGTTGGAAGAAGAAACCGGCCCGGTCGAAATCGGCGGGAACGGCCAGAGCATCCAGGGCTTTATCAAACCGTTCGAAATCAAAACCTTCCTGGTGAATTTGCAGGATATATAGGGTTTACGGAACAAAAAGCGGTATCAAGGCTTGTGGTATAATCCAGGCTTGATACCGCTTTTAGAATTTTACCGATAAAATTTTGGAGATTGCCTGTTTGCAAACTCGTCCTCGTCCGCCCGCTCAACCTGAAGAAAATCCGCCGGTCGCACCCAAACCACCTTCTAACCGGCGCGATTGGCTGACCTCGGCCCTGGCAAAACGGCTCTTTAATGCCGGGCTGGCCCTGGTCGGGTTGGGGTTGGCGTTCGTCTATGTCAGCAAGGACTGGTCGGGTTATAGCAAACTGCCCGGTGGCCGCAAGGTTTTCCTGGCGCTTCTGTTAGTGGCCGGGGCTGTCTTCCTGGCCGGGCGAGTGCTACCGAATACCCGTTGGGTGACCGTGCGGCGGGTAGCAACGGAAAAACTGACCGGGGAAATAGCGAAAACCTGGACTCCGGTCGGTATCGTGGTGGCGCTGGCTTTCCTGCTGCGGTTGTGGGGGACCAATTTCGGCCTGCCCTACCTCGAACACGTCGACGAGTGGAACGTGGCCGAACGCGCCCTTCACATGGTCCAGACCGGCAATTTCGACCCTCTCGATTATCTCCAACCGGGCCTGGCCGATAACGACCGGCAGGCTTTTACCTACCCAACCCTCACGACTTATCTCGAAACGGGGGTCTTTACCGTCCGGTTTTTGCAGGGGGTCGCCGCCGACCGGTTCGACGGCACCAACAACCTCGCTTCTCCTTATTACAAACCCGATTTCTACCTGTGGGGCCGGGGCCTGGTGGCTTTGCTGGGGGCGGGGACGGTCTTGCTGGTCTTTTTGCTGGGCCGCCGGGTCTATAACTACCGGGTGGGACTGGTGGCGGCGGTCTTCCTGACCTTTTTCTATCTGCAAGCCCTCAATTCGCACTTTCTCACCACCGATGTGCCGAGCGGCTTTATGGCTCTTTTGCCGTTCTTCTGGATTTTACCCATTCTCGAAAACCGTCACGAGTGGCGTAACTACCTGCTGGCCGGGTTTATGTGCGGGCTGGCCGTTGCGACCAAGTACAACAACGCCCTGATTTTGCTGCCGCTGGTCCTGGCCCATTTCCTGGGCCGCCCACCTCGCCAGTGGGTCAATTTCAAACTACCGGCGGCTTTTTTGATGGCAGGTCTCGGTTTTTTCACGGGCGCGCCGTTTGTCTTTTTTCACTTACCGCAGTTCTTCACCGACCTGGCCGCTATCATCAATCACTACCAGAACATCGGCCATCCCGGTTTCGAAGCCAACGACAACTGGCTCGAATATATGAATTTTATGCTGGCCGACAACCTCGTTATTGTGGTGCTGGCCCTGGCCGGGGTCGCGCTGGCCTGTATCCGGCATACCCGGCGCGATTTAGTCCTGCTCTCCTTTCCGCTCCTGACCTACCTGCAACTATCGTCTTACAAGGTCAATTTCAGCCGGAACCTGATGCCGGTTATCCCGTTCCTGACGATTTTCGCGGCCCTGGCTCTGACGGTAGGGGTGGGGTGGTTGTGGCAACGCTTTGGCTCGAAACTGGCAAAAATGCGTTTTTCGCCCCAGCTACCAAACCTGGTTACCGGGGTGGTGGTGCTGGTGGCGGTTGCCAGCCCGGCCCTCACTATCGTCCAGTACGACAGTTATAATGCCCTGCCGACCAACCGGGCCAGGGCAACCACCTGGATTGAGCAGAACCTGCCCCACGGCGCGAAACTCTGGCTCGAACCTTTCTCGGTGGATTTGCTCCCCCGTGATGCCTTTCGGCTGGAAGGCGGCACCGGGGTGCTGACCCATCCGCTCGACTGGTACGCCGCTAACGGGTTCCACTATATCGTGCTGTCCGAAGCCTATTACAAGGAAGCGCTCGAAAGCGGCAACGCGACGGTCCGGGCCAGTTACAAAGCCCTGACCCAAGGGCCGTACCCGGCGGGTTTGACGCTGGTGCAGGACTTTAAGAAGAACGATACCGACCGGCCCGGCGCCCGGATAATCATCCTCAAAACGACCCTGCCGCTCCTGGCGACCCCCGCCGAGGTGGCCCAGCAGGCGCAACCTGCCTCGCTCGACTTTAGCGGGCAAATCAAACTGGTCGGTTACCAGGCCCCGGCAACCCTTAAAGCGGGCCAGACCTTCTCGGTCGGGATTTTCTGGCAGACCGTCAAGACCCCTTCCCAGGATTACACTACTTTCCTGCACGTGGTAGACGCCAGCGGCAAGACGGTCGCCCAGGTCGATTTAGCGCCGTTTGCCGGGACACGTCCGACCTCGACCTGGAAGCCGGGCGAACTGGTGCGAGACGAATATCCCCTGACCTTACCTGCTAACCTGCCCGCCGGGAAATACCGGGTAGTAGTCGGGCTGTACCAGCCCAACGGGCCGCGCCTCAATCTGAGCGATGGCCGGATTGAGGCCGACCTTTATTCCTTTGAAGTGGGCTGATACCTTGCAAAGCGAGACTACCAGCGCAAATCTGTCCCAGAAGCCTAAGACCCGGTCGTGGCTGGCCTTTTCGCGGCGCGATTGGCTGGTAATCGGCGCTTTCTTGCTGGTCGCCATCGTCTTTACCTGGCCGCTGGTCCTGAATTTCAGCACCGCCGCCCCCGGCGACCCGACCGGCGATAACTGGCAAATGGTCTGGAACCTCTGGTGGGTCAAGGAAGCCCTGGCCCATTTCCAGAACCCCTTTCATACCGACCTCATCTTCTACCCGCAGGGCACCGGCCTCTATCTTCATGCCCTGAACGCCCTCAACGGCCTGGTCAGTCTGCCGGTCCAGTTTGGGGTGGCAGCTTTTAGCACCTCTGTGAACGGAGCGATTGCCGGGTATAACTTTATTGTGCTGTTGAGTTTTACCCTCGCCGCCTACGGGGCCTTTTGCCTGGCCCGGTACCTGTGGGGGTCGGGACAGGCGGCGTTGGTTGCGGGTCTGGCCTACGGTTTCAGCACTTACGGTTTCGACCACCTGCTCGGTCATCTCAACCTTATTTCCTACGAACTGATTCCCTTTTATCTCCTGTTCTTCCTGAGAGCTTTACATAAAAAAAGTAAAGGGCCTTTACTATCCTTCCAAACGGTCAAACTGCTTGCGCCGCCTGTGCTGTGCTTGCTCGGCCTCTTGCTGTTGGAGTTGCAGTACGTCCTTTACATGGCTTTTTTTAGCCTGTTCTACCTGGTTTACCTGTTAATTCTCTATGGGTGGCGGCGTTCAAGGCCTAAGTCAGTATCGTTTAACCTGGGCCAAAGTCTTCTCCGGGCTGTCTTAATCGCCTTTGGTTTCGCGGTCTTGAGTTTGCCCCTGACCATCCCCATGCTGTGGGAAGCCCTTAACAACCCGAATACGGTGCCGCTTCGCCAGGAAAACACCTATTCCGCCGATTTGTTAGCCTATTTCTATCCAAGCCCGTTTCACCCTCTCTGGGGTGACACCATGGAGCGGGTAATCAAACCGTTTACGGCGACCCTGATTGAAAAGGTGGTCTTTCCCGGTTTTACGGTTTATCTGCTAATCCTGGCCGGGTTTGGCGTCTGGTTATTTCGGAACTTTAAAAAAGGTCATACCGCTGTTGAAGCAGCGCCACAACCTGTTACGCTGGTGGAAGAAGGACAAGCCTTCCGGCCTGGCCCGTTTTTCTGGCTGGTAATCGCCGGGATTTTCGCGGTCCTATCCTTTGGGCCGCGCCTGCATATCAACGGCGTCGAACATGGTCCGGCTTTGCCCGGCGCTTTGATTTACGAGCTGCCGATTTTGAATATCACCCGCGTCCCGGCCCGTTTCGCGGTCGTGGCTATCCTGGGACTGGCCCTGGTGGCGGCCTGGGGTTTTAGCCGCCTGGAAACCTTCTGGTCCGGACGGAGGGTCGGAGTGGTGGCGACCGGGCTGGTTTTACTGGGGCTCGGTTTTGAATTATTGCCCGCACCCTACCCTCTCTCGACTTACAATGTCTCGCCCTTCTATCAAACCCTGGCCGCCCAGCCCGGCAGCGACTATTCCATAATGGAAGTCCCGCTAAACTTTGGCAAGTACCAGTACCGGACCGACTACCTTGCCGCCCAGATGACTTCTGGCAAGCCCGACCTGAATGGCTACATCTCGCGCAACCCGGTCTTTCCCCCTTATTATGGCGTCCCGGTCTTCCGCGAATTTCGCGATTTTACGGGTGGACCTCAGCCCGATATTCTCCCGGCCCAGGCTCCCGACGCCGGGGTTTTGCGCTATTTCGGGGTACGTTATATCGTTATTCGCAAGGACATAATCGGTGGGAACGAGCAGGCCAACAGTTTCGCCCTTGTCAGCAAGCTTTTACCGGGCCAAAAACCTTTTTACGATAGCACCGCCCTGGCCGCGTTCGAGGTGCCGCCCGGTCCGAAGGCCACTTTTTTCTATAACCTGGTGCTGCCTAGCTGGTACGACGCCGAAAAAGGGCCGGACGGGCATTATACGCGCTGGGTCCAGGGTCAGCAGGCTCAGGTTGATTTCTGGACCGCGACCCCGCGCCAGCTTGAAATAGCTTTTCCGGCCTGGAGTTTCCAGCAGAATCACGCCGTCGAATTCCGGCTCAACGGCCAGACAATCGGGCAGACCCAGGTCACAACCTCGCCCCAGACCGTGAGCCTTAAACTCGCCCTCAAGCCCGGCCAGAACCGCCTCGAATTTGATATTAGCGGTGCGGGGGTACGCCCGGCGGACGTTTCGGGCGGGAATGATACACGGTCGCTGACCATCAATATCGGTGAAATAAGTTTTAAATCCTAGAAGGAGTCTTTTTAGATGCGCGTGGTTCTACAACGGGTGCGCCAGGGGAGTGTCCGGGTCGCGGGTGAGGTTATCGGGCGGTGTGGAAAGGGTTTTGTAATCCTGGTCGGGGTTGGTCACGGCGATACTCAGAAAGAAGCTGACTATTTGGCCGGGAAAATCGCCAACCTGCGGGTCTTCGAGGATGCCCAGGGTAAGATGAACCTTTCGGCGCTCGACCTCGAACCAAAAGGCGAGATTTTGTTGATTTCCCAGTTCACCCTTTACGCGGACGTGCGGAGAGGCCGCCGCCCCGGTTTTGGCGATTCGGCGGCCCCCGATATTGCTGCCCCCCTGGTGGATTACCTGGGTGAGAAGTTGCGCGAGTTGGGCCTGCTGGTGGAGACCGGGCGGTTTGGGGCCGAGATGCTGGTCGATATTCAAAACGATGGCCCCGTTACGATTATCATGGACACGGCTACTTTACTATGAGTTCGTCGCCCGACCTGCAACCCTCTCCCGCCGAAAACTCACCAGACCAGCGCCTGACCTGGGAACGCTGGCCTTTACGTGAAGACCCCCGGCGCTGGTGGAAACTCCCGCTGGTAGGGCTAGTGGTGCTGGCGGTCGGAGCGGTGCTGGTCGTGAGTTTGCCCCTGACGGCGGGTATCGCGCTCGGCCTGGCCCTGGTCGTGACATTGTGGCCCTATTTGTTGCCCCGGCAGTATGCGGTTGGTGAAGAAGGCGTGTCACTGCGCCAGGGCTTTTACGGCACCCGGCGCAGTTGGACTGAGGTCGAAAGTTGCCGGAAATTGGCGGAGGGTTACCTGTTCCAACTCCGGCCCGGTGAAGGGGTTAGATCACCGCGTCCCAACCTGCTATTTCCCGGCTCGAAAGAGTTATTCCTCCCGTTCCCGGTTGAGCCGGAGAAATTCGAAATGCTTAAAAGCATCCTGGCACTACATATCCCTACCGGCGTTGAACGAAAAAATGAAACAACGTTGAACGGATAAAGATAATCCACTTTATTATTTGATACTCTCAAAGATAGTTGAACGCTTAGCGAATCAGTTTGAAGGCGTGACGGCCCTCGTTTCGCACGCTGAAATAATATTTCACCCAGACCATCGCGATAGCCTCGATAAGCCGGGCCTCCTGGATACCACCCAGGTCGATTACCGGCCAGCCGAAACCCTCTAAAAAGGTTGTCACTTCCTTTTTGGCCCCGGCATCATTCCCGGCGATAAACATATCGGGGGTCTCTCCCAGGGCGTTCGGGTCGAGCATCATAAAGGCCGAGACAATGTTAAGGGCCTTGACGACCCTGGATTCCGGCAGGATACGCTGGACCTGTTCGCCCGCCGAGTCGCTAAAACCTACCCCCAGGCTGGGCCCTTCTGCCCCGAAGGTCAGTGGGTTGGTCGTATCAATTACCACCTTACCCGCCAGGTTGTCCGGTCCGGCCAGGGCAAGAGCGTTTTCGGTGCCGTGCCAGTTGGTCGCCAGGATTATTAAATCGCCAAACCGGGCTGTTTCTTCCAGGGTTCCGGTAGAAGAGTTTGGCCCCGCCTGGTTCTGCCACTCTTGCAGTTTTTCGCTTTGAGGTTCGCGAGAACCGATTTTTACACTGTGGCCCTTCGCCGCCAACCCCGTACCGAGAGTTTGCCCGACCACGCCCGTGCCAATAATTCCAATGTTCATTTGCCAGTTGCCTCCATTAAAAGGGGTTGAAAAAAAAGCCTTTAGCCCAAAAATATAGTTGGGTAGGTTGATTTACGAGAACGTTGAAACCTGCTAGAATGATACAGACCTGTCTATTTCACAGGTTTATTATATAGACAGGTCTGTATAGTGTCAATAGGTAATTTTGGAGGATTTATGGCAAAAGGGGAACACTCGGCCCGGCAACAAATTATGGAAACCGCTTCCCGCCTTTTTTACGAGCAGGGTTTCCGGGCGGTTGGGATTGATACCATCATCGCCCAATCCGGGGTGGCGAAAATGAGTCTTTACCGCCATTTTCCTTCCAAAGACGATTTAATCGTGGCTTACCTGGAACAGTCCAACGCCCAGTTCTGGGAGTGGTTTGAGAGTGTGGTCAGCCAGTACCCCGGTGCTCCCCGCCGCCAACTGGCCGCCATTTTTGAGGGAGTTGTCCAGCAGGTCGGTAGCCCGGTCTGTTTTGGTTGCACTTTCCAGGGCACCGCCGCCGAGTTTCCTGATGTGACCCACAAAGGGCACGCCGTGGCCCTGGCCCACAAAAAAGCGGTCCGAGAGCGCTTTTACCGCATGGCCCTGGCCGGACAGGCCCGCCAACCGGAGGTTTTAGCCGATGGTTTGTTGCTGCTGATGGATGGGGCTTACGTGGAAAAGCGCATGTATGGCGACCAGAACCCGGCTCGGAGCGTGGCCCTGGTCGCAGAGGCGGTGCTAACAGCCCATTTTGGCCCCGAATCTATTTGAGTTCTTCGCGTACTCGCGGGTCAATCAGCCCGTAGGCGATGTCGGCCAGGAAACTGGTCAGCACGCAGGCTGCGGCCAAAATCGTGAAAATGCCCATCAGGGTCGTATAATCGCGCCCATGGGCCGAACCCAAGAATAAATTCCCCAGCCCGGACCAATACCCGGCATTTTCAATAAGCATCTGAGCCCCAAAAACAAAAGGAATCAACCCGCCCAGGATGCTGACCAGGGGTTGTAGAGAGTTGCGAAAAATATGCCAGAGCATTACCCGGCGGACAGGCAACCCTTTGGCTCGCGCCGTCCGCACGTAATCCTCGTTCAGGACTTCCAGGGTTTGCGAACGGGCCTGGGCGCTAAAAAGGGCCAGGAAGGTTGCCGCCAGGAAGAAGATTGGCAGAAAAGTGTGCCAGCCCTGTTCCGCCATCAAGAAGAAGCCATTTAGTGGGTTGCCCAGGCTATCGCGGACCGGTTGAAGGGTAAAAGTCTTGCCTGATAACGCCCAGATTTGCTGATTCAGGTAAGTAAAAATCACCAGAAAGAACCAGCCGGGTAAAGTCGTGAAAATCACGCTGCTAAACTGAATAACTTTGTCTTTCCAGGTGCCCCGGCGTAAGGCGGCATAGATTCCGAGTGGAATTCCTAGCCCGGCCCCCAATCCCAGGGCCATAAGTAATAACCAGAGCGAACTTAAAGCGGCCTGGGTCAATTGCGGCCCAATCGGGTAGCGGGTCGTAACTGAGTTACCCCAGTCGAAGCGGACAATATTACCCAGCCAGCGCGTAAAGGCTTCCGGCCAGGGGTCGAGGTAGATGGTGACACTCTGGCGCAACTCGGCCAGGCTGGCCTGCTGGGCGGCAGTCAGGGGTCTGCCCTTATTAGCCTGGATGGCCTGGATTTGACCGATAGTGTAGGGGTCGCCAGGTGTCAGTCGCAGGATAATAAAATTTACAAAGATAATTACCAGGATGATAAGAATAGATGCCAGCAAACGCCGGAGAATAAAGCGTCCCATTTTTATTTCTCCCGCCGCAACCTGGGGTCGAAAGCATCCCGGATGCCGCCCGTAACCAGGTAAATACAGGTCAGGGTAATTACCATGCTGGCGGCTGGCAGGAGAAACAACCAGATATTTCTCTCAAATAAAAGGGTGCCATCAGAAGGAGTGGAAGTGGCCCGGATAGAGCCGGCCAGCAGATTGCCCCAGCTTGGCACCGGCAAGACCACCCCGAATTGAAGATAACTCAACCCGGCCTCGGTAAGGATGGCCCCACTTATATCGAAACCGACCACGACCAGCATCGTTGACAGCACGTTCGGGAGGATGTGTTTCACCATAATCCGCAGATTGCTTGCCCCCATCACGCGGGCGGCGTCCACGTACTCGCGATACTTCAGGCCCAGCACCTGTCCCCGCACCAACCGTGCGGTCCCGACCCAGCTCAACAGGCCGATTAGCAGCGAAATATTCGGCACGGTCATGATCACCACGAACGAGAGGATAATCATCAGGAAAAAGAGCGGGATATTTACCAGGATTTGCATTAAGGCTCCCACAAGCGTATCCACCCAACCGCCCAGGTAACCCGCCAGCATGCCCAACCCCGCCCCGACCACGACCGCGATTAAGGCGGTCAGGTAGCCAACGCTGAGTGAGACCTGCCCGGCGTAGATGGTCCGGGCTAGCATATCACGGGCCAGTTCATCCGTCCCCAGGATATGCCCGCCCACGCCCGCCGGGAAAGGTGGTGGAAAAGGTTGCTGACCTACCAGTACCAGGTCAATCGTATCGCGCTGCTGGCCCAGCAAATTCCCGGCAACCAGGTCGGCACCGAGAGTCAGCACGGTGACGAGCAATAAAACAAAGAAGGCCAGCAAGGTAACTTTATCGGTTAGAAGATGCCGCAAGGCCGCCGATTTTATGAGGTTTGGCCTGGCAGTAAAGGGGAGCGCGGACGAAACTCTCACCTCAGATGAGTCTCGCATTAAGAATTTCCTTTCGTTAAAGCCAATTCACCTTAAATTAAAGGAATAAATAAGGTTTGTCAATTTAAAACCTTTTAATCTGCTCCCATAGTACGGGTCTAAACCTTAAAAAAATAGCCAATTTTAGCTTATTGACCAAATTGGTCAATCAATTTAAGCTGGTTTGTAATGTTTAGCTGCCATAATTATTCCAGGCTAGAGAAGTTTTGCCCGGCATAGACTGCATTCTGCCCCACGAAACCTCCTAACCAGCCATTTTCAATAAAGGGTAAGGGTTACGTTTTCCTGGCCTTCGTTTTTAGGGGTAAGGAGTCCTAGTTGATTAAATTAAAATGGTTCACGGCTATAGGGGAATTGTCCTGGTTCCCGGCGTCCTGGGCCAAGTTCCGGGGGTGGCAGCTTTTTATTCTGTTTAGCCTCATTGCACTGGGTGGCTATTTTCTTATACCAAAAACATCTCCCGGAATTCTAAATATATATTTCGCTACTTTTAATTTGCTGCCGATTGGTGCAGTTATCACCGTCCACAAAAAACTTCCCCGCAAACAACGTCTCGCCTGGTACCTGATTGCCATCGGTCTGGGTTGGTGGGCTGCCGGGGAATATACCTGGGCTTTTTATAATTTCACCTCAGGGCAAAACCCGGCCCCTTACCCCTCTATGGCGGATGTTTTATTTGAGTTTTATTACCCTTTTGTCTTTGCCGGGGTGCTACTTTTAGCGCGGGGCCGTTCCCGGTTATGGAATATCGGAACCCTGGTGGACGCGGCCCTGGTTACTTGCAGCGCCGGTGTTTTGACCTGGAACTTCTTTATCACGCCCCAATTGCAGGGTAGCAACCTGGATTTAGTCCAGGTTTTTGTGACCGTTTCCCTGCCAATATTTGACTTACTCCTGCTTTCAGTGGGGGTTTTTTACCTGTTGCTACCCGGTAAACGCACTCCTTCCTATTACTTCCTGGCCTTTAGTCTCTTTATCAACCTGATTTCAGATTCATTTTATGGGTTTGGCCTTCTTTCAGGCACTTATTACTCCGGGCATCCCCTGACCGCCGGGTGGATGCTGGGCTTTATCTGCTGGGGTGCGGCGGTTTTGCACCCTTCCCGGTCTTCGCTGGGTGATAAGCAGCCTACCGAACAATACAAAACTGGTCGGTTACAGTTTTTCATGCTGGGCGGGGCTTCAATCTTTGGACCTGGGATGTTTATTGCCCAGGAAGTCCTGAGAATTCCCCTGAATGTGCCTTTACTGCTTGTAAGCTCGGTCCTCCTCTTTTTATGTGTGGTCTTGCGCCTGGGGTTGATGGTGCGCCGGTCCGAGGCTATGGCAGATGAGTTATCCATCCAGGCCCAGCGCCAGGCCGAATTGGCCCAGTTTAGCCAGGCGGCCCTGTCTATCACTTCACTAAGTGATTTATTCGATGAAATAGTGAAACTTATCAGTCGGGCGCTCGATGTCGATTTCGGGGTTATCCTCGAACTCGGTTCGGAAGCCAATCGCCCGGTTTTCAGGTGGGGTACCAAAAGCGTTATTTCGACCCAGCTTGGTGTCCCCATACCCATTGGGCCGGGCCTCTTATCAGGGCATGTTGTCGCCGGTAAAAAACCAATCAAGGTTCCCAACTGGTATGCCCAAACCGAATTCAAACCGACCGAGTTTGTAATTGCCAATCATATCAAAAGCAGCCTGGCAGTGCCGATTTTTGAGCGGGAAAGCACCATCTATGGGGTTTTGTTGGCTCACTCGACCCTACCCAGCCAATTCACGGCAGCCGAGGAAACCTTCCTGCAAGGGGTTGCCAGTATTGCGGCGACGGTTATCGAGCGTAAGCGGGTGGAAGATGCCCTTCAACAGGAGCGCGACTTCGGGTTGCAGGTCATGAATAACATGGGCCAGGGGTTAATCGTGGAAGACGGCAACCGGAATATCCTTTTTGTAAACCCTGTTATGGCCCGGATGCTCGGTTACGAGACCGGCGAACTTTTGGGCCATTCGACCGATATTTTCCTCTCGGCCACTGCCAAGGAGCAAATGCCCGGTATTATGGCCCAACGCCAGCAAGGTATCAATAGTTTGGTTGAGATTAGCCTGGTGCGAAAAGATGGCCGCTCTTTTTATACTTCGGTTACCGGGGTGCCGATTATAAAAGATGGTATCCTGGATAGAGTCATCCTGGTCATAAATGATATTAGCGAGCGTAAAAAGGCTGACGAGGAAATGCAGAAAACCCTGGCTAAGGAAAAAGAACTGGGTGAATTGAAATCTCGGTTCGTTTCAGCTACCTCGCACGAATTCCGTACGCCTTTGACCTCGATTATGTCTTCCGCCGAGCTATTAGAGCATTACGGGCATCGCTATGGCGACGAGAAGAAGAAAGAAATCCTGAAGCGGATCCAGACTTCGGTCAAGTACATGAGCAATATGCTCGACGATATTCTCGTATTTGGGCGGGCCGATGCCGGTAAACTCCAATTTAACCCTGTGCCGCTTGACCTGGTGACCGAAAGCCGGGAAGCTATCGAAGAAATAAAGTTCCAGCTAAACGGACGCCATGAAGTTGAATTTACGGTTAAAGGTTTCCCGGTCGAGAGCATGGCAGACCCGAACTCCTTCAAGCGGATTTTGGTCAACCTGCTTTCCAACGCTATAAAGTATTCCCCCAAGGGGGGTGTGATTGGCCTCGAACTGACCTACCACCCAGGCCAGGTCGAAATCCAGGTGAGCGACCAGGGAATCGGCATTCCACCTGAAGACCAGGACCATATCTTCGAGGTGTTTCACCGGGGCCGCAACGTGGGGCTTTTGTCCGGGACCGGGCTGGGCCTGAGCATTGTAAAACAGAGTGTGGATCAGCATAACGGCACAATTGAGGTATGCAGTACCCCCAATACAGGCACCACTTTTAAGGTGACGCTGCCCCTGGTGCCCGTCCCGGCTATAGAAGATGGACTGGTTATTCAGGCTGCTGGTCTTTAACCCACTGCACGAAATTTTCCGGTGCGGGCATGGTCGAAAGGCGGCTCATCCGCACCAGGTTAAAATCGTTAAATTGCCCCGTCTCCTTTATTTCCCGTAAAGTTACGGGCCGGGCCAGTCTCCCCTTGAATTCAAAATCAACTACCCATAATTTCGGGTCGTTGGGGTCCTGGCGCGGCTCGGAAACGACCTCGGCCAGCCCGACCACGGCAGCCTGACCCTGGCTGTGATAAATCAACACTTCGTCGCCGGGACGCATAGCCCGGATTGCTATGAGGGCGGTATTGTTGCGTACACCATCCCAGGTGGTCCGGCCTTCACGGGCCAGGTCATCCAGGGAATAGGTTTCGGGGTCGGTCTTTGCCAGGAAGAAAGCCATAGGGAAATTATTCTCCTTATACTCTAAAATTTAATCCACAGATTCAAAAAAGCCTCAGAGTTAATTATTGGCCGCCGGTACGGTGTAGGGCGCGAAATTCGTCTTCCAGGATGCTCATTATAACCAGGTTGTGATAGCGGTGGTCGTAGAAAAGCTGGTCCCGGATTGTCCCCTCTTGTTTGAAACCGATTTTTTCGTAGACGTGTAAAGCTCGCGGGTTAAATTCGTAAACGCCGAGTTCGACCCGGTGCAGGTTGAGGCTACCAAAAGCGTGGTTGAGCATCAGGACCAGGGCCTCGGTGCCGTAGCCCCGGCTGTATTCTTTTTCGCTAAAAATACCGATGCGGATATTCGCGCCCCGGTTGACGTAATCAATATTGTTGAGGACAACCTCTCCGACAGCCTGGTTCGTTTCCTGGGCGCAAATCACCAGGTCCAACCTGGAATTATCCCCGGTCATCTTTTCGATAAAAGCGGCGGTCCCGGCTCTTGAAAATATTTGCTGAGTACCGGTCAGACGGCGGCCTTCGGGCTGGTAGAGAGACGGGTAAAGCACGTCCACGTCGCCCGGTTCGTAGGGGCGCAGGTAGATTTTCTTGCCTTCGATAAACTTTATAGGCGGCTCTGCCATAGGGCTCCTTCTTTCAGGTAAGGTTATTTCCGGGCCACGGTTTACTCGGTTTAGCCGTGCAGTTAAAGGGCGCGCAATTGGGCCATAACAGTTTCATCCAGCCGGGCCGCTACTTCCAGGGCCTGTAGATTATCATCGATCTGGGCCGGGCTTTTCGCGCCGAAAAGGATGCTGCCGACCAGCGGGTTTTTCAAAACATAGGCCATGGCCAGTTGGGCCGGGGTGCAGCCGACCTTCCCGGCGATTTCAATCACCCGCTCCACTTTTGCCAGCAGCCCCTTCTCGCGCAACTTTTCAAGGTCCGCCGGTTGGAAGCGGTTTTGCAGAGCCTGGCTATCCCGGTTGTATTTGCCGGATAGAAGGCCGCCGTAGAGGGTGTAGGACGCCACAATGCCGATGCCGTTATCCCGGTAGGCCCTGGCGGTCTGGGGGTCCTCAACCGGAGATTTAGCCAGCAGGCTGTAAGCCGGTTGGGAAGCGACCGGCCTGTGAAGCCCTTCGCGGGTCGCCAGGTCGTGGGCGTGGGTAAGTTGGTCACCTGACCAGTTAAGAGTGCCCCAGTACCGCACCTTGCCGGTCCTAACCAGGGCGTCAAGCTGGCGCAGCAGTTCAAAGAGGGGCACATTGGCGGGCGGCGGGGCGCAATAAGCCAGGTCTATGTAATCGAGTTTCATACGTTGGAGCGAGCCGTCGATTTCTTCTTCAAGGCCCTGGCCCGGATAAAATTCCAGCCACAACTTGTTGGCGATAACCAGGTCATACCGGTTCGCGCCGCTCTTACGCAAAAGCTGACCGAATAACACCTCCGAATAACCCGATTTAAGGGGCGCATGGCCGGTCCGGTCGTCGTAGCGGGCGTCGTCAAGGAAAGTAATTCCCCGGTCAAGCCCGCTTTTGAGGACGGCCAGGGCCTCGTCTTCCGCCATAAATTCGTAGGTCAGCCATGAACCCAGCGCAAAGGCCGATACTTCTAAATCCGAACTACCCAATCTGCGGTATTCCATAGAAATTCTCCTGCTGCTTTTTCTCCGGCGTAACGCTGTGTATGATAGCATGAGTAAGCCAATCATGCGGTTAATTCTCCCGGCTATAAAATAAAAAGCGGCCATCAAGTTTGTTGATAGCCGCAGTTTCCAGCTAAAGAATTAGCTTTTCATAACCGGGAACTGGATTTCGGTGACGTACTTCGAAGGGTCGCCGTTGCGCTCGTAGGCTATATTTAGTTCGCGGTTAGGGCCACAAATCTGGTACTGGTTGGCCTCAATCCACTCCATCAGAGCTTTGTAAGCCTCGCCCAGGCCGTTAAAGCTGCCGTTGTGAATGACCGAGGCGACGGTTTCAACCGCAGGTAACTCCTTAACCTCGACCTGCTCCCCGGAAGGTAGCGGCCTGTTCAGGGGGAGGCAAGCCCCAATCTGGATATTCTGGTGGTTCATTTCCATATCGTAATAAATGGCGATGGCGGGCAAGAAATTGTCGGCGGAAGTCAGGGGCGGTTGGGCGTACCCCTGCTCGACCAGGTAATGCGCGACCCGGTCGAATAACTTGTCCAGGGTAGGCGGGATTTGGTCCATATCGGGGGCGACACCCCTGGTTTCCGCTACCAGGATTGGCTCGACTTTCTTGACCACCACATTGTAATTCGACATCAAAAGTACCTCTCTTTCCAGCCAGGTTTCTATTCGTCCCAGGCGTTGTTGGCCGTCTAAAATTTGTTGGCGAAGTTCGGTCCTTTTCAGCTTCAGCATGCCGCGCACCTGGTCTGAAGTAAGGCCCTCCTTCAAAATCTGGGCAATCTGGTCGAGCGAGAGGCCGAGGTCGCGCAGCGCCAGGATCCGGTTAAGGCGGCTCAACTGGTGGGCGGAGTAGTAGCGGTAGCCGGTAAAGTTATCAACGTATTCGGGTTTGAGTAAACCCATTTCGTCGTAATGCCTGAGCATTCTTACCGACACCCGGCAGAGTTTTGAGAAATCACCAATCTTGAACATAACGACCTTTCATTCTAATTTTTCCAGCTTGCCCAAAAGCTAACCAGCACCAGTGTAGAGCCTGACATTGTGGTAGAGTCAAGAGGTTTTCAGGCAAAATTGAACAAAGGTTTGGAATTTAAATGCTAAAAGGGGTTATAGGGCCGGGTTAAGATTCTTCGTCATCCTCGGAACCGGGAGACCCGCTGGTATCCTTGCCGCCCCGGATGACGCGCAACCCTTTGGCTTTGGCTTCAGCCCGGACTGCCGCCCGGCGCGAGCCGCTCCGGCGGGGGGTTCCAGGTGCAGCCTCTGGTTCAGGCGTGGTAGTTTCCGGTTCGGCTGAGTCAGGGGCTTCCGTTGCCTGGATTCTTTCCAGGGCCGGGCGGGCCGGACGTTCAGGGTTTGCCACCGGGCGAGGTTGTTCCGGCTGGCTTCGGCGCGGTGGCGGGGCCGGGGTCGCCGCTAAAGGCGTCAGGGACGGGAAGAAATCGAGGTCCTGGACCTGGGGCAGTAAACCCTGGGCTGCCGCCCGGCGGTAGAATTCCAGCAGCCCACGCAGGTGCCCTTCGTTTAATTCGTAGCGCTGCAACCGGTAATGGTCGTCCAGGGCCGGTACGGGCAGGCCGGTCTTGTGGGAGGCGCGGTCGAGCAAGGTGCTGCGCTGTTCAACCCCGCTCTGGATGGCCCGGCGGAAGGATACCATGAGCGAACGGGCCAGGTTGGTGGCTTCGGGGTCGGTGCGGGTCCACTCTTTGCGGACAGCCAGCAGATAGGTTGGCAGGGGTAGCCCGGTCATAATCCACCAGGCTTTGGTCAGGTCTTCCACGAAATGGCCTTTAGCCTTGGCCCACCCTGCCGCCCGCATTGCCGCTTCGCCGCTGATAATGCAGGTATCGGCCTGGCCCTGCAAGGCTTCCAGGGCGGAAGCTTCACTTGGCACCGGGAAAGGTTTGGGGTTGAGACCGTAGTATTTGGCCGCGAGAATTTTCAGAAGCATTTCGCCGGTCTGGCTGTTGGGTGAAACGGCCACCGTAGCCTCGTCAAGCTGGTCAGGCCGCTGGGTGCTTATAAAGAAAATGCTGTCGGAAGCCAGGTCGGTTGCCTTGACCGGGTAGGGCAGCAAGCTCAAACTGTTGATATGGGTGGCATACAGGACCGGGTTGACCGGGGCTATATCGAGTTCTCCGGCCAGTAAAGCTTTTTCGAGCCGCGCCGGGTCATCGGTCCGGGTGGTGATCCCGTTTGGCAAACCGGCCCACCCGGCTTCCAGGGGGAAGAATAGCGGCGCGAAATCTATGTCACTGGTAAGGCCGAGTCTTAAAGTCATGATTCCCCTTCTATTTCCACCTGGTTAAAATGGTTTCGCGCTGGAAAAGGCTCAGCGCTATTCTGAAAGCCACCACACACATAATTAAAAGGACCACCAGTCCGCCCAGTAGTAGGCCCCAGTTCATATCAAAAAACCCCAGGGCAATGCCGATTACAATGCCCACTACCGGTAAGGCCAGCAGACTGCCGTATTGCTGGGCCGAGCGGGCATCCCTGGCCCGCGCCGAAATCGCCATACCGACCATCGTATTAAGAAAGGCCAGGAGCGGGGTCCATAGTCCGATGGTTGCCAGCCAGAGCAGCAGGTCAATCCGAAAGAGGACCAGCGTTGGCAGCAGCGCCCACAAGAGCAGCACCAGGACGGCAAAGCTAAACCAGCATAAAAAGGTGGCCGGGATGATGGCCGAAAGGCTCTTACCGAGTAAAAGTTCCGGGGTACGAATAGGAGTTGCCAGTAACGGCTCCAGGCTGCGCCGTTCTTTCTCCCCTACTACGCTGTATGCCGCGATTGTCATTGGCAGTACCGCCGGGACCGGCAAGAAAAAACTAAAGCAAATGCTCATCAGAGAAGCCACAATCCCGGCTTTGTCACAGGCTTTGAGGCCACCCAGTTGCTGGCAATCCCCGACCGTCGTGGGCGAGTTCGCTACCGAAAAATCGGTGATAACCACGTTGAAAAAAAGAATGGTCGCGGTTGGCAACAGCACCATCAGGACCGGAAAAACGGCCATAGTCTGAAAAAAGGTACGGTTGCGGCGCAGTTCGTTTAATTCTCGTCGCAGGATTAACCAGGTCCGGTTCATTGCTAGGTTTGTGGACAATTAAAATGCTGTAGATGAACGACGGCAACAAATCACTTCGTCTACAGCATTATCCCTTTTCCGGGGCGCAGCGTCAAGGAATTTTGAAAAAATGTTAAAATCAGGCTTCCTCGCGTTCCAGCCGCACCCCGAACTCGCGCAGGTGCGAAATATCGTTAAAGGCCACCAACGAAGCTCGCTGGCCCTGGCAGCGGACAATCGTGACCCCGGTGTTATGGAGGGGAAAGAGCAGGTCGCGCTCCTGCCCCAGGATGACGGCCAGGAAGGCGTTGATAACCCCGGCGTGAGCAAAGACGGCGACCCGCCCGCCTGGATGGCCCGCGGCAATTTTGGTGAGGGCGCGGGTAACCCGTTCGCGCAGGTGAGCCCCGCTTTCGCTTCCCGTTAGGACCGACCAGTGACCATCCTCGGAAACGCGCCGGATTGCTTCGTCGTAGCGTTTTTTCAACTCTTCGTGGGAAAGGGCCGGGTCGGCTGGATCCCCCGGCGTTCTGCCATCAATCCGAAAGTGAACCTCTCTTAAATCTTCGACCAGCTTGACCTCCATCGCCCGGATTTCGGCAAAAGGTGCGGCGGTCTGGCGGGTCCGCAAAAGGGGGCTGCTGTAAAGGGCATCAAACTGTTTATCGGCCCACCAGCGGCCCAGGGCTTCGGCCTGGCGGCGACCGAGCGGGGTCAGGGGCGGCGAGCCCTCGTTATCGCCTTCCGGGATGACAATTTCGGGCCCGGGGAGGGCATCACCATGCCGGATGAGATAGAGTTCGGTCGCGCCGCTTCTCCGGCTGAGCAAGGGGTTGAGGGTGAAAGTAAAATCTGGTGTCATCAAACTCACTTCTGGTTTATAAGGTTAAGGGCTCGTTTACCCAGGGCTGGAACCCCTTTGTCCAGCAGCGCGTAAAACGGGTCGTCGGTAGTTTTTGCCAGGTAGCGGACGTAATTGCCTTCCAGCAAGATAGCCAGTTTCCAGACCGCCAATACTTCGTAGAACTTAAGGTTCTCGACGGTCCGGCCACTCAGTTCGGCATAGCGGGCGGCGACTTCGGAGCGGGTCGGAAAGCCTTCCTGCTCGGTAATCCGGCCTAATTCCAGTTCCTGGTCGAAAAGGGGCGGCGGGTCGTCCTTCTGGCGCCAGTTCGAGAGCAAATAACCCAGGTCGGCCAGGGGGTCACCCAGGGTAGCCATCTCCCAGTCCACCACTGCCAGGATGTGGGCGGGCGGTTGGGGCGCGAACATCACGTTATCCAGCCGGAAATCCCCATGCACAATGGTAGCGGGTGGCGATGCGGGCAGGTTCTGGGCCAGCCAGGCGCTGACCTTATCTATTTCGGGCAGGGGACGGTGGCGCGATTTATCAAGCTGGCCGGTCCAGCGTTTAAGCTGGCGCTCCAGGTAGCCTTCCGGTTTGCCCAGCGTTTCGAGACCGACCGCTTTCCAATCTACCGCGTGGAGCCGGACCAGGGTTTGAATCAGTTCTTCGGCCAGTCCGGCCCGCTTTTCGGGAGTAGCGAAGGCTTCCGGCACTTCGGAACGGATTACGATACCGGGCACCTTTTCCATAAGGTAGAACGGGGCCCCGATAACGCTTTCGTCGGCGCAATAAAGGACCGGGGCCGGGACGGGGAGGTCGGAATGGATCAGGGCGCTAATCAGGCGAAACTCGCGGGCTACGTCGTGGGCGGTTGGCAAGAGAGGGCCGCGTGGGGGCCGCCGCAAAATCCATTCCTGGGTGCCGCCCCCGGCCAGTTTGCAAGAAATCAGGAAGGTTTCGTTAGAATGGCCCGTCCCGACTTTGAGGGCGGTAAGGGTGCCGTTGGGGGCTAGTTCAGGCAAGCTTTCAAGGTTGTCGAGATAACGGAATAATCTGGCTTCATCGACCAGGGGTGGTAGAGCTGTCATAAATCTGCCTAACCTTTCCATCTCTATCAGTGTGGCTGGCGTATTTCCAGGAAGTTATTTTCAACCAGGCCCTTTGAAAAGTCAAACCCCTGCGGTTGCCGGAAGGGTTATTTTTAGCGAAAAGCGACAAGGTATTCCTTATTGACGGTTGGAACCAAACCCCCTAATATGCTATGGTGCCGGATTGTGTGGGATACAATCCGGCTATGCCTCGCATTGCATTAAAGAAAGGAAGTTTCTTTGACAAACCTTAAAGATGTTGAAACTGTTAAACAAAATGGAAACGGTAACGGCAACGGTCTATTAACGGTCGGCCATAGTGTCCCTCGCGTGGATGGCGCGGACAAAGTGAGCGGAATGGCCCGCTACGCCGCCGACCTCAATCTGCCTGGTCTTTTGCACGCTCGCCCGGTGTTGAGCCTGTATGCACACGCCAGGATTAAAAGTATAAAAACCGAAGCCGCCTCGAAGGTGCCGGGTGTGGTGCAGGTAGTGACGGCCCAGGATTTACCGATTAAAAAGGGCCGCTCTGAAAATCGCCGGCGCGACCCCCTGGCGAGAGGTGAGGTATTTTTTTACGGCCAACCGGTGGCGATTGTGCTGGGTGAAACCGAAGCGGCAGCCCGCGATGGCGCGGAGTTGATCGAGGTCGAATACGAGCCTTTACCCAGCGCGGTTGATTTTATAAAGGCCATGGAGTGGGATGCCCCGCGCGTCCAGAATAAACCTTCCAGCGGGGCCGATGCCGAGGCTTCTATGCACAACGCGTCGGCGGGCGCGGCCAAAGAAGAAGAAAAAGTCGAACTGCCTCCCAACGTCAGCAATCATGCCCACATGAAACGGGGCGATGCCGAAGCGGCCTTCAAAGAAGCCGCCGCCATTTCCGAGCATACCTACCGGGTGCCCGGAATCCACCAGAGTTATATCGAAACCCAATCCGTGACGGCTGCGCCCGACCCGCTTGGCGGCATGGTTATCTACAGCAGCACCCAGGCCGGGTTTTACTGCCGGGACGAGGTAGCCGAGGCTATCGGGGTGCCGCCGAACAAAGTTCGGGTCGTGACCATGACGGTGGGGGGAGCCTTTGGGGCCAAGTTCGTCCTGATTGAGCCGCTAGCGGCAGCCCTGGCGAAGTTATCGCGCCGCCCGGTCCGGCTCAGCTATTACCGCATGGAAGATTTGCTGGCGGCAAACCCGGTCCACCCTGGCGAAATTTATTTTAAGATGGCGGCCAGCGCCGATGGCACCATCACGGCCATGAAAGCCAAGATGATTTTCGATAGCGGTCTCTATCCGGGTTCGCCGTTCTGGGCGCTCAGCATGCTCGGCATGTGCTACCGGGTGCCGAATTTCGATATGGAAGCCTTTGAAGTGCTGACCCACAAGGTCAACACGGGTGCGTACCGGGCTCCCGGTGCCCCCCAGACGGCTTTCGTGACCGAGACCGCCGTGGACGACCTGGCCCGCAAGTTGAATATCGACCCGCTCGAATTCCGGCTTAAAAACTGCGTGGTGGAAGGCGACAAGAACAATAACGACCAGACCTGGCCCAAAATTGGTCTTAAAGAGTGCCTGGAAGCCCTGGCCGAACACCCGGTCTGGAAGAACCGCGCCAACAAGGGGCCCGATGAAGGCGTGGGCCTGGCCTGTGGCGGTTGGGGTGGCGGTCTCGAACCGGCCTCGGCCCTGTGCCGCATGGATTCGGACGGCAATTTCACCTTGCAGGTCGGCGTCAGCGACATTTCGGGCGTCAGCACCAGCCTTAAGATGATTGCGGCGGAAGTGCTGGGCCTGGAAGCCGATAAAATCACGATTGTCTTGCTCGATACCGATGCTGCGCCTTATGCGGGTGGTAGCGGTGGTAGCAAGACCCTCTACACGGTCGGGGCTGCGGTCCAGCGGGCCGCCGAGGATGCCGCCGAGCAAATCAAGAGAATCGCGGCGACCGAATTGGAAGCGGCTCCCGCCGACATTGAGCTAAAGGGCGGTAAAGCTTCCGTACGCGGGTTGCCTTCTCGCTCGGTCGATTTCCTGACTATCGCCAAGCGTTCGTTCAGTCGCACGACCCCGGTCCTGGGTAACGGGGCCAGCGCCCAGCACCACCAGGCCCCCGGTTTTGCCGCGCACCTGGCGAAAGTCAAGGTCGACCGCGAAACAGGAGACATCAAAATCCTGGACTACGTGGCGACCCAGGATGTCGGCAGAGCGATTAACCCGGCGGAAGTTGAAGGTCAGGTCCAGGGCGGGGCGACTCAGGGTCTTGGCTGGGCGCTCTACGAGCAACTGGTCTACAGCGAGGAAGGCACCCTTCTGAGCGGCAGCTTGATGGACTACACGGTCCTGAATGCGCCCCAGGTGCCGAACTTCGACACTATCCTGGTGGAAGTCGGCTCGCCGGACGGCCCTTACGGGGCCCGTGGCGTGGGCGAACCTCCGGTCATTCCGGGTGGTGGCACCATCAACAGCGCCGTCTTTGACGCGGTCGGGGTCCATCTGACCGAAATCCCGATGACGCCCGAACGGGTCATCAATGCCCTGAGCGGGAAGTAGTTTTTATACATACAAAAAGACCGCCTCCCGTTTCAAAGGTTGGCGGTCTTTTTGTATGTATAATTTATTCGATAATGGTAAATTGGACTGCCACAGAAATCCTGTTGTCATTTCTGGCGGAAACTGTATAGGTCCAGACCCCAGGCAGCTGGTAATAAGGAGGTTGTATGTCTCTGGTTAGCTGGATTGAATCAGCCAGGCCACCACCGTCCCCGAAATTATAATCAATCTCAGAATTGGCTATTCCTCCACAGGGACAACGCAGGGTTAGCCGGGCCTGTGCATTAGGGGGGAAACCTACAATTAAAAAATGAATCTCGTCAGTTTTCTTGGCCGGATTAGGGCCAAAAATGATGGTTGGTTTTGTAACCGGCGGGTCGAGCCAGATATTCAGGACTGCCTCTTTGCCGCTGGTCATACCTTTAGCTTTATAAGTCCACATTCCAAGGGCGTAGGTTGGAAGTGTATCTATAAAAACTCTTAATTCTCCACCATCATTGGTTTGGGCAGTTACATCTTTTGCTTTGGCTCCGTTTGGTCCTGTACCCGTTATAGTAACCGTTTCCTTCGATGCCATCATTGTGACAAATATAACCTGCATACCCGCCGGGCCGCAATGGTAGAAGGTGTTGGCGGTGCTGGCCGGAAGTTGGTCACATCCGGTTACAGTCGGGGTGGTAGGTGCAGTCGGGGTCGGGGTCGGCGTGGTAGCCGGAATATCATAGCTGGCGGAGTAGCGCCAGGTGAAGTAGTGACGACCCACGTTACCCATTTCAACCTGGTACTGAGCCGGGTTGTCAGGTGTGTAGGTAAGCACCCGCCGCTGGAAAGCTTGCAGAAGCACGTCTTTGGCAACGCCTCCCACCGTGACCCGCGTCCAGTAAGCCTCGGTCAGAGGGTAGCCGGTCGCGTCCAGCCAGGGGATTGTGGGGTCGAGGCCCAGCACCGGCTGATTATCCACCAGGGCACCATTTTGATAGACATTTCCTTTCTGGTTCATAAAGTTCCAGAAGACATCGGGAATGTTGTGTTTGAGGACGCTGTCGAAGTAGACATACTTGGCCTTACCCGCTAACGCCGCCGAAGCCGTCCCGGTCTGCCCTGCCTTGTCAAGGGTATCCCCGGCCTGTTGACCGGTGCGGTTGGGGGAGGGTTTGTCGAGGTTGAGGCTGGCAATCGAGGCGAGGCTGGCATAGGTCGGGCCGTCGTTGTTGACAGCGTCACCGGCCACCGGAATGTCGGCAGGCTTGCGAGTGATGTTGGTGGCGTCGCCTGTAGCTTCCCGGCCCGAAATCATCTCGATGACAAGTAAGCCGTTTGTGACCAGGCCGGTCGAAGGGTTGTTGAGTTCCATGCGAGCTTTGTCGAAATACTGGACCTGGCGAGTGCCGCCTGGGCTGTCGGCGTAAGGCTCGGTGGTAGCGCCGGTCTGGTTGAAACCTTCGGGTCCCCACATCCAGCTACGGGAGGGATTGGAAGTGCCATCCTGGATCGGTTTATCGGCCCTCTGCCACTTGGCCTGGAACTGGTTATTGACGAAACTTGGTTCGGCGAAGGCCGCTCCTGCCGGTAACAGCAGGCATACCAGCAAAGTTATTGCCGCAAAGATTTGAGCGTGCCTGCCAAAAAATCTCAATTTCATTTTGTATCCCTTTTTAACCACAAAAGGGTACCATCTTAAGATTTTAAGATGATACCCCTTTTCTAAAACAATTAGTTGGTTATGGTGAAGGTACCGGAAGCAAACTTGTTGGTAGCCTTGGAAATAACGCTATATGTCCAGGTTCCTACAACCTGGTATTGGGTCGGGATATTGCGGGTAAGGACAAATTCGTCAATATAGCCGCCACCTTTGCTGGCCGGAATAGTGCCATTGGCAGTTAAATTGGTGGCATTTGGCGATTTAAGGGTTACCTGCAAATCTTCGCTCGGCGCAAAGCCAACCGCCATAACCGCTATAGCCTGGTCTTTTTTGGCCGTAGTCGGGTTGAAGAAGATGGTCGGAGTGGAAACGGGCGGGTCGAGCCAGATGTAGATAACCGCCTCTTTGCCGCTTTCCAGGCCGCTAAGAGTATAAGTCCACATCCCTGTAGGGTCGGTGGTCAGAGTGCCCAGGGCGAATTTAACCTGGCCGGACGAGGCCGCGTCGACGCTTCCCAGTAAATCTTTATTACCTTTCGGGTCGGTCACGCCTACGAGGACCGTTTCATTGGCTTTCATATCGCCCACCAGGACTACCGGCATCCCGGCAGGACCGCAGGGGAAGAAAGTGCGCCCGGTGCTGGCCGGAAGCTGGCTGCAACTGGTTACGCCCGAACTGGCCGGAGTGGTTGGGGTCGGGGTCGGCGTGGTAGCCGGAATATCGTAGCTGGCCGAGTAGCGCCAGGTGAAGTAGTGACGACCCACGTTACCCATTTCAACCTGGTACTGGGCCGGGTTGTCAGGCGTGTAGGTAAGCACCCGCCGCTGGAAGGCCTGAAGCAAAACGTCTTTGGCAACGCCGCCCACCGTGACCCGCGTCCAGTAAGCCTCGGTCAGGGGATAGCCGGTCGCGTCAAGCCAGGGAGCGTCGGGATTGCTGCCCAGGATAGGCTGTCCGTCCACCAGTTTGCCGTTCTCGTAGATGTTGCCTTTCTGGTTCATAAAGTTCCAGAAGACATCGGGAATGTTGTGTTTGAGGACGCTGTCGAAGTAGACATACTTGGCCTTACCCGCTAACGCCGCCGAAGCTGTCCCGGTCTGCCCTGCCTTGTCGAGGGTATCCCCGGCCTGTTGACCGGTGCGGTTGGGGGAGGGTTTGTCGAGGTTGAGGCTGGCAATCGAGGCGAGGCTGGCATAGGTCGGGCCGTCGTTGTTGACAGCGTCACCGGCCACCGGAATGTCGGCGGGCTTGCGGGTGATGTTGGTGGCGTCGCCGGTAGCTTCCCGGCCCGAAATCATCTCGATTACGAGCAGACCGTTTGTGACCAGCCCGGTCGAAGGGTTATTCAACTCCATGCGAGCTTTGTCGAAATACTGGACCTGGCGAGTGCCGCCTGGGCTGTCGGCGTAAGGCTCGGTGGTAGCGCCGGTCTGGTTGAAACCTTCGGGTCCCCACAGCCAGCTACGGGAGGGATTGGAGGTGCCATCCTGGACCGGTTTATCGGCCCTCTGCCACTTGGCCTGGAACTGGTTATTGACGAAACTTGGTTCGGCGAAGGCCGCTCCTGCCGGTAACAGCAGGCATACCAGCAGCAAGACCGCTATCAAAGAGCGGGCACGCCGAAATGTACCTAATCTCATTTCCTTATTCCTTTCAAGAGCATAGCAAACAAAACAAAATAAGTTAACAATTAGCGGGGAGGGAATTTATTGATATTTTAAAATTGAAGCAACGAGCTATGGTGCCTGACTATCATACAATTAAAACAACGCTAGTACAAGTCCAAAAATTACGGGATTAAAAGCAATTTTATAAAGTTATCGAAAATTGTTGAAATTGCCATTAATTTGGTAAAATAAAGGTAATAGCAACAACAACCGGCCCAATTGGAGATAAAAAAGATGACCAAAGCGCAGATGAGAAGGTTTCAAATTATAACATCCTGGGTTTCAGTGGTAACAGGTTCGTTTTTTGTGGCTATTTCCCTTTTTATGGCTATTTATGGAGGCGTTTACTTCTTTTATGGCTTTGCAGTAATCTTTAGTATTTTACTTATAATTCGGATAAAGGAATTAGTTAACTGGCAAAAGGGAATACCGACCCGCAGGTGCAAACAATATTATGACCTACCTGAGTGATTTCCTTTTCAACGAAATAAGTTTTAGAATTTGTTACGGCAACTAAATTTAACAGTTTAGGAGGAACCCATCTTGTTCAGGGTAAATTCGGAATTTGACCGTAAAGTTCGTATAATTAGCTTTCTAATTGTGGGAACGACTTTGCTATTTTTGGCCGGGTTTAATTTTTATATGGCTTTTTTAAATCGACCGAATAACATTACTTTGTTTTCGGTTGGTATTACGTTAATTTTCCTGGCGATTTCAATTCCCAATTTCTGGGCGGCCTGGAAATTTTCCAGGGTTCCTGTAACTCCGCCCCATTCCTGATAGCAAGTTGTAAAAAGGCAAACGGTTATTTCTCTATAGTGGACTGTTTATGTTAAAGCTTAAAGTCAGTGGCGAAAACCGCAAGTCACGTTTTATTATTTACATGTTTATAGGAGTGGTCTGTTTACTTTGGGCTGCCATGAGCGCATTTATGGTCTATGCGTTTGGTTACGGTGTTTTTTATCTTTTATTTATTGTCCCTTTACTTTTCCTGGCCCTGTCTATAATCTCTTTCTGGATTGCCAGGCAAATAATCAAACTCCCTCTCAATTCCTGATTCTTTCCCAAAATAAAAAGGCCAACCCGAAATGGGACTGGCTTCATAAACAGGACCGGTTTAATAAGAAAATTATTGCCCTAGCTTGCGTTTAATTACCTCGGCCAGGTTGGGCAGGTTTGCCCGGTAGCGGTCGGCAATATTTTTGTCGAGCATCAGTTCGATGCCGGGCGCAATCGTCAGCTTTTCCCACAAATTGCTAAGCTCATTAGAAGCGGTATTTTCCGGGCCGGGCTCGGCTGGTTTTGCTTCGCGTTCAAGGTTTTGACCGGTTTCGCCGGGCCAGCTTCGCGTAAAGCCCATTTGAAGCGGGTGCGGCGGGTTGTTACCGGTGGGTTTTGTTGGACTGTACCCGGCCCGGTTTAGCGACTGGTAAACGCCAAAGTTATTCCCGGCCTGTTCGTCCTGGGTGGTCGGGCTAATGGCCGTGCCAAAGGGGTTGCCATACGGTTTCGGCTGAGGGGGCGTGGGTTGGCGGTTGAGGAATTCGGTGGCCTGGGTGGCAAAGTCTGACGCTTCCAGGAGCGGCTTGATATTATCCGAAACTTTACCTTCCAGGAGCGATTTTATCTGGCGGAGCGAGAAATCCTGCTCCTTGAGGTTTTGAATAAGCTGGAGTCGTTCCAGGTGTTTGGTGGTATAGCGGCTTTGTGACTTGACCCCAACCGGGGGCGGCAGCAGCCCTTCCGCTATATAGTAGCGGACCGTCCGCTCGGTCACATGAGCTGCCTCGCATAACTCTTTCAGGTCAAATTCTAGGTCTTGCTGCATATTTTACAACCCTTTCGCCAGTGTTTACGTTACAACGGTTATACTACAACCCCCCTTTTCTGTCAATTCTCTAACACTTCCAGCCTTGACTCCCTCTTAAAACAGTGTTATAACAGTAATTACGTAATTAATGTCCATAACAAATGGAGGTGTCAATGAATTCCAAACGGCCCGATTTTACCAATCCCTTTAGCAATCACCCGGCTAACTTCGCCCGGCCCCAGTCTGTTATCCCGAACGTTATCGAGCACACTAACCGGGGCGAGCGCGTTTACGATGTCTACAGCCGTCTTTTGAAGGAGCGGATTATTTTCCTCGGCACCGAGATTGACGACCAGGTGGCAAACGTGGTCGTGGCCCAACTGCTTTTTCTCGACTACGAGAATCCCGGCAGTGACATTAAGCTTTACATAAACAGCCCCGGTGGTTCGATAAGTGCCGGTCTGGCTATCTACGACGCCATGCAGTTCGTCCAGTCGGATATTGAAACCCTGTGCCTGGGCTTGAGTGCCAGCATGGCGACAGTGTTGCTGTGCGCCGGGACGCAGGGCAAACGCTACACTCTACCTAACGCGGTCATTCACCAGCACCCGGCCCTGATTGGCGGCAAGGGGATGCAGGGGTACGCCCCTGACATCGAAATCCAGGCCAATTTCCTGTTCGAGCAGCACCGCCGGACCTGCGAGATTATGGCGCGGCACACGGGTCAGCCGGTTGAACGAATCCGGCGGGATTTCGAGCGCGACCGCTTCATGAACCCGGATGAAGCCAGGGAGTACGGCCTGATTGACGAGATTTTGCAGACCCAATCGGCGACTAAGCTGACCGCGCCTCTGCCAAACAAGCAACTCCCTAAATAGAAGAAAATCCAACTTCTCCAAAAGTGAACCAGGCCTGGTCTTATCGCTCTGACCCAGCGGAAAGCCGGGCCTTTATTTTTTTGAACTCGTTCTATTTTGACAAAGCGGCGTGCCTATGGTCTTATTTTAGCAAAGCTTTATTTCTCCCGAATTTTTAAAAATTAGAAAGCGATGCTAAACAATGGCGTATTTTGATTTACCGTACGAGCAGTTACAGACTTATTTGCCCGACCGCCAGGAACCGGCGGATTTCGGGGCCTTCTGGCAGGAAACCCTTGACCAGGCCCGCTCTTTTCCCCTCGACGCCCGTTTTGAGCCGGTGGACTACGGTTTGCGGACCGTTGAGGCTTTCGATGTGACCTTCAACGGTTATGGCGGACAGCCGATCAAAGGCTGGTTGCTTCTGCCCCGCCAGCGGAGCGGCCCGGTGCCCTGCGTGGTGGAGTTTATCGGTTACGGCGGCGGGCGCGGGTTCCCTACCGACTGGCTTTTGTGGAGCAGCGCCGGTTACGCTCACCTGATTATGGATACACGCGGCCAGGGTAGTAACTGGCGGCGCGGTGATACGCCCGACCCTGAAATTGACGGCTCCAACCCCCAATTCCCCGGTTTTATGACGCGAGGTGTCCTCAGCCCCAAAACTTATTACTACCGCCGGGTCTTTACCGATGGGGTGCGGGCGGTCGAAGCGGCCCTCAGTCACCCGGCCATTGACGCCGAACGGATAGCGGTTTCGGGCGGCAGCCAGGGCGGCGGGATTTCACTTGCGGTGGCGGGTCTCGAACCGCGTGTGAAAGTGACCATGCCGGATGTGCCTTTCCTGTGCCACTTCCAGCGGGCGACCCAGATTACCGATAGCCACCCTTACCAGGAAATCGTGGTCTTCTGTAAATCGCAGCGCGACCGTATCGAAACCGTCTTCGATACCCTCAAATATTTTGATGGGATGAACTTTGCCAGCCGTTCCCAGGCCCAGGCGTTTTTCTCGGTCAGCCTGATGGACGATATTTGCCCGCCTTCGACGGTTTTCGCAGCATACAACCACTACGCCGGACCAAAAAAAATCAAGGTCTGGCAGTTCAACAAGCATGAAGGTGGTGAAGGCTTCCAGGCTCTCGAAAAAGTCCGCTTCCTGGGCGAGGTCTGGCCGGTTTAGCTTTTTGCCGGTTAATTTTTACCCCTTTCTAAAAGGGTAAATAAAGAATTACCTTCCTTTTGTACTTGACCCGGTCTTTGTTTCAGGACTATATTAACCAGGCGCTAATTTTAAAATAAAGCGCCTGGAAACAGCCTGGCAAGGTTTACATAGGTGTCAAATACGAGGAAGGTAATTTTCAATGGCCGAGGTAGGCTCCGGCAGAGTCAAGCCACGTGAGAACTGGCAGTTAGTCCTTTACGCTTCATTTATTGCTCAGATGCTGTGCATCACCGGGTTTAGCGTTTCAATCCCATTTGTCCCCCTTTATTTAATTGAAGAATTACACGTCGGCAGCGTCGGTGAGGCCGGTCTGTGGTCCGGCGCGATGGCGGCGGGCGGCTCTATCGTGATGGGTGTGATGTCGCCTATCTGGGGCACGTTGGCCGACCGTTACGGTCGCAAAAGCATGGTCTTGCGGGCGATGTTTGGCGGGTGTTTGATTATCGCCCTGATGCCCCTCACCGGGAGTGTCTGGGTGCTTTTTGGTTTACGGTTGTTACAGGGGGCCTTTACCGGGACCGTCCCGGCCAATATCGCCCTGGTGGCGTCAGTCACGCCCAAGGAGCGGGCCGGGTACGCCCTGGGTATCATGCAGACGGCGGTCTTCACCGGTTCCAGCATCGGACCGCTGGTCGGCGGGGCCCTGGCCGACCTTTTCGGTTACCGCCCCACCTTTTTTATTACATCTTTAATGCTCGGCCTGGGCGGGGTGATTGTCCTATTCTTTGTTCATGAAAATTTCGTGCCGGTTAAGCCCGACCCTAACGCTCCCAGATTGAATATCGTCCAGAGCTACAAGTTGATGTTCAGCCAGAGGACTTTCGTGGCTACCCTGCTTATTCTCTCGCTGGTACAGTTTGCCAACAGCGTGATTGTGCCGGTGCTGGCCCTCTTTATCCAGGTTTTGAATGGCAGTTCGGATGGTGCGGCAACTCTGGCCGGGCTGGAACTGGGCATAACCGGTATCGCCAGCGCCTGTTCCGCGGCTTTCGCGGGCCGTTTGAGTGACAAGTACGGGCACCGGCGGGTCCTGTTTATCAGCGCCCTGGCCGCGGCCTGTCTTTACTTTCCCCAGGCTATCGTGGGGAACGTCTGGGAACTGCTGATACTACGCGGGTTTATGGGTCTCTTTTTTGGCGGAATAATTCCCTCGGCCAACGCCCTGATTTCCCAGCAAATCCCGGAAGGGCGCAAAGGGGCCGCCTATGGCCTGGTCAACGGGATAAACTCTATCGGGTTCGCCGCCGGACCGGTCAGTGGGGCGCTCATCGCGGCTATTCTCTCCACGCGGGCCGTATTCGTGGTTACAGGGGTAATTCTGCTGGGCGCAGCCTTTTACATCCGGCGAGTGCTGGCCCGCCCGTCCCACGAAGCCGAAGAACTGGAAGAAATTTCTTCAGATAAAATCGCCGGGGCCAATTAAGTCACCGGTTGCCGGGAAGTTAGAAAAAGGTTACTCCTGCTAAAATTCCACGTACAACAGCAAGAAAGGGGCTATCTGTCTGTTAATGGCAGGTAGCCCCTTTGCATTATTTGAGGTCTTGCGGAGGAATAGGCCAAGGCTGCGGGCAACCTATAGTAATGCGTGGTCGTATCCACCCGCCACTAACTTCGTCTAATTCTTGCCTGGTGATTTCGTCGGCCTCGGCCTCGGCATCTCCCGCCGGGTTGGCCGGAAGTTGGGCCAGTTGGTCGGGTGTCAGACTGCTGCGATATTCCTCGTCTTTCCAGGCGCGAACAATGTCAATTTTATTTTCCCGGTTTGTCATAAAAAATCTCCTAACATATTGAATTTATGGAACTAACGAAACAAAAATATATTCTTCACGAAAGAGGGATGTTGTACCGTATTTTGCCCGGTGGTAATTGATTTATGGTGGTTTGGCTCAAGCTCCGGGCTCTCAAGAGTATATTCCAATATAATCAAATAAAATATGATTGAAATCACCAGGAGAAGGGCAAAGACCCGGTGGGAGGGTTGGGGTGCTTGCCTTTATATGAAAACTGATAATTTTATCTCTACTTTTAATATATTTATAGCGCCTCACAAAGTGATAAAATATACAAAAATTGAAGCACGGTTAAAATGAGGCGCAATCTTATGAATTCAAAATTCTCCCTGAAATCCGGTCTTTTCGTGGCCTGTCTACTTTTATCGGTAACTTTGCTGGCTGCATGTGGTGACGCCACCCCGGAGGCTTTCCCTTCGCCCTCGCCCAATCCCCAGGCCGGGCAAATCCAGGTAACCCCGGTCGGACCGGTCCAGGGCGCGACAGTCAAATTCCCCCAGGACGAAGCTCCCCACGACAACCTGATGGAGTGGTGGTATTACACCGGCCACCTGACCACCACCGACGGCTCGAACTATGGCTTCGAGTACGTCATTTTCCAGGCCAACCGCTCGAATTTCCCACCCGGCTATGTCAGTCACTTTGCCATCACCGACCTGAACAAACAAAGTTTCAAGTTCGACCAGCAACTTGTAATGGCGAATAAGAAAATTGTCCCAGGCGGCGACCAGGGCTTTAACCTGGCTGCCGGTGCCTGGACCATGCAAGGGTTGGGCGCGACCGACCACCTCAAAGCCACCATGCAGGATAACTCTTACGGGATTGACCTGACCGTTAAAGACCAGAAGGGCCCGGTCTTGCACGGCACGGGGGAATTTTCTTACGGCCAGGCCGGGTTTTCCTATTATTACTCGCGGCCTCGCATGAGCGTTTCGGGCCAGCTACAGGTGGGGGGTGAGAGCAAGACGATTGCCCAGGGTGTTGCCTGGTTCGACCACCAGTGGGGTGATTTCCTGCCATTGTCGGGTGGCTGGGACTGGTTTAGCCTGCACCTTTCTGACAATACCGAATTAATGGTGTATTATTTAAGAGATGACCAGAACAACGTCGCCGATGTTTTTGGTACTTACGTGCCGGATTGCGCCGCACCCTGCCAGACCCAGACAAATCAGCCTGTAAAGGTGGTCGAACTGCACCGCCAGGATTTTGATATAACAAAAACGGGTAGCTGGACCAGCCCTACCACGGGCGGGGTTTACCCGGCTGGGTGGAACGTTAAGGTCAAGGCCCAGGGGATGCCCGCGCTCGACCTGAATGTGCAACCTGCTTTAGCCAACCAGGAGCTTGATACCACCCGCACGACCGGGATAGTTTACTGGGAAGGCGCTTGCACCGTGAGTGGCACCAAAGACGGCCAACCTTTGACCGGCCAGGCTTATGTTGAACTGACCGGTTACGCTAAACCAAAAAATACACCTGCCCAAACTGGGAGTTAAAAATTTATGTTCAGGCTGGAAGACTTGCGCCGGGTTGGCTGGACGCAGTTATTTGGGGGTATGGTGACCCTTATCGTGGGTATTATTGCCCAGATTGCGATTGGGTTTAACCTGACGCCCGTTGTCACTCAAAACTTTATCTACTACATTCTTTTTTCGATTGGCTGGTTTTTGTTCAGCCAGTTTGTTATGGCCTCGATTTATAAGCGGTTGCTGCCGGAACAAAAAAGGGCCAAGCTAACCCAGTTGAGCGCCCCGGTCACGACTCCACCCGTCGGTCGTTTTGGCATGGCCTTTCAGTACACTGAAATTATTTATGTGGTGGCCTGGGTTGTGGGCCTGGTGGTTATCATTCTGCTGGCGGGGCAAAACCTGACCCTGCCTATCGGCGGGTTCGTAGCGGCCTGGCTGGTCGGTGGAGGCATCGGGCGGTTGCGTTTTTCCTCAAAAGTCAAACAGGAAGAAGAAGAACAGGGTCTTAAATTCTACTTTAGCGACTCTTTCCTGGGGCCTTCGACTTCGGTTGCGTTCTATAGTCCCAAACCGGAAGACCAACCGGTCGCAACCGCTGCCGGTAGCGTTCCTTCGAACCTTCCGCCGGGCGTCAAACGCCGGGCCGCCGCTCCCCAGGGTACCAAAACCGGGAAATAGTTGGTTTACCCGTTTAGCTCTAAATTTACTTTCTGGCCTAACCAGGCGGGGGAATTTTCAGAATTCCCCCGCAGGTCATCGGCTCGACCGTTGACCCTGGCAATTTCCAGGAAGCCGTTGCTGCCAAACAGCACCACCAATTCCCCTTTGCTTGCCTCGCCATAGGTCCGTACCAACCCGTGTAACTTAAAACTTTCCGCGATTGAAATTTCCGCTGTCGCCAGCTTTTCCGTGCCTATTCCTTCAAAAGCCTTTTCAGGGATATTCGTCACCAGGGTCCCAAAGTGGTCCACGTGGACGATTTCCCCGTTTATGCTGTGGCGTTCCGGCCCTTCGACCCAGTCCGGCCACAAACCGGGTAAACGGACCAGCGACACAGTTGGAACCAGCGGCCCGATTTCTTGCCAGTCTTCACCTAATGTAAGGTGAGCGGCGGCAGGGGCAAAGACATCCCGCCCGTGAAAAGTGGCGCTGACCTCCGGTCTCTGAAAGCGGGGATTGCTTATCTCGCGGGCCGAAGCGTCCGGAAATTTATCCAGGATATACGAAAAGAGGCCGTTATCGGGGCCGACAAAGTAGCCCGTACCCGGTACGTTAAGGCATATCCCCTTGCGATGAGTGCCGACACCAGGGTCCACCACGGCAACGTGGACCGTTTCCGGTGGGAAATAGGGGTAGGCGTTTTGCAAAAGAAAGGCCCCTTCCCGCACGGCCTGGGGCGAGACCTGGTGGGTCAGGTCAATCACCTGGGCGGCAGGGTTGAGGCCATAAATAACCCCCTTCATTATCCCGACATAGGGGTCTTTCTCGCCAAAGTCGGTCAAAAGGGTTATCAACATTTTAGCTCTCCGCTTTGTGGCCGGTATACAAGAGGTGCCCGCTCATTCCTAAAATGCTGGGGTCACCGGCAGTTTGGAAGACCAGGTCGAGGGCAGCCTGATAGGTCGTTGGGTCGGCGGTCTTGAGGTCGAGCAAAGTATCCTGTAACCCGGCGGCGATGCCATCCGTACCCAGGAGGTTTAGGCCGGTCAGGCCAAACCTTTGGAAAAAGGGGAAAATATCGAAAGGGTGAACCCCGAAGCCCTGGTTAAATCTTCCGGGCACTTCGTTTGTGAAATGGCCGTTTTCGAGAAGTTGGTTTAGCCAGCCAGGTTGGGTCAGGTGATGGCGTTCGTCCGGCAGGGCCAGGGTCCGCCGCAAAAAGGTGTAGACGGGCATAAAAGCGACAAAGGCCAGCCCGCCCGGTTTGAGGACCCGTACAATTTCACTGGCCGCTTTCTCCCGGTCAGAGGCATCGGGGAGGTGGTAGAAGGGTCCTAGACTCAGGACCGCGTTGAAACTGGCGTCCGGCCAGCGGGAAAGGTCGGTCGCATCGGCTTCGACAATATCCGAAAACTTCTCGGTTAAGCCCGCTTCGTTTATTTTGGTCCGGGCTATCTCCAGTAACTCCCCTGAAAGGTCGGCCAGGGTCACCGTGTGACCTTGCCCGGCCAGCCAGATAGCGTAACGGCCCGGCCCACCTCCAATATCGAGGATGGCGCTGCCAGGCCTTAAAAAAGATTTGAGGGCGCGGGTAGTGACCTCGAATTCCACCTCACCCTCGGCGGAAGTCAGGCGAAGCCACTCCCGTTCGCCCATGCCTTTGTAATAAGTTTTGACTTCGTCTCGACTCATCTGAATCTATCGCTTACGACCGCCTGCTTTCGCCAGTTTAGGGCTGTGCCAGGTTACGGTCAGGTCTTCCCCGACGGGCAGGTTTTGCCACCTCTGCTCCATTATACGCAATTCGGCGCAGACTCGCTTCACCTCGCCCTGGCTGATCTGGCTGTATTCCGAATGGTCGTCCACCCAGGCCTGTCTCAGCATCTTCTGGACGCGAGGCCAGTCGTTTTCGATACCCATCTGGGCCACCCCGGCCATAAGACCGACCAGGACTTCGGACTGGGTACCGGTGCGTGGCTGCTCGCGGACAGCGGTATAGGACCGCTCGGCGGCGTGGGGTAGTTGGCGCCCTTCCAGTATTTTCATCCCTGAAAAGACCGCCCCGGCGGCTACCCGGCCCCAAAAGCCGTACTGTAAACCCAGGCTGTTTTCGATTACAAAATGAATCAGGTCGTGGGGTAGCCAATCCGGGTGGTCGTAGCCGGGTACCCAGACCCTGACTTTGTCGTCCCGTACGGCTACCGAGGAATAGGTGCGTTCGCCACTGCGGGTAAATGTGATTTCCAAAAACTACCTGAACCTTTTTAACAGGAATTCCTTAGCAACATCAATCTAAGCTTAGATGGTTGTATTATAAAAGGGAATTTTTCCACTGTCAAGGTTTAGCTTTTCCAAAAAGGGAATGCAAAGTTTTTAGTGGTTAGTTTTCAGGGATTGGCGCACCCGCAGGGACGAGCGCAGTTTAGAAATGACAAATTCCAGGGAAAGCGACTGTCCTTTGGTACAGTCTGAAAACTGTCCGGGGGTGCGATGTCTTGCCCGGCTATAAAAGGTACATTAGGAGTGAAAAAAGAAATTTTTATAAGGGGCCGGGGATAACCCGATTGAAACGAGCGTAATAATAAAAATTATTAGTGAAAGCAGGTAGAAAATGAGCGGAACGAACCCTAAAGTAGCCCTGGTGACCGGGGCCAGCCAGGGACTTGGCCTGGCGTTAGCCGAGCGGCTGGTGAAAGACGGCTGGAAACTCATTATAGACGCGCGCGGGGAAGCAGCCCTGGCGGCGGCCTATCAGAAACTGGCCGCGCACGGGCGGGTGCTGGCGGTCCAGGGCGATGTTACCGACCCCGCGCACCGCCAGGAGTTGGCCATAACCGCCGCCCGCCTGGGCGGGGTCGATTTGCTGGTCAATAACGCCGGGATGCTAGGCCCCAGTCCCCAACCGGCCCTGCTCGATTATCCGCTAGAAACCTTAGAAAAGGTCTACCGGGCGAATGTAATCGCCCCGCTGGGGGTTATACAGGCCGTCCGCCAGCACCTAAAACCGGGTGCGGTCATCCTGAATATTACGTCTGACGCCGGGGTCGAAGCCTATCCGGGGTGGGGCGGGTACGGGTCTAGCAAGGCGGCCCTCGAACAGCTATCAAATATCCTGGCGGCAGAAAATCCTGACTGGCGGGTCTACTGGCTCGACCCCGGCGATATGCGGACGGCCATGCACCAGGCCGCTTTCCCCGGCGAAGACATCAGCGACCGCCCCCTGCCGGAAGCGAGCGTACCGGGCGTCCTGGAACTCATCCAGAGCGAACGCCCCAGTGGCCGCTACCGGGCCAGCCAGTTTGCCGGGGCGACTTCCACGATTTAGAAATGAGGTTTTCCAATGTTTGGTGTTCCCACAACCGGGAAGAATTTTAACCTGACTTACCTGGTTGACGATAAACTACCGCTGGGCCGAGCCCTCGACTTTGAGTTGCCGCCCAGCCTTGAAGCCGCTGAGCCCCCTGAAGCACGGGGGCTCAGCCGGGACGAGGTGCGGTTGATGGTGTCCTACCTGCACGACAACCGGGTCGTCCACAGCGCTTTCCGCCAGATTGACCAATTTTTTGAGGCGGGGGATGTACTGGTAATCAACACGAGCGGCACCCTCAACGCCGCCTTGCCAGCGACCAGGGCTAACGGCCAGCACCTCGAATTGCATCTCTCGACCCGGCTACCGGGCGACCGCTGGACGGTAGAGGTGCGCCTGCCGGAAGACGGCACGACCCGGCCTTTCCGGGAAGATATGGCCGGTGAAACCTTAACCCTGCCTGCCGGGGCGACCGTTACCCTGCAAGAACCCTACAAACCGGCGGGCAACGACCCGGCCCGGCTCTGGTTGGCCTTGCTCGATTTACCCGAAAAGCTGGAAGATTACCTGGCAAAAAACGGTTTTCCCATCCGCTACAGTTACGTCCGCGCCCAATGGCCGAGCGAGTACTACCAGACGGTATATACCACCGAGGCGGGGAGCGCCGAGATGCCCTCGGCGGGTCGGGCTTTTACCGAGAAGGTTATCACCCGGTTGGTGGCGAAGGGAATCCAGGTTGCCCCGCTCCTGCTCCATACCGGCGTTGCCAGCCTGGAAGACCACGAACCGCCCTATGACGAGTACTATAGGGTGTCTCAGGAAACGGCGGACCTGGTGAACCGGGCCAGGACCACCGGGAAACGGGTCATAGCCGTTGGCACGACCGCCATCCGGGCGCTCGAAACGGTAACTGATGAAAAGGGGATGGTCCACGCCGGGGAGGGTTGGACCGGCCTGGTTATTACGCCTGAAAGAGGGTTGCACTCGGTGAATGGCCTCCTGACCGGTTTTCACGAGCCGAAGGCGACCCACCTGGCGATGATTGAGGCCCTGGCCGGGCTCGAACACTTGAAAGTGACCTACCCGGAAGCTTTGGAGCAGGGCTACCTCTGGCACGAATTCGGCGACTTGCACCTTATTCTGCCTTGAGCCGGGTTCATCCTGACTTGGAAGAGTAGGAAAGAAAGGTTACCGAAAGCCCGGGACGGTACCAGTACTCCTACCAATACCAGGGACTGTCCCAGGGACCTATGGTCAAAAAGGTCATAGGAAGAATGAGTAAAGGCCCCCATGACTAATGTAAGGGGGCTTTTCTATTGCTAAATTCCGGCCATAATTTAAAATACAAGGCATGTAAACGATACTTTACGAACGATTTATTGCCGTAGTCTGAGTCCCAGAAACCTCTTATCAGGAGTTTTAGGTATGAAGTGTAATAGGTGTAACACGTTTAACCCGGAGGGGTTCCGCTTTTGTGCGTCCTGTGGCCGGGCCCTTTTATATAAACCGTCCAAGCCTTTGATTTCTCCTAAATCTACTACCTGGAGTAATCTATCTGAGCCAAAGAAGGCAAAGTCCGGCTGGTTCAACTGGCATTTTGGTAGTAAACCATAACCGTTATTGGTTTGGTAGAACAGGTATTTTAAACTTGGTTGGTTAGCCAGTGTAGGCCTACAAATCAACTATTTCCATTAAACAAAATTCTGCTTCCTTCAGGTCGGCTCCCCCAGAGCCGACCTTTATTTTAAAGAAAAAAGAAACCCGCCGGAAAGGGCGGGTTTCTTTTTTGTCCGGTAAAAATTTATGGGTAAGTGACCCTGGTATCCGGTAAAGCGTTGTCGCGGGCAACCCCGGCGTACCAGAAACCGCTATCTTTGATGGTACGCTGCTGGGTGGAATAGTCCACGTAGACGATACCAAAGCGCCGGGTGTAGCCCCAGGCCCACTCGTAATTATCCATCAGGCTCCAGGCGAAATACCCGGCCAGGGGGACGCCTTCCTGGATGGCCCGGTGCGATTGGACGAGGTGTTCCTGGATATAAAAGTGGCGCAACCGGTCGTGGACCTTGCCGTTGGCGTCCGGCGCTTCTTCGCCGCTCGAACCGTTTTCGGTGACATAAATCTTGGTCAAAGGGTATTCCCGGTTCAGGCGGACCAGCAGGTCGTAAAGCCCCGGCGGGTAAACTTCCCAGTCCATGGTCGTATAGATGCCGGGCAACTTTACTTCCTCGCCCCCGACCACGCCCGGTTCCGCTTTGCGGACGTGCCGGATATAGTAGTTGATACCCAGGAAGTCGACCGGGGTCTTCATAATTTCAAAATCGCCCGGTTGGACCGGGACGGTAACCCCGTCAGGTAGTGAATTGAGATAGGTCTGGGGATACTCGCCCCGGAAAATGGGGTCGAGATAGACCCGGTTGTCGAGGTCGTAGCCTTCCTCTGCGGCCTGGCGGTCGGCAGGCGAATCGCTTGCGGGGTCGAAACTCCACAGGTTCAGAGTGATACCGACTTCGGCCTGGGGCGCGTTTCGGCGGATAACCGGGACGGCCAGCCCGTGCGCCAGCAAAAGATGGTGGGTGGCGGCGACCTGTAAAGCCGGGTCGGTCAGGCCGGGAGCGTGGATGCCCAGGCCATACCCCAGCACCGCCGAACACCAGGGCTCGTTAAAAGTGGTGTAGCTGCTTATCCGGTCGCCCAGGCGGCGCGAAACGATGTCGGCATACTCGACAAAGGCTTCGGCGGTGGCGCGGTTGGTCCAGCCGCCCTGGTCTTCGAGGGCCTGGGGCAAGTCCCAGTGATAGAGAGTGGCGTAAGGTTTGATACCGGCCTGCAATAGTTCGTCGGTCAGGCGGTCGTAAAAGTCGAGCCCTTTTTCATTTATCGCGCCCCGACCATCCGGCAGGATACGCGGCCAGGCTATCGAAAAACGATAGGCCCCCAGGTTGAGTTGTTTCATCAGGGCCACGTCTGAGCGGTAGCGGTGATAGTGGTCGCAAGCAATGTCCCCGGTATCGCCGTTCAAGACTTTGCCGGGAGTGCGGCTAAAGGTATCCCAGATAGACGGTTTGCGTCCGTCCTCGTTGACAGCGCCTTCGATTTGATAGGCGGCTGTCGCCGACCCCCAGATAAAATTGGCCGGAAATTGCAACCGGTTACTCTGGTCCGGGGACTGCTCGGTAATTGTCATAAAATTTATACCTTTTCTTCTTTGAACCTCTCTTGTTTCCCGGCGTAATTAATTGAGGCTGCGGACCGAATCGCGTTCGATTAGCTGGGTATGCAGCAATGTCTGCGTGATAGGCAGATTCGGGTATTTAACCCGTTCAATTAATTTGCGGACGGCGGCCCGTCCAATTCCCACCGGGTCGGCCCGGACGGTCGTCAGGGCCGGGGAAACGAGTTTAGCGGTTTCCGCGTCATCAAAACCAATAATAGAGACATCTTCTGGGACCCGCAAGCCCCGTGTTCGTAAAGCCTGCATGAACCCAAAGGCGCTCCAATCGTTCGAACAAAAATAGGCTGTGCAGTCCAAATCTCGTTCGAAAACGGTCTGGGCGGCGGCGATACCACCGTCCAGGGTCAGGTTGCCCGGCAACACGTAGGCCGGGGTAAAGGGAATCCCGGCTTCTTCGAGTCCGCGGCGATAACCTTCAAAGCGTTGTTGAATGGTGCTGTGCGGCAGGCCGTCCAGGAAACCAATCCGGCGATGCCCTTTTTTAACCAGGTGCCGTGCCGCCGAGACCCCGCCCGAATAGTTGTCGTTCGAAACGGTATCAAGTGGCAGGTCGGGAAAGAGATGGTCCACCAGCACCGCAGGAAGTCCCAGGTCGGTCAGACCGCCGACCAGTTTGTGGTCGATAAAGTTTATCAGGAGGAGGGCGTCCGCGTGCGACTCAAGGAGCATTTTGCGGCCCTGTTCGAGAGCGCGGCTCTCGTCCTCGATGATGCGGTAAATCAGGTGCAGCCCGTAACGGCGACATTCGGCTTCGACCCCACGCAATAGCGAGGGGAAGTAGGGGTCTTCCTCGCCGCTCCGCAGGGGCGAAATGATGGGGCGGCAGCAAAAGGCGATATGCGAAATCTCGGTGACGGTTTCCGACGGGTTAAAATTGCCGGACGGCTTGCCGATCTGGATTTCCGGTTCGGTACGGCGGGGAAGCTGGTAATTGAGTTCGCGGGCTGCTTTGAAAACTCTTTCGCGTAAATCTTCTTCGACACCGGGCCGATTATTGAGGGACCGGGAGACCGTGCCGACTGAAACCAGGGCCCGGTTGGCAACATCCCGGATATTAACTTCTTTATGGCGTTTGGAGGTCTGGGTCATACCTTACTCCCTTGAAAATGTCAATGAATGTTTCAAGCTGTTCATTCTGTTCATCGATGAACGACACTTCGAATTGTTTTAAGGTAGATTAAAACTCAATTTCAACCTTGAAACCGATTATTTTGGGGTTAGGAATCGAGTTTTGCGGGCTGGGGCTTATAAATTTAATGTAGCATTGCCCTTGAACAAAGTCAATAATTTTGCTAATTTTACCTGACCTTTACTCGGAAGAATGAACGTTCATCAAAATAGGGTTAGGATCACAATATTTACCTGTTTTTAACCTTTATTCACTTTCCCCTTTACTTTGCTGGATTAAATTAGGCTCATCAAAATAGTTTGTTGAGACAAAAGCAAAGAAGGTTTGAGAAATGAGAACAAGAAAGTTTGTAAAGGGTAGTCTTATTCTGCTGGCTGTTTTTGGACTGGTCAATCTGCCCGGCCTGGCCTCGGCCCACGAAAAATGGTTTGTGGATGACCCCAACGGTTTTAAAGTGGATTTGGGATTAATTTTTAGCTGGCCGGTAGCCATTGCGGTAGCGGTTTCGGCGGTGGCGGTGGCTCTTGTCACCTGGCTGGACCGCCAATACCAGAAACGTGTTCTCGACAAGAAACCGGCCAGAAACAACCTGGCCGGTATACCGGAAGAACGGCTGCAAAAGCTTTACGGTTTTCTGCCGATGTTGCTGGCCTTTCACGTAGCCGTACCGCTGCTGGTCAACGGTTTCCAGCTTCAACTTTTTGCCCCGAACCTGAAAATGACACCCAGCCTTTTGAGTGGGGCGCTTTCCCTGGCCGAATTTCTAATTGCGTTAGCCCTGGTATATGGCGTCTTTACCGATATTGCCGCCCTCGGTCTGATTGGTCTGTACGTGGCGGGCCTGGTCCTGGGGCCGTTTATCGGTATTCCCCCGGTCTTCTTGCTCGAACATCTCCTGGTGGTGGGAATTGCGTTCTTCCTGTACGTTTTTGGCCGGGGGCCATTCTCGGTGGATGCCTTGCTGGGCCGCACCACCCATCCTAACCGGCGCATGGTCCGCTATGCCATCCCGATTATTCGCTGGACCACCGGTCTGAGCCTGATTATGCTCTCCCTGACCGAGAAATTACTCAACCCGTCCCTGGCCGAATATTTCCTGACCCACAAAATCGATTTCAACCTGGGCGGCGGCTTTGGTATCAACGACCTGACCTTTACCTATATCGCGGGTATAACCGAGTTCCTTTTTGGCGCGCTCTTGATTTCGGGTGCTTTGCCTCGCCTGGTCATAATGATTGCCTGGGTGCCGTTCAATCTGACCCTGCCCTTTCTGGGCTGGCTGGAACTGGCCGGACACCTGCCGGTCTACGGGATAATGCTGGTCCTGCTCATCCTGGGACCGACGCAGAAGGTGGTGGCCGAACGCAGCGCAGTAGTTCTCGCTCGCCAGACCGGGGCTTTGCCTGAAAAACCCTCTAAGGCTAAACCCCTTCCTGGGAATGTCGAAACGGCTTGACGCCAGGCAATACCATTCTTCGCTGGAGAGGCTGTGTAGATAACACAGCCTCTTTTGCTTTTTAGTTTTAAGATAGCCTGGAAAATTGTTATAATTCTCTGGTAAATCGGGATATTCCGGTGGTTTTGATTATGGGTACCCTTTATCGCCGGAGTCTTTTTAAAACAAAAGGATTTTGTCGAAGATGACCGAATTTCAGAAAACCCTAAAACAACCCGGCATCATTGCCGCCTTAAGCTCTGCGCTATTATTTGGGGCAGGGACGCCGGTCGCCAAGCTTCTCCTGAACGGGGTTAGCGTCTGGCTGCTGGCCGGGTTGTTGTACATCGGCTCCGGGCTGGGCCTTTTTATTTACCGACGCTGGCAGCGTGCCCCCGGTGTAAAGTTACAACCCGGCGAATGGCGCTGGTTTGGTGGGGCTATCCTGGCGGGCGGGGTAGTCGCGCCCGTGCTGCAAATGTTCGGTCTGAGCGGGATGCCTGCTTCCGGGGCGTCTTTACTGCTCAATTTGGAGGGGGTCTTCACGGCCTTGCTGGCCTGGTTTGTCTTCCGCGAAAACTTCGATTTTCGGATTGCCCTCGGTATGGCCGTGATTGTGGCCGGGGCGGTGGTGCTTAGCTGGCCTGCCGGTCAAACGGTGGAGTTAGGTTCGTTATGGCCCGCTCTCTGTATCGTGGGGGCCTGCCTGTGCTGGGGTATTGATAACAATTTAACCCGCAAGGTTTCGCTGACCGATGCGACCTGGCTGGCTTCGGTTAAGGGTCTTTGCGCCGGGCCGGTCAACCTGACCCTGGCGGTATTGCTGGGCACGAACTGGCCGCCTCTACCAAATTTATTAGGCGCGCTGGTTACCGGGTTCCTGGCCTATGGGGTCAGCTTAACGTTGTTCGTGGTTGGTTTGCGGCATCTGGGCACTGCGCGGGCCGGGGCTTATTATTCGATAGCGCCCTTTTTTGGGGCGATCCTGGCGATTGTGGCCCTGGGGGAAAAGCCTTCCCTGGCTTTGCTGGTCGCTGGTGGGCTGATGGCACTGGGTATCTGGTTGCACCTGACCGAAAAGCACAAACATCAACATACCCACCTGGTCCAGGTCCATACTCACGAACACGTCCACGATTTGCACCACAACCATACCCATGCGCCCGGTGAAGCGCCTCTTTCTAAGGGCGCGCACAGCCATGTTCACCGCCACGAAGCGCTACCGCATTCGCACGAACATTTTCCCGATATGCACCACCAGCACAGCCATTAACTTATGAATTCTATAACAACCAGCGAAAAAGGCCCCTAACTATGAAAATCTTGCCGGTAGAGCAAGTTTTAGAGCGCATCCGCTCCGGTAGCCAGGTGCTGCTTCATTCGGCCTGTGCCGAGCCGCAGACCCTGGTCGAAGCCCTGATTGGCGGCATAAGGGCCGGGCATCCCAACCTGCAAAATCTGACCGTTTACGCCCTGACTTACCGGGCGGCGGGCGCTCCCACCCCGCTCTACGGCGCGACGGACCTTCTTCAAAACGGCCAGCTTCACCTCAAAAGCTTCTTTCCGCATCCCAGCCTGAAAGAAGCCAGCCGTCTTGGGCTGGTGGATTACGTCCCGGTCTCGCTCTCGACCCTGCCGGGCCTGCTGCGCAAGGGGTTTATCCGGCCTGATTGGGCCTTTTTGCAGGTTTCGCCACCAAACGAATTCGAGATGTGTTCTTTTGGTCCGGCAGGAGATTTACCGGAAGCCATTCTCGAAGCCGGAATCCCGGTAATCGCTGAAATGAACCGGCAGACCCCCTTTGTCTTTGGTCCCCAGGCTGCGCCGGAAAGGTTCGCCGCTATTATTGAGAGCGACCGTCCCTTGCTCGAAGTCCCGCCATTGGTGGCCGGGCCAGTCGAAAGACAGGTCGCGGCCAATGTTGCGGAGTTAATACCCGATGGCGCGACGGTCCAGTTGGGGGTCGGGACCATACCCGAAGCCCTGGTCGAATTTCTAAAACTGCGGCGCAACCTGGGGCTGCATGGCGGGGCCCTTTCGGACGGCCTGATTTCGCTGTATGAGGCGGGCGCGGTAACAAACGCCCTGAAACCATTCGCCAACGGCAAGACCGTTTCTTCACTTCTTATCGGAACCCGCCGCCTGTTTGATTTTGCCCACAACAATCCGCTCCTCGAACTCCAACCGATTGACCGCTGTAATAACCCGGTGTTTATCGCCCAACTTCCCGGTTTTATCTCGGTCAATTCAGCCCTGGAAGTGGACTACTGGGGCCAGGTTAACGCCGAAACCATCGGGGACTGGCAGTTGGCGGGGGTGGGAGGCCAACTCGACTATGTTACCGGGACCTGGTACAGCCAGGATGGCCTTTCGATTATTGCCTTGCCGAGCGTGACCGGTAGTGGCAAACCCCGGATTGTGCCCCGGTTGGCGACAGGAGCGACCATCAGTACACCGCGCCACCTGGCCCAGGTAGTCGTGACCGAAAAGGGGGTAGCTGACCTGCGCGGCAAGAGCCTGAGTGTGCGTGAGAAATTGCTGCGGTCCATCAGCTAAACCCTTCTTCTTAATAGATTTAATCAATCATTCTAGAGGCTTCAATAAACTTTACAGCCAGTAACGGCTGTGTTAAAATTCGGCACAAGATTGTGCGAGGCTGCACATAATCCTGCCACGCCCACTGGCAGGAATAGAGTCCTCCCAAAAAGAGGCTACGCAGGAAAAGCTCAAGGGAAGTTTGCTTTTCCGCACCACTCGCAACAGCCTCTTGCACACCTTATTTCAGAAAACAGGCTCAGGAAACACTTACCGGCTCTTAGGCTGGTCAAAGTTTTTATTGCAAAATTGCTAGACGAATCTAACTGACGTAAAAATAGGAGGAACCTTTTATGGTTGGTGCATGGCTCGGAGTAATCTATGGAGCCGGCCTAATCGGTATTCTGTTCTCGCTGTTCCTGGCCCGCCAGGTTCTTGCCAGCGATACCGGGACACCGGAGATGCAAAGTATTGCAAAGAAAATTTACCAGGGCGCGATGGCCTTCTTGCGCCGCCAGTACACGACCATAGCCATGTTAGCCATCGTTGCGGCGATCTTGCTAGGAGTACTGCTCAGTTTATTGCCCCAGAACTCCCGGAGCACCGTCACCATTAACGGCTTTGAGTTGGGTATTAAAACTTCTATCGCCTTTTTAGCCGGGGCCATTTGTTCCGGGATTTCCGGGTTTGTCGGCATGTTCGTCGCCATCCAGGCCAACCTGCGCACGGCAGCAGCGGCCCGCCGGAGCCTCTCGGCAGCTCTCCAGACCTCCCTGCGGGGTGGCGCGGTTTCCGGCTTCCTGGTCGTAGCCCTGAGCTTGCTGGGTCTGACGACTATCTTCCTGGCTTATGGCGGGCTTGAACTGACTAACGACGTCCCGAACCCCCAGGTGGTCGGCAATGTTATTGCCAGCATCGTCGGGTTTGGTTTTGGGGCCAGTTTTGTCGCTCTTTTCGCCCAGCTTGGCGGCGGTATCTATACCAAAGCGGCTGACGTGGGCGCGGACCTCGTCGGTAAGGTCGAAGCCGGTATCCCCGAAGACGATCCCCGCAACCCGGCGGTTATCGCCGACCTGGTCGGTGACAACGTGGGTGACTGTGCCGGTCGCGGTGCGGACCTCTTTGAGTCGACCGCCGCTGAAAACCTGGGGGCGATGATCCTGGGTGTAGCCCTGTTCCGGGCGACCGGGCAGGCCGCCTATATCCTGTTCCCGCTCGTGGTGTTAAGCTTCGGTGTGGTTGCTTCGCTCATCGGCGTTTTGGCGGTCCGCAGCAGCAACCGCCCGCACGACCCCATGAACGACCTCAACCTCGGTTACTATGTGACAGCCATTTTGGCGGCTATCGCGATGTTCGGCACCGCTTACTGGATGCTTTCGAGCGATAAGTTGCCTGATGCGGCCTGGAAGTTCGGTGTCTGTGGCCTGATTGGTATTGTCACCAGCGTGCTGTTTGTGTTCATCACCCAGTACTACACCTCCGGTTCCTGGAGGCCCGTCCGTGAAATAGCCCGCGCCAGCCGCACCGGCCCGGCCACGGTAATTATTAGTGGTACGGCGGTCGGTTTCGAAACAACCGCTTTCCCGACATTGGTTATCGGAGCGGCTTTGCTCGGCTCCTTCGGCCTGGGCAACTCCATTACTGGTGTAGACCCGGCCAACGCCTTCGAGTTCGGTATCTTCGGCACCGCCGTCGCCACGATGGGTATGCTGATGAGCGCGGCCTACATCCTGGCGATGGATACCTTCGGTCCGATTACCGACAACGCGGGTGGTATTGTCGAGATGAGTAACTCCCCCGAATCGGTCCGCGAAGTTACCGACGCGCTGGACGCAGTTGGCAACACCACCAAAGCCCTCACCAAAGGGTACGCCGTTGGTTCGGCGGCTCTGGCGGCCTTTCTCCTGTTTTCGGCCTACGTCCAGGAAGCCGGGTTTATCAAGAATGTCCGGGAAGTTAACGCCCAGGGCTTGCCTATCGCAGGAGATGTCGGTAAGCCGACCTCGATTGTAAACATCTTCGACCCGGTGGTCTTCGTCGGCGGTTTTATCGGAGCTATGCTCGTCTTCCTGTTTAGCAGTTTTGCTATCCGGGCGGTCGGCAAAGCGGCCCAGAGCATGATTGAAGAAGTCCGCCGCCAGTTCCGGGCGGACCCCGGCATTATGAAGGGCACCAGCGAACCGGATTACGCACGCTGCGTGGATATTTCTACGCGTGGGGCTTTGCGGGAAATGGTCGTGCCTGGTATCCTGGCGATTGGTACGCCGGTGCTGGTTGGCCTGATTTTACGGGCCCAGGCAGCAGCCGGTCTCTTGATTGTCGGAACTATCGTCGGCGTTTTGCTGGCTAACTTCCTCAACAACTCCGGTGGAGCCTGGGATAATGCCAAGAAGTGGATTGAAGCGGGCAACCTGAAGGACGAAGCCGGGCGGGTGATGGCGAAACGCAGCGAACCCCATGCGGCGGCGGTTGTCGGTGATACGGTCGGTGACCCCTTCAAGGATACCGCCGGTCCGGCACTGCACGTGCTTATCAAACTGCTGGCGACCATTACCCTGGTGCTGGTGCCGTTGTTTATCTAATCAGAAATCTGGGCTACCCTGAGAAATTCTTCTCAGGGTAGCCCAGGATTGGGCCGGTTAACCCGGCCCTTTTTTATTTAATTCTGCTCACGGGAAATAATCCGGGCAGTTTAACTGGCTTTGCTCTCGGCCAAACGGGTCGCCTGAGCCTGTTGCGAGAAGATATAGACCAGGTTTAACAGGGCATCTATATCGAAGGGTTTGCTCAAAAAGCTATCGGCCTGCAAATTCTGAAAGGTGCGTTTTAGGGTTGAGAAATTGGCAGCAGATAGCGCAATGATCGGCACCTTTCTCAAGAAGGGATTGGCTTTGGCCCGGTTGCTCCACTCCAACCCGTCCATGGCCGGCATCATAATATCTAGCAAGATTACATCCGGTTGGTATTCTTCCGCCAGCTTGAGTGCTTTTTCGCCAATCGCGTCTTTGGTATCGAACCCCTCTTCTTCAAGCATGCTGGTCAATAGACTGACCATTGCTAGGTCATCCTCCACAATCAAAACCCGAGGTTTGTTATTCATTTTGTCGTTTTTCCTCTTAACCCTGGATAGAACTGCATATATATTAAAAGTTAATCCCAAAATTGTATTCTTATATTAAGAATGTCCTGGTAACTGCTTGTACATAATTGCACGAATGTCTCTTTTATTAAGTGCAATTATTGGGCCACATAAATACATTAATAATTAAGCTTTTATGAATTCTTTTGCCGATTTGTTATAGGAAATTAGTCCCTGGGATTGCTTATCTTGAAGCCCTATTTTTAAAATGTTGTATTTTCATTACCTATTGTTACATTAATATTGCAGGCCGACCGCTTCCACGGTGGTCAGAGTACCTACAAAAATCGTCCCGTTGGATAGGGTTGGGGTGGCAAAACGGTTAACCGCCGGGAGAGCAACCTTCGCTCGTTGCTGGCCGGTATCACTATTGAGCGCATAAAGCGTTCCGCCCCGGCTCATTATGTAGACAGTTTTACCCCCCACGATTGGTGAGCAGTTTATATCGGCGGGCGCTTTCCAACCTGGGATCATCTTGCCATCATCGCCCACCGTAAGTTCTTGCAAACCGTTGGTGCAGGGCACGAAGACCCGTGAGTCGACTACGGCGGCCCCGCCAAACCCGGAGCAAATGTCCAAAGCTTGAAGTTGCCCGCCCACTCCGCCCAGGGCGCTGGCTTTGAGAGTGTACCCTATAGTGCCCTTCCCGGCGATAAATATCAGGCCGTTACCGAGCAAGGCCGGTCCCATCGAACCTAAATCTTTGTCGGCGCTATTTTCCAAACCCCAATCTTTCGGGGCAAATCCGTCTTCCAGTTTCAAGTCTGCCGAAAGCCGCAACACCGAGTCGCTTTTGTCCCATTCGCCACTGGTCTGTTCACCGTTGCCGACCGCGACATATACTTTGCCATTACTGTCGATTGCCATACCCGGTGAGGCCCATATGCCTCCCTCGCGGGTGGTCGGCACCTGGAAACTGAGCAGGTTGCCGGTGCCATCGGTGCGGCTGGCGATAACGGTACCCTTATAGTTGCCACAATCCCCAAAGAGACCGCCATAGGCGATATAGACCATGCCGTTATTAACGGCCAGGGCCCCCCGTTCCTGGTGAGGGGCCGGCTCCATACCGGGCAAGTCTACCGGGCGGCGAATCTTAACCTGGCCGGTTTGAAGATCTACCCCGACCAGGACATGGGCCGGACCGGTGGTCATGGCAACCGCGAAAATCAAATTTGTGACCGGGTCGTAGACGGGCGTTCCGGTGATGCCGGTGGGGTCGATATTACCGCAGGGTAAGGCCGAGCGCGGCACCGGCTGGCCGACATTGGTCTTCCATTCGACCTGGCCGTTAGCGGCATTAAGAGAATAAATGTTATTGGCTTCGGTCGCCACCAGGACATGGGAGCCGACCACCAGCGGTTCGGCGTAAACGGCACCATCGACCGGGACGCTCCACTTTTTAGCCAGCCCGGTCGGGTCTTTTTCGCCGGGGACATAGCCGGACCGGGCGTTATCCCGGTGATAGGTGGTCCAATCGCCACTCCCAGGCGTGGTTGAAGTCGCCGGAGTGGTAGTAGCAGGGACGGTGGTATTTGAAGGGGCGGTCGAAGCCGGGGCTGTAGTGCTAGCCGCCGGGCTGGTAATTAAGGCGGTCGTTTGAGTTGCCGTGGTAGGTACTGTGTTTGTGACCGGGGCGGTTGTATCGGCGGGTGCCGCGGTAGCGGAGGCAGTTGTCAGGGCTGCCGAAGCGGTGGTCGCTGGTGGGTTGGTGTTTGTTGAATCTCCACAGGCCCCTAGAATTATACTAAGAAAGCTTATCACGCCGACTAAACAGGCTACAATTCGCCTCATACTTCACCTCCCGCTAATTGTTCCCTCTAATATCCCGGCTATAATACCCAATCTCGGTTTGCTATTACCAGCCTAATTCGCCCAGTTTTGCTAAATTTATGTACAAAAAGTCCCTGCAAAAAACCGAAAAATTGTTTATAATCTGGATAGACTTAATATGATTGAAAAAACTCGCGATTAAAAGTATGACTAATTTAGAGAACCGGTCCTCTCCAACCCTTAATAATTCTTTGAGTGGTGAATTTACGGCTTCACCCCAACGCCGCCTGGTCGAAATTTTCGAGGGTAAAATCAAGCAGGGCGAGTGGAAACTTGGCGAATTAATTCCCCGTGAAGTAGATTTGATGGAAGAATATGGCGTCAGTCGCTATATGATTCGCCTGGTCCTGGATGAATTGGCCCAGGCCGGTTACCTGGTGCGGACCAAAAAGCGGGGCACCGTGGTTAGCCAGCCCAAGCTCGAACAGTCACTGTCGAGTTTCTATAGCTTTGCGATAGATATGGCCGCCAAGGGCTACAAACCGGCCAGTTATGTTTTGGGCCTGGAAGAAGTGCTTCACCCCGACGAAACAACTAACAATTTGCTCAGCCTGGATAAATACCGCCAGCCCAGGGTCTATAACTTGCGCCGTCTGCGGGTGGTCAACGAAGAACCGCTGGTGGTCGAAAGCAGTTTCCTGGTCTTCCCTGAACCGGTCGATCTCTCTCGTTTTGACTGGCACGTCCTCCCTTTTTATGAAGTTCTCGAAAAGGAGTTTGGCCTTAAAGTCGAGCGGGCTACCGAATATCTCGACCCGATTACCCTCACCCGGCATGACGCCCACCTTTTGCGAGTCGAAAGTGGGGCCCCGGCTTTCCGAGTCGAGCGCCTTACCTACGATGTAACGGGCCGGGTTTTCGAACGGCGTATCAGCCTTATCCGGGGCGACCGCTACCGTTTCTATGTCGAGCTACCCAAAAGACAGCTAATCGGAGAGCCCGGTTAAGAATTTGCCCCCGGTTTGCCGCCGGAAATGGCAAAATGAGAAATAAATCACTCTAAAAGTGTGTGGCAGGCCATAAACAAAAAGGCCTACTTTTTTTATAATAAAAGTGTAAGCAATCGACTCGACCAACCGCTACATCAAAGCTTACAAACAAAGCAATAATCTTTCTTTTCTTCTTCTCTCTCTCAAACTTCTCCTCAAAGTACGCCGGTTGAGCAGCGGCGTAGCCATTGGCCGGGACGGTGCCTAGCAAATTTTGTAAAGCACCGGCCCGCTTTTCATTTTATAGAAGGCCCGTCAATCTGAGGTCTTGTCCGCCCGTCGAAATGGTGTGAAGATAGCAGGATATTTAATTTTCTTCACGCCAAATTTAAATAATTGAGGAGAAAAGTAAAATGTCACAACCGCCGCAGAATAACTACCAGCAGCCCGGCCAACCGCCCTACCAGCAGCAGCCGAACGCCGCCTATCCGCCCCAGGGTTATTACCAGGGGCAGCAGCCAGGTTACCAGCCCCAGCAGGGTTACGCGCCTCAACCGGCCTACCCTGGCGCATACGCGGCCCCGGCCCAGAGGGTTAAAGTTCCTGGCAACCGGAATCTTTATTTTATTCCTTTAATTGGCGTGATTTTATTGGCGGCGGGGGCTTTTCTCCCCTGGATTAACCTGACAATCCAGAACCAGTCGATTTCCATTAACGGTATGGGTAGCGTCAGTGGTAACGCGGAACTGGCAGCCCTCTATAACTCTGCCGGGGGTGGAGGCGCTAAAGATGGAGTTATCGCGCTCAGCCTGGCCGTTATCTCATTAATACTTGTACTGGTGGGTTTATTGACCAAAGCCCGCGGCTGGGCTATCGCCACGATAGTCTTCGGGGTCTTTTCAATCGGGTTAATGGCTTACGAAGTTTTCGATGTCAACCGCAGCACCAACAAGGTCGCTACCGACAGCGCCGGGCTCGGTTCTTCTTCCGGCGGTATCGGTCTGTATGTCGGTCTGGCCGGGGCCATCATCATTTTAATTGGGGCGATTGTTACAGTCACTTTCTTCCGCAAGAAACAGGCTTAATACTTAAAACAAAACCAAAAAGCCCCTTCCGGTTAAACCTGGGAAGGGCTTTTTGGTTTTTCAGCAGGTTTTTTCGGGAGTGGCGCGTAGGCGCAAAAGACTTCTTCGCAGGCATAGTTGTATTCGAGCGATTGGTCTTCAATGGCGGCCTGGGCTGCCGGGGAAGGACCAATATTGAGGGCGGTGCCGGGGGCTTTGGGTTCGGCCCCGGCCAGTTGACCCTGCCGGGCCAGTTTGGTCGGGCGTTTTTCACCGCGCATCTCGGCCCAGACGCTCGAAACTTCGCCCCCGACAAGGATTACCAGGGCCAGCAGATAGAGCCAGAAGACGAAAATTATCACTCCGGCCAGGCTGCCATAGGTATAGCTGTAATGCACAATCTGGGTCACATAGAAATTGAAACCGATTTTCAAGATTTCAATAAGGATGGTTACCAAAAGGGCGCCCGGCCAGACATCAAAGAAAGTCACCCGGCGTTGCGGCACTATCCGGTAAAGGACCATAAAGATGACAAAGGTAATCGCCCAGGGAATAATAATGGCCCACCAGTTCCACAGGTTGTCGTTCCCGGCATAGGTCCGTAACTGGTCGTTGTTGTAGACGAAGTTGCGGACGAACTCAAAGGTGACAGTCACCCCCAGCGAACCGATGATAAAGACCAGGAATAACCCGAACAGGACAAAGCGGATAAAAAGGCTTTCGAAGAAGGTGCGGCTCTGACCGGGGATTTGCCAGGCTTTGTTAAGGGCGTTAGTCAGCGAGTCGAAGATACCCGAACCACCCCAGATTAGCCCCAGAAAAAAGCCAATGAAGAAGATAGGCCGCAGGTTCTCGCTTTGATTAAGCGTCTGGTTGACTATGTCGGTTATTGGAACGGTACCGGGTGGGAAAATCCGGGAAAGCTGTTCCAGCAGGTTGTATTTGGCGACCGGGTCCTGGTAGATAAAAGAGAAAATTATAATGACGCCTAGGATAAGCGGGAAAATCGAGAAAAGGGCGTAATAGCTTATCTGGGCGGCCAGGTTAAGGCAGTCGTCCTTGATAAATTCCTTGACGGAAGTAACTATCAGGGCAAAGAATTTTTTAAAGCCTTTACCCAGGATACGGTGTAACCGTTGCAGGGCAAGAGGCAGTCGCTGATTGAAAAAATCGAGAAAGATTCGGTCGGGTGAATTTTTTTCCGGGCGGGCAGTAAAATCCATTCAAGCACCTCTATCGGGGTGGACTGGTATCCTGGGGCGTCGGTGTAACGTTATCATCGCTCTCGATAAACTGGACTTCCGTAAAACCGGCCTGTAAAAAGAGGTTGCGCAGGTTATCCTCGGCATACTGGCGGGCGTCTTTCATCAATTTGCCCTGTTCCAGGATGGTCTGGACGACCCTTTTCTGGCCTTCCTGCTCGGTTAAATCCTGCAAATTGGGATTTTTGCTGAAGGCCGAGAGGATTTCGCTGTTGGTGGAAATAACTTTACCGCTATGTTCCACCCGCAAGACGGTCGGCGGGGGCAGCTTGATGGTTACTTTTGTGCCGGAGGCGATGATGTCGCTATCTTTGATATTACTCATATCTATCCCGGCGGTCATGGTGACGACCACCTGGTAAGAGAGGGTATCCTTTGAAAAAGGCAGGATGCTGGAAGTTTGACCTTCGACAATGGTCGAACTGGCTACCTCGGCGGTTTCCATTTTGTATTGCTTGATAATCTGGCCGACCATGATAGGGGCCGGGGCCGTAACGGTTTTGAAAGGACTATTGTTCGAGAGAAAATAGCCGACCACGATTACGGCTAAGGGAATGAGAATCGCCAGGAAAATCAAACGATTTAATGTGCTGACCGACCGGCCTTTGCCTGCCATTAAAACTCCTACATCCTTACCCGGCGGGCGGACTTTCGCTCTACCGTCCCGCCGCTACAAGTCATCCTCTACCTTGCCAGAAAAATTAACTACTTGATAACGGTGGTGCCGGTGCTGCTACCGATGACCGCAATAGCAATTATTATCGCGATAATTACCAGCACGACCATAATCAGGGAAATTACACGGGTAATGCTCATACCACCTCTGCGACGATTGTCCATCTTTATCTAAACCTCCCGGTAATCCGTTAAAAATTTACCAACACATATACGCAAAAATGTTCGACAAGTTTCTATAATCCCCAAAAGAGTATATGCAAATACTATGCCTTAGAGCAGTCCTGGAGGGCTTATTTTCAAAAAGGCTTTTGCTATTGCCTGTTTTCACCAAAATTTATAGGTCAGGTGGCTGTTATTTTACCACAAAAAAGGCAAAATACCCCGGTTTCCCGGCAGGTATTTCGCCTTTAGTTAAATAAATCCTCTCACCTTTTCATCCTGAACGTAGCGAAGGCACCTAGAGGGTACCTGCCGGCCCGTTGAGCTAAAGCACAGCCATTGTCCAACGGACCGGAGATTCCTCGGAATGACAAACAGGTGTTAAGAATTAGAGATACTTTTTGAGCCAGTCGAGCGTGGCGGTCCAGGCCATGTTCGAGGCGTTTTCGTTGTAATTGGCCCCGGTATCATTGTTAAAAGCGTGGTTGGCCCCGTCATAAACAATCTTTTCGAACGTCTTCCCGGCGTTTTTGAGGGTGCTTTCCAGGTCGGGGATACCGGAGTTAACCCGTGTATCGTTGCCGCCATAGATGCCAAGGATAGCGGCCTGGGTACTCGCCATCTGGCTGACCGGGGAGGGCACCGGGCCGTAGTAGGGGACAGCGGCGGCAACCCTGGGGTTAGCGGCGGCAAACCGTAAAGTATAGCCCCCACCAAAGCAGAAGCCGACCACACCGTATTTCCCGGCTTTGACCCCCGAGACGGTTTCGAGGTAGGTTTCCGTGGAATTGAGGTCTTTAACGAGGTCTTCCGGCTTGGCATTGGCGAAGTAACCGGTCACCTGGTCTTCGGGAATTTTGGCGGTGCCGCCGTTGCGCGAGGCCAGGTCGGGCGCGAGAGCAATATAACCCGCCTTGGCAAAGCGCCGGGCGACGTCTTTGATGTGGTCGGTCAGACCCCTGTTTTCGTGAATAACAATGACACCGGGATAGGTGCCGGAAGCCGCCGGTTTGACCAGGTAACCCATGATAGTGGTATCGCCGGGATAGGTTACATCGGTGGCGACCACCGCTGGGTCGTTAGCGGCTACGCTAAGCGGACTCCTGGAAGCCCCGGCAGTGGCACCAGCGGCGGTAGTCCCGGCAGCAGTTGTTGTGCCCGCGGCTGTCGTTCCGGCAGCAGTCGTACCTGGGGCGGTTGTGCCTGCGGCAGTGGTCTGGGCGGCAGTAGTAGCGGCGCTGGTGGTTGAAGCCGCCGAAGTGGCCGCAGTGGTAGTGGCGGCAGCCGAGGTCGCGGCAGCCGTGGTAGGCGCGGTAGTGGTCGCAGCAGCGGTTGTAGCGGCGGGAGCCGTAGTAGGCGCGACGGTCGGGGCGGGTTGGGTGGCGGTCGCGTCACCACAGGCAATCAGGAGAGCGGCGGCACCCGGCGCGCCACAGATCAGGACCAGGCGGCGAAGCATTCGACGGCGCGACATCTGCCCGGCCTGGTAATTCTCGATGGTTTCCTCACCGAGGTAACGCTGCATGTCGTTCAGTTCGTCAACAGAAATTTCCTGGCGCTTTTTATAAGCCATTTTAACTCCTCCTAATAAGGCTAAGGTCAAAAAGGGCGTCCCGGACGAGGAAGGAGCATTCAAAGACGAAAGTGGGATGCTAGGGCCGATAGTCCGGCGTTACCCGGCAAGCTTTCAGGTAAAAATTGATAAAAAATTTCCATCCCGTACTATCCACAGTTCCTTTAGCTTAACATGGTCGAGCGGCTAAAAATTTCCACATCGCCTGCCAAAGTATTAGGGTTAAATTAAGTTACGGAGTCGAAGGTGGGGCGGAACATTAAAATGAGCTAAAGAAAATCGATTACTCACTCGTTAATAAAGATGCTAGAATTAGCCAGGCTTTGATTTGGCTGTTTACAATTCCAAATATTTCAACAGCAGTAAATTTGTTAGTAATAATATTGGAGAAATTTGATGCCTGGCTTAGAAACCGGCCTGGAAATCCGAGAGGCTCAGCCCGCCGATAACCAGGCTTTGATTGAAATCCAAAGACGCTGTCTGCAAGGCACTTCCCTGGTTATATCGTCGGTAAATACACCCGATTTTTTCGCCAGGGCCAGGGCCTATACCAACTACCGGGTCTTTAACGCCTACCTGGAAGGGCGACTGGTCGGCTCGGCGGCGGGCGCGGTCCAGGAGGTCGTGGCAAACGGTTTACCTGTAAAATCGGGTTACGAATTCCAGTATTTTATTGACCCTGACCAGCGCAAAAAAGGTATCGGGCAGCAATTGAGGGATAGGGTCGAACAATATTTTAATGAGCAAGAGGTTGCCTTTGCCTACGCTTTTATAGTGGACGACAACCTGCCCTCGATGCGGCTTTTTGAAAAACAGGGTTTTAGCCTTCTCAAAAAGCTAAAGATGCAGTTACTTTTACCTTATCGCAAAATGCCGCTTCCCGCCGGGGTGACTATCCGCCCCGCCACTGCCGAAGATTACCCGGCCATTGCGGCCCTGTTAAACCGGACCTGGCAGGACTATAACCTCTACCACCCTTTTACGGCGGAAGGACTGGCGGCACAACTCGCGCATCTTCCCGAATACCAGGCCAGTGACCTTTACGTCCTGGAAGAAGGCGGCGAGCTTACGGCTTGCCTGGGCACCTGGGACTGGCAAAAGATAACCCAGCTAAAAGCCGTTTCACTAAATTTCAGCCTGAAAGCGATTGGCAGGACCCTGGACCTTCTCAGGTTGGTCCGTCCGATGCCGCGCCTGCCGAAACCGGGACAGGTCTTCAAACAGTGGTGTTTGCTACCGGTGGCCTTTAAGGATATTGAAGCCCTTAAAACCCTGCTCTATTTCGTCAATAACCGGGCCCTGGACGCCGGTATCGAGCAGTTGGTGAATATGTGCGACCCGGTCTGCCCGGTGCCCCAGGCCATGCAGGGTCTTTTCAAGGCAAACAGCCAGATGCAGTTGTTTATAAAACCCCTGAAACCGGGGTTCGTATTGGATGACCGGCCGTTATATATCAACCCCCTGGACTTGTGAGCCTCAACTTTTTCCAGGTTGAAGCCCACTTTTCACAAATTTATAAAGCCGGCCTGGGCCGTTATTTGGTTGGAGCGGGGGTAGCCGTGGCGGACGAAGACGAACCGCCCAGGAAGCTACTCATAAAAGCCTGTAAGATGCCTGTCCCCGAAACGGTTATGACAACCGTCTTTTTCCCGGCAATCTGGCTCGTTACGCTCTGGATAACGTCTGCCGGGACACCTGCCGAAGAAATCTGTTTTATAAGGTCATCGGAGTAGGGTTCCAGGGCCACAACTGCCTGGGTATCGCCCATGTTCAGGAGCCCGATATATTGTTGGCCCTGTTTGGTCAGAAGGGCCGAGCCGCCGAACAGCACCGAGAACGGCTGGAACCCGGCGGTTTTAAGGGCCGCTGAATAGTTTGTTGCCAGGGTATCCAGGTCGTCGTTCGAGGCGTAGATATTGATCTGGAGCGGAGTGGTCCCACTCGAGGGGACGCCGAGCGATTGCAACAAAAGACCGAGGGCGGTCGTGTCAATCGTTACCGGGGCGGCACTGGCCGGGGCCGGGACCACGGGCGGTGTTGAAGTAGAAGGCGTGCCCTGGGATGGCAGCGAAATAGCCGTCGGGCTGGGCGCAAGGGTTGGTGTCGGGGCCGGGGTCGCGGTCGGAGGCAGGGTCGGGGTGGCAGTAGGTATTGCGGTCGGAGAGTCGCCGCAAGCTACAAGCAAAGCAGTTAGTACCAGGCTCACCAGCCCCGCCAGAAAAGTTCGTTTGAGCATTCATTTCTCCTTCAAGTTCTGGGACTGCGTTTCCCGCCAAATGTAGCGGGCATTGTTATAGTGTATAATAGCAAGATAAGTGCTACCATCGCCAGGTTTGACGAGTGGGTAGCCAGGTGGCTTTTAAAAAGCCAGGAGTAATCAAGGAAAAGAAAAGAAGTTTAAGAGTTGAAGATATTGGAAAGACCGGGCCGGGCGAACCGCCGAGCCCGCGAAACCCAGGCCGACCAGGTAACGCCCGTCCTGGCAAACCTTACCCCGGCCCAGATTGTGGCCGAACTGGATAAATTTATTGTCGGCCAGAAAGAGGCCAAACGGGCCGTGGCTATTGCCTTGCGTAACCGCTATCGTCGCCAGCAGCTTAGCGAGGAAATGCGCGACGAGATTGCCCCCAAAAATATTATGATGATTGGCCCTACCGGCGTGGGGAAGACCGAAATCGCCCGCCGGATGGCAAAACTGATTGACGCCCCCTTCCTGAAAGTCGAGGCTACCAAGTTTACCGAGGTCGGCTATGTAGGGCGGGATGTCGACTCGATTCTCCGTGACCTGGTTGAGGTCAGCATTTCGATGGTCCACGACGAGAAATTGCGCGAGGTCCGGCCCCAGGCCGAAGGCGCTGCCACCGAAAAACTCATTGGCTACCTGGTCCAGCAGTTGTATTACCAGGACCAGGCCAAAAAACCCCGTTCGCGCCATTTCCAGATTATCGAGGTCGGTTCCCCTTCTTTGCCGGTAGACCTGAACGGGCGCACCGAAGTTATCGAGGCCAAAGAGGCCGAGCCGGATGAAGTTGAGAGCAACGGGGCGGAAGACAAACCGGTCATGACCCCGGAAGAAGCCCAATTGTTGCAGCGCCGCCGCCGCCGAGTTGCGGCTATGTTGCGCCAGAACAAACTGGAAGAAACGACCGTCGAGATTGACCTGGACGAAGAACCGTTTAACGGGATGGTCGAATTTATGGCGGGCCTGAACACCGATGAAAACGGCGATAACTTGCAGGACTTTATGGATAATCTTGGCTCGCTGACCCGCCACCGCTCCCGGCGTGTTTCGGTCAAGGAGGCCCGGCGCATCCTGATAAACGAGGAAGCCAATAAGCTGATTGACTTCGATGGGGTGGTAGACGCCTCCATCCAGCGCACCGAGCAGTTGGGCGTGGTCTTTCTCGACGAGATAGACAAGATTGTCGGCAACGGCAACGAAAACGGCCCTGACGTTTCGGGCGAAGGGGTCCAGCGTGACCTGCTCCCGATTGTCGAGGGTTCAACCGTAATGACCCGTTACGGCCCGGTTAAGAGCGACCACATCCTCTTTATCGCGGCGGGGGCTTTCCATAATGCCAAGCCCGCCGACCTGATACCGGAGTTACAGGGCCGTTTCCCGTTGCGGGTGGAACTGGAAAGCCTCGAACAGGACGACCTCAAGGAAATCCTGACCAAGCCGGAAAACGCCCTTACCAAGCAGTATATTGCCTTGCTCGGCACTGAAAAAGTCACTCTCAAATTCGAGGAGTCGGGCCTGGATGAAATGGCCCGGATTGCCGCCGAGGTGAATGAACGGACCGAGGACATCGGGGCGCGGCGCCTGCATACCATTATGGAAAACGTCCTGGAAGAAATCTCGTTTGACGCGACCGACCACGTTGGTGAAACCTTCGTGATTGACAAAAAGTACGTCCTCGATAAAGTCGGCGACCTCGTCGAAGACGAAGATTTGAGCCGTTACATTCTTTAAAGCACGTTGAACGTTCCACGAAACAACGTTAAACGTGAAAAATAACAGTTAAGGTTGCGCGGTTTCCAGTAAATGGGCCGCGAAACCTCAACCTAAAGAACGGTTGAATGGATTCCAGGTTAACCCAACTCCCGGTCGAACCGACAATGGACCTCTGGATGCAAATCGCCCTGGTGATAGACGGGTACGCCCTGGCCTCTACCCTGGGTCTTGGGGATTGCGGTGAGTTTGCCAACGGACGGCTGCAAGAGTTTACGAGGACCGGGGTCTGGCAGGGCAGCGCCATCGAGTTGTGGATTTGTCTCTTTTACGAACAACGGCGTTATCACCATTATGGGTATGCGCCCGAAGGCCAGTCCTGGGAGAATATCAAAGCGCTCTACCGGGCCTGGCGCGGCGCGATGCTGGGCGCTTTAACGGAGACGGCGGATACCATGGAGCAAAACCTGGCGGAACGGATTGAAGTCAAGCAAGGTGATATTACAAAACTTGACGTGGATGCGATTGTAAACGCCGCAAACACCTCGCTGCTCGGCGGGGGCGGGGTAGACGGGGCCATTCACCGGGCAGCAGGGCCGGGGTTGCTCGAAGAATGTCGGAAGTTGCACGGCTGTCCGACCGGGCAAGCTAAAATTACCGGTGGTTACAGACTGCCCGCCCGGCACGTTATTCACGCTGTCGGTCCGGTCTGGCGCGGCGGGAACCAGCACGAGGACGAGTTGCTGGCCGGGTGTTACCGGAACTCGCTACGTTTAGCCGCCGAAAACAACCTTAAAACTATCGCTTTCCCGGCCATCAGCACCGGCATTTACAGCTTTCCCCTGGACCGGGCCACCCGGATTGCCGTCCGGGAAGTGCAAGAATTTTTACGACAGAATAGCTCACTTGAAAAGGTTATTTTTGTCTGTTTCGACGCCGACACCTTCCAGACCTACCGGAATGTATTAGCAGCAGCCTGATTTTACAAGACCAAACAAACCCTTACCGTTACAGGTTCAACCAAAGGAGATTTTGACCCTATGGAGCTAAACAGCACCCAGATTCAGCAAATTATTCCCCACCGCTACCCGTTTCTTCTGGTAGACAAGATTTTAGAAGTTGAATATGGCAAACGGGCGGTTGGCCTGAAGGCTGTTACCATGAACGAATGGTTTTTCCAGGGTCATTTTCCCGGCTACCCGGTAATGCCCGGTGTATTGATTATGGAAGCGCTGGCCCAGGTCGGCGCGGTGGCACTCCTGGGTATGGAAGAATTCAAGGGGCGGTTGGCCTTCTTTGGCGGTATGGATGGCGTCCGCTTTAAGAAACAGGTTGTACCCGGTGACATCTTGCGGCTGGAAATCGAAGTTGTGCAGTTCCGGGGGGTTATCGGCAAGGCCAACGCCACCGCGACAGTAGATGGCAAGGTCGCGGCAAGGGGCGAACTGACCTTCGCGCTCGGCCCGGCAGCGGGCGGTGAGAATCCCGGTTAATCCTTTTAAGCGATAGAGCGAGGCGTCTTGTCTTCCCAACCTGCCACTCGTCCCCTGTCCCGGAAACGCCGGGAAATCTGGCGCGAACAGGCGATTACCCTGGCCTGCCGGGGTTTGGCCTGGGTCTTCGACTTGCCCCGGCGTTTTTTGCGTAAACCTGTCCCGGCCCTGAAGGATTTGCCCCCTGGTTCGCGAGTCCTATTTGTAAAACCGTGTTGCCTGGGTGATGTGGTCCTTACGACCGCGACCGTAGCGGCTATCGCGGAAAATCGACCTGATTTGCGGCTCGATTATCTTGTCAGCGCCTGGTCGCGCCCGGTGGTGGAAGGCAACCCGCACCTCGAACGGTTGGTGCCGACCGGGGTTGACGGTTCGCAAATCGGCTGGCGGGCTTTTCTAAATTTAGCCTGGAAGTTGCGCCGCGAACACTACCGGGCCGCCCTGGTACTGGACCGCTCCCCCCGGTTGAACATGCTGCCCTGGCTGGCCGGAATCCCGGTACGGGCCGGGATAGACAACCTCTGGCGGGGATTTGCTCTCAACGTAAGGGCTACCCAGGACGGCAAGCTCAAGCACGAAGCCGAGGTCTATCTCGATGTTGCCCGCGCCCTGGGGGTAAGGCCGGAAAATCCTCACCTGGAATATTTTGTATCGGAAGAAGCCGCGGCTAATTTCCGGCAAAAAGCCGGGCAAATGGGGTTGGACCTCGAACGTCCCTATGTGGTCATCCACCCGGGGGGCGGACAGAACCCCGATACCCAGGTTCCCTCCAAACGCTGGCTCCCCGAAAACTTCGCCATAATAGCTTCCCGCCTGGCCGGGGAAGGGTTACAGGTGGTTTTGATTGGAGCTGAGAGCGATTCTTCTATCGTGACTGAAGTGATGGCCGGGGCCAAAAAACTCTTAGAAAATTCCGGCCAGGAATATGTTATCCTTGATGCCAGCGGCCAATTTAACCTGGCCGAGAGTGGCGCGGCGATGAAATCGGCCAAAATCTTTGTAGGTAACGATACCGGCTTTATGCACCTGGCCGTAGCAACCGGGACGGCAGTGGTGGCGGTCTTTGGGCCGAGTAGCCCGGTCGCCTACGGCCCTTTCACCGAAAAAGGCCGGGCTGTAGCCCCGGTAAACGGGGCCCACCTTGCCGGGTTACCGCTTAAAGAATACCAGGCGCTTTCTATCGCCGAAGGTGGAATCGCTTCCGTAACCGTCGAAATGGTCTGGGAAAAAATCGAGGACTTGCGAAAAGGATGGACCTGAAACAACTGTTAAAGCGTGCAGCCCGGCGCGGTTTCCTGTGGAGTTTGCAGGGAGCGGCCCGGCCTACTTTGCGTTACCGCGCCGCTTTACCGGATTTCTCCCGTCCTCCCCGCAAGTTGCTCCTCCTGCGGCCCGACCACCTGGGCGATATTTTGCTCCTGACCCCGGCCCTGGCCGCCCTCCGCAAGGCTTTACCCAAAACCGAAATCACGATTATGGTCTCGCCGAGTGGGGCCGCTTCCCTCGAAAACAACCCGCACGTAGACCGGGTGGTGCGCTGCGACTTCCCCGGCATGACCCGCCAGCCCAACTCAAATATCCTGGCCCCTTATCTCTACGCCCTGGAACAGTCCCGCCAGTTGCGGGCTAAAGGTTATGACGCCGCTATCAGTTTTCGCAACGATTACTGGTGGGGGGCGCTCTTGCTCTACCTGGCCGACATCCCGGTCCGGCTTGGCTACCGCTGGCCGGAGTCGCGCCGTTTCCTGACCCACGACCTATCCCAGGCTGGTTCAAGTGGTGGGCCGGACTGGCCTTTTTCACGGTCGGCCAAGCACAGCGCCGCCATGAACCTGGCCCTGGTCCGCAAATTCCTCCAGCTTTACGGCCAACCATTTTCTTTTGATACTGCCGGGATGGCCCTATATTTCCGTCCGACCCAGGAGGATGACCGGTTCGCCCGCCTGTTGTTATCGGAGTGGGGTCTCGAAAGAGGTCAAAAACTGGTGGCCTTGCATCCTGGCACCGGGGCGACCATCAAGCTCTGGACGGTCCAGAAATTCGCGGCCCTGGCCGATACCCTGGCCGAAAATCACGGGGTGCGGGTGGTTTTTACGGGTGGACAGGCTGAGAAAGAATATATCGACAAGATTCTTGAGAATTGCCGCCACGAGCATTTGCGGCTGGATAGCACAGGCTGGTGGGGCCGCCTGGCGGCCCTGTTTAACCGGTGCCAATTGGTCATCGGCCTGGATAGCGGTCCTTTACACCTGGCGGCAGCGACCGGAACGCCAACCATCCATCTTTTTGGCCCGACCGACCCGGCTATCTACGGTCCCTGGGGCGACCCGGCCCGCCACCGGGTTTTACTTACCAAAGTAAGTTTGCCCTGCCAGCCCTGCGGCATCCTTGACTTTCGGAGGGGTGGCGAGGCGGGCGGCTATTGCATGCGGACCATCGAGACCGCCCAGGTCTTAGAAGTAGCCGGGGAAATGCTTGGAGAAAAGGAAAACCGGCGGGCTACCATTTAGTCCGCCGTCGCCACCGCGATGTTCGCCAAACGCCGGGCCCGCAGGTTTAGCCCTAGCCAGAGCAACCCGATACTGATTTCCAATATTCCCAGGCCAATACCGAGTGTTCCCACCGGCAGGTGCAACTGGTCGAGCAGCCAGCCGCTCACCAGGGCCGAGATAGACCCTAACAAATTCAGAAGCATAAATTCCACGGCGAATACCCGGCCCCGGTAGCTATCCTCCACGCCCAGTTGTAGGAGGGTGGTGCTGTTGACCCAGTTGCTCCCGCCACCAAACTCTCCGATGATGATTACCACAATAGCAATCAGCAGCGACCCGGTGTTGGTGAAAAAGATAAAGCTCAACCCGTAGAGGATAAAGCCCAGGCCAATCATCCGTTGCAGGTTGGCTCGTGTTTCACCGCGACGCCGCAACAGCCAGCTTCCCAGGAGCGGCCCCACCCCGCTCCCGACCCCAATCGCCAGGTTTAACAGGCCCAGGCTTAGCGAGCCGTCCTTGCCGACCGGGAAGACATCGTGCGAAAGGAGGGCCAGCAGCGTGAAGGTAGCCCCGCTACTCAGGGCCGCCAGCGGTTTAATCAGAGTGAAGGTCAGGACGGCAGGACGTTGCCGTAAATATTTGGCCCCATCCACCAGGTCGCTACCCAGTCGCATTTTGGTATCTTTGTGGCCGGAGGCCTTCCCCAGGTGAGCCGGAATCCCCAGGACCATGAAGGCCGAACCCGCGAAGGAAAGCGCGTCCACCACAAACGCCACTTCTAACCCGAATACCCCGGCGGTCAGGCCACCGAGGGCCGCCCCGATAGCTAACATGGTCGACCAGGTGAGCGAACCGAGGGCGTTGGCGGTCACGCGGTCCTCGTTGGAGGTCAGGGCCGGGATAATTGCGCTCCGGGCCGGGTCGAACAAAGCCCCCAGCGAAAATTGAACCACGGTCAGTAAATAGATTAGCCAGACCAGTTCCGCCGAAGTCACCAATAAGAAACTCAGGGCCACCGCGACCCGTGTCAGGTCGGCCACAAGCATGATAGAGCGACGGTTAAAGCGGTCGGCCAGCACCCCGGCCAGGGGGCCAAACAAAACCATCGGCAGTAGCCGGGCGATGAATAACCACGCCAACTGTTCGGCGGTCCCACCAAAGCGCGTCACCAGGGTAATGACAGCGACGGTGCTGAACCAGTCCCCTAGCAAACTGACTACCTGGGCCAGCCAGAGTCGCCGGAAATTACGATTTGTTTGAAGTAAGCGCCTGTAACTCCCGGCGGTTAGTGTTTCCTTTTCCATTTCAAAGACCTTTTGTTATTTACTGCTTATCATTTTTAATAGGTGGGTCGTTTTATCTTTGTTTTTACTTTTTTTATTGCCGCATGCGAACTTTTTAACCTGACCTCAGCATTATAAAAGCCTTTCCTGAAAAACACATCGGGCGGATGGCGCACCTGGGGCTGTCCATAAGTACAGTCCGGGGACAGTTGAATATGCCTAAAAATGCAAGCGTTAAACGAAACAATGTTAAACATTGAACGTGAACAGTTTTTAGTGTTCAGTTTTTTGTAAAAACAGTTGGGAATTGAACAAGGCCCCTATTCACCTGTAATTTAGAGGCTCAAAGCAGCCAGCCACCCGGCGGCGGTGCAGAAGGTCGAGAGGCAGGAGAGTTTCCAGGTCAGTTCGAGGGCCTGGGGGCGAGGTAACCTCAGGTAAAGCAAGATATTGGCAAGGACCACTACCACCCCGCACAGCCCCAGGACTTCGATATAGACCCGGTTGACAGGAGTAACATTAGTCAGACCCAGGCAGAGCAGCGGGGTCAGGGCAAAAATAAGCCAGCATGCCACGCGGGTCCGCCTGATGCCTAGCCGGTGGGCCAGCCCCTTCGAACGGTGGCGCTGGCGGTCGCTGTCAATGTCGGGAAGGGCATTTGCCAGGTTGATACCGATTGTAAGCAGAAAGGCCGGGGGATAGAGCCAGAGCAATTTCGGGTCGAAGCGGTCCAGGGCCGACCACAAAAACAAAATGTAGGTCGAGAACGAGATGAAGTAGGGTACCCAGCTAAGGACGGTGTCTTTGAGGCGCAAATTGTAGAGAAGACCGGAGGCGGTGGCGGCGAAGGCCAGCAGGGCTGCACCCACCGGCAGTGTGAAGTACAAAATGACCTGGATGGCTAAAAGGACTATTACCAGCCAGTAAGCCAGGTCAGGCGATATATCCCCACTTGGAATCGGTTTGTCAGGCTGGGCCAGGGCGTCCCGGTTACGGTCAACATAGTCGTTACTGAGTCCAATCGCGGCGTGCCCGCACATCACTACCAGCCAGGTCCGGGCCAGGACCAGGCCATCGGGATTTCCCCTGGTTGCCACGAACCCGAATACCACCGTGGCAATACCCACCATAATATTCGGGAAAAGATGGGTCGCCCGTAAAGCTCCCCAGACAATCGTGGCAGGCTTGACGATGGTTTTTCTCCTGTTAGCCGGAAAGCTAAGATTTTTTGATGGTCGGTCTGGTGGAAGGCGCTACCGGAAAGAATTTATTCCGCTGCCGGAAAAGCAAGATGCCGCAAATCAAACAAATTACACATAGTATGCTCCCGGCAACGGCCAGAGTGGTTGGCAAAAGCCCCAGGAACAGGAACGGCACCGCGAAGAATAGATAGGTCGCCAGGGAGATGACGGTCCCCCAGAAGGCCAGTTTGTCGTAGCGGGGCAGGTAAAAAATCAGCCATACCTCGACCATAACCATTACGGCGGCGGCGGGCAGAATTCGGAATTTGTTATCCGGGTCCGAGTCGGTCACCGAAATCAACACCATCCAGAGGGTGGCAAGTAGAATCAGGCCGATGACGCCCACCACGAACAGGGTTTCCCAGTCGTGGTTGCGCCAGGCGGTAGGCCGGGTGCGTGTATATTCGGAAGATTCAGGGGACGGAGTTTTTGTCGCCATCGAAATAACCCAATCGCTCAAAAAGGACGAACCAACCCGCCTTCAGGTGATTCCTGTAAGGCGTGCCGAACGTTAAAACCGGGTTTTAAGTTTTGGTTAAAAGAAAAACTTGAAATGCCAGGTTTGCGTACAGGCCCGGCCATTCCAGGCGGGTGAAAAAGGAATGGCCGCGCTATTACCAGGGACTTTTCTCCCCGCAGGTCGTATTTCCGGGTGTTAAGTATTTTCCTGGTAACTGAAAACTAAACACTGAAAACAAAAAACTTTTCCGTTAAACGTTATTGTATTACGTTCAGAGGCTTTTTCCGGTTGAAAATGACCTCGTTCAGGCTGCCGGTGCGGTAGCCGTCCAGGTCCAGGGAAACAAAGGCGTAACCGATTTCGTGCAGACCCTGGGAGATTTGCTGGCGGGTGCCGTCTTCCAGGAAGCGGGCAAAATCGGTAGGCCGGATTTCAATCCGGGCCATATCGCCGTGATGCCGGACCCGCACCCCCACAAAGCCTAAATCCTGCAAATATTCTTCGGCCCGGCCCACCTTTTCGAGGGCTTCAACCGTAACCGGGGTGCCGTAGGGAATCCGCGAGGATAGGCAGGCTGCCGCCGGTTTGTTCCAGGTCGGCAGGCCCAGGGCCTTCGAAAGGGCCCGGATGTCGGCCTTTGTGAACCCGGCCTCAACGAGTGGGCTGCGGACTTGCAGTTCTTTCCCGGCGCGCTGACCGGGCCGGTGGTCGCCCTTGTCGTCCAGGTTAAAGCCGTCCGCAATAAAGGCAAAGTTTTGCTGCTCGGCCATCTCGGTCAGTTCGGTGTAAAGGGTGCTTTTGCAATAGTAGCAGCGATTGGGGCTATTCTCGACATAACCCTCTTTATCCATTTCTTTGGTGTAGGTCAGGTGTAACCGGACACCCATCTCGGCGGCGTGTTTTTTCGCCAGTTCGACCTCGCGAGGCGGAACCGAAGGAGAAATCGCCAGGCAGCCCGCCGCTCGTTCCGGCCCTAAGGTTTCGTGGGCCACTTTGAGGACCAGGGCGCTATCCACCCCCCCGCTATAGGCCACCAGCACGCTTTCCATCCCGTTGAAGACAGCCACCAACCGGGCGGCTTTGGCTTCGAGTTCCGGGTCAACATTTATATTTAAATTGTTTATTTGGAGAGTCATTTTGAGTTTTGAGTCCTTTGGGTTTGAGTCCTTCTGAGTTGAAAATTCTTAATCAGGGCCAAAGAGTAACATATCAAGCTACCCTTTTCAAGTTTCGAGGCCTTGCGGGCAGGGGGAAAGTGTTTAGTATTTAGTGTTCAGTTTTTAGTTTCTCACACTCGCGGATAACAACTAAAGGTGGGAGTGCAGTCGAAGCGTCTCAGAGCCGTTGGCGAGATCATTATTTTAAGAATGGAATATACGGGCCTATACTGGGTTAAAACAGAAAAGATTTCTTTAGATTTGGCTTAATTCTGAGGCTGGCTAAGAAAAAGAGCTATTTTGCTGCTATAATGAAGGTGGGGTTTAGTAGAAAACCCCACTTTTGCAGTATCCGAACTCCTTAATTTACATAATCCGAGCGTTTTTCAGGCAACCACCGCCCTTCCGGTTCGTTAGATTTATGGGTCCCCTGTTACAAAACAAATAATAACCTTCCTGGTGTACCCGGCCCAGGGCATATTTGCCCCTGGTTTAGCTTTGGCTTAGTTTCGAGCCGCCGGAACCAGTCGTACTGGTAGCCAGGCTGGGGTAGGGCGCTCATAATATTCAGGTATGAACCGAATGTCGCGAATTAAGTTTAAAGCCGCCGTGTCCGGTCTTATCATCTTTTCAATCCTTTTTTCGACCAACCTGCCGCTTATTACCTTCGCCCAGGTGGCCGACCCGGTAGTCGAACTTCCCGGCAGCGTGGCCCCGGACCTCGGCGCCCCGGCTACCCCGCCCCCCGGCAAAAATGCTCCGACCGACCCGGCCCAGGTGAATGTCGTGCTGAAGCCCCGCAATGATGCGGCTTTTCAGGCCCTGGCCGAGGCCGTTTCCGACCCCGATTCACCCCGCTACCAGAAGCCTATGACCGGCGCCGAGTACCGGCAAAACTACCAGCCCGACGCCTCGAGCATCTCTACCGTCAAAGGTTATTTCACCGGGCAGGGCATGACTCTGACCTACGAAAGCCCCAGCGAACTGGTTATGACCTTTAAGACCACCCTCGGCCAGCGGGATAAAGCTTTTGGCACCACCACCGAGTATCGTACCAACGCCCAGGGCGATTCCGGCTTGATTAACACCGCGCCTCTCCTACTCCCGGCCTCGGTCGCCAAGAATGTTTCGGGTATCCTCGGTTTTGACGAACTTCACCAGGCCAGGGTAAATTCAGTTTCGGTTAAACCGGGCGCAGGGGGCAGCGTTATCTCGCGCGATAGCGTCAGCGGCGTGACCCCGGCCCAGTTGCGGGCGGCCTATAATTTCCCCTCGGCCTATACCGGGGCCGGGACCAAGGTCGGTATCGTCCTCTGGACTGCCCCCGACCTGAACAATACCAATCTCTGGAAATCGGATAACGGCATCTCGGGCTCGGTGACAATCGTGGACGTAGCCTCGACCAATCCGCAACCCAATTCCGGCGACCTCGAAGCCCACATGGATATTCAGCTAGTCCTGACCGCCGCCCCGGCCACGGCAGTCCGTTTTTATGTGGCCGGGAGCAGCACTTTTGACGCCCTGGGGGTAGCCCTCCAAAAAGCGGTGGACGATAACGTCAACGCAATAAATGGTAGCTGGGGCAACTGCGAGACTAATATCAGCGATTCGACCAAGGCTTCCTACACCACCATTTTTCAAAATGGGGCGGCCAAAGGTATCCCGTTCTTCTTTAGTAGCGGCGATAATGGCGTCTTTGAATGTAACAGCGGTGGGGTTTCCCAGGTTGGTTTTAGCCAGTTCCCGGCCAGCGACCCCCTGGTGACCTCGGTCGGCGGCACTTCACTCGACCACTCCGGCAGCACCTGGCTCAACGAAACAGCCTGGAGTTGCAATTCCTCGAATGATACAACCTGCCTGGTGAGCAATGGGGGGTCTTCGACAGGCGGCAAGACCGTCAGTTACGCCCGGCCCGCCTACCAGTCAAATATCACGCCGCCCACCGAGCCGAAATTTACCAACGGCTCAGCCAACACCCGCCTGCAACCGGATATAAGTATGAACGGCGACCCCAACAGCGGGGAATTGATTTATATCAACGGCTGTTCTGTTTCCTCCGGGACCTGCCCCCAGGGAGGCGGCACCAGCGCCAGTTCTCCTTTGCTGGCCGGTTTGGCGGCCCTGGCAGCCCAGCAAAAAGGTTTCTCTCCCGGCAGCAGCAACAAATTTATTTACCGGAATTTTCCCGGCACCTGGGGTTTTGATGTAACTTCCGGCTATAACGGCGTGACCTCGAAGCCCGGTTGGGACTACACGACCGGGCTTGGCTCCATAAAAAATGTAACCGGCTTTCTCAACGCCTTTACCCAACCCGCGCCCTTCCTGACCGCCTCAAGCCCGGTTATAGTCGAGATAGCCGGGAATGGCAATGGGCAGGTTGACCCCGGCGAAACCATCGGTCTCCAAATCCCACTCACCAACAGCGGTGACCTGGCCGCGAACGGGGTTTCTGCCACCCTGGCCCTGACCGGAGGCAGCGCCACCCTCACCGGGAACAATTCCGCCTACCCGAATATCGCGGTGAACGGTTCGGCTACCAACTCTTCTTACTTTACCTTTTCGACCAGCTATACCCTGGCCTGTGCCAGCGTCCTTTCTTTCAGGCTGACCGTATCCTACAATTCCGGCCTCTCCTACGTTTACACTTTTAGTCTGACGGTCGGCGCACCCGTGGCCGGGACCGCCCAGACTATTTCCAATTCGACGGCCCTGCCCATCCCCGATAACAACGCCCTGGGAGTCACTTCCACCATAACCGTCCCGTCCAACTTTACCCTGGCCGATGTGAACGTGACGGTCAATGTCACCCATACTTTTGACAGCGATTTAATCTTAGAATTGACCGGGCCGGACAATGCTACCTCGGTCTTGCTTGCCAGCCACCGGGGTGGCAGCGGCGATAACTATAGTGGTACTATTTTTGATAGCCAGGCAGCCACACCTATTTCCGCCGGGACGGCTCCCTTTAACGGCAGTTACCAGCCGGAACAATCGCTAAACGCTTACAATAATATGGCTTCCGGCGGCGCCTGGAAATTAAACGTGGCCGATACCAGCGCCGCCGATACGGGCACCCTCAATAGCTGGTCGGTATCGCTAAAGCCTCTGACCTATAGCTGTGTAACTTACAACCCGGTCCCGGTTCTTACCAATATTTCCCCGACCAGCGCACCTATGGGGGCAGCGGCCTTTACCCTTACCCTCAACGGCTCGAATTTTGTAAATGGCGCGGTGGTGCGCTGGAATGGGAGCAACCGGATGACCACCTTTGTCAACAGCACCCAGTTGACCGCCCAGATTCCGGCCTCCGACCTGACGACTTTTGGCAATTATGCCGTTACGGTCTTTAACCCGGCCCCCGGCGGCGGTCTTTCGGGCAGCTTACCTTTCTCGGTGGTGAACCCGGTCCCGGTCATTTCGGGCGTTTCGGCTCCGAACGGCACCTTTGCCGGGGGCGATAACTTTGTCCTGACCGTCAACGGTTCCAAATTCGTAAGAGGCGCGACGGTCCTCTGGCAGAATTCGCCTCGCCCCACCACTTTTGTCAGCAGCAGCCAGCTAACCGCCCTGGTTTCAAGCCGGGATATTTCGGCCAGCGGCACCTATGCGGTGGCGGTCCAGAATCCCGCGCCCGGTGGTGGCACCTCCAACGCCGGGTCCCTATCGCTGGTCAACACCACACCGGTTATCTCGAACACCATTCCCGCGTCAGTCCCGGTCAATACCGCTTTTGTCCTGACAATTAACGGTTCGTTTTTCGTGACCAGTCCCAACCCTACCACGGTTTTATGGAACGGTTCGCCGCACGCCGCGACCTACCTGAATAACCACCAGCTAACTATTTCATTGAGCGCTTCAGACACCGCCAGCACCGGGAACAAAACAATCACGGTGACCAATCCGACACCGGGCGGTGGTAGTGCTACCTTGAGTTTCCCGGTGGCGGCGGGCTGCGTGCCCCTGGTGGTTACTCAGACCAGCGACGGCCCATCTTCAACCTGCGGTTATTTGCGCTATGCTCTCGCCCAGGCCAGTATGACCTCTCCTAAAGGGGCGGTTAGCCTGGCCTATACCAGCGGGCAAACCCTCACCCTGACTACCTCGCTGTCCGTTCCGGTCGGAGTCTCTATCAATGGCTTTTGCACCGCCTCCGGCCCCGGTGTGACCATAGCAGGGACCGGGACTGGTGACGTGGTGAGTTTGAACGGCAGCAGCAGTCTGTACGGTCTATTTATAAAAGGGTTTGGTGGGCCGGTGGTGGCCCAGTTCCAGGCATTTTCAGGCGGCACTTCGGCCAACAAAATGGCCTGCTCGAAAATAAGCAAAAGTTAGTTGCACCAGAAAATTAGAAGGGGATTAGAGTTAAACAACATTTAGGGCAGGGACAAAGGTTCGACCTTGACCTTGAGCCCTTTTGCGAGTATAATTTGCGCCTACATTTTGAATATTCTTTTAAGAAGGAAAGCACTACTAAACCCGGCCCTGAAGAAGGCAAACGAAACTCTAAATCTCAACGCTGAGATAACCCCACGCAGATTAAAGTTTCAATCCCGCTTACAGGTCGGTTCGGTACGTGCTTATTGCATTGTTACCTTCAGGCAGGTGAGGGTACAATGTGATTAAGGAGTAACTAACACATGTCAATGGCTGCTATCGAAAAACTCTCCCCTTCGATTTTCCAGGCTGGCGCCGAGAATGACGCAAAACTTAAAAGACCTGAACGCCATTGGTTCTCCCGCATCCCAACGGTGCTGGAGATGCCCCGGCTTATTCAGACGCAGATTGACAGCTTCGAGTGGTTCAAACGCGAAGGTTTGCGCGAACTCTTTGATGAAATCTCTCCGATTGAGGATTTCACCCGCAAGAGCATGG